>Ga0207681_10000011_pt1 | contig 366878 bp, 288 predicted proteins | sample KBSS53metaG_FD_184324 | JGI IMG/M metagenome (GOLD analysis project Ga0207681, IMG submission 184324) | Switchgrass rhizosphere microbial communities from Kellogg Biological Station, Michigan, USA - KBS S5-3 metaG (SPAdes) (version 2) | ecosystem: Host-associated > Plants > Roots >...
CTCCGGGGGAATCACCGGACCCGACGACGGAAGACTCTTCTTACGAGACATACACACTCCTTCTAAGTCATGTATATCCCACACACAGAATTTCCGACAGACCCAGGGGATCAGGACTCCGGGCGTCCCGCCAGCCTTGGCGGAAGGTCCCGAGAGGCTTCGCGTCCGTCTCCAGACCTCTCGCGGGCGACACGAAGCCTTCCGAAGGCGGCCGGGAACCTGCGGCGAATGCCGCTGAGCCTGTCGAGAAGGTGCCGAGGGAGAAACTGGACGACGCGCAGCCCCTCCAGGGGGCGCGGAAGCCTCAGCGGCACGCCTCGAACGCTTCCGCTGCCGACCACGAAGGCTGGCGGACGGCTCGCAGTGCAAGGGCAGTCATCCGCCAACTTGGGGGAAGCGGGCCGCGCGTTGGGGGAATGGATCGGGGAGTTGGGGGAAACGCTGCTTAGGTTAGGGCGCCCGTGTCGCTGCTTGGGGCGGACGCCTCAATCCGAAGGGGAAACGAGCTCGGACTTGAGGCGATCTCGTCGGAGGTCAGGGGAAACATCCGCCACATTCGGGCAGACGTCCTCGCCAACAGGGCGGACGCCGCGCGTGGTTGGGGACTCGTTTCAGAACCGCCCCGATGCGCGGCGTGAGCGCCTCACCCCACCAGCCGCCCATAGAGATCTACGTACTCCCGGCCCTGGGCGTCCCAACCGGGCCCTCTTGACCCCACAACCTTTGAATCTCATGATATCTCCATGAGAGCCACTCTGACGCTAGATCCAGAGGAAGCCCGTGGCACCAAGCCATTCCGCGTGGAGCCATACGACTTTGGCTTCATTCCTGGAGTTGACCTCGACAAGATGAACCAACTCGTGGACGAGTTGGAAGCTATCGAGGGCTCCAGGAAGGTCGGAAAGTGATTCTTTCCGATCCCAACTTCCTATAAGTGCCGGTGGAATCCTCCAATACGTACCAGCATAGATGAAGATCAGGCCCATATCCTATCGCAGCACTGCTTCTTGACTCTTAGTTTCCCGACGCGCTGCCGGTGAGTTTGTCAGATGACGCAAGCTAGTGTTCTGGCAACGCAGGATTGCGTAGATCGTAGGGTGCGCTGTGCGCACCACAGCCGTTCTTGGTGCGCACAGCGCACCCTACCCTACGCAGGCCATCATTTCTGTGTTGACATAGTGCTAGCATGAGCTGGATATCACGAATCCTGAGGCGATCGGACAACAACTCGCTCGTTGGTGGACGTGACCCGCACAGCCCTGATCTTCGCAATCGCAATAGCACTGGAGTAATCGTGTCCGGCGACAATCCCATTCGACGATTAGAGGATGATGCTCTTGGTAGAACGGCTATTGCTCGATCTTTTGCCAAGCAGGTTCTAGCACTCGATGCGAGCGAGGGTTTGGTCGTCGGGATCCTCGGACCATGGGGTTCCGGAAAGACATCCTTCATCAACCTCGCTCGTGCTCAGCTCGATCGTGAGGGCGTCCCGATTCTCGACTTTAACCCCTGGATGTTCAGCGGCGCACAGCAACTGGTTGACTCGTTTTTTATCGAGCTCGCTGCCCAACTGAAGATCCGTCCTGGCTTGGCCGAGGTAGGCAAAGATCTGGAAGAGTACGGCGAGACGTTCTCCGGGATGGCATGGCTGCCGATTGTTGGTCCCTGGCTCGAACGGGCTCAGGGTGCGGCAAAGATCCTCGGCAAGGTCCTCCAACGCCGGAAGGAAGGTGTTGGAGAGCGACGAGCTAAACTCAGCAAGGCGCTCGCCGAACTGACCAAGCCGGTTGTTGTCGTGCTTGACGATATAGATCGGCTTTCGACTTCTGAAATACGGGATGTGTTCAAGCTGGTTAGACTGACAGCAAGCTTCCCCAACATCATCTATTTTGTGGCTTTCGACCGAGCGCGTGTTGAGGATGCGCTTGCCGAACAAAGAATACCGGGCCGTGATTATTTAGAAAAAATTCTTCAGGTCGCATTCGATCTGCCGGTAATTCCGCATCAAGTGCTTAATCAGCAGATTTTTTCGGCTTTAGATAGTGCGCTCGCTGACTTCGAGACATCCGGCTCACTCGATGAAGACGTCTGGCCAGATGTGTTCATGGAAATAATAAGACCACTAATCCGGAATATGCGAGATGTCCGGCGATACGCCGCCGCCGTCCACGGGACAGTCGGAGTTCTCGATGGGCGGGTAGCGCTCGCTGACGTTCTCGGGCTTGAAGCTGTTCGGGTATTCCTTCCCGATGTCTTCGCGCGCTTAAACGGCGCGGTTGAGGCACTCACCATCACTGATGACCGCCCCCATGGAGTTCTTAGTGATGCATCCAGGTTAAAAGCACAGATCGATGACCTGATTGAGGCGGCCGGACCGCAAGCTGACGTTGTGCGATGTATGATTAGGCGGCTGTTTCTTGCCGGGCAACGGCATGTCGGCGGCATCCACCACGGAGGTGAGTGGAAGAAAGAATGGCTCCGAGAGCGTCGAGTGGCTCACGAGGACTTCCTGAGATTCTATCTTGAGCGCATTGTCGGTGAGAGCCTACAAGCCTTTACCGATGCGGAGCAGGCATGGGGGCGGATGGCGGATCGTGTTGCCTTCGAGGATTATCTACGTTCTCTTGACCCACGACGGCTTGAGGATGTAATCACGTCATTGGAAGCGTTCGAAGATCGCTTCGCGCCAGAGCATGTCGTGCCTGGAGCTATCGTCCTCCTCAATCTTTTGCCGGAGATCCCAGAACGACCACGCGGCATGTTTGAATTTGGCTCGCGGCTGGCCGTTACCCGGGTCACCTACCGCCTCCTGCGTTCTCTGAGTAATGCCGACGAGGTGGAAGTGGCGGTACGCTCAATGCTGCCGGAGCTAAAGTCCCTCTCGGCAAAGCTTGAGCTCATTAGCGAGGTCGGGCATAGAGAGCACAGAGGTCATAAGCTTGTCTCCGAGGCGGCCGCCGCCGAGTTTGAGACCGAGTGGCGGGCCGACGTGCGAGGGAGCTCAGCGGATCGTCTTGCTGAAGAGGTGGATCTGTTCAGGGTACTGCTCGTCGCAAAGCGCGAGGCTGATTCCACCGAATCTAAGCTCGAGATACACGACGCGCCCCATCTCACTCGAGCAGTTCTACGGACTGCTCGGAGTGAAGTGATAAGCCATATCAGTGGAAGGCGTAGGGTCAGTCGCTCCCCGCGTCTTTCTTGGGACGTTCTGATCGAACTCTACGGCGACGAGGAGACTTTAAAAAAACGCATTGAGGCCATCGCGGAGACTGGGGACGAGGAAGGAGATGACTTGCTCGAACTCGCCAATAAATACCTTGGCGGATGGCGTCCCAGTGACTTTGGCGATGAGTAGAAGAGGATGTACCCGATTCCCCGGCCTTCGTTGGCAAAACCCTCTCGCTCACCCCACCAGGCGGCCGTAAAGCTCCACGTACTCCCGGCCCTGGACGTCCCAGGAGAAGTCCTTCGCCATGCCGTTCCTCATCAGCCGCTCCCAGGTGTCGCGGTGCGAGAAGGTGTCGAGGGCGTAGTCGAGGGCCCAGCGCAGGCCTTGCGGCTCGAAGTGGTCGAAGACGAAGCCGGTGCCCGAGCCGCTCGAGGAGTCGAAGAGCTCGACCGTGTCGGCGAGGCCGCCCGTTTTGTGGACCACGGGCGGGGTGGCGTACTTCAGGCTGTACATCTGGTTGAGGCCGCAGGGCTCGAACTTCGAGGGCATCAGGAAGAGGTCGGCCCCGGCCTCGATCCAGTGCGCCAGCTCGTTGTTGAACCCCTGGTAGAACCAGGCGCGGCCAGGGAAGCTCGCCTGCAACCGGTGGAAGAACTCCTCGTAGTGCGGCTCGCCGCTGCCCAGCGCCACGACCCGGAGGTCGCGCCTGGAGAGCAGCTCGGGCAGCACCCCGAAGGCGAGGTCGAAGCCTTTCTGCGCGGTCAGCCGCGACACCACGCCGAGCACGGGCGCGGCGGTGCCTTCGTCCATCCCGGTCGCTTGCAGGAGGGCGCGCTTCATCGCCGCCTTGCCCGAGAGGTCCTCGGCCGAGTAGTGATGGGGGATGTGCGGATCGGTCTCCGGGCTCCACTCGCCGTAATCGACGCCGTTGACGATGCCGAAGAAGCGGTCGCCGCGGGCGCGCAGCAGGCCGTCGAGGCCGAAGCCCTTCCCGGGGGTCCGGATCTCCCGGGCGTAGGTCCGGCTGACGGCGGTCACGACATCGGCCTGGAGGATGCCGTTGCGCAGGAAGTTGAAGTTTCCCGGCGAGAGGTCCAGCCGGTGGGCGTGGCGCTCCAGCCCGAGGTCCACGATCCGGCGGGTGTCGGCGAGCCCCTGAAAGCCCAGGTTGTGGATCGTCAGCACCGTCCGCGTCCGCTGGAAGAGGCCGTCCCAGTCGAAGAAGGCCCGGAGGTAGAGGGGCGCCAGCGCCGTGTGCCAGTCGTGGCAGTGGACGATGTCGGGGGCCCAGCCCATCCGCTGGCAGCCCTCGAAGGCCGCGACGGTCAGCAGGGCGAAGCGCAGCGAATCGGTCCAATCCCCATGATAGATGCCGCCGCTGCCGAAGAGGGCGGGGCAGTCCACGAAGTAGACGTCGACGTTGCTGCCCGGCAGCTTGGCCGTCCGTAGGGAGTAGTGGAACCGGTGGGGGCCGAGCTGGACGGGCACGTCCTGGATGAAGCCGACGGACACGTACCGGTCCCGCTCGCGGGCGAGCTGCGCATAGAAGGGGAGGAAGATTCGGACATCGTGCCCCGTCCGGTCGAGGAATCCCGACAGGCCGGAGACGACGTCGCCCAGTCCGCCGGTCTTGGCGAAGGGGGTGACCTCGGCGGCGATCTGGCAGATCCGGAACGGCACTTCAGATCACCGTGCCCGGCGGAATGACGGCGCCCTTGGGCACGACGATGATGCCGTCGCGGATGCAGTAGTTTTCCGCGTCGGCGTTCTGGATCCCGCCGGCGTTGATCAGCTTGCTGCCGTCGCCGATGCGTGTGTCGAAGTCGACGATGGCGTTCCGGATGTGGCAGTCGCGCCCGATGCCGAGGGGGAGCATCGTGCTGCCCGCGGGCAGGCTTTCCCAGGAGCTCTCGCCCATGATGACCGAGCGCTCGATGACGGAGCCGGAGCGCACCACGGCGCGGACGCCGACGATCGAGTCGGTGACGCGGCTGCCCGAGAGGATGCTGCCCTCGCTCAGGATGGAGCACTGGACGAAGCACTCCGTGACCTTGGTGCCCGGCAGGAAACGCGGGTGGGTGAAGATCCGGAACTCGGGGTCGTACATGTTGAGCGGCGGCAGCGGCAGCGTGAGGTCGAGGTTCGCCTGGTGGAAGCTCGGAATGGTGCCGATGTCGGTCCAGTAGCCGTTGTGGGGGAAGGCCAGCACGCGGTAGTCGGCCAGCGCCTGCGGAATCACCTCGCGGCCGAAGTCGACGGCCGAGGTGCCGACCAGCAGCTCGCGCAGCACATCGGGCTTGAAGATGTAGATGCCCATGCTCGCCAGGAAGGAGCCCGGCGGCGCGGGGAAGCCGAGGGCGGACTGGGTCTGCTCGTCCAAGGCGATGGCATCGAGCTGGTCGGCGTCCGTGGGTTTCTCGACGAATTCGACGATGCGGCCGGTCGGATCGAGCCGCAGGATGCCGAAGCCCGAGGCCTCCTCGCGGGTGACCGGCTTGACGGCGATGGTGATGTCGGCGTCGCGTTCGCGGTGGACTTTGACGAACTCGCCGATGTTCATCAGGTAGAGCTGGTCGCCGGAGAGGATCAGCACCTCGGGCGGGTTCTGCTCGAGCAGCCGGGGCAGGGTCTGCCGCACGGCGTCGGCCGTCCCCTGGTACCACTCGCGGCGGTCCGCCGTCAGCTCGGCCGCCAGGATGTTGACGAAGCCGAGGCTGAACGCCGAGAACCGGTAGGTCTGGGCGATGTGGCGGTGGAGGCTGGCGCTGTTGAACTGGGTGATGACGAAGATCCGGTCGATGCCGGCGTGCAGGCTGTTGCTGATGGGAATGTCGATGAGGCGGAACTTGCCGCCGATCGGCACCGCCGGTTTCGCCCGGTCCCGAGTCAGGGGCCAGAGCCGGCTCCCCTGGCCGCCGCCGAGAATGGCTGTCACGACCTTTTCCATGGCTTATCTCCCCTCCCCAAAGGGCGGCGCCATCTTATCCGATCGTCATCTACAATGGCGGCGTGAGCGTCATCCGTCGACATCTTCACTGGGACTACCTCGGCCGCATTCCCTACGCCGAGGCCGTCGAGCTGCAACTCGCGGCCCGCACCGCCCTGAAGGGCGGCGAGGGCCCGGAGCGCCTCCTCCTGCTGGAGCACCCGCACGTCTACACGCTGGGCCGCAACGCCAGCGGCGAGGACGTGCTGGCGAGCCCCGAATGGCTGCGGGCCCGCGGAGTCGAGGTGGCGGAGTGCGACCGCGGCGGGCAGGTCACCTACCACGGGCCGGGCCAGCTCGTCGGCTACCCCGTCGTGAACCTTAGCCCGGACCGCCGGGACGTCCGGCGCTACGTCCGCGACCTCCAGGAGGTGCTGATCCGCACCCTGGCCGACTACGGCGTCACGGCCGAGCCACGGGACGGGCAGGCCTTCGTGGGCGTCTGGGCGGGGGAGGAGAAGATCGCCTCGATCGGCGTCCATCTCTCGCGGTGGATTACCACCCACGGCTTCGCGCTCAACGTCTCGACCGACCTCTCCTACTTCTCGGGGATCATTCCCTGCGGGCTCCAGCAGGTCCGCATGACCTCGATCGAACGTCTCACGGGCCATCTTCCGACCCTGTCCGAGATCGCCGAGGTCTGCGCCGGACACTTCGGGGAGGTCTTCGACCGCGAGCTGGTCGCGGCCCCTCTCCGTCTCCAAGCGGCTGGCACTTAGCTCCGGAACCATGCCGACCCGGGTCGCCATCGGTCTCAACGCCGTGATCGTGGCGGTCACGGAGGAGGTGCCGCGCATCCTGGTCGTCCAGCGCGATCCGCCGTCCGGCGGGCCGCGCGAGGACGCCCTGCCCTTCGGCCCCCTGGAGCCCGAGGAGGACCGCACCCTCGATCTCGGCCTGCGCCGGTGGGTGCGCGAACAGACGGGAGTCGAGCTGGGCTACGTCGAGCAGCTCTACACCTTCGGCGACCGCAACCGCGAGCCCGAGGAGAGCCGCGGCGCCTCGCGGATGGTCTCGGTCGCCTACCTGGCCCTGGTGCACGAGGTCTCGGTAGGGCGGGAAGCGAGCTGGCGGGATTGGTATGAGTTCTTTCCCTGGGAGGACTGGCGCGCCGGCCGTCCCCAGGTGATCGACCGCGCGATCGCCCCCGGGCTCGCCGCGTGGGTGGAGGCCGCGCGCGACCCTACCTTGAGGCGGGAGCGGCGGCAGCGGGTGGACATCGTCTTCGGGCTCGGCGGAGTCGGCTGGGACGGCGAGCGGGTCCTCGAACGCTACGAGCTGCTCTACGAAGCCTACCTGGTGCCGGAAGCCTGGCGCGATCACGCCGAGACCCGTGGCGCCGCCGAAGTGCGCCGGCCCGCTCCGCCGGAGAGGCCCGAGCTGCTGCCGGGCCGGCCCATGGCCCTGGACCACAGGCGCATCCTCGCCACGGCCCTCGGCCGGCTACGGGGAAAGATCAAGTACCGGCCCGTCGTCTTCGAGCTCCTCGCCCCGAGCTTCACCCTCCTGCAGCTCCAGCAGGTGGTGGAAGCCCTGGCCGGCGTGCGCCTGCACAAGCAGAACTTCCGCCGCCTGGTAGAGAACGCCGGCCTCGTCGAGGGCACCGGCCGGCAGGACGCCCAGACCGGCGGCCGGCCCGCCGAGCTGTTCGTGTTCCGCCGCGAGGTGCTCCGCGAGCGGCCGGCGCCGGGGGTGGGGCTGCCGGGCGTGCGGCGAGGTTGAGAGACGTTTTCGACGGGCTTGCCTCCGCACCGGAGTTTCCTATAGAAATGTCGCCGTTCTCTTTCGGCGAGTCTTGGAGACCCCGGGCGGATGGCGGATCACGACCATAGCTACAAGCTTCTCTTCTCCCACGCCGAGCTGGTGAGGGATCTGATCCGCGGCTTCGTCCACGAGGACTGGGTTCGCGAGATCGACTTCTCCACCCTGGAGAGGGTCGAGGGCAGCTTCGTCACCCAGGAGTTGCGCGAGAGGGAGAGCGACATCATCTGGCGAGCCCGCTGGGGCGGCGAACGCTGGCTGTATGTCTATCTGCTGCTCGAATTCCAGTCCACAATCGACCCATTCATGGCTCTTCGGGTGATGGTCTATACAGGCCTGCTCTGGCAGGGGCTGGCGCGGGATGGAGAGCTTTCCCCTGTCGGCAAGCTGCCACCGGTTTTGCCGCTGGTTCTCTATAATGGAGACCGGCCATGGGGTGCGGCCCTGGATCTTGCCGAGTTGGTGGAGGAGGTTCCAGGCGGCTTGGAACTCTACCGGCCGCGGTTCCGCTACTGTTTGCTGGATGAGGCGCGGATCGCCGACGAGGATCTCGCGCCGCTCCGCAACTTGGCGGCGGCGCTCTTCCGGCTGGAAAAAAGCCGGGATGCGACCGATATCGAGCGGGTGTTGAAGTCGCTGCTCGAGTGGCTGCAAACGCCGGAGCAGAGCTCTCTACGACAGGCCTTCGCCGCCTGGGTCGTAAAGGTGCTGTCCAACCGGCTGCCCGGGGTCGAGATTCCCCAAGTGGCCGATCTGCAGGAGGTCAAGTCGATGCTGGCCGAACGTATTACCGAATGGACTCTTCAATGGAAGCAGGAGGGTTTCGAGAAAGGTCTGGAAAAGGGACGGGAAGAGGGCCAGGAGGAATCCTTGACGCGGCTGCGCGAAGTTCTGCTGCGCGGGCTGGAGGATCGTTTCGGTGCGGTCCCTGAAAGCGTGCGTGGGAAAGTGGCCGCCATCGGTTCCCTTGAGGAGATCGCCAAACTCATCGCCCGCATGGCTATGGCTACTTCGCTCGACACTGTAGGACTTTGACGCCACCGGGCAGATTTTCCCCTCCGGTTTTGTTGTACCTCTTGAGCGACGGAAAGCCCGCCGCCCACTTGACAGCTTGATATACTCACTTCTAGTATAAGTCCCTGGCCGGCGGCATCGCCGGCCTCTCTTTAGGACCTTGATATGCTCAGGATGAGCATAGGGAGATAGGATGAACCTGGAAGCTCCACGGCCGTACGCTTCGCTCGACTACACGCCTGAAGTGGCGCGCGCGACCGCCGCGATCCACGACAAGGTGCGCTCGGTGATCCCGGACCTGGAGTGGCCCGTCCACGCTCCCTACATCGCGGCGATCAACGAGCTCAAGCGGCAGAGGAACGCCGTGATCCTGGCCCACAACTACCAGACGCCGGAGATCTTCCACGGCGTCGCGGACGTCGTCGGAGACTCGCTGTCCCTGGCGCAGCAAGGGGCGAAAACGGACGCGGAGGTCATCGTGCTGGCCGGCGTCCACTTCATGGCCGAGACGGCGAAGATCCTGTCGCCGGAGAAGACGGTGCTGATCCCGGACCTCGAGGCGGGCTGCTCGCTCGCGGCGTCGATCACGGCGGCGGACATCCGCCTGCTGCGCCAGCGCTACCCCGGCGTGCCGGTGGTGACCTACGTCAACACCTCGGCGGCGGTGAAGGCCGAGTCGGACATCTGCTGCACCTCGGCGAACGCCGTGGCCGTGGTGGAGTCGATGGGCGTCGACCGGGTGATCTTCCTGCCCGACGAGTTCCTGGGCAAGTACGTGGCCTCGAAGACGGACGTCCAGATCATCCTCTGGAAGGGGCACTGCGAGGTGCACGAGCGCTTCACCGGCCAGGAGTTGCGTGACTACCGCGCGGCCCAGGGCGGCGACGTCCAGATCCTGGCCCATCCGGAGTGCCCGCCGGAGGTTCTGGCGGAGGCCGACTTCGTGGGCTCCACGGCGGCGATGATCCGCCACGTGGGCGAGGCCCGGCCGCGGCGGGTCGTGCTGATCACCGAGTGCTCGATGAGCGACAACGTCGCCGTGGAGTATCCGGACGTCGAGTTCATCCGGCCTTGTAATCTTTGCCCGCACATGAAGCGGATCACGCTGCCGAAGATCCTGCGCTCGCTGCAGACGATGACGCACCAGGTGGAGGTCGACCCCGAGGTGGCGGGCCGCGCCCGGCTGGCCGTGGAGCGCATGCTCGCCGTCGGGAGGAGGGAGGGGCGATGAACGGAATTGACGGCGTCTCGCGTTCCGAGGTCCTGGTGGTGGGCACCGGCGCGGCCGGCCTTACGGCCGCCCTCGGCTGCGCACCTCTGCGCGCCACCGTGCTGACCAAGGCGCGCCTGGGGTTGGGCGGCGCGAGCTCCTGGGCCCAGGGCGGCATCGCCGCCGCCGTGGGGAAGGACGACGCGCCCGCCCTCCACGCGGCGGACACGATCGCCGCCGGCGCGGGCCTCAACGATCCGCACGTGGTGGAGATCCTGACGGCCGAGGGGCCCGCGCGGGTGAAGGCCCTGCTCGCCCTGGGCGCCCACTTCGACCTCGACGAGGCCGGCGCCCTGGCCCTCGGCCGCGAGGCCGCCCACAGCCGCCGCCGCATCCTGCACGCCCGCGACGCCACCGGCGCCGAGGTCGTGCGCACGCTGGTCGAGGCGGTGCGCCGCGCCCCCGAGGTGCGGGTGGTGGACGAGACCTTCGCCGTCGACCTCGTCCTGGAGGACGGCGAGGTGGTGGGCGCGCTGGCGATCCACGCCGACGGCCGCCGCGTGCTCCACCTGGCTCCCGCCGTGGTGCTGGCGACCGGCGGCCTGGGCCAGCTCTACCTCCACACGACCAATCCCCGGGAAGCCACGGGCGACGGCCTCGCCATGGCGGCGCGGGCCGGCGCCCGGCTGGTCGACCTGGAGTTCGTCCAGTTCCACCCCACGGCCCTGGCGACCGGCGCCGATCCGATGCCTTTGCTCACCGAGGCGTTGCGCGGCGAGGGCGCCGTCCTGATCGACGACGCGGGCTACCGCTTCATGGCGGACGAGCACCCCGACCTCGAGCTCGCGCCCCGCGACGTGGTGGCGCGGGCGATCTGGAGCCGGCTGATGGCGGGGCACCGCGTCTTCCTGGATGCCCGCGCGGCGGTGGGGGAGGAGTTCCCGGAGCACTTTCCGACCGTCTTCAAGCTCTGCCAGGAGCATGGCCTGGACCCGCGGACCGAGCCGATCCCGGTCGCTCCGGCCGCCCACTACCACATGGGCGGCATCGCGGTGGACGAGCGCGGCCGCACCTCGCTCTCCGGGCTCTGGGCCTGCGGCGAGGTGGCCGCGACCGGCGCCCACGGCGCCAACCGGCTGGCCAGCAACTCGCTCCTGGAGGCGCTGGTCTTCGGCGCCCGGGTGGCCGAGGACCTGCGGGCGGGCGTGCCCGTCGGCCGCGTGCCGCGCGGACGCCGGACGGTGGGCGGCGCCGGGCTCGGGCTCGAAGGCCCGGGCGACGCGGAGCTGACGGCCAAAGTCCGGCGGCTGATGTGGGAGAAGGTGGGCGTGGTGCGCGACGAAGCCGGCCTGACTTCGGCCGTCGAGGAGCTGGACCGGCTGGCCGTACGCCATCCCCGGGCCGCCGGAGAGGCCCGCGATCTCCTGGGGATCGGACGCCTGGTGGCGGCGGCGGCCCTGGAGCGCCGGGAGAGCCGGGGCGGGCACTACCGCTCCGACTATCCGGAGCTCGATCCCAACTGGCAGCGGCGCCTGTTCCTGACCGCCGCGCCGGACGGCTCGGCCCGCTTCGAAGAGAGCACCGAAGTCGCCGAAGCCCCGGAATCCGTGCCGGTACTGGCCGTCGCCGGGAGCCGCTCTTCGTGAGCGGCGGCCCTTCCGTCCATCCCGCTCCGCTCTATCCTCTTCTCTATGAGCCGCTGGTCCGGCGGACTCTGGAGGAGGATCTGGGCCGGGCCGGCGACCTGACGAGCGACGCCATTCTCCCCCCACACCTGCCGGGCGAAGCAGAGGTTGTTGCACGTGCCGCCGGCCGGGTGGCCGGGCTCACGGTGGCGCTCTCGGCGTTTTCCCTGCTCGATCCCGCCATCGAGATCGAGGCGCGGGTCAGCGACGGCGAGGACGTGGAGGCGGGCACGGTCCTGGCCACCGTCCGTGGGGCCGCGCGGTCGATCCTCTCCGCCGAGCGCACGGCGCTCAACCTGCTGGGGCGGCTGTGCGGCATTGCCACGGCGACGCGCGACATGGCCGCGCTGGTTGCCCCCCACGGCGCCCACGTCGTCTGCACCCGCAAGACCACCCCGGGGCTGCGCTTCCTGGAGAAGTACGCCGTCCGCTGCGGCGGTGGCCGCAACCACCGGTTCGGCCTGGACGACGCCGTCCTCATCAAGGACAACCACATCGCGCTCGCCGGCGGGTTGAGGACGGCGGTGGAGCGCGCCCGGCTCTCGGTGGGGCACCTGGTGAAGATCGAGGTCGAGGTGGACTCCCTGGAGCAGCTCCGCGAGGCCCTCGACCTCGGGGTGGACGTCGTGCTGCTCGACAACATGTCCCTGGAGATGCTGCGGGAAGCGGTCGGGATGGCCAAGGGGCGGGCCGTCACGGAGGCTTCGGGGGGGATCAATCCCCGGACCGCGGCGGACATCGCGGCGACCGGGGTGGATCTGCTGTCCGTGGGCTGGTTGACTCACAGCTCCCCGTCGCTCGACGTGGCGCTGGACGTCTCATAGGGGCGTCCGGACGTCCTACGGACCGAAGTTGCACAGGTCGTCGGCCCGTAACGCCTCGTTGCCCGTGCTGAAGCGGCCTTCGGCCGTCATGATGGTGCTGACCCAGCCTTGAGCGTGAGTGGAATCCTGGTGCCAGAGGTCGATCATCACCCAGCCGAAGGGATGCGGAGCGGGCAGGTTGGTGCTGCCCATGTGCACCTTCTGGGTCGTCAGCGGGAAGGCGTTGCCCCGCAGGATCTCCGTCGGGTTCTCCTCCTCGTCGAAGAAGACGAGCTGCATCTCGCCGAGCGGGGCCCAGTCGGGCGCGGTGCCGCAGGTGTGGGTGCCCGCCCTGGCGGTGCGGTTGTCGCGCCAGACCACCAGGTCCGTGCCGCCCGAGAAGGTGCCGCCGTCGATGTAGCGGGAGTAGTAGAGGCTGGAGAGGGGGACCCGGTCGTCGCGGCCGTCGAAATTCGTGTAGCGGCCGTAGAAGGTGTACTCGCCCCCCGCGAAGAAGTCGGGGTCGGCCACGATCGAGACGGCCGACTGGCTGTCCGACGTGTTCCGCTTCGAGTTGACGTAGTAGTAGTCGCCCCAGAGCACGTTGGCGTCGCTGGCGAGGCCCGTTCCGCCCTTGGCGAAGTAGCTGGCCTGCGCGGGGGTGTTGTCCGTCGTCCCCACGGTGCGCGGGCTGCAGCGGTTCACCGAGTCGATGGTGATGTAGCCGGTCGCGATGTTCGGCCCGGCGGAGCCGCTGCCGGCGCACATTGCCGTGGGCGCCGCCACCACCGGCTTGCCGGTGTGGGCGGCCTTGAGATAGGCGAGCTGGCCGGCGTCGAGCGGCGCCGCGACTCCCCCCGCCCCGGTGTTGCCGCAGCCGGTGAAGAGGGTGTCGCTGTTCGAGAGCGAGCCCACGTTGCTGGCGTCGGGCCCCGTGACGGGCAGCTGGGCCTGGACGAAGAAATCGCGCAGGTTGATGGACTGCACGTCGTAGCCGGTCAGGAAGATGTCGAACGCCAGCGTCGGCACCCCCCAGTCGGTCCACAGAACGACCCTCGCCAGGGCGGACTTGGAGGAGGCGTTGTTGACCGAGATCAGGGTCGTCTGGCCGGTGGAATCGCCGAGGTCCACTTCGAAATAGGGAATGAGCAGGGTGGCCGCCGGCTGGTTCGCCACGCGGCAGTTGCCGTCCAACACGCCGGCCTGGGAGGGAGCGGCCCCAAGCATGGAATATACCGACAGGAGAGAAATCAACGTGAAAATCTGGGAATGCCGCTTGGACATTGTCGTGTTCTCCATGGAGTCGTAGGAGCTGGCCCCCCGTCTCTCCCGCCCGCCATCCTGCTCCCCTCTGGGGAGTGTCCTGTTTGCGACTTCCATGCCACACCCTCTCGACCTCCGCTGCGGTTACACTAGGAATCCATGAGCGAGACTTTAATCCAGATAGGTCGCCAGATCGGCCGCCAGACCGGCCGCGGCCCGGAAAGCCCGTCCGCCCCTCGCCGCGAGGGGAGGCCGGAGTGGCTCCGCATCCGGCTCGCGACGCCTTCGTCCTACCACCAGGTCCGCTCCCTCGTGGAGCGCCTGAATCTCCATACCGTCTGCCAGGAGGCCCGCTGCCCCAACATCTATGAGTGCTGGGGCGAGCATGGCACCGCCACCTTCATGATCCTCGGCGACATCTGCACCCGGCGCTGCGGCTTCTGCGCCGTCACCTCCGGCCGCCCGCAGGCCGGCGTCGACGCCCAGGAGCCCGCGCACGTCGCCGAGGCCGTGGCCGTGATGGGGCTCCGCCACGCCGTCCTCACCTCGGTGGACCGCGACGACCTGCCGGATGGCGGCGCCCGGCACTGGGCCCGGGTCGTAGCGGCAGTGCACGAGCGCAACCCGGCGTGCGCCGTCGAGGTGCTGACTCCCGACTTCCGCGGCGTGCCCGACGCCCTCGACGTCGTGCTCGCCGCGGCGCCCGAGGTCTTCTCCCACAACATGGAGACGGTGCCCCGGCTCTACCGCCTGGCCCGTCCCGGCAGCCGCTACGACCGCAGCCTCGGCCTGCTCGCCGAGGCCGCGCGCCGCCGCGACGCGAGAGAGTACGCCGGCCGCATCAAGACCGGCATCATGCTCGGCCTGGGCGAGACGGCGGACGAGGTCTACTCGACCCTCGCCGACATCCGGGGCGCCGGCGTCGAGGTGGTCACCCTCGGCCAGTACCTCCAGCCCACTCCCAAGCACCTGCCGGTCGACCGCTGGATCCACCCGGACGAGTTCGCCGGCTACAAGGAATTCGCCCTCTCGCTCGGCTTCGCCCACTGCGAGTCCGGCCCCCTGGTGCGCAGCAGCTACCACGCTCACGAGCACGTGCCGGGGGCGAAGGCGGCCGCGCCCTGACCGCGCCCTGACAGTATTGGCTCCGGACCGGGCTCCGTTTGCGCCCGTCCGTGCGAACGGCTAGAATCCGCTTGTGACGGACCGCACAAGGTGCGGTTCCTTCCCCCCACAATCGAGACCCATGACTGAAACCATCGAAACCATACCCGGCCTCCGCATCCGTCCGCTCGGCGAGCTGGACATCAGCGACATCGTGACCATCGACGAGAAGATCAGCGGCCGCTACCGGCCGGAAGTTTGGGAGCGCCGGATCGGTTACTACCTACGTCGGGCCTCCGAGACCTCGGTCGTCGCCGAGGTGGACGGCAAGGTCGCGGGGTTCATGCTCGGCGAGGTGCGGTCGGGGGAGTTCGGGCTCGAGGAGCCGACCGGCTGGATCGAGGTGCTGGGAGTCGATCCCGCCCATCGGGGCAAGGAGATCGGCCGCCGGATGGCCGAGGCGGTGCTCCAGCACTTTCGTTCCGAGGGCGCTCACAGTGTCCGGACCCTGGTGAACGAGGAGAGCGGGGACATCCTGCGCTTCTTCAGCTCCCTGGGTTTCGAGCCGTCGAATTTCCGGCCATTCGTCAAGAATCTGTAGGGCTTGCAGCAGGAGAGAGATCGGGATGAACGTGAGAACCAGCACCTTGCCGAGGCAGTATCACCAGGCCGTCCTGCGCTGGCGGGACGTGTTCCTGCCGGACTACAGCTTCCTCATCGAGAACTGGGACAAGCACTTTCCCACCGATCCCCAGTTCGAGCTCTGCGCCTACCGCGAGATGGGGATGTGCTCCGAGATCGAGTGCGGGGACATGAAGGGCAAGCCCAAGTTCCAGAAGGCCTCGGAGATGCAGCCCGAGCAGGCCCACCATCTCTTCGGCGCCATCCGCGCCCAGGCCTCCACGGAGTTCGGCTCCATCCAGCAGCACCGGCTGACGCTCGCCCGCGCCCAGGAGGAGGAAGAGCAGTTCTGGATCCTCCGCATGATGGCCGAGGAGCTGCGCCACGGCTACCAGATGCTCCACCTGCTGGTCGAGGACGACTGGAGCTCCGTCTCCAAGGAGTCCCCGTCGGAGATCCTCGAGGGCATCCTGTCGATGAACACCGGCTCCCACCTGCTGGGCGCCTTCAACATCGACTTCGACTCGTTCGTCGACAACGTCGTCTTCTGCGCCCTGATCGACCGCGTGGGCAAGTACCAGCTCGCCATGCAGAAGATCTCCGCCTACCAGCCGATGGCCGAGAGCATGCCCCAGATGCTGCGCGAGGAGGCTTTCCACCTCGCGGCCGGCGTCGTGCCCATGCGGCGCTGGGCCACGGCCGCGGCGCGCGGCGAGACCTTCGTCACCATGGAGGTGCTCCAGAAGGCCATCAACAAGTGGCTGCCGCGCGGCCTCGAGATGTTCGGCGACGAGCGGGGCGGCGGCTCCAACGTGCGCATGGGCTTGAAGCCCATGAAGAACGCCGAGGCGCAGCGCCAGTACTACGACGAGGTGGCGAAGATGGTGCGCGACATCAACCTCCGCTACCTGCGCGCCCGCATCGAGAACCTGACGCACGGCGAGTCCGAGACCGTGATCGACCGCATCCTGGCCGGCGAGACCGTCGAGGGCGTGCGCCGCGAGGACCTGATCCACATGCCGCACCCGGACTTCTTCCGCCGCCGCGGCGTGCCGGCCTTCCGCATGACCGGGGCAGAGGGCGAGGTTTTCACGTCCGTCCCGGACTACCTCCAGCACCTGATCCGCGTCCTCCCCGAGGCCTACCGCGCCAGCCGGGACTACAAGGACTACGTGCAGGCGCTCACCGAGGTGGCCGAGGGCAAGACGACGGCCGAGCAGGCCGCGGGACGCATGCCGACCCTGCGCCGCGTCGCCGGCGCCTGCCCGTGCTCGAAGTCGGTGCGCTGGATGGTCGACGAGCCCGTCATCGCGGCCGCCGGTTCGGTTGGAGCTCCGGAGCCTGCAAGCCAGCCCGTAGCCTGATAGTCTTGATGTCCTGATATCGCGAGATCCGCCATCTTGGAAGTGCCATCCGGAGGGAAGGGCTTCAAATGAGTGCGTTCAACCGCGTGCTGGTCACCGGCCTGCCCCTCGTGCCGAAGCCCATCGTCCGCCGGGTCGCCTCCCGCTACGTCGCGGGGGAGACCCTCGCGGACGCCATCCGCGTCATCCAGGACTTGAACGGCAAGGGCGCCATGGCCACCCTCGACGTCCTCGGCGAGGAAGTCAGCGAGCGGGGGAGGGCGACGGCCGCCGTCGAGGAGTACCTGCGGGCCCTCGAGGCGATCGACCAGGCGAAGATCGACTCCAACGTCTCGATCAAGCCCACGATGCTGGGGCTCAAGATCGACGAAGGCTTCTGCCACGAGAACATCGCCCGCATCGTCGAGAAGGCGAAGGGGTACGGCAACTTCGTCCGCATCGACATGGAGGACAGCACCACTACCGACGCCACCCTGCGGATCTACCGCGACCTGCAGGGGCGCTACGGCAACGTCGGCTGCGTCCTCCAGGCCTACATGCGCCGCACCTTGAGCGATATCGAAGGGCTGCCGGACTCCGGGGCGAACGCCCGCATCTGCAAGGGCATCTACGTCGAGCCCCGCCGCATCGCCTGGAAGGGCTTCGACACTGTGCGCGCCAACTACGTCCAGGCCCTGGACAAGCTGATCGCGCGCGGCGTCTACGTGGGCATCGCGACGCACGACGAGTACCTGGCCTGCGCCGCCACCGCCCTGGTCGACAAGCACGGCCTGAAGCGCGACCGCTACGAGTTCCAGATGCTGCTGGGCGTCGACCAGGAGCTGCGCGGCATCCTTCTCGAAGGTGGCCACCGGCTGCGGGTCTACGTACCCTACGGACGCGACTGGTATCCCTACTCGATCCGCCGCCTGCGCGAGAACCCCGAGGTCGCCCGCCACGTGCTGAAGGCGCTGCTGGCGGGGAAGTGACGGCTGCCGGTCTGACGCCCCGGTTTGACGCTCCAAACGGGTAGTGATAGTCTTTTCAGGTATTTATGGACGAACGGCACCGCTCGGACTCTCGCGACATCCTCCAGTCCCGGGGCGACTCGGATACCGATAATATCGACCTGACGCCGCTCCACGAGAGCGGCATGACGCAGACGTTCGAGAACGCCTCACGCGAGCGCGCCGGCAGCGGACCGCTGCACGTCGAGTCCGAGGCCGACGTCATCCTCATCGCGCACCCCGAGAGCCAGCGCCTGGGCTCCCGCTTCCGCCTCTCCCCGGGCACCACCCTGGAGATCGGCCGCTCGGCCGCCGTGGGCGTCAGCCTGCCGGAGGTCATGTCGATCTCCCGCAAGCACGCCCGGCTGCGCTACGCCGGCCCCGTGGTGACGATCGAGGACCTCGGCAGCACCAACGGCACCTACGTCAACGGCCAGCCAATCCACGGGCGGACCGTGCTGCGCAGCGGCGACCGTTTCCAGACCGCCGCCGTCCACTTCAAGTTCCTCCACGAGCAGGACGTCGAGAGCGCCTATCACCTGGCGATCTACGAGCTCGTGGCGAGGGACGGCCTGACCGAGATCTTCAACAAGCGGAAGCTCGAAGAGGAGCTGCAGCGCGAGTTCGCCCGCGCCGTGCGCCACCAGCGCCCCCTGTCGCTGGTCATCTTCGACCTCGACGAGTTCAAGACGATCAACGACACCTACGGCCACCTCTGCGGCGATTTCATCCTCAAGCAGGTGGCCTCGCTGGCCCGCGACCTCGTCCGCCCCGAGCAGATGCTGGCCCGCGTCGGCGGCGACGAGTTCGTCATCCTGGCGCCCGAGACCGGCGGCGAGGGAGCCCAGTCGATGGCGGCCAAGCTGCGCGACCGCGTGGCCGGTTTCGAGCACCGCTACGGCGACATCAAGATCTCCGTGAGCTGCTCCTTCGGCGTCGCCGAGCTCGCCAAGGACATGACGACCCCGCAGGACCTCTACCAGGCCGCCGACGACGCCCTGCTGCTCTCCAAGCGGAGCGGCAGGAACCGGGTCGCGCTGCATCCTTGAAGGCTTATTTCTCCCCCAGCAGGAACCGCCGCACGAACTCGAACAGCACCGCCCGCTGGTAGTCCGAGTTGCTCTTCTTGTTGAACCCGTGCCCCTCGTCCTTGGCGACGAGGTACCAGACCGGCACGCCGTTGCCCTTGACGGCGGCCACGATCTGGTCCGACTCGGCGAGCGGCACCCGCGGATCGTTCGCGCCCTGGCTCACCAGGAGGGGCTTGGTGATCTTTACGGCCCGGTTCGCCGGGGCGGTCTCCTCCAGGAAGGCCCGCATTTCGGGCTCCCGCTCGTCGCCGTACTCGACGCGGCGCAGGTCCTGGCGGTAGCCCTGCGTGTTCTCCAGGAAGGTCACGAAGTTGCTGATCCCCACCGAGTCCCAGCCGCAGCACAGCCGGTCGCTGTAGAAGGTCATCGCGGCGAGCGTCATGTAGCCGCCGTAGGAGCCGCCCGTCACCATCACGCGCGCGGGGTCGAGGTCCGGCTGCATGGCGATCCAGTCGAGCAGGGCCCCGATGTCCTTCACCGAGTCCTCGCGCTGCCGGCCGTTGTCCAGCTTCAGCCAGGTCTTGCCGTAGCCGCTCGAGCCGCGCACGTTGGGGAAGATCAGGGCCACTCCCAGCTCGTTCAGGAGATAGTTGTTGCTCCCCCGGAAGCCCGGCCGCGACTGCCCCTCCGGCCCGCCGTGGATGCTGATGAACACCGGGCGGCGCCCCTTGAAGCGGTCCGCCGCCGGCCGGTAGACCAGGGCCGGGATTTTTGCCCTGTCGAAGGTCGGATAGTGGACCAGCTCCGGGAGGACGAAGCTCTCGGCGTTGAGCCCGCCCGCCTCGCTCGCCGTCCAGCGCTCCAGCCGCTGGCGGGCCGGGTCGTAGCTGTAGACGTCCTGCGGCGAGCGGGCCCAGTCGAGGTCGAACGCGACCTCGTGCGATCCGGGCCGGAAGAGGACGTGCGCGGCGATGCCGGCCGGCAGCTCGGGGGAGGGGAGCGCCTTGCCCGATTTCAGGTCCAGCAGGCGCAGCTTGCTCACGCCGTCCTCGTTGACCAGGAAGGCGACGAGCTGGCCGTCGGAGGAGAGATCGAATTCCTCCACGTCCCATTGGACATCGCCCGAGAGCACGGTGGCGTGCCCGCCGTCGAGCTCGATCCGCACCAGCCGCAAGTGCTCGCTGTCCCGGTCCGTCACCGTGTAGACGGACTTGCCGTCCGCCGACCAGCGTCCGCCGAAGACGGCCACGGTCGGATCTTCCTTCTTGGCGTTGCGGGGCGTGATCCTGTGCAGCTCGCCGGTCGCGACCTCCAGCCAGTGGAGATAGCCCTCGTTCGCCGAGATGAGCTCGTAGACCAGCAGACGCCGGCCGTCCGGGCTCCAGTCGAGCGGGTGCCAGTCGCCCTGCACCTCGGCCACCCGGCGCTCGCTGCCGGGCGTCGACGGATCGATCACATAAAGGTCCATGTCGCGGCCGTTGCGCACGTTGGCGGCATAGGCCAGCGACTTGCCGTCGCGCGACCAGAGCGGGGCGACATAGCGGTGCGTGCCGTCCGTGAAGCGCCTGGCGCGGCCCGTCCGGCGGTCGAGCAGGAAAAACTGGATATTCTCGGCGCCGTTCTCGTTGAGCGAATAAAGTAATTGATTGGGATCGCCCGGCCGGTACAGGCCGGCGGGCACCGGATCGCGGTGATAGGTCACCTGCGTGCGCGCTCCCATCGGCATCGCCAATTCGTGAAGCTGCAGGCTCTCCGCGAAACGGGTGCGGATCAGCATGCGGCGCTCCCGCGGGTGCCAGTCCGCGAAGATGGCGGTGCGGAGGTTCTCGTAGGGCAGCAGGTCTTCGACACGCTCCCGCGGGATCGGCGGCACGTCCTGGGCGGCGATGCTCTCGGGCACCGCCAGTATCTCCGGGGTCGCCGCCGGCGCCGCCGCGCGCGCGGGAGCGGCGGCGAGAGGGAGCAGGGCAGCGAAGAGGCACGCGACGGTTTTGCCATTCATTTTTCGAATCTCCAGGTAGACAACTCACGAGAAACCGCTACACTGCGCCGGGGACAATATCGGGATAACATCAGGGACGGGATAACATCAGGGACAACCAATGGCAAGCTTCTTCAACTGCGACCGCTGCCCCTCCTACTGCTGCTCCTATCCCCGGATTCCCATCGAGCCCGCCGACGTCATGCGGCTGGCGGTGCATCTCGGGCTGACTCCCGAAACGGTCGCGCGGAAGTTTACCAAGAAGGGCGACGAGCCCGGAGAGGTCATCCTGCGCCACAAGCCGGACGAAATCTACGGCACCGTCTGCAAGTTCCTCAGCCTCGAGACCCGCCGCTGCACCGTCTACGAGGGGCGCCCGGCGATCTGCCGCAGCTATCCGGGCACGGCCCGCTGCGGCTATTACGACTTCCTCAGCTTCGAGCGCCGGGCCCAGGAAGACCCCGACTTCATCCCCTCGACGTTCAACAATCCGGGGGATTGACCCCGGCGGTTTGCAGGTAGCCGGCGAGGCGGCGAATCCCCTCCGCGAAGCCCGCGGGTTCCGGCAGCAGCGAGAGGACGAGGAAGTCGTCCGTCGAGAAATCGAAAAAATAACCGGGGTGGACGAGCACTCCGGCGCGCTCGAGAAGATCCAGGACCAGCTCCTCGTCGGACACCGGGGCGGAGACGCGGATCACGGCCGACCATCCTCCCTCGGGCTCGAGCAGCTCGGCCGCCGGCAGGCCGGCCAGCGCCGCCCGCAGCACGGCGAGGTTGCCCCGCACCCGGCCCAGGATTTCAGTCCGGATCCGCGGCGCCAGGGCCAGCACCCCCGGGAGAGCCCGCTGAACGGGCGTCGCTACCGAGAGATAGCTGTCGGCCACCATCTCCAACGCCGCGACGGCCCGGCGGCGGACGTCGGGCGGGCCGCCGGCGCGGATCCAGCCCAGCTTCCAGGCAGGCAGGCCGGCCCCCTTCGACAGCCCACCGAGCGAGAAGGAGAGAGCTTCCCCGCACGCCGCGGCCGGGCCCGCGAACGTTTTCTCCGTCAGTCGATAATCCGCGAACACCTCGTCCGAGATCAGCGGCAAGCCGCGCGAGGCGCACAGGTCCGCCATCGCCGCCTGCTCCGGGGCCGTGAGGAAGCGGCCCGTCGGGTTTCCGGGATGGACGAGAGCGAGGAGCCGCGTGCGCGGGGAGAGGGCCAGCTCCACGGCCTCGGTCTCCAGGGCGAAGCGTCTCCGCGGCTCCAGGTAGAACTGGCGCAGGACGAGGGAGTCCAGGGCCGCCAGGCTGTCGAGGAGCGGGTAGGAGGGCGCGGCGGTCAGCACCTCGTCGCCGGGATCGGCGAACAGCTTGAACAGGTGGGAGTAGGACTCGCTCGTCGAGGCCGTCAGCACGAGATCGTCCGGCGTCACGGAGTCTCCCGGCTGGGAGAGGGCGGCGGCGAGCGCCTCGCGGGCTTCGGGGAGCCCCAGCGGGTGCGGCCGGTACTCCGGGGCCGCGCCGCGGCGGAGCAGCTCCGCCAGCTCCTCTTCGGGATAGGAGAGCCCCACCCGCGTCGGGTTCGTCTCCGTGAGATCGATCGCGGGCAGGCCGCGGGCCGAGCGCTCCTCGATCGCCAGCGTCAGGCGGTTCTTCGCGTGCTCCCAGGGCAGGCGGCGCGAAAAGCGGAGGGAATGAGCGGGCACGAGGTCAGTCTACACGCCCGCCAGGATGCGCTCGACGACCGCGGCCGAACGCTTGACGAACGGGCCGAGGCCGTCCTTGTCGTTGCCGATGACGTAGTCGGCGTCGGCCAGGAGCCCCGCCGCGCCCAGGCGCCGCTCGGCTTCGTCGAGCGCCAGCAGCCCGGCCCGGCTCGCGGGATCTCCCGGCCGGCCCCTGGCGAGCAGGCGCGAGGCCCGGACCTCGTCCGCCGCGGTGATTGCCACGAGCGCCGTGCGGTCCGAAAGCTCGCGCAGGGCCAGCCGATCGGAAGGCTCCCGCAAGCAGTCGACCAGCACCGCCGGGCCTGGGCCAAGACCGGCGAGGTCCCGTTCGAGGACGAGCAGGAAGCGCCCGCCCGTCTCCCGCCGGATCTCGTCGCTCACGCGGGCGATGCTCTCCGGAGTGAGCGGATCCCCCCGCTCGGCCACTCGCCGCCGCACGATCTCGCCCGTCGACAGGACGGGCAGTTGGAAGCGCCGGGCCATCTCCCGGCAGAACGTGCTCTTGCCGGCGCCCGAATAGCCGCAGACGCCGATGATCCTCAAGGCTGCTTCCTCAGGACGTAGGAGTCGAACGACAGGCCGCCCAGGCCGACCGGCACCGTCCGCGCCTCCGCGATCCGGAAGATCTCCGCCAGGCGGGCGCCGAGGTCGGCGAGGCCGCGGAAGCTGCGCCGCACCGGCAGCACCCGGCCGGACGCCGTCCGGTAGCGCAGCACGTCCCCGTCGTCCTGTTCGAGAAACGGCCCCGGGGAGTAGAGGGCGAGCAGCGCGATGCCGTCCGGCGACATCAGACGCTCCATCTCCCGCAGGCAGGCGACGGGATCGGTCAGGTGGTCGAGCACGAACGAGCAATGGACAACATCGAAGGCGGCCGGCGCGAGCGGCAGCGGGCGCTGGCAGTCCGCCAGCAGAAAGGACGCCTCGGGAAGGCCCCGCCGGTGCCGGCGGATCATCTCCACCGAGCCGTCGACGCCCGTTTTCTCGGCCGCCGCGACGCCGTAGAGGAAGTTGCCGTCGCCGCAGCCGACGTCGAGCGCGGCCCGAAAACGCCGCCCGCCCAGGTGCGCCGCCATGACGGCCTCTTCCGCCCGCTTGTAGGCGTGCGTGGTCGGGTGAAGCTCGCCGTCGCTGTACTCCCCGGCGACCTGGTCGTAGAAGTTGGCGACGGAGCCCAAGCGCAGATCGGCGAGCAACGACTCGACCGAGGTATGGAACGCCTCGGCGGCCAGGCCGAGCATGATGTTGACGGGGCCGATCCGCGGCCCCTGCGACCGGAAGTCCGTGCGCAAGAGCCTCAGCGGCTTGCCGAGCGCGTGGGCGTAGCCAAGCTCCATGGCGACCCCCGAGTCCGCGTCGGCGCCCTCGACCACGGCCACCACCGAGGCGCAGCCCTCGATCGCCCGCAGGTTCCGGCGCGCGATCTCGGCGTTGATCCGGGGCCAGTCCTCGCCCCAGGCCGCCATCAGCCCCTCGTCCCCCGCGTCGCGCCAGGGGTAGTACACCTCCAGGCCGAGCGCCTCGATCTCCTCCGTGAGCACGGCGCCGAAGGTCCGTTCGGCCTCGGTGAACAGGGACGTCGCGAGATAGATCAACGCCGCCGCTCCCGTTTGTCTTCCTTATGTACCCGGAGCCGCTCCCGCGCCGCTTCCGGGCTCGGCAAGTTCTCCTGGCAGCCGAGCCGCTCGACCACGAACGAGCTGACGGCGAGCGCCAGCTCCGCGGCGGCCCGGGCGTCGCCCGTCCCGAGGTATTCGGCCAGAAAGGTGCCGGCGAAGGCGTCGCCGGCGCCCGTCGGATCGACCTCGGCCTCCGGCGGGCAGGCGGGCAGAGTGCAATCCCGCGTCCCCTCGTGGAGGACGCAGCCGCCGGCTCCCCGGGTGACGACGTGGAAGGCCAGGCGGAAGGCCGCGTTCAGCGCCGCGGAGCCCAGGCCCATCGTCCGGCGCAGGTACGCCGCCTCGGCCTCGTTGAGGAACAGCGCGTCGGCCGCCTCCAGGAACGGCTCCAGCTCGGCCTTGGGATAGTGGAAGATCTGCGGCCCCGGCGCGTACGCCTTGAGCTCGCTCGGCAGCCGGGTCAGCAGGTGGAGGTTGAGGTCCTGGCGCCCCGACGTGCAGTAGACGATCCGGGCGCGGCCGCGCTCCGCCACCCGCCGCACGTGCTCCGTGAGCGCCGCGTCCGCCGCCGGGTTCGCGGCCTTGAAGAAGAACGTCTGGCTGACCGCCTGGTCGAGCGGCCCGGTGCGGAACACGAACGCCCTGGGCGTCGGCCGGTCCGCTTCGATCAGCACCTCCGAGCAGTCGACGCCCCGTCGCTCCAGGAGGTCGCGGTGGCCGGCCCGCACGAAGTCCTCCCCCGCGGCGCTGACCAGCGCCGCGCCCGGCCGCCAAAGGGCGAAGAACGTTGCCACGTTGGCGCCCCGGCCGCCGTAGCAGGTTCCCAGGTCGTCGAGGATGACGGCCGAGCCCTCCACGGCCCGCGTCCCCGAGCTGCCGATCGAATCGAGGGTAATCTCGCCGAAGCAGATCAGCTCGCGCATGGCTCAGCCATCCGGACCGCCGCTGCCGCCTGGCCGTCGGCGAGCCACTTTCTGAGGGTGCTCTGCCCCCGCTTCGACAACGCCGAGCTCCAGTCCTTGCACCGCGCCGGCGGCCGCAGGCGGCGGCAGGTGGATTGCGGCATCCGGTCCTTGTAGTACCGCGCCGCGTGGTCGCCGACCTTGTTGCCGTCGAAGCCGAGCAGCACCGTGCGCCCGGCCGCGAAGTCCGGCACCCACTCGACGTACCGGCCGATCGTGGCCACGGCGGAGTAGCCGCACGTCGCGACCGACAGCGCGTCGAAAACCCCCTCCACGAGCAGCAGGGGGTCGGCCCGCAGGCCCTCCAGGACGGCGAACACCCCGCCGGCGTGTCCCACCGTCAGGATCTTCTCCTGATCCCGGGTGGTCGACAGGTACCGGGCGGTGATGGCCCTCAGGTTCCCGTCGTGATGCCGCATGGCCGCGAGCACCGCCGGCCGGCCGGTGAAGCTGGGAGCGAACCGGATCTCGGCGGCCAGGGCCACCTTGAGCGGAATCAGCCGCCGGTGCAGGTACTCCGCGCACCGCGGATGGTCGGCCTCGAGCGCCGCCGCGAACGTCGCCGCCGGCTCCTCGCCGGTGACCGGCACTACCGTCGGGTCGTCCCACAGCTTCTTCAACATTCCATCGATCATACTTTTACCGTCCCGGAGCCGGTAGACTCCAGGCGCCAGCCGGGTCACAATCCCGCTCGTGCGCCTCTCCCTGCGTCCCCGTCCCGAGACCGCCTGGTCCTTCGCCTTCCCGCGCCCGGACTTCGTCGCCGGCTCCTACGACGGCCGGACGTTCCTGTCCCCCTCGAATCACCTGGGGGAGGACAGCGACCATCCGCATCACACCCCCGTCCACGCCATCGCCGCCGGCATCGTGAAGGAGGCGTGCAAGGCCACCGGCTACGGCCGGGTGGTCGTCGTCGAGCACCGGCTGCCCGATGGCTCCGACGTCTGCTCCATCTACGGCCATCTCTGCGGGCACGCGGGCTTTCCCATGGCCCGCGACGGCTCCCGGGTGGCCCAGGGCGACATCGTGGGGTACATCGGCGACCGCATGGAGAACGGCGACGGCCTGGAGCACCTCCACCTGGGCCTGCGCAAGGGGCGCTACGACGGCCACTTCTGCGGCTACGCGCGCTCGCCCCACTGCACTCCCAAGCACTATTACCCGCCCACCGAGTTCATCCGCGCCCGCGCCGGCACGATGCGCCTGGCGTCGCGGATCGAGTCCTTCCCGATGACCCCCGGCAGCCGGGATCTCGCGTTCAAGGCGAGCGTGACGAACGGCTTTTTCTACGGCGGCGCGTTCGAATTCCGCCTCCGGGTGCTCGCGGGCGACACGGTGCGCTTCACGAGCAAGATCCTGAAACAGAAGCTCGACCGCGGCGCCTCGGCCTCCCTGCTCTTACCCTCGACCCTGACGGATACGCGCACGCCCCAGGCCGTGCTCGAGCTGCGGGCGCCCGGAACGGAATCCTGGAGCCCGGTCGGAGATCCCTAGAACCTGTAACCGGAGGAATGTCCGTGCCCGCCAGCCAAGCCGAGAAAGCCGAGCGATTCCAGGCCCTGCACGCCCGTCCGGGCGCGTTCGTTATTCCAAACCCCTGGGACGCCGGCACCGCCCGCATCCTGACCAGCCTCGGCTTCGAGGCCCTCGCGACCACCAGCGCTGGCCTGGCCTTCACCCTCGGCCGGCGGGACGGCGCCGGCGCCGTGAGCCGCGAGGAGACGCTCGCCAACGCCAAGGCCGTCGCCGATGCGACCGACCTGCCCGTCGCGGCCGATCTCGAGAATGGCTTCGGCCACGCGCCCGAAGAGGCCGCGGAGACGATCCGCCTCGCGGGCGAGACGGCCGGGCTTGTGGGCGGGTCGATCGAAGATTCGACGGGGGATTCCGGACGGCCGATCTACGATTTCCAGCACGCCGTGGAGCGCGTGGCGGCCGCCGCCGAAGCGGCCCGCGCCCTGCCGTTCCCCTTCGTCCTCGTCGGCCGGGCCGAGAATTTTCTGCACGGCCGCCCGGACCTGGACGACACGATCCGCCGCCTGCAGGCGTTCGAGGCCGCCGGAGCGGACGCGCTGTTCGCGCCGGGGCTCACCCGGCCGGAGGACATCCGCACCGTCTGCGCGTCGGTGAGCAAACCCGTTAACGTCGTCATGGGATTGAAGAGCGCTCCGTTTTCCGTGGCCGAGCTCGCCGCCTTGGGCGTCCGGCGGATCAGCCTGGGATCCGCCCTGAGCCGCGCCGCGTTGGGAGCTTTCGTCCGGGCGGCGCGAGAGATCCAGGAGCACGGAACCTTCCGCTTCGCCGAGGAGGCTCTTCCCTACGCCGAGGCGAACGATCTGGTGGTCAAGGGTAGCTGAGGCGCCCTTCGGGACGGCCCGCCGCGAAGCGGCAGCCCAAGGCGCCGCGAACTGGCGCAACTTCGCGGCGTTTCTCCAAAGATCGCGGCGCCTAAAAGAAGATCGCGGCGGATTGTTCCACTTCGCGGCGCCCGGCCTAACTTCGCGGCGAATAGTCTAACTTCGCGGCGCGTAGTCTTAGTTTGCGGCGGATACTCTTACTTCGCGGCGCATAGTCTTAGTTCGCGGCGCGCAAAAAAAGATCGCGGCGGATAACCTTAGATCGCGGCGCGCAAGAGAAGATCGCGGCGGATAAGAAAACTTCGCGGCGAATAATCTTAGATCGCGGCGGATAGTCTTACTTCGCGGCGAATAAGCTTAGTTCGCGGCGAATAATCTTAATTCGCGGCGAATAGCGCCACTTCGCGGCGGGTAATCTTAGTTCGCGGCGGATAGTTTTACTTCGCGGCGGGCAATCTTACTTCGCGGCGCATAAGGGCACATCGCGGCGAATTAAATTACGCCGAGGCAGTTTTTCGCGCTCCACCACGGCTCCACGGGATTCAAGGGCTCTCCGGATATGCCGTGACGGTTCCGGTCTCGCCAACTCGCTGGAGCGTTCTTAGTGGCTCGATTTCCGGATCTTGCGCCGAAGCCGCCGCCGACCCAACCCGGCAAGCAGCTCTGGGGCAAGATACCTCTGGCCATGCCGCCCCTCTTCTCCCGGCCCCCTCCTCCTTCCTGATCGCCCCCCTTTGCGACATGATCCGCCCGTGTCCTCCCGCCGCCCGCTGCTCCTGATCGCCCTGTCTTCCGTTTGCTTCGGCGTCATGGCCCTGGCGGCGAAGCTCGCCTCGGCCGGGCTGGCGGGCAGCCAGGTGGCGTTCATCCGCTTCGCGTTCATGCTGCTGCCGGTGCTGGCGGTGCCGTCGCTGGCGCGCAAGGCGGTGACCTACCAGCGCCTGGACCTGCTGCTCTACCGCGGGATCTTCGGCGGCACCTCCGTGCTCCTCTACTTCCTGACCATCGAGCACGTGCCGGTGGGCATCGCCACCCTCCTCAACTACTCCGCGCCGATCTTCAGCGTCGCCTTCGCCGCGTTCTTCCTGGGCGAGCGCGTCGACTCCCGGCTGCTGTGGCCGCTCGCCGCCGCCTTCGCGGGCGTGGTGCTGGTGGTGGGGGGCGGCGGCGAGGTGGGGGAGGGGCTGCGCTTCGGCGCCTGGGAAGCCGTGGGGCTGGCCTCCGCCGTCCTCTCCGGAGCCGCCGTCACCGCCATCCGAGCCGCCCGCCGCACCGAGGGCTCGTGGGCCATCTACGGCAGCTTTTCGGCCTTCGGGCTCCTCGCCTCGGCGCCTTTCGGAATCGCCGCCTTCCGCGCGCCCACGCGGCGGGAGTGGCTGCTCCTCGCCGCCGTCGGCGCCTGCTCGGTGGTGGCCCAGCTCCTGATGACCTACGCCTACCGCTGGGTGACCAACCTCCAGGCCGGGGTGCTGGCCCAGCTCACGGTCGTCCTCAGCATGACCTTGGGCGCCCTGGTCCTCGGCGACCGCCTGAAGCCCCTCCAGCTCTGCGGCGGTCTGCTCACCCTCGCCGGCGTCCTCGGCGTCGTCTGGCTCCAGTCGACGCCCAGGGCCGTGGAATGAAGGAGATCCAGATGTTTCTGCGCGTCACGCCCGAAATCTTCGCCGCCTTCCCCGATACCGTCCTCGGCGTCGTGATCGCCCACGGCATCGACAACGCCGGAGAGCCGGCCGGCGTCCTCGCGGATCTGCGCCAGGAAGAGGCCCGGGTTCGGGAAGCCTTCGCGAGCATTTCCATCCCCGAACATCTCCACATCGCGCCTTGGCGTGAGGCCTACCGCCGGTTTGGCGCCAAGCCCAAGGACTACCCGTCCTCCATCGAAAACCTGGTGCGCCGGGTGTCGAAAGGGCACGCCCTGCCGCACATCAACACCCTGGTGGACCTCTACAACACGATTTCTCTGCGCTACCTCGTGCCGGTTGGCGGAGAGGACCTGGACCGCATCGAAGGAGACGTCCGTCTCGCCATAGCGGGCGACGCCGAGGCGCCGGTCCGTCTCCTGGGAGAGCCCGAGGAGAGGGCCCCGCGCTCCGGCGAGGTGATCTACAAGGACGACCTGGGCGCCATCTGCCGCCGCTGGAACTGGAAAGAGGCGGACCGCACCAAGCTGACGCCGGACACCCGCAAAGCCTTCCTGGTGATCGAAGGGCTCCCTCCGGTCGGGCGTGAGAAGGTAGCCGAGGCCACCGAGGCGCTGGCCGCCCTCGTGCGGACCCACTGCGGTGGCGAGGTGAGGACGGCCGTTTTGGACCGGAACGAGCCAGAAATCGCACTGGCTTAACGAACCGTCGAGAAAGGTTATCTATGCAGAACGACGAGCAAGACATCCGGCAACTCGTCTCCTCCTGGATGGAGGCCACCAAGGCAGGGGATATCGAGAAGGTTTTGTCACTGATGACAGACGATGTTGTCTTTCTGGTGTCCGGCAAGCCTGTCATGCACAAAGCCGACTTCGCCGCCGCATCGCGAGCCCAGTCCGGTCAGGAGGTTCCCCAATTCGATGGCTCCAGCGAGATTCAAGAAATCAAAATCCTTGGAGACTGGGCTTTCATGTGGACTAAGCTCACAGTGGTCGTAACGCCGCCGGGTGGAGCTCAACCTCTGACGCGCGCTGGGCATACGTTGACCCTCTTGACGAAGCAGAACGGAAAGTGGCTCCTTGCGCGGGATGCCAACTTGCTCGCTCCCGTCAAAAATAACGGCCAACTATGAATTCGGGAAGAGGTGCGCCGTAAGTAGATAGCACATCCGTGCTTCTCTGCTCCTGCGCTAGAACCTGTCGGTTACGTCTCAGCCATGCAGGATCACATGTTGCTTCTCCAGAGGAGAAGCTGCTCGCTTGTCCTTGGCGAAGGACTACAATCAAGCCTGATGGATTCGGCACCCTTTTGGCTTTCAGGCTAAGAACCAACACACCACTGCCCTTCCTAGAAGCTTATCTGACAAAGCCCCTCAATTGACGAGCATTGAGAAGGAGCGTAGACTTACAAAGTTCTATAGAATGAATGATATGTGACAACGTCGTCGCCCGGACGTAGCAGGGAGAGCAGTTGCCTGGGCTCTGGCACCGCGGCGGCTGCAGACGATCGCCACAAGGAGTGAGCATGCGACTAGCGGATGGGGGGGAAGTCTTCGGACATTTCGTGATTCCGTACGCCGACGACGAGAAGACCCGGGAAGCTCTGTCGAAGTCAGTCGCGGACTCAAAAGAGAAGCATTCCGGAATTCGAGCGGAGTTCGCCTCGACCGCTGGGGAGTGCGATATCGTGCTCCACCTCTATCTGAACGACTTTCGAGTGGTCGCGGACTTACAAGCAGAGGTAACCGAGTCCTACTCGCTCGCCTCGTCTTGGCTCTATGCGATCCCCTACGAGGAGCTTGGCGCCGCGGTGCCGCCGGCCGGGGACATCGAATTCTTCATCTACATGCGGGTGCATCGTCATTTCTACAAGTGCTACGGTACTTCCGGCGAGAGAGCGCTCCACGAGGCCGTCTTGGGGCTGCTGCGGGACACCGGCGGGGAGCAACTCTCGGGTCGGGTTCTCTACTCGCTCGGCTGGCCCGACCTCATCGTGCACGGTAGGATGACGGGCAACATCCAGCACCTGCGTCATCTGATTATCTCGCTGCATTCCCTGTCATTCCCCACGGCTCCAGCCGAGGGCTCTGAGTTTCCTGAGGGGAAAGCCTCGGTCTTTCTCAAGACCATTACCGTCATTGGTGTGCCAATGGCGCACCCGGGAGGCCAGGAGCTACCGCTAGCGCTTGGTCAAGACACGAGGTTGCCGGTGCCGGTGCTTTTCGGCCGCACCCAGCCAGGGCTGACGGCCGAGGCCCTCCACGAGCTCCGCCATGTTTTTGAACAGGGCGGAGCGAGAATCGTCACGTCCTGGGCCTTGAATGGGACATGGGATTTTGTAGTCACCTCTCCCACAGAGGATCTGATCTCTCTCGCGCACTTCCATAAGGTGATGCGCGACAGCAGGGAGGGGTTCGCTAGGCACGGGATAGAGCGCACGCAGACCCACCTACTGACCTCGCGTGAAGCGGACCTCGATATGCTGAAGAGCCCATCGGTCACATTGCGCCCGCAGGCCGAACACACACTCCCGCCGGATCATTGCGTTTGTGGCCGGGAGGATTTCGAGGGGCTGTGGGAGCTTCTCGAGCGGTCTAAGCGATCCGGGCATCTCCCACGGGGCCTGACACGGACCATCTCCCATGCCTTGAGCATGTTTCGGCATACCCTACGGGAGCCCAGCAACTGCTGCGACTCAGTGGGGGCGCTGCGCGCTCATGCCCAAGGGCTTGAGGTGCTGCTCAGCATGTCGCTTCGCGAGCACGAGTTCCTTGAGAAGACGCCGGCGACGAGCCCGGACCGTCAGGCGTTGATCGCGACCGAGATCTCCTTCATCAACTCGCACCTTGCCGAGTGGTGCAAGCTAGCAGGCCGCGTGGTTCGGGAGAGAACCGCAGGCTCGGCGGCACGCCTCTTCCTGCAGATCGACAGTATCGTGGCGCAACGAGGCGCTATACCCAAGATCCTGATGATCGCCGAGCGGATCATGGAGCAGTTCTACTCTCGGCTTCCAGCGGAGTTGCCGCGGCTTCAGCCCGTTCGTGCGAGGAAAAACTTCGCCGCCATTCTTGAGCCGCTGGGTAACGTGACAAGCCAGCCCTTTATGGGGTTGGTCGCAATTCCTGTCCGATACGCATTCGCCCTCCACCTCGTGGTTCCCCAACTCTGGCACGAGGTGGGCCAGCACGTGTTCTGGGCGGAGTACTCGCCGTCGCAGCGAGCGCGCGTCGATTGGGAATTCGCCCTCGACGCTGCGGATGCCAGCAAAACCCCGTCACGGCGCCAGACCGAGGCCTTCGCCGTTGATCTCCATCTGCGAGGCGACATGTTCGCTGACCTACTGGTTTTCTGCTTCGGCTTTGGCGGCTCCCTGGAGAAGTTCTTCCTCTATCTTGCATCGCTGACAGCCAACGTGGCCAAGCACGACAACCTTCATCCGCAGAGTTGGGAACGACAGGCTCTCGCTCTGGTCCAGCGGCTCTGCTTCGTCTCCCATTTCGCCGACTTAAGGTTGCGAACGAAGAAGCAGTCGCCCGCGACGCGAGGAGAATTCAATGCGTTGTGCCGAAAGACCCAACGAGCTCTGATGGGGAAGAGCGAGGATGCCGAGCAGTCGGTGCGCAGAGTCGTGGAGGTTCTGCAGCGGCTCAGTAAGCGCGCCGGATGGCCCCAAGCCTTTCCAATCCGCGCCAACCTCGCACCGACGATTGCGAATAACTTCCGAACGGAGGTCTACAAACGTTGTCTCCGGGACATGGAGGAACTCGCCTACGCGTTCCGTAATCTAACATTGGATGGACCTACCACCCAATTGGATCACGCCGACTGGAAGCGGATCGAGACCGGCGAACTGGTCAACCTGCCCTCCGGGGAAGTGCTTCAGGCGGCCTACCGGGATTTCTACTTGGAGGAACTCGAGGCGCAACTCGCCGGCCGCGGTCAGCCACGCCCGGAAGGTCAATTTCGCAAGATGGCCACGCTGGGAAGGAGCGCCCTGCTTCACATATACCAGTCTGAGGCAGGTGCCACGTGAGAGGCGGAACCGGCGAGGCGGCGAAGGGAAAGGAATCCTGGCGGCGCGGCGAGTCGAGAACCGTGGCATTCGTTGACATCCTAGGCTTCTCTGAGGAGGTCAAAAAGCTGTCGCGGCGCCGTGCGGGCTTCCCCAGAATGGTGACGGCTCTCCTCGGGGGCTCTGCGGTTGCGGTCCCTTCTGGCGATGAGAATGACGTACTCAGCATCCTGGAGAGCCAGGAGGGGGACAAGTACGAGGTGGGTCTAGAGTTCGCGTTTTTCTCCGACTGCACCTATGTTTCAGCAAGAAGCGTAGCGGGAGGCACAGACAAGGTTTTGAGTGTCGTGCTCGGCTATGCTAGGTATCTACTGATGCGGGGATTTTTCGTGCGTGGAGGGATCGCGCGCGGCTTAGCCTCCCATCGTGGGGGCCTGGTAGTCGGGCCGGCCGTTCTGGACGCGTACTCAATGGAGCAGAAAGCGGCCGTTTTTCCGCGAATCGTCATCGAGGATACCATCGCAAGGGAACTCCTCGCGATTGCTGACGAGCCGAACGCAACGGCGACGATTAGGCGAGGTGAGGACGGGCTCTATTTCGTCGACGTTCTCAGCACCCTCGGCCTGCGCGACGACGGTGAAGCGGTCCTCCGGCGGGCCGGGAAACTGATCGTTGAGCGTCTGGAGAAGCGCCGCTCGCTCGACATCGACGCCAAGTGGCGATGGCTGGCCGCGCAGTACAATCGCGCCGTGAAGTTGGTGGTGAGCAAGAGGAAGATGGTGCTCCCAACAATTGAACGGCCAGACGTGGTCGAGCTTCCGGACGGTCCATGATACGGCAAATGGCGGGATTGGGAAGGGAGGAGCCAGCGTCAGCGCTGCCACTGGCAATTCGACGAGCCGAAGTGAGGGAGTTTCCGAGTCGCCTAGAGGCCCTTAAGTTCCCCATGCAACATGTCGAGGAACTCCTGCCGGATCTTATCGGCATCCGGGTCCTCGGGCTCATCTGTTCCCGTGAGGGCGGGAAGAGTTGCGTCGGCCTTAGTTGTAAATTCGAAATCGCCTAAGCGGTCCGGTCGACGGGAAGGGATAATGGGGCGGTCGATGGGCGGACCGATTGAATTTATGGGCATGGCGCCGGTCCTTTCGTAAAACTTGACAAAAGCCTCGATATTGTCCGTGCTTGGAGGCTCGAACGTCGTCGGGGCGTCGTCGCTATCGATGTCTCGCTCGTCCATTCTCACTCACTCTATCAAGAAACGTGCCCGTGGAACCTATCTTCCCACATACGAGCAAAGGCCCGAACGTCTCGGTTCAACCGAGTAACCTTGGACAGATAGAATTCTGGTTATAAGAGGATACAGGGCTCCGAGGGGAACGTCTAGAACTGCCACTCTACACTATTCAGCGCCCCAATAAAAGTCCTTGCAGGTAGGGTGCCAAGCCAATAAGAGGCTTTCCTTTCTGGCCATCGGCTTCTTCTGGGCGAAGAAAAAGCCAGCTGTGTGGATCGTCGGCAGGGTGACTTCGACCAGACACCGAGTGGCTGAGTTGGCAGCAGCGACTGCGGTAGTGAGCACCAGCATTCCCTCTGGCACAATTGAGTAGCCCCGAAGGGTGTAAGCATACAAAGTCTTTAGAATTAATGACATACTTCCGGGTGCGGTGGCGGGAAGCTCCCGATAGGGAACGGGACCGTAAGGTTCCCGGCTCGTAGCTTCTCGGAGGCTTCGCGGTAGGCTGCCCGCTGGGCCCGGGCCAGGACGCCGACGACGATGTCGTTGAGCTCCGGGCTGGGGCGAAGGAGGAAGCGGCTGTGGATCGTCCGGCAGGTGACCTCGACCATGGCACGGAAGAGGTGCCACGTAAGTAGAGAAGGGCGAGTCCGACGAACCCTCCCGAGTTTCGACTTCTGCCCTCAACAGCCCTCCGCCGTGCACCTCAAGACCCCTGTGGCGACCGTAGTGCGTCGAACAGGTGTCTCCTGTCTCGATTTTCGGCAAGAATCGGCCTTCTGAATACACCTCTCCCCCAGGACGGGAGAGGTGCCATGTAAGTAGAGAAGCACCTAGCATACATCAGCGTCTTTCAGGGTATCTCCAGGTAACGCCGGGGCACCGTCCCCCGGCCTGCGACTCTGGCTCCTTCTGGAGGGGGATGACCGGCCTCAGTTCCTTTCCCGCGTGCCCTGCCACCAGGCGAAGCCCAGGTACTCGGAGGCGCCATCAAAGCGAGGGGCGGAGATCCTGGCGGTGTAAACGCCGGTGGTAGCGGCCGTGAACTCGACTATTTCATACGAGTTGTCGTGACTGTAGGAACTCGCGACCGGCGTTCCATTGGGAGCGTATAGGGTGAGATCCAGATCGGCGTTTAAGGGATCGGAAACCGGGGTCGCTCCCGCGGTGGGCTGGGCCGGGGTCGAGTCCCAGGCGATCACGACGCGGACCGTTTTTCCCGCGGAGGTGCTGAACGTGATGTCTCTGGGGAAACTGGTGCTGGTGAGGACTTCGTGCATCTCGGCACCGGCGGCTCCGCTCACGATGTCGTCGGCGGAGTCGCACTCGATGCCTCCGGTGCCATCGATCTCGCTTAGGCGGGTGCTGCCCTCGATGTTCACCACCGCCGACGCCATCAGAACGGCCCGGATCGATTCGGGCCAGACCCCGAGCACCGTGTTGCGGCTCATGAGCAGCGCGGCGCAGCCGGCGACGTGGGGAGCGGCGAAGCTCGTTCCGCTGTCGGGAGCGATGCAGGTGGTGGAGCTGGTGCAGGTCGTGTTGATGGAAACGCCCGGAGCGACGACCTCGGGCTTTTCGCGATCCGAATAGACCGAGTAGGGATCACCGTAGACGGAGGTCGAACTCATCACGTCATCCGCATTGCTCGCGGTATTGACGTCGTTGTAGTTGCCGACGGTGAGCACGTTGTAGCCTTTTCCGGGGCTGGTCACCGGCGATTGCGGCGTCGAAGAATTGCCCGACGACTTGATGATGGTGACGGAGCGGTTTCTGATGACGTAATCCACGTAGCGGTCGAGACCCGCCAGTTGGTTGTTGCCGGAGTCGAATCCGAAGCTGTAGTTGAGCACGGTCGCGCCCTGATCGATCGCCCACTCGGTGCATTTGATGATGTCCGCGTCTGTTCCATTGGTATTGGCACTGAGAAGGGCGGGAGCCCCGTGGGCGATACCCCGGTAGGTCGTGTTGGTGCTGGCGATGATTCCCGCCACTTCGGTGGCGTGTACGCCGACCAGCGGGCTCGCGGAGGGATTGCAATAGATTCCGTCGGCGAGATACGAATGGCCGAAGTAGATCCCGGCTCCGGTAGCCGTCGGAGTGTCGGGCACCTCGACGACGGCCACCTTCACCCCGGCTCCGGTGAAACCGCGAGACCATACCTTGTTGGCGTCGATCGCGGCGGCGGAAATGTTGAGCTCGGGGTGATACCGGCGGCCGAGATACAGGGCTTCAATATCGTCTCTCGATTCGAGGATCGGAAGCTGATCGTTGGGAACCCGGAGCACCACGACTGGGGCGTCCTTCGCCCAATACAGCACGGTCCAACCCTGGCTCTTGGCCTGCTCGACCAGCCCTCGTGTGGCGTTCTTGTGGAAATCCCGCAGCGTCTTGGCCGAGACGGATTGCGCCAGCGGGAACGCACCCGGGCGCGCGAGCCGGGGCGACGGCCCGGGTAGCCTGACCCAGGCGAGAACCGTGGAGAGCTCCGCAGCCGGGCGCCCGGTCGCTCGATTGAAGAGCTCCTGCTCCTGCTTGCCGTGGAATCCTGCCCTCTCCCGGGTGGTGAGCACCTGCTGGATGCGCGCGAGGGGAACGGGAAGGTTGTTGGGAGTGAGATACACGATCTCGACGCGGCCGGTGCGCGGATGGGCAACTTTGATGCTGGCGTATTTGGCCACCAGCGCCTCATGGACGACCTGCAGTTCGTCCGCGGGTACCTGAAGCCGCTGGGCGGCGATCGCGATGGCGGCGGAAGCCCTGGGATCCGGGGCTTGAGCCTGGGTAAGAGAGGCTTGAAAGGAAAGGAACAGGAATGAGAGGACGGTGATGTAAACCGTGGGGACGGGACCTGTCTTGCGCCTTCGACCTGGCGCCCTCATGAAGATGCTGGAGATCTGCTCGCCGATGATGGGTAAATTTGCCATGCTCCAAGGCTCCTTTCATTGAAGAAATCGATTGTTTGCATGGCTTGTGCCAATTCTGAAGCTCAACCACGGGTTTCTCGTCAGGCAGCTCGATTGTCCACAGGAGAGGCGAAGAGGTGCCGAAGAGGTGCCACGTAAGTAGAGAAGGGCGAGTCCGACGAACCCTCCTGAGCCTCGATTTTCTGCCCTCAACAGCCCTCTGCTGGTGCACCTCAAGACACCTCTAGCGACGGTAGTGCGTCTCGAACAGGTGTCCTCTGTCTCGATTTTCGGCAAGAATCGGCCTTCTGAATACACCTCTTCCTCGAGCCCTCTCAGTTGGAGCGCTCAGGTCAAGAATGCAGTAACCGCGACTGCTATCCGGTCACAAACGGCAACGGCGGCGGGAAGCTCCCTATTGGGAACGGGACCGTAAGGTTCCCGGCTCGGAACTTCTCGGAGGCGTCACGGTAGGCCGCTACGAACCAGGCGTAGGCGGTGTAGAGCTCTCGGCGCACCGCTTTGCTTGCGGCATGAAACAGCGGCGCGGGAGACTTCTTCGATCGCTCGGGGCGCCGGTGCGGATCCTGGCCTTGAATGGCGTCAACGCCCAAGACCTGGCCTCCCGTGCGCTGGCGCTGGGCCGCGGCTTCCGACTCGATCTCGGCGATCAGATTGGCGACGAGTCTTCGGCGGGTATCGGCCGGGAGGTGCTTCCAGCAGGGCAGGGGAGAGAAGGTCAAGACTTCCAGCGTGGCGTAGCGCATCCGGTCGAAGGTCTCACCACGGCGCCTGGCGGCGTACTCCTGCGAGCGGTCGAACCAGTAGCCCTCCACGGTCTCTTCCTTCACCAGGGCATGAACGCAGTGAACGCCCGGCCATTGGGCAACCTTTTCGACCAGGCCTTCTTTAACGCCGTGCGCGAGAACGTATCTCAGCCTCTCGACCTGGGCGGCCTCTTCGTTGCTGATCACGATGGCCTGATACCTCCGGGCCCAGATCTTGTCGCGCCAATCGACGAGACGTCCGAGCTCGCGGGCCAGGTTGGAATTCAGGTAGCCCATGAAGCTGGCGAGTTGGTGGGCGTCGTCGACGTCCAGGGTGAGGTGGAAATGGTTGGAGGAGAATGCGACAGCGCAGATGCGGATCGGGTACATCCGCTGGGCCCGGGCCAGGACGCCGACGACGATGTCGTTGAGCTCCGGGCTGGGGCGAAGGAGGAAGCGGCTGTGGAATGGAAGTGCTTGCGATTCGAGGAGTGCAGGCGCAGCGGAAGCGAGCGGGCCTGAGCCCGCTCGCTTCCGCTGGCGTGGGAATGGAGATCAGCAGGTGATGATCTTGTCGCCGTTGCTCGTGATGTGGAAGCAGGGATGGACGTCGAACATGGTGTCGAGGATGCGGTTCGCTTCATCCCGCGCAAAGTCTTTCATGGTCGCGTTGCTGTGCGTCGAGTCGGCCTCGAAGGCGTACCACCAGAGCCACATGGTCTGGAAACCATCCGCTCCCTTTCCGCTGGGCGAGAAGGCGCCGGTGCATCCGTCGTTGAGCTTTTCGTCACACGATTTGCTCTTCGCCAGACAGACGTTCGTTCCGTCGTTGCCGTTGTGGCCGCACCAATCCGCGTGACGGGATTCGTGCACCAGGGTACCGGCGCGCTCCACGACGTTCTCACCGTAGAAGAACGGGATGTAGAACTCGGCGGTGTCGTCGATGGTGCCCCACGTGGTGTAAGCACGCAAAGTGCCGTCGCCGCAACGGGCGTCCAGCTCATCGTACTCCCGCATCGTGTAGTTGCCGGCCCAGTGCAGGAAGTTGCCGCTGAAGTCGTCGGTCGTCGTCGGATTTACCGGCGAGGAGAAGTTGACGAGCTCGATCGCCTGGAAAGTGCGCGCGAGGGGCCTCCGCAGATTGCAGGCGGATTCAAAACCGAAACCGTTGTCCCAATCGCCCTGGTCGAAGTCGTAGGCGTCCCAGAAGAACGAAATCCAATTCTGGCTGCACCAGAAATTGATATTTACCGGCGGCTCCAGATTCCGATTCGTGTCGCACGCAGAAACCAGGCGGCCGCCGAAGGCCAGACAACAACACAGGATGGCCACTCTCTTGATTTGCATTACGGGATCTCCTCTATGCTCGGTTTTTGGTCGTCAGTTTTTCGGCGGTCAGTTTTTCGGTATTTCGGCGGTGGGCGTGTCCGCCCGGGGCGTCACCCGGAAGTTCGGGGAGCCGGGTAGGTACCGCTGCGGCGGGCGGCCTGTGTTGGGGTTGTAGTCCGTGGGATCGACCGCTTCCTCGGCGAGCGCCGTCCGGGCGTCGACCCGGCGCACGTTGCCGACGTTCACGCCGAGCACGAAGAGACTGGCCGCCGTGGAATTGCGCAGCACGCCGCCGGCGGCGTACAGATCCGCCAACTGATCGACCGCGCCCAGCTTTTCCAGGCCCGCGACGGCGCGCAGCCGGATCCGGACCTCGTCGCCGAACGACTCTTCGCCGCGCTCAGGGTCGGGCAGCGGCGTTTTCGCGATGTCATAGAGCCACGCGACCGCGTCGCGCATCCCGAGGCTTCCCAGCAGGTGGGCGGCTCGCCAGCGCATTTCAGCGGGCCGGGCGTCACCTTGGGGATCGGTGACTTCGATCCGTGCCCAATGGTAGTAGGTGTCGCCCACGATCTGGACGACCGGCGTCCCGAGCACGATGAGATCGCGCAGCGAGGTCGCCAGCGCCGCGTCGTTGTCGAGCTCGCCCATCAGGAGCAGGTGGCGGTCTACCTTGGTCTGCATGCAGGCCGCGTCGCACCGGATCTGTGCGTCCGCGGGACCGGTGGCCATGGCTGCCACGATGAGCAGCGTCACTGCGCCGACATATTTCGGTTTCATTCTTCGACTCCTCGTCGTCTTCATGTTCGTCTCTTTCTGCCCGTCCGGGGCAGAGGCGATTTGCTGTACTACAAGCTCAGGCGACCGTCCCGGGGGTTTCACAACAACCGTTCGGCTCTCGCGATCCCGAGAGGCTCATCCACTGACGAACAGCAAGGTCGGCGGGAAGCTCCCGCGCGGAAACACCGCGTTGCGGTCCCCCGTTGCCCCAGGTAGGGCGGAAAATCACCCCTAAAACTTACTCGGCCTAGAGCTATAAGGGTTTATGTGGCGGGGATCTCCCGCTGTTCCAGGCTATAATGGTCGGCGGTCGGAACCAATTCGAGGCTCCTGGAGCCCGCAACAGAGGATCGCCCCCGATGCCTGTGAGAGCCAAGGCGGCGACTGTACTGTCGCGATTTCGCGTGCACGGCGCGCTGTAGAAACAGGAGGCACACCAATGCTACGTTGTACGCCCTTTCTGTTGTTCGATGGCAATTGCGATGAAGCGATGTCGTTCTATCACGCCAGTCTCGGCGGTAACCTTGTGCTGACAAAGCTACGCGACACGCCGATGCGGGCGCAGTTCTCCGCCGACAAGTATGATCGAATCATCAACGCACAGCTCAAGAGTGGGGCGCTCGAGATCTCCGCCTGCGACTGGATGGCATCGCCCGCGTTCGAACCAAAGCTAGGGAACATGTCGGCCATATTTGTCACCGGTGGCGACTACGATGAATTACGAATCGTCTTTGACAAGCTGGCAACCGGCGCGGAACGGGAGCGGTTTCAGGATTTGCACGAGATGCCGTTCGGTACCTATGGTCAGTTCTACGACAGGTACGGGATTCAATGGATCTTCCGAGGCGACGCCCGAAACGTGTGAGCGCCAAGCCAAGAGGTGCCACCTTGTCGCGCCAATCGACGAGACGTCCGAGCTCGCGGGCCAGGTTGGAATCCAGGTAGCCCATGAAGCTGGCGAGTTGGCGGGCGTCGTCGACGGAGAATCAAGGGCGTTAGACAGTAGCTCGGGCTGACCCAGGAGAAGGGGCGGCAGGCTTCTCACGCCCTGCCGCCCTCGTCTCTCTACAGGCCCGGTGCGCTCGTGTCGACGCTAGGCTCCGGTTCCCCGCTGAAACCACAGCACGACGTCCCGGAAGGTGACGGTTCCCTTCTCGGCGTCCTGGATCGCGAAAACGATCTTGTTTTCCGCGCCGGCTTTGAACTTCGGACCTTGGATCACCTCCCACAGGCCACTGTCGGCATGAACCGGGTTCGACCAGGTCAGCGTCTGCTCGCGTTGCGATTGCTTGAGGGGAAAGTCCGGGTTCACCCACACGCCGACGGAACCCGCGTCAGACTTGAAATGGACGATGAAGGCCAGCACGGGGCGCCCGCTGCTCGTCCCGGGAGCGAAGTCAGCCGGCAGGGTGAACGTGAGAACCTTTTCACTGGGCTGCGGGAAAGCATCGGTCAATTCGAAGGCTGCGTCGGTCAGGGCTACATAATCTGCCATGGATGGCATGGGTGATCTCCTCTTCGTCAGTCCAGCGATTACGCCCTCTCAGGGGCTCGAAGAGAAGAAACGCTCCGCCTCGCGGTTGTGCTCACTCTTTCGCCCGGGGATGAGCCTTCGCGGACTCTGTGCGTAAAGAACGGCCGCGGCCGCGAAGCACCAGGCACTCCTTCTGGCGCCCCGCGGCAGCGCTTTACGGCTGACGAACCTCGGCGCGGGTCAAAGGCAGTAACCGAACTTGAACCTTCCGCAGGCGGTGTAGAACCCCGTGTAGGGATTCATACAGGAGAGGTTGGCGGGACTGCAGGAGCATGTACAGTAGACGACAGCCTGCGCGGGAGCAGGAGCCATCCAGGCGGCTACCGTGAATCCGAGGGCGGCAGAGAGCAGCAGGAGCCTGCGACGCATATTTTCCCCTTTCAAGTAGTGCGGCGGCCGCGATTATAGGCCTTGGTGGAGGCTCGGGGTCGTGACATATTTGCCCCATGACCAGAGATGACTTGTCTCGACTCGTACGTGCCGGCCTCCTCACCGGCATCACCGACGGGCTCTTCTCGAGCGTCCTGAGCGTCGCGTTCTATGGCTCGACGGTGACGCGGCTCTTCCAAGGCGTCGCGTCCACGATCCTGGGCAAGGAGGCGCTCGACGGCGGGACCTCGACGGCCCTGATCGGCGTTCTGATGCACTTTGGAGTCGCGTTCGGGTGGTCCGCCGTCTTTCTGTTTCTCGTCAAGCGCTCGTCCTGGATTCGTCGCGTGCTCGCCTCTCCGAACGGAGTCGTCAAGGTTGCCTCGGTGTACGGACCCTTCATCTGGCTGGTGATGTCGCTGGCGGTCATTCCGCTGCTGCTGCATCGTCCGCCCACGATCAATCTCCGCTGGTGGGTCCAACTGATCGGACATTTTCCGTTCGTCGGATTACCGATCGTGGCGATGATCGGCCGCGCCTCAGCCGTGAACGGCCGGAGAGATTCCTAGGCCTCGGGCCAGGCCGGCCTCGAACTCCCGCCAGCCCTGGAAGCGGGCCGCCAGGGCCTCCGCGTCGGTCTCGCGGCCGGCGAGACGATGGAAGAGCTCCCAATGGCGGCGCTCCGCGGGGCCGAGGTCGGCGAGGAGGTGCGCGACCTCCCGATCGTCTACGACCTCCAGGAGGCGGGTGAACCGCTCGCAGCTCCGCGCCTCGATCATGGCGCCGAACAGCAGGCGGTCGACCTTCGTCCAGGGCTCGCGGCCGGCAACGATCCGCGCCCTCAGGCTCTGGGCCCAGGGATTCTTGCGCCTTCCTCCGAGAGGCCAGCCCCGCTTCCTCAGGATCGCCACCACCCGCCGGAAGTGCTGCACCTCTTCGGCCGCCAGCGCCGCGGCGTGCTCGACGAGCTCGGCGTCGTCGGGATAGTAGCCGGCGAGCGACAGGGCATACATGGCGACCTGCTGCTCGCAGACCGCGTGGTCGGCCAGGAACTCGGGCAGGTTCGCCGCCGCGAGCTCCGCCCACGAGCGGGGCGTCGAATGGAGCAGCGGAAGCCCGGCGAACACCTCCTCGAAGTCGATCGGCTCGGGCGGGCCACTTTCTTTGTTGGCGGGAGGCCGCATGGGCCGGATGATACTCTTTCGGGCTGGAAGAGGTATCAGGAGGGATTCCCATGAAACCAATTCTGCGCAGTGTCCTCTCCGTGCTGCTGGGCGCGATCGTGGCCGGGGTGCTCATCGCTTGCCTGGAGCTGCTCGGCTCCAAGATCTTCCCGCTGCCTCCGGGTACGGATCCGATGGACATGGAGGCGGTCAAGGCGGCCATGGCGAACGTGTCGATGGGAGCGCTCCTTTTCGTCCTCTTCGGCTGGTTCGTGGGGACGATCGCCGGAGCCTGGAGCGCGGCGCGCGTGGCGGGCCGGGCCCCGGCCGTCCATGGCCTGATCGTCGGCGTGCTTCTCCTGGCCGGCGGCATCGCCAACATGCTGATGCTCCCGCATCCGGCCTGGTTCTGGGTCCTCGGGGTGGCGGTCTTCGTCCTGGCGGCGTACCTCGGCTCGAGGCTCGCGGCGCGCCGCCCGCTCGGCTGAACCCCCGCTGCGATCAGTTCGCGGGTTTTTGCGCCACCGCGTAGACCACGTTCGCCTCGATGTGGCGGGCTCCGGTCTCGGCGAGGGCGCGGAGGGTTCGCTCGCGCACCCGGACGCGGGCGTCGGCGTCGAGCAGCTCGAGGGTGCCGCGATAGCCGGAGCCCATCACGATGGCCCACCAGTCGTCGGGAGTGGAGAGGGGATGGAGCCATCCCTCGGGCTCGGCCTTGACGGCCGGGATCTCGCTACCAGCGAAAAGCTCCCGCAGGGCGGCGGGTTCGGCGATGCGGTCCCAGGGATTGAAACCTTTGTACAGGTCCGGGCGCTCGGCGCGGACCGCCTCCCAGAAGATCGAGTTGGCGGGCTCGAACAGGCGCGGGCCCCACGTCGTGACGGCGAGGACGCCGCCCGGCCGCACCCAGCTCCACATCCGCCGCAGCGCCCGGTTCATGTCGGGCACGAAGAAGATGCCGAACACGCAGAGGACCGCGTCGAAGGAGGCGAGCGGCAGATCCAGCGCCTCGAAGTCCTCGACCAGGAACTCGGTGTTGCCGAGGCCGCGCATCTGCGCCTTGGTGCGCGCCCGCCGGATCAGGTTTTCCGCCAGGTCGACCCCCAGCACCCGGCCGGAGGAGCCGACCCGCTCGGCGGCCGGCAAGGCCGAGGCCCCGGAGCCGCAGCAGAGGTCGAGCACCATCGAGCCCGGCGCGAGGCCGGTCCGCTCGACGGTGCGCCGTCCGAACCGGTCCCAGAAGGAGAGGCGGGGATCGTCGTAGAGGTCGGCCGCCGCATTGTAGGCGGCAGCGGCGCGCGCCTTGGGGTCCTGCGGGTACATCGCGAGCCTCAGAGCCCGTCCAGCAGCCCGACGAGGGCCTGGGCGTGCGAGGAGCCGGCGAAGCTCAGGACCAAGGCGAGCCCGAGCAGGATCAACAGCAAGAGGCGGGCTTTCTGGGCTTCCTGGGCGATGGGTGACATGTTCTTTTCTCCTCTCTCTTTAATACGACGAACGTTCCCCCGTGTTTCACTCACTCAGGGTTGGCAAAAATTCAGAGCGATCCCGTCCTCCGCCCGGGCATAAATGCCAGGGCTACCCAAAACAGCCGGCTAAAGCCGACTGAGTCCCCTTCAGGGGGCTCTTTTGCCTAGCCCTGGCATTTATGCCCGGGCGGGGCTCAGGCAGCGGGACTGCTCCAGCATAAACTGGCCCGCCACAGCAGAAAAAAGAACCTCTGGACAGAACGGCGGCGGCGTTGTACTGTCGTCCCGTTCTCTCTTCCCGTGCCGTGCGCTTCTACGCCGATCTCCACGTCCACTCCAAATACTCCCGGGCCACGAGCCGGGACGCGGACCTCGAGCACCTCGCGCTCTGGGCGCGCCGCAAAGGGATCACGGTCGTCGGAACCGGCGATTTCACGCATCCCGCGTGGTTCGAGGAGATCCGCACCAAGCTCGTCCCCGCCGAGCCGGGGCTGTTCCGCCTCCGGCCGGAGATCGAGCGCGAGGTGGCTCAGCGCCTGCCGCCCTCCTGCCGCGGGCCGGTCCGCTTCCTGCTGGAAGTGGAGATCTCCACGATCTACAAGAAGGGCGACCGCACCCGCAAGGTCCACCACCTGATCTACGCCTCGAACCTCGACACGGCGGGGCGCATCCGGGAGCGGCTTGGGGCCATCGGCAACATCTCCTCGGACGGCAGGCCGATCCTGGGCCTCGACTCGCGGCACCTCCTGGAGATCACGCTGACCAGCGGGCCGGACGCCTACCTCGTGCCCGCCCACGTGTGGACGCCCTGGTTCGCCGTGCTGGGCTCGAAGTCCGGCTTCGACTCGGTGGAGGAGTGCTACGGCGATCTCGCGCCTCACATCTTCGCCGTCGAAACGGGCCTCTCCTCGGACCCGCCGATGAACTGGCGCGTCTCCAGCCTCGACCGCTTCACCCTGGTCAGCAACTCGGACGCCCACTCGCCGCCCATGCTGGGCCGCGAAGCCTGCTCGTTCGACACGGATCTGGATTACTTCGCCATCCGGCGGGCCCTGGAGACGGGGGAGGGCTATGGCGGCACGGTGGAGTTCTTTCCCGAGGAGGGGAAGTACCACATGGACGGCCACCGCGCCTGCGGCGTGCGGCTGGACCCGCCGGAGACCCGCCGCCTGGAAGGGCGCTGCCCGGCGTGCGGCAAGCCTCTGACGGTGGGCGTGATGCACCGGATCGAGGAGCTGGCCGACCGTCCGGAAGATGGGCGGGGAGAAAGCCGGACCGATCCCTATCGGTGTCTCGTGCCCCTGCCCGAGGTGCTGGCGGAGATCCACGGCGTGGGCTCGAAATCGCGCACCGTGGAGCAGTCCGCCGCCGACCTCGTGGCCCGGCTGGGCCCGGAGATCGACATCCTGGAGCGCCTCCCCCTGGAGGAGGTGGCGGGCGGCGCCGGCAACGGGCTCCTCCTCGAAGCCCTGACGCGCCTGCGGGCCGGCAACGTCCGCCGGGATGCTGGCTATGACGGCGAGTACGGGGTGATCCGGCTGTTCGATCCGGACGAGATCCGGGGGCGGTCGGTGGTGGCGCCGCTGTTTGCCGCCGCGGCTCCGAGGCCCCAGCCGAAAGAGGCCGGGAAGGGTTCCTCCCCCTGTGCGGGGGCGGGTTGGGACAGGGGGAGGTTAGGAGGGGGCGCCCCGGTGGAGGAAGACGCCTGGGCAGATCCTGGGCTCCTTGCCCTGATTTCTGGGAAAGTCAGTCTTACCCGGAGCGCCCCCTCCTGGCCTCCCCCTGGCCAACCCGCCCCCGCGCAGGGGGAGGAACCCTCGCCTGGACGGCCTTTTTCATCTGAACCGCCTTTACCAGGACGGCCTGGGGTGACAGGTGCTCTCGACCCCGACCAGCGCGCCGCCGCCGAGACCGTCGACGGCCCGTTGCTCATCGTCGCCGGGCCGGGGACGGGGAAGACGCGCACGCTGACCCACCGGCTGGCCTATCTGATCGACGAGCGCGGCGCGCTTCCCGAGCAGTGCCTGGCCGTCACGTTCAGCCGCCGGGCCGCCGCCGAGATGGAGGAGCGGCTGGCCGCCCTCGTCCCCGCCGCAACGGGCCGCGTCCTCGTGGCCACGTTCCACGGCTTGGGATTGATCCTCTTGCGCGAGCGGACGGCCGAGGCCGGATTGGCCCCGGACTTTCGCGTCGCGGCGCCCCAGGAGCGCGCGGAGATCGCCCGCGAGCTTTTCGCCCTCTCCGGGACGAAGGCCGACCGTCTGCTCGAAGAGATCGGACGCGTGCGCCGGCTCCGAAGCAGCGACTCCACTGCAATCTTTCCTCCGGAGATGGCCGAGCGGACTGCCCTCTACGAGGCGGCCCTGGAGAGCCGGGGCCTGCTCGATTTCGACGACCTGATCCTGAGGCCGCTGGCGTTGCTCCGCGAGCGGCCCGAGCTGATGGAGCTCTACCGCCAGCGCTTCCGCTGGATCTCGATCGACGAGTACCAGGACGTCGATCCCCTCCAGTACGCCCTGATCCGCCTGCTGGCCTCGCCCGAGGGCAGCCTGTGCGCCATCGGCGATCCGGACCAGTCGATCTATGGCTTCCGGGGCGCGGACGTCGGCTTCTTCCTGCGCTTCCGGCAGGACTTTCCCGCGGCCCGCGTCGTCCATCTCACCCGCAATTACCGCTCGACTCGCATCCTCGTCGATGCCGCGTGCCAGGCGATACGCCCCGCGAGCCTGGTGCCGGACCGGCGCCTCGTGGCCGTGCGCAACGGCGCCGCCGAGCGGGTCGTGATCCAGCGCGCGGCGAGCGAGCGGGCCGAGGCCGAGCTGGTGGTCCACACCCTGGAGCGGCTCCTGGGCGGCACCTCCTCCTTCTCCTTCGACAGCGGGCGAGTGGGTGCGGGGGACGGAGCCCAGCTCTCCTTCGACGACGTGGCGATCCTCTACCGCACCGAGGCCCAGGCTCCGCCGCTGATCGAAGCCCTTGGCCGCGCCGGCATCCCTTTCCAGAAGCGCTCCCACCGTCCGCTGGCCGAGCAGCCGGGCGTCGGGACGTTGATCTCGGTCCTGCAGGAAAGGGCAGCCACGCAGGGCCGCCCCTACGAACGTGTCGAGCGGCTCCTCGAGCGCACCGTCCTGGAGCTTTTGGAGGGCGCGGGTTCCATGGACCGCACCGCCCTCCTCGCCGCCGCCGAGCTGCTGCGCCCGCTGGCCCTGCGCTCGGGAAGTGACCTCGACGCCTTCCTCGCCGAGGCCGCGCTGGGCGGCGAGGTGGACGCCTGGGATTCCCGGGCCGAGCGGGTCTCCCTCCTCACCCTTCACGCCTCCAAGGGGCTCGAGTTCCCCGTGGTGTTCCTGGTGGGCTGCGAGGACGGCCTCCTGCCCCTGACCTGGCCCGGCTCCGAGCCGGGCGACCTCGCCGAGGAGCGCCGCCTCTTCTTCGTGGGGATCACCCGCGCCTGCTCGCGCCTTTTTCTCTTTCACAGCCGCAAGCGGACGCTCCGCGGCGAGACGAGGGAGACCCGCCCCTCGCCCTTCCTGGCCGATCTCGAAGCTGTGCTCCTCGATCTGCGGGACGAGCCCGAGCTGGCGCCCCGGCGGCCCGAGCAGCTCCGGCTGTTGTAGGCTTTCGGCGTATGGCCAGTACTGCTCCTAATAAAGATGCTTTGGAGCCCGTCCAGCCTCTTCTGATCGCGGACCGCTTCCCCGAGCTGGGCGCCGAGCTGATCGCCCTCCTGCGCTCGTTGCGGGAGGACCAGTGGCGCCTGCCGACCGTCTGCGCCGGCTGGTCCGTACAGGACGTCGCCGCCCATCTCCTCGATACGGCCTGCCGGCGGCTATCGATGGGCCGCGACCGCCATCAGCCGCCGTCTCCTGCCAAGCCTTTCGAGGGGTATGACGGCCTGGTGGGCTTCCTCAACGATCTGAACGGCCAGTGGGTAGTGGCGGCGAGGCGGTTGAGCCCGCGGCTCCTGACGGATTTTCTGGAGATCGTGGAGCCGCCTTTCGCGGAGTTCGTGCGGACGCTGGACCCCTGGGGCCCGGGCATTCCCGTGGCCTGGGCGGGGGAGTCCGAGTCTCAGAGCTGGTTCGATCTCGCCCGCGAGCTCACCGAGCGCTGGCACCACCAGCAGCAGATCCGCCTCGCCACCGGCGCCCCGCGCCTCGACGATCCCCGCCTCTCCGAGCCCGTCCTGGAAGCTTTCCTGCGCGCCCTGCCGTATCGTTACCGGGATGTGGAAGCCGTCGAGGGTACGAGCCTCGCGGTACGGATCGAGGGACGAATCCCCTACGCCTACACTTTGAGGCGCGAGCGGGACGGCTGGGCACTGCTCCGAGGAGAGGCCACGAACCCGGAGGCTCGCATCGTCCTCGCGGAAGAGCCCGCCTGGCTCCTCTTCACCAAGGGTCTGAAGGGGGACGCCGCCCGCGCCCGGGCCACGGTCGAGGGGGAGGAGCGGCTCATCACGCCGTTCTTCGGGACGGTGGCCGTGATGGCCTGATTCATTTCCGGCCGCCGCCGCGCTTCCGGGAGAGCGGTGCGTCGGGATCCCAGCCGAAACGTTCGAGGTCGATCCGGCCTCCACGGCTGAACACGACCCCTTCTTCCTCCAGAAGGTGGCGTTGATAGCCCTCCTCGACGCCCAGCCCCGGCCTGTGGCTGACCTTTCCACCCGCGTTGATCACCCGTTGCCACGGCAGCGTCAGGCCCTCCGGCGTCTCCCGCAGCGCCGTGCCCGCCAGCCGCGCCCGCCCCGGCAGCCCCGCCAGGGCCGCCACCTGCCCATACGTGGCCACCCGGCCCTCCGGGATACGCTTGATGACAGCGTAGATCTTTTCGAAGGGGCTGGCGCCCCCTTTGCCCATCGTCTTCGGTGCCATCGATATATGCTATCTCCAGTCGATGTCCCCGTGGAAAAGCGATGAAAGCACTCGTCTTCGACAGATTTGGCGGACCTGAGGTCCTGGAGATCCGCGAGCTGCCGGACCCCGAGCCGCGGCCGGGCCACGTGGTCGTCCGGATGCAGGCAATCGGGTTGAACTTCGCGGATGTCTATCGCCGGAAGGGGAACTATCACCTCGCCGGCGAGCCGCCCTTCATCGCGGGCTACGAGGGGGCCGGCGTGATCGAATCGCTGATGGGGGAGGGACCTTTCCGCGTAGGCGACCGCGTCGCCTTCGCGGACAGCCCGTTCGCCAACGCGGAGCTCGTCTCCGTTCCCTCCGAAAAGCTGATCCCCCTGCCTGAGGACGTCTCCGCCGAGACCGCCGCCGCCCTGCTGCTCCAAGGATTGACGGCGCAGTATCTGACCCGCGACAGCCATGCGGTCCGCCCGGGGGAATGGGTGCTCGTCCACGCTGCCGCGGGCGGGGTCGGGCTGCTGCTGGTGCAGATCGCCAAGGGACTCGGCGCCTGTGTCCTGGGATTGACGTCGAGTGCGGACAAGGCGGGCGGTGTGCTCGAAGCGGGAGCGGACGCCGTCGCCCTCTACTCCGAGGATTGGGTGGAGAAGGCGCGCGGCCGCTCCGCGCCGGTCGGCGGGATGGACGTCGCCTACGACTCGGTGGGCGCCACCCTGCTCCGGAGCTTCGAAGCCGTGCGTACCGGCGGCCACGTCGTCTTCTACGGCATGGCCGGAGGCGATCCGCCGCCCGTCGATCCCCGCATGCTCATGGACACCTCGAAGAGCCTCACGGGAGGAGATCTCTGGAACGTCCTCCGGACCGCCGAGGACCGCCGCAGCCGCGCGGCGGAGCTGTTCGACCAGGTGCGGATGGGCCGCCTGAAAGTCCATGTCGCCGCCCGGTTTCCTCTCGCCGAGGGCGCCGCCGCGCACGCCTTCCTGGAAAGCCGCCGCAGCTCGGGAAAGGTGCTTCTGATTCCATGACAGCCAGCCCTCGCGTCCTGCTTCTTCCCGGCCTCTACGACTCGGGTCCCGAGCACTGGCAGAGCCATTGGGAGGCCGAGCATCCTTCTTTTCTGCGGGTCCGGCAGCGGGATTGGGAAACGCCCGACCGGCGGGAGTGGGTGGAGACGCTCCACGAGGCGATTTCGTCCGAGCCGGGCCCCGTCGTCCTCGTGGGCCACTCCCTGGCCTGCTGCCTGGTAGCGCACTGGGCCGCCGCCCATCAAGGGAACGTGCAAGGCGCGCTGCTCGTCGCTCCGAGCGACGTCGAAGCGCCGAGCTATCCTCCAGGCACCACCGGCTTCGCGCCCATGCCGCTCGATCGCCTGCCCTTCCGCAGCATCGTGGTCGCCAGCACCGACGACGAATACATCACCCTCGCCCGCGCCGAGCAATTCGCGGCCGCCTGGGGCTCGCGCCTGGAGATCGTCGGTCCTCTCGGACACATCAACTCCGCCTCCCGCCTCGGCTCCTGGCCGGAGGGGTTTTCGTTGCTTCGCGAGTTAATCGAGCGGTAACAAATCTCTTCGGACTTGCGCCTAACCTCCAAGAACAGAAACTGATCGGTCATCGTCACTCGACGAGACCGATTGGATCACTGTCCAGCTACGCGGAATTGCAGTCCTGCGAATTCCACGCAAAGGAGGCTTTATGACTCTCAGCCGTCAACTACTCGCCATCATAGGGAAGCGTCTGCCTGCCATTTACGACGTCATTCCTCGTGGGCCCCAGGGCCGCTTCTCGGAGGTCGCGCTCAACCCTCAGCCTCTCCCGCCCCACGAGTTGGGTGCCGCTATCGCCGCCGAGTTCGTTCATAACGCCTGGCTCGCCGAGCGCTTTGGTCTCGATCTGGGGCGCGCATTTGAGGACCTCGACGATTGGTGCCCCACCCGGCCGAAGAAACTGAAGCTGCCGCCGTGGTGGCCGCCGATTCCCGAACCGGAGCCGCACCCGGAATGGCACATCGACTTCCATCTCGGGTTCGCCGCTCGACTGGCGGTGGTTGCGGATCAATTTGAGGGCTCTCGACTCGGAGAAGTTTTGGGCAAAGCGATCGATCGGTCCTTGGAATCGATCGAGAACACGAATATTTGAGCGAACAACGGGCCGGCCCCAGCGAAAGTTGTGGGCCGGCTTGATTCCGTCCCGCAAGGGTGGAACGATTCGCTCATGCCCCCTCAGCCAACTCATGACCTGATCCGTATCGCGAAGGATTACCTGGCGGCCATCGAACGCGGGGCTCCTTTCGAGGAGTTGGCGCGGTTCCTGACTCCCGACTGCGTCCAGGAGGAGTTCCCCAACCGTCTGGTGCCCAATGGCGCCCGCCGCACCCTGGAGGACCTGAAGGCCGCCGCCGGCCGCGGCGCCAAGGCGGTGGAGGATCAGCGGTACGAGGTTCTCCACGCCCTCACCCAGGACAACCACGTCGCCCTCGAGATCCAGTGGAGCGCCCGCCTTCTCCTGCCGTTCGGCTCGTCGGTGCCCGGGGACGTCATGAAGGCCCGGTTCGCCTTCTTTCTCGTCTTCCGCGAGGACCGGATCGAAAGGCAGCACAACTACGATTGCTTCGATCCTTTCTAAGGCCAGTGGGAAAGTCCCGCCGGGCTCGTTTCGAGGCACCTTCTTAGTGGAGCCCCCTGGTCGAGGGCCCCTCGGCGGTCTGGAACTTTCCCCCGGGCCGCTCAGACGGTTTTCGCCGACCGACTTGAAGAAGGAGATCCGCATGAAGAAGGCTCTACGCTGCTCTGTCCCCCTGATCCTCGCTCTGGTGCTCGGCACCGGCATGGCCGTCGCGGCCGACTTGGCGCCCGCCGTGGCGGCGGCGCCCGTCTGCGTGACGGCGTCCCCGGCTCCCGCGCCCGCCGTGGCGGCGGCCGAGGCTCCCGCGGCCCTCCCCCTGTTCACGCCGGAGGCCCAAACGGCGGCCATCTGCCCCCTGATCGGCTGCGCCAACGACCAGTATTGCCGGCGGGATCGGGACTGCACCACCGCCCCAGGCGGCGTTTGCAACCTCTTCTGCCCCACGCAGGGCTGCTGCTCGTACCCCGGCCAGTAACCGACTCGCCGTCACGAGTCCACCGTCCCCGGTTTCCGCCGGGGGCGGCCCCTCGCTCTTGTGCCCAGGTATAGTTGGGCCGTGATGACTCTGCAAGAGCTGCTCGGCATCGAGCTACCCATCATCCAGGCACCCATGGCGGGCGTGCAGGACAGCGCGCTGGCGGTGGCCGTGTCCAATGCCGGCGGGCTTGGCTCGCTTCCTTGTGCCCTGCTCGGCCTCGACGCCATGCGCGGCGAGTTGGCGGCGATCCGGGCGCGGACCACCAAGCCGTTCAACGTGAACTTTTTCTGCCACGCCCCACCCGCGTTCAGCGCCGAGCGCGAAGCGGTCTGGCGGGCCATGCTTTCACCCTACTACGAAGAGCTCGGGATCGATGCCGGCGCCATTACAACGGGTCCCGGGCGTGCGTCGTTCAACTCCGAAGCCGCCGACGTCCTGAGCGAATTCAAGCCGCCTGTCGTGAGCTTTCATTTCGGCTTGCCGGCGGCCGGCCTGCTGGCCCGCGTGCGGGCCTGGGGCGCGAAGGTCCTGTCTTCGGCGACCACCGTCGAAGAGGCGCTCTGGCTCGAAGAGCAGGGAGTCGACGCCATCGTCGCGCAAGGCCTCGAGGCGGGCGGGCACCGCGGCAATTTCTTGTCGGCCGATTTGACGACCCAGGTTGGGACGTTCGCGCTGCTGCCGCAGATCGTGGCGGCGGTGAAGGTCCCGGTCATCGCCGCCGGCGGCATCGCGGACGCGAAAGGCGCCGTCGCCGCCATGTCGCTCGGCGCCGCGGGCGTCCAGATCGGCACGGCTTATATGCTCTGCCCGGAGTGCACCACGAGCATGGTGCATCGCGCCGCGCTGAAGAGCGAGGCGGCCCGCCACACGGCGCTGACGAACCTGTTTTCCGGCTGGCCCGCGCGGGGGATCGTCAACCGCGTCATGAGCGAGCTGGGCCCGATGAGCACGGCCGTGCCCGACTTTCCCTTGGCCACCTCCGCCATCGCTCCCTTGCGCGCCAAGGCCGAAAGCCAGGGCAGCGGTGATTTCTCGCCCCTGTGGTCGGGCCAGAACGCGAGCGGATGCAAGGAGATACCGGCCGCCGATCTCACGCGTGAATTGGCTGCGAACATCTTCCAATGACTCGGAGAAAAGACTCGTTCCTCGACCGGAGCGCTGGGGAGCTTCTGGATCTCTTCGCGGCGGGACGGAACACTCCGGGCGCCGGCAGCGCCGCGGCTTTAATAGGCGCCCTCGCGGGAAGCCTGATCCAGGCCGTTGCGCGGTACACGCTCAAGGCCCAGGGACCCATGCGGGAGAGAGCGGAAACCCTTCTGAAAGAAGCGGGGGAGAGGTACGAGCGCCTGCGCGCGGCCGTGGATGAAGACGCCGCGGCCTTCGATGACTTCTGGAAGAACCGCACGGACGAGGCCTTGAGGCGTGCCACCGATCTGCCGATGGCGGTGGCGGTGGATTGCCTGGCCCTCGCGGAGATGGGGATCGAGCTGTACGACCAGGGGTTCAGGAACGCCCGCGGCGAGGCGAGCGCTGCGGCCCTGAGCGCGGTCGCCGGCGGCGAGGCCGCCCTGCATGCCGCCCGCCTCAACGTCGGGTTTGCCGGCGCCGCCGGTGCCTCCTCATGGGCGCCGGCCAGCAGGAGCGAGATCGGCCTCCTGGCCGGCCGGCTGCGGGTGCTCCGCGAGCAGATCCAGTCTCGGATCGGCGGCGAGCCGGCGTAAGCGGGGGTGGGATAGACTCCTCCCGGCGACTCTCCAATGAGTTGCTCGAGGAGTCCAACATGCTCCGACTCGAATCTTCAAACATCCAGGTGGGCGCCCAGGCCGAGTCGAAGGAGCAGGCCATCCGTCAGGTCGCCGAGCTGCTCGTCCGCTCCGGCTGCATCGAGCCGGGCTATGCGGACAGCATGCTGGCCCGGGAGCTCGTCGCCAACACCTACCTCGGCAAAGGCATCGCCATTCCGCACGGGCTGCCGAGGGACCGGGACCTGATCAAGCGCACGAGCATCGCCGTGCTTCAGGTGCCGGACGGCGTCGCCTGGCATCCGGGCGAAACGGTCCGCATCGTCGTCGGGATCGCGGCCAGGTCCGACGAGCACCTCGGCGTTCTCAGCAGCCTCACCGGCCTGCTGTATGACAACGAGATGGTCGCGCGGCTCGTGGTCACCCGGGATCCGCAGGAGATCGCCGCGGCCCTGAGCACCGCGCCGGAGGAAGCTCCGCCATCCCCAGGGCTGGACGAGCCGGTCGAGGCCGGTCCTTCCATCGAAGCGATCGTGGGCGGAGAGCACGGCCTGCACGCCCGGCCGGCCACCGCGTTCGTCAATCTCGCCAAGGACTTCGCGGCCGAGGTGGTCGTGCGTCACGGCGAGAAGACGGCCAACGGCAAGAGCCTGGCCGCGCTGCTGAAGCTCGGCGTCAAGGCGAAGGGCAAGGTGAGGATTTCTGCGCAGGGGCCCGACGCCGGGGCGGCTCTCGCGGCGCTGAAGGCGCTGATCGAGGAGTCCGAGGAAGAGGAACATTTCCTGGCCGGCCCCACGCACGGCTGGTCGCCGCGGGCGGTGGGCACCACCGTGCCCGGGGTGGCCGCGTCGCCGGGCCTGGCGATCGGGCCGGTGCGGCTGCTGCGCCAGCGCAAGATCGTCGTCGAGCGCACCGCCAAGGACCCCGGCCGGGAGAGCGAGCGGCTGCGCGATGCGATCTCCGCCGGGCGGGCGGAGCTCCAGGAGCTCTACGAGGAGGTCAGGAAGAAGTCCGGGGCGGCCGGCGCCGCCATCTTCCTCGCGCACGCCGAGTTCCTGGCTGATCCCGATCTGATGGAGAAGGCCGGCCAGCGCCTCGCCGAGGGGCAGAGCGCCGGCTGGGCCTGGCAGCAGACGATCGAGGCGGAGGCGGATTCCCTGCTGAAGCTGGACGATCCGCTGCTCGCCGGCCGCGCGACGGACCTGCGGGACGTCGGCACCCGCGTGCTGCGCCGCCTGGCGGGCGTGGTCGAAGAGGATCCGGAGCTGCCCGACGAGCCCTTTATCCTGCTCGCGGAGGACCTGACGCCCTCGGACGCGGCGACGCTGGACCCGGCGCGCGTCCTGGGCTTCTGCACGGCCGGGGGTGGGCCGACCTCGCACGCGGCGATCATCGCGCGGTCGCTGGGGATTCCGGCCGTGGTCGGCACGGGGCCGGCGGTCCTCCATCAGACCGACGGCGTGCAGGCCGTCCTGGACGGCGACAACGGAGTTCTCTATGTCGATCCCAGCGCAGAGGACGTCCGCGCGGCCCGCGAGGCCCAAGGCTCGCTCGCCAGCCTGCGCGATGCGGAGCACAGGACGCGCTACGAGCCGGCCTTCACCACCGACGGGGTGCGCATCGAGGTCGTCGCCAACACCGGGTTGTCGAAGGAGGCCGCGCAGGCCGTGGAGGCGGGCGGCGAAGGCATCGGCCTGATGCGCAGCGAATTCCTGTTCCTGGAGCGCGACACGCCGCCCTCGGAAGACGAGCAGTACGAGGCCTACCGGCAGGCGGTCGAGGCCCTGGGGGGGTTGCCGCTGATCGTGCGCACGCTGGACATCGGCGGCGACAAGGCCGTGCCCTATCTCGACATGCCGCCCGAGGAGAACCCCTTCCTGGGCGTGCGCGGCATCCGGCTCTGCTTCGCCCATCCGGAGCTGTTCAGGACCCAGTTGCGGGCGATCTTCCGCGCCGCCGCCCACGGGCCGGTGAAGATCATGTATCCGATGATCGCGACGCTGGCGGACCTGCGCGAGGCGCTGGCCTTCACGGAGCAGGTCCGGCGGGATCTGGGCGCGGACAAGCTGGAGGTCGGCATCATGATCGAGGTGCCCTCGGCCGTGATCATGGCGCCGGAGCTGGCGGAGCACGTCGATTTCTTTTCGATCGGCACGAACGACCTGACGCAGTACGTGCTGGCCATGGACCGCGGCCATCCGATGCTGGCCCGGCAGGCCGACGGGCTGCACCCGGCGGTGCTGCGCATGATCGATCAGACGGTATGCGCGGCGGTCGGCAAGGGCCGGTGGGTGGGGGTGTGCGGCGGCGTGGCGGGCGATCCGCTGGGCGCCGTGATCCTCATCGGGCTCGGCGTGACCGAGCTGAGCGTCAGCATTCCGAGCATCGCGGCGATCAAGGCCCGTATCCGCAGTGTTTCGATGAAAGACGCGCAAAGCCTGGCCCGGCGGGCGCTCGCCTGCGACAGCGCCGAGGCGGTGCGCGGCCTGGTGAAAGGTCGAGCGTCCTGATGCCCGTCGTCACCGTGACCCTCAACCCGGCGATCGATCAGACGTTGAGCGTCCCCGGCTTCGCCGCGGGCCGGGTGAACCGGGTGGCGGCGAGCCGGTGCGACGCGGGGGGCAAGGGCGTGAACGTCGCTTCCTCGCTGGCCGATCTCGGGGTAGAGACGATCGCGACCGGTTTTCTCGGCGCGGCGAACGCGGGACTGTTCGAAACCTTTTTTTCCCGCAAGGGCATCGCCGATCGGTTCGTCAGGATCGCCGGCTCGACGCGCGTCGGCATCAAGATCGTGGATGGGGATCAGACGACGGACGTCAACTTCCCCGGCCTCACGCCGGCGGGGGAGGACGTCGACGAGCTCTTCGAGCGGATCGCCGCGCTCGCCGCGCCGGGCCGCTGGTTCGTGCTCGCCGGCAGCGTGCCGGCCGGGGTGCCGGACGACATCTACGCCCGCCTGATCGATTCGATCCACGGCGGCGGGGGCCGCGTCGTGCTGGACACCAGCGGCCGGCCGCTACGCGAGGCGCTGGCGGCCAGCCCCGAGGTGATGAAGCCGAACGTCGAGGAGCTGGGTGAGATGACCGGACGGGCGCTCGACACGCACGGCGCCGTCCGCGCCGCCGGCGAGTCCCTTCTGGAGCGCGGAGTCCGGCGGGTGGTGGTTTCCATGGGCGGCGACGGCGCGCTGTTCGTCGAGGGCGGACAGGCCCTGCTGGCCCGGCCGCCCAAGGTCGCGGTGCGCAGCACGGTAGGCGCGGGCGACGCGATGGTGGGCGGCATCGTCTACGGGCTGATCCACGATCTGCCCCTGGCGGACCTCGCCCGGCGGGCGACGGCCGGCGGCGCGTACGCGGTGACCCGCGTCGGCTCGGGGATCGAGGACCTGGGCGAATATGAAAGATTGGCGGCGGAGGTCGAGATCGAAACGTTGAACGAGCGGTAGGGGGAGCACACCATGGCGAAAATCGTCGCGATCACGGGCTGCCCGGCGGGCGTGGCTCACACCTTCATGGCGGCCGAGGCCCTGAAGAAGACCGCCGCGGTCATGGGACACGAGATCAAGGTCGAGACGCAGGGCGCCGAAGGGATCAAGAGCCCCCTCTCGGCCGCGGACGTGGCCGAAGCGGACGTGGTGATCGTCGCGTCGGACATCCACATCGACATGGAGCGGTTCCGGGGCAAGCCGATGGTGGCCGTGCCGGCGAGCGACGCCATCCGCAAGACCCACGTGGTGATCGAAAACGCCGTCGCGGAAGCGAGCGAAGAGGAGGATACGGTGGCGTTGACCACGGCGGTGCCCGCGCCCGTGCCCGTATCGGTCCCTGTGGAGGTTGCCAGCCGGCCGAAGTTCCTGGTCGGCGTGACGTCCTGCCCGACGGGGATCGCGCACACGTTCATGGCCGCCGAGGCGTTGAAGAAGTCGGCCGCCGCTCTGGGCTATGAGATCCGCGTCGAGACTCAAGGGTCGGTCGGCGCCAAGAGCCGCCTGACGGACGAGGAGATCGCCCGCGCCGACGCGGTGGTCATCGCCGCCGACGCCTTCGTGGACACGGCTCGGTTCGCCGGCAAGCGCATGGTCCAGACTTCGACCAAGGCGGCCCTGCACGGCGGGCAGCAGGTCATCCAGGAGGCCCTGGAGCAGCCGGTGCCGCCGGCCGCCGATGACGCCGGCAGTGCCGGCAGTGCCGGCGTCAAGCCGCTCAAGGCGGCGCGCTCGTCCAGCCGGACCGGCCCCTACAAGCACCTGATGACCGGCGTGTCGTACATGCTGCCGCTGGTGGTGGCGGGCGGGCTGCTGATTGCGCTGGCGTTCGCCATCGGGGGGCTGAATGCGGGAGACCGGGAGGGCACGCTCGCCTGGGCGCTGATGAAGATCGGCGGCGGGACGGCGTTCCAGCTCTACGTGCCGGTGCTCGCCGCGTTCATCGCCTATTCGATCGCGGACCGGCCGGGCCTCACGCCGGGGCTGATCGGCGGCATGCTCGCGATGACGCTGGGCGCCGGGTTCCTGGGCGGGATCGCGGCAGGGTTCCTGGCGGGCTACGCGACCAAGCTGATGAACGACCACATCAAGCTGCCGGCGAACCTCGAGGGGCTGAAGCCCGTGCTGATCCTGCCTTTGCTCTCGACGCTGTTGGTCGGGCTGATCATGATCTTCGTGGTCGGCCCGCCGGTCACGGTGGCGCTCAACGCCTTGACGGGCTGGCTGAACGGCATGCAGGCGACGAGCGCCGTGGTGCTGGGCATCCTGCTCGGGACGATGATGGCGTTCGACATGGGAGGGCCGCTCAACAAGGCGGCGTACACCTTCGCGGTCGGCCTGCTCGCCTCCAAGGTCTACGGCCCGATGGCGGCGGTGATGGCGGCGGGCATGACGCCGCCGCTGGGGCTGGCGCTCGCGGCGACGCTGTTCAAGAACCGGTTCAACCAGGAGGAGCGGGATGCCAGCAAGGCGGCGGCCGTGCTGGGCCTCTCGTTCGTCACCGAGGGCGCCATTCCCTTCGCCGCCAAGGACCCGCTGCGCGTCATCCCCTGCCTGGTGTTGGGCTCGGCCCTGACGGGCGCGATCTCGCTGGCTTCCGGCGTGTCGCTCATGGTGCCGCACGGCGGCGTCTTCGTCCTGCTGATCCCCCACGCCGTCCAGCGCCTGGGCCTGTACGTCGTGGCCATCCTGGCCGGCACCCTGGCCACCGCGGCCGCGCTCTACCTGGTCAAGCGGCCCGTCGCGGATTGACCGGGTACCGAGCGGGTCGGCTTCCGGCGCGAGCGCGTGCGCCGCGATTCGTTCGCGGTGCCCGAAGCCCTGGGAGTATATTGAGCGAAGTAACGATGAGCATTCTGGATTCTGAATATCTTGAGATTCGTTGATAGCGATTGAATCCCGTCACGAACTTTTTTTCCCCTCGCTGTCCCGCTTCGCCACCCTCTCCGCACTTCTAGGCCAGACTACTCACCATTTCGGTGGGGGGAGGGGCCCGGCGGGGTTTTGGCGGGCCTTCCTTATGTCCATCTTTTGAGGGGGGAACACAACATGGCCAGGAGCATTGTAATTGTCGGCGGAGGATCCGCCGGTTGGATGACCGCGTCCCATCTGAAGAAGGCCCTCCCGGGCATCGACGTCACTCTCATCGAGTCGGCCAACATCAAGACGGTAGGCGTCGGCGAAGCAACCTTCAGCACCATCAAGCTCTTCTTCGACTTCCTCGGCCTCGAGGAGTGCGACTGGATGCCGCACTGCAACGCCGCCTACAAGCTGGGGATCAAGTTCAACAACTGGCGTTCGGACGGCGGCCACTTCTTCCATCCGTTCCAGCGCTACGAGATCGTCGACGGCTTCAACATGGGCGAGTGGTGGCTCAAGCTCAAGCGGGGCGAGGAGGCTTTCGACCACGCCTGCTTCACCATCCCGGCCATGTGCGACGCCCAGAGGTCTCCCCGGTTCCTCGACGGCCGCGTGTTCGACGACAAGGTCCAGGAATACTTCACCGTCGACTCCCGGGGGAAGAAGAACATCCTCGCCGAGCACAAGGTGCAATATCCCTACGCATACCATTTCGACGCCAGCATGCTGGCCAAGTTCCTCGAGGGCTACTCGGTCCAGCGCGGAGTCGTCAAAGTGGTCGACGACGTCACCGAGGTCAAGCTCACGGAGGACGGCAGCATCGACTGCGTGGTCACCAAGGATCACGGCGAGATCAAGGGCGACCTCTTCGTCGACTGCACCGGCTTCCGCGGGCTGCTGATCAACCAGGCGCTCAAGGAGCCGTTCATCTCCTTCTCCGATTCGCTCCTCTGCGACCGCGCGATCGCCCTGCAGGTGCCCAGCGACATCAAGACCCAGGGCATCGACCCCTTCACGTCGGCCACGGCCATGGGCTCCGGCTGGGTGTGGAACATCCCCCTCTACGGGCGGGTCGGCACGGGCTACGTCTACTCGAGCCAGTTCATCTCGCAGGAAGACGCGGAGCGCGACTTCCGTGCGCACCTGGGCCCCGCCTCGGACGGGCTGGCGGCCAACCACGTCAAGATCCGGGTCGGCCGGTGCCGCAACTCGTGGGTGAAGAACTGCGTCGCGATCGGCCTGTCGAGCGGCTTCGTCGAGCCCCTCGAGTCGACGGGCATCTTCTTCATCCAGAACGGCATCGAGGAGCTGGTGAACCACCTGCCCGGCGACATGCCGAACGAGGAGACGGTGAAGAGCTACAACCGCCTGGTGGGCGAGTGCGTCGACGGCGTGCGGGACTTCCTGGTGCTCCACTACTGCACGACCGACCGGACGGATACGGAGTTCTGGCGGGCCGCCAAGAAGGTCAAGATCTCCGACAGCCTCGCCGAGCGGCTGGCGCTCTGGAAGCACCGGCTGCCGAACGCCAGGAACATCAACCCGAACTTCCACGGCTTCGAGTCCTACTCCTACTCCGTGATGCTGCTCGGGCTCAACTATCAGCCGCAGACGAGCCTGCCCGCGCTCGATCACATCGAGCAGGCCGGCGCCCAGCGCGCCTTCCGCATGATGCGCGAGAAGACCCAGCGGCTGGTTTCGACTCTGCCCTCGCAGATCGAGTATCTGGCGCACATCCGCGAGCAGGCGGGCGTGCCGGTGCTCGTCTAAGCCGATTCTCCATCTTCCTGAGGCGAGCCCCCTCTCGTTCTGGAGAGGGGGCTCGCTTTATGATGGGCGTATGAAGACGATCGCCCTCGCCGTGCTCCTCGTTTCCGGGTTCGCCTTTGCCGCCGTCGCCGATCCGCCGCGGACCGGTCCGCTCCTCGCGCGGGCGGCGTCACGGCAGGTGGGCGTGACGACGCTCTACGATCCTTCCTACGTACGCCTCGCTTATCCGAACGGCGACGTGCCGATCGGGCGCGGGGTCTGCGCGGACGTGGTCGTCCGGGCCTTCCGCGCCCTCGGCGTCGATCTGCAGGTGGAAATCAACCAGGACATGAGAAAGGATTTCAGCGCCTATCCCCGCAACTGGGGTCTGCGCACGCCGGACCGCAACATCGATCACCGGCGCGTCCCCAATCTCATGAAGTATTTCGAGCGGAAAAAGAAACGCCTTCCCCTCGACGGAGCCTACGAGCCGGGAGACGTAGTGGCCTGGCGGCTACCCCAGGGCCTCCACCACATCGGCGTCGTAGCCGAGGACCGCGTCCCCGGAACCGATCGCTTTTTCATGATCCACAATATCGGCGCGGGAACCCGCAAAGAGGACGTCCTGCGGGCTTTCGAGATCATCGGGCACTATCGGTGGTAAATAATCGCTGGTAATCGCTGCCCGGCCGGATCACCACCTTCAGCGCCTCCCGCCGCCGCATGCTGCGCAAGGCATCTTCCAATTCCACCAAGGGCCTTTCGGCGGAGAGGAGGATCTGCGGATGGAGGGTGCCGCCGGCCAGCAGGTGGAGGGCGCGCTCGAAGGTGGCGGGGCGGTGGTGGTAGGCGCTCTTCACCGTGATCTCGGAGTAGTGGAGGCGATGGGTGTCCAGCGGCACGGTGGTGCCGGGCGGGCAGCCGCCGAAGAGCTGGACGAGGCCGCCGGGGCGCACGGAGGCGAGGGCGTCCTGCCAGGCGGCGGGAGAGCCGGTGGCCTCGATGGCGACGTCGAAGCCGTCGCCGGCGCGGGAGTGCTTGCAGAGACGGGCCGCCTCGCCGCCGTCGCGGCTGACCTGGACGGTGGCGTTCGCGCCGATCCGGCGCGCGGCTTCCAACCGGGAGGGGTTCGGATCCGCCAGCACGATGTGGTGCTCGCCGCCGGCGGGAAAGTCGGCGGGCGAGTTGGCGAGCACGTCGACGAACAGGAGGCCGATGGGGCCGCCGCCGTAGACGACCACCTCGGAGGCGCGTTCCAGCGCCGAGGTCTCGAGGCCATGGAGCACGCAGGCGAGCGGCTCGGCCAGGGCGGCGATCTCGAACGGCAGCCTCTCGGGGAGACGATAGGTGCCGACCTCCGTGAAGCGGTGGGGCACCAGGAGGTACTCGGAGAAGGCGCCGTTCAGGTAGTGGAGGTCCGAGCAGAGGTTCTCGCGCCCGCGGGCGCACCACTCGCAGACGCCGCACGGGGCGGAGTTCGCCACCACGACGCGGTCGCCCACGCGCCAGCGCTCCAGGCCGGGGCCCACGGCGGCGACGGTGCCCGCCATCTCATGCCCGAAGGGAGTGGGCGCCTTGAGCATGCGGGGATGCCCGCCGCGCTGGAAGACCTTGAGGTCGGTGCCGCAGGTCGTGGCGGCTCCGACGCGGAGCAGCAGCTCGCCCGCGCCGGGCGTGGGGACGGGGACGTCCCGGATCTCCAGCCGCTCCGGCCCGACCAGGAAGGCCGTCGTCTGCCGCGCGGGAAGGCTCAGGGGCGTTCCTCGTCGGGAGTCAGCAGCACCTTGAGGGCCCGCCGCTCGCGGGCGAGGGCCAGGGCCTCCTCGAAGCGGGAGAGGGGCAGCCGGTGGGTGACGAGCGGCGACGGGTCCAGGCGGCGCGTCACCAGCAGGCGGTAGACCTCCCGCTGGTCGGCGAGCGAGCTGGAGTAGGTGCCGAGGAGCCGCCGCTCGGCCTTGAAGAAGGCATTGAGGTCGAACCCCGCGCGCTCGCCGCTTCCCCCGGGCATCGCATGAGCGAAGAGGACGACCGTTCCGCCGGGGCGGGAGAGGGCGAGCGCGTCCGCCAGGGGGCCGGCGCCGCCCACCGTGTCGAACACGGCGTCCGCCCCGAGCCCGCCGGTCAGGGGCTCGACGGCGGACTGGATCGCCTCGCCGGGAGGCGCCGCGGCGTCGGCTCCCAGCCGGAGCGCGAGCGCGCGCCGTTCTTCCAGGGGATCGGAAACGGCGACCTTGAGCGCCGGATGCACCGCTTTCAGCACCAGGAGATGGAGCAGGCCCATGCTGCCGCCGCCCAGGATCGCCACGGCGCCCGGTGCGGCACCCGGTGAAATCGCTGGCAAAGCCGTCTCCGCCAGCCGGGCCTGGCGGATGCCGCGCAGCACGCAGGCGGCGGGCTCCAGGAAGACGGCGGCCTCGTCGGACAGGTGAGGCGGCAGGCCGAAGGCGGCCTGCCGCACGGCGCGCTCGCGCACCAGCACCCATTCGCTGAAGCCGCCGGGCACCAGCAGGTTCTCGCGGAAAGCGGGGCAGAGCGGCTCGTTGCCCCGGCGGCAGAGCGCGCATTCGCCGCAGGCGACGTGATGAGGCGCCACGACGCGGTCGCCGGGGGAGAATCCCACCGCGCCCTCGCCCAGGGCCTCGACCGTGCCGACCACCTCGTGGCCGAGCACGGAGCCCTCGGGCGCCGTGCCCTGATCCAGCTTGAAGAGGTCCGTGCCGCACAGGCCGGCGTAGCGCAGGCGCAGCAGCATCTCGCCGGGCCCGGGCTCCGGGCGCGGCCGGGTCTCCAGGCGTACCGCGCCGCCGCCGGAGCAGAGGGCCACCGTCATCGTCTTCATCGCTGTGCTGGTAGAGGAGCTGACTGGGAAAATAGTGATCGTCGCCATCTCTCTGTCACGGAACGATACAATAGAACCCGATGTCCCGCCGTCGCGCCCTTCGCCGTCCCCGCCGGGTCCAGGTGAACTTCTGGAAGCAGGGGGAGCCGACGTCCTACATCGGCTACACCACCAACATCTCCATGACGGGGATGTTCATCGCCACGAACAGCCCGATGCCTTCCGGAGCGCGCGTCCGGATCGAGGTGGCGGACCGCGACCGCGGCTTCGTGGTCGAGGGGGTCGTGGCCCATGCCCGGAAGATCCGCGGCGAGCTCGCGCGGATCAGCCAGTCGGGAATGGGAGTGCGCTTCCTCTCGGTGGAGGAGCTGGTCCGCGAGCTGATCCCCGCTGTTTTAGGGCAGACCGAGGAGATCCCGCGGGACCCCGACCGCGGGTCCGTCTCGCCCTCGGAGAGTCCGGAGCCGGAAGCCCCCGTGGCGCACACCGCCCCGTTGCCTTCACCGCCGCCGTCGCGGCCGCCGGCCCCGGTCTCCGTGCCGCCATCCGAGCCGGAGCCGTTCCCGCCTGCCGCGACGGCTTCTTTCAGGCCGGAGAAGCCGGTGGCTTCGGTGACGGCGAGCGGCGGGTCCTTCAGCGTCAGCTTCTCCAGTACGGACGAGTTCATGGAGGTCTACCGCCGGGACATCCTGCAGGGCGGGCTGTTCGTCTCGACCCGCTATCCGGCGCGGCTGCAGGAGACGGTCCTCGTCGAGCTCCATCCGCCGCTCCCCGCCGCCGAGCCGCTGGTGGTGCGCGCCCGGGTCGTCCAGCGCTTCGAGCCCAGCAGCGATCCCTACGCCAGCCCCAACCTGCTGTCCGGCATGGGGCTGGAGCTGCTCGATTTGCCCCTGCTGGTGGAGAAGCTCCAGCCGGTCATGCGGCTGCTGCGGGGGTAGGAGCCGGGCCCGTCGAGTTCCTAGGTCATTCGCTGATTGACAATTTCTAAAATTAAAGTACTGTGGTCATAGCTAGTCTCCCGGCGGGAGGACTGTGACCTTCTCCATCTCTATCGCGTACTGGTTCCCTCCGGTGGCCCGGCCACCCCCGTCCGGCTGCGCTCATGGTGCGTTTGTGGTTCCCCCCAGACCCGATTCTCGTCCTAATTGGAAGGAGAGGAAAATGAGAAAGCACCTTATCCTGGCAGTCCTGATCGCCGCCGTTTGTTTCGCCGTCGCCGTTCCGGCCATCGCCGCGGATCGCGCCATCCGTGGCGGCATCGACATCTGGGCGACCCGTCCAGATAACACGACCCACTACGATTTTGCCGACAACGCGATTCCGGCGGGCTTCTTCTGCGCCAATTCCGCGCCCTTCACCGGCGTGATCTACCTCAAGGGCTCCCCGATCGCCACGGGCGTGCCCGGGGCCCTGGGCAACGCCGATACCATCGTCGAGCGCCTGGACGACGCGGTATTCACGAAGAGCGGAGTCGCCACCACCCGCATCCGGATGCGCGCCCTGAACCTGGTCAGCATCTCGCCCGTCAAGACCTCCTGCGGCCTGTTCAACGCCAAAATTACCTTGGATGGAGATCAGCCGACGACCGTCATGCGCATCATCCGCGAGACCCGGGACGGCGGCAGCTACATCGCGCCCCTGGCCTTCAACGCCAAGATCGAGTTCACGCCCGTGCATGGCCGCTCGATCCGCCCGCTCGTGTTGCGGAAGAGCATCCAGTTCCTGGCCAAGCCGAACGCCACGTGGACCAGCAGGCCGCCGGCCCAGTTGGTGACCCACGAGGGGTTCGTGAAGGTGGACACCGATGGAGATGGAGCCCCGGATTCCTTCCTGGAAGGGACCTCCAACTTCTCGGCCGCCGGGAATCCGGCTGCCAAGGCGGTCAATGCGGGCTGCCACTGCGCGGACGCGGCCTGCACCAAACAGCACTGCCCGACGGGGGTGTTCCCTGTCACGCAGGAGCCGCTGACAGACCAGCAGCAGACAGTCAATTAGTCGGAGCCGTGGAGCTTCCGCCTGCCCTCCGAGGGGCTCGGAGGGCAGGCAGCGCGACCGGGGTAGAATCCCCGCCATGTCGAAGTGGAGCTTCCCGGCGGTCCTCGCCTTCGCGATCTGCTTAGCAGGCGCGGCGCCGCCCGCGAAGACCCCCGCGCGGCCGGCCGCCTCCCGGGGCGATGTCGTCCTCGTCACCATCGACACCCTGCGGGCCGACGCGCCGGGGTTCGCCGGCAACAAGCGGTCCCAGACGCCCGTGCTCGACCGCTTGGCCGGGCAGGGCCGGGTGTTCACCAACGCCCACGCGCACAACGTGGTGACGCTGCCCTCCCACACCAACATCCTGACCGGGCTTTACCCCTTCCAGCACGGCGTGCGTGACAACACGGGCTTCCGTTTGTCCGCCACGGTCCCCACTCTCGCGACCGTGCTGCATGGCGCCGGCTACGCGACGGGGGCGTTCGTCGGCGCCTTCCCGCTCGACTCGCAGTACGGGCTCGACGTCGGGTTCGACGTCTATGACGATCACTATCCCGAGGGCTCGGACGAGGAGGAGTTCGTCATCGCCGAGCGGCGGGGGGACGAGGTGGTGCGCCTGGCGCTCGCCTGGTGGCGCCAGCAGAAGGGAAAGCCCCGGTTCCTGTGGATCCATCTCTACGACCCGCACGCTTCCTACGAGCCGCCGGAGCCCTTCGCTTCCCGGTTCAAGGACAACCCCTACCTCGGCGAGGTGGCCGCCGCCGACTCCTTCCTCGCGCCGCTCCTCGGTCCGTTCCTGGAGGGGAGAGAGAAACCGGCCCTCGTGGTGGTCACCGCCGATCACGGCGAGTCGCTGGGGGAGCACGGCGAGCAGTCGCACGGACTGTTCGCCTACGAGGCGACGCTCAAGGTGCCGCTGGTGGTGTGGGGGCGTGGCATGGCGCCCGGCCGCGACGCGCGGCCGGCCCGCCACGTGGACATCTTCCCGACCGTCCTCCAGGCGGCGGGAGTCGCGGCGCCCGCCGGGCTCCGCCGGCCCGGCCGCTCGCTGCTCCTGCCTGCCGTGCCAGGGGATTCGGACTCCTACTTCGAGTCGCTCTCGGCGACGCTGAACCGGGGCTGGGCGCCGCTGCGGGGGCTCCTGCGCGGCGGCAAGAAGTTCATCGCCCTGCCCTTGGCGGAGGTCTACGACCTGCCGAAGGACCCGCGAGAGGCGGACAACCGGTTCGACGAGGAGCGGACGGCGGCGCGCGGCGTCTTCGCCGCCCTGCCGAAGGAGTCCGCCTGGCCGCCCCGGCGGGAGGATCTGAAGCCGGAGGACGAGTCCCGGCTGCGCAGCCTCGGCTATCTCACCGGCTCGGCCGCCGCCAAGGAGGCCTACGGGCCGGAGGACGATCCCAAGAAGTTGATCGGCCTCGACAATAAAGTCCACGAGGTGATCGATCTCTACATGCGGGGGCGGCTCGACGATTCCGTCCGCGTGGCGCGCGAGCTGGTGGCCGCGCGGCCCTCGATGTCGCTCAGCCACTCGCTGCTCGCCCAGTCGCTGCTCCAGGCCGGGAAGAAGCAGGAGGCGCTGGACGTGATGCTCAAGGCGCGGGCCCAGGGCGCCGTCTCGGATTCGCTGCTGCGCCAGCTCGGCCTCACCCTCTCGGAAGTGGGGCGGGCGGGCGAGGCGGTGGGCGTCCTGAAGCCGCTGGTGGAGGCGGGAGATCCGCAGTCGCTCAACGCCTACGCCCTCGCCCTCTCGGAGGCGGGCCAGCAAAAGCAGGCTTTTGACATTCTGCAGCGGCTGCTCAAGACGGATTCGGACAACCCCAAGGCCTGGGAGCAGCTCGGGCTCGTGGAGCTGCGCCTCGGCCACTGGGAGCAGGCCCGAGACCGCTCGCGGCGCGCCCTGGAGCTCAACCGCCGGCTGCCGCTGGCCTGGAACAACCTTGGCGTCGCCCTTTACCAGATGGGCCAGAAGGACGAGGCGCTGGACGCCTGGCAGAAAGCGGTGGACTTGAAGACGGATCTCTGGGACGCTCTCTGGAACCTCGGCACCAAGGCCGCCGAGCGCGGCCGGCCGGACCAGGCCCGCAAAGCCCTGGAGCGGTTCGCGGCTGGCGCGCCCCGCGACCGCTACGGCCCCGACGTCGAGAAGGCCCAGGCATTTCTGAGACAGGTGAGACAGGTGAAACCATGAATCGTCGAATCTTCGTGCCGCTGCTGCTTCCGCTGCCGCTGATAATGATGGTGATGCTCGCCGCCTGCTCCCGGGGCGGGGATGGGGGAGCGGTGGACGTGCCCAAGGGCACGCCCGTCGTCGTCATCTCCATCGACACCCTGCGGGCGGACCACCTGCCGGCCTACGGCTACCAGGCCGTCGAGACGCCGGCGCTCGACGCCCTGCGCAAGGACGGCATCCTCTACGAGCGGGCCTATTCGACGACGCCGCTCACGTTCCCGTCCCATTCCACCCTGCTGACGGGTCTGCTGCCGGCCCAGCACGGCGTGCGCGACAACGTCGGCTACCGGCTCGACGCGGGGAAGATCGAGCGCGGCGAGCTGTCTTACCTGCCCGAGATCTTCAAGAAGGCGGGCTATGCCACGGGCGGCGCCATCTCGGCCTACGTTCTCCAGGGGAAGACGGGGCTCTCGACCGGCTTCGATTTCTACGACGACGCCATCGAGTTCCGCTCCGGCACGGGCCTCGGCGGCCTTCAGCGGCGGGGCGGCGAGACCCTGAAGCTCGCCAAGCCCTGGCTGGAATCGGTGAAGGACAAGCCGTTCTTCTTCTTCTTCCACATCTACGAGCCCCACACTCCCTACGAGCCGCCGGAGCCCTACGCCTCGAAGTACGCCTCGAAGTACGACGGCGAAATCGCCAGCGCGGACCACGTCGTGGGCGAGCTCGTCGACGAGCTGAAGCGGCTGGGCGTCTATGACAAGGCGCTCGTCGTGCTCCTCTCCGATCACGGCGAGGGCCTGGGCGACCACGGCGAGGAGGAGCACGGCGTCTTCCTCTACAACGAGGCCATCCACGTCCCCCTGCTGGTCAAGCTGCCCGACGCCCAGAAGGCCGGGGGCACCACGGGGCGGCCCGTGGAGCTGCTGGACGTGGCGCCCACCGTCCTCGGCCTGCTGGGGCTCGAAGTGCCCAAGGCCATGCCCGGAATCTCCCTGCTGGCCGAGAACGTGCCGCCCCGGCGGATCTACTCCGAGACGTTCTACCCCCGCCTGCACTTCGGCTGGAGCGAGCTCTTCTCGCTCGTCGACGAGACCCACCACTACATCGACAGCCCCGATCCCGAGCTCTACGACCGGGTGAAGGACCCGAAGGAGAAGAGCAACGTCCTGACGGGAGAGCGGCGGGTCTATGCCACCCTGAAGAAGGAGCTGGAGGGCTACGACCGCAAGCTCGCGCCGCCCTCGGCGGTGGACGAGGAGACCCGCCAGGCCATGACCGCCCTGGGCTACATCGGCTCGGGCGGGAGCTCGGGAGACGGACCGCTGCCCTCGGCGCGCACCAAGATCGGCACCCTCGCCGACCTCAAGGAGGGCTTCCGCCTGAGCGCGGCGAAGGACCACCCGGCCGCCGTCGCCGCCTTCCGCCGGGTGATCGCGGAGAACCCGAAGATGGTGGACGCCTGGGAGTTCCTGGGCCGCTCGCTGCAGCGGATGGGCCGGACCGACGAGGCGCTGGCGGCCTTCCAGGAGGGGCTGAAGATCTCCAACGGCTCGCCGGAGATCGCGGTCGCCGCGGCCTCCCTCTATCTCGATCTCGGCCAGTTGGACGACGCGGCGGCGCACGCGAAGATGGCGCTCGTCACCCATCCCTCGTTCTCGCATGGCCTGCTGGCGCAGATCGCGATCGAGCGCGACCGGCTCGACGAGGCCGAGAGGGAGGCCCGCGCGGCCATGGTGGACCAGAGCATGCGGGTGGGCCCCATGATCACTCTCGCCGAGGTGTTCCACCGGCGCAAGCAGGACGCGCAGGCCCTGGACATGGTGCGCAAGGCGGAGCAGGCCTACGGCGAGCGCGAGGCCAAGGACCCGGAGCTGATCCGGGGGCTCAACCTCGTCCGGGGCAAGATCCTGGCCGACCAGGGCGACGCCCAGGGAGCGGAGACCGCGTTCAAGCAGGAGCTCGCGATGTTCCCGGACAGCGTCCGCGCCTACTCGAGCCTCGCCATCCTCTACGCGCTGAGCGGCCGCACCGGCGAGGTGGGGCCCACGCTCCAGCGAATGGTCGAGTCCAACCCCACGCCTCCCTCTTACGCCGAAGCGGTGAAGACCCTGCGCATCCTGAACGACCAGCGCTCGGCGTCGTCGCTGCTGCGCTACGCGATGGGGCGGTATCCGGGGGATCCGGGGCTGAAGAAGCTGGCGGCGGGGGGGTAAGATCAAGAATGGGTGGAGAGGAGATCTGAAATGACGACCGGACCACGCCTCGTCTCATACCGCCGCGCCCTGATCGCGGCTTGTTGTATCGCCGCCCTGACGTTGCTCCTCGCCGCCGGTGGCGGCTCCGCCGCACAGACCGAGGCCGCGGTCGGACCGGACGTGACGGTCTTCGCCTTCACCGACATCGGCAGCTACGGCTCCGCCAACGGCTATACCGGCTATTCGATCGGCACCACGTCCTGCAACCGCGGCGATACGCCGCTCAACTGGTGCACTCCGTCCGGCAGCTGCGCCCCCGGCGCCGGGCCCGCGGATCACCCCGTCATCGCCCAGAACCTGTACCGGCTCAAGAACGGCCGCTTCCAACAGATCGGCATGAGCTGGCTGAAGCACGGGTTCTCTTCGCTCAACTCGGGCTCCGCCGGCTGCGCCGGTGCCGCCGGGCAGTCCTGCCAGGGGCCGCCCGGGGGTGGCACCCAGCTCGGCGTCGGCTGCACCGATCCCTACAGCGCGTTTCTCAACGGCAACCAGCCGCTGGGCCGCCGCTCGGAGGTCAATGGCACGACCGGCGTGTTCCCCGTCCCCCCGTCGAGCCCCGACGGGCCGTACACGGTTTACGACCAGCGGATCAAGGTGGCCACGACCGACGTCGACCCGGCGGGCAACGCCGGTGCCACCTACTGGGCGGAGGGGCAATACGTCGCCGGCGACGACGCGAGCTCCGGCAACTCGCTCAACAACGCCTCGTACCGGCGGGTCACCGTCGGCGCCAGCCCGAGCTTCATCCTGACGATGACCGGCACTTTCTTCGAGAAGCAGCCGGCGATCTTCGCCTGGCTGGCCCAGGACCCGAGCGTCGACCTGGTCAACGTCGACGTCCCGGGCTCGATCGTCCAGCGCTTCCACGTCGGGCGCAAGGTCACGGATCTGGGCGGCGGCGTCTGGCACTACGAATTCGCCGTCCACAACCACAACTCGGACCGCAGCGCCCGCGGTTTCAGCGTCCAGTTCCCGGCGGCGACCAACTTCACCAACGTCGGCTTCAAGGACATCGAGCACCACTCCGGCGAGCCGTACGCCGTCGACGACTGGACGGTCTCCTCGTCAGGCGGCCTCGTCTCCTGGTTCACCGACACCTTCGCTACCAATCCGAACGCCAACGCCCTGCGCTTCGCGACGCTTTTCAACTTCTGGTTCGACGCCAACCAGCCGCCGACGAGCGGAGTCGTCCACACGATCCAGCTCTTCAAGCCCGGCACCCCGTCCTCGGTCGAGTTCACGATCGCCGACGACCTGTTCGCCGACGGCTTCGAGTCGGGCAACACCAGCCAGTGGAACGGCAACCTCAACGGCAGCCGCCCAGCCGGCAGGGGTACGCCTTGAGCGGCCGATCCTACCCACGCTCCAGCGCCTTCTCGATCCTCGCCGCCCCTCTCGCCTCCCCCAAGCCCCGCCACTGCGCCAGCGCGATCTCGTAGACCTCCCGGGCGCGCGCCGACTGCCCGGCCCACTCGGTGAGGCGGCCGGCCAGCTCGGCGGCCCAGGCGACGTCGGGATCGACGAGGCCGCTTGTCCGCAGGGCGGCGGCGCCGAGATCGAGGTGGCCGTCCCACGCCGCCCAGTCCCGCGCCTGGGAGACGCAGGCGAGGAGGCAGACGTGGACGCAGGAGAGCAGGCCGCCCCAGCCGAGACGCTCCAATTGCTCCCGGGCCTCGCCGAGCGTGCCCTCGGCGGCCGTGAAGCGCTGCTCGGCGAGGTCGATCAGGGCCAGGTTGAGGCGGGGGAAGATGCCGTCCGCGGAGCGCAGCCCGTCGAGGATCGCGAGCGCGCGGCGGTAGTGCCCGGCGGCGAGGGCGAGATCGCCCTGCAGGCGCGCCACGTCGCCGATGCCGTTCAGGCTCCTCGCCACCCCATAGCGATTGCCGAGGATCTCGAAGCGGGCGCACGTCTGGCGGTAGAGGTCGCCCGCCCGGGTGTACTCGCGGCCCTGGCGGGCGAGGTCGGCGTCGGCGATCCCGTGGTCCGCCACGCCGTGCTCGTCCCCGATCTCCCGGTAGAGCCCGACGGAACGGTCGAAGAAGACCCGGGCCTCCGCCAGACGGCCGCGCTGGCGGGCGACGTCGCCGAGGCCCCAGAGGCTGGCGGCGGCGCCATGGAGATTATCCGGGTGGAGGTCATCGGGGAGGCCGATGCAGCGCTCGTAGAGATGGGCGGCGCGGTCGAGATCGCCCTGCCGGCGGGCGGCGTCGCCGAGCAGGCGCAGGGCTTCGGGACGGATCGGCGCCCATGGCTCGGATCCCTTGCCAGCCGCCGGCTCGGCCCAGCGGAAGACCTCGTCCAGCTGCCCTTGATGCAGGTGGACGCGGGCCCGCACCACCCAGCCTTCGCCCCAGCGCGGATCGTCGTCCGGAATCCCCAGCTCCCGCAGGGCCGTCTCGCGCTCGTCGAGCAGCGCCTGGGCGGCCGGGTAGTCGCTGGTGCCGCGGCGCTCGCGGGCGCCGTCGAGCAGCGGCCCGAGGGCGGCGGCCCGCTCGCCTGCCAGCAGCAGGTGATGGCCCAGCCGCTCGGCGATGCCGCGCTCTCCGGCGGCGGCCCGCCCGGCGAGCATGGCGGCGCAGGCGTGGTTGTGAGCCGCGAAGCGGCCGGCCTCGCGCGACATGCGCTCGACGCTCTCGCGCAGCATGGCGTGGACGAAGGACCAGCCCTCCTCCGTGCGCAGGGCGAGACGGCTCGCCACCAGCTCCTCCAGCAGCTCCGGCGGGCAGGCGACCCCCGCGGCCGCGCAGGCGGCCTGCCACTCCCGCCGGTCCACGAACGGGCTCAGGGTGGCGGCGATCTCCAGGGCTTCGCGGGCGCCCGGCGGCTGTCTCTCCAGCAGGCGGGCGACGCGGGCGGACCAGACCTGGTGGAGGTCGTCCGGGATCGCCGCCTCGGCTCCGGGCCGGAGGGCGAAGCCGGTCTTGCCGACCTCGATGATCCCACGCTGCACCCAGTCGCCGACGAGCTGGACGGCGAAGAGGGGATTGCCCGCCGTGCGGGCGTCCACGGTGGCGGCGAGGCCGTCGGCGAGCCCCAGGATCTCGCGGGTGAGGGCGGCCCGGTCCTCGGGCGGCAGCGGCGGCACCTCGATCGTCTTGGCGCCCGGCAGGTCCAGCAGCGCGCGCAGGGCCTCCGCCTCGGCGGGGCGCTCGGCGAGGGCTTCGTCCCTCACGGTGAGCAGGAGCAGGAGGGGGAGCGGCTCCTCCTCCCGCCGCTCCATCAGCCAGCGCGCGAAGTCGAGGGATTCGGCGCCCCACTGCACGTCGTCGAGCAGGATCGCCACCGGCCGCTGGCGGGCGAGGCGCCGGACGTAGCGCTCGAGGAGGGCGAAGCGTTCCGGGGCCGTCTGCCGCGAGCTGCCGGGAACCATGAGGTCCGTCAGGCCCGTCCACTCCGCGGGATCGGCCACCTTGCGGCCGCGCAGCAGGGCCTCCGTGCGCTGGAGGATCTCCGGCCGCGTCAAACCGGCGCAGCGCAGATGGCGGGCCATCATGCGCGGCAGCCCGTCCTCGGCGCCGGGATTGGGGCCGTGATAGGCGCGCAGCACGACGGCGCCGCCGACCTCGTGAGCCCGTTCGGCCAGCCACTCGGCGAGGTGCGTCTTGCCGTTGCCGGCCACGCCGCGCAGGACGACGAGGCGGGCCCGGCTTTCGGCGTGGACCCGGGCCAGCTCCCGCCAGAGGACGTCCCGCTCCGCCCGCCGGCCGAGGAGAGGGATGGAGCGCAGGCCGTAGAGGCCAAGCCCGGCGCCGATCAGCTTGAGGGACGGCGTGCGCAGGCTCGGCTGCTCCCACGTCGGCGGCAGGGGCGGGGAGCGTCGCGGCACGGCGGTCTCCATGGCTTGTACGCTCGCCCCGTCCGGGGGGGCGCCGATCCCCTCCCGGAGCTGCGGCGACCAGAGCCCGTCGAAGCTGATGGCGTGCGTCGTGGGCTCGTCCGCCTCGATGGCGCCCACGGAAAGCGCCGGTCCCGCTCCCGGGCTCTGCAGGCCGAGCAGGGCCCAGGACGCGTCCGCCGCCCGCAGGAAGCGGCGGCCGGGGTTCTTCGCCAGCATCCGCCGGAGCCATCCCTCGAAGCCTCTGGGCACGGGAGTCCGGGGGACGAAGGCCGGCGGCTCCTCCTCCATCTGCAGCCGGACCGTCTCGATCAGGCCCATGCCCGCGAACGGCGGCCTGCCCGCCGCCAGGTTCCAGGCGAGGCAGCCGAGGGCGTAGAGGTCGGTCCAGGCCCCGTAGTCGCGCCAGCGGCCCCGGAGCTGCTCGGGAGCCATGTAGGTCGGGGTGCCGCAGATCACCTCCGTGGAGTCGCTGCGGTTCTGGAGCTCGATGGCCTGGGCCAGCCCGAAGTCGGCGAGCTTGAGCCGCGGCAGGCCTTCGCCGTCATGGAAGACCAGGATGTTGTTCGGCTTGAGGTCGCGGTGGACGACGCCCCGGGCGTGGGCGTGGGCGAGGGCGTCGAGGAGGTCCAGCAGGATCTGCCGCAGCCCGCTCCAGGCGAGGCCGCCGGCCAGCAGGCTCCCCAGGGTGCCGTCGGCCAGCTCCATGGCCAGCGTCGGGCTGCCGGCCGTCATCAGGCCCCGGGAGGCCTCCTCGGCGTCGCGGCCCACCTCGCCATGATCGAAGACGAGCACGATGCCGGGGTGATCCAGGCTCGCCACCGCCTGCACCTCGTTGCGGAACGCGGCCCGGAAGGACGCCTCGCGGGCGCGCTCGCCGCTCATCACCTTGACGGCCACGGGCATCCCCTGAGCCGCATGGACGCCGCTCCACACCTCGGCCATGCCGCCGCGGCCGATGCAGCGGTCGAGTCGGAACGGACCGAGAGGAATCGACGGACCGCTTCCCGCGGAAGCGTTCGTCCCGTTGCTGAGAGGCATTGATGGAACGATAAAGGGACCCTGGATCCGGGTCAAGGACCAGGGAGGGAGATCAGGAAGACTTAACGAGACCGACTGGGCACGGACCGTCGATGGGGTAGCGCGATCTTTTGCTCGGGCGAGATACTCCAGTCCGGCAGGAGCACGGAAAGCTTTTCGGCATCCTCTTCCGAGGACTCCACGAGGAGCATGCGCGAAGACGAGTCGTCGACTACCCTGGTCTCAGGCAATAAACGAATCTGTTCCACGTCGTGGCGGGGCTTGGAGCCGGGTCCTTGGAAACGGAGAATGAAGCGTTCCATATTCGGAAGATTACCATCGGAAGATGATCAAAGGATGCCCTGGCCTTCAAAGGCGGGACCAAATCCCAGCGAGCGCGCGGATCGCAGCACGAGCTTCGCCATCTCGTCCGACCGGGCCGAGCTCCGGCTCATCCTCAGGATCTCAGCCTCCTGAGCGAGCAGTCTCGCCGCCATTCCTGTTACCGCGGGACAGGCCATGGAGGTTCCGTCGTCCGGCGCATAGCCTCCTGGAACCGTGGAGAGGATTCCCACGCCGGGAGCGGTGAGAGCGATCTCGTCGCCGACATTCGAAAAGGAAGCGATGAAGTTTTTCCGGTCCGGCCTGCCGAACGGTTGGGCGACGTTCGCATCCTGAGGCGTACCCTCTGGGAAGGTTCCCTTGCGGCCCATCGCGGAGATCGCCAGAGAGAAAGAGGCCGAAGCCGGGAAGCCGACGGGAGAGCGGTCACCATTGCCGGCGGCCACAAAGACCAGGCTGCCGCCGGAACGAGCGTCCGTGATGGCTCCTTCGATGGCCACGTCGGCGCTGCCACCGCTGATGCTCACGTTGATCAGGTCACAGCCGTCGCGCACCGCCAAGTCGATCGCCTTCGCAATGGAGAAGTTAGAAGCCTCCGAAGATCCTCTACCGAATACGCGATAGCTCCTGAGGGTCACCGCCGGTGCGAGACCGCGCAACCCTCGCGGCGGAAGGCCTCGTGCCGCGATGATGCCGGCTACGTGGGTACCGTGCCCCTGGCCGTTCTCGCCGAAATCTTCCATCTTGCCGCGAGACGACCTTCAGAAGAACACGGAGAGCCGCGGACGCGGAGGCCCGGCCCGGTCTCGACAGGGGGAGGGGACGTGGCACGACCGCGGACCGGTAGTAGCGGACGGGGATGATCCGGAGACCTGGTGCATGCGCCCTCAGATCCGAGATCCGATCCGCCGGCATCTCGATCAGCTTGGCTCCTTCGGCGGCGATGGTGTCCAGAACCCGCAATTCGACCTCGGATCCATCAGAGACCGCGAACTTCTCGCCGACCCCGGAATCACCGAGAGCTCTGGGGAAACTGGTGAGAAAAGACCGGAGGGAAGGATTGCCGTTCGCAGAACCAATGCGTAGACCGAAGGGAGGAAGGAGGATGAACTGCTGGAGTCTGGGCTTTGTCGTCATGGATTGGCTCTTAAGGACACGGAGATTAGCAACCTATCGTGTCTTTTGGGAATAGCGGTCTCTCGCTCCGAGCGGCCGCCGCCTGAAACCCCAGGCCCCGCCCAAGCGTAAGGACATCGAACGCACCACTTCCAGGGACTACGACCGCCATGGAAACCCTGATCCAGGATATTCGCTTCGCCGTCCGGAGCTTCGTCAAGAGCCCGGGCTTCGCTGTCGTCGCCGTGCTCTGCCTGGCGATCGGCATCGGCGCCAATACGACGATCTTCAGCGTCATCAGCGCCATGCTGCTGCGGCCGTTCCCGTACGCGGACCCCGACCGCATCGTCGCCCCGCACGAGACGCAGGTGAAGAACGACATCGACCGCGCCGGCTTCTCCTACCTGGACTACCGGGACCTGCTCGAGCAGAGCGCGGCCTTCTCGCAGATCGCCGCCCAGACGGGGCGCAGCCTGACGTTCGCGGGCACCGAGGAGCCGGAGCGCGTCGAGGGAGCCGGGATCTCGGCGAGCCTCTTTCCTCTCCTAGGGGTCAAGCCGGCCCTCGGGCGCAATTTCCGCGAGGACGAGGACCGGCCGGGAGCGCCGGGCGCCGTCCTGCTGAGCGACGACCTCTGGCGGCGGCGCTTCGAGGGCGATCCGGGCGTCATCGGCAAGACGATCATGGTCAACGCCATGGCCCATACGATCGTGGGCGTCATGCCGCCGCGCTTCCAGTACCCCGATCGGGAGCTCGCCTGGGTGCCCCTGACGCCGCTGGTCCACAAGGACACGCGCGCGGAGCGGAACCTGGCGGTGCTCGCCCGCATGAAGCCCGGCACGACGGCCGAGCAGGCACGGGCCGACGTCGCCGGGATCGTCGAGCGCATCGCCAAGGAGTATCCCGACACGCACACGGGCTGGTCGGGCGGCGTCCAGTCCCTGCGCGACGAGTTCGCCGGCGACAACCTGCGGACGGTCCTGTTCACGATGATGGGCGCCGTCGTCTGCGTCCTCCTGATCGCCTGCTCCAACGTCGCCAACCTGCTGCTGGCCCGGGCCACGGTGCGGCAGCGGGAGGTCGCCGTGCGCGCGGCCTTCGGCGCCGGCCGCCTGCGCCTGCTGCGCCAGCTCCTCACCGAGAGCGTGCTGCTCGGCCTGGCCGGCGGCGGCCTGGGCATCCTCTTCGCCGTCTGGGGCATCCGCTGGATCGAGCTGTCGATCCCGGCCGACAACCAGCCGCCCTACTGGGTCCAGTTCACCATCGACGGCCCGGTGCTGCTGTTCACCCTCGGGATCGCCATCCTGACCGGCCTGCTCTTCGGCCTCGCGCCGGCCCTGCAGGCCTTGAAGCCGGACCTTCACGGCACCCTCAAGGAGGGCGGGCGGGGCGCCGGCGGCAGCCTGCGGCGCAACCGGCTGCGCAGCACCCTGGTGATCGTCCAGGTGGCGTTCTCCCTCGTGCTGCTGATCAGCGCCTCGCTCTTCGTGCGCAGCTTCCTCAAGCTGCAGAAGGAAAACGGCGGGTTCGACGGCACTCGCATCATGACCATGCGCTTCTACATGCCCGCCGGGCGCTACGAGAAGGACGAGGACATGACCCGCCGTGTGCAGGATGTCGTGCGGCGGGTGGAGGCCGTGCCGGGGGTCGAGGCCGTCTCGGCGTCGAACAACATCCCCCTGGGCGGCGGCGGCGGCGGCGGGCGGGTGATGGTCGAGGGCAAGGAAGTTCCCCGCGGCGAGGAGCCCAACACCTTCTACGCGGGAGTGACCCCGCACTTCTTCCAGGCCCTCAACGTGCCGCTCGCCACCGGCCGGAGCTTCACGGACCAGGAGGGCTTCGAGGTCTCCAAGGTGGCCGTGGTCAACCAGACGTTCGTCAAGAAGCTGCTCGACGGCGGCGACCCGCTGGGACGGCGGTTCCGCCTGCCCGACGAGGAGGGCGAGGCGAACACGGACTGGATCTCCGTCGTCGGCGTCGTCCCCGACATCAGGAACGAGGACATCGACAACGACGACGAGCCCACGCCGAGCGCTTATATCTCCTACGCCTACGAGGCGTCGCGCAACACCGGGCTGACGATCCGCACGCGCGGCAACCCCCTGGAGGTGGTGGGGGGAGTACGGCAGGCCATCCGGGCCTCGGACCCCGGCCTGCCGGTGTTCGACGTCTACACCATGGAGCAGGTCCGCCAGCAGGGTTTCTGGGAGTTCCGCTTCTTCGGCGCCATGTTCTCCGTGTTCGGCGCCATCGCCCTGTTCCTCGCCGCCATCGGGCTCTACGGGGTGCTCTCCTACTCGGTGAGCCAGCGGGTGCGGGAGATCGGCGTGCGGGTGGCCCTGGGCGCCCAGAACGGCGACGTGGTCGGGCTGATCCTGCGCCAGGGGATGGTCCTGGCCCTCGTGGGCATCGGCTTCGGCCTGCTGTTCTCCTTCGGGGCCACGCGGGTGCTCACCAGCATCCTCTATGACACCAGCCCCACCGATCCCCTCAGCTTCGCCGGCATCTCCCTCGTGCTGGCCGGCATCGCCGCCCTCGCGAGCTGGCTGCCGGCCCGCCGGGCGATGGATGTCGATCCGCTGGATGCGCTGAGGAACGAGTAGGCGTCAGAAGCGCACGACGGTGGAGAGCGAGGCCGTCTTCACCGGGTCGGAGAAGTCGAACGCCGCGTCGGCCTGGAGCTTCAGGCGGCGGCTGATGAAGCCGAGCCCGGCGGCGTAGTGGGTCTCGTCCCTGCCGGGCCGGAAGGTGGCCAGGAAGCCGGTGGTGGTGCCGGTGTAGCGGAGGCGGTGGTCCGGGTCGTACCAGGCGCCGGCCCGGGCCGCGAGAAGGGTGCTGCCGAGAAGGAAGTTCCGCTCGAATCCCAGGTGGATCTCCGTGGCGTCCTTGATCTTGAAATTCCGCAGGTCCGCGCCGGCGGGCGGCATGGGCAGCCGCAAGAGGATGTTGGTGAAGCTTCGGGTCAGGTCCGAGTACTTGACCCGGACGCAGTCCAGGGTCACGGTCGTCAGCTCCGTAGGCTGAACGGCCACTCCGAGGCCGAAGACGTCCGGCGTGTCGTACAGCGCGGGCACGGTTACCTTCTGGACTCCCGCATCGGCCCGCGGCCCCGGGATGTACGTGGCGTCGAGGTCGAACTCGGGACCCTGCCGGTAGACGCCGCCCACCGTCCAGCCTCTCCCGATATTCCAGAGGAAACCGGCGTTGAAGCCGGTCTGCCGGTCGTCCCCTTTCTGGATTTGGGTGTCCGTCAGGTTGCCGGGGGTGAAGAGAGGAGGGCCGAACGTGCCTCCGGGATCTACTCCCAGGGCGGGGTCGAGGTGGTAGCGGTCCGTCCGGGACCGCAGGGAGAAACTGTAGGAAGAGATCCCGGCGCCCACGGAGAAGCGGTCGCCCAGGCGGATGGCGCCGGAGAGCCCGAGGTTGACGGCGTCGAGGCTGAAGGAGTTGAGCTTCGGCCGGTTGCGCGGCATGTTCCCCGTGGCGGCCTCGTCCTTGAACGTTCCCGAGCTGGCGAATTCGGCCTCGTAGTTCGCCAGCTCGTGGCGGTAGAGCGCGACCGTCCAGCGCCGCCCGGGGTAGACCGCGGAGAGGAAGGAAACGCCGGCCACGGTGCTCTCGGAGCTCCCGCCGCGGAGCCCCGCCACCGTGTCGACCCCCCTGCCGGTGGGCTGGCCGTTGAACCGGCCGCCGTCGACGAAGGTGTTCTCATAGCTCCAGTTGCGCCCCTCGAAGGAGACCTCTGGCTCGGAGAGCACGGTCAGGCCGGCGGGGTTGGCATAGGCGGCGGTGGCATCGTCCGCCAGCCCGATGAAGGCACCGCCCAGGCCGAGGCTGCGGGCGCCGGGCGTGGAGAAGTTGAACTGCACCCCGGCGTTGACCTCGGCGGTCGTCTGGGCCCGGGCGCCGCCGGCCACCGCCAGGAGCGTCCAGCAGATCCCCAGAGCCTTCGAGTGGAATCGATCCTTCATGGAGGACGCCCCCACGATGTAGTCGATGAAGTGCTGACCTTTTTATGGTACGCTAATCTTTGGAATCCACGCAACCCGGTCCCATATGGCGAGGGAAAGAAAAGCCTGGCGTTCACGGCGGACCTTGACGGCCTCCCTGGCCGCGGTGGGGATCGTCCTGGCCTTCCTGCCGCCGGGCCTGGCGAGCCTGAAGAAACCCGAGGAATTCAAGATCGGGATCAAGGCCCAGGACCGGGGGGACTGGCGGGGCAGCGTCGACCTGCTGCGGAAATCCCTCGAAAAGCTGCCGGAAGACGGCGAGCTGGTGCGCATCTACGGCACCAAGTACAAGAGCTACCTCCCGCATTACTACCTCGGCCTCGCCCTGTACAAGCAGAAGGACTGCCCCGCGGCCCTCAAGGAGTGGGAGGAGTGCCTGGGCCTGGGCGCCATCCTGAAGACCGAGGAGCACAAGGAGTTCCTGGGCTACTACGCCAAGTGCGAGGAGCAGGCCCGCTGACGAGCCCGCGGTCCGACCGGCTCAATCGACATGGTAGATCCGGCGCTCCCGGGAGGTCAGGGGGCGTGAGAGGCGCCCGTGGGCTCGCTCGACCAGGTCGCCGATCGCCAGCGGCTCCCGCCGTATGGTGCCGTCCGAGCCGACGATGGCGAGCCATTTGCCGTCCGGGCTGAAGGCCAGGTCGACCACGGACCGGGTGCTCGCCTGGATGGCGAAGATGCTCCGGCCCTCGGCGATCTCCCAGAGCCGGACCTGTCCTTCCTCGTCGCCGCTCGCCAGCCGCAGGCCGTCCGGGCTGAAGGCCACCGTGATCACCCGTCCGGTGTGCCCCTCGAGGGTCTGCCACACGGTGCTTTTCTCCAGGTCCCAGAGCCTGACCTTCCGGTCGCTGCCGGCGCTCGCCAGCCAGCGGCCGTCGGGACTGATCTCGACGTCGATGACACTTGCGTCGCCGGATTGCAGCAGGGGGCCGGGCTCGTTCTCGGCGACCGACCAGAGCTGGATCGATCCGTCGTCCCTGGTGAGGGCCACCCGGGTCCCTTGCGGGTCGAAGGCCATGGTGAGGATGGGGACGTCCTGATCGATCTTGGCCGTGATCTTGGGTTTCCAGGCGGCGCCGCCGAGATCCACGAGACGCACGGTCTTGAAATTGGCGAAGGCCAGGAAGCGGCCATTCGGAGTGGCGATGAAGTCGCTGTGTTCCAGCTCCGGGACGACCCGGTTCACCAGCACCGAGCCCGCGGGTACCCGCTGGCGCAGCAGCTCCTGGCCGCGAAAGGACAGGAGGTCGCCCTGGGAAGTCAGCCGGGCGCGGCCGATCCGGTCCGCGCCGCCGAGAAGGGGTGGGCCGATCCGCCGGCTGGAGAAGTCCCAGAGGATGGCCTGGCCCCGCGGGTTGACGGCGACCAGGCCCCGGCTGTCCGGGGTGAACCCGGCCATCCGGAAGGCCTGGGTGGGCAGGACCAGGTCTTTTTCCAGGACGATGTCCCACAGCGTCAACGTGCCGGTTCGCTGCTCGGCCTTCGCGGCCTGGCTGACGGTCGCCAGCTTGCTGGCCCGCGGGCTGAAAGCCACCCTGGAGAGCCGTCCCCCCTCGGGGGAGAGGACGTACATCTGCTCTCCGGACCCGAGGTCCCACAGCCGGGCCTCGCCGTCGAAGCTCGCCGACGCCAGGTACTCGCCGTCGGGGCTGAACGCCACGTCGGAGATCCGGTCCCGGTGTCCGAACAGGGGCTGGGAGATCAGGCTGCCCGACCGAAAGTCCCAGGTCCGGAGGCCGGTGTCCTGGCTGCCGGTCGCGACCCGCCGTCCATCGGGAGCGAACGCGACGCTCGTGACGGGGCTCGGATGATGGAGAAGGTACCGGGCCCGGGACTGGAGGTCTTGCACGACCAGGAGTCCGTCCCCTTCCACGCCTTCCTGCTCCGGAACGATGGCGAGGTACCGGCCCTCGGGGCTGAAGGCGATCTTGAGAACGGCGGTTCCGGGCTCGCCGGGCAGGGTCTCGAACCTCTGCGCGGCGAAGCTCCAGACCTTCACGTCGGGCGAGTCGCTGGCGATGGCCAGCCGCGAGCCGTCGGGGCTGTAGGCCAGGGAGTTGATGGAGGATCCGATCGTCAAGGGAAGGGGGAGCGGTGAGCTGTCGGGTCCCGAAACCAGATCGTTGACGAAGGATTTGATGGAGGATGGACGACGGGCTGGCGGGCCGGAGAATGGACCCCCAAAGCTCACCCTTCCCTCCGTATCGCCATAGGCCACGATGTCGCCTGGGCCGTAGGCAAGGCTGGTGATCGTCGCGGCCGACCGGGCGCCGCCGATCCGCTCTCTGGATGCCATCTCCCAGATCCCCACGATGCCAAAGGTGTCGACGGCGGCGAACCGCTGGCCGTCCGGACTGAAGGCGAAAGCGCCGGAGGAGTTGGACGCGATGGGGAAGGATTGATCCTGCTGCACCACCGAGGCCCGCAGGGCCTCGTGCAGGGCCGCCTCCGTCTCCGGGATGGGCGCCTTCCGCACGGCCTCCAGGGCGAGGAGGAGGCCGAGCTCGGGATCGTCCGCCGACTGGGCCGTGCCGGCCAGGGCCAGCTCGCGGGCGGAGGCCAGGCGGCTCTGCTGCCAGGCCACGTACGCCAGGCCGGCGACGGCCAGCAGCAGCACGGCCAGGGCGCCCACCGCGACCCAGAGCTGCCGGGCCTTGCGGGCCTGGGCGTCCGCCTGCGCCTTCTCCGAGCGGGCGAGGAACTCGCTCTCCAGAGGCCCCAAGGGCACCCCACCCTCCTTGGACGACTTCAAGGCCTCCTCCAGGAGCAGGCCGCTGTAGAGGAAGCTGGGATCGCGCCTGGCCTCGAGCCAATCCTGGGCGTCCTGGGAGATCCGGGTGGTCGTCGCCGGCGCGGCCCGCTGGTTGGAGCGCAGGATGGGCTCGACGAAACGGTCGTGCGCCAGCTCGTACCAGGTGCCGCCGCGGGCGACCTCGGCCCGCACCAGGTGGGAGTCCACCAGGCTCTCGATCGCCGGGTTGGGCAGGCCGCCGCTCGCCTCGGGCTCGCGGTTCACCTGGCAGCGGATGCGCGTCGGGGTGATCAGGGCCGTGCCGCACCAGTGCCGGATCCGCGCCTCCGGGATGCCCGTCTTCTCCGCCGCCCGGCGGAGCGCCGACTCGTAGAAGCCTTCCAGGGCCTGGTCGGGGTCGCCGAAACGGCGGCGGTCCTTCTCGGTGATCGTCACGCCCCGCTCGTCCCGCAGGTTCTCCCAGAGCTGGAAGCAGACCACCTGGAGCTGCACCGGCTCGACGAACTCGCCCGGCACGGGCTCCGCCTGGCCCGGCACGCGCACCTGGGAGAGGTTCTTCACCAGCTCCTCGGCGACGTCCTTGTCGAACGGCCGGCCGGCGGCCAGGGCGGGCTGGCGCGCGGCGGCCACGGCCTTGTCCCGCCGCAGGGTCTCCATGCGGAAGCGCGTCCGGAGCTGGCCGGGCAGCAGGGGAGCGTAGGCGTCGAACCCCGCCAGGTGATCCTCCCGCAGGGACATCACCACCGAGAGGGTGGGATCGTCCAGGAGCGCCTGCCGGAGCTGGAGGAAGAAGTCCTTGCGCTCCGGCCAGCGGTCCTGGTGGGTGGTCAGAACCTCTTCGAACTGGTCGAAGACCAGCACCCGGGGCGGGCCCTTGCGCCCCTTGGCGCGGGGGATGGGCTTGAGGAAGCCGTCGAGGGTGCAACTCTTCAGCGCCGCGGGGTCGGCCTTGGAGCCGGCCAGGATCCACAAGGCGTTGAAGGCGAAGACGTTGGCCGGCTCCATGCCTTCCGGCAGCGGCGGCAGGTCGCCGCCCACGCGCACCACCGGCAGCACCTTGAAGCCCCGCCGGCGCAGGCCGGGGAGCAGCCGGGCGTTGAGCAGCGAGCTCTTGCCCGCCCCCGAGGGCGCGCAGAAGACGACGATGCGTTCGGAGATGGCGAGCGAGAGGAGGGTCTCCGCCTCTTCCTCGCGGCCGGTGAAGAGGGCGGCGTCCTTGAGCTCGAAGGCGTACGGCCCCTTGTAGGGATTGGCCGCGCCGGTGTCCGCCGGGCCGGGGGCCGCTGGACTGGAATCGATCTCAGCCGCCGCCATGGCTCGTCCCTTCCAACCGGTCGCGCAGCTCGCGCAGGAAGTCGCGCACGCTACCCCAGTAGACCTTGATCTGCAGCTCCTGGCAGCAGCCCTCCATGTAGGCGCGCAGCTCGCCGGTGCGCGGCGCGTCCTCCTCGCCGGCGCCGGGATCGATCTGGAGCACGGCGATCCGCCCCCGCCGCAGGTCCCGCAGGTGGGCCACCAGGCCGCGCAGGAGCACCCGGCAGTCGAGGCGGCGCACGTCGTAGCCGAGGAAGAGGAGCATGCCCTCGGTGAGCCGGCGCTTGAAGTGCACGGGCAGGTAGCGGGGCTCGGCCGAGATGGCGCGCAGGAAGTCGAGGTGGTCGTCCTCGGTGAGCACCAGCGAGGTGGGGTCCTCGTCGTTGCCGTACATGTGGAAGACCAGCGGCTCCTGGGGCGTGCCCGCCGCCGACTCGTAATCGGCCGGCAAGGTGCTCACGTCCTCGCGCCAGCGGCAGTGCTCGACGGCCGGCTTGCGCCCCTTCCAGCGCAGCGCCGCCGCCATGAAGTTGTCGAAGTTGGTGGTGACGTAAGCGGAGATGGGCAGCCCGGCGAGGATGCGGTGGGGCTCGTCCGCGTCCTTGTCGAAGTGGCGCTCGGCCAGCCGGTCGATGACCTCCGAGAGGCGCAGCCCCTCGTAGCGCTTGCGCTCGTTGACCTGCTCGCGGTTGAGCAGCTCCTCGGCCAGCAGGCGGGGAAGCTGGTCCTGGGGAAAGCCGGAGCCCTCCTTGGTCTCCACGAACTGGGCCACGGCCGGCAGGTCGGTGCGCCCGTCGAGGGGGAAACCGTCGTACTGCGAGGCCCACGTCTCGGCGATCTCGGAGCCCGAGGGGAGCAGGCCGCGGTACAGCCCGGGACCGAGGAAGGGCACGAAGTTGTCCGACCGGATGCGCGCCAGCAGGGCCGACCACGGCACGTCCGAGGACCCGCCCCGGCCCGCCGTCACGGACGGCGGCGCCTGCGGCTCCCAGAGCCGGCCGTCGCGCAGGCGCATGAAGAGCACGGGCGTGCCCCACTCGTCGCCGTCCTTCTGGGACAGCCGGAGCTGGTGGCGCGCCTCGTTGGCCGCCCGGTCCACGACGCCGCCGCGCGCCAGGTTGCGGTAGAAGTGCGAGCAGAAGCTCCGGGCCGCCGGAAAGCTGACCGACTTCCGCATCGCCACCACCGCCGGCACCCCGCGGCGCACCAGGCCGGGGGCGAGGCCGGAGAGCGGCGACTCGCTCGACTGCATGCCGCCGTGGCAGGCGATCAGGGTCACCAGGCGGAGGTCGCGCACGCCTTCGAAGACCTGGGCGAACCTCTCCTCGTCCACGAAGTCGATCTTCCCGTCGTCCCCCTCCAGGAGCACGCTGGCGGAGGCGTGGTCCGGCCGGATGACGCCGTGGGCCTGGAGATGGAGGGCGTGGAACCCGCCGCCGAGCAGCCGGTCGCTCAGGCGCGCCACGGTAACCGGCGCCTCCAGCAGCTCCCAGGACATCAGCCCGGCCAGGGGAGCCAGGGCCGCCTCGAGGGCCTTCCGGGACTCCTCCCGGCTCATGGCGGGCAGCCCCAGCTCCGCGAGGTCCGAGGGATCGGCGGCGGCCACCAGCAGACGGGGGCGCTCCTTGACGGCGGCGCCGGGCGGCTCGGAGACGGCGCAGTCGCGCGAGAAGGCGACCTCGCGGGAGGAGCCGAAGGTGATCGACTTGCGGGGGTCGTACAGCAGCTCCCAGGCGAGCGTGTGCAGCACGGCGGGGGCCGTGGCCGCCACCCGCAGGCGCAGGCGCAGGTACTTGTCCTCGTGGCGCGCCACGGCCAGGGCCTCCCGGTAGCCGGAGAGCAGGTCGCTGTCGGCCGGCAGCAGGGCCGAGAACAGGGCCGTCCCATACTGGAGGGGATCGAAGGCCGCCGCCCGCAGCACCTGGAGCGCGTCCTCGTCGAGCGCCGGCCGCCCGGAGTACACCCGCCCGCCCGTGGTCAGGCTGGCCTGGTCGGGAGCCGTCAGCGACAGCTCGCAGTCGAGATACTCCAGCAGGCTCAAGCGGGGCCCTCCACCCGCAGCCGCACGGCCGGATCGCCCAGCACGGCGTAGTTGCGGGCGTCGTTGCGCTCCACCCAGGTCACCGCCAGCTCGCCCTCGGGGAGCGCGGCGCCGAAGCTCGCCCGCTCCAGCATCTCGCTGATGCGGGTCGAGAGCACGGCGTACCGCTGATGGAAGTCCTGCATCGCGTGGCCCACGGGCCAGCCGCGCAGGATGGCGCCCAGGGCGTTGCGGAACGGCTGGAGCTGCGGCTCGTCCGAGGCCCCCAGGATCGAATAGCCCCAGGCGCGCTCCAGGTGGCCGACGACCGCCAGGGCGCCGCCCCGCGGATGGGCCAGCAGGCGCTGGGGGAGGCGGGCCACGAAGGGCGCGTCGGCGATGGCCGGCGGCGGCTGCCCGGGCTCGTGCAGGAACTCGTCCCGCTCCGGCGTGCCGGCGCCGTAGCAGGCGAAGAGGAAGCAGACCATGCCGTGGACGCGGGCGTCGTCGGGCACGTCCCCGGCCGTGTAGAGATGCCCGGGCTCCACGCCGCCGTGACCGGGCCAGTCCTGGCAGACGAGAGCGCCCTGCGTCGGTCTCTGGGAGGCGTGCCCCTTGGGCCATCCCACCCCGTGGCTGGCGGTGAACAGGAGCGCCGGCGGAGCGCTGCCGGCCGGGGCGCTGAAGACGTCGCCGAGGTTGGCCCGCGTGGCCGCCTCGCCCCACAGCTCGCGGGTCTCGAAGCCCCAGCGCTCCGCCACTCCGGGATAGGCCGGATCGAGGCCGTTCGCGGGCGTCCCCGCCGCGAGAGGACGGACGAGATGGTCGGCGCTCAGCTCGGTCGAGGGGTCGTGCCGGGTGCCGAAGAAGACGGCGCTCTTCCCCGTGGGAGCGGCCCCGGCCGTCTCGAGCTCGATCACGCTCCGGGCGTAGAGGGCGTACTCCTCCGGGGTGTCGAAGGCCAGGCGGCCCACGGCGTACTCCACGGACAGCGCGTGCTGGAAGTCGAACGGCAGGCGGGCCGGATCGCCCGCCAGCAGCAGGTAGTAGGGGACCCGGTGGGGGACCACGCTGCCCGGCTCCGCGCCGTGGCGGGCGAGCCACGAGCGCCAATCCTCCCCCTCGTACATCTCCAGGGTCCGCACGATGCCGTTGCCGGCTTGCCGCGTGCGGTGCTCGATCAGCGGCGCCAGGGCCGCCCGCACGGCCGCGGGCTCGGCGGCGTGGAAGACCACTCCCCATCCCGCCTTGCCGACGTCGAGGGCGTCCACCTCCATGGGCAGGCCCCAGCGGGAGATGCCGATCGCTTGGGCGATGGACTTGAGCCAGCGCCGGAGGGCGGGCTCGGCCTTGTCGCCGCGCAGGAGGGCCGCGATCCGCGCCGGATCGGGAGCCGCCAGAGGCTCCCCGGTCACTCCGCTGACGCCGTTGACGAAAAGGCTCGCCGGCACCGCCGTCTCCTCCCGATGTCTCCTCCCGATAAGGGTGAGAATAATAAGGGTGAGGAGAGATATTACATTGAATTCAGATCCGGCTCCCGATGAAGGGCTTCGCGGGGCGGTCCGCACGATCCTCGCGGCCGTTGTATGATTTACCGCGGTATGTCTCTACCTCTGAGGACTCGCTCGTCCCTGGCAGCGGGTGCGCTGCTCCTGGCCCTGGCGGCCGACCATTCCTCGATCGTCCCCACGCCAGGCGTCCCCGCGCGGCTCACCCCCATCGTCGACCGGCAGACGGTTGTCGGGCCCGCTCCCGTGCGCGTGCAGGATTACGGCGAGCGGGAGAGCGTGGAGCGCGAGGTCCGGGCCCGGTGGCTCGAGAGCCGCCATCGCGCGGCGCCGGGGTTCGACTGGCGGGAGATCGAGGCGGCGAACCTGCAGTCCAACCTGAGGCGCGTGGCGCTGCGCCGGGGAGCGCAGCCCCTCTGGCGCGAGCGCGGCCCCGTCAACCAGACGGGCGCCACGGCCTTCACCGTCGTGGCGCCGGACGGCAAGACCCTCCTGGTGGCCACCGGCCAGGGCGGCGTCTTCAGCGGCCTGCCGGGCGCCGGCAACTGGAAGCGCCACACCGACAGCCTCGGCGGTCTCGTCCGCGGCTTCACGGCGAGCGCCGCGCCCGAGGTCTGGGCCGTGGCGGTGGTCACGCTGGGCGATGGCCGGGTCTACGCCAGCCGCAACCGCGGCGCCGGCTGGACGCCGGCCAAGGGGCTGCCGCCCCTGCTGACCGTCTACGAGCTCGTGCAGGACGGCGACCGCCGGACCGTCTACCTGGTGGGCCGGACCCAGACCGCCGGCGGCCTCCCCATCGTCGCCCGCTCGCGGGACGGCGGCCTCAGCTTCGCCGTCATCTTCATGGGCGACAGCCCCGAGCGGCCGGGCCTCTGGACGAGCCGCACGGCCGCCGGCCCCCTCTATCTCCTGACCCGCGGCCGTCTCCTGGTCTCCGCCGACAAGGGGAGCCGCTTCGAGCCGCTGAGCACGGTGGCCGAGGGCAGCCTGTACTCGCTCCTGCGCGGCTCGGAGGCCGGCGGCCCGACGCTGTACGCCGCCATGGGCCCGGGCACCGGCCCGCAGACCCTGTATGCCTCCGACGACGGCGGCCGGAGCTGGTCGCAGCGCTCCCAATTCAACGGCGACTCTCCCGTCGTCCTGCGCTTCGGCGGCTCGCTCGCCGCCTCGATCCACGATCCCAACCTCGTCCTCTACGGCGGTGTGGATGGCTGGCGCTCGACCAACGGCGGCCGTACCTTCCAGCGCATCAGCTCCTGGCGGGATTATTACGACCGCCCGGCCGACCGTCTCCACGCCGACGTCAACAGCCTCCAGTTCGCTCTCTACCGTGGCCAGGAGGTGCTGTTCCTGGGCTGTGACGGCGGCACCTACCAGTCCTTCGACGGCGGCGCCAGCGTCGAGAACCTCACGGAGACCGGCCTGCCCAGCGGGCAGTTCTATTCCACCTGGAGCAGCGGCTCCGACCCCGACCTCTTCCTGGCCGGCTCCCAGGACCAGGGGCTGCAGGTCTCCGTGCCGGGCGGCGGCGACCGGGCGCCGCTCTTCAACGAGCAGTTGATCAGCGGCGACTACGGCAACCTGACCGCCTCCACGCACGACATGACGGACGTCTTCGCCATCTACCCCACGATCGCCCCCAACCCGGGCCAGATCGTCGTCTTCCAGCCGCGCGAGGGAAGGGGCGGGCCGTCCTCCATCGCCCTGGGGACCCAGCCGGCGATGGCGCGGTCGGGGTTCTACGCGGCGGCGGTCGCCGATCCGGACGATTCCTCCACCGTCTACGTCGCCGGGGACTCCATCTGGAAGCTGCGGCACCGCGGCAACGGCACCTTCGCGCAGGAACGGCTCCCGCAGAGCTTCTCGAACGGCGACAACGACTACGTCGCCTCGCTGGTCATCGCGCCCGCCGATCACTCCATCTGGTACGCCGCCACCTTCCTGGGAAGGCTCTGGTACTCCCGCGACCGCGGCGCCACCTGGACGCAGTCGGAAACGACCCGCGCGGCGCCCCCCTTCACCTCGACCAGCTCGCTGCTGGTGGCGACCAACGATCCCTTCACCTGCTACGCGGGAGGCAGCGGCTACGGCACTCCCCCCGTGGTGGTGACCCGCGACGGCGGCGTCACCTGGACGCCCTTCTCCAAGGGCCTGCCCTCCACCCTGGCCTGGTCCCTGGCCTTCGACAACCCCACGAGCCAGAACCTCTACGCCGCCACGGAGTCGGGGCCGTACGCCTACGACACCGCCAAGAAGGCCTGGAAAAGCCTGCTCGGAGGCGGCGCGCCGGTGGGGAGGTACTACAGCGTCGAAGGCGTCCCGGCGGCGGGAGCCGTGCGCTTCGGCACCTACTCGCGCGGCATCTGGGATTACGTGCCGGGCCGGCGGTAGCGCGGCCAGCTCCTGGGACCGCCGGCGTCCCGCCGGCCTACTAACTCAGTTAGTCAAGCCGGCGGGACGCCAGCGCTCCCAGAGAGACCGCCGCCGAACCTCCCGCCGCCGTCCGTCAGCCAAGATATGCCGCGAACCCCGGTGGATATGCCGCGAGCCCTGGAGGTAATGACGCCTACCCGAGAAGATATGCCGCGAAACTCCGAGGGAATGCTTCCTACCCCCAAGGGTATGCCGCCTACCCGCAAAGATATGCCGCGTACCCCGAAGGGAATGCCGCGTGTCCGTGGAGATATAACGCGTGTCCAAATGGATATGCCGCATAACCCGAAAGATATGCCGCGTGTCCCTGAAGATATACCGCATGTCGAGAAGGGAATCTCACCCAATTCCCAAGATATGACGCATGTCCAAGAAGGGATGCCGCGTATTCAGAAGGATATGCCGCGAAGTAGGCGGGAGATGCCGCTTGTCTGAACAGATATGCCGCTAGTTGGCAAGGGTGCCAGCCACTTCGTGCGGCGGGCGTCTTCATGAGCTCTGGCCACCTGATGCTACGATTTCCCCCGGGTGAATGCCGATGCCGACCAAGATCCTCGTCGACCCGCAAAAAATTACGGAGTTCTGCCGGCGCCACCGGATCCGCAAACTGGCGTTCTTCGGCTCGGTTCTGCGGAATGACTTTGGGCCGGAGAGCGACGTTGACGTCCTCGTCGAGTTCGAGCCAGGCCATGTCCCGGGCCTCGCGTTCCTCTCCATGGAAGAGGAGCTTTCCGGGATTCTGGGGCGGAAGGTGGACCTCAACACGCCTGGTTTCCTGAGCCCCTACTTCAGGGAGCGGGTCTTGTCGGAGGCCGAGGTCCAGTATGTCCAAGCGTGACTTGACGGTGAGCCTCCGCCAGTCGGCTCGGATCGGTCATTAGGTCGGAAGATAGGAGCCCCGCAGATCAGGTACCAGGCGTTCCGCGTCGGAGGTGCGTCTCGCTGTTCGGAGGCCCAACCGCGAGCCCGTAGGGCGGCAGACCCATAGCCCAGGGCGGGAGCCCTGGGAATGCAGATCCCTCCAAGCTTCAAGAGCCCCGCCAGGGGCGGCAGAATCCAGGGCTCATTCTGCGGAAGAAGTCTGCCGCCCCTGCGGGACTCGGGAAGGATTGGGGCGCTTGTTCCCAGGGCTCCCGCCCTGGGCTATGGGTATGCCGCCCTACGGGCTCGCGTCGGAGGACTCCCGACACCGGCTTTCCAGGCACCTTCCTCTTAGGACTGCGGGGCGCTCGCCCTAATCCCCACCCATCGGGAACGGCTCGTCCTTGGTCAGGAAGGCCGGGCGCTTCATGTCCTTGACGCAGGCGGTGTCGAGGCCGAAGGGGGTGCCGTTGGCGATGAAGTCGCTGACGAGCTTGGAGTAGCAATCCAAGTGGGAGAGACCGCCGGGACCGTGGGCGCCTTCGCGGATGACGACGTTGAGGCTGTTCGGGAGGTGGCGCGTGACCTCGGCGGCCCACTCGGGCGGGGTCGCGGGGTCGAGCCAGCCGGTGAGGATCAGCGTCGGAGCCACGGACTCCAGGGGCTTGAAGAAGCCCTCGGACACCTTGGCTCGCGGCCAGAAGGAGCAGGCCTCGACCTGGTCGCGGATGCGGTCGTCGCCCTGGTAGGTGCCGGCGACGATGGCGGCGACCTCCTTCGGATCGATGCGGGCCACGTCCTCGGCGCAGGTGATCGAGAGGTAGGCCCCGATATCCCACTGCGAATCGGTGCGGTCCATCACCGTCATCAGCATCATCGGGCCGAAATCCCCCTGGGCCGCGAGGTGGACGTAGAGGGGGATGCGGACGGAGAGGAAGGGGCTGTATTGCATGGCCCGCAGGGTGGTGGTGAAGGCGCCGGCCGGAATGGACAGTGGAACCGGCTTGCCCGTCTTCGGGTCCTTGAGGGTCTGCGTCACGGGCCCCTGGGCGAGCCGGGCCACGACCTTCTTGAGGTCGCCCCGGAGGTCGGGGAAGGCCGTGCGGCAGCTCTCGTCGGACAGGCAGTCGTCGAACAGCTTGTCGATGGACTCCTGGGCCTTGCGGGCGTGGAAGAAGGGCATCCGGGCGTCCATGATCATGACGCCGGAGAGGAGGGCGCTGCGGACGTGGTCCGGGTGCTGCCGCATGTAGGCCTGGGCCGCCCGGGTGCCGTAGGAGCCGCCAAAGACGTTGATGCGCTCGTAGCCGAGCCAGGCGCGCACGTCGTCGAGGTCGTCCATGGCGATCTCGGTGGTGTACTGGGTGAGGTCCGCCTGGGCGGCCAGCTTCGGCTGGCAGGCGCGCAGCGTCTCCATGGGGAACAGGGTCCGCATGTAGCCCTGGAGGTCGGTTTCGCCGCCGGGCAGGTCGCAGTGGAGCGGGTGGGACTTGCCGATGCCGCGCTGGTCGAGCAGGACGATGTCGCGCTGCTTGCGGATCTCGGCCAGGAACTCGGCCATGCCCCCAGCCGAGCCCGTGGACCCGTAGCCCGGGCCGCCGCTGATGTAGAAGACCGGGTCCGGCGCCGGGTTGGGGCCGAGGGCGGGCAGCACGACCATGTAGAGGTCGATCTTCCGGCCGCTCTTCGCCGTCCGGTTCTCCCAGACGGGCATCGTGCCGCAGAGGACTGCTTCCTGGACGCCTTCGACCTTGCAGGGCTTGAGCTTCTGTTGGATGGGGCGTGGGCCCTGGGCGCCGGCGAGGGCGGGGCCTATCAGGGAGAGGCAGATCAGGACGGCGGTCTTCTTCATGGGTCTCCTCGAGGGTTCCTGATAGGAGTACGTTCTCACGCCGCGCGAGTTTCGAGGGTGCCGCACCCAGGAGTCCAGTCAAGCCCGCTGCGCGTATTGTTTAGATGAACCTGGGACGCAACGGTTAGGAGCCGAGATGTCTGAGATGAGCGAGATGCCCGCCGAGACCGAGGACGAGGGCAAGCCTGAAGAGGTCCCGCCGCCAGTTGTCGAAGCCGCTCCAGCCGAGGCGGAGCCCGAGCCGGAACCCGTCGTTCCCGCGCCCGCCCGCCGGCCGCTCGTCAAGCGGCACCACGGGATCGTGCGCGTGGCCCACTGGGCGAACGCCCTGCTGCTCCTGGGCATGATCGCGAGCGGGCTGCAGATCTACCACGCCTTTCCCCACTTCGGCCTGCGCGGCGGGCCCTATTACCTGAACTACTGGGACGGCAAGTACTTCCCCAACTGGGCGCGCCTCGGCGGCTGGCTGGCCGGAGGGCTGAACTGGCATTTCGCCCTGGCCTGGCCGTTCGTGCTCACGGGGCTGGTCTATCTGATCTACCTGCTGGTGTCGGGGGAGTGGCGGTCGCTGGTGTTCCGGCCGCGCGACGTGCCCCGGGCGTGGCAGATGCAGCTCTACTATCTGCGCCTGCGCAAGGAGCACCCGCCGCAGGGCAAGCACAACGCTCTGCAGAAGGCGGCCTACAGCTTCATCTTCCTGCTCGGCGCCCTGTCCGTGCTCACCGGCTTCGCCGTCTACAAGCCGGTGCAGCTCTCCTGGCTCGCGGCGGCGTTCGGCGGCTACGAGCTGGCGCGCTACTGGCACTTCTGGGCCGTGTGGATCTTCGTCGCCTTCACTCTGCTGCACGTCGCCCTGGTCTTCCTGGTGGATCCCGCCTCGCTGCGGGCGATGATCACCGGCTGGTACCGGGGGAGGTTTCCGAGCCATGAATGACCGTCCTTTCAGCCGCCGCGACCTCCTGCGCCTGGGATTGACCGCCGGCGCCGCCTCCCTCGCCGGCGCCTGCGGATGGCAGGGCGGCCCCCTCCAGCCGCTCCTGCGCGGCGTCTCGCGCCTCAACGACGCGGTGGGGGAGGGCCTGACGTCGTACGCCCTGGCGCCCCAGTACCCGGTCTCCGCCCGCTCGAAGGACAAGGACTTCCCCGGCTATGCCCGGTCCCATCCCGTGCCGCCCGTGGCCCCGGACTGGGCGCTGGAGGTCGGCGGGCTCGTAGGCAAGCCGATGCGGCTCAGCCTGGAGATGCTGAAGGCGCTGCCGAGGGTGACCTACACGGTGAAGCACCACTGCGTCGAGGGCTGGTCGGCCATCGGCACTTGGACGGGCGCGCCCCTGTCGTCGGTGGCGGCCCTGGTGGAGCCCGCGGCGGCGGCGAAGTTCCTGCGCTTCGACACCTTCGACGCCGGCTACTACAACGGCTGGGACCTGAAGAGCGCCCTGCACCCGCAGACGATCCTCGCCTACGCCTTCAACGACCGGGCCCTGACGCAGAAGCACGGCGCGCCGCTGCGGCTCTACTCGCCCATCAAGCTCGGCTACAAGCTGACCAAGTACCTGACGAAGATGACCTTCACGGCGGAGCGGCCGGGCGGGTATTGGGAGGATCAGGGGTATCCGTGGCTGGGCGGGGTGTAGGGGGAGTACCCATCCACGGCCCCGCCCGGGCATAAATGCCAGGGCTACCCAAAACAGCCGGCTGAAGCCGACTGAGTCCCCTTCAGGGGGCTCTTTCGATTAGCGCGGGCATTTATGCCCGGGCGGGGCCGCGGATGAGTCGCCGACGATGCCGGGTTGCATCTCTCCCCTCGCCGCGAGATCTTTACGCCTCATGGCGACCTACGCGATCGGCGACATCCACGGCTGCTTCAAGACGTTTCAGCGGCTGCTGCGCCGGATCGCCTTCGATCCATCCCAGGACCGGCTGTGGCTGGTGGGCGACCTGGTCAACCGCGGCCCGCGCTCGCTCGAGGTGCTGCGCTGGGTGGCGGAGCAGGGGGACCGGGTGGTCGCCGTGCTGGGCAACCACGACATCCATCTCCTGGCCCGCGCCGCCGGGGTGGCCGAGGTCAAGAAGCGGGACACGCTGGAAGCGGTGCTCGCGGCTCCCGACCGCGACGATCTCCTCGCCTGGCTGCGGGCGCGCCCGCTGATCCACCGCGACGGCGAGACCTTGATGGTCCACGCCGGCCTCTTCCCCGACTGGGGGCCCAAGATGGCCGAGAAGCTGGGCCGCGAGGTGAAGCAGCGCCTTCAGGGCGAGGGAGCCCACAAGCTCCTCGCCAGCATCGACCAGAAGACGGCGGAGCGCTGGAAGGAGGGCCTCGTGGGGCACGAGCGGGTGCGCGCGGCGCTCGCCGGGTTCGCGCGGCTGCGCACGGTCGACGAGGAGGGCCGCATGTGCGCCGCCTACAGCGGCACGCCGGAGCAGGCGCCCAAGGGGTGCCGCGCCTGGTACTCGGTGCGCGGGCGCAAGAGCGCCGGCTTCACGGTGATCTTCGGCCACTGGGCGGCGCTGGGCCTGCGGGTGGGCAAGGGCATCGCGGCCCTCGACACGGGCTGCGTCTGGGGCCGGGAGCTCACGGCTCTGCGTCTGGACGACTGGCGGATCTTTCAGGAGCCGGCGGGGGAGGGGTGACGGGCCTGGCCGCGCGGCCGTGCCGGCGGACCAGGGCCACCATCCAGAGCGCGGCGACCTGGGCGAAGGGGACGAGGGCGAGGTGGGCGAGGCTCTCGCGCGTGAAGCCCCAGCTTCCGCCCGTCACCAGGGGCGCCGCGAGCTGACCGGCGAAGTAGACGCCGGTGAGGAGGACCCAGATCGCCAGCCATCTCATCTCCGCCTGATCATATTAGGATGTTCCGCGCCGACGGATGATCTCTGACGAGGAGGGCTGACGATGGAAGAAGGAGACGGCGAACGGGTCCTGGAGCTGCTGGGTCTCCTCTTCCAGGCGCACCCCTGGCACGGCGTGTCGGCGGGCCCCGAGGCGCCGAACGTGGTGACGGGCTACATCGAGATCGTCCCCACCGACACGGTCAAGTACGAGATCGACAAGCCGACCGGCCATCTCAAGGTGGACCGGCCGCAGCAGTTCTCCAACGTCTGCCCGACGCTCTACGGCTTCATCCCCCAGACCTTCTGCGGCGACCAGGTGGCCGCCTTCGCGCGCGAGAAGGCGACCGTGCCGGTGGCCGAGGGGGACGGCGATCCCCTGGACATCTGCGTGCTCTCCGAGAAGACCTTCTCGCGCGGCGACTTCCTCCTGCAGGCGGTGCCGATCGGCGGGCTGCGCATGATCGACCGCGGCCAGGCGGACGACAAGATCGTCGCCGTGCTCAGGGGGGACGCGGCGTTCGGCCAGTTCACGGAGATCTCCGAGCTGCCCCTGGCGCTCGTCGACCGCCTTCGGCACTACTTCCTCACCTACAAGCGCCCGCCCGGGGCGATGGAGGGCATCATCGAGATCACCCACGTCTACGGCCGCGCCGAGGCCTACGAGGTGATCGAGAGGAGCCGGGAGGATTACCGGGACCGGTTCCCCGAGGTGAAGGGCCGTTTCCTGTCGGCGCTGCGGAGGGAGTAGCGGAACGGGAGCGGGGAAGGCATTAGGTGAGAGCTCGTACTCGTCCGATCCCCACCGAGCTCTCACCCAAAATCCTTGGACGGACCCCGGCTCGATTTTCCCTGGCGGGACAGAGGCATTTCGCGACGCTTTGCGTTAGAATTCGAAAAACCGTTGGTTTTCCAGATCTCGCTCTAGCGTAGGCGTCGGCCGGCACGGGTACCTCTGTAGCGTCGCCCCGATTTCGAGAGAGAACAAGAGAGAGACGTTTCCCAGGAGAGGGCGACCGCTTTGCAGGGTGGACGAAGAGGATGAATCCGCGTTCCGAGGAGAAGGAGAGGGTGGTTTTCGAGTTCGACGGCTTTCGCGTCGATCCCGTTCGCCGTCTGCTGTCGCGCGACGGCGAGATCGTGTCGATCACGCCGAAGGCGCTGTCGATCCTCGTCGTCCTGCTCGAGAGGCCGGGCGAGGTGGTGGAGAAGAAGGAGCTGATCGAGAAGGTCTGGCCGGGGGTCTTCGTCACCGAGGCGAACCTGACGCAGAACGTCTTCTCCCTGCGCAAGACCCTGGGCGAGCGGGCGAACGAGAACCGCTACATCGCCACGGTTCCCGGCCAGGGCTACTCCTTCGCCGGGGAGCTGCGGCGGATCGAGCGGTACGTCACGACGGAGATCCCCATCGTCATGCTGGACGAGCCGGCGCCGGCGGCGGCGCCCGGGGCCGGCCCGCGGCCGTCCGGGACCTTCCAGGTGGAGTCGGGAACGTTCCCCTCGGTCGAGCCCGCCACCCTCCAGAGCGCGCCCGCGGTGCCCCCCGTGCCGGAGCGCCGGCGGCCTCTCGTGCTGGGGGGCGTGCTGGCCACGCTGGTGGCGATCGGCCTGTCGCTCCTCTATCTGCTCTTCCCCGCCGCTCCGGGCTCGAAGGGCAAGGCGGCGGGCTTCCATCCCCCGGTCCGTCCGGCGATCGCGGTGATGAACTTCAAGAGCCTCTCGCCGGGCGACGACACGCGTTGGCTCGACACCGCCTTCTCGGAGATGCTGACCACCGAGCTCGCCGCCGGCGGGGAGATGCGCGTCATCCGCGGAGAGGCCGTCGCCCAGGCCATGAGGTCGCTCGGTATCCGCGATCCCAGCAGCCTCGGGCGCGCCGAGTTGGAGCGGCTGCACGCGATGGTGGGCGCTAATTACGTCGTCGTCGGCTCCTACCTCCCCAACCGCGGCAAGATCCGCCTCGACCTCAGGGTCCTGCAGGCCCCGGGAGGGGACACCATCTTCTCCGTGGCGGAGGACGGCCCCCAGTCGGGGATCTTCGAGCTGGTCGCGGCGACCGGCCAGAAGCTGCGGGGGTCTCTCGGCATCGACGCGCTCTCGGAGCGGCAGGTCCAGGAGACCCAGGCCCTGCGGCCGTCGAGCCCGGAAGCCTCGCGGCTCTACAGCGAGGGGCTGATCCAGCTGCGCCAGTTCAATCCGCCGGGCGCGTTCGAATCCCTGCAGCGGGCCGCGAAGGTGGACCCCAGCTCGCCGGTGATCCGTTCCGCCCTGTCCCAGGCGTGGGCGTTCATGGGCTACGACGCCCCGGCCGTGGCGGAGTCCCGCAAGGCGCTGGAGCTCGCCGGCTCGCTGTCGCGCGAGGAGCGGCTCACCATCGAGGCCCGCTTCTACAAGGCGGCCAAGGATTGGGAGAAGGCCAGCCAGACCTACCGGACCCTCTGCACCTTCTTCCCGGACGACATCGAGTACGGGCTTCAGCTCTCCGAGACCCTCATGTCCGGCGGCCACGGCGCCGAGGCGGCGGCCGCGCTCGCCGCCCTGCGCAAGCTGCCGCCGCCGGCGGGGGAGGACCCGCGCATCGACGTCGCCGAGTCCAGGAACTCCCGGCGCCTCTCCGATCTCGTCACCCAGCTGGCCGCGGCCGAGCGGGCGATCGCCAAGGGCCGCAAGTCGGGGCAGCGGCTGGTCGTCGCCCACGCGCTGATCTTCCAGGGGGACGCCCTGATGAAGATGGGGCACACCCAGGAGGCGATCCGCCTGTTCCAGGAGGCGGGGGCGATCTCCCAGAAGGCCGGCTACCTGTGGGGAATCGGCATGGCCCAGTCCAACATCGGGGGCGCCCTGCGCGCCCTCGGCGACCTCGACGGCGCCCAGGCGGCGAACGAGGCCTCGCTCGACCTCGCGCGGCGCCTGGGCAGCGGCCTGGCCATCGCCACGCAGCTTTCCATCCTCGGCGAGCTGCACCAGGACCGTGGCGAGCTGGAAGAGGCCCTCTCGCTGCTGGACCAGTCCCGCGACTGGTCCGTCCGGATCGGCGACCGGGTGATGGAGAGCCAGGCCCTGAGCCGTGCCGGCACCGTCCTGCTGGCCCAGGGGAACCTCACGCAGGCACGGCAGCGGCTCGAGAAAGCGCTGTCTCTCACCCGGGTCCTCGGCAACCGCAGCGACGAGGCCCTGGCCCTGAGCACCCTGGGCACCGTGCTGGCGGCCCTGGGGGAGCTCGGCGAGGCCCGGCGGCGCCACGACGAGGCCTTTGCCCTTCTGGCCCAGGGCGGCGAGTCGAGCCTGGCCGCCTCGGCGATGGCGGCCTCGGCCGACGCGGCGGCCCGGCTCGGCGACCTCCCCCTGGCCTGGAAGCAGTCGTCGATCGCGCTGGCGAGGCAGCGGAAGGCGCACAACCGGATGGGCATCGGCCAGATCCTCGGCTCGCGTTCCTGGCTCGCTTACGAGATGGGCGATCTCGCCGCCTCGCGGGCCCTGGCCGGAGAGCAGCTCGAGATCGCCCGGCAGACGGGCGCGAAGTCCCTCGCCGCCTGGGCCCTCCAGAACCTGGGGCGGGTCGATTTCGCCGAGGGCAACCTCGCCGGCGCCCGCAAGTCGCTCGAGGAATCGCTGCGGATGAGCAGCGCCCTGGGCGAGAACCTGCGGGCCATGGAGGTCCGCCTCGATCTCGCCGGGCTGGCCCTGGCCGCGGCGCGTCCCGGCGAGGCCGTTCCGCTCGCCCGCGAGGCGGGGGCCTGGTACCGGGCCCGCAAGATCGAGGGCGGCGAGATCCGCTCCCTGGCGCTGCTCGCCGAGGCGTTCCTGCATCAAGGCATGCGGCAAGAGGCGGCCAAGGCCGCCGCGGAGGCGCGCGCCGACATGGAGGCCAGCGAAGACCACAAGCTGCGCTCCACCGTCTCCATCTCCCTGGCGCGGCTCGCGGCCGCCACCGGCAACGCCCATGACGCCACGACCCTGCTGCGGCACTCGATCGCGGATGCCGAGAAGACCGGCTTCACCATCGCGGGCCTGGAGGCGCGGCTGGCCCTCGGCGAGGTCCAGAAAGGCTTGGGAGACCCGCAGGCGGGCGTCACTCTCGCGGCGGTGCGCAAGGAGGCGGAGGCGCTCGGCTTCAAGCGCCTCGCCCTGAGCGCCGGGCTGCGTCCCGCGCCCCTGGTCGTCCGGTCGCCGGTTTCAGGGTAAGACCCTCAGCCGGCGGCGGGGAGCGCCCGCCCGATCACTTCCCGGACGGATCACTTCCCGGGCGCGAGCCCCATCTCCCGCAGCAGCGGCCGGGCGGCCTCACCCTGGAGGGTTTCGAGAATCCAGAGCAGATAGCGTACGTCGGCGCTGATGTTGCGCGCCACCTCCGGGTTGTAGCCGAAGTCGTTGGCCACGTTCTCCCACACGCGGTCGAAGTTGACGCCCACCAGCTCCCCCTTGCCGTTCACCACCGGGCTGCCGGAGTTGCCGCCCGTCGTGTCCGCGTCGGCCATGAAGGCCACCGGCACGTCCTTGAGGCGCGGGTCCGCCCAGCGGCTGCGCGGCGCCTGGGGAGCCGCCTTGAGCAGCTCGGGGGGCGCGTTGAAAGGCTCCTCGCCGGTGTCCTTGGCGGCGATGCCGGCGACGGTCGTCTGCGGCTGCATCCAGACGGCGTCGCGCGGGCTGTAGCCCTGGACCTTGGCGAAGGTGACGCGCAGGGTGCCGTTGGCGTCGGGCGCCACGGGCCGGCCGGCGTGGGCGATGACGGCCCGCTGCCAGCGGGGGCGCAGGCGCGAGATGGCGCCCTGGAAGCGGTCGTCCCGCTCCTTGAGGCCGCGCAGCTCGCCGTCGAGGGCGAAGGCGAGGTCGAGGAGCGGGTCGCGGCGGGCGCGGAGCTGCTCCTCGCTCTCGCCGAACATCTTCTGGCGCTCCGCGAGGTCCGTCACCTTGGTGCCGGCGAGGAGGCCGTCGGCTTTGGCGCGGAGGGCGCCCTTCTCCCGGGCACCGGCGAGAAAGGCCTCCACGGCGGGCACGCGGCTCGCCTCCGGCAGGGCGGCGAAGCGGGCGAAGAGGTCCGCCGTCAGCGCGGCCTCGGTGGGGATGTCCATGCGCTTCTGCTCGCGCTCGAGCCGCTCGCCCAGGCGCTCGCGGTTGCGCTCCTGGAAGTCCGGCTCCCGCTCGAGGTCCGGCTTGGCCTTCTCGCCCGCCCAGCGGGCCAGGGTGAGGGCGAGCTCGAGGGGCTTGGGGCCGTTCTTCGCCTGGTCGAGCAGGAAGTCGCGGTCCCACGTCCGCTGGCGCTCGGCGATCAGCCGGTCGAGCTCGTCGTGGGCCGCCACGGCGCCCTGCTGGTCGGGGCGTTTCGCCGCCCAGGCGAGCACCGCCCGCTCGGACTCGGCCTTGCGCTCCAGGATGCGGCCGCGGTGGATGCCGTCCACCTGCCCGCGGGAGTTCTTCTCCCGGTTGGCGAGCCCCTTCACGCGGTCGGCGAGGGCGATGCGCGCGGTCTCGTCCTTCTCGGCAGCGGCCTCCATGAGGTCGATCCAGGCGCGGTAGAGGGCGGAGCGGCGGGGAAAGAAGAGGTCCGCCCGCTCGCGCATCTCGGCTTCCGTGAAGGAACGGAAGGTCGGGCTGCCGGGATAGCCGGCGACCATGACGAACTCGTCCGGCTCGATGCCGCGCGCCGCCACCGGGAAGTAGTGCCGGGGACGGAAGGGTACGTTGCCGTTGCCCTCCCTGGAGGGCGCCGGCTGGCCGTCCGGGCCGGCGTAGACGCGCAGCAGGGCGAAGTCGCCGGTGTGGCGCGGCCAGCTCCAGTTGTCCACCTCGCCGCCGTACTCGCCCACCGCCCGCGGCGGCGCGTAGACCAGCCGCACGTCGGGGAACTCCAGGCTGTCGACCAGCACGTAGCGCAGGCCGCCGTCGAACGACGCCACCTGGCACCGGTGGTGCTCGGCCTGCTCGCACGCCGCGACCATTTCCTTCTGCTTGCGGTCGATGGCCCGGTAGCGCGCCAGGTCGTCCGCGCCCGCGGGCACCGCGGCCTCGACCTCGGCCGTCACGTCGGTCGTCCGGTGGGGGATGGTGGCGCGCGTGCCGGCTCCCGGCAGCTCCTCGGCCCGGGTGCGGGCGAGGAAGCCGTGGGTGATCAGGTCCTTCTCGGGCGTCGAGTGCTGCTGCAGGATGCCGAAGGCGCAGTGATGGTTGGTGATCATCAGCCCCTCGGGCGAGATGAAGCCGGAGGAGCAGCCGTCGATCTTCACCGCCGCTTCCAGCAGGCCGCCGCCGTCGCGGCTCCACAGCTTCTCCGGTGGGATCTGGAGGCCCAGCTCGCGCAGCCACTTCGGGTCGTGCTCGAGGACCTGCTCGGGAGTCCATTTTCCTTCCACGGCGAAAGCTCCTGGGGAGACGGCGGCGAGGCCGAGAGCGAAGAGGGCGGCGGCGAAGGTTCTCATGGCGCGAAGTCTAGCCCAGGCCGGCATAATTCCCACCGCCCGCGCGTTATCCCACTGGACCCAATGGGCCTCTGGCCCCGACCATTCTTGACTGGAACCATCGAAAGGGAACCATGAACCGTAGCCGATCTCTTGCCGTCGCCGGAACCGCCCTGGCTCTCGCCACCCTTCTCGGCCCGCTGCCGGGCTTCGCGTCAGCCGCCGAGCCGGAGAACGCCAGACCCCCCCTGGTCATCCCGGTGAAGGACTTCGCCCTGAGCGTCGTCCAGCCGGCGGGCTGGCAGGCGAACGAAGAGGCCGCCAAGAAGGCCCAGGCGCTTCTTGCCTTCACCAACGGGGAGGTCACGATCCTCGTGCGGACGAGGATCAAGCTGAACGAGAACGTCACCCTGCACCTCGAGTCGGACAAGCTGGCCGTCCAAAAGCAGTTCCCTGGCATGGAGCCCGGCCCTCTCGACGTCAAGCATCCGAGCTATCCGACCTTCGCGCGGATGCTCTCCAAGCCCGGGGAGCTGTACGTCTACCTGGCGTACGTGAACCCCGGCACCCACTACCCGGAATCCGTCTCGGTCACGATGTCGAAGAGGACGGCCGCGGCGACGCCGGCGGAGCTCGCGGCTTACAAGGAGCTCCTGTCGTCGGTGAAGGTGATCCTGACGGCGAAGGACGAGGAAGACGCCCAGTAGCGTCTTCCTCGTTCTCGAGCTTCAACTAGTAGCTGATTCTCAACTAGTAACTGATCCTCAACTGATAGGTCGTCCGGGTCGACGAGAACCGGTAGGCGCGGACGTAGACGTTGACCGCCGTGGCCCCCGTGTTGGTCCAGGACGCCTGGTCGGCCGTCGTGCCGCCGTTGAGGGAGCTCGCCACCTCGGTCCCGGTGGTCGAGTTGTAGATGTAGACGTCGTAGTCCACCGAGAGGCCGTTGAGCAGCGCGGTCACCGTCCGGCCCGCCGGCAGGCTGAGGCGGAAGAAGTCGTTCTGCTGCGTCGTCGCGTCGTTGAGGAACGTCCCCGAGATCTGGTTGCAGGCCCCCGAGATCCCCTGCGGCGCGGTGCGGCTGTTGTTCGGCTCCACGTCCGAGACGGCCGTGCAGACCGAGCAGGCCGTCGTCGTCGCCTGGGCCTGCGCCGAGTTGCCGGAGGCGCAACTGCCGTTCGACGCCTTCACCACGTAGTAGTAGGTCGTGTTGCAGGAGAGGCCCGTGTTCGAGAAGGACGTCGTGGCGGAGGTCCCCACCGACGTGTAGGGCCCGCTGCTGGTCGTCGAGCGGAAGACCGTGTACGAGGTGGCCCCGGCGACGGCGCTCCAGGCGACGTTGACCTGCGTCTGCGAGGCGGCCGTGGCCGTCACCCCGGCCGGCGCGGCCGGCGGCGTGCAGGGTCCGGTGGAGGTGTCGAGGCCGTTGACGGTCGTGGCGCCCGTGTTGCCGGCGTCGAGCCAGTTCGAGAGGCGGGTGCTGCTCGTGCCGCCGCCGGTCCAGGCGACGCTGAACCGCCCGTAATAATCGGAGAGGTTGTCGCCCGTGGCGCCGCAGGCGGACGGTCCGCCGTGGAGCTGGCCGATGAAGCGGCCCGCCTGGCTGTAGAGCGGCGAGCCGGACGAGCCGGGCTCGGTCACTCCCGGCACGGTGAAGGGGCCCGGGGGATCGGCCGCCCAGTGGGCCCAGATGTGCGTGCCGTCGCCCGGCGAGGCCGGGTTGTTGTAGCTCGTGGTCGCCGTGGGCGTGATGACGTAGGTGATCCGCTTCTCGTCGGTCGACGGGTGGTGGATCGCCGCGCAGGGCGTTGCGGCGCTGCACGCGAAGTTGCCGGTCGAGCGGTCCCAGCCCGCCCAGAAGTGGTTGTAGGCCGCGACCGGCGGATCGTCGAGCTCGACCAGCGTGAAGTCCGAGGCGGCGCTGGTGGCGCGGAAGAAGGAGCCGGTGTGGGACTGGCTGAGCGCGCCGTCGCCGGGCTGGCCGCTGGCGGCGCTGCCGGGCGCCCGGCAGAAGGAGTTCTGGTAGTTCCAGTAGACCACCAGCGAGGCCGCGTTCGCGGAGGTGATGCCGCAGTGGTTGGCCGTGATGAAGTACATCTTGCGGTCGCCCGCGGTGTCGTTGAGGAGCGAGCCGGTGCAGAACGTCGAGCCGCCGGTGGAGATCACGCCCACCGCCCGCATCTCCTCGCGCCAGGTGTCGCCCGGATCCAGGCACTCGACGTCCAGGTTGCAGCTCCCGGACTTGATGTAGGAGTCGGCGGAGAGCGTGCCGAAGCCGCGATAGCCCTGGTTGATCCAGCCCAGCCTCAGCTCGACCCCCTGCGCCTCCTTCTTCGGCACGGTGAGCTCCACGACGAGGTCGTTGGTGAGCACGACCGGCGTCCATAGCTCGCCGTGCTTCTCGTTGTCGGCGGCCGTGAAGAGCCGGGAGACCTGGGTGCCGTCCGTCGAGTAGAGCAGCAGGCGGCCGTGCTCTGTCATCTTGAAGCGGGTGAAGCCGAGGTTCAGCGAGGTCGTGCCTTCCCGGCCGAGGATGCGCAGCCGCCAGAGCATCTCGCCGTTGCCGAGATCTTCCCAGGTGCCTCTCTTGGCGGGCGTGATGGACACCCGCTGCGGAATGGCGAAGCGCGGCGGCAGCCCCTGCCGGTCCCGCTGCGTGTCCTCTTCCCCGAGGCTGACCAGGTCGAGCTTCTGGGGCACGACGGCTTCCAGGCGGTTGACGTCGAGCACGGCATGACGGGAAGCGGTGGGAACGGCGGCCTCGGCGTGGGCCGCTTGGGCCAGGGCGCCGAAGGCGAGCAAAACCAGCCAAAGAAGCTTACGGCTCATCTCCTTCTCCTCCTGTTTCCTCAAAGACGGTCGCGGCTGTTTTGCCGCCCCTCATCCGTAAGGGTGCGCGCGGGGAGATTGGGAGAGCCGGTCAGCCCTGGGTGAGCGTGCGGTACGTGCGCAGGTGGCGGAAGGCGGCTTCGCGCTCGCCCAGCTTCTCGTAGAGGGCGGCCAGGTTGTAGTGGGCGTCGGCGAACGAGCGGTCGAGCCCCAGGGCGGCGTCGTAGGCCTCGGCGGCCTCCCGCAGCCGGCCGAGGTCCTGGAGGGCGACGCCGAGGTTGTAGGCGGCGGTGGAGTCGTCCGGCCGGGCGGCGAGGGCCTGGCGGTAGTGCCGCTCGGCTTCCGCGGACTCGCCCCGCTCGTGGAGCAGGCGCCCGAGGTTGAGGTGGGCGTCGGCCAGGCCGGGCTCCATCTCCAGGGCCTGACGGTAGGCCGCCATGGCCTCCTCGGGAGAGTCTTCCTCCAGGTCGCAGCCGCGCTCGAACCACGCCGCCGCGCTGTTGGCCTCCGCGGCTTCTTCCCCGCCACCGTCGCGCTTCGCCGGCAGCGGCGTGCGCAGGGGCAGGGTCGAGGCCTCCCGCGCCAGCTCCGCGAGCTCGAAGTCGAAGAAGGCCTGGCCCGACTCCGGGTTCCAGACGTCCCGCCCGTCGCGCACCACGACGTGATGGCCCTCGGCCGAGATGCGGACGCCGGTCAGCGGCTGGTCGCTGGGGAGCTGCTCGCGCAGGTTCTGGAGGGCGAGGCGGATGCGCCGCCGGGGCACGCGGGCGGCGAGCAGCCCCTTGGCGGTGCGCAGGAGGACGAGGTCCTGGAAGGAGAAGTAGTACTCGCCCCGCGGTCCCTGCCGGGGCGCCAGGAAACCGGCCCGCACGTAAGACCGCACCTGGTCGGCCTTGAGGCCGAGCAGGGCGGCGACATCTTTCGTCGAATAGCCGCTGGGCGGAGCCGGGCGCTCGATCTCGCGCGGCCGGCTGAGAGCGGAAGACTGGTTCATCCTCCTCAGTGTACTCCTAGCGGCCGGCCAGACGAGTCCCTGAAATTATCTCTTTGAGCTTTTCCTCTTGGGCTCCGCCTCGCTGGCGGCCGCCGGCTCCAGGGTGGTGCGGGGCGACCGCTTGGGCGGCTTGCGGTCGGCGAGCGAGATCGGCTCCGCGGCCGGCGCCTGCGGCTTCATGTTGCCGAGGCTCGCCTTGAGCGCCGCCATGAGGTCGATGACCTGCGCCTTGGGCTGCGCGACGGGAGCGGGGGTGAGCTCCTCGCCCTGCACCTTGCGGTCGATGAGGGCGCGCACTTGCATGCGCTGGTGGTCCTCGTACTCCTCGGGCTTGAACTCGTCGGTGGCGATCTGCTCGATGAGCTGGACGGCCAGCTTGAGCTCCGGCTCCTTGACCTCGGCGGCGCCGATGGGCACCTCCGAGAAGGGGCGCAGCTCGTCGGAGTAGCGGAGCTGCTGCATCACCAGCCCCTCCTCGAAGGGGCGCAGCAGCACGAACTGGTCCTTGCCGCGGGCGACGTAGCGGGCGAGCGCCGCCCGGCCGGTCTGCTTCATGGCCTCGGCGAGCAGGCGGTACGGCCGGTCGCCTCCCTTGTCGGGGCCCAGGTAGTACGACTTCTCGTAATAGATGGGATCGACCTGGTCGAGCGGCACGAACTCGGCGATCTCCACCGCGTTCGTCGGCTCGGGGTTCAGGGCCTTGAGCTCCTCTTCCGTGAACAGGACATATTGCCCCTTGGAGTATTCATAACCTTTGATCATGTCTTCTCGACCGACGACTTCGTTGTCCACCGGGCAGATATATTGTTGCCGCAATCGAGAACCACATTTTTTATGAAGCATGTTGAGCTGGATACCGGCGGCGCTTTCGCCGGTAGAATAAAGCTTCACGGGGATGGTGACGAGGCCGAAGGAAATGGTTCCGGAACCAAAGGGTCGCGCGCTCATAAGGCGTAATATACCATTCAACGATCCGGGCCGGATTGATTTTTACAAGAAAAAAACACCGCTCTTCCCGATTGACGCCCAGCGCAGTTATTTAACGTATCCAGAGAACCGCGATCCCCTTGAAGCTGAAAGTTAAAACGGGAATCGCCGACGGTCCCGCTCGCGAGATCCGCGCGGAGCTCGAGCGGCTCGGCGCGCCGCGCGCGGCCGTCGACGCCGCGGCCGTCAAGGTGATGAAACCGGAGACGCGCGAGCGCCCGTTCAGCAAGGCGGGCTGGGTCTTCGAGCTGAAGTACGACGGCTTCCGCGTGCTGGCGGCGGGCGGAGCGGGGGAGGCGCGGCTGTTCTACCGCAGCGGCAACGACGCCACCCGGATCTTTCCCGAGCTGACGGCGGCGCTCGCCGCCCTGCCGTTTCGCGGTCTGGTCCTGGACGGCGAGGCCGTGGTGCTCGACGAGACGGGGAAGCCCAACTTCCAGCGCCTGCAGCGGCGCGGGCTGCGCACCCGCTCGGCCGACGCCGCGCACGCGGCGGCCGCCGCGCCGGCGGCGCTCTTCGCCTTCGACCTCCTGGGCTTCGAGGACTTCGACCTCCGGCCGCTGCCGCTCGCGGCCCGCAAGTCGATCCTCCGCCGCGTGCTGCCGGCGGACGGGCCGGTCCGCCTCTGCGAGGAGATCGCGGAGCGGGGCGAGGACCTCTACGCGGCCGTCGAGGCGATGGGCCTCGAGGGGATCGTCGCCAAGCGCCAGGACTCGCCCTATCGCCCCGGCTACTCGGCGGACTGGCTGAAGGTGCGCGTCGACCAGGCGTCCGACTTCGCCGTCGTCGGCTTCAATCCCGTCGCCGGCTCGGGATTCCGCAATCTCCACCTGGCGGCCCGCGACGGCGACGGGCTGGCCTACGCGGGCACGGTGGGCACCGGCTTCAGCCAGGGGGAGATGACGGAGATCCGTGCCCGCCTGGAGCCGGCCCGCCGCGCGGCGCCGCCCGCCGGCGCTCCGGCCGGCCGGGGGCCCGTCTGGGTGGAGCCCGAGATGGTCGTGGAGGTCCGCTACAAAGAGCTGACGGAGGGCGGGCACCTGCGCCACCCCGTGTTCCTGCGGGTGCGCGACGACAAGACGGTCGACGAATGTTTCCGGCCGGGCGAGGAATGCGAGCCGGAGGAACCGGTTCCACCGCCTCAGGCCGCCGAGCCGGAGCCAGGGAAGCGCGCCGCGTTCACCAACCTGGGGAAGATCTTCTGGCCGGCGGAAGGCATCACCAAGGGAGACCTGATCGAGTACTACCGCGCCGTGGCGCCGCGGATGCTGCCTTATCTGAAAGACCGGCCGCTCATGCTCGACCGGTATCCGGACGGCATCGCGGGAAAATCGTTCTTTCAGAAGAGTCTCGGAGACGTCGAGCCCATCCTCTGCGGCGACGAGGACGCGCTGCTCTATCTGGTGAACCTGGGAGCCATTCCCTTCCACTTCGTGTCGAGCCGTGTGACGGCTCCGGAGCGGCCGGACTGGTCCATCCTGGACCTGGATCCGAAGACGGCGCCGTTCGCCCACGTGGTGGAGATCGCCCTCGCCATCCGCGGGCTGTGCGAGGAGATCGAGCTCGCGAGCTTCATCAAGACGAGCGGCGGCAGCGGCCTCCACGTGCTCCTGCCCATGGGCGGGCTGTTCGATCACGATCAGGCCCGCCAGCTCGCCGAGCTGCTGGCGCAGGTGATCGTCCACCGCCTGCCGGCCATCGCCACGACGGCCCGCTCGATCGCGGCCCGGCGTGGCCGGGTCTACGTCGACGCCCTGCAGAACGGCCGCGGCAAGATGCTGGCCGCGACCTACGCCGTGCGGCCCCGGCCCGGCGCGCCGGTCTCGACGCCGCTGCGCTGGAGCGAGGTGAACGGCCGCCTCGACGTCGGCGCCTTTACTATCAAAACTCTACCGCGGCGGCTGCGCAAGTCGAAGGAAGACCCGCTCCTGCCGGTGCTCGATCACCAGCCCGACCTCGCGCGGACGCTGGAGCTGCTGGCGCGGCTCGTCTAGAAGAATAAAAAAGCGGCGCCCGTTCCCGGACGCCGCTCTGAAAATAAACCTTTATTTATTTTTTACGGTTCGGTGATCGGAGCCGTCCAGATCTCTTCCTTGCCGCCGTTGCGGCGGTCCGTCCAGGAGCCGAAGATCCTGCCGGCGAAGATCGAGAGGCTGTTGTAATCGCCGTACTGGTTGCCGGCGTCGGCGCCGGCGATCGTCTCGTCGGTCTGAGCGGTCGTGACCTGCGTCGCGGCGCTCCAGGTGACGCCGTCGTCGGCCGAGGTCTGATACCAGATGTTGGTCTTCCTGCGGGTGGCGTCGCCGACCGTGTCGTAGTAGATGACGGCCAGGCGGCCGGTGGCCTCGTCGACGCCCATCCACTGGTTGAACTGATCGTTCAGGGACGCCTGGTTGTTGATCATCGCCGGCGCGCCCCAGGTGGTGCCGCCGTCGGTCGAGCGGGCGACCCAGACGCGGCTCTTGCAGGTGGAGGCGGCGTTCGAGCCCGGCTCGTTGGCGGGGGCGGAGCAGCCGGTGGCGCCGGTCAGGTCGACCCACGAAGCGTAGACCAGGTTCTTGGTGGCGGTCCGGTAGGCGCCGCCCGAAAGGTAGATCAGGGCGCGGCGGTTGTTGAACGCCGGCACGCCGATGTCGTAGCTGTCCTTGGTGGTGGCGATGACCTTCGGGGTGCCCCAGCTCGCGCCGCCGTTGGTGGACTTGGCGACCACGATCCGGGCGTTGCCCGTGGTCGGCCAGAACACGAAGGCGTCGCCGTTGGCGTTGCTCTTGACGTCGCAGCCGATCGCCGTGCCGGTCGTCTCGGCGCCGCTCACCTGGACCGGCGTGCCCCACGCGCCCGCCGGGCCGGTGCGCCGGTTGACGAAGGCGGGGTTGCCGTTGTGCCAGCAGACGTAGATGTAGTTGGCGAACGGCGAGGTCGCGCTGTGGTCGACCCACATGATCTGCTTGTCGGTGTTGCGCTGGCTGGCGGAGAAGGTGTTGTCGAAGGTCCAGGTCTGGCCGCCGTTGGTCGACTTGTAGGCGCGCATCTTGAGGGTCTGGCCCTTGATGCCGATGGTGGTCGACCACGCCGTGCCGTCCGAGGTCCAGTCGACGGTCGGGTCGGAGTGGAAGCTGTCGATGCTGAGGAGCGGCAGGAAGCTCTGGCCCCAGGTGAGGCCGCCGTCGCTCGAGTACTGCTGCGCCTGCTGGCCGCTGGCCGAGATGTTGTTGGAAGCGGCGATGATCTGGAGCGGATTCCAGTAGTTGATGCGGATGTCCGACTCGCTGCGGGGCGAGGTCTGGGCGCCGGAGATGCGGACGTTGCCGCCCACGGCCGTGGCGTCGTAGATCACGCCCAGGCTCTTCTCGTTCTCCTCATCGAAGGCCGCGGCCTTCGGCTCGTCGGCGGAGTTGGGCCGCAGGTCCTGGTGGGTGAGCATCCACTCGTGGATCTCCTTGAGCACGTGGGGATAGCCGCCCGTCGGGTCGTCGGCGGCGTAGCGGCCTTCCGGGTGGCCCTTGCGCCAGTAGACGCGCAGCCAGAGCGGCACGGGGATCTTGTCGTTCGCCTCTTCCGCCCGCAGCATCCGGAAGTCCTGGTTGTTCTGGACGAGGGCGTCCAGCGCGCTGCCCGGAATGATGCGGTCCTTCTTGATCTGCTTCTCCAGCGTCGGCCAGGCGGGCTGGGCGGGGGCCGAGAAAGCGCTCACGGCCAACGACATCATCAGCAAGGCAAAAATCAATAACGATCTACGCATGAACGATTCTCCTGTGGTTTCATCAAAGTTCTTGAGTGAGGCATAAAAATAGAGGTGCGTGGCGGGGCGAAAAGCGAGCCGCAAAAGAAGAGCCCCTCCCGGAGGAGGGGCTCTTGGGAACGGCGGACGTTTTCAGCCTACGGGGTGCAGGCCGTCACGCTGACGTCGTCGATGAACCAGCCGTCGTCGGTCACGGAGCAGTCGGTGATCGACGTGAAGCCGATGCGGACGCTGCGGCCGGCGCAGCCGGTCGTGGTGCCGGTGACGACGTTGCAGGCCGCGTCGAGGTTCACCGTGGTGGTGGTGAAGGCGCTCGAGAGGCCCGTGTAGACCGCGGCGCCGGAGGTTCCGGCCGGTGCGCAGTCGGGGGCGATGGTGCCGTTGTACGAGCCGGACAGGATCGCGGAAGCCGGCACGAACTCATAGTTGGTGCCGTCGACGGAGACGGTGATCGTGCCGCCGTCGAAGCCGTTCTCGAACGCCCGGCGGTGCTTGAAGACCAGCCGCGAGGTGGTGGAGCCGGCGGGGATGGCGATGCCGGCGGCGCCGTTGGGCTGGGCGAAGTTGAAGCTGTTGCTGGCGTAGTTGTCCGTGCAGGCGAGGCCGCCGTAGCGGAAGATCCGCGAGCCGGAAGCCGCCGTGCAGGTCTGGACGCCGCGCCAGCTGGCATTGGCGGTGCCGCCGAAGTTCCCCGTGCTCCAGCCGGCCAGGCCGGTGTCGGCGTCGAAGTTCTTCGAGTAGAGCGTGGTCGTGGTGCAGCCGGTGCAAATGCTGGTGAGAGCCGAGACCTGGGCCGAGTTGCCGGCCTCGCAGGTGGCGCTGTTGGCGGCGCGCACGACGTAGAAGTAGGTCGTGTTGCAGGTCAGGCCGGAGTCGGCGAAGCTGGTGCCCGTCGAGGTGCCGACCTGGGTGTAGGGGCCGCCGCTCGTGGTCGAGCGGAGGATGTGGTACTCGGTGGCGCCGGCGACGGCCGTCCAGGAGACGGTGGCCGTGGTCTGGCCGGTGGGGGTGGCCGTCACGCCGATGGCGACTCCGGGCGGCGTGCAGCCGCCGCCGCCGCCCGTCGGCACCGCCGACTGGCAGGCGGCCGGCAGCGAGGCGCAGGCCTCGTTGGTGCTCGGGTGGACGACGGCCTGGTAGTAGTAGGTGGTGCCGTTGGCGACGCCGGTGTCCGTGAAGGTCGGGCCGGAGGCGTTGTTGGCGATCTTGATGAAGCCGTTGTTGCAGCCGAGCTCGTTGCGGTAGATGTCGAACACGCCGGTGCCGGAGAGGCCGACGGTCACCGAGTTGTTGCCCGGGGTCAGGGTCACGGAAGGAGCGGCGGGAGCCGCGCAGCCGGCGAACGTCGTCGAGGCGCCGGCGTCCGTGGTGCAGGCGATGCCGTGACGGTTGAAGGCGGCGAAGAGGGCGCCGCCGTGAGGCGTGCCGTTCGACAGGTTGCCGTCATCGTCGTCCACCGCGCGCATCGTCTTCCACCAGGAGCCCGCGCCGCAGCCGTTGCTGGTGAACGTCGCGCCCGTGGTGCAGGAGAAGGCGCTGGTCGCCGTGGAGCGGGAGCCGTACCAGAGCCGGTCGGTGATCGTCCAGGCCGCACCCGTGCCGGGCGTCGGCAGGTCGCGGTTGGCGAGGTCCCACATCGTCTCGGAGGCGACGTACGACTCGCAGTGGACTTCCTTGCCGCACGGGCCGGAGCCGGCGCCGCAGCGCACGCGGGTGAAGTTGTTCACCGTCGCGGGCGTGTTGGAGACATGCTTGGCGAAGTCGATGTCGCGCACGCCCGTGCAGGCCGTGCAGGCGTCGCCGTAGCCGCCGCAGTTGGAGGTCAGGAAGCCGGGTCCGATGCAGGACTCGTGAAGCTGGAGGGCGGCCGTGAAGTCGCCGTAGGCCTCGCCGGTGCCACCCTCGGGGGCGGAGCCGGTGCCGTCGTTGCTGTCCAGGCCGTGGCCGTACTCATGCAGCGAGATGGCCGCGATCTGGCCGGTGTTGCCGCAGCCGCCGCCCGACTTGAAGAAGTTGAGCGTCGAGCCGTTCCAGTAGGCGTTGCAGGTCTGGTTCAGGTTGACGTTGACCGTCAGCTTGCCCTGCAGCCAGGTGTTGGTCGGGAGCCAGCCGCGGCCGACTTCCTTGATGCGGTTGACATGGTAGAACTGGGTCCGGGTGGAGTGGGTGTTGCCCGCGCCGCCGGAGCCCGGGGTCACGCAGTCCGTGCCCGTGGAGGTGCCGAAGGCAAGGTTGCCGAGGCCGTCCGGCGTCTTGGCGATGGCGCCGCAGGTGTCGACCACCCGGACGTACTGGCCGTTCAGCGCCGAAGTGGTGGCGGCGCCGCCGAAGATACCGGCCGAGTTGGCGAAGAGGCCGGTCGCGAAGTCCGTGAACGGCATGGCCCGCACGACCTCGGCGCCCACCGTCGGGGAGCTCATGTAGACGCCGCCCGTCGCCTGGCCGGCGTAGTCGTTGACGTCCTGGAAGTCGAGCATCTCGCCCGTGGTGGCGTCGATCCGTGCCCGCCAGGTGCCCATGACGCCGGCGCGGTGGAAGGTGAACTGCCAGGCCTTGACGAGGCCGCGGCCCTTGCCGAAGACGAATTCGCCGCCGACCTGATTGACGGCGGCCGGCAGCAGGTGCAGGCTGCCTTCGTCGAGGAACTTGTCACCCCGCTGGAAGCCGCCGACGTAGGCGGAGAGGGCGTCCAGGGCCTGGACGGCGCTGACCGAGAGCTTCGGCACGACCGAGCCGCGGACCGGCAGGTTCTCGGAGCCGAACTGGATCAGGTTGCCGTTGTTGACGCGGAAGACGACCCGCGCGCCCTCGACCACGAGCCCGTCGCGGACGACGTTGTAGTCGACGAACCAGTTGTGGGAGTTCGGCTGGCCCGACCGGCCCAGGTCGAGCACCAGCGTGGAGGGCTCCACGCCGAGCAGCGAGGAGACCCGGGGCAGGAAGCCGCGGGCGATCTTGTCGAGCACCGCGAGGTCGGGCTGACCCTTGATGCCGAGATCGGCGATCTGCAGCGAGTTGCCGCGGCCCGGCACCCAGGCGATGTTGCCGCCCTCGGCCATCGCGATCTGGCCGTTGCGCGGGTCGACGGCGGACCGCCACTCGGCGGGAGCGGCCAGGCGGAAGGCGGCCCAGCCATTCTGCAGCTCGATGGGAACGGTGGACTGAACGTCGTCGAAATTTTCAACGGATTGAGAGAGCGACAGCTTGTCGCTGGTGAAAGCCAGCGACGACAGAACATCGGAGCCCTGCTTTGCGACCTGCGCGCTCGCCAGGCCGGCGAGCAGGATGCCTACAGCAAACAACGGGAGAAAAGGTGAGCGCAGCTTGATACGAGACTTCCCCATCATCATTGTTGGTCCCCCTCCATTGGGGACGACTGAAGCGGAGGTACCGCACCTCCGAAAAGAGACGGCACCAGAAGAACAATCTCCTGGACCGACGGTAAACAAGGGCTGCCTTTGGGGTCGCTGCTATACTCCAGCCGCGATCCGCCGAGGCCTTTATTCTTGTTACTACTGCGAGTCAGGGCATGCATGGAATGGCTACCAAAGATCTAGGTGCTCCTCCTCCCCAAAAGCGATCCTCCCCGAGAAAGAGGGCTGGAATCGTCGGCGGTCTTTGCGCCGGAGGGGCCCTGCTGCTCGCTCTCGCGGCGGCGCTGCCGGCGGCGCCACCGCCGGCGGCCGGCAAGAAGACGCTTCCCAACCTGGTGCTGATCACCCTCGACACCACCCGGGCCGACCACCTCGGAGCCTGGGGAGGCGCGGCGAGCACCCCGAACCTGGACGCCCTGGCCGGCCGCGGCACCCGCTTCGCCCGCTGCGACACCGCCGCGCCGATCACGCTGCCCAGCCATTCGACGATCCTCACCGGCCTCTTTCCGCCCCGGCACGGCGTGCGCGACAACGGCACCTTCGTGCTGTCGCCCAAGGTGGAGACCGTGGCCGAGCGCCTGGCCGCCCGCGGCTACGACACCGCGGCGGTGGTCTCCGCCGTGGTGCTGGCGCGCCAGCAGGGCCTCGACCAGGGTTTCCGCGTCTACGACGACGACCTGGGGGTGGGCTACGCGGCCGGCACCCTGGTGCCCGAGCGCTCGGCCGAGGCGGCGACCGCGGCGGCCCTCGCCGCGATGAAGAATCTGCGCCCGCCGTTCTTCCTCTGGGTCCACTACTTCGACCCTCACGAGGAGTACCGGCCGCCCACCCGCTTCGCCGACCGCGAGCGGGGCCCCAACCGTCTCTACGACGGCGAGATCTCCTACATGGACGAGCAGATCGGGGCGCTGCTCGCCAAGCTGCCCGCCGGCACGAACGTGGTGGTGGTGGGCGACCACGGCGAGATGCTCGGCGAGCACGGCGAGATGACCCACGGCCTGCTGCTCAACCGCGGGGTGCGGCGGGTGCCGCTGATCGTCGCCGGGCCGGGGGTGCCCGCCGGCCGGGTGAGCGACTGCCTGGTGCGGACGGCCGACGTGACGCCGACCCTCCTCGCCCTCGCCGGCGTGACGCCCGCCAAGGCGCTGGACGGCGCCAGCCTCCTGCCCGTCCCCACGGGCAGGAATTGCTCGCGGCAGACCTACAGCGAGACCTTCCTGCCGTTCTTCGCCTACAAGTGGTACCCGTTGCGCTCCCTGAGCGGCGACCGGTTCCTGTTCGTGAAGGCGCCGAAGAGCAGCCTCTACGACCTCGGCACCGATCCCGCGGAGACCCGCGACCTGGCGCCCGGGCAGCCGTCGTCGGCGCGCACCTGGGACAAGCGCCTGGCCGATTTCGTCCGCGGGATGGGGGAGTCGCTCGAAACGCCCGTCCGGCCGGAGAACGTCCTCTCCGAGGAGCAGCGGCGCCAGCTCGCCAGCCTCGGCTATCTCGGCGGCGCGTCCGAGGGGCCGGTGACGGCCGGGCTGCCGGACCCGCGCACCATGACCGACGTCGCCCATGACCTCCACCTGGCTTCCAAGAGCGTGCAGGAGGGCCGCTGCGCCGAGACCCTGCCGGCGTTGCAGGCGATCGTCAAGCGCGATCCCCACAACTTCCCGGCCCTGAGCCTCGCCGGCTTCTGCCTGCGCAAGGCGGGCCGCACCGAGTCGGCCCTCGCCCTCTTCCAGCGGGCCGCCAAGGAGAACGACCTCAACGCCGTGCCGATCGCGGACGCCGCCTCGTGCCTGCTCGATCTCGGGCGCGCCGAGGAGGCGAAGCGCGAGTTCCGCCGCGCCCTGGCCCTCGACCCCACGCTGACGATCGCGGCCACCAATCTGGCCCGCATGCTGCGCGAGGACGGCGACCGCAAGGGGGCCCTGGCGGTGCTCGACACCGCGCTGCGCGGGGGCTCCCACGATTCCGAGGTCTACCTGGAGCGCGGCCTCAACCGGGCCGAGAGCGGCGCCGTCGAGGGGGCGCTCGGCGACTTCCGGGAGGCGTCGCGGCGCGCTCCCGCGAACCCCGTGCCGGTCGAGAACGCCGCCCGCGCCGCCTATCAGCTCGGGCGGCACCGCGAGGCCGTGCAGCTCTACGAGCGGCTGCTGCAGATCCAGGCCAGCCGCCTCGACCTGTGGAAGACCACCGGCGCCATCTACCTCTACGACCTGGACGACCGCCCCTCGGCCCTGCGCTGCTTCCGCCGCGCCCTCGCCCTCGAAAAGGACGTGACCGAGCGCGCCCGCCTGGAAGACCTGGTGCGGGAGCTGGATTCTTGAGAGAGACAATTTTGGATTTTAGATTTTGGATTTTGGATTCGACTCGGTCCTGCGGGGCGAGAGGGCCAGCCCTGCACCTCTGGAATCAATCCAAAATCGGAAATCCAAAATCCAAAATGCGTTGCCCTGAGCTTGGAGGTTGCGCTTGCTGAAAGACTTCTTGCGGAGGGTCACCCTCTTCACCGACCTGGACGACGGCCAGCTCGGGGCCCTGGCCAGCCTCGTCAAGGAGGAGAGCCATCCCGCGTACCAGCTGGTCTTCCGGGAAGGGGATCCGGTGGACGCCTTCTACATCGTGCGCGAGGGGCTGGTGACGGTCTTCCGCGACGAGCCCGGCCGGCCGTTGCAGGTGCTGGCGCGGCTGGAGGAGGGCGGCTTCTTCGGCGAGATGGGCCTGCTCAACGACAAGGCCCGGCGCTACGCCTCGGCCCGCACGGCCGCGCCCACCGTCCTGCTGCGGATCGAGAAGGCCGACCTCACCCAGATCCTGTCGGCCAATCCCGGGCTCGAGCTGAAGTTCCGGGCCGAGGTCATCCGCCGCCACGGCATGAACGTCTCCGCCCTCCTGGGCCTCGCCGGCCAGCGGGACGTGCGCATCCGCCTGGGCGTCGACGCCATCCTGGAGATGGAAGACGGCAGCCGGCTGCCCGTCCAGCTCGAGAACCTGTCGCTGGGCGGCGTGGGCCTGGCGGGAATCCCCTTCGACTGGCAGATCGGCCGCGCCGTGAAATGCCGGCTCGGCCGGCCCGGCGATCCGGACTTCTTCGACGTCAGCGGCACCGTCACCTGGCGCGAGGGGGACACGGTGGGGATCGCCTTCGACGCCGAGGCGTCCGGCAACGCGGCCCTGATCCACCGCGCCCTGCGGCGGTTCCTCGACGGCCGGCGTTAGGGCCCCCGCGCTAGGGAGCCGCGAGCCGGCGGCCGATGATGTCGGCGCCGCCCGTGGCGTAGTCCCTGATCCACACCACCAGGAAATCGCCGGCCGGGCCCGCCGCGGCCGCGGGCTGAGGGTTCTGGGACCGCCCCCCCCTGCCCAGCGGCAACGCGAAGGCCTCCGGCTCTCCGGAGGCCCGGAAGAAGCGCCTGAGGATGAGCCAGCTCTCAAACTCGTCCCCGGGGGGAGGGCGTTGGGCCCACACCACCAGGAAGCGGCCCGCGGTGTCCATGGCCACGGCGGGGTGAGAGTTGGTCGTCGGGTCTACCAGGACGGGCGGACCCGCCGGTTCTCCGTCTGATCTGTAGAGCCGAGCCAGGACCCTGTGCGCCACCGTCCAGCTCACGGCGAAGCTCCCCCCGGCGTTGCCGGCCATCGCGAGCGGGCCGGACGCCTGTGGAGTCACCTGGAAGACGGGACCGCGGGGACGCGCGGCGGCGTCGTAACGCCGGCCGAAGATGCCCTGGGGCGTCGACCAGACGACGACGAAGGAGCCCGTGGCGTCCACCGCTACCTGCGCCTCCCGCGTGGGATAGCGGACCACCCGGAAAGGCTGCCCCAGGTAGTGGCCCGCGGCGTCGTAGCGCGTGGCGAGAAGCCCCTTCTGGTCCGGCGTCACCACGACGGAGATCCCCCGCGGGTCCGAGGCCACCACGGACCCCGCCTCCCGGCCGAGGAAGCGGGTCGCCAGCTCCGTGCCCTGGGCGTCGAACCGGCGGAAGAAGGAGTAGGAGCCCGAGAAGTGGCCTTCCTCCTCCCAGACGACGGAGAACCCCCTGGGATCGATGGCCGCGGAGACGGGACCGCGGTAGTTCTCGCTGTTGGTACCCACCTGGAAGTTGCCGCCCCGCGGCGCCCCGTCCGCGGCGTACCGCTGGCCCAGGACGGCAAACGACTCCTGCCAGGCCACCAGGACCTCGCCCCGGCGGTCCATGGCGGCCGCCGGGTACCTCTTGTAGCCATGGTCGGCGCTGACCACGAACTCGCCGTCCTGCGCCTGGGCGGCGAGCGGCAGAAGAAAGCCCAGAAAGAGGATCGCTCTCGTCGATTTCATCGCCGGATCTCCCTAGAACCCGTTCACGTCGCCCAGCACGGGCACGGCCCCGGGATCGGCCGCGAACGGCTTGCCGAGGAGAGTGAGCTTACCCGAGCGCCGCGCGTCGCAGAGGAAGCGTCCGCCGCGGAAGACGCACGGATCGGCGCGGCCGTCGCCGTCCGCGTCGCCCAGCAGCGGCACGTCGCCCGCCTGGAGCGCGAAGGGAATCTGGACCTCGCCGGCGCCGCCGTCGTGCTCGGTGTCGCAGCTCAGGCGCCCGGCGGCCGCGGCGCAGGGATCGTCGTCGCCGTCGCCGTCCACGTCGCCCAGGAGGATCCGGCTGCCGGCGGCGCCGAAGGTCACCACGACCTCCGCCGTGCCGCCGTTGTGCGCCGCGTCGCAGAGGATCTGGCCGCCGCGGCGCACGCAGGGGTCGGCCCGGCCCTCGCCGTCGAGGTCGCCGAGCAGGGGAGCGTCCCCCGGCTGGCCGAAGGCGATGTCGAGGTCCGGCGTGCCGTCGTGGGCCGTGTCGCAGAGGAACCGGCCGCCGCGGAAGAGGCAGGGATCGTCCCGGCGGTCGTCGTCGAGGTCGCCGAGCAGGGGCACGTCCCCCGGCCGGCGGGCGAGCGGCGACGTGACCTCGGGCATGCCGCCGTCGCGGGACACGTCGCAGGCCAGGGTGCCAGCGCCGGAGAGGCAGGGGTCCGCCCCGCGTGGCGCCCAGCTCAGGAAGCGCCCGACGAGACCGCCTCCGTCCAGGCCCTCGACGATCCGCTGCCAGACGACGAGGAAATCTCCCGCCGGACCCGCCGTGGCGTCCGAGCGGATGTTCAGGACCTGCGAGCTCCCCGGCGAGTTGCTCCCCGGTATTTTGAGGCTGACGGGGAACGCGCGGTCCAGCGGCGTTCCCGAAGCCTCGAAGAAGCGGCCGAAAACCGTTACCGGCTCCTGGCCTCCCGACGCGCAGCAGCTCCACGTCACGAGGAACCGGCCGAGGGCGTCCATGGCGATGGCAGTGCCGAACGTCTGCTTCTGGGAGCTGACGAGCACCGCCGGGCGGGCGTTCGCGCGTCCCACGATATGGGCGAAGATGCCCTGGTCCGTGCTCCACGCGACCGCGAGGCTGCCCTGGGCATTGCCCGCGACGGCGGCCTCCGAGGCCGGCTGCCGGGTCACGGGGAACGTGGCGCCGAGGGGCCTCCCGGCGGCGTCGAAGCGCCGCCCCAGGAGTGTTCGATCCCGCGCGTCCAGCCAGACGACCGCGAACCTCCCGTCGGCGTCCACCGCGACCTTCGGATCGAAGCCGAGCTCCGGCGTCAACCGGAAACGCGAGCCGAGCTGCCGTCCCTGCGCGTCGAAGCGCCAGGCGAAGAGCGTCGAGCCTTCCGACGCCACGGCGACGGTCCTTCCCTGCCCGTCCGTACCGATGGAAGGGGGGCCGATGGCGAAGTTGGAGCCGCCGAGAGTGACCGCGCCGGTGAGCGGCTGGCCTTCCCGGTCGAAGCGGCGGAGATAGGCCGCCGAGCCCGAGTGGTTGCCGTAGTCCTGCCAGGACACGGTGAAGCCCCTGTCGTCCAGCGCCGCGTCGAGAGGGCCAAGATAGGAGCGGGTCGAGACGCCGACCTGGAAGTCGTCTCCCCGCGGGTTGCCGTTGCGGTCGAAGCGCCGGCCGTAGATGTCCGCCCACACCACCACCACCTCGCCGCTGGCATCCATGTCGGCCACCGGGGCGTAGCCGCCCTGCTGGGAGCTCACCGAGAATTCGCCGGTGAGGTCGCGCGCTGCGGCGGAACGTGCTCCGAGGCTCAGGGCTCCGAGGCCCAGGAAGACCGCCAGCAAGAGGGTGGATGTCGATCGCTCTCTCGTCGTTCTCATCGGCGAATCTCCCTAGAAGCCATCCACGTTGCCCAGCAGGGGAACCGCTCCGGGCTCGCCGAAGAAGATCTCCACCTCGGCCGCGCCGCCGTCGTGAGCCGTGTCGCACAGGAACCGGCCGCCGCCGAAGACGCAGAAGTCCTCCCGGCCGTCGCCGTCCATGTCGCCCAGCAGCGGCGTGTCGCCCGCGGTCCCGAACGCCACCGCCACCTCGGCGGCGCCGCCGTCGTGGGCCGTGTCGCAGAGGAACCGGCCGGCCCGGTAGAGGCACGGATCGTCGTCGCCGTCGCCGTCCACGTCGCCCAGCAGGGGCAGGTCCGCCCGGAGGCCGAGGATGATCTGCACCTCGGCGGTGCCGCCGTTGTGCGCCGTATCGCAGGCGAAGCGCCGGGCCCGGCGCAGGCAGGCGTCGTCCCGGCCGTCGCCGTTGACGTCGCCCAGCAGCGGCACGTCGCCCGGCGCGCCGCCGAAGCGGAGGGCCGTTTCCGCGCTGCCGTCGTGGTCGCGGTCGCAGAAGAAGGTTCCATCCCGGTAGAAGCAGGGATCGTCCTGGAGATCGCCGTCGAGGTTCCCCAGCAGGGGAACGCTGCCCGGCCGTATATCGAGGGGGATGTCGATCGACGGCTCTCCCGCCCGCAGCGTGTCGCAGGTAAGGCGGCCCCCCGATACGACGCACGGGTCGGCGCCCGAAAACTCGGAGAACCGGAAGCGCTGGGCGAAGATCCCGACCGGGCTGCCGTCGAAGATGCCGTGCCAGGCGGCGGTGAGCTCGCCGGCGGCGGAGAAGGCGGCCGTGACTCCCGAGGGGATGGCCGGCTGCTGGCCGATCCGCCACTCGGGGCCCGAGGGACGGCCGGCGGCGTCGACCCGCCGGCCGCGGGGGCCGGGAGACGAGTTGCTGCCCTGGAACGACCAGACGGCGACGAATCCCCCTCCCGGGTCCGTCGCCACGCGGACCTGCTGCTCCAGTCCGGGCCCTGGCCCGTTCAGCCTCGCCGCGGGGCCGCGCGGCGTGCCGTCCGCTCCGAAGAGCCGGCCGGCCACGTCGGCCCCGCTCCGATCCCAGCCCACGAGGAAGCTGCCGTCGGGAGCGATCGCCACCGACGGCCGGACCGATCGGGCCTCCACGGCCTCGTCCAGCCGGAGCTCGCCGCTCCGGGGCGTCCCGGCGGCGTCCAGGAGCCGGCCGAAGACGTGGGCCTGAAGGTCGCGCTGAGCCTCCCACACCACGACGAAGCCTCCCGCCGCGTCCGCCGCGATCTCCGGGTAGACGGCGGAGTCCGCGACTCCCGAGTCCACCCGCAGCTCGGACCCCAGGGGCGAGCCCGTGGAATCGTACCGGCGCAGGAAGATCCCCCGCCGGTCGTTCACGGGGCCGCTCCAGACCACGGCGAAGCCGTCCGGAGTCACCGCCACGGACGTATGGAACGGATCGAAATTGCCGACGCCCGGGTAGCGATGGATCTCGATCTCACCCGTCCGCGGAGCCCCGGAGGCATCGAACACCCGTCCAAGAACGGCATCCGCGCCTTCCCAGGTCACCAGGAAGTTGCCGGAAGCATGGATGGCGACCGAGGGGCCGGTGAACACTTGCGTGAGGGCCGTCTGGCTGACCCGCAGGGGCTCGGTGAGGGCCGTCCCCGACGCCGTATGGAGCCGGACCCGGATCACCCGTTCCTCCGAGGACCAATCCGTCCAGGCCACCACGAAGCTGCCGTCCGGCTCGACCGCCAGGGCCGGCAGGTACTGGCCCGAGAACCGTGGATCGCTCACCTGGATCTCGGGCGTGACCGGCGCCGGCTGGGCGGACAACGACGCGGGGAGGAGGGCCGCGTACAGCGCGAGCCCGCCAAGGAGCGTGGCAGATGTTTTCGCGTTCATGTTCTCATAGCATATCAGCAAGCGGGACCGAGCGAACACCTTGACACCCATAGGCCTCGCGCCTAGCGTGTCCTCCATGCCCGCCCGGCGTATCGGCATCTTTTTCCTCTCCGTTCTCCTCCTCGCCGGCAGCCTTCTCGCCGGCTGCGCCCGGGAGAAACCTGCCAACCGTATCCTCGTGCTGGCCCTCGACGGCGTCGATCCCGACACGGTCGACCTCCTGATCTCCGAGGGCAAGCTGCCGAACCTGGCGCGGCTGAAGCGCGAGGGCGCCTACGGCAGGCTGCGCAGCGAGAAGCCCCTGCTGAGCCCCGTCGTTTGGACGACCATCGCAACGGGCAAGACGCCGGACCGCCACGGCATCGGTCACTTCGTGGCCGTGAATCCGCGCACGGGCGAGGAGCTGCCCGTCACCAGCCGCCTGCGGCACGTCAAGGCGCTGTGGAACCTCTTCTCCGGCGCGGGCAGGAGCGTCGCCGTGGTGGGCTGGTGGGCGACCTGGCCGCCCGAGGACGTCCGGGGCTCGATCGTCAGCGACCACGCCGCCTACCACTTCCTCTTCCCGGGCGGCTTCAGCGGCGGCGGGGAGGCGGTCACCCATCCGGCGGCCCTGGAGAAGGAGATCGCGCCCCTGCTGCGCCGGCCCGCGGACCTCGGCCCCGCGGACCTCGCCCCCTTCGTCGACGTGCGCGCCGAGGACCTCGCCCGGCCTTTCGACTTCAAGGACGAGCTGGGCCACTTCCGCTGGGCCCTCGCCACGGCCCAGAGCTACCGCGACATCGGCCTCAAGCTGTGGCGGGAAGACCGGCCCGGCCTCGAGATGGTCTACATCGAGGGCACGGACACCACTTCCCACCTCTTCGGCCACCTCTTTCGAGCCCAGGGCCTGGCGGGCGAGCTGGCCGAGCAGCAGCGCCGCTACGGCCGCGCCGTCGAGGCTATGTACGTCTTCGCCGACGGCATCGTGGGCGACTTCCTGAAGCAGATGGACGGCCGCACCACCCTCGCCGTCCTCTCCGACCACGGCTTCGAGCTGGGCGCTCTGCCCGACGATCCCAGCACGACCCGCGACTTGCGCCGGGTCTCCGACCGCTCCCACCGCCTGGAAGGCATCCTCTATCTCCATGGCGCCGGGGTGAAGGCGGGCACGGCGCTCGACCATCCCGGCATCCTCGACGTGGCGCCGACCCTCCTCGCCCTCGCCGGCCTGCCGCCCGCCCGCGACATGCACGGCCGGGTGCTGAGGGAGGGGCTGACCCTCGCCGCCGAGCCCGAGCGGATCGCCACCTACGAGAAGAAGGATGGGGGAGAGCGGAGCGCCGCCCGCGCGGCGGCTCCCGGGGATCGGGAGATGATGGAGCATCTCCGCAGCCTGGGCTACCTCGACGCCCGTTCGCCCACGGGAGACCGCAACCTCGCCGCCGTCTACTACCGGCAGGGCCGGCTGGAAGAGTCCGCGGCCCAGTACCGGCAACTCGTCGAAGCCGAGCCGGACGACGCCGGCCTGCGCACCAGCTACGCCGGAGTCCTGGGATCGCTGGGCCGCTATCCGGAGGCCCGCGAGCAGTTGGAGAAGGGCCTCGCGATCGATCCGCTCAATCCCGAGGGGCACCACAACCTGGGGGTGGTCCACGAGCGGGAAGGGCATCCGGAGAAGGCGGTCGAGGAATACCGCACCACCCTGCGCTCCGCCCCGGGCTACGAGCCTTCGCGGCGGGCGCTCGTGCGTTTGACCGGCAGCGCCGAGGTGGACGGCCCCAGGACCGACGCCGAGCGCCAGGCCTTCCTCCTCGCCGAGCACGCCAGCCAGGCCGCGCGCCGGGGCGACTATCCCCAGGCCCTCGCGGACCTCGACGCCGCGGAGCGCCTGGCCCCCCGCGCTCCACGCATCTATCAGTTCCGCTCGAACGTGGCCTACCTGATGGGGGATTACCCCGCCGCCATCGCCGCTCTCGAAAAAGCGTTGAAGCTGCAGCCGGACAACGCGTTGTATCGCGAGAACCTGAAGCGTCTGCGCGAGAAATCAGCGCGCCGCCCTGCGTGAGACCAGCCCGGGGTTTCAACCCAACCTCTTACACATATCTCGACTGCTCCGAACGGACGATGTTGTTCTCGCCCTGAAAGGGCGGTCGTTGAATAGCCTGGCCGCTTTAGCGCCAGGAACGGGGGCTCCACCCACCCATCTCCGCCCTGAAGGGGCGGTCCCTAACGGTCCGAAAGGCACCGCCCCCTCGGGGCGGGTATGGGGAGGGAGAGCTGCCAACCTGGCGCTAAAGCACCAGGCTACTCAACGTTCGCCCTTTCAGGGCGGGAAATGACATCGGCATTTGGGCCAGGAAGATGTGTGTAAGAGGTTGGGCTGACGCCCTGGGCTACGAGTCTGCCGCCCTTCGGGCTCGCGTCGAGGGACTCCCGACGCCGCCTTTCCAGGCACCCTCTGAGACGCAAAGACCTGCGGGGTAGTCGCTACCCTCCAGGACTGCGGCGAAAAATTCACCGGTTGCAATGCTTAGAGCGAGATCTGCCTCAAAGGAACCCTGGTGTGCGACGCTCAGACCAAGGTCGGAGTCGCTCAGACCACGGTCGGAGTCGCACAAACCTTGGTCGGAGTCACACAAACCTCGGTCGGAGTCACACAAACCTTGGTTTGCGTCACGGCGACCACGGTCTGCGTCACAGCGACCACGGTCTGCATCACAGCGACCACGGTTTGCGTCACAGAAACCTTGGTCTGCATCACAACGACCGCGGTCTGCCTCACACAAACCTTGGATTGCGTCACAACGACCACGGTCCGAGCGTCGCAAACCGGAGTCGTTGTGTCTCAAACCGTGCGGTGGAAGCGGCCCGGGTCATGGACCCGGACCGCGCTTTCATCGGGAAGACTTTACTTGGCGGCCGCCGCGACGGAGGCGGCTGAGGCGGCGGAGTAGCAGTGGATGGCGGGGTCGAGCACCTTGCCCCGGCAGAGCCTGACGGGCTGGCAGTTCACGTAGCCCGGATTGAAGCCCCGCGAGATCGAGGACGCCGCGACCTTCAGCCCCGCGCCGGAGCCGCCGGCGACGAGGACCGAGTCGACGGAGGCCGCGGCCTTGTCGCAGGAATCGGCCTGCCACGGAGAGCGGTCTTCGGATACCAGGACGTTGCTCGTCCGCAACTGCCGCTCGGCTCCGTCGGAGGTCCTGCGGAAGGTCCAGAGCGCGTTGACCGCGATCGGAGCGGTGAAGTAGCCGCCCTTGGCGTCCTCGCGGACGATCGTCATCTGGGTCACGGCCTGGTCCTTGTCGAGGCCGACGTCGGCCGACCATTCGCCACAGCCCGTGCCCAGATTGTCGACGGCCCGGAAGTGAAGAGCCCGGACGGCGATTTTCGTCGTGGCGACGCCCCTGTCGTCGAAAGCCGCGTCGTCGAGGCGCTCGACGATGGTGTCCGCGCCGTCGAAAGCGCCTTCCGGCGAAGTCTCGACCGGCACGCCCACCAGGACGGCCTCCTTGTGGTAAGCGGGGCAATCCTTGTCGAGGAAGCCGGCCGGCAGGATCACTTCGGCGACGGTCGAGCCGTCACCCGCCGTCTTCCAGCCATCGCTGCCGCGGGGAATGACGTCCCTGTCTTGGGCCAGGGTGGGTGCCGCCGACAGGACGGCCGACAGAGCGAGCATCATTCCGAGGCGTTGGCAACTGCAAAATTTCATAAAACCTCTCCTTCGCCAGCCACGAGCTCCAGGTTTCGATCTCCAGATCCCCAGGGGCAGGGTCCGGCGTCCTCCGGCGTGGCTGACGATCGCGGTGGACGGAGGCCGGTGGCCGGGCGGGCAGATCCCGCGGCGCCCCCGAGCTGAATTCGAAGGGTCGAGGACGCAAGTCCTGTAATTGCCTTCTAACCCCAAGGGTGCTTGGGAGAGAATTTGCGAGACAAGCCTTCACCAGCTCCCGGTTCAATTCTCCGGAGGAGAGGATCGGGACGGAATCCAGTAGATTCCCGGAGTGAGTGCCGGCGTTGCAGGGTCGATTCCGGGATCTGCCCGGTTGAGCTGAGGAGGGATCGCATGAAGTTGGGAGTCGTGCCGCAGAATCCTGGCGATTTGATCGCGTACGCGCTGGGCATCGCGCCGCAGCCGCTGCTGGACACCCAGATCGCCATGCTGCTGGCGCGGGCCGTGATGGAGGGCTCGCGGCTGGGCGTCTACCAGGCCCTGGCGGATGGGCCGCTGACGGCCGCGGAGGTCGCGGCGCGTTGCGGCGGCCAGCCGCGGGCGATGGAGAAGCTGCTCAACGCGCTGACCGGCTGCGCGTACCTGGGCTTCGAGGGCGGCCGCTACGCCCTGGCGCCGATGACCCGCAAGTGGCTGCTGCCGGACGCCGCCCAGTCGCTCCACGACAAGATGCTGTTCCAGTTCCTGGAATGGGACTTCGTCGAGCACACGGGCGACTACGTGCGCACGGGCAAGCCGGTGGACATGCACGGCACGATGACGCGCGAGGAGTGGGGCCTCTACCAGCGGGGCATGCGCTCGGCGACCTCGAGCTGGGCGCCGGAGGTGGCCCGGCGGACGCCGGTGCCCAAGGGAGCCCGGGACATGCTGGACATCGGCGGCTCGCACGGCCTGCTCTCCGTGGCGATCTGCCGCCGGCATCCCGGCCTGCGCTCGGTGATCCTGGACCTCCCCGAGGCCGTCGAGCACGCGGCGCCGATCCTGGCCCAGGAGGGGATGGGGGAGCGGGTCACCCACCGCGCCGGCAACGCCCTGACGAACGATCTGGGCACCGAGGCCTGGGACCTGGTCTTCGTGGGCAACCTGGTCCACCACTTCGACGACGCCACCAACCGCGAGCTGGCGAAGAGGATCGCGCGCGCCCTGCGTCCCGGCGGCGTCTTCGTCATCCAGGAGCTCTACCGCCCCGCCACCCCGAACGACGCCGGCCAGATCGGCGCCCTCCTGGACCTCTACTTCGCCCTCACCAGCCAGTCCGGAACCTGGTCCTTCGAAGAGATGGCCGGCTGGCAGCGGGAGGCGGGCCTGAAGCCCAGGAAGCCCGTCAGGTTCCAGACGGTGCCAGGGAACGGGCAGCAGTCGGCGGTGAAGACGGCGTCAGCCGGAAAGCCTCGGCCATGAGCTCGTAGGAGCGCAGACGGTCCTCGTGGCTGTGCATCGTGGTGGCGACCATCACCTCGTCGACGCCGGTCTGCTCGACGAGGGCCTCGATCTGGCCGCGGACCTTGGCCGGGCTGCCGATGAAGTGGAGCGCGCGGTTTTCCTGCACGACCGCGCGCTCGTGGGGAGTGTAGGGGTAGGCCATGGCCTCCTCCGGGCTCGGCAGCGGACCCAGCCGGCCGGTCCGCAGCCGCAGCCAGGTGAGGTCGAGGGTCCAGGCGAGATGCTCGGCGCGTTCGTCCGTCTCGGCGACGATGGCGGAGACGCCCAGGATCACGTGCGGCTTCGCGAGCCGCGCGGAGGGCCGGAAGCTCTCCCGGTAGGCGCGGATCGCCGGCCCCGGAGGCGTCGGGCTGAAGTGCCGGGCGAAGCTGTAGCCGAAGCCCAGCGAGCCGGCGAGGCTGGCGGTGGCGCCGCTGGAGCCCAGCAGCCAGATGGGCGGCAGCTCCACGTCGTCCGGGACGACCCGCACCGTGTGGAAAGGGTGGCCCGCCGGGAAGTCGCCCCGGGAGAGCGAGAGCATCTCGAGGATCTGGGCCGGGAACTGCTCGGCGTCGAAGGGACGCATCGCCTGGGAGGTGGCCGGATCGCTGCCCGGCGCGCGGCCGATCCCCAGGTCGATCCGCCCGGGGTGCAGGGCCTCCAGGGTGTGGAACGCCTCGGCAATCCGCAGCGGCGCGTGGTTGGGCAGCATGATGCCGCCGGAGCCGACCCGGATGCGGGGCGTGGCCGCGGCCACGCGCTCGATGAGGATCTCGGGGGCCGAGCTGGCGACGCTGGGAAGGCCATGGTGCTCGGCGAGCCAGTAGCGCGTATAGCCGAGCCGGTCCGCGAGGCGGGCCAGGTCGGGGATGTTGCGGAGGGCCTGGGAAGCCGTGGAGCCCGAAGCGACGGGAGCCAGGTCGAGCACGGAGAGTGGGATTTCCATGGCGTCGGGTTTCTCCTGCAGAACCGGAGCCATCGTACACCGGCTCGGAGATCGGGCGGCCCGTCGAGGCCGCCCGATTCAGACTGCTACTGCTTGCGGATCCGTGGAGAACTCGGGATTTCTGCAAGCGGAATGAGGGTAGGATTCTGGTCGAAGGAGGAACCGCCAATGCCTCAGGTCGTTTTTGACTTCCCCCCGTCGATCTTCTCGGCCTTGCGAAAGGCGCCGGACGAGTTCGCGGTGGAGATGCGGCTCGCCGCCGCGTGCCACTGGTACTCCCAGGCTCTGATCTCTCAGGGAAAGGCCGCCGAGATTGCTGGCTTGAGCCGCGCGGAGTTTCTCGCCGAGCTGTTCCGGAGAAAGATTCCGGCCATCCAGGTAACGCTGGACGAGCTCCGCGAGGAGCTCGAGCGTGGCTAGGAGGTCCTGGGTCGTCAACGCCTCGCCCCTCATCTTCCTGGACCACATCAACGCACTATTCCTGCTGAAGGAGCTCGCCGACGAAGTTGTCGTCCCGTTTTCCGTACACAAGGAGGTGCTTGCCGGAGCAAGCAAGGGACCGGGATCGATTCCCCTCAAGCTACCGGACTGGCTGAGCCTCCAGGAAGACCTTCCCCTGCTACCCGAAATCGCAGGTTGGGATCTGGGGGCCGGCGAGTCCCAGGTTCTGGCTCACGCCGTACTCTCGAGAAGGGAGGCCGTCATGGACGATCTTCAGGGAAGGCGTTGCGCGCGAGCCTTGGGAGTTCCTACGACGGGTACTCTGGGGGTGATCCTGCGGGCAAAACGAGCGGGTCTGATTCGAGCGGCGCGACCCCCCGTCGAGGAGCTGCTGAATAAAGGGCTGTATCTGTCCAGAGATCTGGTCGAGCAAGCCCTTGCCGAGATCGGCGAGTAGCAGGACGGTTACGGATCCGAAGCCCGCCTGCCTAACCCCGCCGCGCCATCGTTTACCCGTACCCCATCCTTCAGCCGTAGCGTGATCCGAGGGTATGGCTCCGCCCGCTGGCCCGGCACGAGCCGCATCCGCCATCGGTGGCCATGGCGTCGGCGTAGGCCTCGATCCCTGGATTTGGCGGCTCGTTACACGGCGATCCTATGCCGGTCGACCCACGCGGCCCAGGGCGCGATGAGCCAGAGGATCAGAGCGGACCCGGCGAGTGTGTTCACGTCGGGTGGAGGTGGGCCGAAGGCGGAAGAAAGCCAGAGGATGGGGAGGAGCGCGAGCAGCGCCCAGAGCCCCCAGCGGCCGATCCCATCCCTGGCCCGTGTGGCCCTCATATAAAGGAAGATGCCGAGCCCATAGAGGACCGCCTCGAGCGACAGCGCGACGGCCGGCACGTTCCACAGCCCGAGCCCGGCATAGGGGCCGCGGGGCAGGATCGGCAGGTCGGGGCGGTGCACCAGGAAGTCGAGCACCCAGTGGCTGAAGACTCCGGCGCCGAGGAGGATCGCGCCGCGCCGGCGCGCCGGTCCTTCCGCCTTCCCCAGGAGCAGATAGCCGATTCCGAAGACGACGGACCAGCCGAGCGCTCCCACCAGGCTGTGGGTGATCGGGTAGTCGTAGAAGTCGAGCGGGGTGAGCCGGGTGATGCCGGGCGCGATGCGGACGTGCTCCCAACCGAGGAGCAGGAAGACCGGCCAGAGCAGGTCCAGGAACTGGACGGCGAGGAACCAGGTGCCGAGGGAGATCCTCGGAGTCTTCGACCTGCCTGCCAGGCCGACCGCATAGTGGCCGACGAACATGAGCACCTCCCGGGAAAGCTGAATCCTATCCCTTCCGAGGGCCGCGATGTCGAGCGGCTGGCCCGTGCCGTCGCCGATCTCGGCGCCGCGAAAAATCTCGCCAAAAAGTCGGTTCGCGGCGGCTCGTTTTTGGCGGCAGGCTGCACCCTACCTTTTAGGAGTAGCTCCAATAGATTTAGACCGGTAGCAGATGTTGTCGGATCCGGGGATTCGGGATCGAAGCTTCGCGGTAAAAGCCCTGGAGTGGGGTTTTTGGCGATCCACGGCGGCGGTCCTTTGTCTGCTTGAAGGAGGATTGGAGAATGAAGAGTAAGTGGGTCAAGAGATTTATTGTTTCTGATGGGTTGGTGATGGCTCTGTTGTTGGCTCCCGTCGTGTTCGCGATCACCGCGGTGGAAGCCCCCGCCGGGTTCGACAACCTGACGAACGGCTTCACGACCCAGACGCAGTTCGATCTGGACCTTGAAACCTTCGAGGCGTTCGAGACCATCGACGACGGTCTGGGTCCGGTCTACAACGCCCAGGCCTGCCGCGAGTGCCATCAGAACCCGGTGACCGGCGGACCGAGCCAGGTCACCGAGCTGCGGGCGGCCCGGCTCGACGCCTTCGGGACGTACAGCAACCCGCCCGGCGGATCGCTGATCAACGACCGCGCGATCGACGCCGCGATCCAGGAGCGCCTCACCACGGCTGAGAACGTGGTGGCCATCCGCTCCTCGCTCAACGTCCTGGGCGACGGCTTCGTCGAGGCGATCCCCGACAGCGAGTTCACGCGCATCCAGAACGCCCAGCCTTCCGGACGGAAGGGCCAGATCATCTCCGTGCCGGTCCTCGAGTCGCCGGGCACCAACCGGATCGCCCGCTTCGGCTGGAAGAACCAGCAGGCCAGCCTGCTCTCCTTCTCGGCGGACGCGTATGTGAACGAGATGGGCATCACCAGCCCGCTGCAGCCGACGGAGAACACCAACATGGGCGCTTCCGTGGCGGCGTTCGACACCGTTCCGGATCCTGAGGAAGCCGCGACCCCGACGGAGCCCTTCGGCCCCGACGTCGAGGCGTTCGCCCGCTTCATGCGCTCCACCAAGGTTCCGCCGCGCGATACGGCCCTGGCGGCCACGGCCAATGCCGTCGCCGGCGCCTCGCTCTTCACCTCGATCGGCTGCGCGAGCTGCCACACTCCGACGATCACGACCGCTCCGGCGGGCACCGTGTTCAACGGCGGCAAGTTCGTCGTCACCGCGGCTCTGGGCGACAAGATCATCCATCCCTACAGCGATTTCATGCTGCACGACGTAGGGACGGGCGACGGCATCATCCAGAACGGCGGCAACGCGACCCGCAACAAGGTCCGCACTCCGCCGCTGTGGGGCCTGCGCACCAAGGCCCGGCTGATGCACGACCTGTTCAACACCACGCGCCACAACACCATCCTGCGTCACACGAACGAGGCCGAGCCGGTCATCCAGAACTACATCAATCTCAGCGTGACTCAGCAGAACCAGATCCTCACGTTCCTGAATTCGCTGTAATCATTCCCTCCTGGGCCGGCCGGGTGTACACTCGGCCGGCCGTCCGCATTCCTCAGATCTCTCAGCTTTACTGAATCCGCTGGCGACTTCGGGCATTGATGCTGCATAAGTGCCCGGGCGGCCGGGTGCCACACCTCACCTTCTCCCGGCACTAGAATGGATTGCTTCTTCTTTCTGAAAGGAAGGAACTTATGCGTTGGAGCCCACGTGGCCGTAGCCCTAATCTCGAGGATGGCCGGGGAAGCTCCGCCGGCATGGGAGGCGCCCTGCCGAAAATGGGGATCGGCGGCTTCATCGTCCTGCTCCTGCTGAGCTTCATCTTCAAGCGGGATTTTTTCGCCCTGGTCGGCGGCGGGGCTCCCGCGGGCGCCCCGGCGGCCCAGGAGGCGCCCGTCTCCGCCTCGCCCGAGGAGGAGAAGCTCGTCGAGTTCGTCAACTACGTGCTGGTGGACACCGAGGAGACCTGGACGCAGATCTTCACGGCGTCGGGGCAGACCTACCAGCCGCCCAAGCTCTTCCTCTTCAGGGACTCGGTGCGCTCCGGCTGCGGCTTCGCCGAGGCCGCCATGGGGCCCTTCTACTGCCCGGCCGATGGCAGGGTCTACATCGACCTCGCCTTCTACGAAGAGTTGCGCAGCCGCTTCGGAGCCAACGGCGACTTCGCGCAGGCCTACGTGATCGCCCATGAGATCGGGCACCACGTGCAGAACCTGCTGGGCATCAGCGACGAGCTTCGCCAGGCCCAGGAGCAGAACCCGGGCAGCGCCAACGAGCTGTCGGTGCGGCTGGAGCTTCAGGCCGACTGTTTCGCGGGCATCTGGGCGCACACGACCCAGAAGCGCGACCTGCTCGAAGCCGGAGACGTCGAGGAGGCCCTGGGAGCCGCCGCCGCCGTCGGAGACGACCGTATCCAGCAGCAGAGCTCGGGCAGCGTCCACCCCGAGAGCTGGACGCACGGCTCCTCCGAGCAGCGCATGCGCTGGTTCCGCACCGGCCTCGAGTCGGGCGACCTCAAGAGCTGCGATACCTTCGCGGCTCAGTAGATGGGTTGACCGCTAGCGGACCTCGGCGCCGAGCGACCGGCCGAGGCCGATCATGTCGAAGGAGACCTGCCGGGCCGGGGCCGGGTTGCGGACCCGGCTCCGGTAGACGGCGATCCGCACGCCCTGGAAGGCGGGGACGTTGCTCTCGACGGGGAAGGTCTTCACCAGCTCGAACCGCTCCGGGCGGCCGGCGAGCGTCTTCCGCAACTGCTCCGCCACGGGGATCTTGAAGAACACCTGGGGCTCCTCCACCACGATCAGGTCCGGATCGTAGCGGTACAGGGAGTCGAGGATCCCCGCCTCCGCGCCCGCGTACTCCTTGTAGCCGCCGCGCGGCGAGATCAGGACGCTGTAGAGGATCTTGTCGCCCCGCAGGTTCCAGAGGCGGCGGCCGGGGTCCAGCCGGCGGACCTGGTAGATGAAGTCGCCGTTCAGGAAGCCGTCGAAGAAGGTGAAGCGGGAGCTTCGGGTATTCGCGACCACGTAGCGCGCGGCCTCCTCGTAGCCCCGGACGTACAGCGCCTGGCTCCTGGCGGCGATCCAGAACGCCCCGCAGACGACGATGGTAGCGAGGACCGTGGCGAGGACGCTGGCGGTCCGGAGAGGCTGCTTCAGCCAGCCCGCGACGCGGCCCGCCAGCCAGTCGATCCCCACCCAGGCGAACAGCGCGAAGGCCGGGTACCAGTAGATCGAGTGGCGTTCCTCGAGCTCCGCCAGCGGCGTGAAAGCGAGGTAGGTGGCGGCGGCGAGCGCCAGGTAGGGCCAGCACGCCCGGCGCCGCGCCGGCCCGAGGGCGGCCAGGAAGCCGATCACGCAGGGCACGGCGGTGAACGGGCCGATCCGCTTCAGCAGGTCGCGGGGATAGTACGAGAGGGCGTACCAGGGGCCGCGCCCCTCGAAGCCCTCGGCCCCTCCGTGCACGGTCATCAGCACGTGCGCCCGGCCGAACTCGAGCATCATCGGCACGTAGACCGGCAGCACGATCGCCAGGGCGAGCGCGGCCGCCAGCCAGACCTCCAGCCGGCGCAGGATGTCGAAGCGCCGCCGGACCACGACGGCGAGCAGGAAGAACAGGAGCAGGAACAGGCCGTCGAAGCGCGTCAGGGCGAAGCCGGCGGAGGCGACCGCCGCGGCGTAGACGTCGCGCCGCCGTCCGAGGTCCAGGTAGCGGACGAAGTGATAGACCGCCGCCATCACGAAGGCGAGGGCGGGCATCTCCAGCATGACGTGATGGCCGAGCGTGAAGACCATCGGCGCGAGGCCGAGGAGCAGCGTCGAGACGGCGGCCGCCGCCGTGCCGTGCGTCCGGCGCACGAGCAGGAAGAAGTAGGTGAACGCCAGGGCGGAGAAGAGCGCGACCAGGGCCAGCGCCGCCTTGTACGAGGTGCCGAAGACGAGCATGAAGGCGCCCTCGATGCCGTAGAAGAGCGGCGGCCAGACCATCAGCCCGAGCGCCGGGTACTGCAGGTAGTACTGGGTGACGTAGTCCCGGAGGCCGCCCAGGGGCATGTCGGCGAGGAAGTCCCGGAAGAACACCCCCGTCATCACGTGACGGTTCTCGTCGTTGTTGTAGAACGGCTCGCTCGGCTGCCACGCCAGGCCCTGGGCGAGCCCGATGGCCAGGAGAACGCCCAGCAGCACGCCCGCGGGCCAGAGGCCCGGATGGATCCGCACCCTTTCCCTCGTCACGACACCTCCCAAATCGAATTCACGTTGCTGGCGGCCCGCTTATTGCAATCGCTTAAAGGTGCCTGCAAGCGTCAAGCCATTACGGCCAGGAAAAACCGCTTTGACGGCAGGCGCAGATCCAGAGGAGGTCAAAGATGCGAAGACTTCAGATCCAGGCGGTCGCCATACTGACAGTCCTCGCCGCGGGGACCGCGGCCCTGTTGGCGGTCAATACCGCCAGCTTCACGCCGAACCAGCCGGGCACGATCTATACCGTGATCGATTTCGACCGGGCCCAGGGCCAGGCTCAGGCGACCTACGTCACGATCGACTGGGGGCAGGTCCACCGGAAGATCATCGCCACCCCCTATGGCCGGAGCTGCCGCACGACGACACCGTCGGGATTCGTCCTCAAGCTCCGGCCGACGACCGGGGGAGACGGTCCGCTCAAGATCTCCACGACGGGCAACATCATCCGCGGCCCCTACGCGGGGGAGCCGCCCCTGGAGCTGCTCGGCGCCTGCTACAGGCTGAAGTAGCGTCTGCTGCTTTCAGCTCCCCCGCAGGGCGCGGGTGAGCACGCGGTCGAACGCGGCGGCGAAGGCCTGCTTGTCCTTGGGGCCGTAGGGCCGCGGCCCGCCCGTCTCGACGCCCGCGCCGCGCAGGCCGTCCATGAAGTCCCGCACGGCGAGCCGCTCGCCGATGTTCTCTTCCGTGTACTCCATGCCCCGCGGATCGATCGCGAGGACCCGCTTTTCGACCAGCAGGGAGGCGAGCGGGATGTCCGCCGTGACGGCGACGTCGCCGGGCTCGGCGTGCTCCGCGATGTAGCGGTCGGCCACGTCCGGGCCGCCTTCCACCCGCACGGTGCCGACGAACGGATTGCCCTGGGGAGCCGAGAGCCACTGGTTGGCGACCTGCACGGCTTCGAGCTGGAGCCGCCGGGCGGCCCGGAAGACGATCTCCTTCACGTCGCGGGGAGCGGCGTCGGCATCGATCCAGATTTTCACCATTCAGACAATACCATGGCGGACTTTTACCGGAATTCCGTGCAACCTGGCGGCGTCGGATTCGTAGAATGGCGAACCCAAGAAGGAGCTCCTCCATGATTCGCCCTCTCGCCTGGTTCTGTCTGCTGTCGTTCTGCCTGTCCTTGGGGCCCGCCGCGGCGTTCGCCCAGGAGACCCGCCGTCTCGAAATCCGCCGCGCCGCCTCGCCCGTCAAGGTCGACGGCAGCCTGGACGACCCGGCCTGGGCCTCGGCGCTGGTGTTCGACCTCCCCTACGAGTGGCAGCCGGGCGACAACGCCACGCCGCCGGTGAAGACGGACTTCCTGGTGACCTACGACGATACCTACCTCTACGCGGCCTGGAAGGCCCAGGATCCCCGCCCGGCGGAGATCCGGGCGCACCTGATGGACCGCGACGCGATCGACACCTTCGTCCAGGACGACCACGTGCTCCTGATGATCGACCCGTTCAACGACGAGCGCCGCGGCTTCCAGTTCCGCATCAATCCGCTGGGAGTCCAGGCGGACGCGGTCTTCAGCCAGAACGAAGGGATCGAGGACTGGTCCTTCGACATGATCTGGGCTTCGGCGGGCCGGATCACGGAGGAGGGCTACGTCGTCGAGATCGCCATCCCGCTCCAGCAGATCCGCCTGCCGCGCACGCAGGACCTCCAGACGTGGGGGTTCGATGTCGGCCGGTCGTACCCGCGCAGCGTCCGCCACCGGATCTCCGGGGCGCCGAAGGACCGCGGCAACTCCTGCATCCTCTGCCAGGTGGTCAAGGTGACCGGCTTCGAGAGCCTGGAGCCGGGCCGCAACCTCGAGGTGACGCCGACGGTGACGGCGAACCGCACGGACGTCGCCGCCGCGGGTCTCGGCAGGAGGCCTGGAGGGATCGAGACCGGCGACGCCAAGGCGGAGGCCGGGGTCTCCGCCCGCTGGGGGATCACGCCGAACGTGAGCCTGAGCGCGGCGATCAACCCCGACTTCTCGCAGGTCGAGGCGGACGTGGCGCAGCTCGCGGTCAACGAGCGCTTCGCCCTCTTCTTCCCCGAGAAGCGGCCGTTCTTCCTGGAAGGGATCGACTTCTTCTCGACGCCGCTCGAAGCGGTCTTCACGCGCACCGTCGCCGATCCGAAGTGGGGCGCGAAGGTCACCGGCAAGGAGGGGCCGAACGCCTTCGGCGTCTTCATTACCGAGGACGACCGGAACTTCCTCACGATCCCCTCCAACCAGCAGTCGCGCTTCGCCGCCCAGGACGAGCCGGTGAGGACCGGCGTGCTGCGCTACCGGCGGGACATTGGCCGGGGCTCGAGCCTGGGCGTGCTCTACACCGGCCGCGAGGGCGACGACTACCACAACCGGGTGGGCGGGCTGGACGGCTTCGCCCGGTTCAGCGGCGCGGACACGGTGCGGGTGCAGTATCTCCGCGCGGACACCCTCTACCCCGGCGAGATCGCCCGCGACTTCGGGCAGCCTCTCGACGACATCGAAGGCGACGCACTGCTCGCGTCGTACAACCACGAGGCGCGCGACTGGTTCTGGTCGCTCGCCTACGAGGACCGCGACCCCGAGTTCCGCGCCGACAGCGGCTTCATTCCGCGGGTGGACATCCGCGAGACGCGGGCGCAGCTCCAGCGCCAGCTCTATGGCGGCCAGGATGACTGGTACACGCGGATCAACGCCGGCGTGAACGGCCGGCGGACGAAGGACCACGCGGGCCAGCTCACGGACGAGCGGCTCGGCCTCTACGCCAACGTCTCCGGGCCGCTGCAGTCACTCCTGGAGGTTTCGTATGGGCGCAACAAGGAGTTCTTCGGCGGCCGGCTCTACGAGGGGATGAACCGCTACGGAACGTTCTTCACCATTCAGCCGAACGGGGTGGCCCGGCTCAGCCTGTCCACCGACTCCGGCGACACGGTGGATTTCACGAACAACCAGCCGGCGGACGTCCTGGTGCTGGCGCCCGCCGCCGAGCTGAAGCTGGGCCGGCACGTCAACGCCCAGGTCAGCCACACGCTGCAACGCCTGGACGTCGATGACGGCCGGCTCTTCGAGGCCAACCTCAGCCAGCTCCGGCTGATCTACAACTTCAACGTGCGCAGCTTCGTGCGCGGCATCTTCCAGTACCTCGACCTGCAGCGGGACCCGGCCCACTACAACCCCGAGATCCAGCCGTTCATCCAGCCGAGCACGCGGACGCTCCTGACCCAGCTCCTCTTCTCCTACAAGCTGAACTCCCAGACGGTGCTCTTCCTCGGCTACTCCGGCAACCGCCTGGGCGAGGAGGACTTCAGCCTGACCCAGACGGACCGGACGCTGTTCTTCAAGATCGGCTACGCGTTCGTGCTGTAGGTCAGGGCGCCGGTTTGATCAGATCCCCGTATTGCAGCGGCTCGCCCTTCTCCCAGGGCCGGTAACCGTTGCAGAAGTCGATGCGCTCCCCGAGCGGCGGGTGGTCGGAGCGCCAGAGCTTGTAGAGCAGGCCGGGACGCGGATTGCTCAGGTTTTCCTGCTGGAGCTTGACGAAGGCCGTGGCGCAGTCGTGGTTGTCGCGGGTGATCTCGAGGCCGAAGCGGTCGGCCTCGTGCTCGATCTTGCGGCCGAAGGCGAGGATGACGGGGGTGAGGACCAGCGACAGCAGGCTGAAGAGCAGCAGGATCAAGGGCCAGGAGGCGACGTCCGACAGCTCGGAGAAGCCGAAGCGGTCGCGGTAGCGCGCGATCAGCCCGCCCGCCAGCCGGTGGACCACCCACAGGCCGAGGAGGATCACGGCGGAGGCCATGGCGATGAGCATGGGCGTGTGGTTGAGCACGTAGTGGCCCATCTCGTGGCCCATGACGAAGATCACCTCCCGGGCGTCCAGCTTGGCGAGGGTGGTGTCCCAGAGGACGATCCGCTTGGTATTGAGGAAGCCGGTGACGTAGGCGTTGACCGTCTTGGTGTCGACGCTCTTGTCGACCTCGTAGACCCGGCTCCCCTCGATCCCCGCGCGGCTGGCGAGCGCCAGGATCTGCCCCTCCAGGGCCTTGTCCTTCATCGGTCCGAACTTGTTGAACAGCGGCTCGATCCAGATCGGCGTGACGAACAGGACGATGCCGAGCAGGGGGATGCTCGCCAGCCCCGTGTAGAGCCACCAGCGCCGCGGGCTCTTGCGCAGCAGCAGGTAGGGGAGCCAGAGAATGAGGGCCAGGAAGAGGCAGCCGATCACCAGCCCGGTGAGCTGGTCGCTCCACCACTTGCCGGCCGCCTGGCTCGACAGGCCGTAGGCGTGCTGGCGCGCGAACCCCTCGTACCAGGCGAGGGGCAGGCCGATGACGAAGGTCACCAGGGAGAAGAGGACCGCGTAGACCGCGGTGGTGAAGAAGTTGTTGCGGCCGATCTTCCGAGCCACGTCCCGCAGCCGCGCCGAGAAGCCGGTGAAGAGCAGGAGGGCGAGCACGGCTAGGCCGAAGAGCGTGTCGACGAACCAGAGCACGTTGCCGCTCCGGTAGTAGCTCATCGCCTTCTCGCTGGGCTGCGGCACGGGCACCGGCTCCCCCGGGCCGCTCTGCGCGGCGGCACCCGAGGCGGTCGTAGCGGGGGATGCTGCATTGGGGGCGGGCTCCGTGGCCTGGGCGGCGAGCGCCGAGGCGCCGAGGAGCGCGAAAGTCGAAATCAGGACGGCGAAGACGGCATTGCGCATCGGATCCCCTCCTGTCGATGTCCTTGTCTCTGAAGGAAGAGTACGCCAGGACGGGGAGAGAGTTGCGCCCGGCCCTTGCCGGGGGCCGGTGGAGCCGCTAGCATCTGACTCGTTGATCGTCCGCAGCCAATCGTCCGCAATCCCGAGGCAAGCTCGAGACTCGGGAGTCGAAAGGAAGAAATCATGAGAGGTGAGATCAGACCGCGTTCCCTTATCGCCGCCGGGATCGTGGCGTCGTTTTTCCTGATGTCCCCGGTCCTGATGTCCTCAGCCATGGCGGCTCCGGCCGCCGCGCCGTCCGGCACCGTCACGGGCCACGTCAAGGACGCTCAGGGGCAGCCGCTGCCGGGCGCGGCGGTCGCGCTGCTCAAGGCGGGCAAGGTGATCCCGCAGCAGACGTCCGGCGCGGATGGCAACGTCCTTTTCGGCGACCTCGCCTCCGGCGTCTACTCCGCCTCGGCCTCCCTGGAGGGCTACGCCCCGGTCGACTGCCCGGGAGTCCGCATCATCGCCGGCCAGACCCGCCATCTCGAGATCACGCTGAGCGCCGCGGCCGAAGGCGGACCGCCGTCGACCTGCGCGATCGTCGACGCGAAGTAATCTCCCGTCATCCGGTCAGGGGAGGCGCTCGATCCATCCCCGTACCCGCTGCTCCAGATAGGGGTAGAACGGGTTGCAGGTGAGGCGCATCCAGTTGTTCATCGGCACCGAGAGGATGGCCCTCTCGCCCCGCGGCGAGAGCGTCCCGAGGCTCAGGCCGAAGCTTTCGCGGGGATCGGGCGCGCTGCCGTAGAGGGCGTCGGCGGGCGGGAAGGGGAGGGCCACGTGCGACAGCGAGTAGACGTCCGGCGGCCACGAGAGGCCGAGCGGGCGGACGCGCGCCGCCGTGGCGCCCGGGGCGGCCGTGCGCTCCTCCACGCCGAGCGTCCCGGGGCTGGCGTTGGTGATCCAGGTCAGGCGGTAGCGGCGGCCGGGGGTGCGCAGCAGGCGGCCGCCCAGCGTCTCATCGCGCGCCTCGCGCAGGAACGGCCGCACCGTCGCGCTGCGGTTGACGTCGAAAACGACCAGCTCGTTGTCCTTGCCATCCAGGAGCGCGTACAGCTTGTCGAACACCGCCCGGGTGCTCACCGTCGCATCGACGAGCGACTGGAAGGTGAGGATGGGGGGCAGCCGCGCGATCCGCCCGTCCCTCGCCGCCCGCCGCAGGCCTCCCTGAAGCGTGGAGGTGAGCCGGTGCGTCTGCGTCGCCGCATGGTTGGGGAAGGAGTTGTATTTGAACGGGATGTACTCCGGCAGCACGTCCCCCCAGCGCGACTTCTCGAAGTAGGGGACGAGGCCGAGGGGGCTGGTCAGCCGGATCAGCGCGGCGAACGGGGTGACGCCGAGCATGGGCGAGATCAGCACGATGCGATCGGCGCGCGGCAGGTCCCCGTGGCTGGACGCTTCGGGCGCTTCGAGCGCCTCCAGGGAGTATTCGAGCGCCAGGGCGCCGCCGTTCGAGTAGCCCACCAGGACGAACGGCTTGCCGGGGCCGACGCGGCCGCGCACGTGGCGGGCGCCCAGCCGCACCGCCGCCAGCCAGTCTTCCCAATCCACCTCGGTGAGCGCCGCCGGCACGGTGCCATGGCCCGGCATGCGGAGGGCCAGGGCGTAGAAGCCGCGCTCCGCGAACAGCCGGGCGACGTGGCGCAGGCTGTAGGGAGAATCGGTCAGGCCGTGGATGAGGAGAACGCCGCCGCGGACCTCCCGGCCCGCCGGCGGCGCCAGCTCGAACGTACGGTTCCAGTCCCTGGTGAACCGGCTGGCGTTGAGCGGGCCGGCGGCGAAGTAGCGGTTGCCCGGCGTGCGGTCCTCCGGCGCGACCCGCGCCTCCACCCGGCGGCGCACGTCGGCGAAGACCCGGTCCTCGCGGCGGAGATACTCCGCGAGCGTCATGCCGCGATCCATCTCCGCCGCCCGGAGCTCGCCGCGGGGCACGATGCGGTGCCAGGGCTTGAGATCCGGCAGCGAGCGGGCCTCGAACGCCTTGCCGAAGATGAGAGTCGCGAGCACCAGGGCCAGGCCCACGGCCGCCCGTCTGAGCCAACGAAGCGGCCGGTTCAAGCTCCCGGCTCCGGCTCCATGCCGAGCAACTCGCGGTCGATGACGTCGAGCACCTGGCGGTCGACCCCATAATCGAACTTGCGGGCGAAGTGGTAGCCGCCGTCGGCCAGCATCGGCACGTCGGCCGCCGTCAGGGTGCGCGGCGAGCCCTTGTGGGCCTTCGAGTAGTCGATGTAGCGCAGGTCGTCGTTCACCAGCTTGAAGCGGCCGCTGTTCATCAGCACCGTCTGCACCAGCGACTCCTCGGGCGTCACGGTGCGGCGGTAGTGCGCCTCCACGTCGGGGCGGGAGGCGAGGAAATCGCGCAGGAAGAGCACGGCGGACCGGCGCAGCGAGAACCACGCCCAGCCGCCGTAGCAGCGGAAGCCGTCGTCGAAAGGCGTGCGCCAGGCGCGCACCCCGACCAGGGGGCCGTAGTCGAGATAGAAGTGGATGGGCAGCACGCGCGTCAGCAGCCGCACGGCATGGAGCACGGGCGCGGCGCGGTCCGGCAGCCGCCGGTAGTGGTGCCAGTAGCGGGCGCGCGCCTTGCGCCACGACCAGGGGTTCTCCTTCGACAGTACGTCCCAGTAGCGGATGAACCCGTCGCTCTCCGCGGCGCCGAGGAAAGTCTCGATCTCCGCGATGGGAGTGACGGGGTAGTCCTGGCCGGTCAGGCTGACCACCCAGTCGTAGGAGATCCCCTCCTGCTCCAGCCAGTCGATCAGCTCAAGATAGGGCTGCACCTGGCAGGAGAAGTTGGCCCGCACCTGCCGCGTGCCGTACTCCAGCAGGTGGACGCCCGGCAGGCCGGCGAGTGGAGTCCAGTCGAGGTGGCACGAGTTGAAATTGTGCTGGACGACGATGGTGGCCAGCGGGCTGCCGCGGCGCAGGGTGCGGACGAGCCGGTAGATCTGCTCCGGGTCGCGGTGGGTCTGGATGAAGTAGCAGACTCGCGTGCTCATTTGCCTCCGGCCGGTTGGGCCAGGTCTCTGAACAGGGTCTCGTAGTCGTCGAGCACGCGGTCCAGGTGGGTGGTGTCGCGGACGGCGCGCATGCGCTCGAGCCCGGCGTGCCATTCGGCGGAGCCGAAGGAGGCCCGCGCCCGCTCGATGGCGGCCAGGATCGACTCCGGCTCGGGCTCGCAGTAGAACGGGTAGTCCTCGCCCAGGAGCTCGACGGTCGCCTCGTCGCGGGTGGTGATCAGGTTCGCGCCGCACGCCGCGGCGGTCGACACCTTGCAGTTGGGCTTGTAGAGGAACTCCCGGCCGGGCCGCCGGATGGAGAGGTGGCAGTTGAAGCGGGCCGCCTCGTCGAAGTAGCCGTCCTGGAGGCACTCGACGCCCGGCAGTTGGCCCCACAGCTCGAGGGAGCGCGGCAGGCCGAGATAGCCCAGGGCCAGCCGGTCGCCGGGGGCCTGGTGGATCGAGTAGCGCGGGTCCCACTGGTGGTAGATGACACGGTCGGCCCGGCCCGGCCGGCCGAAGTCGGCGAGCTGGCGCCGGTTCTTCAGGATCAGGGCGTCGAACAGCCAGCGGTTCTTGACCCGGCGCTTGAAGACGACGGTGTCCTGAACGTCGAGCACCAGCCGGTTGCCGCGCGCACGGGCGAGCAGCAGGTGGTCGATCCGGGAGGTCTTGATGAAAACGAGGATGCCGTCCCGGACCCCGCGCAGCTCGCGGACGGGGATCGAGCGCGCGTTCCAGCCGCGCGCCTGGAGGCCCTCGGCGATCTGGTCGGCCCCCATGACGGTCGAGCCCTTCTCGTAGTACTTGACGAAGGCGACGGGCACGGGCGGCGCCGAGGGGGAGGAGGAGATCATGGACGGGGTCTCTCTTCCGCGAAGTTTATCAGTCCTTCGCTCCCAGGATTGCCTTGACCCGCCCGACTTCGCCCGTCTGGAGGCGCACCTTGATGCCGTGCGGATGCTGGGGCGAGCTCGTGAGGATGTCCCGCACGACTCCCCGGGTCCGCCGGTCCGTCCGCTGATCGGCCTTCTGGACGATTTCCACCTCCAGGCCGGGGTGGATGTCTTTCCTTAGCTCTCCCGCCATGTCACAGGTTCCTTTCTGCCGCGCCTTCCGCCCGGGCATAAATGCCCGGGCTACCCAAAACAGCCGGCTGAAGCCGACTGAGTCCCCTTCAGGGGGCTCTTTTGACTAGCCCTGGCATTTATGCCCGGGCGGGGCCGCGGTCGCCGAATACTTTTAGAGCGGAGGGGCCAGGAAATAGGAAAGTGGATAAAAAGCGAAAAGCCCCGGCGGTGCCGAGGCTCTTTGCCGACCGGGGTTCCCCAATCCGAAGGGAAATTTACAGGTTCCGGGCACTCTTGTCAAGCCCCTCTTTACTCAGCCTTGGCGGTCGGGCTAGAGTCACGCCGCGAGGGTCTCACCGCCTCCGGTTCGCCGCCCGGCCTGGCCGGGCTTTCTCAGCCCAACACCTACTTCCTGGAAATACCATGGGACGCATCTTCGAAACCAGAAAACACACGATGTTCGCCCGGTGGGACCGGATGGCGAAACAGTTCGCCCGGATCGGCAAGGAGATCACCATTGCCGTCAAGGCGGGCGGCCCCGATCCGGTCGGCAATCCGCTGCTGCGGCGGGTCGTCCAGAACGCGCGCGCCGTCAACATGCCGAAGGACAAGGTCGAGGCCGCGATCAAGCGCGCGGCGGGCAAGGAAGCGGAGAGCTACGAGGAGATCCTCTACGACGGCTACGGGCCGCACGGCGTCGCCGTCCTGGTCGAGACCGCGACCAACAACCCGACGCGCACCGTCTCGAACCTGCGGACGCACTTCAACAAGGGCGGCGGCAACCTGGCGAACAGCGGCAGCGTCGGCTTCCTGTTCAAGCGGATGGGCGTCTTCCGCTTGAACCCGGCGAAGATCCAGCAGGAGGAGCTCGAGCTGGAGCTGATCGACCACGGGCTCGAGGAGATGGGCGAGAGCACCGGCGAAAAGGGCGAGCCGCAGCTCGTGCTCCGCTGCGCGTTCAACGATTTCGGCGACCTGCAGAAGGCGCTGGAAGACCGCGGCATCACGCCGCTCTCCGCCGAGTCGGAGTACCTCCCCCTGACGCCGGTCGAGCTTCCCGAGGACCAGGCGACGGAGGTGTTGAGCCTGCTGGACCGCCTCGAGCAGGACGACGACGTGCAGAAGGTCTTCCACAACCTCGCCTGACGGCTCGTCAGCCGTTGGCCTTGAGCTCGCCGATCACCATGGCGATCTGCTGGTCGGGATCCTCCATCAGGGGGATGCTGCCCGCGCCCCGGTGGCCGCCGCCGCCATAGCGGGCGGCCAGCTCGCCGACGTTGGTCTTGCAGGTCCGCCGGAAGATGCTGTGGCCGAGGAGCAGCATCGGGAAAGTGCGGTTCGGGCCCCAGTGGACGCGGGCCGACACGTTCACCTCCGGGAAGAGGGCATAGACCAGGAAGCGGTTGCCGATCGGCGTGTGGTCGAGGTCGCGGAAGTCGGTCACCACCACGTTGCCTTCCACCCGGCTGTGATTGCGCAGCTCCTGGCAAAAGTGCTCGTTCTCGCTCTCCAGCAGGTCGCAACGCTTCTTGACGGAGGGGTCGTCGAGGATCGCCGAGATCGGCGCTCCGGCCCGCAGCAGCTCGACCAGGTGCAGGAAGTAGCGCTCGAAAGTGCCGAGGCCGCTCCGGCCGTCGATGGTGAAGCCGAGCTTGATGTAGGTCTGGGGATCGAGCACGTCGCCGGGCGTCAGGTTCGCCGAGTCCAGGCGGTCGGTCTCGCGCACCAGCTCCGCGAACTGCGGCATGGCTTCCTCTCCGCCGTAATACTCGTAGACCAGCCGCGCCGCCGACGGCGCCTGGCCGAAGGCGCCCCGGAAAGCTTCGGGAGGCACGTTCGTGGTGGCCGTGTGCAGATGGTGGTCGAACCACATGGAGCAGCCCGGGTGATACGGCAGGTTGGCGATCACGTCTCCCGGCTGGATGTCGGCCCGGCCGTCGCTGATGTCCTGGGGATGGATGAGGGAGATGCTGTCGATCTGTTCGTTGAGCGAGAGCAGAACGGCACACGTCAGACCGTCGAGGTCACCACGAGTTACAAGGCGCATAGTGGTTGAAGATTATAGATCAGGTTACGGGATCAGGTCGGATTCGGCGCGACCTCCTGGGGGACACCCGCGGCGGCGCCCAGCGGCGAGGAGTCGTAGCGCTCCAGCAGGTCCCAGGGGCCGTCGTAGATCGCCAGGGCGTCCTTCAGGTCTTCGTCGCGGAAGCCGCCGCAGCGGAAGGCGATGACGCCGATGCCCACCTTGCCGGCGGCCTGGATGTCGTAGGGCGTATCGCCCAGCATGACGGCCTTGCCGGCCGGGAGGTCCAACTGCTCGAGGGCGGCCCGGACGACGTCGGGATCGGGCTTCGACTTGCCGGCGTCGCTCGCCGAGGTCGAGTGCTCCAGAAGGTCGCCGACTCCCGCGATCTCGAGGGCTTTCTCCAACTCGTCCTCCGGCGAGGAGGTGGCGATCGCCAGCCGCAGGCCATCCTTCCGCATGCGCTCCAGGAGGGGCCGCACGCCGGGGAAAGGCCGGATTCCGGCAACGTAGCGGGTCTTGAAAATCTCGCTCCGCCGCTCGCTGATCTTCTTCCCCTCCGGGCTCTCCTTGTCGATCCCCACGGCCGCGGGGAGCAGGTTGTCCCCGCCCATGCCCACCAGCGGCCAGATGTCCTTCTCGTCCACCTGCCGGCCGTGCTCGCGCAGGGCGTCCACCCAGGCATGGACGTGGGCGGCGTTGCTGTCGATGAGGGTGCCGTCCATGTCCAGGATGACGGCGCCGTATTGAGATGGATACCGGGATTGGGTAGGCATAGGGGCTTGAAGGAACGCAAGGGGCGTACCAGAGATGCCGTCTTCCAGAAAAGGATATAGAATCATGTCAACTTGATCCCTGTCTTAGAAGGAGGGTTTTCCATGTCGAATCCCCGTCGGATGCGTGGGACCGGAGTCCGGTTCACCCTGCCCTACATGATGCGGTACTCAGCTCTGTGGCTCCTGGTGACGGTGATCGCCATAGGCGTGTTCGGCATCGTCTGCTACCTGGCCGCCGCCGACCACCTGGATGGCGCGGCGCGCCAGCACGTCGGACTCGTCCTCGCTGTCGAGACGGTCCTCCTGATCGTGGCGGTGGGCGCGCTGGCGGTCTTCACGACGCACCGGCTCGCCGGTCCCTACATCGCCCTCAAGCGGGCTTTCGACGAGGTGGCGCAGGGCGAGCTGGACCGGCCCTTGCGCCTGCGCGGCGGGGACGTTCACCTGCGGGAGCTGGAGGACAGCTTCAACGGCATGACGGCGGTGCTCCGCAAGAGGCTCGGGGGGCCGGGGGAGCCGGGAGCCACGGCGTGACGCTGGGCGGCCGTTCCGCGGCGGCGATTCTCCTCGGGGCCGCCCTCGTCTCGCCCGTCGGGGCGACGGAGCCGCCGCCCCTGCTGCCCGAGCCTGCGGTCCGCGCCATCGCCTCGGAGGTCTCGGGGACGGCGGCGAAGCGCAACCTTCAGGATCTCACGCTGTTCCACCGCATGCGGGGCTCGCGGGGGTTCCGCGCGGCGGCGGAGCGGGTGCGCGACCGGGCGCGGGAGTACGGGCTCGCCGAGGTGGAGATCCTGGAGCTGCCGGCGGACGGCAAGGTCTTCTACGGCACCCAGCGCTCGCGGCCGGCGTGGGACGTCGACTTCGCGGAGCTGTGGGAGCAGCGGCAGGACGGGGGAGCGTGGGTGGACGCCGAGCGGATCGCCTCCTGGGAGGCGCGGCCCATCGTGCTGGCCCAGGACAGCGCCGGCGGCGAGGCCGCGGCCGAGCTGGTGGACGTCGGCGCCGGCAACGCCGAGGCGGACTACAAGGACAAGGACGTGCGGGGCAAGCTCGTGCTCACCTCCTCGCAGCCCGGGGCCGTCTACGCGCTGGCGGTGGACCGGTTCGGCGCGGCGGGGATCGTCTCCTACGCCCAGAACCAGGTGACGGGGTGGTGGAAGGAGGACGAGACCCTGGTCCGCTGGGGGCACCTCAACACCTTCCCCGCGCCGAAGACCTTCGCCTTCATGGTGTCGCTCCGCCAGGCCCGCGGCTGGCAGGGGAGGCTCGCGGCGGGCCAGCCGGTGCGGCTGCGGGCGAGCGTCAAGGCCGGCCAGCACCCCGGGGCCTACAGCATCGCGACGGCGGTGATCGCGGGCGCGGACCGGGGCCACGAGATCGTCCTCTCCTGCCACCTCGACCACCAGCGGCCGGGCGCCAACGACAACGCCAGCGGCTGCTCCGCGATCCTGGAGGCGGCGCGCACGCTCGCCAAGCTGGTCCGCGAGGGGAAGCTCGCCGCGCCCCGGCGGACGATCCGCTTCGTCTGGCCGCCGGAGATCGAGGGCACGATCTCGCTGCTCAACGCCCGGCCGGACCTCGCGCCGCGGACCCTCGCCGTCATCCATATGGACATGGTGGGCGGCGACGCCGAGATCACCAAGGCGGTCTTCCACGTCACCCGCTCGCCGAAGAGCCTGCCGACGGCCGTCAACGACGTGGGCGAGGCGTTCGGACGCTTCGTCAACGAGCAGTCGTACGCCCTCGCCGCCACGGGCGCCGCGACCTATCCCCTGATCGATCCCGAGGGGAGCAAGCGCGCGCTCCAGGCCGAGCTCGTGGACTTCACGGAGGGCAGCGATCACCAGGTGTGGACCGAGGGCTCCTGGCGGGTGCCGGCGATCTATCTCAACGACTGGCCGGACCGCTACATCCACACCCACGCGGACGGGGTGGCGAACATCGACTCGACCAAGCTCCTGCGCGCCGCCTTCCTGGGCGCGGCGAGCGCGTACTACCTGGCCGGGCTCGACGCCGCCGGGATGCCGGCGCTCTGGGAGACCGTCCGCCGGCACGCCCTGGAGAGGACGGCCGGGGCCCTGGCGCGCCGGGACCGCCTGCGGGCGATGGGGGAGGCCGCCGAGGCGGAGAACCTGATGCGCTTTCACCTCGCCTATGAGGCGGGAGTGGTGGAATCCATGTCGCGCTTCGGCGAGGTGCCGCCGGCGGTGCGCCAGGAAGCGGACCGTTTCCTGGCGGGACTGCGGGAGATGATGGGCGTCAATTCCGCCGACGCCGCGGGAGGCCTCGTCTACCGGCGCGCCCCCGAGCCCAAGGGGCCGATGGGCGGCTTCGGTTACGACTACTTTCAGGATCGCACCGGCGCCAAAGGGATCGCCGCGCCCGCCCTGTTGAAGCGCGAGGGCCTGTGGGGCGGCGGCGCCGAGTACGCCTACGAGGCGTTGAACCTCGTCGATGGCAAGCGCACGGTGGGAGAGATCCGCGACGCCCTCGCCGCCATCTACGGCCCCGTGCCTCTGCCCGAAGTGACGGAATACCTGGAAGATCTGGAAAAGATCGGTATCCTGATCGCGGGAGGCAACCCGCATGCTCCGTGACAAGCTGGCCGAGCGCCACGATCGTTTCCACGCTCATAAGCCGCACGAGTTCCGCTGGCGCAGCCGGGAGATCTCCCGGCTCGAAGGCCTCAGCGACGCCGTCTTCGGCTTCGCGATCACCCTCCTGATCGTGGCCCTCGAAGTCCCGAAGACGTCGGGGGAGCTGCTGGAGATCATGCGGGGGTTCATCGCCTTCGCGATCACCTTCTCGGTCCTCTACATGCTGTGGTACCGGCAGTTCCTGTTCTTCCGGCGCTACGGGCTGGAGGACCGCACGACGGCGATCCTGAACGGGGCCCTGCTGTTCGTGATGCTGTTCTTCACCTTTCCGCTCAAGTTCCTCTTCAGCGCGTTGATCAACCGGCTGCTCGGATACGGCAAGATGGTCCGCCTGCCGGACGGCACGGTCGAGCGGGCGATCCAGCCCGAGCACCTGCCCATCATGATGATCATCTACGGCCTGGGAGCGGCGGCGGTGTTCGCCATCTTCTCTCTTCTCCACCTGCACGCCTGGCGCAAGCGGCATGAGCTCGATCTCAACGAGCTGGAGCAGCTGGACACGCTCGTGAGCATCCGGATCACCGCCTTTGCCTCCGGCGTGGGGCTGCTGGCCGCGGCCTCGTCCGCCGGCTCCTACCTGGCGAGCGGCAAGCCTTACGAAGACACGGTTTCCTACGCGACTTTGGCCGCCATGGTCCTGTACGTGATCGCGCTTTTCCGTTACCGGCTGAAGGTCCGCGGCCGGCGGCGGCAGATCCTCGAGCGCGCGGCGGCTTCAGGAGAGGTTGCGGGTTGAGGCCGCGCCGCCGAGGCCCGCTTCGAAGCGGGCCTCGGTGAGGATGGGGCCGTACTCCCGCCGGAGGAGCGGATTGATCCGCAAGGCCTCCTGGAGCGACGCCGCGGCCTGCCGGGCTCCTGGGCGCCGGCGGGCGGCGTCGGTCTCGGCCTGGGCCGTCCGGAGCTGGAGAAGCCCCCGCAGGGCGAGATAGCGCGCCTCGCCGGCGTTGATGGCGAGCGCCTTGCCGATCCGGCCGAGCCCCTCGCGCAGCGCCGCGTCGCGATCCCTTGAATCCTTCGTCCCCTCGGCGCGATACCGCGCGGCGAGCGCCTGGGTGAAGAAGACGTCCGGCTGCTCGGGGTTCAGCGCCTCGGCCCGGCGGAGGCTGGCGGCGGCCTGGCGCAAGGCGGGCGCCGGGTCCCGCCGCTGCCGGAGGCTCCAGCGGGCGGCGATCAGGCGGGCCCGCGCCTGCTCCAGGAAGATATCGGCGTCGGTGGGGTTCAGCCGCAGGGCCTCGTCCAGGGCGCCGGCCGTCGAGTCCAGGACGGGCTGCGGGTCGAGCCCCTGCTGGAGATAGGCCTCGGCCAGGCTGCGCCAGGTATAGCCGAGGTTGTAGCGGGCCAGCGAGTAGTCCGGCTTGAGATCGATGGCCTGCTGGTAGCTCTGGGCGGCCTCGGTGAGCGCCGGGCGCGGGTCGGCTCCCCGGTCCAGCAGGTACTCGCCCAGGGTCAGGTGGACGTTGCCCAGGTTGTTGCGGACGGACGCCAGGTTGGGATTGAGACGCGCGGCGCGCTGCAGGGCCGCCACGGCCTTGCCCACCGACTGGCTGGGGTCCATGCCGCGGGCGATCTGCACCTCGGCCATCGACTTCCAGGCGTTGCCGAGATTGATCGACGCCGGCAGGAACTGGGGGTTCAAGACGATGGCCTTCTCATAGCTCGCCGCCGCCCGCTCCAGCGTCCCCCGCGGGTCGACGCCCCGGCGCTGCTGGTCCTGGACGAGGACGAGATAGGCGGTGCCGAGCCCGGCGTGGGTGAGGGCCAGCTCCGGCTGGACGGCTACGGAATTGCGGGCGGCCTGGACGCTGCGCTGGATGTCCGCCCGCGCGTCGATGCCCCGGCCCATCTTCCATTGGGCCAGCAGGCGCTGGGAGGCGACCAGGTAGTTGTAGCCCCGGGCGTTGCGCCCGTCGAGGGCGATGGCCCGGTTCGCCAGGCGGATGCTCGACCCCAGGTCGGCATCGGGATCGTTGCCGCGCTTGAGCTTCTGGTCCCCCACGCGCCAGTAGATCGAGGACTTCATGGCCAGGACGTCGGCCAGCCCGGGATCGACCTCCAGGGCCCGGTCGCAGGCCGCGAGGGCCGTGGCCACCTGGGTATCGGGTACGTCTTCCCGAGCCATCGCCGCGGCGATCGAACGGGCCGAGCGGTCGCAATCGGCCGCGTAGAGGCCGGGATCGCTGGGCGCGCGCGCGATCAGGCGGCGGAGGACCTCGTCCGCCTGCGCGAACAGCCGCTGCGCCTCCTCGTAGCGCCCCTCGTTGGTGGCTTCGCTGCCCTGGGCCATGTAGACCTTGGCTTCGATCTCGCCCGCCTCGTACATCCAGGGCGTCTGGAGATAGGCCCTGCGGGCCTCGTCCAGGGCCTGGGGGTAGCGCTTCTCGTAGTAGGCGATCAGCGCTTCGAGATAGGGGGACCGCTCGGGATCGGACGCCGCCTCCCGGAGGTAGGCGAGGGCGGGGCGCAGGTACTTGCGGTCGACCTCCTCGCGGCTCGCCTCGGCGCCGCTGCCCTGCAGGCTGGAGTCCGACTGGGCGTGCTCGTAGGAGGCGCCCAGGGCTTGACCGAGGGCGGCGGCGACGTGGGGTCCGAGCTCGCCCGCCCGCCACGCGCGGTCGAGGTGGAAGCGGGCCGCTTCGAGCTGGTGGAGGGCGAGGTAGGCCTGCCCGAGGGCGAAGTTGCCCGGCCCGTCGGCGATCTCGCCGAGGCGCAGCATCTCGCGCCGCACGGTCTCCATCTCCCGCTGCAGCCGGCGCTTGTGGGGCGTGATGTCGTGGCGGGGGAGGGCGGCCTCGTAGCGCAGGCTGGTCTGGATCTCGCCGAGCCGCTGGCCGAACCTCTGCGCGAGGTCCGCCTTCTCGCGCGCCTGCCACTGGGCCCGCAGGCTCACGCCGCCGAGGATGGCGAGGGCGAGGATCGCGGAGGCGGAGACGATGGCGAGCGCCCGGTTCTTGCGCAGCCGCTTGCCGGCCCGGTAGGCCCAGCCGGTGGGGCGGGCGTGGATCGGCTCGCCGTCGGCGAAGCGGTCGAGGTCCTCGGCGAGGTCGCGGGCCGACTCGTAGCGCCGGGCGGGGTCCTTCTCCAGGCACTTGGCGACGATCGTTTCGAGGTCCTCGGGGACCGAGGGCGCGATCTGGCGCAGCGGCCTGGCGTCTTCCTGGACGAGCTGGACCAGGATGCGGGCGAGGTTGCCGCCCTTGAACGGCGGCGCGCCGGCGAGCATCTCGTAGAGCACGATGCCAAGGCTGTAGACGTCGGTGCGCCGGTCGAGGGCGCGCCCCTGGGCCTGCTCGGGGGAGATGTAGGCGGGGGTGCCGCTGATCATGCCGGTGCGGGAGAGGACCGTCTCGTCCTGGTCCATGGCGAGGCCGAAGTCCACCACGAACGGGCGCAGCTCGCCCGACTCGTCGCGCGCCAGCAGGATGTTGCCCGGCTTGAGGTCGCGGTGGATGAGGCCGGTGCGGTGGGCGGCGTGGACGGCGCGGGCGACGTCGCGCACCAGCCGGGCCTTGGTCTCGACGGTGAGCTCCTCGGGCACCTCGCAGATGCTCCGGCCGTCGATGTACTGCATGGCGATGTAGGGCCGCCCCTCGACCTCGCCCACCTCGTGGACCTGGCAGACGTTGGGATGGCCGACGCGGGCCTGGGCGCGGGCCTCGCGCAGGAAGCGCTCGGTCTGGGCGGCGTCGTTCCGGTGGAGGAACTTGAGGGCCACCCAGCGGCCGAGAGTGGGATCGAATGCCTTGTAGACGGTGCCCATGCCGCCCGAGCCCAGGAGGCGCTCGACGCGGTAGCGGGTCCAGCCGGCGAGGAAGCGCAGCTCCGGTGGGAAGGCGGGACCGGCGGCGGAGGGCGGGCCGCTCGTCGCCGAGGGGGGCCAGGGGCGGGCGGGCCCGATCACGTCGGGTGTGAGGTCGCCGACGTCCCCTTCGAGCTCGGCGGCCAGGGCCTCGACGGTGCCGGCGTCCAGGAAGCCGGCTTCGATCAGCGCCCGGACCCACCGCCCATCCAGGAGGGACGCGTCATCCTTCCCGGTGTTATCGGGCAGATGGTCGGCGACCGAGTCGAGGTCCTCCCAGCGGAGGCGGCCCTTGGCGATCGCCAACCGCAGGAGACTGCTCTCCGTAGGCCGGGTCATTGTGGTCGTCGATGGACTCATCAGTGTAACCCGTTAGGCGCCGGGACGAGGCGATTCATTACACTCCGCGAAGAATCCCATGGACCTATAGAGAGGTGACGGGAGGGGAGGAAAGATTTCAGGGGCCGTGGCCGTGGCCCCGCCCCTAGGCCCCTACACTAGGCCGCTACCAGCCCGACGCCGGACAGGAGGCTGCGCAGCACGGCCGGCTCGACGGGCTTGACGAAGTGGTGGTGGATGCCGGCTTCCTGGGAACGGCGCCGGTCTTCCGGCTGGCCGTAGCCGGTCATCGCCACCAGGAGCGTGTGGTCGAGCCCCAGCTCGTCGCGCAGGCGGCGGGCGACCTGGTAGCCGTCGAGGCCGGGCAGGCCGATGTCGAGCAGCACCACCTCGGGCTGCTGCAAGCGGGCCTCCTCGATGGCGGTGCGGCCGTCGTGGACAACGTGGACGTCGTGGTTCCAGAGCCGCAGCAGGGTGGCGAGGCTCTCGGCGGCGTCGATGTTGTCCTCGACCACCAGCACCCGCAGCGGCCGGGTGCCGATGGCGGCGGCCGGCTCGGGCGCCGGCAGGGCGGCGTCGGCGGGGACGCGGACGGGCAGGCGGATGACGAACTCGCTGCCCTGGCCGAGGCCGGGGCTGGAGGCCGTCACCCGGCCTTCGTGCATCTCCACCAGGCTGCGCACCAGCGTCAGGCCGACGCCGAGGCCGCCGTCCGAGCGGGCCAGCGAGCCGTCCGACTGCACGAAGGGCTCGAAGACGCGCTCGAGCACGTCCGCCGGGACGCCGATGCCGCTGTCGCGCACGCGGATCACGGCCTCGTCCCCCTCGCGGCTCGCCGCGACCCAGATGCGGCCGCCCGGCATGGTGTACTTGGCGGCGTTGTTGAGGAGGTTCGAGATCACCTGCTCCAGGCGGGTGGGGTCCGCTTCCAGCCGGACGCTCTGGGGCGGCAGCTGGACCGACAGCTCGTGGCCGCGGCTCTCGATGAGCGGCCGGGTGCCCTCCACGGCCCGCTGGAGGATGGTGTCCAGGCTCACCACCTCCTTGCGCAGGCGGATGCTCCCCTGGTTGATGCGGGAGACGTCGAGCAGGTCGTCCACCAGCCGGGCCAGGTGCTTGACCTGGCGCTCCACCATCTCCCGCGCGGGCTGGAAGGTGGGATCGACCGTCTCGACCTGGCGCATCAGCTCGACCGCGTTGCGGATGGGGGCGAGCGGGTTGCGCAGCTCGTGGGCCAGCATGGCGAGGAACTGGTCCTTGCGGCGGTCGGCGCCCACCAGCTCCTCGGCGCGCCGGCGCAGCTCCTCCTCCAGGCGCTTTTGCTCGGTGACGTCGAGCTGCGTGCCCCAGACGCGGACGAGCCGGCCGTCCTCGACCACGCCCGTCAGGTTGTTGAGGAAGACCTTGGGATTGCCCTCGGCATCCACCTCGTGGGACTCGGCGCCGGTCAGCCGGTAGCCGGACTGGACGAAGCTCCGCAGGTATCTCTGGTTGTGCACGTCCGCCGAGGGGAGGAGCTGGCCGAGCCGGGCGCCCAGGATCTCCGCCTCGGAGTCCAGGCCGTACATCCGCGCCATGACCTGGTTGCACTCGGCGAGCATGGCGTGCCGGAAGAAACGCTCGACCTGCTCCTCCTCGGGGAGGTCGACCGGCACCGGCTCGTCCAGCTCGCAGCGCCAGATGCCCTCCGAGCTCTGCTCGATGAAGGCGCGGTAGCGCTCCTCGCTTTTGCGCAGCTCCCGCTCGGTCCGGGTGCTCTCGGTGACGTCGCGCAGCACCAGCACGGCGCCCGTGGAGCTCCGGCCGTCGTCCTGCAAAGGCTCCAGGGTGGTCTCGATCCGCCGCTCGCCGCCGGCGTCCGGCAGGAGGACATGGTGGAACACCGCGCCGCGGGCCTGGCCCTTCGCGGGCCGGACCAGGGGCAGCCTGGCCGGGCGGCGGGTCGTCTCGTCGATCAGGGAAACGACCTCATGGAAGGGACGGCCATGCGCCGGGCCCAGCTCGAGGCCGGTCAGGGTTTCGGCGGCCGGGTTCATGAACGTCACCCGGCCCTGGGCGTCCGTGGTGACGACCGCGTCACCAATCTTGTCCAGCGCCACACGGAGCCAATCGGGTTGTGCATGGCTTCCGGGATCTGACATTTCGCGAGTACCTCTCAGCTATCACGATAATCGTATGATGAGCCATATCCGGATGTTTCAAGGGACACGTCCCCCCGAGAGGGATTTGGTCTCCTCTATAGGCTTCAGCACGTCCCATGCCAGGAAGGGGCTCCGGCCAAGCGAGGGGGATCGCCACGGAACGCGCGCGAGCCGCCGCCGAAGCCACTCGCGCCGCTCCCCTTTGCTCTCGGCATTCCCCCCTCCGGACTGGCGGTTCTCCCCCGGCGAGGTGGACATCCCCCCTCCGGAGGGGAGGTTCTCGCGTCCGGAGGGGAGAACGGGATCGAGGGAGGGGAAACCCGCGCGTCCGGAGGGGCGAACCGCGCGTCGAAAGGGGAGGGTCGCGCGTCCGGAGGGGGGAGGCGCGAGTCCAAAGGGGAGCACCGCAAGTCCGGAGGGGAGAAGCCCGCGTCCAAAGGGGAAAAGCCCCCCTGGGACCGCCGGCGTCCCGCCGGCCTGCTTACTAAGCAGTTAGCCAAGCCGGCGGGACGCCGGCGGTCCGAGGGAGAGCTCCGACCATCAATGCCAGGGCCGGGTCTCCAGCGTGGGCGCCCGCATCGCCCGGAAGTAGGGGAGCAGGCCCACCGTCGCGTCCCAGTAGGGTGTGCGGCGGAACCACCACTGATAGCGCGCGTTGGCATCGGCGGCAAATTTTTCATCCTTGAGAGCGGTCTGCCACTCCGCCGCGGTCTTGGAATCCTTCAGCATCTCGGCCGCGAGCCCTTCGAGCACCCGCGGATCGATGTACTCCTTGCCCTCGAAGACGGTGGAGAGCAGGCCCCAGGAGAGCAGCGAGTCGGGGGCCTCGGGCTCGAGGAGCTGGACCGCCACCTCGAAGTCCGGCTGGTCGGCGGGAATCCACAGCGTTCCCGCCGGGATCTGGCGCCGCTCGGCCGTCCGCGCCGCCTTGGCCGAGAGCCGCGTCAGCCCCTGGTAGCTCGCGGGCGCGGGCTGCGGCTCCGAGACCCGCATCGCCTCCACTTCGATCTCGACCGGCTTGGCGAGCCTCTCGACCCGCAGGCCGTGGCCGCGCAGCCGCGCCTCGATCTGCGGCCAGCCGGGAAGCAGCAGGTAGCCGCGGGGCCGGGGGACGGCGGCCGTGATCTTCGGCTTGTGATACCAGGGCACCTCGATCTCCCGCACCTCGCCGCGCCGGAAGAGGAGCAGCGGCTGGCCGTTGACGACGGAGGTCCTGGTGTCGCCCGCGTAGACGGGGAAGCGGATGGGGTCCGACTGGTCGCTCTGCTCGTAGCTCACCACCACGTCCGACGGCGGGGCGTCCGGCTTGCCCTTGGCCACCGTGGCCGCCTCCGCCTCCGCCACGGCGCGGGTGAGCTCGTCCGGGTCGCGGGCGATCTCGGAGAGCAGCGCCACGAGGAAGTCGCGGGTCGCCAGCACCCGCTGCTCGTAGGGCTTGTAGGAGTGCGTCTCGACCAGGATCGACGGCCGGTTGCGCAGCGGGAAGTAGCCGGAGGAGTAGCGAGGCTGGCCCACCCAGGAGCTGAACCCCTTGGCCGGGTCGTTGCGGTCGACCAGGTCGACGTAGGGGCCGTTCTTGTGGCCCGCCTTCGCCGTCGCCGCGAGCACCGCCGGGAAGTGGGCCCGCATCCAGGCGTCCACGGAGGGCGGCGCCTGGGGCGCCTCGGACCACGCCCAGGTGAGGACCCAGTCGTGGTCCACGCCGTCCGTGACGTGGTTGTCCACGTGGAGATGGGGGCGCCAGGCGTTGACCAGGGAGATCAGCGAGCGCGCCTCCTCGGAGGCGAGCTTCAGGTGGTCGCGGTTGAGGTCGAGCCCGTTGGCCGTGGTGCGGAAGCCCATCCCCTCCCGCGGGCCGTCCTGGTTGGGGCGGTTGTACTTCGAGACCCGCTCGTGCCCGTCGACGTTGTAGATCGGCAGGACGACCAGCGTCACCTTCTCCAGGATCTCCCGGTGCCGGCCGGCGGCCAGGTCGCGCAGGAGCATCAGCGAGGCGTCCTTGCCGTCGATCTCCCCGGCGTGGATGCCGTTCTGGATCAGCACGATGGGCTTCGGCAGCTTCTGCGCCTTGCGGCCGGTGAAGGCCTTCTCCCGGGAGACCACCACGAACGGCAGGGGCCGGCCCTGGCCCGAGGTGCCGTAGAAGCCGAGGTAGAGCTCGGGGAAGTGGGCCTGGACCTTCTTGATGAAGTCGATCGTCTCGTCGTAGCTCGAAGTGGCCGCGAAATCGGTGAGCTCGGCCCGGGTCTTCAGCTTCGCGAGCGCCTCCACGGCCTCGCGGCTGGGCGGCGCCATCGGCGCTCCGGAAACCGTGGGGGCCTCCTCGTCCGGATCGCCGGGCGGGGCCTGGGCGAGAGCGCCGAAGGAAAGGAGCAGAAGGGCGAAGAGGGTCAGGAAATTCAGGCGAGCGCGATGGGTCATGAGGGTCTCCGGGTCGGGATCGGAAACTGTAGCACCGGCTGAGGACGGTCTCGTTGCCGGAGCCCCGCCCGGGCATAAATGCCAGGGCTATGGAACCCCGCCGGGTAAACCCGACGCCTCCCGAATTGGCTTCAGTCGGCTTTAGCCGGCTGTTCTGCATAGCCCGGGCATTTATGCCCGGGCGGGGCTCAAGCTTCGTCATCTCCTGATAGTGGCACTACTGGCATAGCCCATGCAAAGGGTCCAAATGGGAGCCGATGCTCCCGGTCTCATCGAGAAATCACAAGGGAAGAGAGGAGATCGTCATGATTTTCATCCTTCGTCGGAGAGGAACGAGAGCCCTGGCCATGGCCGCGGGCGCCGCTCTTCTTTGTGCCTCCGCATGGGCGGCGACCCCGTCGGCCGGCACCGTTTCGCAATCGGCGCCCCAGGCGGCCTGGACGGGCGGCCCTGGCGTGCCCACGGCGGCTGCCACTTGCGGCAGTGCCAACAACGCGAGTTGTGATAATTACAAACTGACCCTCGTTCCGCCTTCCTACGCCTTCAAAGTCGAGATCGCCCTCACTCTTCAGGCGACCGACGACTACGACCTCGAGGTCTACGGCCCCGACGGCGCCCTGGCGGCCAGCTCCGGCAACGGCCCCGGCCAGGCGGAGACGGTGGTGCTCAACAACCCCGCGGCCGGCACCTACACGGTGAGCGCCTCGCCGTACGCCGCGCTGTCGGCCTACGCGGGCAGCGCCAAGATCACCCAGCTCGCGGCGCCGCCGGCGCCCTCCAGCGAGACGCCGCCGCGCTACGCCAACTACATCCCGCCGGCCGGCAAGGGCCAGGGCGCGGGCGAGCCGACCCTGGGCGTCAACGAGCGGACGGGATCGGTGATGTACATCGCCGGCACCGAGACCCTGAAGGTCGATTTCAACGACTGCACCTCGCCGGCCTCGGCCAAGTGGACGGACCGTAGCGCCCTGCAGACCTCCCAGGTCACCTTCGACCCGATCCTATTCACCGACCAGGCGCTGGGCCGCACCTTCGTCTCCCAGCTCCTGCCCACCAAGATCAGCCTGATGGCCTACTCGGACAACGACGGCCTCACCTGGCTGCCCAGCCAGGGAGCGGGCATCAACTCCGGCGTCGACCACCAGAGCATCGGCGGCGGCCCCTTCGCCCCCGGCCTGCTGCAGCCCCTGACCTCCTACCCGAACATCGTCTACTACTGCTCGCAGGACATCGCCATGGCGCAGTGCGCCACCAGCCTCGACGGCGGCACGACCTTCGGGCCGGCGGTGCCGATCTACAACATCACCCAGTGCGGCGGCCTGCACGGCCACGTCAAGGTGGGGCCGGACGGCACGGCCTACGTGCCCAACAAGAGCTGCGGCGGCGGGCAGGGCTTCTCCGTGTCGCATGACAACGGCCTCACCTGGACGGTCAAGACCGTTCCGGGCAGCTCGGGCGGCGAGTGGGACCCCTCGGTGGGCATCGCCACCGACGGCACCGTCTATTTCGGCTATGAGGATGGCGACGGCCATCCCAAGGTCGCCGTCTCCCTGGACAGCGGCGACACCTGGGCCTACATCGTGGACGTCGGCACCCAGTTCGGCCTCCAGAACATCGCCTTCCCGGCGGTGGTGGCGGGCGATCCGGACCGCGCGGCCTTCGCCTTCCTGGGCACCACCACGGGCGGCGACCTCGGCGGCGACGACCCCAACGCTCCGGCGGTCTGGCACCTCTACGTGGCCCACACCTACGACGGCGGCGCGACCTGGGTGACGGCGAACGCGACGCCCGGCGACCCGGTGCAGCGCGGCACCATCTGCAGCAGCGGCACGACCTGCGGCACGACCCGCAACCTCCTGGACTTCATGGACGCCGTCACCGACGCCCGCGGGCGGGTGCTGGTGGGCTACGCCGACGGCTGCGTGGGCGGCTGCGCCACCGGCGGCACCAACAGCGGCACCGCGCTGGCGACCATCGCCCGGCAGTCGAGCGGCAAGGGGGTCTACGCCGAGTACGACCTGCCCCTCGACCTGCCGGCGGCGCCCCTCGTCGAGGCGAGCCAGGCCAACGGCGTCGTCCACCTCACCTGGTCGACGCCGGACGACCACGGCACGCCGATCCTGGGCTACCGCATCTCCCGGCGGCCCGCGGGCGGCGTCTTCGAGCAGATCGCCGGCGTCGGCGCCGACACCCACTCCTACGACGACACTCCGCCGTCCGGCACCACCTACACCTACCGGGTCAAGGCGGTGAACTCGATGGGCGAGGGCCCGGCGTGCAAGGAAGTGGCTCCGACCCAGGCGGCTCCGGCGACGCTGACCTGCGCCGCGCCGGGCACCCAGGTGGCGACCGACCCCGCGGGCGACGTGCCCGTGGCGGCCCTCGATGTCAAGTCCCTCTCGGTCGCCGAGCCCCCCAACGGCAAGATCGTCTTCACCCTCAAGGTCGGCAGCCTCGCGAGCTTCACCCCCGGCAGCACCTGGATGATCCTCTGGAACCGTCCGACGCCCGACGCCACCTACGACCGCAACTACGTGGCCATGCGGGCCACCGGCCTCGGCACGGTGGCGTTCAAGTACGGCAAGATCTCGCCGCCCAACCTGAACCAGGGGACCGATCTCGGGAACGCCACCGGCAGCTTCTCGGCCGACGGCACGATCACCCTCTCCCTCACCCCCGCGCAGGCGGACGGCATCGGCGCCGGCCAGGATCTGCCGGCCCTGGAAGCCCGCACGTTCCTGGTGAACGTCAGCGGCCAGCCGACCTCCCAGGCGTCGTCGGTGGACCACACCACCGGCGCCAACTACACGCTGGTCGGCAGCGCGCACTGCGGAGGCAACTAAAGCTCTCCCCCTGGAGTCCATCGATTGTTGAGGGCGGCCCGGAGGGACCGCCCTTTTTTCTTGAGGCAAGCCGCTTGCATCGAGGTCCATGCGAGCCCCGGGCGGGGAAACCGGTTGTACTCTCCAAGGAGACGATAATGACCACCATCGATCGTGTCGCAGGCAAAGCCGCGGCGGCCATGGCCATGCTGGCGCTTGCCGCTTTTCCGGCCTGGGCCGCCAGCCCGGCCACGGGCACCGTTTCTTCGGCTACCCCGCAGAAGACCTGGGGCGGGGGCCCCCTGCTCCTGAGCGTCGGCACCACCTGTGGCAGCGCCAACAATGCGAAGTGTGACAATTACAAGCTGACCGTCGCCGCGCCGTCCTCCGGCAGCTTCAAGGTGGAGATCGTCCTCACCCCGCAGCTCGTGGACGACTACGACCTCGAGGTCTACGGCCCCGGCGGGGCGTCCCTGGGCACTTCGGGCAACGGGCCCGGCACGGCCGAGAAGGTGGTCCTCACCAACCCGGCGAGCGGCATCTACACGGTGAGCGCGGGTCCCTACCTGGCGCTCCACGCCTACACCGCCAAGGCGACCCTGACCGTGCTGCCCCCGCCGCCTCCGCCGCCCTCCGGCGCGGCGCCGGTCTACGGCGTCTTCGCCCCGCCGGCCGGGGTGGGCACGAGCGCGGGCGAGCCGACCCTGGGGATCGACGAGGCCACGGGCGCGGCGATGTTCGTCGCCGGCACCCAGACGCTCAAGGTCGCCTTCAACGACTCGGTCACGCCGTCCACCGCCACCTGGACGGACGTCAGCGCGCCGCTGACCTCGCTGATCACCTTCGATCCGATCCTGTTCACGGACCAGCAGACGGGCCGCACCTTCGTGTCGCAGCTCCTGCCGACCAAGATCAGCCTCATGGAGTACACCAACGACGACGGCGCCACCTGGAACCCCAGCATGGGCGCGGGCATCAACTCGGGCGTCGACCACCAGAGCCTCGGCGGCGGGCCCTTCGCGCCGGGGCTGCTGGCGCCCCTGACCTCCTATCCGAACATCGTCTACTACTGCTCGCAGGACATCGCCCTGGCCCAGTGCGCCACCAGCCTCGACGGCGGCACCACCTTCGGCCTGGCGGTCCCGATCTACAACCTCACGCAGTGCAACGGCCTGCATGGCCATATCAAGGTCGGCCCCGATGGCGCGGCCTACGTGCCGAACAAGAACTGCAACGGCGAACAGGGCGTCGCGTACACCACCGACAACGGCCTCACCTGGACGGTCGACAAGATCCCGGGCAGCTCCGCCGGCAGCTCGGACCCCTCGGTGGGCATTGCCACGGACGGCACGGTCTACTTCGGCTACGGCGGCTCCGACGGCCACGCCTACGCGGTGGCCGGCACGCCGGGCGCCTGGAGCCAGCCCTACGACGTGGGCGCCGCGCTCGGCATCCAGAACATCGCCTTCCCGGCCGTGGTCGCGGGCGACCCCGACCGGGCGGCCTTCGCCTTCCTGGGCACGACGGCGGGCGGCAACGTCACCGGCGACGACGTCAATTCCACGGCCGTCTGGCACCTCTACGTGGCCCACACCTACGATGGCGGCGCGAGCTGGACGACGGTGGACGTGACCCCCACCGATCCGGTGCAGAAGAGCACCATCTGCACCGCCGGCACCACCTGCGGCACGACCCGCAACCTGCTGGACTTCATGGACGTCGTCGCGGACGCCCAAGGGCGCGTGCTCGTCGGCTACGCCGACGGCTGCGTGGGCGCCTGCGTCACCGGCGGCGCCAACACCTACGCCGCCGAGGCCCGCATCGCCCGGCAGAAGAGCGGCAAGGGCCTGTACTCCGCGTTCGATTGAAGGCTGGTTGTGCTTCGCCCCCTCTCCGGCAGGAGAGGGGGCCGTCCGCTCTCCTTGCCGTGCGCCCTCCGCTCAGTCATGGCGGCCGTCCCGATGGGTCGCGACGTAGGCCCATGGCGCGTGCAGCGCACCCCAGAGGTTGGCCCAGAGCAGGCGCGGAGGCATGGAGTGGCGGCCGAGGAGGCCGAGGACGATGCGGCCGGCGAGCCAGGGGCACCAGCGCAGCAGGGCGAAGCGGGCCACCTCGCTCCTCGGCACCTCGCCCTCGCGCCATCGCTTGATGAGATAGACGCCGAACGAGCGGCCGTCGTCGCGGAGCTGGCGGAAGAGCGCCGCCATCTCCCGGCGGTGCTGGTGCCAGACGAGGGCGGCCGGCTCGTAGCGCAGGGTCCAGCCGCCGGCGACGACGCGGTGGAACATGTCGAGATCGCCGCCGCCGGAGGCGGGCGTGCCCACGTCCAGGGCCGGGTCGAAGCCGCCGGCCGCCGCGAGCACGGCGCGCCGGAAGGCCATGTTCGCGCCGACGCCGGCCGCCTGGATGGCGAGCAGCTCCCCGGGCTTCATCCGCTCGCGCCGGAACGTGCGGGGCCGCCGCCCCTTGCCCATGCCGCCGTAGGCGAGCTCGAAATACTCCTGGGCCGGCGTTTCCAGCTCCGCCGGCGCCACCAGCCCGGTCACCGCCGCCACCTCCGGATCGGCGAAGGCGCGGGCCAGGGCCGAGAGCCAGCCGGGGTCGGCCCGCGCGTCGTCGTCGGTGAACGCGATGAGGTCGTGCCGCGCCTCGGCGATGCCGCGGTTGCGGGCCCGGTCGAGGCCGGGCCGCGGCTCGCGCACGTAGCGCACCGGGAGGGCCGCCGCGAGGCGGGCCGTGGCGTCGTCGCGCGGCGCGTTGTCGACGACGATCACCTCGTAGGCGGGGTATTCGAGGGCGAGGAGGGAGCGCAGGCACCGCTCCAGGAGCGCGGTGCGGTCGCGGGTGCAGACGACGACGCTGATCGGCGGCGGCTGCGGCAGGGGATGGGGGAGCGCCGCGGGCTCGGGCCCGGCCCCGGGAAAGGGGCCTTCGAACGGCAGCGCCCTCAGCAGCGGCACCGGCAATCTCTCGGCGAGGACGCGGCGGAGATGGATCCCGCGCAGCGGCTCCGCCCCGGGCCGGCAGGGGATCGAGCCGATCTCCTGGCCGCCATGGAGCAGGCGGACGCCGTGGGGCCTCTCCCGGTCGAGGATCGCTTCCGCCTCGGCGATCCCCGCGCGGAGGTCGATCCGAAGCTCCTCCCTGTCCATGCTCGGAGCTTTCCCGAGGAGGTCCCGCAGGGCGCGCCGCGTCCCCACCTCGCTGGCCACCCCGCGCCAGTACCAGTAGCCGCGCAGGGCTCCATACAGGCCGCGCCAAGGCCGGCGCAGCCGGGCAGCCTCCAGGGCGTCGAGCCCGCGGCGGACGACGGCGGCGATCCGGTCGCCCAGGGCCGGCAGGCCGAAGGCGATCCCGCCGAGGGTGGACGGGCCCCGGGAGAGCTCCAGGGCCGGCAGCAGGTCCGGGTGGCGGGCGCCGATGGCGACGTCCCCCCGGCCCTCCTCCCGCGCTCTGCGCAGCGAGCCGTCGAGATCGGTGCCGTCGAAATGGCAGGCCACGGCGCGCGGAGCGAAGGCGAGGGCCGCCCCGGCCGCCAGCAGGCGGGCGCCCAGCTCGAAATCCTCCCGGCAGCGCAGGCCGGGATCGAACCCCCCGATCCGCGTGAAGAGGGCCGCGGGGAGCGACAGGTTGCCGGTCAGCACGTCGCCGTAGGTGAAGCGATGGCCCGCCCGTCCCATCTCCCGGAACAGCTCGAACCACCAGGCCCGCTGGCCGAGCCGGAAGAAGCCGGCGCCACTCTCGACGGCCGGCAGGGCGGGGCCGGCGACGGCTTTTCCTGGCTCCCCCGGTCCAGGCCCCTCGCGGTGCGCCTCGGCGTGAGCGGCGATCAGCTCGGGGGTGGGCTCGACGTCGTCGTCCAGGAAGAGGAGCAGGCCGCCCCGCGCGCGCCGCGCGCCGGCATTGCGCGCCGCGGCGGCCCCGGCGGCGGGCTGCTCGACGATCCGGAGGGCAAACGGCCACTCGGTGCTCCGGAGCCAGTCCGCCGTGCCATCCGTGCAGCCGTCCGCCACCACCACGACTTCCAGGGGCCTGGAGGTCTGGGCGCTCAGCGCCGTCAACGTCCGCTCCAGGGACCTCCTGCGCTCGTGCGTGGGGATTATTACGCTGAGATCGATTACGCTGAGATCAATTGCGCTGAGGTCGACGACGCTCACGCCGGCCGTGCCTCGGCCCTGAGGTGGGCGGACACGCGCCGGCGGGACCGCAGGTAGGCGAAGGGCCCCGCCGCGCAGCCGCGCAGCTCCGCCATCACCAGGTCGAGCGGCATGCTGCCGGGCCGCCGCAGCAGCGACACGGCCAGCCTCCGGAGCTGGCCGTGGAGGAACCAGCCCCAGGCGGCGGCGGGCACCGACAGCTCGCCCTCCACCAGCAGGCTCCGCGTCCAGGCGGCGTAGACGCCCACGCCGTAGCCGTACAGGGTTGCCCGCAGCTCCTCCCAGGTACGCCGGTGGCGGTGCCAGTTGATCGCTTCCGGCTCGTAGACGATGCGGTATCCCGCCGCCAGGATGCGCGTGAAGAGCTCATGGTCGCCTCCCGAGCGGGTGGGAGTGCCGGCGTCGAGGGCCTCGTCGAAGGGGCCGATCTCATGGAGCACGGAGCGCCGCACCGCCATGTTGACCCCGGCGCCGATCCCGCCCGTCACCAGGGGGTCGTGGGAGCGCGAGTCGAACGCGGTGCGCGTGAACCCGCGGCCGAAGCCGCCGTAGCGCTCGAACCCCTCCTGCGCCGCGGTCTCGAGCTCGGCGGGCAGGGTGAGGCCGGTGACGCAGAGCACCTGGCGGTCGCCGAAGCCCGCCAGCAGGGCGCGCAGCCATCCGGGGTCCGGCGCCGCGTCGTCGTCGGTGAAGGCGACCACCTCGCCCCGCGCCTCGCGCAGGGCGCGGTTGCGCGCCACGTCGAGCCCCGGCCGGTCCTCGCGCACGTAGCGCACCCGGCCATGGGAGGCCGCCAGCCGCTCTGTCTCTCCGCTCGCCGGGCAGTTGTCGACGACCAGGATCTCCTGGCCGTCGTCGGGGAGCCGCATCAGCGCTGCCAGGCAGGCGCGCAGATCCTCGGGACGGTCGCGGGTGCAGACGGCGACGGTGGCCGAGGGGCGGGGCCCGGCCGGCGGCGCGGCGTCCCATCCCAGGTGATCGTGGAGCCAGCGCTCCCGGAGCGGCCAGCCCGCCGCCTCGATCAGCGTCTCGCGCAGCCCCTCCGTGCCGGCGCGCCCGCCGGTCACCGGCAGCACGGCCTGGCCCACGGGCCGGCCCCGCCAGCGGATCAGGACGAAGGCGCGATCGTAGGCGTCGAGCCCGTCGAGCCCGTCCGGCAGCTCCCGCAGGTCGAGGTCGAGGACGGCGGTGGGCAAGCCTCTACTCCCCCTCCGGCTGGTCGGCCGCCCGCGGCTCCCAGGCGCGGCCGGGGAGTCGCCCTCTCACCGGCCCGGCCCCTCTGCCTCGTAGGCCGCGATCACCTCGCGGGCCGGCCCTTCCATGCGCACCCGGCCGCGCTCCAGCCAGACGGCGCGGGCGCACAGCTCGCGGACGGTCTCCACGTCGTGGGAGACGACGACCAGGGCGCCGCCCCGGCGCAGGTGCTCGCGCAGGCGCTCCAGGCAGCGGTGGCGGAAGTCCTGGTCGCCGACGGCCAGGACCTCGTCGAGGAGCAGCACGTCGGGCCGCACGCACAGGGCCACGGAGAAGGCGAGGCGCGCCTGCATCCCCGAGGAGTAGTACTTGACGGGCTCGCGGATGAAGTCGCCGAGGTCCGCGAATTCCAGGATCTCCGGCAGCCTGGCCGCAAGCTCGCGCCGGGTCAGGCCCAGCACGGCGGCGTAGAGAGAGACGTTCTCGAGGCCCGTCAGCTCGGGCTGGAGGCCGGCGCCCAGCTCGATGACGGCGGTGAGGCGCCCGCGGGTCTCGATGATCCCCTCGGTGGGCACGTAGATGCCGGCGATCAGGCGCAGGGCGGTGCTCTTGCCGGAGCCGTTGGAGCCGATCAGGGCCACCGCCTCCCCGGGCTCCACGCGCAGGTCGAAACCGGCCAGGGAGAACTCGGCGTGCCGGACGTGGATGGGCCGGCGCAGGAAGGCGCGGACGAAGAGCTCCCGCAGCGACCGGGTGCGGTGCTCGTAGCGGTAGAACCGCTTCACCACGCCGCGGCAGAGCACGGCCGGCACCGCGGGCACCGCGGGCGTGGCGCTAGACGATCTCGGCCAGGACCGTCTTATAGCGGTTGAAGATGGCATAGCCGGTGAAGAACAGGAGCGCCGAGGCGGCGGTGACGCCCGCCAGCAGGGCGGCGGGGGGAAAGCGCCCCTCGTAGAGCACCTCGTGATAGAGCGTCAGCAGGCCGGCGATGGGGTTCAGGAAGTAGAGCCGGCGGACCCCTTCCGGGACGAGCCGCGCCGGATAGAAGACGGGCGAGGCGTAGAAGAGCACCATCAGGACGACCGGCATTGCGTGCTGGACGTCGTTGTAGAACACCGAGAGGATCGCGAGCGGCATCACCAGCCCGAGCGACAGCAGGATCTGGAGAGCGACCAGCAGCGGCAGCAGCGCGAAGCTCGCCGGCAGCGCCTGGTGATGGAGCAGGAGGAGCACCGCGAGCACCAGCGCCAGCTCGACGACGAACTCGACCAGCCGCGACGCCGCGGCGCTCAGCACCAGCACTTCGCTGGGGAACGCCACGCTGCGGCGCAGCCCGGCATGCTCGGCCAGCACGTAGGTCGCCGTCGAGAGCATCTGCAGCAGGTAGTTCCACACGAAGTAGCCGGAGAGCAGGAAGGCCCAGTAGTCCGGCACCTTGATCTTCACCACGTGGGTGAAGACGGCGGAGAGCACGGAGAGCGTCAGCAGCGGGTTGAGCAGCGTCCAGAGGAAGCCGAGCGCGGAGCGCTGGTACTTGACCTTGAGGTTGCGGGTGGCGAGGCTGCGCAGCAGCTCGCGGGCCCGCCAGACCTCCAGCCAGGGCGCGGCGATCGTTCCGGTCGTCCGGATCATCCCGGGCCGGCCTCCACGAGTCGGCGTCGGCGGGCCAGGGCCAGCGCCGCGGGATAGGCCCAGAGCCCGGCCCAGCAGTGGCCGAGCATGCGCAGCAGCACCGGCGCCGGGAGCGGATCGCGCCCGGCGGCGCGGCGGGCGAGGCGCACGGCCGGCTTGACCAGCCGCCAGGCGAGGAAGGCCAGGACGCCCAGGCGCCGCTCGCCCCCGGAGCGCAGGAACGACTTGACCAGCAGGGCGACGAGCGCGCGCTGGTGCCCCACGATCTGGTCGCCCACGGCGTCGAGGCCGCGGCGGTGCTCGTGGCGGGCGCGCGCCGCCGGCTCGTAGACGACCTCGTGGCCCGCCTGGAGGATCCGCCAGAGGGCGTCGTGATCGCCACCTCCCGGCAGCGCCGGCCCGAGGTCGAGCGCCTCGTCGAAGCCGCCGAGCGACAGCAGCAGCGGGCGGCGGACGGCCAGGCTGCAGCCGCTGCCCACGCTCACCGCCCAGGCGATGAGGGGCGCCCGGCGGCCGTGCAGGGGCCGGCCGGCGTCGAGCGGCAGGCGGACCCGCTGCCCGCCGCGGGCGTAGCCGCCGTTGTCCTCGAACAGCCGCTGCGCCGGCGTCTCGACCGCCAGCGCGTCCACCCGCCCGGTCACGGCTCCCACCCGGGCGCTCTCCGCGAACGGCGCCAGCATGGCGGCGGCCCAGTCCGGGTGCGCCACCGCGTCGTCGTCGAGGAACGCCACCACCTCCTGCGTGGCCGCCGCGAGCGCCCGGTTGCGCGCGAAGTCGAGGCCGGGCACGGGCTCCGCCAGGTAGCGCACGGCCGGCATGGCCAAAGACCCGGCTTCGACCGCCTCGCGGGTGCGGCCGTCGCGCGGGGCGTTGTCGATCACCAGGATCTCGGCCGGCGGCTCGGACTGGACGGCGAGCGAGGCCAGGGCGCGCCGGAGCATCTCCGGCCGGTCCCGGGTGCAGAGGGCGACCGAGAGGCGTACCGGCGCGCTCATCTCCGAAAGCTCCCTGCCCACGATTCGCCGCCGGCGTGGCGGCGGCTCAGCCAGCGCAGCCCGCCCACGGCCAGGCCGGCGGCGTAGGAGAGCCGGGCCGCCGCGATCAGGGGCAGCATCCAGAGCGGCTCCAGGACCCGGTGGCGGGTCCAGCAGAGCACCGTGTGGGCCGTGTGGGAGACGGCGAGGGGAAGGCTCGCCGCGATCAGCAGCCGCGGCCGGCGGTAGAGCCAGGCCCAGCGGACGGCCGGGCTGCCGCTCTTGCTCTCGAGGGCGCTGTACCCCCAGCGGTAGTTGCGGCGCAGCAGGTTGCCCATCCCGGGCCGGTTGTGGTGATACACCACCGCCGACGGCTCGAAGCGGATCCGCGCGCCGGCGCTCGCCAGCTCCTCCTGCCAGCCCAGCTCCTCGTGCCCGTCCGCCACCGGCCGCCGCTCCGTGAAGCCCGCCGTGGACAGGAAGTCGTCCCGCCGGACGCTCAGGTTGGCCGGCGTATGGTTGGCCACGTAGCCGGCGGCGCGCCCGGGATGGACGTGGTACGAGCCGCAGTAGTGGTCGCAGCGGCCCGTCGCCGGCAGACCCGGGGGGATGTCCAGCGAGCCGCCGACCACCACCTCTCCCTCGTCGTGGCGGGCGAGGAGCCGCGCCAGCCAGCCGGCGGCGGGCGCGCAGTCGGCGTCCAGGAAGACGAGAGGATCGCCGGTGGCCGCGGCGGCGCCCCGGTTGCGCGCCACCCCGGGGGAGCCGCCCTGGCCCGGGCCGAGCGTGACCACCCGCGCTCCCGCGGCCGCGGCGATCGCCGCCGTGCCGTCCGTCGAGCCGTCGTCCACCACCACGACCTCCAGCTCGACTCCCGCCGGGATCCGCTGGGCGAAGACGGCGGCGAGCGTGCGCCCGATCGCCGCCGCCTCGTCGCGGGCCGGGATCACGACGGATACTCGCGATGTCCCCGATGCCCGCCAGGCCTCAGGCGGCACGGCTCACCTCCTTGTAGATCTCGCTGACCGAGCGGACGAACGAGAACCAGCCGAACCGCTCCTCGGCACGGCCCCGGGCCGTCCTGGCTAGGCGGTCCGCGAGCCCGCGGTCGCGCAGCAGCCGCACGATGCCGCTCGCCAGCTCCGGCGCCCAGGCGCCGGTCAGCAGGGCGCACTCCTCGTCCAGCAGGGCCCGGTGGGCCGGGATGTCCGTGGCGACGATCGGCTTGCCCGCCGCGAGGTAATCGAAGATCTTGAGCGGCAGGTTGTCCCCGTAGGCCCGGGGCGACACGAGCACGTCGGCCATGGCGAGGAAGCCGGGGATCTTCTCCCGCGTCTGGCGCTTCACCACCCGCAGGGCGCCCTCCCGGATCAGGTTGACGTGCTCGCGCGATACGGCCGTGCCGCCCGTCTCGTCCGCCCCCACCAGCACGAAGGCGACGTTCGGCACCTCCGCCCGCACGTGGGGGATGGCGGCCAGCAGCTCCGGCAGCCCCTGATACGGCTCGAAGGTGCCGCTGTAGAGCACCACGGGCCGGGCGGGATCCAGTCCCAGCTCGCGCCGCAGCGCTCCCGCCTCCTCGGGCGTCGCCGAGGGCAGGGCGCTGGCGAACCGCCACTCCCGCAGCCGGGCGTCCGGCGCCAGGGCCCGCACGCGCGGCGCCAGGCCCGCGCTGCTCACGATGGAGTCGGCGCGGCGCAGCAGCCAGCGCTCCATGCGGATCAGGGCCGACTGCGCCGCCATGCTGCGGAACGCGAGATGGCGGGCGAGCTGCTCCGGCAGGCTCGACTGCATGTCGTAGATCACCGGCACGCCGAACCGCTGGCCCAGGACCACGCACGGGAAGGCCGCCTCCTCCACGGCGTGGATGCACGCGTACCCGCCCTTGGAGAGCCGGCGGAACAGCTTCGAGATCAGGGTGACGTCGAGCAGCACCTTGGCCAGGGAGAATCCGATGGGCACCCGCCGCAGGTGGAAAGGGTTCGCGGCGCGGAAATACCGCACGCCGGGGATCTCGATCGTCTTCCCGATGGGAAAGGTGATCACGTCCACGTCATAGGAAAGCTGCGAGAGCGCCTGAAGAAGCTGATGCACGGCGATCGGTGTTCCACGGTCTTCGTAGAACGGCTCCGGAGCGACAACGAGCACCCGAGATCCTTGCAGAGACATCTCCCTTTTTCCCAGATGACGCCGAAGCGCATGGAAGGTGGGAACAAAGGCAGCAGGAACGATGCCAGCAATGTGATCGTTAAGAAAAGCGCCTTTTTCAGGCGCCCGCCGCCGTAGCGAAGAAAAGATTTATAATCGAAAAGCCATAGGCGGTTGTAATGAAGGCGACCTGCTTGGAAAAACGCTACAGCTCCGGCTCCCGGTCGGTTTCCGGATAGGTCCCCAGCACCCGCAGCTCGGCGGTCGCCGGGCGGACCTCGGCCATGGCGCCGCGCACGGGGTCGCGGTCGGCGTTGCCGTGGACGTCGAGATAGAAGCGGTACTGCCACGGGCTCGCGGGGATGGGGCGCGACTCCAGCTTGGCGAGGCTCACCCCGCGCCGGCTGAAGATCCCGAGCACCTCGGCCAGGGAGCCGGGCTGGTCGGACAGCGTCAGCAGGAGCGAGGTCTTGGCCGGCGTCTCGGGCGGGAAGCGGAGGGGAGCGTGCGCCAGCTCGACGAAACGGGTGTAGTTCCCCTCCTGGGACTGGATGCCCCGCCGCAGCACCTCCAGGCCGTAGACCCGGGCCGCCGAGTCGCCGGCGATGGCGGCCACGGTGGGGTCGTTGCGCTCCCGCACCTTGCGGGCCGCGCCGGCGGTGTCGAACTCCGTCTGGGCGTGGATCCACGGCACGGTGCGCAGGAAGTCCTGGCACTGGAGCAGCCCCTGGGGATGGGAGAGCACGACCCGCAGGTCTTCGACGCGGGCGCCCGGCACGCCCAGCAGGCAGTGCTCGATGCGGCTCACCGCCTCGGCGGTGATGGCGAGGCCGCCCTCGGCCAGCAGGTCGTAGGTCTCGTTGATGCTGCCGGCCGTCGTGTTCTCGATGGGCAGCAGGGCGCGGTCCGCCGCGCCCTCCCGCACCGCCTCGGCGGCGGCGCGGAAGGTCTCGAAGCCCTCCAGGAGCACGCCCTCGGGGATGCCGGCGTAGCGGCGCTGGGCCGTGAGATGGCTGTAGGACCCCTCGACTCCCTGGTAGGCGACCCGCAGGGGCGTCGAGTCCAGGCTCCGCACGTGGGCCTTCTGGTGGGCGACCGACATGTCGAGGATGACCCGGTAGAGCCGCTCCACCTCGTGGGCGTCGAGCCCCCGCTCGACCGCCGCGTGGCGCACCCGCTGGATCACCTGGTCCTCCCGCGGCTCGTCGCGGAACGGATAGGCCGTCCGCAGCTTCGCCCCCGCCACCTCCTCCGCCAGGCTCATCCGGCGGCGGAGCTGCGACAGGATCTCGCGGTCGATTTCCTCGATGGCTTCACGCAGCGCCTGTAAATCGCGGATTTCCGTCATGGGGCAGGAGTATAGCCAGTCCTCGGCCGCCCCAGCCGGACCGTGCAGATTGAAAGTTCAATCTTCAATCGGCAGGACTGCTCTGAGGTCGGAGCCGCTCCGACCTTGGTCGCGGTGACTGCGACCGTGGTCGCAACCACTCAGACCTTGGTCGCAGTGGCTCCGACCGCGGTCGCAGCGGCTCAAACCTTGGTCGCAGTCGCTCATACCTTGGTCGCAACGACTCCGACCGTGGTCGCAACGGCTCAGACCTTGGTCGCAACGGCTCAGACCTTGGTCGCAGCGGCTCAGACCGCGGTCGCAATGGCTCATACCAAGGTCGCAGTCGCTCCGACCGCGGTCGCAGAGACTCAGACCTTGGTCGCAATGGCTCATACCGCGGTCGCAGCGGCTCCGACCTTGGTCGCGGTGACTCCGACCAGGGTCGCGGCGACGGTGTCGGTGGGTTTCAAGGGGGCCGAGGAAATCGTATAAGATACGAGCCTTCCTGGAGAAACGTGGCATTGAAGAACCCTGGCCCCCAGGGAAGCGCAGCCTGACACCATGATCGGCGAAACCATCTCCAAATACAGGATCCTGGAGAAGCTCGGCCAGGGGGGCATGGGTGTCGTCTACAAGGCCGAGGATCTGCGGCTCGGGCGCGACGTGGCGATCAAGCTCCTCGCCCCCGAGCTGACGCGCGACGTGCCGGCCCGGACGCGGTTCCTCCAGGAGGCGCGGACGATCTCCAGCTTCGAGCACCCCAACATCTGCGTCGTCCACGAGGTCGACGAGACCGCGGACGGCCGGATGTTCATGGCCATGACCTACTACCCGGGGGAGACGCTGCGGGAGAAGATCGCCCGCGGCCCCCTGCCGCCGCTCGAGGCCGCCGACATCGCCGAGCAGGTGGCGCGCGGCCTGGCGCGGGCCCACGAGAAGCACATCGTCCATCGCGACATCAAGCCCGCGAACCTCCTGGTGCCGGACCATGGCCCGGTGAAGATCCTCGACTTCGGCATCGCCAAGCTCATGGGAGCGACGCGGCTGACCCAGGAGGGGCGGACTCTGGGGACGGCGTCGTACATGTCGCCGGAGCAGGTGGTGGGCGATCCCGTCGAGCCCTCGACGGACCTCTGGTCGCTCGGCGCGGTGCTCTACGAGATGCTGGCCGGGGTGCCACCCTTCGAGGGCGACAATCCCCAGGCGACCCTCTACCGCGTCCTCAACTTGCCGCCCCGCCTCGAAGAGCTGCGCTCGCGCGTGCCGGCGCCGCTCGTCGAGATCGTCCGGCGGTGCCTGGAGAAGCTGCCGGAGAGGCGCTACGCCAGCGCCGGCGATCTGGCGGAGGAGCTCGGGCGGCTGCGGGCCTCCTCGTCCAGCCCGTCGAGCGGTCCGATCTCCGTCGACTGGCCGGCGGCGGACCTGGACCTGCTGCCGACGGTGAACGAGCTGCGGCTGGTGCAGGAGAAGGTGCCGTTCGTCGGCCGGGAGGAGGAGCTGGGCCGGCTGGAAGGCCTACTGGGGGCAGCCCTGGCGGGCGGCGGCCGGGTGGTCTTCGTCAGCGGCGAGCCGGGGATCGGCAAGACGGCCCTGGTGGCGGAGCTCACCCGGCGGGCCCGCGCCGCCTGGCCCGGCCTGGTGCCGGCCGGCGGCAAGTGCAACGCGCAGACGGGGATCGGCGATCCGTACCTGCCCTTCCGGGAGATCCTCGGCCAGCTCACCTCGGAGACGGAGCCGGACTGGACGGCCGAGGTCCGCGGCGATGTCCGCGGCATCCGCGGCATCCGCGGCGTCAGCGGCGAGGGGACGTTCCGCGCCTGTCTCCACGCCCTGCTGGACAGCGGCCCGGACCTGCTCGGCACCTTCGTCCCCGCCCGCGCCCTGGCCGCCCGCGCCGCCTCCCTGGCCGTCGACGATCCGGAAGGGCTCGCCCGCCTCGAGCGCCTGCTGGAACGCCGGGAGGCCGCGCCCGCGCCGCCGCAGCAGAGCGACCTCTTCGACCAGTACAAGCAGGTGCTCCAGAGCCTGTCGCAGGAGCGGCCGCTGCTGCTGGTGCTGGAGGACCTGCATTGGGCGGACGCCGGCTCGATCAGCCTGCTCTTCCACCTGAGCCGCCGGCTGGCGGGGTGCCGCATCCTGATCGTCGGGACCTACCGGCCGGCCGAGGTGGCCCTCGGCTCGGGCCCGCTGCGCCACCCCCTGGCGCCCGTGCTCAACGAGCTGCGCCGCGAGCTGCCGGACCTCGAGGTGGACCTCAACGCGGCCGACGGCCAGCGCTTCCTCGACGCCCTCTTCGCCCTCGAGCCGAACCGCCTGGAGCCGGGGTTCCGCGAGGCGCTCTTCCGCCTGACCCAGGGCCACCCGCTGTTCACCATCGAGCTGCTGCGCGAGATGCGGGAGAACGGCGTCCTGACCAAGGACTCGCAGGGGCTCTGGAAGCAGCAGGCCGCCGTCGCCTGGGAAGACGTGCCGGCGCGCGTCGAGGCGGTCGTGGCCGAGCGCCTGGGGCATCTGCCGGAGGACCTCTACCGGATCCTGGCGGCGGCGAGCGTCGAGGGGGAAGACTTCACGGCCGAGGCGCTCGCCCGGCTGCAGGGCACGGGCGAGCGGGAGATGGTCCAGCTCCTGAGCGGCGAGCTCGACCGCCGGCACCGGCTGGTGACGGCCCTCGGCGTCCAGCGGATCGGCGGCCGGCGCCTGTCGCGCTACCGGTTCTCCCACATCGTCTTCCAGCGCTACCTCTACGGCCGGCTGGACGAGGCCGAGCGGTCCTATCTCCACGAGGAGGTCGGCGGCGCCCTCGAGGAGCTGTACGGCGACCGCGCCGGGGAGATCGCCGTGGTGCTGGCGCGCCACTTCGCCGAGGCGGGGGCCCTGCGCAAGGCTGCGGAGCACTTCGGCCGCGCCGGCCACCGGGCGAACGAGCTTTCGGCCCACGTCGAGGCGGCCGGCCACTATCAGGCGGCCCTGAAGCTGCTCGCGGACTGTCCGCCGGGCCCGGACCGCGACCGCGCGGAGCTCGACCTCCTGACGGCCCTGGCCCCGGTGCTCAACACCACGCTGGGCTACGCCTCGCCGGAGGTGGAACGGGTGTGCGACCGGGCGCTCGAGCTGGCCACGGAGATGGGCGGGGGAAGGGACCTCGGCTGGCTGCTCTACGGCATGTGGGCCCATCACTTCGTCGCCGGCGCCCTGGAGAAGTCGCTCGAGCTGGCCTTCCGCCTGGTCCAGTTCGGCGAGTCCCAGAACGACCCGGCGCTGCGGATCCAGGGCCACCTCACGGTCGCCGAAAGCTCCGAGCACCTGGGGGACTTCGAGGCGGCCCGCGAGCACGCCGAGAAGGGCTGGCAGCTCTGCCAGGCCCACGGCTCCTCGGAGTCCATAAGGCTGACGGGGCAGGACGCGGGGGTGTTGATCCTCAACAACCTGTGCTGGGTCTCCTGGATCCTCGGGTCGCCCGAGCGGGCCCTCGCCTGCCGCGACCAGTCGATGGCGCGGGCGCGCGAGATCTCCCACCCCTGGAGCTTCTCGATGGCGCTCCTCGGCTCCTTCTGGCTGCGCCAGCTCCTTCGCGACGCGCCGAAGGTTTCAGAGGAGACCCTGCAGCTCATCGAGTCCTCCGAGGGGCAGGGAGCCTACCTGTCGACCCTGGCGAAGCTCTTCCGCGGCTGGTCCATCGCGGTGCTCGGCGATGGCGATGGGGAAGAGGCGGTGGAGCGCGGCCTGGCGATGTTCCGCCAGGCCTACGCCGACAACGCCGCGACCGGCGCCCGGCTGTCCCAGCCGTACTACCTCTCGCTGCTCATCGAGGTCTGCCTGCGCCACGGCCGTTTCGACGAGGCGCGCGAGGCCCTGGAGACGGCGTTCTCCATCATCGAGGCCACGGGGGAGTCTTTCTGGGCGGCCGAGATCTATCGCCTGCGCGGCGAGCTTGGCCTTCTCACCGGGGACGAGGCCGAGGCGGAGGGATGGCTCCTGAAGGCCCTGGAGGACGCGCGCCGGCGCCGCGCCCGCTCCTTCGAGCTGCGGACGACCATGGCGATCGCGCGCCTCCGGATGGGGCAGGGCCGGCGGGAGGAGGGGAGGGGCCTCCTGGCGGAGATCTACGGCCGCTTCGACGAAGGGTTCGAGACGGCGGACCTGATCGAGGCCCGGAAGTTGCTCGCCGAGCTGGCCTAGCGCTTCTCCGGCGCCAGCCGGTGCAGCGTCGCGAGATCGTCCGGGATCAGGAACTCCACCTGCCCGCCGTACTGCTGGTCGATCAATCCCTGGAACACCATTTGCGAGAACGCCTCGACCGGCTTGGCGGGGAGGTGGTCGGCGGCCCATTGCTCCGTGCGGACGGCCGTTATCAGAAGCCCCTTGAGGACCTTGTGGCCGGAGACGGGCAGGATCCCGAGCCGGCCGCACGCCTCGGCGCCCATCAGGTCCCACATGTAGATCTGCGGCATGGCATGGAGCCCCAGGGCGGACAGGGGCTTGGGGATCATGCTCTGCAACATCTCCAGGTTGTCCTTGGCCAGGATCACCCCGGACGGGTTCCCCGCCGCCTCGACGTAATGCCGGCGGGCGTAGGAGGCGTAGAACTCGGCGGCCTCGGCGAGGTTCCGCGGGATGTAGGCGGTGCTGTCCGGCTCGTCCGCGGGATGGATGCCCACCATGCGGGCGAAGACCTGCCAGAGGTAGTAGTAATCCTCGGCCTCGTCGTCCTTCAGCTCCACCTCCAGCCTCTGGAGGCCGTCGACCACCAGGTAGGAGAAGGCGATGAGCGTCGCCAGCATGTCCTCGTGGTTGACCGGCACGCCATGGGTTTTCTCGTAGCGCGGCCGGTGGCGCGGCACGAGGGTGCGGACGCCGGCGTGCAGCAGGCGCATCTTCTGGGCCGTCAGGACGACGGCGCCCGCCGGCTGGAAGCCATGAATGGAGCAGACCCGCACGAGCATCTGGAGGACGCCCAGCAGCCGGTCGTAGGGGCTGCGCGCGAGGTCCCTGGAGATCATGAGGATCTCCGTCAGGCAGGGGGCCTGGTAGCCCTCTGGGAGGCTCTTGGCCAGGAGGACGAGGGCGGCCGGGAAGGCGTGCCGCATGAACACGGCCTCGCCGCGGGCGACGCGCGCCAGGTCCACGCCGGCCGGCAGCGCGTTCGTCCGGTCGATGAAGTCCTGGAGGGGCGCCGGCAGGTCCGGCGGCAGCGGCTGGTCGTCGGACCGCATGACCTGGAAGAGACGGTTGACCTCGGAGATGTCCCGCTCCTGGATCAGGCGCGCCACGGCGGCGTCCGCGAGAAGATCTCCCTGGCGCCGGAGACCGTCCAGGAATCCGTCGTCCGACCACTGGGTCGTTTGCATGATTGGAGGCAGTCTAGCCCTGGTGGAATCGGCGGTCAAGATGGTATTCTTGAGCTGTTCAATCCTGAGAAATACGTCCGGCGGCAACGAGGAGGGATCGCTCTCGTGGACAGCTCCGCATGGCTCAATACGGCTAAATATTCTCCTTCCATGCTCCTGCTCTACGGCGTGGGCTGCGCCCTCTGGGCCGTGGCCTACATGGGGACTCTCGCCAAGATCCGGAGCTGCCGTTACGTCGAGATCCCCGCCGCCGCCGTGGTCGCCAACGTCGCCTGGGAGTTCGTCTGGAGCTTCATCTACCACCCGGACGTGGGGCGCCTGTTCGCCTGGGGCTACGGGCTCTGGTTCTTCCTCGACGTGTTCATCACCTACAGCCTGTTCAAATACGGCCCGAAGCAGATCGTGAATCCCACGTTGAGGCGCTGGTTCGCCCCCGCCGCCGCCTTCGGCATCGCGGCCTGGGCGGTAATGCTGTACTTCTTCGTCAAGGGCGGCTACGACACGCCGTTCGGCGGCATCTCCGGCTACATCCTGAACGTCATGATGTCGGCGCTGTACATCGTCCTGATCGTCCAGGAACGGAACGACCTCGGCAACTTCTCGGCCCTGGTGGGTTGGAGCAAGATGCTGGGCACCGGCCTGCTGAGCGTCTTCAACGCCATCCTCACCCCCGAGAACGGTTTCCTGATGACGCTCTGCGCCGTGACGTTCCTCCTCGACGTCACCTACATCGTCACCTACCACCGGCTGACGGCGCGCCAACGGGCGGGCGCGCCGGCCGCGGTCGGAGTGGTGACGGGCCAAGCCTGAGCTCTCCCTGGGACCGCCGGCGTCCCGCCGGCCTACTAACTAGTTAGTTAAGCCGGCGGGACGCCGGCGGTCCCAGGGGGGCCAATTCTGCTGTGACAGGTCCCGGGGGTAGGCCGCAGGCAAATATCGGCGCCAGGGAAAAAATCCTCCCTTCCGGTTCCGGCCTCGGGATAAACTCACGCGCGAATTTCCCGGCATCACCGTTCCATACGGCCAAATCAACCGCCCATGAACCAACGTCTCCTGAAGAAGGACGCCCAACCCCAGAATAGCCCCTCCCTGGGACCGCCGGCGTCCCCGCCGGCCCATCTAACTCCGTCTTCTTCTTCCTCCACTCCCTGGTACTCCCGAGGCTACCTCCCACACTTCGATCACCCCAATCTCATTCAATCCCTGACCTTCCGCCTTCACGACGCCGTCCCCCAACCTCTCGTCGAATCCTGGAAAACCGAGCTGGCCCGCAGCAAGGCTCTCACTCCCCAGAACCGGGACGCCAAGCTCCGCAAGCTCATCGCCACCTATGAAGACGCCGGCCACGGAGCCTGCCATCTCCGAGACCCCCTCATCGCCTCTCTCGTCGAAAACGCCCTCCTTCATTTCGACGCCCAACGCTACCGTCTCATCGCCTGGTGCCTCATGCCCAACCATGTCCACGCGCTGGTCGAGATGGGGGAGACCTGGCCTCTCGCCAGCATCGTCCACTCCTGGAAATCCTTCACGTCTCATAGGGCCAATCAGATCCTGGGCCGTTCCGGCGACTTCTGGTTCCGCGAGTACTTCGACCGTTTCATCCGCGATGAACAGCACTTCGCGAACGCCGTCGTTTATATCGAGCAAAACCCGGTGAAAGCGCGGCTGGCTGGCTCTCCGGAGGATTGGCGGTGGAGTAGTGCTTGGGGGAAGCGGGAAAGAATGTGAGGCAGATTGGGTTTGTGGGGGCGGGTAGAGGTGGTGGAATGGAGTTAGATAGGCCGGCGGGACGCCGGCGGTCCCAGGGAGCTATCCCTGGAAGAGATTGGATCTGGGGGATCGTCACTGCGTGTCAACTTCCCCGGGACGGTGTAGGATGGGGCCGGAGCTAGGGGGGCCGCAAGGCTGAGATCCCTTCGGGGACCACCCTCATCACCTGACCTGGGTCATGCCAGCGTAGGGAAGCGAGGACGATCGATGGATCTCCCCTGCTCTTACCGAGAGGAGCCATCATGATCGAGCCTATCGAGCCCGCCGCCCAGTCCGTCCGCCCCGGCATCACCACCGAGCCTTTCCCCAACGCCACGAAGATCCACGTCGAGGGGAGCCGGCCGGACGTCCGGGTGCCGATGCGCGAAATCCGGGTGGCCGCGACCCGCACTCATTCCGGTCTCTCGGTCGAAAACCCGCCGGTCACGGTCTACGACACCTCCGGGCCCTACACCGATCCGAGCGCCCGGATCGACCTCTACCGGGGGCTCGAGCCCCTGCGCCGCGCCTGGATCGAGGAGCGCGGCGACGTCGAGGAGCTCGCTTCCGTCACCTCGCTCTACGGCCGCGAGCGGGAGGCGGACCCGCGCCTGGCGCCGATCCGCTTCCAGCGAGTGCGCCGGCCCCTCCGGGCCCGGCCCGGGGCCAACGTCACCCAGATGCACTACGCCCGGAAGGGGATCGTCACCCCCGAGATGGAGTTCATCGCCATCCGCGAGAACCAGCGGCGCGAGCTGTCGCGGGATCAAAACGGCAAGGCCTGGGGCGGCGGCGTGGCCCAGCATCCCGGGCAGACCTGGGGCGCGGCCATCCCGGCGGTCATCACTCCCGAGTACGTGCGCGACGAGGTGGCCCGCGGCCGGGCCATCATCCCGTCGAACGTCAATCATCCCGAGAGCGAGCCGATGATCATCGGCCGCAACTTCCTGGTGAAGATCAACGCCAACATCGGCAACTCCGCCGTCACTTCCTCGATCGAGGAGGAGGTCGACAAGCTGATCTGGGCCATCCGCTGGGGCGCCGACACGGTGATGGACCTCTCGACGGGCAAGAACATCCACGAGACCCGCGAGTGGATCCTCCGCAACTCGCCGGTGCCGATCGGCACGGTGCCGATCTACCAGGCCCTGGAGAAGGTGGGCGGGCGGCCCGAGGACCTCACCTGGGAGATCTACCGCGACACCCTGATCGAGCAGGCGGAGCAGGGGGTGGACTACTTCACCATCCACGCCGGGGTGCGGCTGCGCTACGTGCCGCTGACGGCGAACCGGATGACGGGCATCGTCTCGCGGGGCGGCTCGATCCACGCCAAGTGGTGCCTGGCCCACCACCGGGAGAACTTCACCTACGAGCACTTCGAGGAGATCTGCGAGATCATGCGCGCCTACGACGTCGCCTTCAGCCTGGGCGACGGCCTGCGCCCGGGCTCGATCGCGGACGCCAACGACGCCGCCCAGTTCGCCGAGCTGGACACCCTGGGCGAGCTCACCCAGGTGGCCTGGAAGCACGACGTGCAGGTGATGATCGAGGGGCCGGGGCACATCCCCATGCACCTGATCAAGGAGAACATGGACCGCCAGCTCGAGACCTGCGGCGAGGCCCCCTTCTACACCCTGGGACCGCTGACGACGGACATCGCGCCCGGCTACGACCACCTCACCTCGGCCATCGGCGCGGCCATGATCGGCTGGTACGGCACGGCGATGCTTTGCTACGTCACCCCAAAGGAGCACCTCGGCCTGCCCAACCGAGACGACGTGAAGGAGGGGGTGATCGCCTACAAGATCGCCGCCCACGCCGCCGACCTCGCCAAGGGCCACCCCGGCGCGCAGATCCGCGACAACGCCCTCTCCAAGGCCCGCTTCGAGTTCCGCTGGGAGGACCAGTTCAACCTCTCGCTCGACCCGGACACCGCCCGCGAGTACCACGACGAGACCCTGCCCCAGGAAGGCGCCAAGGTCGCCCACTTCTGCTCCATGTGCGGCCCGCACTTCTGCTCGATGAAGATCACCGAGGAGGTGCGGGAGTACGCCGCCCGGCAGGAGATCGAGGAGGCCAAGGCCCTGGAGGAGGGGATGCGGGAGAAGTCGGAGGAGTTCAGGAAGGGCGGGGCGGAGATCTACGTATAGAGGTTGTCGAACGCCGCCACCGCCGCTTCCGCGTCCACCCCCGCCCCGGCCTCCCGCAAGGCCCCGCCCACGGCTTCGACGGCGCGGCGCAGGTAATCCGGCCGCGTCACCGTGTAGCCCATGTGGCCGACCCGGAACGAGGTGGCCTTCACGGCGGGGTGGAGACCGCCGGCCACGGTGACGCCGCGGGCGGCGATCCTGGGCAGGAGCGAGGCATCGAACCCGTCCGGGAAGAAGAGGGCGGAGAGCGTGTTGGCCGCCACGCCGCTCGCGGGGACGGAGCGCAGGCCCAGGACGTCCCAGGCGGCGCGCAGGGCGGCGGCGGCACGGGCGTGGGCGTCGATCCGCGCCTCGACGCCGTCCGCCAGGATCTCTCCCAGCCCCGTTTCCAAAGCCATGACGAGAGTCGTGGCCGGCGTCGCGAAGTAGCTCGGCTTCCTCTCCTCATAGGCGCGGTGGACGGGCAGCCAGGATTGCCAGTCGAGGAACATGGGAGGCGGCGGGGCCGTGCGCGCCGCCCGCGTGGCGAGCGCCCGCTCGCCGGCCACCATCAGCGCCAGGCCGGGCGGCAGGCCGATGGCCTTCTGCGAGCCGGTGAAGTAGAGGTCGGCTCCCCAGGCCGCCATCTCGAAGCGCTCGCCGGCCGTGGCGCAGACGCCGTCGAAGACGGCGAGGACGCCGGCCTCCCGGGCCAGGCTGCAGAGCGGCTCGGGATCGACGCGCACGCCCGTCGAGGTGTCCACATGGGTGGCGAAGAGGGCCTTGAAGGGTCCGTGAGCGAAGGCCTCCCAGACCTGCTCGGGCGTGGGCGCTTCGCCGGGCGGCGACGCCACCTCGACGACCTCGGCGCCGGCGCGGTGCAGGATCTCGCTCATGCGCTCCGAGAACCAGCCGGTGTTGACGACGAGGATCCGGTCGCCGGGCTCGACGAGGTTGGCCGCCGCCATCTCCATGGCGAGGGTGCCGCTGCCGGCGAGGATGAACGGCTGGCTCGCCTCGTCCGCCCGCCAGACCTGGCGCATGCGCTCGATGGACGTGCCGAAGGCCTCGATCAGGCGAGGCGACGTGTGGCCCGGGGGCGGCGCCGACGAGGCGGCGAGAACGGCCGGCGAGACTTCCACCGGGCCGGGGATCATCAACAGGGGAGAAGGCGTTTCCATGGCGGCGTATGGTAGCAGGGGAGCCTGAATCGGGTCATCGGGGGGGTGTGGTAGCATCTTTTTTCTTCGAATCGTGAGCGACTTTTTCCCACGGAAAGACAAGGGGGACGGACTGTACCGGTCCGCCGAGCTGCGAGTCGTCCTGGCCGCGGCGGTCGCCGCCGGCGCCCTGCTGCTGGCGCTCCTGGCGGTCGCCGGGGAACGGACGGACCTCCTCCTGCTGGACTTCCGCGAGTGGCGGCCGGTGACCGCGGGCCTGGGGGAGCCGGCGCGAAGCGAGGCCGAAGAGTACTTCGACGGCCTGCAGGGCGGCGTTCCCGACCGCCGCCCTTTCCGCCTGAACCTGCAGCTCGGGGCCGCGGAAGGTACCTCCGGTTTCATGGCGGCCGAGCGCGAGCTCCCGGCCGCCGAAGGGGCGCGCTACTGCTTTCGGGTGCTGGCCGCCACCTCGGCGCCGGTGCCGGCCGGCGCCCTCGGGATCGCCGTCTCCGTGAACGATGCCGTGGCTTGGTCCACGCCGCTCGCGGGCCCGGTGAGAGGGTACGCCGTCGCCGTCTCCGATATCCGTCCCCGCCGGGGGAAGGTCAAGGTCCGGCTCGAGCTGCGGTCGTCCAACCGGCAGCCTCTTCCTCTCTCTCCGGCTCCCGCCGTCCGTTTCGAATACGCAACCTTCCGCAGGTGCGCCGGGTGACTCCGGGCATCCTCCGGGGTCTTCCCGCCAGCCTTCCTCGAGGCTGGGCCCTGGCCGCCGGTCTGGCCGTGCCGGTGGTGGGTCTGGCCGTCCTCGCGCCCTCTTCGGCCGTCTACGGGGCGGTCTTCCTGGCCGCCGCGGCCTACGCGGTCCGCACCTCGCGGCGCCGGGGACCTCTCGCGGCGGGCCGGATGGCGCGCGCCGTCCTGCTCCTGGTCACGGGCGTCGGGGTCTTCCTGCCGGCTCTCGTCGGGCTTCTCGGCCTGAGCTCGCAAACGCTGGCGCGCCTGGTGAGCCCCGAGGTGCCGGTCGCCCGAGGAGACCTCCTCCTCACCACGCTGGTCTCGGCCGGCCTGGTCCTGGGGGCCCGGCACTGGCCGGCCCGGCTGGGAGAGCCCGCCTTCGTAGCCCTCGCCCTGGCTTCCGCCATCGGCCTGAAGCTGGCGTACGTCTTCCTCGTCCGCGTGGAGCCGGTCTCCGACTTCGCGGCCATGTGGGCGTTGACGTCGTCGCTCGCGGAGCATGGGCTGGGCGCCAGGAGCTCGTTCACCACGTTCTACGCCTGGGCCCACTTCGAGCGGGTGCTGCCCTACCTGCTGCCGCTGCGGCTTGCCTTCGGGCCGCGGCCGGCGTCCTACCTGGTCGCCAACGTGGTGCTGGGAGCCCTGGGCTCTCTGCTGGTCTACCGGATGACCCGGCCGTGGTTCGGCGCCGGCGCTGCCCGGGTCGCCCTGGTGGTGTCGCTGGCGGCGGTCGAGACCGTGCTCGCCAGCGCGATTCCCACCCACGACGTGCCCGGAACGTTCTACGCGCTGCTTTCGATCGCCCTCTTTCTCGCCGTCTGGAGGCTCCACTCCGAGGGGAGATACCGGGCCGCGCTCCTGGCGGGCGCCGGATTCGGCCTGACGGTCCTCGTCCTGGATCTCCAGCGGACGACCGGGGCGGTGATGCTGCTGTCGAGCGCGCTGCTGGGCCTGGCGATGGCGCTCGTCGAGAGGCGGGAACCTGGCGCACCCGGCTCAGTACGCCGCCGCCGGCTCGCGGCGGCGCTGTCCCTGGTCCTCATCCCCTGGGCCGTGTTCTGGACCGCCAATCGGGCCTTGCGCGGGGCGGCCTTGAGGATGCCTTCCGCCCTGCTGTCGAGCGCCGGCGGGCTGGGCCTGGCCGCGGGCACCGACAGCTGGAGCGACGGCAGCTACACATACTGCCTGGACAACTACACGATCCCGTACAATGCGCTCGCCGTGAACTGGTCTTCCCTGACGCTGGCCAAGCTCGCCACCGACACGCACCTCCACCCTGGAGCGCGCGTCCCGAGCTATCTGCGCAAGTCGGGGACTCTGTTCGACCTCGGAAGCCAGACGTACTTCTATCTGAGCGGCGCGGAGCTGCGCGGGCTCGGCCCGGTCAGCGGACCGCGCGCGGATAGGGTCCAGGCCATCTCCCGCTGGTTCTCCGCGCTGTTCCTGGGAGCCCTGGCGGTGGCGTTCTACCGGTTGTGGACCCTGCCGGAGCTGCCGCTGCCCAGCCTGCTGCCGCTGCTCTACCTCGCCCTCCTCTCGGCCATCCTCATCTTCCTGGGAGAGGTGCAGTCGAGGTATCTCTTCCCGATCTGGTACCTGGGCTCCATTTACGTCGGGGCCCTGCTCGGCGGTCCCGCCCGTGGAGAGGTGCGTTGAGCCCGTTCTGGCGCGGCCGCCGGGTGCTCGTCACGGGGGGCTGCGGCTTTATCGGCTCGCACCTCGTGGAAGCCCTGCTCGGGCAGGGAGCCGAGGTGTCCGTGCTCGGCAAGTACAACTCCCGCTCCGACCTGGGCTTCCTGCAGGGTGCCGAACGGCCGAACCTGACGGTGCGCCTGGGCGACGTCGCCGATCCCTGGTTCGTGCGCTCCATGGTGGAGGGGATGGACACGGTCTTCCATCTCGCCGCGCTGATCGGCATTCCGTACTCGTACGCGGCGCCGTCCCAGTACGTCGAGACCAACGTCAAGGGCACCCTGGCGGTGCTCGAAGCCGCGCGCCGCGAGGGCGTCCGCCGCGTGGTCCACACCTCGACCTCCGAGACGTACGGCACGGCCCAGTACACGCCCATCGACGAGGACCATCCCCTGGTCGGCCAGTCTCCCTACTCGGCCACCAAGATCGCCGCGGACAAGCTCGCCGAGAGCTACTTCCTGTCGTTCGACGTGCCCGTCGTCACCCTGCGCCCCTTCAACACGTACGGCCCCCGCCAGTCCATGCGCGCCGTCATCCCCTCGCTCATGGCGCAGGCCCTCCATGCCGAGGAGATCACGGTGGGCGCGCTCGATCCCGTGCGCGACATGAACTACGTCGGCGACACCGTGGCGGGCTTCCTGGGCGTCGCCGCCGCGGACGGCGTCGAGGGTGGCGTCTACAACGTCGGCTCGGGGCAGGGCCATACGATCGGCGAGATCCTGGAGCGGGTCCTTGCCGTCGCGGGCGTGGCGAAGCCCGTCCGCCGGCAGGAGGAGAGGGTGCGGCCCGCGAAGAGCGAGGTCGGCCGGCTCATCTGCGACTACTCGCGGGCCGCCGCGGCCTTCCAGTACGCTCCGTCGACCTCTCTGGCCCAGGGGCTGGAGCGGGTCCGCGACTACCTGCTGGCGACCCCGCCCGCCCACAGCCCCAACACCTACCGGGTCTGAGAACGCCGTGCGCGCACTGATCCTGGCGGGTGGCAAGGGCAGCCGGCTCCGGCCTTTCACGTTCACCATCCCCAAGCCCCTCGTTCCCATCGGCGAGATGCCGGTGCTGGAGATCCTGATCCGCCAGTTGAAGGGGCAGGGCTTCGAGCGGATCACCATCTCGGTGGGACATCTGGCCGGCCTCATCCGCGCCTTCTGCGGCGACGGCAGCCAGTGGGGCATTCCCATCGACTACGTCTACGAGGACCAGCCTCTGGGCACCATCGGCTGCCTCGCTCTGCTCGACGACCTGCGGGAAACCGACCGCGTTCTGTCCGACCGCGTTCTGCCCGATCGAATACTGTCCGACCGAATCCTGGTCATCAACGGCGACACCCTGACCGACATGAGCATGGCCGAGGCGTACGCCGCTCACGACGGCGCCGACGCGATCACCATCTGCGCCAACCGCCGGTCGGTCGGCATCGATTTCGGCGTGCTGGAGACCGACGGCGAGGGCTACCTCTCGACCTACACGGAGAAGCCGACCCTCCATTACAAGGTCAGCATGGGCGTCAACGTGGTCTCGGCCTGGGCGGTCGGCGCCTACATCTCCCGCGGCGAGCGGCTCGACCTGCCCGGCTTGGTGGAAAAGTTCCTCGCGGCGGGGCAGCGGGTCCGCGTGCGCGAGGTCGAGGCCTACTGGCTCGACCTCGGACGCATGCAGGACCTGGAGGAAGGCGAGCGGGTCTTCCGGGCCAACCCTCGGCGCTTCCTGCCGGAATGACCTCCACGCTCCTCGTCACCGGCGCCACGGGGCTGATCGGCCGGGAGCTGATGGGCTCCCTTCCCCAGGGATCATGGCAGGTCCATACGGCGAGCCGGTCCGTCTCGGTGGGCCATCACTGCTGCGATCTAAGCCGGCCCGAAGAGGCCTTCGCCCTCGTCGATGCGGTCCGGCCGGCCGCCGTCGTCCATCTGGCCGGGGGCACCAGCCCGAGCCGGCACGCGCTGTACGAGAGCAACGTGCTTGCGACCGTCAACCTGATGAACGCCGTGGGGCGGATGCCGAGCCCGGCCTACTGCATCGTCGCCGGCTCCGCGGCCGAGTACGGCGACGCCTCCGAGGCGCCGATCGGCGAGGCGTCGCCCCTGCGCCCCGTCTCAGAATATGGGCGGGCGAAGGTGGCGCAGACGACCCTGGCGGAGAGCATCGCCAGGGCGCGCGGCATTCCCCTGACGGTCCTGCGGCCGTTCAACGTCGTCTCCCCCCGGCTGCCGGCCTCGACGGCTCTCGGCAACATGCGCCGGCAACTGCTGGGCTCGGAAGGGCCGGAGCGGACCGTCGCCTGCGGGCGGCTCGACCTCGTGCGCGACTGGGTGCCGCTCTCCGCCGTGGCCGAGGCGATCCTCCTCTTGCTGGCCCGGCCCGCGCCTGGCCAGGTCCTCAACGTCTGCTCCGGCGTGGGCATCCCCGTGGGATCGATCCTCGAGGCGATGGCGAAGCGGCTGGGAGTCGCGCTCCGCGTCGTGCAGACGCCGGAGCTCCTGGCGATCCCCGCGGCGCCGCGGGTGGTGGGCGACCCCTCCCGGCTCGCCGAGGTGACGGGGCTGCGGATCGCGGTCACGGCCGAGGGTCTGGCCGAGCTGCTGCTGAGCTAGCGTCTGCCAGGACGTCGCGGATCGCCTCCTCGTAGCGCACGAACATCTGTTTCGCGTCCAAAGCCTCCTCGGCGAAGGCGCGGGCGGCGGCCTTCATGCGCCGGTGCTCCTCGGGATGGGAGGCCAGCCAGCGGATCCGTTCCGTGAACGCGCGGACGTCGCCGGGCTCGCAGAGGAACCCCGTCACTCCCTCCTGGACGAGGTCCGGCAGCGCGCCGACCCGCGAGGCGATCACCGGCACACCCAGGGCGAGGCTCTCCAGGACCGCCACCGGGCGGCCGTCGAACCGGGAGGGCAGGATGAGCACATCGTAGGTCGCCATGTAGTCGCGGACCTTGTCGACCTGGCCGAGGAAGCGCAGAGAGTCTCCGAGGGCCATCTTCTCGATGCGCTGCCGGACCTGGTCGGTCAGGGGGCCGGCGCCGGTCATCAGGAAGACGAGCCGCGGGTCCGCCCGGCAGCCGCGGGCGATCTCGAGGAAGACCTCGGGGGCCTTCTCCTCCGACAGCCGGCCGGAGAAGCCGGCGACGAACGAGCCCGGCGCGATGCCGAGATCGCCGAGGATGCACGTGGGCCCGGGGTCCGGGCGGTACGTTTCGAGGTCGACGCCGCTCGCGATCCGCAGCACCTTTTCCGGCCGCTCGCCGGCCTCGAGAAGCCACGCGGCCACTTCCCGGTTCTCGACCAGGATACGGTCGAAGTAATCGGCGTATTTCCGGTTGTTCGCCGTATGGCCGACGGTGTTGAAGAGCAGATCGATCACTTTCAATTCCGGGTGAGCGGTCTTGATCCTGGGCAGCAGCTCGTAGAACACCCTGCTGCCGATGATCCAGAGCAGCGAGATATCTCTCGTTTCGAGGAGATAGAAGATGAACTCCTGCCAGCGCCCCGGCTCGAGGAAGCGCGGCAGTTGATAGATCTCCGCCGTCGCCCTCTCGAACCAGGCCGTCGAGTCGCCGTAGACGGGATAGACATACTCGGTGGTCACCACGACGATGCGGAACCCGCGCGTGATGAGGTAGGCCGCGATCTCGCTCATCAGGCGTTCCGCCCCGCCCACCAGCAGGAACGGCAGGGCGATCAGGATCGTCGTCACGTCCGCAGCGGGAGCCGGCCTCCAGCCGTTTTTCAGCCAGCCGTTCTTGAGATTGACCAGGCCGTCCTGCATCTTGACCTTGACCTGCCGGTTCTGCTCGCTGGCGCGGAACGCCTCCTCGGTGACGACGTCCCGGTTGAACGCGAGCACCGCTTCGCGCTGCCGTTCCATGCTGGGGATCCCTTGGTTCTGATTGCTCAGGCTCTGCGACGAGTGGACCCGGTAGAGGAAGAGAGGCTCCTCGACGATATTGGCGAACCTCGCGCCGAGGGCGGCGAAGCGCACCCAGAGCCGCCAGTCCTCATAAAAATAATTGCTACCGATACCGACGTCCTGAAACCCTCCGGCTCGCGTCCAGAAATCCTTGCGGAACACGGCGCAGGTGCTGACGTGGTTCCCCTGGAGCATGTCGGCGAGGGCCGGAAAGCGCTCCAGGTGATAGACCTCGCTCTTGTTGCCGAAGCTCCGGATGGAGGTCGACACGAGGTCGTAGCCTTGCGTCTCGAGCAGGAACAGGGCCTTCTCGAAATAGGTCGGCTTGACCATATCGTCGGCGTCGAGGCAGCACACGTACTTGCCCTGGGCCTGGGAGATGCCGAAATTGCGGTTGTCGCCGACGAGGTGCCTGCCTTCGCGGAAGTAGACCCGCGTCTTCGGCCGGTCGAAGTCCTTCAGGGCGGCAACGGACTCCGCGGCGGAGCCGCCGTCGATCACCAGGATCTCGAAATCCTGAAAAGTCTGGGCCAGGATGGAGTCCACGGCCTCGGGAACGAAGTGGCCGTAGTTGTAGCAGGGGACGATCACGCTGACCAGGGGCCGGGAAACGGGCCAGGGCTCCTGCCGGCGGACGGCGAGCTCGGCCGGAGGCTCGGTGAAGGCCGCCTGATGAGTCTCCTGGTTGACCGAGTGCTGCATCAGCAGGTTGGTGTGCATCTTCAGCGACGCCAGGTCGCCCCTCAGCAGCAGGGCGGCCGCCGAGACCGCGCGGTGCCAGGTCAACCGCTGGACGAGGTCGCGGAGGCGGGCCACCGCGACCTCGGGAGGCGTGTCGTCCGGCACCGAGAGCCACCTCAGGACCCTTCGCCGCAGCTCGAACCGTCTCTGGCCGGAGATCGGCAGCAGCCGGTAGGCGAAACGGGCTCCGGACCACGCGGCGAAGCCGGGACGGAACGCGGCCCGCAGCTTCCAGTACCGCACCATCATCCGCCAGGCTTTCGAGCGGTAGATGTCCCACAGATCTTCGCGCAGCCGTTCGGCCTCGCGGTCCTGGGCGGCGGCGGAGGTCGCCGCCTCCAGCAGCGCCCGGTCCCGTTCGGCGAGGAGCGCCTCTTTCTCCCGGGCCTGGGTCTCCGCGCTCGCGGCGCGCTCGCGCTCCCGCTCCACGGCGCCCGTCAGGCCCGCCACCTCCTGCCGCAGCTCGGCGCACCGGGCGTCCGAGCGCTCCGCCCGTTTGTGGTTGCGCGCGATCTGGGCGCGGAGCGCTTCGCGCATCCCGGCATCGCAGTTGGCGCCACGGGACAGATCGAGCCCCCAGAGCGTGGCCAGCCGGTGGAGAAGCTCCGGGGTCACCCGGTCCGGGTCGAGCTCGGCGAGCAGGGCGACGGTCTCCTCGTCGGGTCGGGCGGCGTGGACGAGGTCGAAGAAGAGACGGAAGGAGCGCTCCGGGCCGGCGAGAGCGGAGACGGGCGAATCCATCAGGTGGGGCAGGAACGCCGCCAGCTCCCCATGCTTCTCCGGCGAGCGCGTCGCGAGGCCGACGAAGGTGCTGCCGTAATCCTTGATCACGACCTCGCGTCCGATCAGGGGCCGTTGGAAGACGGCTTCGAACAGGTACACCAGGCTCTCGGGCGTGGGGTAGTAGACGTGCTCGAGGGAGGAGTTGAACCAGACCTGATTGTCCTGGGTGGGCGAGATCAAGGGGACCTCGAACACCAGCACGCCCTCCGGCGCCAGCAGGTCGCGGATCTGCTCCAGGGCCCTGCGGATGTCGGCCACGTGCTCGAGGACGGCAATCGCGGCGATCACGTCGAAGGAGCCGCCATGGCAGGCGAGCAGTCGCGGGTCGCAGATGTCCGGGCCGAGCACCCGGATGCCGGCGCGCTCGCAACGGTCGCGGAGATGTTCGTTGACCTCGATGCCGTAGCGGTCGTAGGCGGGGCCGAGCAGCCGGAGGAGGTGGCCGTCCGCGCACCCCACGTCGAGGACCTTGCCGCCGGGGCGCAGGAGACGGATCATCTCGCCGGCCCAGGCGAGCGAGTGAGTGGCCACGAGGGAGTACTCGGAGTAGCCGGCCTCGCTCTCCTCGCTGCTCCAGTAGTAGTCGTCCGTGTAGTAGGCCGCCATGTCGAGCGGGCGCTCCGCCACCATCCCCATCCGGCAACGTTCGCAGCGCAGGACGGCGATGCCGTCGCCACGCTCGCCGAGAGGACCGAAGGACGTCCCGCCGCAGATGGGGCAGGTCTCCAGGCGCACGGTCGCGGTGGGTTCCGTCATGGAAGGTGCGTCCTGTCCAATGCCTTCGGTAAACACGATGTAGCTTATCCTGCCAGCCTCCCACGCTTCAATCGACCGCGCCGCAAATACGTCATCATAAAAAGTGCTTAATTATTTAAAGGAGCCCGGTCCGTGCGCGGCTCCCTCGCTACTCGTGCTCCAGGCAGACGACCGCCAGGCGATCCCGGATCATGACGGAGCTCGGATCGGGCCAGGGCTTCACGGAACGGCAGAGGTTTGCAGCCAGCGCGAGCTGTCCGGGGTCCTTCGCGATGTTCAAGTCATACCCGGAGACCTCCCGCAGGATCGCCACCTGGGACCATTCGGCGCCGAAGGCGGAGATGTTCAGGTCGTGGTCCGTCGTCGAGTACCCCAGGGGATAATGCCAGTCCTTGCCGTCGACGGCCACGAACGCGACATCGGGGAAGCCGGGCAGGGATTCGAGTCGCTCCAGAATCCGATTCGCCTTCAGCGTGTCGCGGGCATTCAATCGCACCTGCTCCTTCAGGATCCGGTTGTCCGCGCCAATGAAGGAGAGGACGATCAGCGCGACGAGCGCCGCCAACCCCTGCCGCGCATAGCGGCCGAAGCAGAGGTAGGCGATCGCGAGCAGCCCGGCCCAGAAGAACCCGACGTGGGACATGACTCTCGGGACGGGCCAGAACTCCGCCAGGACCATGAGGATCCCGACGCTCCATACCAGCGAAGCCGCGAGCAACGCGAGGACGGCCAGCAGCAATACCGCCGCCCGTGGCCGAAGCCAGGGCCTCGCACGCCAGAGCAGCCCGGCCAGGGCGCCCAGGAGGAGGAGCAGCAGCAGGCGCTTGCCGAACGGCGTCATCAGCGGGCTCGGCTCCAGGAAGCGCAGCTCGAGCACCTCCCAGACCACCCTGGCACGGGCGGGGACCTCGCTGAAATGGATCAGAGCGGTGCGGCTGGACACCTTGACGTCGAGAGCCCTGGAGAGGACGGCGTTCAGCGCGGCGTAGCCGACGGTTCCCAGGGCGGCGCAGGCCAGCAGGGCCGTGTTCCGGTGCCGCAGAATCCGCCGCGCCGTCAGCAGCGACCGCACCCGGTCCGGCCAGCCGTGCCTGGCGCCGGCGAGCAGATACCGGGTCCACCAGATCGCCGCGCCCATCGAAACGATCATCAGGCAGAAGTGCAGGACGATCTGATAAATGGAGAGCGTGAACGCGAACAGGCCCGCTCCGGCGAGCACCAGGCGTGGAGACCATCGCCTGGGAACCAGCAGGATGGAGAACAACGCCAGAGCGATCATCGAGCTACCCAGCGCGGTGTGGAATGTAAAGATTTCTGTCGTAAAGGGGTGGTTCACCGCCACGCAGGCGGCGGCGGCCGGCAGCCATCCCCGCCGGTCCAGGTTCCAGTACCGGACGGTCAACATCGCGAGGAGGGCCGATGCGAAGATCGCAAGGGTAACGAAGAAAACCGTCGCATAAGCCGGTTCGAGCTGCAAGAGGCTGAACAGCTCGGACAGGATCGCCTGGCCGAAACGGGCCTGCTCGAGCATGGCGTCGATTCGGGGGGACTCCTGCAATATCAAATAATAGTCGTCGATAGAGTAGGAGGGTAGGAAAGCCGCGCCCTTGGCCAGTGCGGTCACCAGGAGGGTGGCGAAGAAGACCCTGCGGTCGCCCTTATGAAAAAGGGTTCGAAGAACGGGCCTTTTTGTTCTGTTCATTCGTAAAAAAGCGTGGCGGAGTGTTTGAAGGAAACCATGAAACGGACCCGGTGTCAACCGCGTCCCGAAGCCCGTTCGGCTTGAAGACCCCCGGCTCCCGGGATACAATCGCCCGCTCGATGATCCCCTTCAATGACCTGAAACCCCTTCACGGCATGCTGGCCGACGAGCTCGCGGCGGCGGCGAAGCGGGTGCTCGACAGCGGCTGGTACATCCTCGGCCCGGAGCTCGAGGCCTTCGAGCAGGCCTTCGCCGCGTATCACGGCGTGGCCCACGCGGTGGGGGTCGCCAACGGCACCGACGCCATCGAGCTGGCCCTGCGGGCCTTGGGGATTGGCGAGGGAGACGAGGTGATCACCGTGGCCCACACGGCCGTGGCCACGGTTTGCGCCGTGGAGCGCGCCGGCGCGAAGCCGGTCCTCGTCGACGTCGACGAGGCGACCTCCACAATGGATCCCGCCGCCGCCGAGGCCGCGGTCACGAGCCGTACCCGGGCGATCCTGCCCGTCCACCTGTACGGCCATCCCGCGGACATGACGGCCCTCGCCAGCCTCGCCGAGCGGCACGGCCTCGCCCTCGTCGAGGACTGCGCCCAGAGCCATGGTGCGCGGGTCGGGGGGCGGATCGCCGGCACCATCGGCCACCTGGGCGCGTTCAGCTTCTATCCCACCAAGAACCTGGGCGCCTACGGCGACGGCGGCGCCGTCATCACCAAGGATGCCGGCCTCGCCGAACGGCTCCGGCGCCTGCGCAACTACGGTCAGACGGACCGGTACCACCATGCGGAGCGGGGGCAGAACAGCCGTCTGGACGAGATGCAGGCCGCGATTCTGCGGGTCAAGCTGGCCCACCTCGACGGCCACAACGCCATCCGGCGCGAGCTAGCGGGGGAGTACTCGCGTCGGCTCGCGGGGCTCACGGGCATCATCACCCCCGCTTGCCGGCCCGGGGCCGAGCCCGTGTTCCACCTCTACGTGGTCCGCCACGGCCAGCGGGACGAACTGATGGGCGCGCTCAGGGAACGGGGCATCGGCACGCTGGTCCATTACCCCATTCCCGCCCATCTCCAGGAGGGCTACCGGGACCTGGGGTACGCTCCCGGCGCCCTGCCGGTGACCGAGCGGCTCGCCCGCGAGATCCTCTCCTTGCCGCTTTACGTCGGCCTCACACCCGAAGCCCTCGCCTCCGTCGCGGATGCCGTGCGCGACTGCGCCCGGCTCCTGCCGTCTTTACCTTCCTAGAGGCGTCCTAGAAGAGCCCATGGACTCGAACCGCTTCGCCGACCTGACCTACGAGGGTTTCCGGGAGCTCGCCCGCGACGAGTCGCTGAGCCCCCACGAGAAGGTGGGATTTCCCGATTCCTACCGTGCCGGCAAGGAGGATGCGATCCTGCGCGACGTCCGGGCCAAGCTCACCAACCTCGAGCTGGCCGGCCGCCAGGTGCTCGACGTCGGGCCGGGCTGCGGCGGCGTCGCCCTCGGGCTCCTCGCCTTGTGCCGCGACAAAGGGCACGCCTTGACGCTGATCGACTCCGCGGAGATGCTGGCGCTCCTGCCCGACGAGCCCTTCGCCACGAAGCTGCCGGGCCGCTTCCCCGAGGAGCACGCGGGCTTTCTGGCGGAGCACAGGGGCCGGCTCGACGCCATCCTGGTCTACAGCGTCGTGCAGTACGTGTTCCGCGAGGGCAACGTTTTCGCGTTCTTCGACGCCTGCCTGGAGCTGCTGGCCGACGGCGGCCAGCTGCTGATCGGCGACATCCCCAATCAATCGATGCGCAAGCGCTTCTTCAGCTCGGCCAGCGGGGTGCGATTCCATCGGGAGTTTACCGGTGCCGGCGAGGCTCCCGCCGTCACCCACAATACGCTGGAGCCCGGCCACATCGACGACGCGGCCCTCGTCGGGCTGGTCCTGCGCGCCCGGTCGGCGGGCTACGATGCGTTCCTCCTGCCGCAGGCGCCTGACCTGCCGATGGCGAACCGGCGCGAGGACCTGCTGGTCCGCAAGCCCTGAGGTCCCCCATGGAAAAGACGAAAAAGCTCGTGCTCGTCGGCGACAGCGCCTTCGCGGAGATCGCCTACGAGTATTTCACTCATGACTCCGAGTATGAGGTCGTGGCCTTCGCCGTCGAGCGGGAGTACCGGCGGCGCGAGCGACTCTTCGAGGTGCCCGTGGTGCCGTTCGAGGAGCTGCCGGAGAGCTTCGCCCCCGCGGAGCACGAGTTCTACGCCGCCCTCGTCTACACCCAGGGCAACGCCCTGCGCACCCGCCTCTACGAAGCGGCCAAGGAAATGGGATACCGGCCGGCCTCCTACGTGAGCCCGCGGGCGTTCGTGTGGCGCAACGTAAAGCTGGGCGAGCATTGTTTCATTTTCGAGAACAACGTCGTCCAGCCCTTCGTCACGGTGGGCGACAACGTCGTCCTATGGAGCGGCAATCACATCGGCCACCACTCGAAGATCGGCGATCATTGTTTCGTCTCGTCGCATGTTGTCGTCTCCGGTTTTGTCGAGGTCGGGCATTCGTGTTTTCTGGGAGTAAACACGACGGTCGCCAACAACATCAAAATCGGAAACCGCTGCACGGCCGGGGCGGGAGCGCTGATCCTGGGCGATGTGGAAGATGGCGAAACGGTCGTAGGAATCTGGAAGAAGCGGCGGCCGGCCGTGCTAGAATAGCCCCTCATTGTTTGTAACAAAAAAGCTCGCGTGTCGCCTATCTTCTCAGCCGATGATCCGGTAGCCAACCGGTGAACGAACGCGAATTCAAGCGGTTCTTACAGAAGGAGAGTTCACATGAAGCTTATCAGCGCCGTCTTTACGTTCCTCGCTCTCGCCGTCCTGGTGACGGCCCCCGCCAACGCTCAGGCGACCCGCACCTGGGTCTCCGGCGTCGGCGACGACGTCAACCCCTGCAGCCGCACCGCCCCCTGCAAGACCTTCGCGGGCGCGATCTCGAAGACCGCCGCTGGCGGCGAGATCTCCGCCCTCGATCCGGGCGGCTTCGGCGTCGTCACCATCACCAAGGCGATCACCATCAACGGCGACGGCACGCTCGCCGGCATCCTCAGTGCCGGCACCAACGGGGTCATCGTCAACGCGGGCGTCAACGACCGGGTGGTGTTGCGCAACATCTCGATCAACGGCGTCGGCACCGGCCTGAATGGCATCCGTTATATCGCCGGTAAGAGCCTCACCGTCGATAAGGTCTCCATCAGCGGGTGCACCGCCCGCGGCATCGACATGTCTCTGGCCGCCGCCGGCACCCTGATCGTCAAGGACACCACCATCACCAACTGTGCCACCGGCGTCTTCGTCAATAGCTCCGTCTTTGCGCTCGCCGCGCTCGACAACGTCACCCTGCATAATAACGCCACCGGAATCGAGGCCTCGACCAACGGCCGCGTCACCATCAGCAACTCGGTCGTCTCCGGCAATACCTCGAATGGGCTTCTCGCCAGCACTGGGAGCTCTCAGATCAACTCGGAGGACAACCAGATCGCCTTCAACGCGCTGGTCGGTGTCAACTGTTCGGTCGCCGGCGGTGCAATCCGACTCTCCAACAACCAGATCTATAACAACACGACGGGCATCAACATCGCCGCCAGTTGTGTCGTCAACTCGACGGGGAACAACCGAAACTTCGCCAACGGAACCAACTTGACGGGGACGATCGGCACCCCGATCTCGGTTAATTAAAGGTGTCCATGGGAGCTCCCGTTCAACGGGAGCTCCCATACCCGCTTCAATCCCGCTCTAGGATCGCGCAACCAAAGCCGGTGGCGCCGTGCCGATTGCCGTTGTAGAAGAGGTAACGGCGCCCGCCCACATCCACGACGCACGGATAGCAGACCATCTCGGAGTCCCATCCTGATTCCGAACGAACGATTCCTACCTTCGAATCCTTCCGTACCCATTCATAGCCGTCGTTCGATTCCGCGTAGCCGAAACGATACGGCTGATCCTCCGAACGGATCGAGAACCACATCCGATAGAGTTCACCGTCCCGCAGAACCCAGGGACGGCCGAGAGAATACTCCTGGGGCCACTCCGGCTCGAGGCAAATACCGTTCGTGGACTGCCAGTGGATGCCGTCGACGGAGGATGCGTGGCGGATGACGTTGTTGTAGTGAAGGCCGTTACGCCCCTCGGACCAGCGAAGGCAGGACCAGTACCACATGCGGAAACCGTTTTCGACCGGCATCACGAACGGTGCCGAGCGGGAGAACGGCTCTTCGTCCGTACGGTCCAGGACGGGCACGCGCGAGGCTCTCCGAAAGGATTTCCGGTCGTCGCTGGTGGCGAGGCCGCTGAACAGCATGTAGGGCACGCGCTCGCAGCGCTGCCAACCGATGTAATAAAGGAAGCACTGATCGCCCACCGTGATCGCGCAGGAAGCGTTGACGCCACAGTCGTCGAACGTTCCGGTCTCGCCGAGGTCGAGGACGGGGTCCGGCGATTCGGCGAGGATTCGCTTCGGATCGCGCGCATCGAGATCGACGAAGCCGATACGGCCGTAGTTGCGCTCGTCGAGCGAGGCGAAATAGACCCGTAGCGTCCGGTCGTCGAGAGCTTCGACGGTAGGGATGGTGGCATACTGGCGCGCCCACCACCGCTCGCCGCTCGGCCGATAGACGAGTCCGCATTTATGCCAGATCATCACAAAGACTCCGGGAGAGAAGACTGAGATACCATGAGGAGGCCTTGGATGGTGTCCCAGGGACACCGCCAAGTCAAGCTTCCGATGGTATGCTACGCCGATCTATGAGAGTGGAGCGGTTCACGGGCGCGGCCCGCGGCCTCTGGGACGAATTTGTCCACGACAGCAGGAGCGGGACCTTCCTCTTTCTTCGTGACTACATGGAATACCACCAGGACCGATTCGAGGACCACTCGCTGACCTTCCATGACGACCAGGGGGAGCTTGTCGCGCTGCTGCCGGCGAGCCGGCGGGGTGAGGTCCTGGACAGCCACGGCGGCCTGACCTACGGCGGCGTGGTCTCCGATACGTCCATGACGGCGGCGAGGATGCTGGAGGTCTTCGACGCTCTGCTCGAACACCTGCGCCGGGAATCCTTCACTCTGCTCCGGTACCGCGCCGTGCCCCACATCTACCACCGGGTACCCGCCGAGGAGGATCTCTACGCCTTGACGCGGCACGGGGCGCGGGTCGTCCGCCGGGCCCCCCTGTCCGTCATCGACGCGCGCCACCCGGTCGAGGCGCAGAGCCGCCGTGGACGCGGGGTGCGCAAGGCGCGGGCGGCCGGGCTGGCCTGCCGGGAGTCGGACGACCTCGAAGCGTACTGGTCGCTGCTGACCACGGTCCTCCGTGAGACCTATGGCGCCAAGCCCGTCCACTCTCTCGAGGAGATCTGGCTTCTGAAGCGCAGGTTTCCCCGCGACATCCGGCTGTTCGGCTGCTTCCAGGGTGAGATGCTGGTCGCCGGCGTCCTGATCTACGAGAGCCCGGCGGTCGCCCGCGCCCAGTACATCGCCGCCTCGGAGGCCGGCAAGCGGCTCGCCGGGCTCGACCTGCTGTTCGATTTCCTGTTGCGGGAGGTCTATCCCGGCAAGGCATACTTCGACCTCGGCACGTCGGAATCCGCCGACGGCCAGGACCTGAACCGGGGAGTCCTCGAATTCAAGGAGAGCCTGGGCGCGCGTATGGTGGCGCAGGACACCTACGAGCTCGCGCTCTCCACCACGGGGGGCGCTTGAGCCCCAAGGCCGCCATGCCCATCCAGAATTGTCACCTGATCGATTTGCCGAAGATCAACGACGACCGCGGCAACCTCACCTTCATCGAGACGGAGCGCCACGTCCCGTTCTCCATCCAGCGGGTCTTCTACCTCTACGACGTACCCGGTGGCTCGTTGCGCGCGGGGCACGCGCTGAAGAGCTGCCACCAATTCATCATCGCCATTTCCGGCAGCTTCGACGTCGTGCTGGACGACGGCTCCGAACGGCAGAGATTCCATCTCAACCGATCGCATTACGGCCTTTACGTGACTCCCTTGACCTGGAGGGAGATCGACAACTTTTCTTCCAACTCGGTCTGCCTGGTGCTTGCCTCGGCGGCTTACAGCGAGCGCGACTATTACCGGGATTACGAAAGCTTCCTCGCCGCCGTCCGGGAGGGTCGATGAACGGAGCGGAAGGCGCGGCGACCGTGTCGGTCGTGGTACCTGTCTACTTCAACGAGCAGTCCCTGCCCCTGTTGTTCGATGCCCTGCTGGGGATCGAGGCGGGCCTCAAGGAGAGGAATCTCGGGCTCGAGCTGATCTTCGTCGACGACGGCTCCCGTGACGGATCGATGGCCGTCCTGCGCGATCTGAAGAGGCGGCGGCCCGCGACGAAGATCGTCAAGCTGACCCGGAACTTCGGGGCCGTCCACGCCTCGAAGACGGGGATGCGGTTCGTGACGGGAGACTGCTTCCTGGTCCTCGCGGCCGATCTCCAGGATCCGCCGGAGCTCATCCTCGAGATGGCGGACCTGTGGCGTCAGGGTGCGAAGTTCGTCATCTGCGTCCGGCAGGACCGTCAGGATTCGGCCCTCTCCATGCTTTTCGCCAAGCTCTACTACTGGTTGATCCGCCTGTTCGTGGTCAGCGACTACCCCCCGGGTGGTTACGATCCCGCGCTCATGAGCCGGGAATTCCTCCCCTACATGCTGGACAGCGCCAAGAACGTCAACACGCCTCTGTTCGCCTACTGGCTCGGCTTCGAGCCGGTGAGGATCTACTACTCGCGGCGCAAGAGGCTACATGGCAAGTCCCGCTGGACGTTCCTGAAGCGGGTGAAGTTCTTCCTGGATTCGATCCTCGGGTTCTCCATCGTGCCCATCCGCGTGATGTCGCTCTTCGGAGCGCTGGTCTCCCTCGCCAGCTTCGGCTACGGGACGGTGATCGCGATCAACGCCCTGCGGGGGATCGGCAGCGTACCCGGCTTCCCGACGCTGGTGGTCATCCTCTCGTTCCTGCTCGGAGTCGTGATCATGATGCTGGGGACGATCGGCGAGTATATCTGGCGGATCTTCGACGAAGTGAGCCGGCGGCCCGAGGCGGTTATTGACGAAATTCTTTAGCCCCCAGCTCGTGCGGTTCCTGGTGGTTGGCGCGGCGAGCACCGGGCTCTCCTACCTCGTCTACCTGACCTTGCTGCGGGGGGTTTCCTACCGGTGGGCCTACTCCCTCTCCTACATCGCCGGCATCTTTCTCTCCTTCATCCTCAACTCGCTCTTCGTTTTCCGCGTCCCCCTCCGATGGCGGAAGCTGCTGCCCTATCCCTCGGTGTACCTGGTGCAGTATCTCCTGGGCCTGTGCGTGGTGTACGTCGGGGTGGAGTTTCTGCGATGGGACGAGCGGCTGATGCCGATCGCCGTCCTCGTGGTAACGGTGCCTGTGAGCTTCGTGCTGACGCGTTGGGTGCTGCGTGAGAAAGAAGAATGAAGAGCGGCTGAGGGAGCAAGACCCCGCCCAGCCGCTCAGTGCCTGGAAAGGCTAGTTCTTGTTGGCCTTCTCGAGCTCGTCCACTTTGGCCGCGAGCGCTTCGATCGTCTTCTGCTGCTCCTGGACGACCTTGGTCAGCACGGCGACGACGTCCATGGGGCTGAGGCTCTTATGGTCGTTCATCGCCACCAGCTCCGGAACGTCCTCCGCGATGAAGCCGACGTACTTCTCGCCGGGCTCGGAGTTGTACTGGAACGTTACCGGATCGAGCTTCTTGATCGTCGCCAACGCTTCGCCGGCGTCCAGATCGGTGATGTCCTTCTTGAAGGACCGGCTCGAGGCGTTTGTCCAAGTGCCGCCAGAGCTCAGGAAAGCGCCGTTGGCGGCCGTAATGACGTTGCCGCCGGGCGCCGGGAAGCGGATCCGTTCGGTGCTGTTGGTGAAGATGACCAGCGGGAAGTTGTTGAGGCTGTTGATGCGGGTTTGGTTATTGGTATTGTCGGTCCCAAAGAAGGTACCCTGCGTAGTGCCGTCCGAGTCGTAGAACTCGAACCCGGAGAACCCGCCCGCGTTCGTGTTGACAAAGCGAGCCACGGCGATGCCGCTGCCGTCGACCCTGACGTCCAGCTTGTTTGAGGGGCTGGCCGTGCCGACGCCTACGTCGCCATCGGCGCTGATGTCGATCGAGCTGGTGGGCGCGCCGGGCCGGATGCGGAAGGGCAGGCGCGAGCCGCTGGTCACGTCGCGGACGAAGAAGTTGGCCTCGTTACCGGCGATGTCCCAGGTCTGAGCCGTGAAGCCGCCGGAGTTGTTCTGCTCCATGCGGATCGCCGGCGTGTTGCTGGTGTTGATGTGGAGGTCGAGGACCGGCGTGGAGGTGCGCAGGCCGATCCGGCCCGTGCTGTCGGCGAAGATCGAGTTCGTCGCGGCGCCGGCCGTGATGGTGAAGGGCACCTTGGAGCCCGTGATGTCCTCGATCGAGAACTTGCTGGCGCCGCCGGAGGCGGAGTCGTTGGCCGTGAGCTGCCAGTCGTTGGCGGGGAAGGTTCCGACGCTGGTGTCGTCGAACTTGATCCGGGTGTTGTTCTCCTTCAGCCGGATGGTGTCGAAGCCGAAGCTCTCGTTGTTGACGCAGTCGAGGCCGACGCAGGCGCTGCCCTGGACGATCAGGTCGTCGGGGATCACCTGGTCCTTCACGGTGAGGGTCCTCTCGCCGGCCTTGGCCTGCGCGGCGGCCTGGCTCTTGCGCTCCTCGACGAGGTCCGGCCGCACGATGGTGCCGCCGGCGACGGCGAAGACGCCGGACATGGAGAGCGCACCGCTGGGCAGCTTGCCCGAGGCCTGCAGACGGGCGATGGCGTCGTCGTCGCCGGCCTTCCGGGCCGCCGCCAGGGCGTCGCGGGTTGCCTGGTCGAGGACGGGCGCGGCCGTCAGCTCATACCGGTAGGCGCCATCCGGAAGGGGCTTGCCGTCCTTCCCGAAGAGATCGAGAGACGGCGCGGTTCCGGCGCGGAACTCGCTGCGCAGGATCAGGCCGCCGGGGCCGGAGACCGTGAGGGTCATCTTCTCGTAGGTGCCGGACGGCTGCCAGTCGAGGCCCACCGCACTGACGTTCACTGTGGCGAGCGGACCGGCCGCTCGCGCGGCAGGCAGCGCCAGAAGACCGATGGCCACCGCCAGCAGCGCCACCATCCACAACCTGATGTTCATGTTCCTCTTCATTCGCTTCCTCCTTCCGTTCATACGGCATGCTCAGGACGGAACCCACGCGGTCCCGGCCCGGCGCATCTCCCCTGGATCTCAAACGAAGCAGACTGAAAGAGCCGAGGCTCCAATAAAGTGCGGAAGAAGAGAGGAAAGGGGACAGCTCCATCCACGGCTCTCCATCCAGATCAGATAGGCGTCGCGGGCGCCGATCCGTTACGGAGAATGACCAGGATGTTCGAGCTGGGTCGGGCCAGGCCTTGGAAAGGATATTAAAGGATTTTCACCGCCATGTCGAACATCGTGCGCCAAGGGATACTATAAAAAGATTGCAAATCGAAGCTTAAGGATCAGCGGCGACGCGCGACCAGCGAGAAGACCTCGCCGAAGACGGGGTGCAGGTCCCCGGCGATCCCCAGCTCCAGCCGTTCCACGGCGGCCTGGAGCGCGGCCCCGCCGTCCGTCTCCGGAGCGGGCCAGCGCAGGCTCAGCCGGTTCAGGCCGGGCTTCAAGGAAGACCGGGGCACCAAGAGGCTCGACCGGCTCCAGCGCTCCGTCGCGTCCATCCCGCCCACCTCCTCGCCGTTGACGGCGATCCGGACCCGCCCCTGGCGGCTTTCTCCTGGCACGGCGGCGGGCAGGCGGAGGGTGGGCTCGATCTCCACGTCCCGCTCGGCGGCGCACACCAGGCAAAACGAAGACTCCGGCCAGGGCGAGCGGAAGGTCGCCCGCTCGGAGAGGTCCGCGAAGCGCATGACCTCGGGGTAGAACCGCTCCAGCGGCTCCCAAAGGCAGGGCGGCTCGGTGAGGTCCGTTCCTTCCTCGCCTTTCCTGCCTTCATCCGATACCGCGTGGTGTTCGAGGAGCAGGCGGGCGATCCGCTCTCCCGCGGGCCGGCCCCGCCGCTCCAGAACGGCCTCGATGGCCTCGATCAGCTCCGCGTCGAGATGGTCCCACCGCCAGCCGTGCTGGAGGAGGAGGCGGTAAGGCGAGGCCAGGTTGCGCTGCTGGGCCGCCGTGAGCACGGCCGGGCAAGGGGCGCAGCGGGCTTCGATCAAGTCCAGCATCGCCTCTTCGATTCCGGGGGAGGCGTCGAGCGCGGCCTGGCACCAGTGTTCCAGGATGGGACGCTTGGGCCCCACCGTCAGCAGGCGATGGGCCGTGTGGACGGCGGCTCCCAACCTGGCCGTGGCCTCGGCCTCGGGCGAGATCTCCGGGGCCGGCAACGCAGGGATGGAGAAGGGCATCCCCGAGAGGTTGAGGACCTCGGCGGCCACGGTGGCCATGGCGAGTTGGATCCCTTCCGAGGTGAGGTGGCAGTAGTCGAGGAAGAGGCGCCGGCCGGGAAGTGGGGAGCCGGTCGCCTCGGCGAAGACCTTCCGCAGGTCGATGGCGGAGAAGCCGTGCCGGCGGGCTGCTCCGCGCAGGATCTCCCGGACGGCCGTCGTGGCCCGGGGCGCTCCCAGGAAGGCCTGGACCGGGTAGGCGGCGGCGTCGATTTCCGATCGTGCCGCCCTCGCCGCTCGATCGAGATCTCCGAGCCCCTCGAAGCACCGGACTCGGAGCCGCCACGTGGCGGCGCACTTCTCGGCGTCCAGCTTCAGCATCGAGACCGTGGCCGCGAGCGCGCCGTCGTAATCTCTCCTCTCCAGTCGTCCGGCGGCTTCGGCGTAGAGATCGTGCCAGCGGCCGTTCCCATTCCCCGGCAGCCAGACCGGCGGCTGGCGGTCCTCCCAGTCCGCGAGGTTGACCTCGGGGATCACGACGACGACCGGGATCTGGACGGCCCGCGCGATCAGGGCCACGAAGTCGAGAGTGGCTTCCGCCTTCTCCCGCAGCGTCTCGGTTGCCAGCCGGAGAGGCCCATCGGTGCCCTCCTCGCGAAGAGCCTGGGCGTAGCGCCGGCGCGCCTCGGCGGATGGGGCATACGGGGAGACCTCGGGCGTCTCCAGCAGGTTCCAGTTGTTGCCGATCCACAGCACGAGCACGTCCGGGTTGATCTGGAGCGAGGTCCGCACGGTCTCGGCGAGAGAGGCCAGGGTTTCGTTGGTGCGGGCGAGGTCCACCACCTCAAAATTGTCGTCGCCGCCCGCGGCCCGGAGCTGAGCTTCGAGCACCCGCGCCGGCGTGAGGTGGGGAGCGTAGAGATAACCGGCCGCGACCGACTCGCCAAAGAAGCCGACCCGCAGGGGAAGCTCGGACCTCTTGGGGCGGAGCACCTTGACCGCGGCGTAGTGGTCCCCCAAAGGCAAGGGATCGGGACGGACGAACGCCGGCTCGCCGTCGATCTCCGCCGGCTGCCAGATGGAGATCGGTTCCCGCTTCATACGAACGTGTACAGGTCCTCGCTGACGGCGCTTCGCCCGCGGGCGAAGCCGCTCCTTGCCCTCTCCCGCCAGGCGGGGAAGAGCTCGGCCCAGTTGGCGGGCACGGCCTCGCGGTCGATCAGGAAGTCTTCGAGCGCCAAGGCGTCGATCCCCGAGGAGCCCAGCGAGAACAGGGCGTCCACGGGAGAGCCGACGATGGGCTCGCCGCGCACGTTGAAAGAGGTGTTCACCAGCATGGGGCAGCCCGTGCGCCGGCGGAAGGCTTCGAGCAGGGCGGCATAGCGCGGCGCGGCGGCGGGACTCACCGTCTGGGGGCGCGCCGAGCCGTCCACGTGGGTGATGGCCGGCAGAGCGAGCGGCGAGGTCACCTGGCAGGTCTCCAGCATGAACGGCGAGGGATGATCGAGATCGAAGTGCTCCGCGGCGTGGTCTTCGAGACGCTGGGAGCGAAGGGGCGGAAGGCCTCGCGTTTCTTGACCAGCCGGTTCAGGCGGTCGCGCATCCCGGGATCCCGGGGATCGGCCAGGAGGCTGCGCGCTCCCAGCGCCCGCGGGCCCATCTCCAGGGCGCCGTGGAACCAGCCGACCACCTTGCCAGCCGCCAGGCGGTCCACCACCGCTTCCAGCAGCTCGGCCTCGCGGCCTCGAAAGTCTTGCGCGGCAAGACCTGTAGCCGCGAGCAACTCCGCGATCTCATCCGTCCTCCAGTCCGGTCCCAGATAGACGTGCGGCAGCGGCCCGCCCGGCCGTTCTCCCGTGAGCTGCGCGTGGGCCAGGGCAGCAGCGCCCAGGCAGCCGCCGGAATCACCCGCAGCCGGCTGCACGAACAGCCGCTCGAAAGGCCCTTCCCGCAGGATGCGGCCGTTGGCCACCACGTTGAGGGCCACCCCGCCGGCCATGCAGAGGTCCGGCAGGCCCGTCCGCTGGTGAAGATTGCGGGCCTTCTCCAGGAGGATCTCCTCCAGGACGACCTGAAGGCTCCGCGCCACGTCCCGATGGAATTGGGTGATCTCCGCCTCCCGCTGCCGCGGCGGCTGGCCGAAGAGCCGCGGCAGCGCATCCGAATACATTCTTGAACCCCGGATGAAATCGAAATAGTCGAGGCTCAGCCGGTACTGCCCTTCCGGCCCGGACGAGACGAGCCGCCGCATCTCTTCCAGGTACCGCGGCTCGCCGTAGGGCGCGAGGCCCATCACCTTGTATTCGCCGTCGTTGACCTCGAAGCCGAGGTAGGCCGTGAGGGTGGAGTAGAGGAGGCCGAGCGAGTGAGGAAAGCGGACCTCCTCGAACAGCTCGATTCCGCTTCCGTCTCCCTTGCCGTAGGTGGTGGTGGCCCACTCGCCAACGCCGTCCACGGTGAGCAGGGCCGCGTCGTGGAAGCCGGAGAAGAAGAAGGCGCTGCCGGCGTGAGAAAGGTGGTGCTCGAAGAAGAGGATGGGGCCCTCGAATCCCAGCCCCTCGCGGATCGCCCGCTCGGGGGCGCCAGGATCCAAAAACGCGAAGCCGGGGAGCGCTCCCGCCGGGATTCCGGCCCAGATCTGGCGCTCCCGCTTCTTCGCGGGCGACTCGTAAAAGGCCACGCAGTCGACGTCCATGATGCCGATGCCGCCCCGCCGCAGGCACCACCGGAACGCCGACACTGGCAGCCGCGGATCGTGCTTGACCCGCGAGAACCGCTCTTCCTCCGCCGCGGCCACCAGCCGGCCATCCCGCAGCAGGCAGCAGGCGGACTCGTGGGAAAAGGCGGAGAGGCCGACGACGTTCATGGCGGGGGAGCGGCCGCTAGCTCGGCGTCGCCGGGTGCCTTCAGGTCTCTCCCCACAGATGGTAAACCGCGAGGCGAGTCCCGGACCGCTCGATCTGGATGTAGCCAAATGCCGTCGAAGACTTCCCTGAGCCTGGTTCGACGCGAGCCCAGCGCGAGTCGCATTGAACGACCAGGGAGTCGCCGTCGATATCACGAGGAAACTCCTTGACGGTGGAGTCGCCGGGTGGGCGGTTGGCCGAACCGAAGTGAAGCGGGAACACCGGTTTGCCAGCGTATTGCCACACATGGATCTGTTGAGCGGAGTACGCGACGGGTTTTTGACACACCCACCCATGAGACGTCGCAAACGATTCCACGTCGGCCAACGTGAACATTCCCGGCGCCGGGGCCACCCAATGCACCCACCGGACGCCGCCCCAAGGTCCCTGATCGCTATATTTCCGAACGATCAGCTCGGGCTGGTAGGTTGCCCAGAAACCCGCCGGACTCAGCCTGGCACAGGATGACAGGATCATCAGGGCCGCGAAGATGCACGAGAGCCGGTAACGGTTCATTGAGGGATTATTTCCGAGAAAAAATTATTCCCGAATGTCCATGCTCATGACGAGGCCGTTCTCGATGCGATAGACATGCTGGACCAGACTATTTCCGCAAAGGAATGAGCGCGCGCAGCCGTGCGTCGCGCGCGTAGATCCCGCCCCAGATCATGATGCCGACAAGGCTCGGAAACACGATATTGAAGAGCGGACCGCCCATGCGCACGTGGCTGGCGGTGGCTCCACCGAGATAGCCGGTCAGCAAGATCGCGCCGAGAACAGCCGTACGCGGAATCACATAGAGGACGCTACAGACGAGCAAGACGATTCCGAGGGCGACGATGACGCTCTCGGGATATCCGAGCTGAACCGTGCCCTCCACGACAGGAGCCGGTTTGAACAGCTTCATGACTCCATCCATGGACAGAAACAGCGCGGGGATAGCGGTCAGGATGCGTCCGGTCCAGAGCATCGCCTTCGAGACGGGAGCAGCTTTGGCCTCGGATTGCATGAGCGCATCCTCCAAAGGAAGGGCTCGCGCCGGCGGCAGGCAGCGCGAACGCCGTGGATGCGCGGGATGGTAGCACGCGCAACCGCGGTCCCGTCCTCCCTCCGAAGAAGAGGGAGGACGGGGATCGGGTTACGCGATCAATTCGCGATCAGATGCCGTAGCAGGCGTCTCCCCAGGGGCCTGCGTTGGTGTACTCGCAGATTCCTTCCCAGGCCGTCGAGGTCCCGCCGCCGGGGCGGCCGCAGACGTTGACGTAGGTTTGCGTGAAGGTACCGCCGGTATTCTCGCACTCGAGCCTCTTGGCGCCGCAGTAGTCGGGCGGACAGGGATCGAGGGCCAGGGAGGGGGAGGGAGTCCAGAAGGCGGCGGCCAGGCAGAGGGCGGACAGCAGCAGACGGATGGCGTTCGATTTCATCGTTTTTCTCCTTGAAAGTCTTTGGAAGTCTTTTGGAGGTGTCGCGGTCCGGTCAGATGCCCCAGCACTGGACGGTCCAGGGGCCCCGCCAGGTGTACGTGCAAGTCGCCGAGTAGAGGGGAGTGATGGTGCCGCTTTCGAGCTCGCAACGCCCGATGTCGGTCTGCGTGAAAGTCCCGGTGTTTCCCTCGCACACATCTCTCCAGAAACTGCAGTGCTGGGCCGGACAGACATCGAATGCCAGAGAGACACGGGGGGTCCACAGGGCGACGGTGAGGACGGCGGCGAGCAGCATCAGCCGGACAGCATTCGCTTTCATGACTCCTCCTTTGGAGAGGCTATAGCCATCTGGAAGCTATAGCCATCATGATATACGCATAGACCTAAGAAAAGTTACAGGCCTATGACGTGTCAGTCGAAAGAAGTGTATCTATGTCGTGGAGATAGAGATGTTTTACGCAGGGAGGCCCGGCAACGCCGCCGAAGCCGCAGAGTGCCCGCAGGGTGCCAGGCGCTTCGCGGGCGGTCAGGGAACGAGGCCGTGCTCGCTGAGGCCTTGGTTCACCGCCTCCGCGACGACTCGGTAACCGGCGGCGTTGCAGTGCGGGTCCGTATCCCAGTAGAGCTTTTCCGACGACGAGGCCGCGGCGAGCGCCGGCAGCGTGTCGATGAAGAACGCGTCATTTGCGGCCGCCCACGCCGAGAGGCGTGCCGCCGGGTAGGAGAATTCCGGTTTATCCCACGGGCCGTGCTCGGGGATTTGGACGATGACCAGGCGCGCCCCCCGGCTCCCGGCAAGATCGGCCATCCGGCGATACTCCTCCTCAACCTTCTCCCAGGATTTTTCATGGTGGCCGTTGGCGACATAGACGTCGTTCCAGAAGATCGGGTCCCTCGTCCAGATCCGGTGAGCGACCCACTTGGCGAGAGCCATGCGGGCTGCGTGGGAATGAACGAACAACCAGTGGCCGAGACCGCCGAGCTCCGACGCCTCGCGGGTCATCAGGAAACCGTCTTCGGACGGCTTCACGGCGTCGAGACCCATGTGGGTGTCGATGACGTCGTTGGGGGTGAAGGTGACGATGACCAGATCGGGCTCGAATGCGAGCCCGTAGTGTTCAAGGAACAGCCGTTCCGGCTCGGGGAAGTATCGCGGGATGCCTGCTTTGATGATCTCGGTCTTTGGATGCGCGCCCGGCCGCTGATTCAGCAAGCCTTCGAGGCGGACGAGGTACGTGTCCTCGAACGCCGCGCCGGTGCCGTAGGTGAAGCTGTCGCCCAGACCCAGGATGCGGAAAGAGCCGGGCGGTTTCTTCGCGCTGTGCTCGACATCGCGGAGGCCAAGGCTCGAGTGACGAGCCTCGAAGCTGAACTCGCCCGAGGCCGAGGGACCTATCCAGACGCCGTTGGGCGCGGGCCGGTAGGGTAGGTACGGATCGGGGACCATGCCCGGGAACTGCTGGTTCAGCGGTGGGGCACGGTGCATCAGCCGCACGGCGATCTCGACTCCGGCCCCGACCGTCACCACAAGGAAGAGCCCGTAGAAGAGCGCGAAGCGCCACGAGCGGAAATGCGGCCAACGCCACTGCATGACTCGACTCTCCTTTTAGGGTCCGGCGGCCCAGGCCTAGATCTCTACGTACCTGTCTCAAGGATCGTCTAGCGCGGCTGGTCAGGCTGCATGTCCGCGAGCCTTCGTTTGGCGCAATCTTTACGCCTGCCCCATGTTATCTCACGACAATCCCCACTTGCCGCGGAACCCCCGCGGGGGAGCGCCCCTGGGCTTGCCTGACGCCTCTTCCGGCGCTCCAGGTCCGTCCCGGGCTCGGCTTTCCACTCACCAGGCACCCTATTCGTCAGGAGCTATGCCTCCTCAATCATGAGAAAGGAGAGATCTCAATGAACCCTCTGCATTCCCTGTCACCGAGAGCCGTCCGTGGAATCCGGCTTCTCGGGGCGCTCCTGATCCTCACGCTCGCCCTGACCACCTTCGTCCCGCAAGGCGCTGAAGCGCTTCCCGCCTGCGGGACGCACAAGAAGTACTACAGCAGCTCGACCTACACGACGCAGGTTGGCTATCGGTACTACACCTGCGCTGGCGTCCTCGATCCTTCGAAGTCCTCAGGAGTGACCAGCCCGTACGTCATCTCCAATACCTACTGCTGCCTGAACTAGACTCTTTTCTGCCCTCTCCTTCCCAGGGAGAGGGCCTCCCCGTTTCGCGGTACCAGGGAACCCTCATGCGCATCGCGATTTCGGGCACTCACCGTTCCGGCAAAACGACCTTGGCCGAGGCGTTGTCGGACGTGCTTCCGGAGTATTCAACTGTCGAAGAACCTTACTACCAGTTGGCGGAGGAGGGGCACGACTTCGCCGAGATGCCGTCCGTCGAGGATTTCGAGCTGCAACTGGAACGATCTATCGCTTGTCTGGAGGAGGACAAAAAGAAGGTTATCTTCGACCGCTGCCCGGCGGACCTCTTGGGCTACCTCCTGACGCATTCCGAGGCTGAATCGTTTGATCTGCAGCGGTGGCTCCCTCGCATTCGAAAGGCCATGGCGACGCTGGATCTGGTCGTTTTCCTGCCCATCGAAGGACGAGACCGGATCGTCCTCCCTCCGTCCGAAGACCCCGAGCTCAGGATTCTGGTGGACGAGAAGCTCAGGGAGATACTTCTGGATAATCCTTTCGATTTCAACATCGGCGTGTTAGGAGTGACGGGGTCTCCGCGCGAACGGGCTCAGCGAGTCCTGATGGCCCTTTCCGGTGGCGAAGCGCTGGCACCGCCGACGAAGCGCCTGACACCCCGCTAGCGAAGCGCCTGGTACCGGCCTCTGCCTATCTGGGCATGTTTATAGCCTAACCGTCTTGACAATTAGGCTAATTCATCTAAGATTTAGACTAAAGCAGCGCATCGATCCAAGGAGAGCAACCATGCACCCAACAGAACCGAGCCGAGCCGAGGCACTGGCCGCCATGACCCCGGAGAAGCTGGAGGAGATGGCGCGGCCGGCGCCCCGCTCCTCCCATTCGGGGCTGCGCGACTTTCTGGAGATCCCCTACGACCAGTTGGAGGAGATGAACCTCGAGGCCAAGGAGGAGCGGCTGGCCCGGCGGCCCGCCGACGTGGTCCGCGAACAGCGGATGCGCTATCTCAACGACGAGAAGCGCATCAAGGCGGTCACCGTATGCTTCACCGACCTCGAAGGCCGGCTGCACATGCTGGACTATGACAAGAAGTTCCTGCTCAAGTCGGCGGACAATCTGACCTTCGACGGCTCGTCGATCCGCGGCTTCTCGCGGCAGCAGGAGTCGGACCTGCGACTTGCGGTCGACTGGCCGGCCTTCTACTGGCTGCCGTCGGACATCTTCGGCCCCGGCAAGGTGCTGGCCTTCGGCGAGGTCCACGAGCGTGACGGCAGCCCGTACAGCGCCGACATGCGGGCCCTGCTCAAGGCGTACGCCGACAAGCTGTACACCCAGGACGGCATGGTCGCCCACGCCGCCAACGAGATCGAGGGCTTCCTCTTCCGCGGGTGCGACGCGGAGCGCGCCTACCACGAGAACGGCCGCTTCGAGTTCATCTCCACGGGCGGCTACTACCACTCGCTGCCGGGCGACGCCCTTCGGCAGTTCATCGACACCGCCGCCGAGGTGCAGCGGGCCATGGGCTTCGCCAACGAGAAGGACCATCCGGAGGTGGCGCCCTCGCAGTTCGAGATGAACTACAGCTACACCGAGGCCTCGGTGGCCGCCGACCAGGTGCAGCTCTACAAACTGCTCTCCCGGCAGGTCGCGGCGCGCCTGGGGATGACGGCGAGCTTCCTACCGAAGCCGGTGACCGGCATCAACGGTTCGGGCATGCACACCAACCTCTCGTTGACCCGCCAGTCGACCAATCTCTTCTACGAGAAGGACGGCAAGGACGGTCTTTCGGCCGCCGGCTGGGATTTCATCAGTCGCATCCTGGCCAGCGCCACTGACATCTGCCTGGTGCTCAACTCGAGCGTCAACTCGTACCGCCGCCTCGACCCCCACTTCGAGGCGCCCAACCAGATCAAGGCCTCGGCCATCGACCGCGGCTCCATGGTGCGCATCCCCCTCGGCAACGAGCGCTCGGCCCGCGTCGAGGTGCGCTCCATCGCTCCCGACGCCAACCCGTACATGGCTATCTACACCCTGCTCAAGACCGGGCTCGAAGGCCCCCAGAGCGAGGAAGATGGGGACAAGCGGCCGCGCACCCGCTTCCTGCCGGACAACATCTACGACGCCATCCGGCTGTTCAAGGGGAGCCGGTTCATGCAGGAGTTGATGGGGGAGGACGTGCACGCCAAGTTCGCCGAGATCAAGCTCGCCCAGGCCGAACGCTGCCCCAAGGCCCTCGGCACCCTCATCAAGGCCTCCGAGGTGCAGTACCACCACGAGGTCACGAACCAGTTCCTCTGGTCGCAGTTCTGAGCGGCCGGTCCCGGCACCTCGTTTCTCCGGACGGCGGGAGGACCTTCCGCCGTCCGTCTTCCCCCGCCCGCCGTCCGAAGAAGAGGCTGGCTAGGGCGCGGCCGAGGGCCAGGGCCGCCCCCAGCCGGCCGAGAAGCGCCTGTCATGGAGCTGGGGAGACAAAGGTGGCGGTGGACTACGGGGCGGGAAGGTAGCGGCGAATGGTGGAGTAATTTATACTGTATGCTCAGCCTTGCACGAAGCCGGACATCCCGTTCAAGGGAGGGCGTTATGCGCACGCTCGGTTGGTGGTCTCGTTGGTTGTCGTTGTCGATTCTGATGACGATGAGTCTGATCCCCTCGCTCGCAGCGTCGACGACGACGAGTACCTGCGGCAGGGCCCAATGCACGTTCGTCGCGTTCGGTCCGAGCGTTTTCACGCGCGGGACGGGCGCGCCGCAACAGGTGACGGTGCCCTTCTCCGTCGCGAACCCGAACGCTCCCTACTCGTTGCACGTGGACAACCACCTCGTTTCGGCGGCGAAGGTTTGGGTGAATGACGTTCTGATCCTCTCCACTTCGGATTTCGCCACGCAGGTGACCGTGCTGGATCGACCGGTTCATCTGGAGGCGCAGAATCGGCTGAAGGTGGAGTTGCAGAGCCAGCCCAACTCTTCGATCAGCCTGCTGATCGTCGGCCTCGACGCCGATGCGCCCAGCATCTCCTACATCGAGAGTCCCCCGCCGAACGCGTCCGGTTGGCACAACACGGCCGTTCACGTGTCGTTCACCTGCTCCGATGCGACCTCCGGTATCGCGTCCTGTCCTTCTCCCATCGACCTCGCGACCGAGGGGTTCCAGCAGATCATCTCCGCGACGTCTTCCGACAACGCCGGAAACAGCACGGTCTTGTCGATCCCGATCAACATCGACGAGCATCCGCCCACGATCTCCATCAGCTCGCCGTCGGACGGAAGCGTGGTGGCGACTCCGTCGGTTTCGGTTATCGGGTCGTTGTCGGACGCGCTCTCGGGCGTCTCCGCCGGCACCGTGACCTGCAACGGCGAGCCGGCCGCGGTCGCAGGTGGAGCGTTCAACTGCGTCGTCTCTCTCGCGCCAGGGCTGAACCAGATCGCCGTCCGCGCGGAGGACCTGGCGGGCAACGCGGCCCAGGCGAGCACGAGCGTGACGACCCAGCCGACCTCACCGACCCAGCATCTCCGCATCACGAGTATCGCGCCGGCTGCGATTTTCGCCGGTTCGACCACGCGGGTCACGATCACGGCCCGGGTGGACGTCGACGCGAACCTGCTTCCGGACACCGTGACCGTCCAGCGCTACGACCCGGAGACCCGCCAGTCGTCGCCGGTGGCTCGAATGTACGACGACGGAACCCATGGCGACGCCTTGAGAGGCGACAACGTCTTCACCGCGCTCGTAGACGTCACGGAACCCTCCCCGGTCATCGTGTTCCTGCGGGCCTCCGCGTCCTACCTGGATCTCGCGCAGCCGGTCTTCTCCGACATCGAACGCCTGTTCGTGCAATCGACGGGCACGGCCGACCAGGCGTTGTCGGACCTCGCCGACAGGCTCGAGCAAGGCGACATTCCGGGCGCGCTCCGGTTCTTCGCGCCGTCGGAAAAGACGACCCGCTTCCTCACTCAAATGACGCCGGTGCAGCGCACACGGCTCGTGCAGCTGCTCCGCTCGCTCCATCTGGCGAGCGACACGGGCGATGCGCGCACCTATCGCGGCCCGTGGCTCGAGCCGGACGGGACCAGCACCGACGTCGAATTCGGTCTTTCGCGTGATCTGTTGGGCCAGTGGCTGATCTTCAGTTGGTAGGAGGCACGTCATGACGACCCTTCGATGGATTGCCGGCCTCGTCTCTACGTTGCTCGTCGTCGGCGGCGCCCGCGCGCATGAAATTCCGACGCACCTGAACATCACGCGGGTAGCCGTCGACTTTCTCGTCGCGAAAGACGACCGCTTCGCTTGCTCGGCGGACAATCTCAAAAGCAATCTGGAGATCGGAACGGCGGCCGAGGACGACTGGCCGCGCTTCATGTTCCACTTCACGCCGGCTTTGAACGCTGGCATCTATCACGGCTCGTGCTCTTCGCTCGACTGGGCGTTCGGAAACGGCGCATGCACCGAAACCGGCGCTCCGGGCGGCTGGACCTCCCCCGGCGGCGCGACGCTGACCAACGATCACAGCTGGGACATCGCGTTCCGGAGCGCCAAGGATGCCAACGGGGATCCGAGCGAACAGGGATGGGTCGACGTCGGCTACGTCCTCCATCTTCTCGAGGATCTCACCTCGCCGCCCCACACGCGCAACGATCCTCATCCGGCCTTCGATCCGTTCGAGAAGTACAACAACGGCCGGACGCCCGCGATGCCTTCCGGATCGCTGCTGTCCTACGGTTCGGCGCGGGAAATCCTCAGCTCGCTCCAGGCGTACACGCAGTCGCACTACTACAGCAGCGACACCGTGTTCGATCCGGCGCTCCCGGGACCGGCGGCCGCGAGCCAGGACAACAGCTATTTCTACGACGGCGGCGGCCGACGGATCGCGTCCAAGGGCCCCAAGTACAAGTTGAGCTGTCTCGTGTCCTGCGACCCTACGGACGCGACGATCGACCAGGCGATCGCGATGCAGCAGTTCGACGAGTTGGGGACGCTCGCGGCCCAGGTCGGCGCGTCGTTTCTCCGCTTCTACTACGACCAGGCCGGCCCCGCGCTCGGAGTCCTGAAAAACGGCGGCTTCGAAACCGGCGACATCAAGGGGTGGACCCCCGGATTCACGCCCGGCGGCTCGCCGACGTTCCCCGACGTCGCCGGTCCCAACGGGCCCTATGTAGCGGCGGTCAGCGAAAACCGAGTCGACGGCGCCTACTCCGCCCGCGTCGGCCGCTGGGATCAGCCCTATCAGGGCGGCGGGCAGGTCAACGGTCCGGCGCAGCCGGGCGCGGAACCGGCCGGCACCGATTGGGTATACCAGGACGTGACGCTCCCCACCGAGGTCCAGTCGATCACGCTGAACCTCTCGTACAACATCGTCACGTACGACGCCGGAATCTGGGACTGGTTCGACATGTCCGTCCAGGATGCGACGAGCGGCGGAGTGATCATCCAACTGGAGCAACACGCGTCGCCCAATCCTGGGCCCAACTACGGCTTCTACTCGACGTCCGGATGGCAGGCGAAAACCCAGGACCTGACGTCGCTCGCCGGCAGAAAAATACGCCTCTGGTTCGGCAACCACCAGGACGGCTACGGCGATCAGGCCGCGGTCTACGTCGACAAGGTGGCGATTACTTGCAAGGTTCGCTGACCGCGGGCCGGCGGCTCTCCTACCTAGGCGCCGCCGCCGGCCTTCTCGTCTGGCTCTACGACTACGACTTTTCCAACTCGTACGGTCACCTCGACCCCCACTTCGAGGCGCCCAACCCGATCAAGGCCTCGTCGATCCAAAGGTCAGAGAGGGCAGTTCGGCGGCGCTCCCGCACAGGTCTTGGTCGTGCTGCCGCAGGTGACCGAGGTCGAGGTGTGGGAGCAAGGCCCCGTAGAGCTGGAGCAGAAGAGAGTGCAGGGCCGGTACGGCGGCGGGCACTCGATGGTCTCGGAGCAGGAGGAAGAGGGGCAGGAGGTCGTCACGCCATCGCACTGGACGTAAGTCGCGCCCACGTTACAAGTAGAGTTGCCCGTGCAACTTACGGTCGATCCATTGGAGCAGCTCTGCATCGCGGTACAGGTCGCGATCGCGCGGGGAGAAGAGAGGAGGGCGGTGACGGCGAAAGCCAGCAGGATCAGTTTCCTCATGACGGGCTCCTTTCGGAATATAGGGCCCACAGTATAAGCGCTACAGCGGCGGGAGCCAACTGAAACTTCCGCCCGTTCCAGGCGTATCTGCCTCAACATGAGGGAGATCCTGTGCATGCGCAACGCGACGCTCGCCATTCTTTTGACCCTGTTCGTCTCGACCACCGCCGCCGTCCGCGCTGACGACGCCCCCAAGGGCGACAAACCGGGAGGCGCGGAGAAGGCCGCGGCGGCGCCAGCCGCGCCCCGCAAGTTCGTCACCCATCACCGCTTCACGGCCGGCGGGGCGGACATCCCCTACATTGCCACGGCGGAGGACATCGACCTCAAGGACCGCGACGGCAAGCCCACGGCGCGCTTCTTCACGATCTCCTACATGGCGGAGGGTGTGAAGCGGCAGGAGGACCGGCCGATCACGTTCTTCTTCAATGGCGGGCCGGGCTCGTCCTCGGTCTGGCTGCACCTCGGTTTCGTCGGCCCCAAGCGCATCGACATCCCGAGCGACGCGCAGGACCCGGGCGCGCCGCCCTACCGGCTCAAGGACAACCCGTCGAGCCTGCTGCGCTTTACCGACCTCGTCGAGGTCGACCCGATCGGCACCGGCTTCAGCCGCGCGCTCGGCGAGAAGAAGGACGCCGACTTCTGGGGCTACGACGAGGACGCCGACTCCGTCGCCGACTTCATCCGCGCCTTCCTCACCGTGCACGACCGCTGGAACTCGCCCAAGTACGTCCTTGGCGAGAGCTACGGCGGCATCCGCGGCTCGATGCTCGTACCGCGGCTCCAGGGGCAGATGAACATCGGCCTCAACGGCGTGATCCTCATCTCGCCGGCGATCAACATGGGCGCCCTGCCCTTCGCCACCGGCGGCAACGATCTCACCTACGTCACGCACCTGCCGACGCTCGCCGCGACGGCGTGGTACCACAAGAAGCTCCCGGATTCCTGGCCGAACCTGCAGGCGCTGCTCACCGAAGTCGAGCAGTTCGCCTCCGGCGAGTACCTGCAGGCCCTCTTCCGCGGCGATTCGCTCTCGCAGGTGGAGAAGGGGCAGATCGCCGACAAGCTGCACCGCTACACGGGCGTGTCCAAGCCGTACATCCTCAACAGCGACCTGCGCCTCTACGCGCCCCGCTTCGCCAAGGAGCTGCTGCGCGACGAGGGGAGGGCCACGGGTTTCCTCGACAGTCGTTACGCGCAGAAGGAGCTCGACAACGCATCGGAGTTTCCCAACAGCGACCCGTTCGACGCCAAGACGGGGCCGATCTACGTCTCGCTCTTCCACCAGTACCTGCGCAATGATCTCGGCGCCGACATCCAGGAGCCCTACCTGCCCCAGAACGGCGAGGCCAACCAGAGCTGGAAGCGGCGAAAGAACGCGGCCGGCGCCTTCGCCGGCTTCGTCGACGTCACCGCCGACCTGGCGCAGGGCACCAAGGACAACGAGGCGCTGCGCGTGTTCACCGCCAGCGGCTACTACGACCTGGCGACGGCCTACTTCGCCAACGCCTACATGCTGCACCACAGCGGCATCGACCCGGCGCGGGTGACGATCCGGAACTACCCGGCGGGGCACATGATGTACCTCAACCAGGGTTCGCTCGAGCAGATGTCGAGAGACATCGGGGAGTTCATCCAAGGGAAGTGAGGGGACGTGCGCTCGCGGCGGCTCCTTGGACTTTAGCTGGCACCTCCGCGGGTCCGACTAAGCCTTGCGAACTGGGTAGCACAGGTGTGTAACGCCGACGCCCTGGATCACCGTCGGGTTGCCGAGAACGAACGGCGTGCCGGCTAGGCGGTCGAAGAGGCGAACTCCGGACCCAAGAACCACCGCCGCGATGTCGACGTAGATTTCGTCGAGGAGCCCAGCATTCAGCAATTGCTGGATGGTATCGGCCCCGTGCACGCCAACGGACTTCCCGGCGGCGGCGGCTTTGGCTTGGTTCACGGCGCTTTCGAGTCCGTCCAGCACGAAGTGTACGGTCGAGTTGGGGCGCGGCCATCCGGCGGGGATGTGGTGGGTCAATACGAAGGCTGGTCCCCAAGCGTGGTTTCCGCCCCAGCCTTGGGCCACGTCGAAGGTGCGTCGACCCGTGAGAACGGCGCCAAGTCCGGACGTAAGACGGCGAATGTGCTCGGCGCTCGGTTCGGACACCTTGAACGTCATGGGGTCCGACCCCCCGGTGTGGATTTCGACGTCGCCCGAGCTCATGTACCAGTCGAACACTTCGGCCACGCCATCGTTGAGGTCGGCGACGTAGCCGTCGAGCGACATGGACATGATTGCAACAACCTTCGACATTCCGTGCTCCTTTCGAGGGATGGAGACTGCGTTCAGGGGATTACTTCTGGACTTACCTGGGACCTCCACCGCGCGTGTAAACGTACACGCTGCCCCCTTCCGTCCCCGCGTAGAGAGTGTCCGGATCGAAGGGATCCAGGCGCAGGTCGAGGATGTCCACGGCGGGCAGGTCTTCGCCGGAGGAGACCCAGGTGGCGCCGCCGTCCTCGCTGAGGAAGACGGCTCCCGCGCTAGCCGCCCAGATGCGGTTCGAATTCCTGGGATCGACGGCCAGCGCGAAGACGGCCCGGTTGCCTTCGACCCGTGAGAGGGACCAGTGGGTTCCCCCGTCCGTGGAACGGTAGACGCCTCCGGTGGGTGGCAGGCCGCTGAATGCGCCAAAGACGAAAGCGGTCCACAGCCGTTGCGGATCGCGCGGGTCCTCGGCCACGGCCTTCACGAGGGCATACTCGGGATTCCGCTCCAGCAGAGTCGTCCAGGTGGCACCCCCGTCCGTGGAGCGGAGCAGACGGTCGCGAAAAGATTCGGCGTCACCAACGTCGTGCGCGTACACGGCGGTACCGGTCACCGTCACCAGGTCGGCGTGGAGTCCCGCGGAGCCGCTCAGCGCGTGCCAGGAAAATCCGCCGTCGTCGCTGCGATAGATTGCATCGTTGGTCCTCGACGCGCCATACAGCGTGGACGGATGCGCCGGGTCGAGAGCGATGGAATCCATGGCGGGCGAGCTCAATGGCTGCCAGGTCGCGCCAGCGTCCACGCTCTTGTAAACGCTGTCGGCGGCCAGATAGAGGGTGGACGGGGTCTTGGGATCGAGGATCAGCTCAGTGAAGGATGTGTAATCGATTCCCGTGGGGATTGGCGTGAAGGGCTGGCCCGCGCCCGTCCGCTTCCACAGCGAGCAGCAGAGCCCCTGGGCGTAGAGAGCTCCTGGCTTTGAAGGATCGGGAACGACTTTGTGCACGATCTGGGCGGCGATGCCGGTATCGGAAGGCGACCACGAGGTGCCGCGGTCGTCCGAGCGGAAGAGGGCCGGCTCCCCCGCAGTAAAGGGCTCCGATTGGCCCGCCAGCACGGTGCCGGGCCGCAGCGGGTTCGCCGCCAGAGCCGCCGTCGGGTTGGTTCTCCGCAGGACGCCCCGCCAATGCTGGCCGCCATCCGTGGTCTTGAACACGGAGAATAAGGAACCGTTGGAGCTCAGCCAGGCCGTGCCGGCGTGCGCGGCATCGACCGCCAGCTCAAAAGAGCTTCCGTAACTGGGAGGCCGCTCGGGCCGCTCGCTAGCCCCCTTCCAACTCGCGCCCCCGTCGTCGCTGACGAAGACCGTCGCAATGACGGTGCTCTGAACGCCCTCTTCGAGAGTTATGGCATAGAGATGGCGGGGCTGCACGAGGTCGAAGACGACTCGCGAGACCATGAGGCCGCGCAGGCCCAGGCCCGAAGGGCTCCAGTGGGCGCCGGAGTCGGCGCTGCGGAAGAGACCCCTGTCGGTGGCGGCGAAGACCACGCCGGCCGTCTTGGGGTGAACGGCGACATCCCACACCCCTCCTTTAAGCCCCTGCCCGACCTGTCGCCACTGGGCGCCCAGATTCGTCGAACGGTAGAGGGCCCGCCTCTTCGGAAACGCGGCCCAGACCGCGGCAGGATCTGTGGGCTCGGTGGCCACGAGGAAGGCGCCGTTCACGGACGGCAGGCCGGCGTTGGCGGCGGTCCAATGCCAACCGGCGTCGTCACTGCGGAAGATCCCGAAGGAGGTCGCGGCATAGACCCGGCCCGGCTCCGCGGGGCTGGCCGCGAGGTCGAGCACTTCCCCGCTCAGGCCGCGGCTGGCGGCCGTCCACGTGCGTCCGTTGTCGGAGCTACGGAAGACGCCCAATTTCTTCGTGCCCGCCCAGGCCGTGTGTCCGTTGGCGGAGAAGGCCAGGGCCGTGACGCCGCCGCCATACGGACCGATGGATGTCCAGCGGTTCACCCCCGCCCGGAGCGGCGCGGCGGCGAGCAACGCGAGCCCCAGAATTGCGGCAAAAGGGATGCAGCGCGGACGCTCGGAAAGCGACAGGCTCATGGGATTTCTCCTCCTGGCCAGAAGTGTAAGCGAAGATTCTCGGTGAGGCTGACAAGAGGGCCGTCAGCTCCCCGGACAGACGTCTGACGCTCTTCAGGTGCTCCGCAGATCCTCCTTGAGCGCCTCTTCCGTTGGCGCCTCCGGCCAGAAGCCTGGTCCAGTCCAGGGTGCCAGGTGCTTCGTCTGCTTACCGCCAGCCGTCGCCCAGTTCCTCAGTTTCGGAGCCAACGGATTCTTCTAGAAGGATCGAAATGGGAAAAAACCCCCCTCGCAAACTCAAGCCCAGCGGGACCTTGCAAGATAGGACGAGGTTTTTACGTCTTATGGAGGCATGAGCCGAAGACTCCGCTACATCCCCAAAGGCGGTGCCCTGGTCGAGGTCACCTGTCGGACGATCCACAGCCGTTTCCTCCTTCGCCCCTGCCCGGAGCTCGACGACATCGTCGTCGGCGTCCTGGCCCGGGCCCAGCGCATGAACCCGATCCGCCTCTGCCAGTTTTCATTCGTCTCGAATCACTTCCACCTCATCCTGGACGTCGACGACGCCCGCCAACTCTCCTGCTTCATGCAGTACCTCAACTCCAACCTGGCCCGGGAGGTTGGGCGCTTGGTTGGATGGGGCGACAAGATCTGGGCCCGGAGGTATCAGGCGATCGTGATCAGCAACGAGGCCGCCGCCCAGATCGAGCGGTTGAAGTACGTCCTCGCCCACGGCGTCAAGGAAGGCCTTGTCGAAAAAGTCTGCGAGTGGCCGGGCGTTCACTGCGTGCGTTCCTTGCTGGCAGGGGAGCCCATGGAAGGCTACTGGTTCAACCGCTCTCAGGAGTACGCCGCCCGGCAGCGGCGAGAGAGCTTCGACCGCATGCACTATGCGACCCTCGAGACTTTAACCCTCTCTCCCTTACCCTGCTGGAGGGATCTCCCGGCCGAGACCCGGAGGAACCTCATTGCCGGTCTGGTGGCCGAGATCGAGGCAGAAGCCGCGGCTCAACGCCAACTCACGGGAAGCCAGGTTCTCGGCGTTGCCGCTATCCGTGGCCAGGATCCGCATCGTCGCCCCGAGCGGTCGAAAAAGTCTCCGGCCCCCTTGTTCCATGCCGCGAGCAAGGCGGTGCGCCGGGAGCTCTACGCCGCCTACGCCTGGTTTGTGTCCGCGTACCGGGAAGCGTCTGAGAAATTCCGAGCCGGAAATCGTACGGTTTTGTTCCCGACCGGGAGCTTCCCGCCGCCGCTGCCGTTCGTGGCCGGATAGAGATCTTAGCCGCTGCTTTCTTCAGGTCCTGAGCGCTCGGATCAGAGGGCTCAGGGGAGAGGTGTATTCAGCCGGGTTGATTTTTGCCCAAAATAGGAAGCTGGCTTCTGTTTTCGAGCTCACTGTTGCGGTCAGAGGGTCATGAGGCGCGCAGAAGCGGGTAGTTGAGGGCAGAATTCGAGGCTTGAGAGGGTTCCTTGTGCTTATCTTTCCTGGATTTACCTGGCACCTCTTCCCCGTTGGAGAGATCTCCCGGTCGAGACTCGGAGGAACCTCATTGCCGGTCTGGTGGCCGAGATCGAGGCCGAAGCCGCGGCTCAGCGCCAGCTCACGGGAAGCCAGGTTCTCGGCGTTGCCGCTATCCGTGGCCAGGATCCGCATCGGCGTCCCGAGCGATCGAAGAAGTCTCCGGCGCCATTGTTCCATGCCGCGAGCAAGGCGGTGCGCCGGGAGCTCTACGCCGCCTACGCCTGGTTTGTGTCCGCCTACCGGGAAGCGTCTGAGAAATTCCGAGCCGGGAACCGTACGGTTCCGTTCCCGACCGGGAGCTTCCCGCCGCCGCTGCCGTTCGTGGCCGGATAGAGATCTTAGCCGCTGCTTTTTTCAGGTCCTGAGCGCTCGGATCAGAGGGCTCGGGGGAGAGGTGTATTCAGCCGGGTTGATTTTCGCCCAAAATAGGAAGCTGGCTTCTGTTTTCGGGCTCACTGTTGCAGTCAGAGGGGCATGAGGCGCGCAGAAGCGGGTAGTTGAGGGGAGAATTCGAGGCTTGGGAGGGTTCCTTGTGCTTATCTTTCCTAGATTTACCTGGCACCTCTTCCGGCTCAGCGGCCGAAAGGCGGAGCCTTACGGTCCGCTGGAGCAGCCGGGTTAGGCCCTCTTGATGGCCGATCGATTCTGTCGGCATGCCTAGCCGCCATTTCGGGATTCTGGAGGCGGACGAGCTCAATCGCAACTTTCGCTGGGTATGCAAGAATCTCGTACTCTTTACCCAAGCTTATGAGAGCTGCGAAGGCCACTTCTTGAGCTAACGCGCCTACAGGTAACACTACTACGGGATACTCGGACAGCTTGATGCTGCCTCGTTGTCGCTTCGTAAAGTCGTCATCAAAGTCTTCCTTCGCGATCAAACCAAGCTTGAATGCCTCCTCGACAGCCTTCTCCGAGACAATGTGCTGCCTGCGGCCAGCAGCAAAGTCCGCCAAGTCAGCGAAAGACTTGATCAGTTTTACATCGACTTCGGCCCGAGTGCTCTCGGCGAGACGCCGCTCTTCCCTCAGCTTCAACCTGTACTGCGGGAGAGCGAGAATCACTGCGATTACCCCTGAGAGGGCGGCGGCACCGGTTGAGATGATTGCTATAGTTTCGGCTGTTGTCATCGCACACTCAGATCTGAGCCTAACGTGATGCTACTCAGCGGCGCCTCTGGAAGGTCACCACCGATTCAAAAGGCAAGATTGCCCAAAGTCCCGCATGGCTGATGGAGCCTCAGGCGTCCGCTGGAGTAGCTGGGTTCGGCGATTCTTTCCCCTCGGTCTTGAGGACTTTGGGGCTTTCCATTCAACTCCTTCTGCAGGCCGTGAGCCCAGCCTTCCGAGAGTGGAGTTTGTCTACGAGTCTCTGTCCGGTGAAGGCGGAGGATCGGCGGCCTTTCCTCCACTGATGCCTCTCGAGCTGAACGACACATGGAGATGCCGCCGCACACGCAGGTACGGCCCTCGGCATCGTACCTAATCCGTACCACCGGCATCATGTCCTCCGTGATCGCAGGTGTCGCCGTGATGGTCTATGTCACGGTGATGGTGTCTATCAGTTGCTATCCACGCGTCGATTGGGTCGATGCCGCTACGCCAATTTCCCAGTAATCGCTTGCGGCCACGGCGAGTCTCGGGGCGCTCAACACGGATTTTGATCAGGCGCCCCACAATGGCGGCAGCTACTAGAAGTAACAAGGCAAGCCCAATCGAGTGCATCATGGTCGTCTGTCCGTACCGCGAACTGAGCCGTTACAATAGTAACTTACGAAGGTGTCGCCGAACCTCTAGATTAACCCTGCGCCCCTTCGATCCAGAATGCCTATCGCAATCAAATCTCCGTCGAGCCGACGTACTCAGATTTTCGTATGTCTCTCATTCTATTCATATATCCAATTCTACCTCTCGTCCTCGTCCTCGTCAACGCGAGGCACGCCAACGTAGAAGGAACCCGGCTCGGGGTTCACCTCGACCTAGACCGGCAGACAAGGCTCGGGAGGTTATCTTGTTGAGGCAGCGGACGTTCGAGGCATAGCTGCACGGATAAGAAGCCAAGGCCGGAACGTTATACGCGCGCGATAAGCATTCCATGCCAGGGAGGATCACCCTGTTATCTCTCTTCGACTGAGTGAGTTGTGGCTTTTGCAGCCTGCAAGCCTGGCGACTTATCCGTGCGGATACGCACTGATAAGGTTCTGCGCACCAGCGGCTTATGCGTGCGGTTCTAGCGGGGAAGATCCCGTGGCGCCACCGCCGCCGAAGCCGCCAGGATGGCCAGCAACCCCGCCAGCGGCAGGTGATGGCGGGCGCCGCTTTCGAAGATGCTGTCGATGGCCCAGAAGTAGAGGATGGTCAGGAGGAAGAGGACGACGTCGGCTCGGCGGTCCCAGAGGGTGTTGCGGCGGACGAGGAAGGCTGCCAGCGCCAGTGCCCATATGGCCCACCACCAGGCGTTGGTGAGGAGCTTCAGGAGGGCGTAGGGGCCGCCTCCGATCCGGCCGCCTCTTTTGAGCTCGTAGAGGCCGGTGGCGTCGTCTCCCAGGAAGAGGATCTGCTTCTTGAGGCTGAGGAGCAGGAACTGGCCGGGGTGCTCGCGGATCCATTCCTTGCCCCATTGGTAGCCGAGGCGGTCCTGCGTCAGCTCGTCGTAGCCGGTCAACTGGCGCTCGCCGTGCCTGATCCAGCCTCCCGTCGCGAGAGGGTTGTTGGCGCGGTAGAAGACGCTGCCGCCGTTGGTCGAGACGAGGACCGGCACGCCGAGGACCCGCTGGTTGCGCCAGGTCCAGGGAAGCACGACGAGGGCCATGCCCAGCCCCAGGAGCGCCAGCCGCCCGGCGGCCCGGAGCACGGGCGTGCGCAGGAGGATCTCGTAGATGAGGAAGGCCCCCACGAGCAGCATGAGCCCCGGCTGCGTGAGCATCGCGTAGCCAAGCACCAGTCCCGCCGCGAAGCGCATCCCCGCCGCCTTGCCGCCCCCGCCCCGCTCGTTCGCTCGCAGATACAGGAGGAGGACCGCCGGCAGGAGGAAGACGATCACCATCTCCTTGCTCGCCACGCCGGCCGAGGCCACCAGGTTGGGCCAGAGGGCGAGGAGCAGGATGGCCAGCCGGGCCGCTCCCTCGCCGAAGCGCCGGGCCAGGGCGTAGACCACCAGGATCGTGCCCGCGAAGAGCAGGAGGTTGGCCACCGTCACGGCCATGAGGCCCACGCCGAAGATCTTGAAGTGGGCGAGCAGGAGGAAGGGATAGCCCGGCGGCCAGGCAGCCCATTCTCCCTTCGGAGTCTGGAAGGTGAGGCCGCCGGCCAGCCTCGCGGCGAGGTCGTAGTAGGCCCGCCCGTCGGAGGTGAACGGCGCGGGGAAGAGCAGCACCCAGGCGATCCGCGCCGCGATGCCCGCGACGATCACGGACGCCAGCCAGCGCCGGTGGGGGATGGCCGCCAGGCGGTCGCCCAAGGCCTGGAGCAGCGCCGCGATCCGGAACCGGCCCGCCCAGAGGAGCGCCAGGGCGGCAGCGGCGACGACGATCCCCACGGCCAGGCCGACTCGTCCGGCGCCGCCGGTGGCCAGGTCCCAGGTGAGCTTGGGGACGCTGAACAGAGCCTCGGCGGCGATGAGCAGGATGGCGAGCGTGAGGAGCCGGCTCAGGACGGCGGTCCAACCCTCGGGGATGGCCGCCGGACCGCTCTCGACGGCCGGAGCGGCGGGCCGGAGCGGAGGCGCGGTCTCGTCCAGGGGCGCGAGCGAGCGGAGCGGAGCGGAGGGATTGGACAGTATCGCTTCTCCTCGAAGGCAGTTGAGGGCCACGGCAGGCCGGAGCCTGCCTTGCGGGAGATGCGAAGCAAAGAAGAGGCCAGGAGAGTGGGGAGGCCTCCCTCAGCGCCGGGCGGTGGTGGCCTTTTTGTCCTTGTCGTCTCCGAGGGCGGCGAGGCGGCGGGCGGCCAGGGCGTGGGTGGACAGCGCCTCGTCTTCCGGCGCCGAGGGCGGCGTTACGCGCTTGTAGTATTTTCGCGCCACTTCGGGCAGGCCGTAGTGCTCCGCGAGGCGGCCGAAGACGTACCAGTCGTCGGAGCTGGGGGCCTCGTCGTTCCGGGCCGCGAGCGACTGGAGGATGACCTGGTAGGCCTCGGCCGTCTTGCCCATGTCGGCGTAGATCGACGCGAGAGTGTGGAGGTGGGCGGCGTTGCCGTAGCCCGAGAGGGTCGCCGCGCGCTGGCCGTAGTCGACCGTCTTCTCGTCCAGGCGGCCGCGTTCGAGCAGCATCCAGGCAAAGCTGTTGAAGTCGCCGGCCGTGGCCTTGCCGCCGGAGACGATCTCGCCGTAGCGCTTCTCCGCCTGGTCGAAGTCGCGGGCGCGGGCGGCCTCCTCGGCGAGCAGGAGCAGGGCCACGCGGTCTCCGGGGGAGCGCTGGAGCCGGCGTTCCGCGAGAGCGTGGATGTCGTCCCAGCGTTTCTGGAGGGTGAGCGCCAGCACGTGGAGGCTGTCGGCGTGCTCGGAGGCGGGGGCCGCCGCCATCAACCGGCGCGAGACTTCCAGCAGGTCGTCGACGCGGCCCTGCTCGATATAGCTCTGGGCGAGCGCCGAGTCCAGGGCGTTGCGCCGGGCCTCGCTGCCGGCCGCCTCGCGGCAGGCGAGCAGGAGGGGCAGCGTCCGCACGCTCGACATCTGGTTGACCAGGGCCGCGGCGGCGCAGCGGACGTCCTCGGCGCCCGCCTCGCTCCCCCGCGTCCACAGGGCCGCGAAGGGATGCGTGGCGAGCGGATCGCCGTTGCCGGTATTGCCACCAATATTGCCGCCAATATTGCCACCGGGATTACCGACAATACTGCCGCCGTCGAAGGACTCCAGGGCCCAGTCCAGCCATTGCCGCGCGCCCTTGAGGTCGCCCTTCTCGAGGCGCCGGAGGGCCTCGTCGCCGAGCATCGGAACGACGGTGCTCATGGCGGCGATCCGGTACTCCGGCCCTTCGCGCACGACGTAGATGGCGAGGCTCTTGGCGCCGTTCTCGAGCGCCGACGTGAAGGCGACGCGGTAGCCCATGGCCTCGTCGCCGGTAACGGTCTCGCGCATGGCGGCGAGGCCGAGGTCGATCGCCACGTCGGACGGCATCCCGTCCGTTTGCGGCTTCTTGCGGCCCTGCGCGGCTCCGAGGTCGAAGGCCTGGCTGGCGGCCTTGTCGCCCTGGGCGAGCATCGCGGACGCGACGTCGCGGGAGAAGAGGCCGACCATCTTCTTGAAGTCGGCCGGCTCGGAGCTGGCGACCATGGCAACGGCCTCCATCACCATCCGTTTCGCCACGGAGGCGGGCTGGTCCGCGGGCAGCGAGAGCTCTTCGTGCCGCCGCGTCCGGCGCAGGACGTCCGCCAGGGAGAGCATGGCCGCGGCGTTGCCGGACTGGCGGCCGGCGCGGTCGAACAGGACGGCGGCTTCGGCGTAGCGGCGCACCAGCATCAGGTTCTGGGCCGCCTGCTGCAGGGCGGTGGCGCGGGCCGTGGAGCTGGTGAACCCGCGCTCGCTCTCGCGCACGGCGGCCTCGGCGCCGTCGATGGCCGCGATGGCGATGAGGGAAGGGACGCCGCTCGTCTCCACGTCCTTGATCTGCGCGGCCATCTCCTTGACCTCGGCGAAGCGGCCGGCCTGGACCAGGGCGAACAGGAGGTTCTTGTCCATCCCCCGGCCTTTCCCCGTGCCGTTGTCGAGGTCTTTGCGCAGGGACTTGTACTCGTCGATGGCGGCGGCGAGGTCCGCCTTCGCGCCGTAGCGCCGGCCCTGGGCGTCGTACTCCAGGAGGATGGCGAGGTCGGCGCGGGCCACGGCGTCCTTGGGATCCAGCTCCTTGGCCTTGCGGTAGGCGGCGAGGGCGCCCGCGCGGTCGAAGCCGGGGCCGAAGCGGCGGCCGAGGTCGTCGTGCTGGAGGGTCCACCCGAGCTCGCGGTAGGCCATGGCGAGCTTCGGCTCGAGCTGCGTGGCGCGCCGCGCCTCCTCGCGCGCCGCCTCGCCCATGCCGCCGGCGAGCAGGGCCCTTGCCACGCGGGTGCGGGGCAGAGCCTTCCTGGGATCGGCGGCGGCGAGCCGCTCGAACTCGCCGAGCGCCTCGCGGATGCGGCCGGCGTCGAGGTGGGCCTCGCCGGTCTGTTCGAACAGCAGGAGCGCGGTCTTGTCCTGGAGCGCCTCGCGGACGCTGGCGCGCAGGGCCTCGAGCTCCTGGGCGGTGATGCGCCGCTTGCCGGTGTCGAGCCGGAAGGTGGCGTCGACGGCGCCGCCGGCGGCCGCCGCGTACTCCTCGGAGAGGGTGACGGTGGCGAACCGGCGCACCCGCGAGGCGGGGAGGGGCCGCGGCGCGAACCCGAGAGGCGGCACGATGTGGTAGCGCACCTCGAGCGTCATCGGCCGGGCGAAGACGTAGTCGTCCCGCCGGGGCGCGGGCTTCTCGTCCGCCGCTTCGTCCGCCGCTGCTTCGTCCTCGGCCGCCTCGAGGACGTCCTCGTTCCCGTCGCTGGTGATCTCCGCCGGCAGGCGCGTCAGCATCGACGCCGGGTTGTAGCCCACGCCGGCGCTGCTGGTGTCGGTGAAGCCGCGCCGGGCGTTCTTGACCTCCACCCGCAGGCGCAGCGGCGTGGAGAGGTCGGCCGGCTTGGAGTGCTCGACGGCGGTCAGGTCCTCGGCCAGGTAGAACGAGGCCGCGTAGGTCTTGAGGGCCTGGCGCACCGCCTGGGCGTCCTCCAGGGCGTAGTAGGACCGCAGGTCGCGCTCGGGGGCGCCGAAGAGCTCGGTGGTCTCGACGACGCGCGAGGGCCCGAAGTCGGCGAGGAAGAACTCGCGGGTCTCGGTTTCGCGGTTGTCGGCGGAGCTGGACTCGGGCGTGCGCGTCAGGCCGGCCGCCGTGGGGCTCGCGATCAGCGCCAGGCGGCCCTGGTCGGCCACCGGCAGCTCGCCGGCGCGGGAGTAGGGATCGGTGGGATCGATCCAGATCGCCGGGTTCCCCGGCACCACGACGATGGCGTGGTTGAACATGCCGAAGCCGGGGAGCGACTCCTCGACGTCCGCCTCGTCCTCGCCGGCGTTCAGGAGGGCCACGTAGGCCGGGATGTCGGAAGCGCGGAGCATGGCCGTGAGCAGCACCGCCTTGTCCTTGCAGTCGCCGAACTTGCGCCGCAGCGTGTCCGCCGGCTTGCGCGGCATCAGGCCGCCTTCGCCCAGCTCGATGCCGGTGTAGCGGACCTCGTCCCCCAGCCGGGCGAGATAGAGGTTGATCAGCTCGAGCTGCGAGGCCGCCGGGCCGCCCGCCGAGCGCAGGAAGGCCGCGAGATCGGCGCCGCGGACGGTCCGATCGACGATCTCCGAGTAGCGGCGGGCCAGGTCGGCCCACGAGCGGCCGGTGGAGAAGGCGACGTAGGAGGTGCGCGGCACGTCGGAGGGCAGGCCCGCCTCGGGCTCGTCCGCCGGCTGGAGGCCGCGCGCCTCGAATGTCAGGCGGCGGCGTCCGCCGTCCACCGTCTCCCGCGGCGCGACGCCGGGCAGCCGGCGCGCCACCCAGCGCAGGGGCGCGGCGGCGGGGGCTTCCAGGATCACCCGGGCGTGGCGCACCGGCACGCCGGGATCCAGGCCGTGGAAGCGCACGATGCCGGCGTCGAAGAAGGGCGCGGTGTCGCGCACGGTCACCTGCTGCTCGACGACGGCGCCGGGCCGGGTGGCGGGCAGCGGGCCGCGCAGCACCCGGCCGTCCTCGAACATGTCGGGCGCGCCCGGGGCCCGGCCGTTCTCGGCGACGGTGGCCGGATCGAGCGCGTGCTCGGCGCCGTCCGGCGTGATCACCCGCGCCCGGATCTCCGGCCGCGCCTGGTGCCAGGGCGACCAGCCCTCTTCCACCGTCGACCAGCTCTCGTGGGCCCCGGGGGTGAGGATGCGGTAGACGAGCCGCTGCACGTAGGTCTCGCGCCCGGCCTCGTCGTAGCTGTAACTGGCCTCGGCCAGGAGGACGACCACCTCCTCGCCGTTCTCGCCCTGGACCTTGGCGGCGGCGCTGGCGATCGCGGCCGGATCGGCCGTGAACGGCGCCGCGTCCCAGGGCTCGGCGGCCCTGGCGGCTGGCGGGGGGGCCGCATGGCCATTCCAGGGCAGGAGGAAACCGGCAAGGAGCAGGCACGAAGCGAGAGCGGGAAAGCGTCGGCGAGGGGTACGGGACATCACTTCTCCTGGGGAGAGAGCTCTGGATGTAAGCCGGTGGGGAACGGGTGAAAGTCTAGCATGGGGGGCCAAATCCATAGCCGGGGTAGAATGTCCAGGTACTTCCGTTCGCCGTTCCGTCGTCCGGCCCTTTTCGAAAGGGAGTGCCGGTACGCCCCGATCCATTTCGCAGGGCCTGGAGAAGGTGATGTCCGCCGCCGCAAGTGCCGCCTGCCGCTCCCGGATTCTCGCGCTCGCCCTCGCCGTCGCCCTCGTGCTGGGGCTGGGGCTGGGGCTCGGCGCGGCGTCCCTCGAGGCGACGAGCTACGTCCGGGTGGCGGACGAGGCGTTGGTGGACCAGGCCGCTCTCGCCGCCGTGGTGCGCGTCGAGTCGGTGGACCGGGAGGCGGGGGCGCGGAGCGGGGGAGCGCCGGCCACCGAGTACGCCGTGCGGGTGGAGGAGGCGCTCAAGGGGCGGACGGCCGGCGAAATCCTGCCGGGCAATGCCTTGCGGGTGCGGGTGCCGGGCGGCGACGATCCCAAGGGGCCGGCGCTCCGGATCTACGGCGCTCCCGGGCTCCGGGCCGGCGAGCGGGCGCTGCTGTTCCTGGAGCCGGCGGGCGACGGCGCCTGGCGCCCTTTGCACCTTTTCCTGGGCGTCTTCCATGAGATCGAGACCCGCGGGCGCCGCCTGGCTCTGCGCGACCTCTCCGAGGTGAGCGAGGTGCGGGTGACCTCGGAAGGAGAGGCGAAGGCCCTGCCGCCGGCGCCGGATCCCGCGCGCGACTTCGACGCTTTCGCCCGCTGGGTGGCGGCGCGAGCGGCGGGAGACCTCCGCCCGGGCGGCTACTTCGCCGCTCCCGCCGTTCCCGACGTTTCCGGACAACGCCGGTCCGGCGACAAGTTCTCCTTCTTCGTCGATCCGCGGGACGGCCAGCGCCTGCGCTGGTTCGACTTCGACCGCGGCAGCCGGGTCGACTGGCGGGCCTCCGCCGCCGGCCAGGAGGGGATCGCGGGCGGCGGCTACGCCGAGCTTCAGGCGGCCCTGCTGGCCTGGAGCGGCGAGCCCCTGACGCCCATCGACTATCGCTACGCCGGCACCACCACCGCGACCGCCGGCCTCGACCGCTACGACGAGATCAACTCCGTCGTCTTCAACGATCCCACCGGCTTCGTGCCCGCCTTCGACTGCGCGCACGGCGGCGTGCTGGCGATCGGTGGGCCGTGGTACGACAGCGAGACCGCCCTCCACGCGGGCCAGCCGTTCCACCGCATCGCCAAGGCGGACGTCATCTTCAACGACGGCCTGTCCTGCTTCTTCGCCCGCAGCGCCAGCCCCGCCAAGGTCATGGCGGAAGTGCTCGCGCACGAGCTTGGCCACACCCTGGGCCTCGGCCACTCCTGCGGCGACGCGGGGAAGCCGGTCTGCGGCGGCAGTCCCGCCCTCGACCAGGCCTTGATGCGCGCCTTCGTCCACGACGACGGGCGCGGCGCCCGGCTCGACGCCGACGACGTCGCCGGCCTGCGGACGCTCTACGCGCCCGACGGGCCGCCGCCGGCGGCGCCCAACCGCCTGGCGGCCAAGGTGGTCTCGGCGACGGAGGTCGATCTCTCCTGGAAGGACCTGGCCACGGACGAGACGGAGGTGCGGGTCGAAGTCCGCACCGTCGACGGCGACTTCGAGGACGTCGGCGCCGTGCGGGCGGACTCGACCCTGGCCATCGTCCAGGGCCTGACGCCCGCGACCGGCTACGTCTTCCGCGTCCGCGCCGGCCGTGCCGGGATCTTCTCCCCCTACTCCAACGAGGCGCGGGCGGCGACCGACGCCGTGCCCGGCCCCTGCGTGGCCGACGCCTCGACCCTCTGCCTGGGCGGCGGCCGCTTCGCCGCGCGGGTGGCCTGGAGAGCCCCGGACGGCAGCGCGGGCCTGGGCACGGTGATGCCCGTCGACGCCCGCGACTCCGGCCTCTTCTGGTTCTTCAAGCCCGACTTCCTGGAGCTGGTGGTGAAGGTGGTCGACGGCTGCGCCGAGAACGGCCGCTACTGGGTGCTCGCCGGTCCCGCCACCAACGTGCAGTTCGTCCTCACGGTGACCGACACCGCCACGGAGAAGGTTCGCGTCTACTTCAACCCGCAGGGCGCCACGCCCGCGGCGGTCAACGACGCCAACGCTTTCATCGGGTGCCGGTAATTGGGGGATATCCGGGGGAAACCCGGGGGAAATATTTGCCGGAGCTTATTTACGGGCCTTGCCCGCTCTGGTATCTTTAAGAGTCCTGAGACAGTTTTCGGAGAATTACGGCCCATGGGCCAGGAGCGACAGAGAATGGGAAAGAAGCTTTTCGTCGGGAACCTCAACTTCAAGACCAACGACGAGGACCTGCGCACGCTGTTCGGACAGGCGGGCACCTGCGAGTCGGCCACGGTGATGATGGATCGTGCCACCGGGCGGTCCCGCGGCTTCGGCTTCGTCGAGATGGGAACGGATGAGGAGGCCCAAAAAGCGGTTCTGGAGTACAACGGCTACGAGTTCCAGGGCCGTAACCTGAACGTCAACGAAGCCCGCGAGCGCACGCCCGGCGGTCCGCGTCCCGGCGGCTACAGCGGTGGCGGCGGCTACGCCGGCGGCGGCGGTGCCAGCCGTGGCGGCTACGGCGGCGGCGGCGGTGGCTACGCCGGCGGCGGCGGGGGTGGTTATGGCGGCGGCGGCGGCTACGGCGGCGGCGGCGACCGCGGTGGCTTTGGCGGCGGCGGTTTCGGCGGTGGCGGCTTTGGCGGCGGCGGCGGCGACGAGAGCCCCGGGTTCGGCGGCGGTTTCAACCGCGGCAACTTCAAGCCCCGTAAAGAAGGCGGCAGCCGTCGCGGTCTGCGCGCCAAGAAGCGTAGCCTCTAAGCTCTCCGGATGGAGACGTTTCGATTGCAGGAGCCCTCCGGGGGATCCTCCCTGGAAGATTGCGCTCCCCTCCCCGCACTGGATCTCGGCTTCGTTCGAGCGCAATTCCCTGCCCTCGCGGGCGGGTGGAGCCCGCCTTACCCGTTCCGCTTCTCGAACTCCCGCATGAACTCCACCAGGGCGTCGATACCCTCCTCGGGGAAGGCGTTGTAGATCGAGGCGCGCAGACCGCCGACCGAGCGGTGACCCTTGAGACCGTCGAAGCCGGCGGCGGTCGACTCCTTGGCGAACTTCTTCTCGAGGTCCTCCGCAGGCAGGCGGAAGGTCACGTTCATCAGCGACCGGCTGTCGGCGGCGGCGTGGCCGCGGTAGAAGCCGGTGCGGTCGATCTCGGCGTAGAGCTTGCCCGCCTTGCGCTCGTTCGCCGCCGCCATCGCCTCCAGCCCGCCGTTCGCGATCAGCCACTTGAGCACCAGGCGCAGGATGTAGATGCCGAAGACGGGCGGCGTGTTGTAAAGCGAGTGGTCCGCGACGTGCGTCGCGTACCGGAGCATCGTCGGCAGCGACTCGGCGCCCTGCTTCGCCAGGTCCTCGCGGATCACCACCAGCGTCAGGCCGGACGGCCCGAGGTTCTTCTGCGCGCCGCCGTAGACGACGCCGTAGCGGCCGACGTCGATCGGCCGCGAGAAGATGTCCGAGGAGGCGTCGCAGACCAGGGGCACGCCGCCCACCTCGGGCTCCGACTTCCACTCGGTGCCGAAAATCGTGTTGTTCGAGGTGTAGTGGACGTAGGCCGCGCCGGGCGTCAGCTTCAGCTCGTCCTGGCGGGGGATGCGGGCGAAATTCTCCGCCTCCGTGGTGGCGGCGATGTTGACCTTGCCGACTTTCCTTGCTTCCTTGACGGCTTTCTGCGACCACACGCCGGTGACGATGTAATCGGCGGTGCCGTCCGGGGGGAGCAGGTTCATCGGTACCATCGAGAACTGGGTGCTGGCGCCGCCCTGCAGGAACAGCACGTGGTAGCCCTCGGGGATGCGCGCCAGGGCGCGGAAGTCGGCCTCGGCGCCCTGGATGATCTCGTCGAAGGCCGGCGAGCGATGGCTGATCTCGAGCACCGACATGCCGACGCCCGGCAGGGTGACGAGGTCGCGCTGGGCCTCTTCCAGCACCGGCATGGGCAGCACCGCCGGCCCCGCCGAGAAGTTGTAGATGCGAGCGCTGCTGGGCGTGGTGGACATCGGTATCTCCTTACAATCAAAGGGTGATCAGTTGCAGGTCCAGCACGTCGGCGTTGCCGTCGCGGATCTCGTCGAGGAGCCCGGGCGCGGGCGCGTGGTCGAGGTTGATGCGGGCCACGGCGGCCTCGGCGCCTTCGAAGACGATGTTCTCCGTCTCCTGGACGTTCAGGTTCCCCGCGCGCAGGTGCTCGAAGACGTGCGCCAGGACGCCCGGGCGGTCGCGGTGCCGGACGATCAGCATGTGCGAGGCGGGAGTCTTGCGGGCCAGGTTCACGACGTTGGGCACCTTGCCCGTCTCCATGTAGGTGCGGACGATGCGGACCGTCTCGGCGGCGATCGCCTCCTGCGCCTGCATCGTCGAGGCGCCGATGTGGTGCGTCCCGTAGACGCCGGGCAGGCCGACGATCGGGTCGTTCATCTCGCCCGTCGCGGCCGCCGGCTCGGCGGCGAAGACGTCGAGGCCCACGCGCAGCCCTTTCTCCCGGACGGCGGCGGCCAGCGCCGCCGAATCGACCAGCTCGCCGCGGGAGGTGTTGATCACCATGGCGCCCGGTTTGAGCCTCGCGAGCAGCGCGGCGTCGACGAGGCCCCTGGTGTCGGGCTTGAGCGCCAGGTGCACGCTGAGGATGTCGCAGCGCGCGGCCACCTCGGCGGGCGACGGCGCCAGGGCAACCGAGATACCACTGAGCCCGAGCTCCAGCGCCTCCGCCTCGGAGAGCGGGCGGTCCTCGCCGTCGAAGCGCCGGCTCCAGAGCACCACGTCGAGGCCGAAGGCGGCGGCGCGGCGGATCACCTCGGCGGCGATGTTGCCGGCGCCGAGCAGGCCGAGGGTCTGGCCATGGAGCCCGCGCGCCTTCGAGTACTCCTTCTTGTTCCACCGGCCGGCGCGCAGCTCGGTCACGTTGTCCGGCACCCGGCGGTCGAGCGCCAGGATCAGCGCCATCGTCAGCTCGGCGACGGCGATCGAGTTCTTGCCCGGGCAGTTCGACACGTAGATGCCGCGGCGCGAGGCCGCCGCCACGTCGATCGTGTTGTATCCGGCGCCGGCGCGCACCACGAGCGAGAGCCGGCCGGCATTGAGCATCGCCTCGGTGACCTTGGTGCTGCGCACCACCAGGACGTCGGCCTGCGTGTCGGCGATCGCCCGGGTCAGCGCCTCGTCCTTCAGCTCCGGCTGCTGGAGCACCTCGCATCCGGCGGCCTGGAGCCCTTCGATCCCACTCTTCTCGAAATTGTCGGCGATCAGCACTTTCATCGGATGTCTTGCCCCGCCCCTAGATCAGATGCACGAGCAAGCCGTCTCGGAGCTTGGGCTCGAACCAGGTCGACTTCGGCGGCATGATGCCGCCGGCGTCGGAGATCGCCATCAGGTCGTCCACGCTCACCGGGTACATCGAGAACGCGACCGCCGCGCGGCCGACGTCGACCGCCTGCTCGAGGGCCGCCGTGCCGCGGGCGCCGCCGACGAAGTCGACGCGCGGGTCCGTCCGTACGTCGCCGATCTTCAGCAGGTCCGCGAGCACGGCCCGCTGCAGGATCGATACGTCGAGCTGGTCGATACGGTCGGCTCCTTCCTGGCGCGCCGCGTCCAGCTCGAGCGTGTACCAGCGGCCGTCGAGGTACATCGAGGCCTCGCCCTTGCGCGACGGCACCGGTTCCCCCGGGCGCACCGGCAGCTTCGCCCGCACCGCCTCCAGAAACTCCGCCGGCGAGTGGCCCGCCAGGTCCTTCACGATGCGGTTGTAGGGGAGGATCCGCACCTGGTCGTCGGGGAAGGCGACGGCGAGCACGGTGTCGAATTCCCCCGTGCCGCCGGCGCGGCGGAGAACCTCCCGGGCTCGCGCGGCGCTCGCCGCCCGGTGGTGGCCGTCAGCGATATAGAGCGCGGGGACGCGGGCGAAGGCGGCGGCGAGGGCATCGGCGTCCTTGCCGGGGGCGACCCGCCAGAGCGTGTTCGTCACCCCGTCCTCGGCCGTGAAGTGGTAGAGCGGGTCCGTGGCGCAGACGCGCCCGGTGATCTCGTCGACCTCGGCCGAGGCGTGATAGGTGAGGAACACGACCCCGGTCTGGGCCCGCAGGTCGATCATGTGGCGGGTGCGGTCGTCTTCCTTGTCGCGCCGGGTGAGCTCGTGCTTCTTGATCAGGCCCTGCTCGTACTCGTCGAGCGAGTAGCACGCCGCGAGCCCGGTCTGCTCGTGGCTGTCGGCGCGCAGCCGGTAGAGGTAGAAGCTCGGCTCGGGATCGAGAGTCAGCGGCGCCGCGCGCCTCAGCTCCCCGAAGCTCCGCACCGCCTGCGCATAGACCTGGTCCTCGTGGGGATCCGTGCCGGGGGGAAGATCGATTTCGGGCCGGGTGACGTGGAGGAAGCTGAGCGGGTTGCCCTCCACCTTCGCTCGGGCCTCCTCGGTGCTGACGACGTCGTACGGGACAGAGGAGACGCGGGCGGCCGTCTCGGACGCGGGGCGCAGGGCTTGGAAGGGTCGGATCGATGCCATGCGCCCATCTTATGCGATACGAGCGGTCGCTCCAGCCCGGGGACTTTCCCCGATCCCTGAACGGGCCAGAAGAGGCTCCCGGCCGGTTTCCCCCGGGGGAAACTCGCCGGGGACCGGCGCCGCGTCATTTTCCCCCGGGGGAAACCCGTCCGGCCCGAGGGTTCCGGCGTTTTCCCCTCGGGCCGGATCGCCGGGCCCCAGGGGAAAACCGTCGGCCCCGATCGCCGGACCGTTTTCCCCGGCGGGAAAACGGTCGAGGAAGAGGGGAAGCCCGCCGGGGACTCGGGGCCGGCCGTGCGGCCCCGCGGGAAAAGGGTCCGGGAGCCGGGGCGGACGGCTGAGCCCTTGGGGAAAATGATCCGGCAGTGGTGACGGACGGCGGGCCCCGAGTCCCCGGCCTTTCATCCCGAGGGGAAAACGATCCGGCAACGCTCCCCGGCCGCCCGGGAATGTTCGCTCGCGCCGCGGCATGAGTCCTCCCTGGGAGCGCCGGCGTCCCGCCGGCCAACTTACTTGGTTAGTCAAGCCGGCGGGACGCCAGCGCTCCCAGGGAGGCTCGCCCTGGCCTCGTCGCACTCGCCGCACGCTCCCGCCGGATGAAGGAAGACCGTCTCGTTCTCCCGGAGGCGAGACAGAGCTGCCTCCACGATGTCGCGCGAGCGGGCGAGGCGCGCCTCCGCATGGCCCACCATCCCAAGCCGCTGTTGGCTCCCCAGCCACTCATCCAGGAGATTGAATCCCTGGCAGCAATGGTCGACCTCGCCGTAGGGATAGCGCGTCGGTTGCCCGCCGGTGAGAATCGTCGAGTAGTAGGGGAGCCGGTAGCGTACGCCGGCCATGTTCTCAGCCAGATGCGCGGTGGTGTTCGCGTCGTGTCCGACCCCGAGCAGGAGGACCTGCCCGTCGAGGTCATGAACGCGGCCAACGGGACTGTCCAAGCCATGGGGAACGTCCACGGGATGCGCCGCGGTGATCTCCGTCGCCTTGGGACCGATGGCCGCGAACGCGTGGGGGCTGTCGCTGCGAAGCACCCCCGGCATTCTCCGGAAGGTATCCGCCACCACGCCCATCCCGAGGCACGGAGTCTCTTTCGGGTCGAAGACGTGATCGTCATCGTCCGACATGCTGGGCATGACCAGGGTTCCCCCGAGCCCCAAAGCGTCTTGGAGCGCTTCGATCAAACCTTCCGGTCCACCTTCCACCGGGGCCACCTTCGAAAACGCCGCGTGCACGACCAGGACGCCGCCGGGTTGCACTCCGAGCGCGAGGAGTTGCCGGGTTAATTCATCGCGCATCGCGATCGATCGACGGCTTCGCCATTCAGGAGATTTTCCAACCGCCATCGAGCAGCGGGACCGTCGCGCACGCCGGACCGCCATCCTTGGCCGTACCCGCGATGCGCGCCTCTAGAACGGTTCCCGGACTCGACAGCGCCCGCTCGACCAGCTCCCAGGAGATGCCCTCGAGGTGCACCTTCGCTCTCCGGGTCCACCGGGAGCCCGCCTGTCCCGCAAGGGTGCCGGAGTTGACGTACACGAACCGCTTGGCGGAAGGGCCCTGCGCGAAGGGACCGAGGAAGTTCGGCGCACCGGTGCGGTCGCCGCCGACGCGAACGGTGAAGTCGAACGAAAGGTGGTCGGCCGAGGCGTGCGCGGGCTCGACGAGGTCGGCCTTGCCCCGCTGCAAGCGGAACGAAACCCCGCTCGGAGGGTGAACGACCGTAATGCGAAGAGGAAGCTCCTGTTTCATTTTTTAATGTCGGATCAGCCCTTGGTGGAAAACAAGGATTCTCTTGGCGAAGAGCACGAGGCCGATCAGGAGGAAAACGCCAAGGGCGGTCAGTGGCCAGACGCGTGTGGTGAGGTCAGGCATTTCGTCTATCCTACCGCAATCCTTGGCCGTGAGCCCGGAGGGCCATCGGTTTTAAAACGGCATCTACAACCTTAACCCACGTCTCCGGCGCCGCTTCGGAGGGGAGCACCAGCACCCGTTCGTCCGCCGCCGGCGGCTCGAACTTCTCGACGAGATCGACAAAGACCGGCTCCGTCATCCCGGATCGAGCTCCGGTCTCTTCGTTGGACCGCAGCCGGGCGAGGGCCACGCTGACCGGGACATCCAGGTAGATCACCGTCGTTTCAACCCCGCACCGCCGCGCGACCGAGCGGTAGTTGTCGCGAAGGAACCGGAAGCAATTGGTGTCGTCGACGATGGCGGAGAGGTCCGATCGAAGGGCCTGCTCGACTTCCACGAGAGCCTGCTGGTGGGTCCGCCCCCACTCTTCGGGTGGAATGCCGGCGCCGCCATCGAGACCGCGTGCGGCGTTGATCTGGTCGAGGCTGACGACGGCGGCTCCGAGATGGCTGGACAGAGCCGCCGCCAGGGTGCTCTTGCCGGAGAAGGCGAGTCCGCAGAGGAGGTAGAGGGACTTCATCACCGATTTACGATTATCGCACGTATCAGCGGATCCCCAAACGACCCTTAAGTGATCATAGATGCTGTACCAACCGATCAACCACCTCCTCATTAGTAAAGACATCCGGAGTAACTGCGGGCGGGAGGCTGAGGGCTAGGATCCGAATCCTGCAACGAATCTCATCTTCATCGAGGAGTATGATATCAGGATCTTCGTCGAGTGCGGCCTTGGACATGATGTGCTCGTGCTTTCGGTCGACCTTTAGAGCCGTGTTTCCGTCCGTCACCGGCACGGGTTGTATATCTCGGAAAACGTCCAAAACTCTGCCGGTCGTGCTGCCGGGCGGATCCACCCCGATTACAGCGATCTGCTCCAGAAAGATCAATCCAAGTCCAGCCAATCGCCTCTCAAAGACGCTGAAAACGGCTTTGTATGTGACCGTGAGCTTTACATTCGCGCCCGCCTTGGTCAAGGTAAGGTTACGGTTCTCGGTGGTTGGCATGATCTGCATCCTTGATTGTTGGATAGTTAGTAGGACATATGCGACTCTCAGGTTTCAACGTCAGGCATTCCTACATGGCCTTCATAGCGCATCACCCCTTTCGCAGCAGGTCGGGACTCCCCAATGGAGATCCACTTTACAGGTGGGCTCCCGGGTGATGCTGTTTGTTACAGTCAGATGCTTAATAGCGGCCTAGACATCGCTGTGCTGCCCAATCAGGCTGGGCCGTCCTCAAAGAGCTGGCCCGCCCTTCCAGGGCGGCTCACAGGTCGTTCAACAAGCGTCTAGGCGGCAGCACGGAAGCGAGGTGAGAATCAGCTCATACTTTAATAAAGCTCAAACACCAAAATCCGCCCCTCGATCGGCCCGTTCATCACCGGAATCCGCCGCTTGGGCCGCAGCCCGATGCTCTTGCCGCGGTCCTCGCCCGTCAGGACGGCCGCCTTCCATCCCTTGTAATGCTTCTTCAGGAGGTCTCCGATGGCGCGCCAGCGTTCCGCGTCGGTCTCCATCCGCTCGCCGTGGGGCGGGTTGATCAGGACGAGGCCGGGGCCTTCCGGGGGCTCGAAGGCGGTGGCGTCGCCGCGGTTCAGGCTGGCGCGGTCGAGGAGGTTCGCCCTTTCCAGGTTGTCGCGCGCCGCGGAGAGGGCCTCGATCGAGAGGTCGTTGCCGTAGACGCGGACGTTCGGGCCGGGGATGGGCAGCGGCTCCTGGAGGAGGTCGGTGAAGGCTTGCGGATCGTAGCTGGGGAGGCGCTCGAAGGCCCAGTGGGGGCGCAGGCGGCCGGGGGGCCAGCCGAGGGCGATCCAGGCGGCTTCGACGAGCAGCGTGCCGGAGCCGCACATGGGATCGACGACGGGGCCGCGGCCATCCCAGCCGGAGGCGAGGACGCAGGCGGCGGCGAGCTGCTCGCGTACCGGCGCGGTGGTGGTGACGGTGCGGTAGCCCCGCCGGTCCAGCGGCTCGCCGGAGGTGTCGAGCAGCAGGGTCGCGACGTCGCGGTGGAGGCGCAGGCGCAGGTGGAGGTCCGGATCGTCGCGGTCGATGTCGGAGCGCCGGCCCCAGCAGTCGCGCTGGCCGTCCACCAGGCCGTCCTTGAGGGAGAGGGCCGCCCAGCGGGTGTCGCGCACGCCGGAGGCGGTCGAGGTGGCCTGGATGGCGAAGGTGCGGTCGGGATGGAGGAGGGCGGTGGCGTCGAGGCCGCCCCGCCAGAGCCGGGGCCCGGGCCGGGCGGAGAGCAGGGCGCGGGCGCCGGCCGCCAGGGTGGGGCCGTCGTGCGCCTCCCAGGAGGCCAGCTCGACCAGCACCCGGTTGGCCGTGCGCAGGCGCCAGTTGGCGCGCCAGCAATCCAGCCAGTTTCCCGTGAACGACACGGCGCCGCGTTGACGCTCGACGTTCCGCGCCCCCATCGCGCGCAGCTCGCCCTCGAGGATCTCTTCGAGACCGAGGACGCAGGTGGCGACGAGGCCCAGGCGCATGGCCATCAGCGATGGCGCTCCAGGAAGGGGAGCACGGCGCGCAGGAACTCCTCCGGCTCTTCTTCCATCGGCAGGTGGCCGCTCTTGGCGAGGAGGACGAACTCGCCCTGGGGGAGCACCTGGGACGACCGGCGGCCCGCTTCCGGATCGATCAGCTTGTCGTGGGCGCCCCAGAGGACCAGGGCGGGGACGTCGATCTTCGCCAGGTCGACTCGTTCCTGCGGGCTGCGGACGGGGGCCGTGAGGCCGTAGTAGGCGTCGCTCACGCCTTCGATCCGCAGGCGGTCGAGGTAGGCCTGGACGAGCTCCGGGGTGACCAGCGAGTCGTCGTAGTAGGAGTGCTCGAGGGCTTTGCGGATCGTGCTCGGGCGCAGGGCGAAGGAGCGGACGAATAGGTTGTTGAGGGGACGGAACGAGGCGGCCCGGCTGCGCCGGTCGTTGGCGTAGGTGGGCGCGGAGCTGTCCACCAGCACCAGGGTGCGGAAGCGCTCGGGATGGCGCGAGGCGATGAACAGGGAGAGGCCGCCGCCGTAGGAGTGGCCGAAGACGTGGGCGCGGTCGAGCCCCAAGGCGTCCATGACGCCGAGCACGAGCTTCTCCTGCCCTTCGCGGGTGTAGCTCTCGCGGGATTTCGGGCGCTGGGTGTAGCCGAAACCGTTGAGGTCGATGGCGATCACGCGGTGCGACTCGGCGAGGGCCGGCATCACCTTGCGCCACGTGTAGGTGGAGCCGCCGAAGCCGTGGAGCAGCAGGATGGGCTCGCCCGTTCCCGCCTGCTCGGTGTGGACGAGCTGGTCGCCGACCTTGACGAACCGGTCGGCGGGAATCTCGCGGCGGACCTCGGAGAAGGACCGCAGGGAGACGCAGCCGGGGATCAGCATGGCCAGGGGGAGAACGGCGAGGAGGAGGGCCAGACGCATGGCCGGGAAGTGTATACCGGGGGACCTTCATCGCCGCCCAGCAGTCTCCCCTCTCTCCCGGCCTCCCTCCCTTCCCGACGGGAGAAGAGGGAGAAGTTTGTTTAAGTTTGTCGAAGAGGCCGCTTGCTCCTACCCGATTCCAATGCCCTGCCAGCCCCCCGGCCGGCCGGCCTTGTCTTCCTCTTCCTCGGGCCGGAGGACGGTGACGCCGTCGAGATGGGAATCGCCCATCCGGCGGTAGAGGGAACTGGCGCGGTCGAGCGAGTGGGCGGCCTTCTCGTATTCGCCGAGGTCGCAGAGCAGGCTGACCAGCCCGCCGAGCAGGCCGGCCTCTTCCAGGAGGTCGCCGGTGCCCATCTCGAGGTGCATGCGGGCCTGGCTGAAGGCCAGCCGGGCGCCGGCGAAGTCTCCCGAACGCCGGCGGGCGTCGCCGAGGGCGGCGAGGGCGCCGGTCTTGAAGTCGGCCACGCGCTCCTCGCCATAGGTGTCCGGGTCGAGCCGCTCGGCGACGGCGAGGGCCAGCTCGGCCAGCCCCACGGCCGCGGCGGTGTCCGCCTCGACGGCGGCGCGGCTCTTCTCCAGGAGGAGGTTGTAAAGGCCCCAATGGTGCAGGCGCTGGTCGTTGCGCACCATCACCATCCGGCGGGTCGGCGGATGGCCCGCCAGCGAGTCCCACTGCAGGCCCGCCAGGGTCCGCTCCCTCTTGACCCGCTCGTGGGCTTCGGCGAGGCGGTGCTCGGTCCTCCGGAACGCCTCGTCGTAGCGGGCCGTCTCGGCCTGGGCTCCGCCGGGACGGAGCGCGTTCGCCCGGTTCGAGGCCGCGGTGCTTGCCGGCACGCCGGCGAGCAATCTGCGGACGGTGTCACTGGCGTCCTGCCGGGAGAGCCCCGAGCCAAGAAGCCGCTTCTTATCCACCTGTGGGACTTTGTTTTCCACGTTCATCACTCCTCTAGAAGCAAACCATCAGATGCCTTCATAACTATAGTTACCGCTGGGCACCAAAAGGGGACAAAAACCGGGTCACAAAATTTTTTTCTTCTCCGCAGGTTCCAAAACCCCGGCTTTTTGTCACCGCCCTGCGACTGACAGTGTCACCCCCGCTGCCTATGCTCGGCCTTCAATCCGGTTCCGGATACAGATCCGGGTCCGCGCGGAGGCGTGCCGATGTCGATCGTTCTCGAAGACCTGACCAAGCGCTACGGGGGCCACCCGGTGGTCAACGGCATCTCCCTGGAGGTGGGGGATGGCGAGCTGTTCGTGCTCCTGGGCTCCTCGGGGAGCGGCAAGAGCACGCTGCTGCGCATGATCGCCGGCCTCTCGGAGGTCGACGCCGGCCGGGTGCTGCTCCACGGGCGCGACGTCACCGACCTGCCGCCGGCCAAGCGGGGAGTGGGCTTCGTCTTCCAGAGCTACGCCCTGTTCCGCGGCATGTCGGTGGCGGAGAACGTCGAGTTCGCCCTCGGCGTGCGCGGCGTCGCGGCGGAGCAGCGGCGGCGGCGGCGGGACGAGCTGCTGGAGCTGGTGGGGCTCGCCGGGCTGGGCGGCCGCATGCCGCGCCAGCTCTCCGGCGGCCAGCAGCAGCGGGTGGCCCTGGCCCGCGCGCTGGCCCATCAGCCGGAGGTGCTGCTGCTCGACGAGCCTTTCGGCGCCCTGGACGCCAAGGTCCGCATCGAGCTGCGGCGGACCATCCGGGAGATCCAGCGCGAGCTTCGCATCACGACCCTGTTCGTCACCCACGACCAGGAGGAGGCCTTCGAGCTGGCGGACCGCCTGGCGGTGCTGAGCTTCGGCCGCATGCTGGAGGCGGGGCCGCCGGACGAGCTCTACCTGCGCCCGGAGACGGAGTTCGTCGCCACGTTCCTCGGCACGGCCAACCTGATGGTGGGCGAGGCCACGGCGGAAGGGGTGCGGCTGGGGCCGGTCCATTTCCCCCTCAGCACCCGCACCGAGCCGGCGGACGGCACGCGGCGGGTGCAGGTGCTCTTCCGGCCGGAGGACGTCGCCGTGCGCGACTCGGAGGCCGAGGTCTCCTTCCCGCTGCTCGGGCAGGCCGTGGTGGAGCAGCGGGCGTTCGTCGGCTCCTTCGAGCGGCTGCGGCTGCGGCTGCCGCCCCTGCCCGGCGTGCGGGCCATCGCGCCCGCGGTGCCGTTCGGCCGCGACGAGATCTGGGTGGAGGCCACGCGCTCGCAGGACCAGGCGCGCCGCTTCCCCCTGCGCCCGGGCGATTCGACCTGGGTCGGGGTGCAGCGGGTGCACGCCTTGATCCATCCCGGCTTGCGCTTCCTGATGTTCACCAACGGCTCGCCGCGGTCGCGGGCGGCGCTGGCGCTCGGCGGCGAGCTGGCCCGCCGCTCCCAGGCCCGCGTGGCCCTGCTCGGCCACGCGAACGGCGCGGCGGGCGAGCAGGCCCTGCAGGACGCCAAGGAGCTGCTCGGCACGGGGATCGCCGCCGTCGAGGCCCGCCTGACGGCGGAGGAGCCGGCCGAGGCGATCGCCGAGGAGGTCTCGCGCCGGCCGTGCGACCTGGTGATCCTGAGCCTGCCGGCCCGCGACGGCCTGGAGATGGCGGCGGAGGTGTTGGAGGCCGGCCATCATCACCTGCTGCTCGCTCCCCACGACGGCGGATCGCGGGTGCCGGCGCGCCTGCTCATCTGCGTCGCCGTGGGCGAGCCGGGCAAGGAGGACGTCTCCTTCACCGGCCGCCTCGCCCGCCATCTCGGGGCCGAGGCCACGATCCTCACCGTGCTGCCGGCGGGCGACAAGGGCGGCCTGGCCGAGGCGCAGGCGGAGCGGTTCCTCGCCGGCAGCGCCCGCACGCTGAACCGGATCGGCGTGCCGGTCGCGACCCGCATCCGCTACGGCGCCGTGCGCGAGGAGGTGCTCGCCCAGCTCGAAGAGGGCGGGCACGACCTCCTGGTGCTGGGCTCGCCGCTGCCGGGCCAGGACGGCCGGGTCCCGCTCGGCGGCTTCATCGGCAAGCTGCTGCCCCAGGTGGCGCACCTGCCCGTGCTCATCGTCAACTCGCCGGAGGCGGTGTCGTGAGGATCCGCGCCGGCTTGTCTTTTTCGTTCCACGTTTACCGGAGACCGCAATGAGAACCTTGTTCGTTTGGATGTTCTTCGCCCTGGTGGCCCTGCCGGCGGCAAAGGCCCAGGAAACTCCCCAGGAAGCCCCCCAGGAGACCGCCCAGGAAGCGCAGGAGGAAGCACAGGAGCCCGCGCAGCCGGCGACCGTCGAGGAGCGGCTCGACGAGCTGGACCAGAAGATCCGCGTCCTCGACCGCAAGACCGAGATCGACAAGGAGGCGGCGGCCGAGAAGGCGAAGACCGCCGGCCAGGCGACGGCCAGCAAGGACGGCTTCTCCTTGAAGTCGGCCGACGGCAACTTCGTGCTGAAGCTCCGCGGCTACACCCACTTCGACGGCCGCTTCTTCCAGAGCGACGACCAGCGGCCGGCGACCGACACCTTCACGCTGCGCCGGGTGCGCCCCATCTTCGAGGGCACCGTCTACAAGATCTTCGACTTCCGCATCATGCCGGACTTCGGCGGCGGCCAGACCGTGCTGCAGGACGCCTACATCGAGGGCCGGTTCACCCCCGCCTTCCGCGTGCGGGCCGGCAAGTTCAAGCCGCCGGTGGGCCTCGAGCGCCTGCAGTCGGCCACCGAGATCCTGTTCGTCGAGCGGGCGTTCCCCACCAACCTGGTGCCGAACCGCGACCTCGGCGTGCAGCTCTCGGGCGACTTCAACGGCGGCGTCGCCTCTTACGCCGTCGGCGTCTTCAACGGCGTGCCGGACGGCGGCAGCGCCGACGGCGACACCAACGACGACAAGGATTACGCGGCGCGGGTCTTCTTCCAGCCGTTCGTCAAGGTGGGGGGCGCGCTCAAGAACCTGGGGCTCGGCGTGTCGGGGAGCGTCGGCAAGCAGGAGGGCACGCTCGCCGCGCCCGGCCTGCCGGCCTTCCGCACCCCGGCGCAGCAGACGTTCTTCTCCTACCGCACGGACGGCACGGCGCCCAACACCGTGATCGCCGACGGCGACCGGACCCGCTTCTCGCCCCAGGGCTATTTCTACTCCGGCCCGTTCGGCCTGCTGGCCGAGTACGTGACGTCCAAGCAGGCGGTGCGGCGCGGCGCGGTCTCCCAGGACCTGGAGCACAAGTCGTGGCAGGTGGCCGGCAACTGGGTGCTGACCGGCGGCGACGCCTCCTACAGGTCGGTCAACCCCAAGAAGGTCTTCGACCCGGCGGCCCACACCTGGGGAGCCTTCGAGCTCGCCGCCCGGTACAGCAAGCTGGAGCTCGACGACGAGACGTTCCCGACCTTCGCCAACCTGGCGAGCTCGGCCTCCGCGGCCGAGGCGTGGGCCGTGGGCTTCAACTGGTATCTCAACAAGAACCTGCGGCTGATGTTCGACTACGAGGACACTTCCTTCGAGGGCGGCGCCACGGTCGGCGACCGCGAGGATGAAAAGGTTTTGTTCAGCCGCTTCCAGATCGCCTTCTAGGATAGGAAAGAACCAGGAAAGGAACATCCATGAGAATTCGTTTCGTTTTACCGTTGCTGGCCCTCGGGCTCGCGGCGGGCCCGGCGGCGGCGCAGGTGAAGCTGCTCAACGTCTCCTACGATCCGACGCGCGAGCTCTACCAGGAGGTGAACACCGCCTTCGCCAAGGCCTGGAAGGCCAAGGGCGGGCAGGACGTCACCGTCCAGCAGTCGCACGGCGGCTCGGGCAAGCAGGCCCGCTCGGTGATCGACGGCCTGGAGGCCGACGTGGTGACCCTGGCCCTCGCCTACGACGTCGACGCCGTCGCGGCCTCCGGCCTGATCGCCAAGAACTGGCAGACGCGGCTGCCCAACAACAGCGCCCCCTACACCTCGACGATCGTGTTCCTGGTGCGCAAGGGGAACCCCAAGAAGATCAAGGACTGGGACGACCTGACCCGGCCCGGTGTCTCGGTGATCACGCCCAATCCCAAGACCTCCGGCGGCGCCCGCTGGAACCTTCTGGCGGCCTGGGGCTACGGCCTGCGCAAGTTCAACAACGATCCGGCCAAGACGCAGGACTTCGTCAAGCGGATCTTCAAGAACGTGCCGATCCTCGACACGGGCGCCCGCGGCTCGACGGTGACCTTCGTCGAGCGCGGCATCGGCGACGTGCTGATCGCCTGGGAGAACGAGGCGATCTTCGCCGTGCGCGAGCTGGGCGACAAGGGCGCGTTCCAGATCGTCGCCCCTTCGGTGAGTATCCTGGCCGAGCCGCCGGTCGCCGTGGTCGACAAGATCGCGGCCAAGCACAAGACGGCGGCGGTGGCCAAGGCCTACCTGGAGTTCCTCTACACGCCCGAGGGGCAGGAGATCGCGGCCAAGCACTACTACCGCCCGCGCAACGAGGCGGTGGCGGCCAAGTACGCCCAGCAGTTCCCCAAGGTGTCGCTGTTCACCATCGACCAGGTCTTCGGCGGCTGGACCAAGGCGCAGAAGGCCTTCTTCGCCGACGGCGGCGTCTTCGACCAGATCTACGCGGCGCAGTAGGGAAGGCCGGCCGAGGTGGCATCTGTCATGGAGAAGACGGTGAAGAAGAGGGAAGCGGCGAGCCTTCCCTCGCCCTTGCCGCTCTCGGCATCCCCCAGGGGCAAGGCGACCCGGTTCCGGGGGGGCAGCGTGCTCCCCGGTTTCGGCCTTTCCCTGGGCTTCACGCTGCTCTACCTCTGCCTGATGATCCTGATCCCGCTGTCGACGGTCTTCCTGAAGACGTCCACCCTCACTTGGAGCTCGTTCTGGGCCACCGTCACCGGGCCCCGGGCGCTCGCGGCCTACCGCCTGAGCCTCGGGGCCTCCTTCCTCGCCGCGTCGATCAACCTCGTCTTCGGCGTGCTCGTGGCCTGGGTCCTGGAGCGCTACCGGTTTCCCGGCCGGCGGCTGGTGGACGCCCTCGTGGACCTTCCCTTCGCCCTGCCCACGGCCGTCGCGGGCATCGCGCTCGCCACCCTCTATGCCAAGAACGGCTGGATCGGCCGCTGGCTCGACCCGCTGGGCATCGAGGTGGCCTACACGCCCCTCGGCGTGATGGTGGCGCTCACCTTCATTGGTCTGCCCTTCGTGGTGCGCACGGTCCAGCCGGTGATCGGCGACCTCGATCCGGAGGTGGAGGAGGCCGCCGCGAGCCTGGGCGCCACCCGCCTGCAGACCTTCCGGCGGGTCATCCTGCCGGAGCTGATCCCGGCGGCCATGACCGGCTTCGTGCTGGCCTTCGGCCGCGCCATGGGCGAATATGGATCGGTGATCTTCATCGCCGGCAACATGCCGATGAAATCGGAGATCACGCCGCTCCTGATCATGATCAAGCTCGAGCAGTTCGACTACGCGGGCGCCACGGCGATCGCGCTCGTCTTCCTGCTCTTCTCGTTCACTCTCCTCCTGCTGATCAACTTCCTGGCCTGGCGCCGGGGCCGGCGGCTGCGGCCGGCCGGCTCGGCCGAATGATGGGCCGATTGAAGAAGGGAGAGACGCCATGCCCCCGACCTATCTGCCCCGGTCCCGGAGAACCCTGCCGATGCCGAAACGCCCGGGCCGGCATTCGCGCCGCCGCCTGGCCAGGGCCGTGGCGTCTTCGCCTCTGCTGCTGGGGCTCTGTCTGATGGTGTCCCTGCTGCTGATCTTCCCGAAGGCGCTCGGCGACGGCTTTCACGAAGGCGGAGCGGTCTGATGGCGGGCGGCGTCGCGACGCTGGCCCGCGGCCGGGAGCGCTCTCCCGAACGGCATGGCGCGACCACGGCTTTGACCGAGCCGCGGTGGGTGCGCGGGCTCCTGCTCGGCACGGCCTTGGTCTTCCTGGGGTTCTTCCTCTTCATTCCCCTGGCGCTGGTCTTCTACAAGGCGCTGGAGTCCGGGCTCGAGACCTACCTCGCTGCGATCAAGGAGCCCGTGGCCCTGGACGCCATTCGCCTGACGCTGACGGCGGCGGCCATCGCGGTGCCCCTCAACCTCCTCTTCGGCTTGGCGGCGGCCTGGTCCATCACCAAGTTCCGGTTCCCGGGCAAGAACCTTCTGATCACGCTGATCGATCTGCCGATCAGCGTCTCGCCGGTGATCTCGGGGATGATCTTCGTCCTCCTGTTCGGCGCCCACGGCTTCTTCGGGCCGTGGCTCCAGGCGCACGACATCAAGATCATCTTCGCCGTGCCTGGCATCGTGCTGGCGACGATGTTCGTCACCTCGCCCATGGTGGCCCGGGAGCTGATCCCGCTGATGCAGTCGCAGGGCAACGACGAGGAGGAGGCGGCCCTGACGATGGGCGCCTCGGGGCTGCAGACGTTCTTCCGGGTGAGCCTGCCGAAGATCCGCTGGGGCCTGCTCTACGGCGTGGTGCTCTGCAACGCCCGGGCGATGGGCGAGTTCGGCGCCGTCTCGGTGGTCTCCGGCCACATCCGGGGCCTCACCAACACCATGCCCCTGCACATCGAGATCCTCTACAACGAGTACCAGTTCTCGGCCGCCTTCGCCGTGGCGTCGCTGCTAGCGCTGCTGGCCCTGGCGACGCTGGCGATCAAGAGCGTCATCGAGTGGCGGACGGCGCGGTAGGGGAGGAAGGAAAGAGTCCAGCGGGTTGTTGGAGATCCGGCCCCGCCTGGGCATCGATGCCCGGGCGGCCGAGATCACCAATGTTAATCTTTTCAATCCCATGCCACGCCTCTCCTTCCGCACCCTCCTGATCGGCCTCAACGCCGGGCTCATCCTCCTGGCGGTCCTGGCGGTCGCGGCGTCCGCCGTGGGGCTGATCGAACGGTTCGCGGACGAGCAGGGGCTGGCGCGGGTCAACCTGGCGGGGGCGAGCGCGCAGGAGGCCGTCGAGCGCTCGGCCCGCGACGTGCGGACGTCGGCGCATCTCCTGGCCGAGCGGCCCACGGTGCGGCGCCTGCTGACGGCGCGCGACGCCGCGGGCCTCACCGCCTTCCTCGACCGCTTCCGGCAGACCAGCGGGCTTGCGGGCGCCGCGATCTTCACGGCGGGGCAGCGGTTCGCCGCCAGCGGCGCGACCCTGCCCTGGGCCGAGATCGTGCGACGGTCGGGTCGCGACGGTGCCTCCTCGATCCTGCGCCTGCCGGGCGGCGCGCTGCTCCTCGGCGCGGCCTCGCCTTTGGTCGCCTCTCCGGATACCGCTGGTCCGGAGGGCATGGCGGCGGCGGCGCTCGTGCTCGACGCCGGGTTCGCCCGCCAGACGGCCGAGCAGGTGGGATTGCCGGTGTCGATCCTCGATCCCGAGCAGGCCCTGGCGGACCCGGAGGACCCTCGCATGCCCCTGCGCGCCGACGTGCTGGCGACGGGCGAGCCCGCCTCCGGGCGGCTCAAGTCCGCCGGGCTTTTCCTTTCCGTCCGCCCCCTGCGCGCCCCGTCGGGCGAGGTTCTGGCCCTGGTCGAGACCGAGCTTCCCCGCGACGCCGTGGCCTCCTCGCTGGCGCGGCTGGTGCGCAACCTCCTCCTCCTGGCGCTCCTGGTGGCGGCCGTGGCCACGCTCTCGGGTTGGGTGGTCAGCGGCCGCCTGACCCGCCCCGTCCAGGCGCTCACCGCCTCGGCGGCGCGCATCGGCCGCGGCGACCTCTCGACCCCCACGCCCCGCGCCCCGGGGGCGGAGCTGGGCACGCTCGCGGCCACCATGGAAGAGATGCGCCGGCGCCTCCTCCAGCTCACCTCCGAGCTGCGCCGCCGGCAAGCCGAAGGAGAGGCCATCCTCACCGGCATCGTCGAAGGGGTCTACAGCGTCGACCGCGACCGGCGCGTCCGCTATCTCAACCCCCAGGCGGCGGCCCTGCTCGGCGTGGACGCCAAGACGGCGGTCGGGCGCTTCTGCGGCGACGTGCTGAACCCCCAGGGGAAGGACGGCGTGCGGCCGTGCGAGGAGAGCTGCCCGATCGTCCACGCCCGCTTCCGGGGCGGCGCCACCGCCACCGAGCACCTCCTGCGGCCGGACGGCACGCGGCGGACGGTGGTGATCACCAGCGCGCCGCCGGCCGAGGATCAGCAGGTGCAGGTGCTGCGCGACGAGACCGACGTCGAGGCGGCCCGCCGCCAGCGCGACGCGGTGCTCGCCAACATCTCCCACGAGTTCCGCACCCCCCTGTCGGCCCAGCTCGCCTCGATCGAGCTGCTGCGCGACCGCCTGCTCCGGACCCCCGAGGGCCTGGACGGCGAGACCCGCGACCTCGTCCTGTCGCTCGAGCGGGGGAGCCTGCGCCTGACCCAGCTCATCGACAACCTCCTGGAGAGCGTGCGCATCGAGTCCGGGCAGGACTCCCTGCGCAGCCGCCCCGTGGCTCTCGACGAGGTGGTCGAGGAGGCGGTCGAGATGACCGCGCCCCTGCTCGCCCAGCGCGGCCAGTCGATCGAGGTGGATCTGCCCTATCCCATGCCGGCGGTGCGCGGCGACGCGCCGCGCCTGACGCAGGTGTTCGTCAACCTGCTGGCCAACGCCAACAAGTTCGCGCCCGCCCGCTCCGTCGTGCGCGTCGGCGGCGCGGTGGAGCAGGGGGCGGTCGTGCTCTGGGTGGAGGACGAAGGGCCGGGGCTGCCCGGCGGGCCCGGAGCGGGCGGCGGCGAGCTCTTCGAGCGCTTCGTGCGGCTCGCCGGCGACGGCGAGGAGCCGGAGACGGGCGGCATGGGATTGGGGCTGTGGATCGTCCGCTCGATCGTCGAGCGGCACGGCGGCCGGGTCGAGGCGGGCGCGGGCCGTGGCGGCCGGGGTACGCGGATGCGGGTGGTGCTCCCCAACGGGGAGCGGATGGAGGGAGCGGCGGCGTGAAGATTCTGGTGGTGGACGACGACCTGGAGCTTTCGAGCCTGATCGGCTACGCGCTGCGCCAGGCCGGCTACATGGTGGTCGAGGCCGCGGACGGGCAGGACGCCCTCGAAGCTTTCGAGCGCGAATCGCCGGCCCTGGTGATCCTGGACGTGAACCTGCCGCGCCTCTCCGGCCTGGAGGTCTGCCGCCGCATCCGCCAGGAGTCCAAGGTGCCGGTGATGATGCTCACCGTGCGCAGCGCCGAGGAGGACCAGGTGCAGGCCCTCGACCTCGGCGCGGACGACTACCTGACCAAGCCCTTCAGCCCGCGCACCCTCCTCGCCCGCGTGCGCGCCCTGCTCCGGCGTTCCGGCGAAGAGCGGCCGGCTCCCCTCGCCGCGGGCGATTTCAGCCTAGAGCTGGAGCTGCAGTCCGTCTCCGTGCGGGGCGGCGAGCCCGTGCGCCTGACCCGCCTGGAGCTGCGGCTGCTCCAGATCCTCCTCGCCAACGCCGGCCACACCCTGCCGGCGGAAAGGCTGCTCGCCCACGTCTGGGGCTCGCGCGGCGCGGGCGACCGCCAGCTCCTGAAGCAGCTCGTCCATCGCTTGAGGCAGAAGATCGAAGCGGACGCGGCCGAGCCGCGCTATCTGGTGACGATCAGCGGGGTGGGGTACGCGTTGCGGGCGGCTGGGGAGGGGTAGGACAAAAGATCCTTACCCCCCTCCTGAAAGAGAGGGAGGGCGATTCGCGGGACGTCACGCGCTTACGCCCTCGCGGCCCGTCCCTCGGCCTCGGGATGCTCGACCTGCACCATGCTCCCGGCGTGCAGACGCCTGTCGCCGATCCTCCGGAAGAGGTTGACCGCCCGTCGGGAGGCCTGCTCGGCCTCTTCCTGGAGACCCGAGCCATCCAGGAGCCGCGACCGGAGAAGCTCCAGCTCCGCCCGGTCGAGCGGGTCGCCCGTGCCTGCTTCCAGGGCGGTTCTCGCCTGATCGAAGGCTTTCCAGGCGCCGGTGAGGTCGCCCAAGCCGCGCTTCGCCTCGGCGATGGCGGCGAAAGCTTCGGACTTGAAGTCCTCGGTCCGTTCCTCGCCATACTCCGCGGGATCCAGGCAGCGGGCCACGGCGAGGGCGAGATCGCCGGCCTCGAGGGCGGCGCGGGAGTCGTCCGCCGCCGCCAGCTCGCGGGACCTCAGGAGCAGGAAGTTGAAGAAGCCCCAGGTCTGGAAACGGCGGTCGTTCCGGATCCGCACCAGCCGCCGCCCCTGCGGGTGGCTCTCCAGCGCCTCCCAGCGCGCACCGGCCAGCGTCCTCTCCCCGGTCAGCCGCTTCTGGGTGTCGCCCAGCTCGGAGGCCATGCGGGCGAAGATCCCGTCGTAGACCGCCGGATCGGCGGGAATGTCACGCCAGCGTGACACTTCCTCACGGCTCTCGACCGCGATCTCCAGGAGCTGCCGCAAGACCGCCCCCGAGCTGAATTCCCCCCTTCGATCCCCGAGACTGCTCATATCATCCTCCCTTCGGGAAAAGATCGTCCGCATCGCGGACCGACTGCACAGAGTCCTGTGCTGCCCTGTAAATAAAGCATAAAGCGTGCCCGGCCGCGTCTTCCCAAAGAACAGGCAATTTGTCACCTGAATGGGACAATTTACGGGCAACCCGGCCACGCTCCTGGTGTTTGTCGGTGCTTGTCGGCATTTGTCCGGTGTTTGTCGAGAAGACGGACAGAGCTGGCACTCTCTTTGCCAAGGGTACAAATGCCATGGATATACTGTCCGTACCCCACGTGACCCATCCCGGGCTGCTGATCGCGATCGGCGGCGCCGAAGACAAGACCCGGGAACGCATCATCCTGCGTTACTTCCTGGAAGCGGCCGGCGGCCCGGACGCCAACGTCGTCGTGCTCGCGACCGCTTCCGACGTGCAGGAGACGGGCGACCGCTACGCCGATCTCTTCCTGGCGTTGCGCGCCGAGAACGTCGAGGTGCTCAAGATCGACAGCCGGGAGGAGGCCATGGAGGCGGGCCCGGAGGCGCACGACCTCCTGGAGTACGCCACGGGCCTCTTCATCACCGGCGGCAGCCAGCTCAAGCTCTCCTCGGCGTTGGGGGGCACCGAGATCGCGTCGACGATCCGCCGCCGCCACGCCGCGGGCATGGTGGTGGCCGGCACCAGCGCCGGCGCCGCGCTCCTCTCGGAGCACATGATCGCCCTGGGGGAGAGCGGAGCGACGCCGCGCCGCCGCCTCGTCCACCTCGCCAAGGGGCTGGGCCTCGCTCCGGACCTCATCATCGATCAGCATTTCCGCCGCCGCGACCGTCTCGGCCGGCTGCTGACGGCTCTTTCTTACAATCCCGCGCCCCTCGGCATCGGGATCGACGAGGACACCGCCGCCATCATCAGTGGTGACGGCGAGCTGTCCGTGCTCGGCGCCGGCGCCGTGATGGTGGTGGACGCCTCCGCCCTGCGCTTCACCGACAGCCACGCCATCCATCGCGGCCAGCCGGTGGCGATGATGGGGCTCAAGCTCGACTTCCTGACCACCGGCTGCCGCTACGACCTCAACAACCGGCGGGGCATCGCTCCTCCCCCGATGCTCCACCTCTCCGATCCCATGGACCGGCGCGCTCCCGAGCGGCCGCCCGTGATGACCGAACCGGACGAGGTGCCGGTGGGATCGGAGGACGGGGGCGAGTGATTCGAAAGGTTTTCTGGCACACCGATTGCTGAATCCCGGTGTGTGATCTCACGCACCTTCCCGGAGCCCATCTTGGAGAACCTCAGCTCATGAAGATCCTGGAAACACGGGTCTACCGCGGCCCCAACCTGTACGCTCTCTGGCCGGTGATCCGTCTGCGGGTGGACCTGGAGGAATTGGAAGAGTTTCCGACGGTCCTGCTTCCCGGCTTCAGCGAGCGCCTGGTCGCCCTGATCCCCAGTCTCGCCGAGCACGGCTGCTCCCACGGCGAGGACGGCGGGTTCATCCGGCGGATGAACGAGGACGAAGGCACCTGGATGGGCCACGTGCTGGAGCACGTCGCCCTCGAGCTGCAGGTCCTGGTGGGAGCTGCCGTCACCTTCGGCAAGACGCGAAGCACCGGCCTGCCCACCGGGCAGTACCACGTCGTCTACAGCTACGCCGAGGAGGAAGTGGGGCTCGCGGCGGCCCAGCTGGCGCTGCGCGTCGTCCGCCATCTGCTGCCTCCCGAGCGCGAGGACCACGACCCCGCGCCGCTCGACTTCCAGGCGGAGCTCGAAAAGCTGGTGCGGATCTCCCAGCGCTATGCCCTGGGTCCTTCGACGGCCGCCCTGGTGCGCGCCGCCGAGCAGCGGGACATCCCCTGGATCCGTCTGAACGAAGGCTCGCTCGTGCAGCTCGGCTATGGCAAGTACCAGAAGCGAATCCAGGCCACGATCACCGGCGAGACCCGGCACATCGCCGTCGAGATCGCCTCCGACAAGCGGCTGACCCACCAGATCCTGGAGCAGCTCGGCCTGCCGGTGCCGCGCCAGTCCATGGTCTACGACGTCGAGGACGCCGTCGAGGAGGCGGAGCGGCTGGGCTATCCCGTGGTCGTCAAGCCGCTCGACGGCAATCACGGCAGCGCCGTGGCTATCGGCCTCAAGACTCCCGAAGAGGTGCGGACGGCGTTCGAGACGGCGCGCGGGATCTGCGCCCGCGTCATCGTCGAGGCCTGCCAGCCGGGGAACGACTACCGGATCCTGGTGGTGGACGGCCGGGTGGTGGCGGTGGCGCAGCGCGTGCCGGGACACGTCGTGGGCGACGGCCGGCATACCGTCGCCGAGCTGATCGAGATCGTCAACGCCGATCCGCGCCGCGGCGTCGGGCACGAGAAGGTGCTCACCCGCCTGGAGGTTGACGACCAGGCCCGCCGCCTGCTGTCGGCGGCCGGCCTGGACCTCGGCTCCGTGCCCGAGGAAGGCCGGGCCGTCTACCTGCGCTCCACCGGCAACCTGTCGACCGGCGGCACCTCCACCGACAAGACCGACGCGATCCACGACGACAACCGGGAGATGGCCGAGCGCGCCGTCAAGGCGATCGGCCTCGACGTCGGCGGCGTCGATTTCGTCTCGCCGGACATCGCCCGCAGCTACAAGGAAGCCGGTGGCGCCATCGTCGAGATCAACGCCGCTCCCGGCTTCCGGATGCACGTCGCGCCCACCGATGGCCGGCCGCGCGACGTGGCCGGGCCCGTCCTCGACATGCTCTTTCCGAAGGGCACGCGCAACCGCATTCCGATCGCCGCCATCACCGGCACCAACGGCAAGACCACCACCACCCGCATGGCGGCGCACATCCTGAAGATCGCGGGCCACCGGGTCGGCATGTCCACTACGGACGGGGTCTACATCGACGGCGCGCTCACCGTGCGGGGCGACATGACCGGCCCCTGGTCGAGCCAGATCGTGCTGCGCGATCCCACCATCGACGCCGCCGTCCTCGAGACCGCCCGCGGCGGCATCGTCCGCTCCGGCCTGGGCTGGAGAAAGTGCAGCGTCGGCGCGGTGCTCAACGTCGCTTCCGACCACCTCGGGCTGGGCGGCGTCGAGAGCCTGGACGACCTGGCGGCCATCAAGCGGATCGTCGCCGAGGTGGCCCAGGACTACTGCGTGCTCAACGCCGACGACGAGCGCGTGGCCCAGATGGCCGGGCACAGCCCCGCCGAGCCCCTCTACGTCACCATGGACCGCAACAACGAGCTGGTGCGCGACCACGTGCGCGGCAAGGGTAAGGCGGTCGTCCTGGAGGAGGGGCTCAACGGCCGGATGCTCGTGTTCTACCAGGGCGAGCGGCAGATTCCCCTGCTCTGGGCGCGCCAGGTGCCGGCGACCATCGAAGGCCGGGCCCTCCACAACGTCCAGAACGCCATGTTCGCCGCCGCCGTCGCCTACGGCATGGGTGTGGGCGTGGACAACATCCGCCAGGGCCTGCGCACCTTCAGCAACGATTTCTTCCAGGCCCCGGGCCGGCTCAACTTCTACAACGAGCACCCTTTCCGCGTGCTGCTCGACTACGCCCACAACGCCCACGGCATGGAGGCCGTGGCGCGCACGGTGCGCGAGCTCGCCGTGCACGGCCGGCGCATCGGCGTGATCGCCTCGCCCGGCGACCGCCGCGACGAGGACATCTTCGCCCTGGCCGCCGCCGCGGCGCCGGCCTTCGACCTCGTGCTGATCCGGGAAGACGACGACCGGCGGGGCCGCCAGCCCGGCGAGGTCGGCAACCTGCTCCGCGAGGGTCTGATCTCCGCCGGCTTCCCGGCCGAGCGCATCGTCCCCGGCGTTCAGGGCGAGGAGGAGACGGTCCTCAAAGCCCTGGAGACGGCCTGCCCCGGCGACCTCGTCGTCATCTTCGGCGACAAGCTCTCCCACGTCTGGGACCTGATCGTCGGCTTCAAGCCTCAGCCGTCGCAGCAGCCGGAGATGCTGACCCGGGATGGGGTGTTGGTGGCATAGCTCACCCCCACGCTTCGATCGCCGCCAGGACCTCGTCCCGCTGAGCGTGGACGAGCAGCACGAGCAGATCCCCGGGCCGGGCCCAGGCCAGGGCCTCCTGGACCGCCTCCAGCTCCGAGCCGGTCCGCGTGACGCTCTCCGGCGCCGCTCCCAGCTTGAGGAGCTCGTCGACCAGGACGGCCGGGACCTCGCCGGCGTTCCGGCCGCGCAGTAGCTCTTCCATCTCCTTCACCACGACGCGGTCCGGATGGAACGTCCAGGCGACGCGGACGAGATCGCGGATCGCCCCGTCGCTCCGGTCGCCCGCCTGGCCGAGGATCATCAGCCGGCGCTCCGCGGGCAGCGACCGCGCGATGTCGAGCAGCGCTTTCAGGCCATTGGGATTGTGGGCGTAGTCCAGGAGGATGCGGACGCCGTTCCGCTCGAACAGGTTGGCCCGTCCGGGATTGTCCTCCGGCGTGCCGCCGACCCGCCGCAGCCCCGCCGCCATGGCCTCGACGGGCAGTCCGAGGGCTGCCGCCATGCCGATCGCGCCGAGAGCGTTGGCGATATTGTGGCGGGCGGCGCCGCCGAACGTGATGGGCACCTCCTCGACGCGCACCACGGACGTCCGCGCGCTCCCGCGGGCCAGCACCAGCGCGCCATCCTCCAGGAAGCACGCCTCGCCGCCGGCCTCGAGGCGCTCCCGCACCTTGGGATGGGCGGGGTCGAGGCTGAACCAAGTGACTGGCACTGCGCTCTTCTTGGGAATGAATCCAGGGGCCAGTCCGGGGGCCGGGCCGGCCGCCGCCACGAGTTGGGGATCGTCCGCGTTCAGCACGACCCGGCCGTCCGGCTCGACCACCCGGGTGACCACCATCTTGGCCGTCGCCAGGGACGGCAGATCGTAGACGCCAAACTCGCCGAGATGGTCGGCGGAGATGTTGGTGATCAGGGCGGCCTTCGCCCGGTCCACGGCCAAGCCCCGCCGCAGGATGCCGCCCCGCGCCGTCTCCAGGATCGCGACCTCCACCCGCCGGTCCTGCAGCAGGGCCCGCGCTCCGACCGGACCCGAGAAGTCGCCGCGCGCCACCACCTCGCCGCCGACCTCGATCCGGTCCGTGGACGTGACCCCGGGGATGGCTCCCGTCGCGCTCACCATGGCGGCGAGCAGGCGCACCGTCGTCGTCTTGCCGTTCGTCCCCGTCACCAGGAGCACGGGAACGTCGTGGACCGCTGCCCAGTCGACGGCCTCGGGAGCGGGCAGCGCGTCCACGGGCCAGGTGAGAGACCCCGTTCCGAGCCCCACTGAGGCCAGCCGGTCGTCGGAGAGGAAGGAGACGCCCCGGGCCGCCGCGGCGTCGCGCAGCGCCAGCATCTCCGGGTTCACCTCGTCGGCGAGCTCCAGCCGCAGCCGTTCCGCCGCCTCCGCGAGACTGGGCTCCTGTCTCCCGGCCCGCACGGCCTCGACGGACTCCCAGGCCAGCTCGTTGATCTCCGTCGCCGTGTAGAGAGCGTCGATGGGGGCCGAGATCGCGAGCATCGCGCCGCCGAGGAAGAGCCGGGAGGCGATCTGCTCGCCGGTCCACCCGATCTCGTCGAGGAGCCAGCGGACCTTGGCTTTCCAGATGGGCACCACGATCTCCTCGCCGTCCAGGAGAGACACCTCCAGCACGGCGCCGGGGCGGTCGAGGAGGAGGTTGGGGCCGGTCAGGCGTCGGGAGTCGATGAGGTGCATAGGGGCTTCCGTCTCTGGAGGGGAGAAGATACCAGAGGGAAGCCCCGGAACCATGCCGGACCGTGAGGCTCACTGCACGTTGTAGGTGTACAGGTACGAGTTGGAGCCCTGGCCGTTGTCGGTGACGATGTAGAGGCGGTTGTTGTAGGGGTTGAAGGACACGCCCTCGCCGTGGGTGTAGGTGAGGGGAAAGCGCTGGGAAGCGCCGGTGTTCCAGTTGTAGAGGTAGACGGCCTCGGACTCGTCGCTCAGGATCCAGAACTGCTGGCGCGTCGGGTCGTAGCTGATATCGGAGTAATCCCCGCTGACGCCATTCTTGCTGCTGAAGGTGAGGCGTCTGCAGCCCGTGATCGATCCGAGATCCTCCGAGATCTGGATCATCAGTCCCGGGTTCTTTTCTTTGATCACATAGAAATATCCGGCGTCGCTGTCCCAGGTGATCCCCTCGAGGCCGCTGTTGGAGTCCGACGCGTCGATCTCGCCTTTGACCGTCTTGATGCCACCCAGGCAGTTGACCGTGTCATAGCCCGTCATCGAGGACAGGAGGACCTGCGCGTTGTACTTTCGCGTTTCGTAGTTGACCGGTACGACGCCGTACACCCGCTCGTTGGCCAGGTAGATGAAGTGATCGTCGGCGACGCTCGGCGGCGGTGGACCGAAGGTGACGCCTTCGAAGTCGGTATTGGTGATCGTGGGCACCGAGCTGCTCGCCGGCGTGGGAGTGAAGTCTTCCGCCTTGGCGCCGTTGAGCTCCATCTTGTACATCGTGAAATTGCTGTCGCTCACCGACCAGAGCTTGGTCTGGTTTTTGGCGAGCCCCAGCCCCGAGGCCTCATAGAACGCCGGGTTGAAATTGTTGCTGATGTTGGTCTGGCTGACCGGACCGAGGCTCAGCGCGCTGGCGGCCTGGGCGCCCGCTCCGGCGAGCACGATGGCGGCGATGGCTGCGAAGGTCTTGCTCCGTGACTTCATCCCGTTCATGACGAACCTCCTGAAAAATGATGGATCCCCTAGTGCGCCGTTCCGAGCTCTGCGGACCGGCGCGATAGCTCGTTCAGGGAGTGGGATGAGAGGGCGGTCTATCGCAGGGGCCAAGGCAAACGTTCTTGACCTCTTGCCCAGGTCAAATGAACATCAGCCACTCGGCCGGTGCCATCAAGGATTTGAAAGAGTGCATCATCTCCGTCCCCCTCGCGATCAGCTTTGCAGGGACTTGGTACATGACATGTCCAGGCGGAGTCTCTCGCTCCAACTGCTTCTGGAACGATTCGTGAAGCTTCTCAGGGTGGTTCTCCGTAGACCACCACGGATCGAGCCATTCCATCATCTTTCGCCATTCAGTCTCGTGGATTCCCTGGAGCGGGGGCTCAGCGCCGCCCGGAGCGCCGCGTTGAGCCCGATCCCCAGGGTGATGGCGATCACCACGCCGTTGCTCAGGAAGAGCTGGGCGGTGGGAGAGAGGGAGGTGAGCCACTCTTTCTGGTTACCGGCGGCGAGGGGAAGGGTGAGTGCCGCGATCAGCGAGACCGCGGTGGTCACCAGGAAGACCTCGTCTTTCTGGCCGCAGGCGAGCAGGCGCAGACCGGCGGTGGCGATCATGCCGCAGATCACGAGGAAGACCGCGCCCACGATGGGCCTCGGGATGAGCACCAGGAGCGTGCCCGTCTTGGGGGAGAGCCCGTAGAGCAGCAGGATTGCCGCCGCCACCTGGACCACCCGCCGACTCGCGACCCGGGTGGTGGCGATGACCCCCGTATTCTGGGCGTAGGTCGTGAGTGGCAGCGCGCCGAAGAGGGGGCCGATCATCGAGGCGAGCCCTTCGACCGTGATGCCCCGGTGAATGTGCCGCATCCGGTAGGTGACTCCGGAAACCGCGCAGGTCCCCGCGTAGTCGCCGATCGACTCGGCGATCGAGCCGACGTAGCCGATCACCACCCCGAAGACCGCTCCGGCCGCGAGCGTCCATCCCAGCCCCGGTCCGCCGAAGGCGAAGAGCCGCGGCAGCGCGAGCCACGGAGCACGGGCGAGCGCCTCAAAGTCAGCGAGCCCCAAAGCTCCGGCGACTCCCACGCCCCACAGGAGCAGGCTGAACAGGATCGACCCGCGAGCGAGCACCCCGATCCGGAACCGGTGGCCGATCACCGTGAGCAGCAGGATGGAGGCGACGGCGGCCGAGGCGAGCCCGAGCATTTCCGGCCGGGTGTCCGCGAAGATCCATCCACCGGCCACCCGGGCGAGGGAAATGCCGATGGTCAGCACGACGATGCCGCACACGTAGGGAGGCAGGAACCGCCGCAGGTACCGCAGGACGCCGCTCGCCCCCACCACGGTTTCGAACAGCCCACCCACGAACCCGGCCATCCACATGGCGGGAGCCCCGAAGATCGATCCGGCCGTGGCCATGGCTCCCGTGTCGGTCGCCGAAGGCCCGAGGACCGAGGGAAGCCGGTTTCCCCACGTGGCGTTGACGAACGTGGCAATCCCCATGAGCACCAGGCAGGCGGAGATCATGGTGGCCGCCTGGGCCTGGGAGTAGCCCACGGCTCCGGCCACGATCAGGGGGAGAACGAAGGGGGAGACATCGACCAGCGTGTGCTGCCAAGCGTAGAGCAGCGTCTCGGCGGGAGGCGGCACGTCGTCGATCCCGTAATGAGGAGCCAGGATCTCGAGGTCCTCCTCCCAAACGCGCTCCTCTCCATGGGCTGCCGCTGTGGGCGGCTTGTCCGATGGGTGCAAGGCGATCCCCTTTCGGTAAAGACTGAATCGAGTCTAGCACCGGCCGCCCGGGCACGCTCCCTGCATCTCCGTGAGCCAGAAGAGCTGTCGAAGCAAGTCTTCCCAGGAGACAGGAGGCGAGGCGTGCAAGGAGCATCGCAGCAAATATCGATGTGGCAGGGCCGTCTTCTCTCCTGCTGCCTCCTCGTGGCGCTCCTCGTCCAGGCGTCGGCCTGCACGATGGTCCGCTTCGACAAGCGGAACGTCTACCGGTACGACGATCCCTCCGCCGTGGCCGACGACACCTTCCGGCGCTCGCTGGGCGCCTTCGGCTTCGCGATGGTCGAGGGGAACCGCGCCGAGATCCTGAACAACGGCGACGAGATCTTTCCCGCCATGACCGATGCCATCCGCGCGGCCCGGAAAACGGTCAACCTGGAGTCTTACATCTACAAGGACGACCGGGCGGGCAAGATCGTCTCCGAGGCGCTGATGGACGCCGCGCGGCGGGGCGTCGAAGTCCGCGTGCTGGTGGACGGCACGGGCAGCAAGTTCTCCGGGCCGCTCCTCGGCCGCATGCGGCAGGCGGGGGTCAAGACGGCCATGTTCCGCCCGATCCGGTTGTGGACTCTGCACAAGATCGTCCGGCGGACGCACCGGAAGATCCTGGTCGTCGACGGCGAGGTCAGCTTCACCGGCGGCTTCTGCATCGCGGACTCATGGCTCGGGGACGCCCGCAATCCGAAGGAGTGGCGGGACATGATGGTGCGGGCCACGGGACCCGTCTCGGCGCAGATGCAGGCGATCTTCAGCGAGGACTGGACGTTTTCAACCGGCGAGATCCTGGCCGGCGACAAGTTCTATCCCGAAATCGCCCCGGCGGGAGACGTCGCGGCGCAGGCGATCAAGATGTCGCATGGCGACGCCTCCTCGCACGCCGCCATGCTCTATTTCATGGGGATCCAGTCCGCCCGGAAATCGATCTACATCCAGAACGCCTACTTCGCCCCCAACCGGCAGACCCGCGAGGCGCTGATCCAGGCGGCGAGGCGCGGCCTCGACGTGCGGATCATGGTCCCCGGCCGGCACATCGACCAGCCGCTCGTGCGCATGGCCTCGCGCCTTCACTACGGCGAGCTTCTCACCGCGGGCGTGCGGATCTTCGAGTACAACCGCACGATGATGCACAACAAGGACAGCGTCATCGACGGCATCTTCAGCACGGTCGGCTCGATCAACTTCGACGCACGCTCGATGTTCGAAAACAACGAGGAGACCTTCGCGTTCTACGACCGCGGCTTCGGGGCTCGGCTCGAGGCGGTCTTCGCCGAGGATGAGAAGCACTGCCGCGAGATCACCTATGAAAGCTGGAAGAGACGCGGCATCGAGCAACGCCTCGCCGAAATCCTTTCGGGCGCCTTCAAGCCCCTTTATTGAAGCTCGGCCCTGGCTATGCCGAGCCGGCCAGATCGAGGCTCTCGCCATCCTCTGGAATCAGCAGTTGCCCCTCCCGAATTCCCGCCGCCCGGGCATGGGCCCGCAGATCCGTCCTGGAGACGGTGCCATGGTCGAGGGAGTCGAGGTGGATCGCGATGACGGTGCTGGCCGGGGCGGCACGGCGGACTTCGAGGGTCTGGTCGGCGTCCATCACGATGAGCCCGCCTTCGCCCCAGACCGCGCCGCTGGAATGGGTGACGATCACGTCGGGCCGGAACCGTTCGATGGTCTCGCGCACGGGCTCGTACCAGATGGTGTCCCCGGCCCAGTAGACCGTTGGCTCTCCGGGTGCCTGGAAGACGAAGCCCGAGACCGTGCCCATGTCTTCGAGCACGGCGCCGGCCCCGTGCTGCCCTGGCGTGCGGGTGATCGTGAGGCCTCGCCATTCGATGGCGTCCGGCACGGGCGTCACGTCCTGGAAGCCATGCTGGCGGACGGCTTCCTCGTCCTCAGGCTGGCAGAGGATCGGGAGATTCTTGGGCAGGAGGCGTTGGGCCTCGGGATCGAAGTGATCGGAGTGCAGGTGCGAGAGGACCACCAGCTCGACCCCGGCCATGATCTCCTCGGGAGAGCAGGGAAGCTCCACCAGGGGATTCGGCGAGCGGCCCGCGAAGGACGGCCGCGAGTGCCGGGGCGCGAAATAGGGATCGGTGAGCAACTCGCGCCCGCCGTAGCGGAGGCGAAGCGTGGCGTTGCGAAGGAGTTGGAATCTCAGGGTTCGCTCCTCGGCGCGAGCACCTCGCGCAGGCGCTCGACGCTCGTGTTGCTGCCGCTCAGGAGGATGCCGACGCGCCTGCCTTTGAAGCGCTCGCCGGCCAGGACTCCGGCCAAGGCGGCGGCGCCGGCTGGCTCCACGATCACCTTCAGATGCCGGAGGATCAGGCCCATGGCTTCGAGAATCGCCGGGTCGGAGACGGTGAAGACATCGGCGGCCCAGCGCTGGATCAGCTCGAAGTTCAGGACTCCCGGCTTCGGGGCGGTGAGGCCGTCGGCCACCGTCTGCACCCGCTCGGGCGGGGTGGGCTGGCCGGCCGCCAGCGAGCGCACGATGCCGTTCGCGCCGGCCGGCTGGACGCCATAGACCCGCGCGGCCGGTGCGAGGCCGCGGGCCGCCAGCAGGGCTCCGGCCAACGGGCCGCCGCCGGAGGCCGGAATCGCGAGGGCCTCGATATCCGGCACGTCCTCGAGCAGCTCCCAGATGGCGGTGGCGGCGCCGGCGATGACGAACGGGTCGTCGAAGGGGTGGACGAGGGTGTAGCCGTGTTCCTGGCGGAGGCGGTCCAGGCGCTCGAAGGCCTGGGTGGCGTTGGTGATCCCATCCTTCTCGATGCGGGCGCCCAGGGCCGCCACCCCAGCCAGCTTCTCCGCGACGGCGTTCTCGGGCATTACGACCACCAGCCGGGCGCCGAAGGTGCGGGCCGACCAGGCCGCCGCGAGCGCGGCATTGCCGGCGCTCACCGTGATCAGCCCCGGCGCCAGCTCCGCCGGCGAGAAGGCCCGGATGCGGTTGAACGCCCCGCGCACCTTGAACGAGCCGGTGATCTGGAGGCCTTCGGCCTTGAAGAAGAGCCGCGCCCCCGCGAGCTCGTCGAGGACGTCCGAGCGCAGCACGGGAGTGCGTATGACGACGCCCGCCAGCGCGCGGCGGGCCGCCAGGACGTCCGGAAGGTCGGGGAGGAGGAGGTCCGTCATCGCGGGAGATTATAGCTGGGCCGCAGCCTGTTGGCTCGCGGCTTGCAAAAGACAATAGCGCTGTCCAATCGCTTCAGTTTAAAGGGAGAAACGAATGCTCTGGACTATCGTTGCGATCCTGCTGATCCTGTGGCTTCTCGGCTTTTTCGCTCTGCACATCGGTGGAGGCTTGATCCACCTTCTCCTGGTCATCGCTGTCATCGTAGTCATCGTGCGGCTGATCCAGGGCCGAAGAGTCATTTAGCGCCCGGGTTCCCGTCAGGGCGGCCCTGTGTGGCCGCCCTGACGCGGGAGCCATCGCACCAGTCGCCCCTCTCTCTTCCTTCATCTCCAGGTGAGACTTTCCCCACGCTCGCGCAAGACTTATTCAGGACGTTGACGCGTGAGTGGAGATGACTTAGGGTGAATCGGGAAAACCCGAAAAGAGAGGAGGCCGTCCATGGGTCCACGGCTGAGGGCGAGTCTTGTTGTGTGTGCGTTCCTGCTGGTCGTGATTCTTCTGCCGTCCCGGGCCGCCGCCCAGGCGGACTGCGCGGCCCTGCCCGATTGGTTCAACGGCACCGTTCCTTCCGTCCCTACGTTCGAGCCCAAGACCACGTGCCGGTTCCAGCAGTGGGCCTGGCAGGCCTTCCTCGGCTTGCTGGACACGGAACAGCGCCAGCCGACGGCCCGTTACTTCACGTGGCCCCTGCCCAATCCGACGATCACCGATCTCTACTGCAACGGTTTCTGCAAGATCGCCTACCACAAGCCCCCGAACCCCTGCGGAGGCCCGGCGACGCAAGAGGTGGTCAATGCCACGACGCAGCCGGGGTTCGTCCGCCAGGACACTTCCGGAGAATTGATCGATCAAAACGGCAAGCCGGTCTACTTCACGGCGCACGTCAGCCCGGAGTGGGTGGCGTTCTTCTCCCAGGAGCAGCTCTTCAATCCCAACACCGAGGCGGATTTCGATCCCCGTTCCTCCTTTCCTCCCGGAGCGTTCGAGATCAAATCGTCCTGGCGGATCGTCAAGGGCATGAGCCAGGCGGAGAGGGCTCAGTACTACACGACCTTCGCCTGCGTCGTGCCGGAAGACCAGACGATCGCTCCCAGCCAGCAGGAGATCGCCCTGGTGGGTTTCCACATCACCGGCGGCGCCGCGAACCATCCGGAGCTCATCTGGGCGACCTTCGAGCACGTCCGCAACGCGCCGGACTGCCAGGAGACTCCCAAGGCGGGGTCCTGGGCGTTCTACGACGGCAAGACGGATTGTCGGCAGACCAAGCGGTGCAACCAGCCGAACCCCGCGGCCGGTCCGGCCTATCCCATCAACGTCTGCCGCCAGTCTCCCTCTGGCGGAGCGAGCCCGGCGGTCGCGCGGGAGATCGCCAGCCTCAACGCCAGCGTCCAGGCTCAGCTGCCCCGCGATTCCAAGCTGCGTTTCTACGAGCTGGTGGGCACGGTCTGGGCCGCCGACCCGTCGCCGGTCGCGATCGGCACGCCCGCGCCCACGGTCAACCTGCAGGATCCCGCGGGCTCGCCGCTCCTCGCCAACACGAGCCTCGAAACGTTCAAGCAGAACGTCAGTTGCTTCGGCTGCCACAACTCGCAGTTCCCGGGCGAGTTCGCCGGGCTCATGGGCAACTCGCCTGTCATTTATCAATCCAAGACGCTCTTCGTGAGCCATATCGCGCTCTTTCCGTTCTTCTTCGAGGCGGATACGCGGGGGGGGAAGACCGGGTGCGCCAACACCTGCCAGGGCGCGCCGGCTACGAAGCCGTCTCATGTACCCTTCCAGTAGGGGGTATCTTGATATCTTCTTGGGATGTCTGAGCACTCACTCGAGATCGTCACTCTTCAAAGGCCGAGGCCTTCGGACACGAGCCAGGCCGCCTTCCTGAGCGCCCAGATCCTGCCGGGCCGGGGCATGATGACGCTGCAGATCACGGCCCTCCTGCCCCAGACGGGGGAGACGGATCTGCTCTACGCGCCCTCGCCCGAGAAGGCCCGCGAGCTGTTCGATAGCGGGCCGGAGGATTTCCCGGGCAATCCGTCCTACCTCATCGGTGGGGCCATCCTGATCCCCTACGCCAACCGCATCCGCGGCGCCTTTTCGCCGGACGGCAAGACGGTGGAAACGACGATTCTCGGCAAGACGGTCCATCTGCCGGCCAACGCGGGCGGCCGGCGGACGGGCGCGGAGCGGTACTCCATGCACGGGCTCGTGCTCGATTCGGGGATGGACGAGATCGGCCGGCGCACCACGGACGAGGAGGACGCCGTGACGGCGATCCTCCGGGCCGGCGACTTCGGCGGGCGCTGGCCCTCCGCCGCCGAGATCTCGTTCGAGAACGTCCTGCGGAGCGACTCGTTCACTGTCAACATCACGGCCAGGAACGTAGGGGAGGAGCGCCTGCCGATGGGAATCGGCTGGCACCCCTACTTTGCCTTGCCGAGCGGCCGGCGGCAGCAGGCCCGCCTCCACATCCCGGCCCGCGAGCGCACGCTGGTGAACGACTACGACGAGGTGCTGCCCACGGGCGAGGTGGTGCCGGTCGCCGGCACGCCCTACGACTTCTCGATGCCCGGCGGCAAGGCCCTGGAGGGTCTCTATCTCGACGACTGCTTCGTGGATCTCCAAGCGCCCGGCGGGCATGCCGTGGCCACGGTCGTGGACCCCGAGGCGGCGTACGGCCTGCGGGTCCTCGGGGCCTCGCCGCCCATCCGCGCCTTCCAGGTCTACGGCCCGCCGGAGAAGGATTTCATCGTCCTCGAGCCGCAATTCAACTGGGCCGACCCGTTTGGAGGGCAGTGGAGGCCGGGCATGGACACCGGCATGGCCCTGCTGGAGCCGGGGGAGTCCGTGGTGTACTCGGCGCGGCTGGAGCTGTTCGCTCCGTAGTAGGCTGTCGTCCGGTTTACGGAGGTCGTCCATGTCCTTACGCCGTCTCTTCGCCGCTGTCGGCTTGTTTTCCTGCCTGGCCAGCTCCGGGGCCTTCGCCGCCGATCCGGCGCTGTTCCAGGATCTGCGCTGGCGCCTGATCGGGCCGTTCCGCGGCGGTCGCGTGCTCGCCGTGAGCGGCGTTGCGGGCCAACCCGAGCACTTCTACTTCGGTAGCGTCAACGGCGGCGTCTGGGAGACTCACGACGCCGGCCGCACCTGGCAGCCGATCTTCGACGGGCAGCCGATCGGCTCGATCGGCGCGCTGGCCGTGGCGCCCTCGGACCCGCGGGTGATCTACGTCGGCACGGGCGAGGCCGACATGCGCTCCGACATCGCCCAGGGCGACGGCCTGTACAAGTCCGCCGACGGCGGCAAGACCTGGAGTCCCATCGGCCTCGCCGATTCACAGCAGATCGGGCGCGTGCTGATCCATCCGCGCAACCCGGACGTCGTCTACGTCGCGGCGCTGGGCCATCCCTACGGCCCCAACGCCGAGCGCGGCGTCTTCCGCTCCCGGGACGGCGGCAAGAGCTGGCGCAAGGTGCTCGGCAAGGACGACGACACCGGCGCCATCGACCTCGCCTTCGAGCCGGGCAAGCCGGAGGTGATCTACGCCTCCCTGTGGCAGACGCGGCGCACGCCCTGGAACATCTATCCGCCGTCGAACGGCCCTGGCAGCGGCCTCTACAAGTCGACCGACGGCGGCGATCACTGGACGGAGATCGCCTCGGCCTCCGGGGGCCACGGCCTGCCTGCCAAGCCGGGGCGGATCGGACTGGCCGTGGCGCCCTCCAGGCCGCAACGCGTGTACGCGATGGTGGACGCGGAACTGGAGGGAGGCCTCTACCGCTCGGACGACGGCGGCGCCAACTGGGCCCGCATGAGCGGCGATCCCCGCATCTGGGGGCGTGGCTGGTACTTCGGCGGCGTGGCGGTCGAGCCCCGCGATCCCGACACGGTCTACGCCCTCAACACGGCCCTCTATGTCTCGAAGGACGGCGGCAAGACCTTCGTGCCGATCAAGGGCGCGCCAGGCGGCGACGACTACCACGAGATGTGGATCGATCCCAAGAATCCCGAGAGGCGCATCCTCGGCGTGGACCAGGGCGCGGTGGTCTCCACCAACGGCGGCGAGACGTGGAGCTCCTGGTACAACCAGCCGACCGGCCAGTTCTACCACGTCATCACGGACAACCGTTTTCCCTACTGGGTCTACGGCTCGCAGCAGGATTCAGGCGCCGCCGGGGTGCCCAGCCGCAACAACACTTTCGACGGCATCAACCTCACCCAGTTCCGCGAGGTGACGGCCGGCGGCGAGAGCGACAACATCGCCCCCGATCCGAAGGACCCGGACGTGATCTTCGGCGGCCGGGTGGACAAGCTCGACCTGCGCACCGGGCAGACCCGGTCGGTCAACCCCACGCTGGCCCATCCCGATCTCTACCGCGACGTCTGGACGCTGCCTCTGGTGTTCTCGCCGCGCGATCCGCGGGTGCTGTATTTTTCCCATCAACGGCTCTTCCGCACCGACGACGGCGGCGAGCACTGGACGGTGATCAGCCCCGACCTGACGCGCGAGGACCCGGGCACGCCGGCCAACCTCGACCCGCCGACAGCGGCCAACCACCTGCAGATCGGTCCCCGGCGCGGCGTGATCTACGCCATCGCGCCGTCGCGGCTGGCCGACGGCGACCTCTGGGTGGGCACCGACGACGGCCTGATCTGGCGCACGAAGGACGAGGGCCAGAGCTGGAAGAACGTCACCCCGGCGGCGATTACGCCCTGGTCCAAGATCGGCATCCTGGAGGCGTCGCGCTTCGACGCCGAAACGGCCTACGCTGCCGTCGACCGCCACCGCCTCGACGACTTCAAGCCCTACGTCTACCGCACCCACGACGGCGGCCAGCATTGGGACCTCGTCGCCAGCGGCATCCCCGACGGCAGCTTCGTCAACGCCGTGCGCGAGGACCCGGTGCGCAAGGGACTGCTCTACGCCGGCACGGAGAAGGGCGTCTACGTGTCCTTCGACGACGGCGGCCACTGGCAATCGTTGCAGGCCAACCTGCCCGTGACCTCGGTGCGCGACCTCGACGTCCACGGCGACGACCTGGTGATCGCCACCCACGGCCGGGCGTTCTGGGTGCTGGACGGCCTGACGCCGCTACGCCAGCTCGACGGCAGTGTCGAGAGCGCCGCCGCCTGGCTGTTCGCGCCACCGTCCGCCGTCCGGCTGCGCCCCGCGGGCTTCACCGGCACGCCCTTCCCCAAGGACGAGCCGGCGGCGGCCAACCCATCGGCCGGGGCCTTCGTCGACTACGCGCTGAAGGCCGGCGCCAAAACGCCCGTGACGCTGGAGATCCGCGACGAGAAGGGCGAGCTGGTGCGGCGCTACAGCAGCGCGGACGCGGCGCCGAAAACGGACCTCGCAAAGCTGAGCACCGCCCCGCAGTGGGTGGCGCCGGCCTCGACGCTCTCGACGGCGCCCGGCCATCACCGTTTCGTCTGGCCGCTGCGCTATGCCAAGCCCGGGGGCAGCGCTTATGAGGATGGCGTCTGGGCGCCGCCCGGCCGCTACACCCTCGTGCTGGAAGCCGATGGCACCCGCCTTACCCAGCCGCTCACCGTGGCGCCCGATCCGCGTCTGACGCTGGCGCCGGAGGTCTACGCCGAGCAGTTCGCGCTCGCCCGCCGCATCGAGGACGCGGCCGGCAAGCTGGACGCGGCAACGGGGGAGACCGGCAAGCTGCTCGCGGCGCTCGCCGAGAGGCGCAAGAGCGCTAATCCCGAGACCACCGCCGCGATCGACGCGCTCCAGGCCCACGTGCTCGAAATCTCCGGCGCCGTCCTCTCGCCCGCCGGCCTCAACCTCTGGTGGCTTCCCCCGAAGACCTCCACCAGCCTGCGCTTCCTGGGCAACTCGCTGGACGCGCTCGCCACGGCCATCGACGGCGCCGACGCCGCGCTCTCGCCAGACGCCGTGGCGGGCTTCGGAATGATCCAGGAGACGCTCACCTCGGCCCTGGCGGCCTGGGACGAGCTGAAAGCGAAGGACCTCCCCGTGCTCAACGCTCACTTGAAGGAAGCCGGACAGCCGGTGATCGCGCTTGCGCCGTAGGAGTCCGCCTGGGAAGCAGGTGAGATAGCAGGCTCGGTGAGCGCAGGAGTTGATGAGGGAGGTAAAGACCATGCTCCAAAAGGCCGAGTTGCAAAGCGAGATCGAAGTTGCTTTGGGCGCAACCAAGAGTACGGATCTTCTGGTGAACGCGAAGCGGGAGCACGGGCTTCAGTTCCTGATCGACGCGCGGCGGGATCAGTCGCTGGCGGACGTCACGGCACCGGCTTTTCGAGACTCTTTGATTCCCTACGCGTCCACCGCATTGGGGCAGAAACTCACCATGGCCACGGGGTAACGCCGCAATGTTGCGCATCTCCGTTCCTAGGCATTACGGCAGCGCCATCCTCGTGGCGATCTTCTGCCTCTATCTGCTGGGTGCAGGTTTCGCGTCGCCGATCAATGACGATGAGCAGGTGATTCTCTTTCCGACGTTCGCGTTCGAGGAGAGCTCAACATCCTGGAGTGGGCACATCCACGGCTGGATCTACGAGCCGGAGACCGGCAGGGTACGCAATCAGGTGGCTCGCGTGCTCGAGACCCTGATTGACCATCACTTCGGGCTGTCCAGTGAAGACCAGCGGCGGGAGGCATCGGTATCCAGATCGCCATTTGCACGACGCGCGGACATGTTCCTCGTGGACAATGAGCGCGGCCAGCGCCTCTCGGTGACCATCGCCGGACAGACCGTCGTTCTGGGACAGTCGGAAAAGAACGGCCACTTCGAAGGCGAGGTCAAGCTGCCCGCCGCCGCCGGCCGGCCCGGCGACTGGATCGAAGTGCGCGCGCTCACACGGTCGGGTGACCCCCGCGTCTTCGCGGGCAGAGTGCAGTTGATCCCGCGGACCGGCATCTCTGTCATCTCCGACATCGACGACACGATCAAGCGTTCACAGGTCGGAGACAAGGTTCAACTCGGACTGAACACCTTCTTCCGGGACTTCCGCGCGACGCCAGGAATGGCGGCGCTCTACAAGGGGTGGGAGAGCGCCGGCGGCGTGGTCTTCCACTATGTGTCGGGGAGTCCGTTCCAGTTGTATCCTGATCTCGTCGACTTCGCGCGAAAAGACGGGTTCCCCGAGGGATCGTTCCATCTGCGGAAGTTTCGGCTGAAGGATCGCAGCGTCGTCGAGTTCTTCGGCGACCCGTTGGCGTTCAAGCTTGGCGCGATCAGGCCGATCATGGGTCAGTTCCGCGACCGCCGGTTCATCCTTGTTGGTGATTCAGGCGAGAAGGACCCCGAGGTGTACGCCCAACTGGCCTCGGAGCTCCCCAACGTGGCCGCGATCCTCATTCGCGACGTCACGAACGAAAACCTGGATTCGCCACGGTACGCCAAGCTCTTTTCAAAACTGCCCGCGAGCGTCGAGCGGCGAGTCTTCCGCGACACCAAGGAGCTCGACGATTTCAAGCCGCGCGAGGCAGGTACTCGCGCATCTGGTCGTACAGCGGCGTGAGCGTGTCGATCGCACACCCTCCTTCGGGGAAGGTGAAGGTCGTCTCGAAGTCTTCATAGCTGCGCGCTCGCCAGAGACGGCCCTTGGGGTCGATGACCAGGGAATGGCCGACACCGCCGCGGAAGATGCGCGAGCCATCGGTGCCCGTGTAGACCGTGCAGGTCCAGGGGCGTTCCTCAGGATGCGCAGCCATATAGCTCTCGATGTCTCGAACGTATCGCTCGAAGATCCGGGCGCGGTCCCCTGTCGGAGCTCTGAGAGTTTCGGAGATCGCGTTCCCCAACAGCGCGTCGGCTGGCGAGGAGAGGACACCCGATTGGAGATTGGAGATCTGGGTCATTGGCTGCGCATCCTCAATGGAGGCATGACGTGTTACACGAGAAAAACGGTGCCGCGGCTCCCTCTCAGGAGGCACCGCGGCAGTAGCTGCGGGCCCGCTCCACGTCCCGGGCATTATGGAACTTCCACGACCTGCTTCCGCAAGAGCGGGCGACTCTAGAGGAGGCAGCGCCAGAAGCCGTTCCTGCAGGTGCACTCTCCGATATCGCCACCCCCGGCATCACACGTGGTGGTTTTCCCGTTGGGCCCGCACGCCTTCCCTTGAACGAAGCTACAGGGATTCAACGCCCAGGCAGGCTGGCTCAGACTCGTGAACAGCGTGAAGGCCAATATCGCAACAAGCACACCGAGCTGCATGCATCTCTTCATGATCCCTTCCTCCGTGTCGAGCTCTGCCGAGAGAGCCCCGGCAAGCCTCTACAACGAGAGGGTGCCAGTTGCCGAGAAAGGGGGACAGGTCTGTTGACGGCGATCACCCGGCGACCTGCCGGGCTGGCCCGCTAGGGCAGGATCTCCACGTACCCCTCCGTTCCATGCACGCGGATCCGCTGCCCGTCCCGGATCAGCCGCGTGGCGTTTTCCACCCCCACGACGGCCGGCAAACCGTACTCCCGTGCGATCACCGCGCCGTGGGTCATCAGGCCTCCCACTTCGGTGACCAGCCCCTTGATCGCGACAAACAGGGGCGTCCAACTGGGATCCGTGAAGGCGGTGACCAGGATGTCGCCTGGCTCGAGATCGGCCTCCGCCATGTCCAGGATGACGCGAGCCCGCCCCTCGATGGTGCCGGCGGAAACCGGCAAGCCGACCAGCGCGCCGGCCGGCACATCGCCGCGCCGGTACGCCCCGGAGATCATCTCGCCATCCGACGTGAGCACCCGGGGCGGAGTGAGCGCTTGATACGACTTGAACGCGTCCTTGCGTTCGCGGAGGAGCTGGTCGTCCACCTGCTGCGTGCGCACGACCTCTTGGAGCTCCTCGAACCTGAGATAGAAGATGTCGTCCCTGTCCCGCAGTACGCCGGCCTGCACGAGGCGCTCGGCTTCTTTCACCAAGGCCTGTTTGTAGACGAAGTTGCGGCTGACCATGCCGTACTTCGGGTACTCCCGGTATCCGGCGAAGGTCCGAACGCGGTCGATCATCCGCTTGGTCTCTCCGGCCTTCTGGTCCCCGTCCGGCAAGGCACGCAAGCGCTCCAGCAGCTCCTCCTCCTTCTTCCGAGCCTCCTGCCGTCCTTGCTCGAAACGTTGCTTCGCGGCGCCCGGCTCGAAGTTCCTGATGTTGCCCAGGAGCATCGGCACGAGCATGGAGGGGCGCTCGCTCCACCGCGGACGCGTGATATCGATCTCGCCGACGCCGCGCATGCCGTACCTGTCGAGCCAGGCGCGGATGGCGTCTCGCGCCTCGCGTCCGCCCGCGAGCTTGGGTAGCTCGTCCAGAAAATCCTCGTCCTCTAAGTGCTGCAGGAAATCCACCACCTCCGGGTGCGGGCGGATCACGTCGGCGACGTCGAGGAGCGCGAGGCCCATCTCCGACGTGACGTTGTTGGGCACGGACTGCGAGAGCGTGTCGGCGACGTTCTTCTCGCCCAGCCACTCCTGCAGCTTGTCGTTGAGCCACCAGGCGGCCTCCATCCCCGCGAGGATCACCCGCAGGCTCAGCGGATCGAACTGCATCTGCTTCAGCTCCTGGATGTTCGCCCGGATGAAGTCGAGCAGCGCCGGCCCCGACTTCGCCTGAATGTCGCGCTTCAACGCGGTGATCGAGGCCTCACTGCGCGCGATCAGCTCGGCGGGGATGGCCGGATCGGTCTCGATTGGAGCGTGCCCGCTCCCGGGAACCGACCAGCCGGATGCCGCGTCTGGAAGGGACGGAACGAAGTCGCCACGGCCGAGAAGGGTCTGGAGCGCGTCTCCGATCAGCGGATCGGACTTTCCCAGCGCGCTCACCAGGCTGTCGCGGCTCGCCGCTGAAGCGAGCCCCTTCGTGACGTCGACGAACAGCCGGCCGCCTGCCTCGGCCATTGGCGCCCGGGTCGTCATCTGCCAGTACGAGAGCCCCAGAGGCTTCATGGGGTCGGTCATCATCTGCTGATGGCCGACGGAGACGTAGACGTGGTTCTCCCCGTCGGCGGGTGCCGGGAGGGGGAACAGCGTGGTGATCGGCCGGCTCTGGACGATCTGGAAGTCGCCGTCGACCAAGCACCATTCGATGTCCTGGGGGCGGCCGAAGTGCGCTTCGATTTGCCTTCCCAGTTGTGCGAGCCGCACGGCTTGCCGGTCCGTCAGCGCCGGCTGCTCCTGCCGTTCCGGCTCGATCGCCTGTTCCCGCGTCCCGCCGTCCGGAGAGGCTTGGGTGGCACGTTGCTTTTTGCCGACCGCCCTCTCGACGACTTCGCCGTCCCGCACCTTGTAGACGTCCGCGTTCACGAGGCCGGAGACCAGGGCTTCGCCGAGGCCGAAGCTGGCCTCGATGGAGGCGACCTTCCGGTTGCCCGTGACGGGGTCGGCCGTGAACAGGATGCCGGCCACTTGCGGGAAGACCATCCGCTGCACGACCACGGCCATGCGGACCTTGCGGTGGTCGAAGCCGTTCCGCAGGCGGTAGGTCACGGCCCGCTCGGTGAAGAGCGAGGCCCAGCACCGGCTGACGTGCTCGAGGATCGCCGCCGGCCCCACGACGTTCAGATACGTGTCCTGCTGGCCCGCGAAGGAGGCCGTCGGCAGGTCCTCCGCCGTCGCGCTGGATCGGACGGCGTAGGCGGCCTGGTCTCCGAGCCGGGCGAGCGGGTCGGTGATCGCCGCCGCCAGATCGTCGGGGATGGCGATCCCTGCTATGGCCTGACGGACTCCCAAGCTGAGCGTGCGGATCGCCTCCCGGTCGTCCGGCTTCAGGCGCGACAGCCGATCGAGCTGATCGTCGATCGACGGCGCTTCCGCCATTACTTCCGCCATCATCCGCTGGAAGGCTTCCGTCGTCACGCAGAACCCAGCCGGCACGCGGAGGCCTTCGATCCGCGAAAGCTCTCCCAGGTGCGCGCCCTTGCCGCCGACGACCGCGACCTGCGTCTGGTCGATCTCCTGGAAACCCAACACGTAGCCGCCGATCCGTTCTCTCTCTTGTGCGTTCGCTGCGCGCATTTCGTGCCTCCTATTTCCGCCGGCTCCGGCGTAGGACGGCGATTCTGCGGCACGCCCTGGGTCTTGCGGCAAGCCTCCCGGTGCGCGATAATGTGGAAGTGGGGGGAGGGGCGGGTGATCTCGTCGTCGCGCTGGCGCCGTAAAATAGCCTTTCCATCCCTGGAGCGGCGGCGCCAACTCCCAGGCAAAATAAGCTTCCTCAGAATCGTGTCCTCTTCCCCGGAGTGTCGTCATTTTCTTCGGGCCAATGTCGGCTTCCTCAGGGCGCCGTCATTTTCTCCATGACGATGGAGAGCTCTCCAAGGCTTCGTCACTGTCTCCAAGACGTTGTCGGCTTCTTCAAAGCGCCGCCGGCTTCTTCGGGCCAATGCCGGCTTCTCCAGAACGTTGCCGGCTTCCCCAAGGCGTTGTCATCATCTCCAGGACGACGTCGTCTTCTTCGAGGCGCCGTCATTTTCTCCATGTCGATGGAGGGCTCCCCAAGCCTTCGTCACTTTCTCCAGAACGTTGTCGGCTTCTTTAACGGGCCCGTCAGCTTCTTCGGGACAATGCCGGCTTCTCCGGAACGTTGTCGGCTACCCCGAGGCGTTGTCATCTTCTCCAGGACGATGGGAAACTCTCCAGACCGTCGTCATCTTCTCCAGGCTGTTGTCGGCTTCTTCAAAGCGCTGTCATCTTCTTCGGGACAATGCCGGCTTCTCCCGAACATTGTCGGATTCCCCAAGGCATTGTCATCATCTCCAGGATGATGTCGCCTTCTTCCGGAGCGTTGTCAGAGATATGTAAGAAGATGATCGGAAGGGGGCCTACTGCAAATACCCGAGCGCCTCGAGCTGCCTGCGCAGCTCGGGGTCCAGCGTGCCTTCCCCGGCTTGGAGCTTTCCCTTGCGCGGCCGCTCCTCGGCCCGGAGGCGCGCCCGGAGGTAGCCCGCCCGCACGGCGCGCTGTCTGGCAAGATCGCGGCGCTCCGCGGAGTCGGCCTTTCGGTCGTAGAGAAGGCGTCCAGGCGTGGGGAAGCGGTTCTCGATGAGGCGCCAGGCGGGGGTGGTCACGGAGGCGGCCCGGAAACCTCGCTCGTCGAGCCAGGAGAAGGCTTCCTCCTCCGTTACATCCTTGCCAGGTGTGCCGTTGATCCAGGGGAGCAGGCTCCGGCCTTCAAACTGGGGAGCGATTGGCAGGCCCAGGAGATCGAGAATCGTCGGCGCCAGGTCCGCGTGCTGCGCCTGCCGCTCCAACACTTTGCCGTCCGCCATCCCGGGGATCCGAACGATCAGGGGAACGTCCAGCATCTCGGCGTGGAGGGTCTTGCCGTGCTCCCAGCCTCCGTGGTCGAGGAATTCCTCGCCGTGGTCCGACACGAAGACGACCACGGTGTCCTCCCAGAGTCCGCGCTGGACGAGGAGGTCGATCAGCTCGCCGAAGGCCGCGTCGTTGGCGGCGATCTCGGCGTCGTAGAGGTCCATCAGATTCCGGCGCAGCTCCGGCGTGGCCTCGAGCTTGTTCTCGTGGAGGCGCAGGAGGACTTTCATGTGGGTGAGGTGCTCGTCCTTCACCTCCGGGGCGAAACGCTGCCGGAAGGGGAGGGGAGGGTTGTACGGCGCGTGCGGCTCCACGGTGTGGAGGAAGAGGAAGAAGGGAGCGTCCTTCGTCCATCCGGTCTCCAGCCACGCGGCGGCCTCGGCGTTGACGTCCGTCGCCGCGCTGTGTTTGCGCGGCAGGAGATGGTAGGTCTCGAATCCCTGGCCCAGGCCGAAGCTCTTGGCCACGTTGCCGTTGGTGACGAACCCTGCCGTGCGGTAGCCCTTCTCGCGCAACATCTCGGCCAGGGTGACGGCCTGCGGGGCGAGGGCGTCCCGGCGTCCGTTGACGCCGTGGGTGCGCGGCAGCAGGCCGGTGAGGATCGTGGTGATCGAAGGACGGGTCCAGGACGACTGGGCCACCGTGTGCCGGAAGCGGACGGCCTCGCGGGCGAAGGCGTCGATGCGCGGCGAGACGGGCCGCGCGTAGCCGTAGCAGCCGAGGTGGTCCGCTCGCAGGGTGTCGACCAGATAGACGATGACATTGAGCGGCCGGGTGCTCGCCGGAGATGCAGGCGCGGCTGCGGCCTTCCGGGACTCGTCTTTCCGGGCCACGGCCAGAACCGGCCGGTGCAGCACGAGCCCGCTTCCCGCCGGCCCGCCCGGCTCCTCGGGCACGGCGGTGAGGGAGAGCCGCGCCGGCCCCGTTCCCGCGTCTCCCAGCTCGATGGCCGCCGGGCCGTCGTCCGGACGAAGACGGGCGACCTCTCGTTCCTCGCCGCCCTCGGGCTGCAGGGTGACACGCAGCTCTCCCGTCTCGCCGCCGCGGGAGCGGAGGTCGTCCAGAGCCAGCACGGCGCCGGCGGGCAGGCGCAGATAGGAGTCGATCCGCCAGCCGAAAGGCAGGGCGAGCTGGCCGCCGGCTGCCCGCACCCGCCCCTGCTCGTCCACGCCGGTCTCGAAGCGGAGGAGGTCCCAGGCCACGGCGAGATGGCGGCGATCTTCGGCCGTCCCCCCGCTTTCCTCCCAGGGCGAGCGCGTCCAGGCGTAGCGAAGGGTCAGGCGGTTCATCCCGGCCCGCAGCCCGCTCTCCGGCAGCACCACCCGGGCCTCCTCGCCGGCGGGGGAGGCGGTGAGCCGGCCCACGGTCTCGCCGTTGAGGAGAAGGGTGACTATCTGCGGCTGCGCTCCGGGCGCCGAGTAGGGCGTCCCCCGGAGCGTCAACGGCACGTCTCGCGGCACGGCGACGAAGAGCTCCATCGTCGACTCCGGCCCGTCGCTCCACACGAACGTCCGGCCGCCATCGGTCTCGTCCTGTCCCCAGCCTTCCCGAAGCAACGCCCGGGCCTCGGGTGTCCCCAGGTCCACCAGCCCCGGCTCGTGCTGGATCTCCGCCAGATCCAGATCGGCGATCAGATCGTGCACTGTCTCGCGGGGCACATCGGGCGTACCGCGGCCTCCGCAGCCGGCGAGGAGGCCGAGCAAGACGAAACCGCGGAGCCGATGGAGGTTGGGCATGCGATCGGGAGGATAGGAGGTAGACGGGGACTTGGCAATCGCGTCTCCTTATCGTCCTCCTTATTGTTCTCGTTATAGAGTCGGGCCATGCCGCCTGAAAACCCACCCCTGACCGCCGAGGATGCGCGCGCGATCGCCCTCTCGCTACCCGAGGCCGAGGAAGGGAAGTCGTACGGCACGGCGGCCTTCCGGGTGGGGAAGAAGTTCTTCGCCCGGCTGCGCGAGGATGGTGAGACCCTCGTCGTCAAGGTCGACCTCGACGAGCGGGAGGTCCTGTTGCAGGCCCATCCCGAGGCCTTCTTCATCACGGATCACTATCAAGGCTATCCGCTGATGCTCGTGCGCCTCCCGGCGGTCTCTCGCGACGAGCTCCGCGAGCGCCTTGAAGAATCGTGGCGGCGCAGCGCACCCGCGCGGCTTGTCGCGGCCCAGCCCTCTCTTTCTAAGTAACAGGGCTACGTTCGAGTGAGCTCTCGGCCCCTCCCGGGCATTTATGCCCGGGAGGGGCCGCGGATCAACCGAACGCTAACAAAAACAGATCTCCAACGCCTAATGAAACGGGCCCCCGGGTCCGTCTACAGGCAGGGAGGTCTGCGCCGTGCCCAAACGATTCAATCGATTTCTGATCTCACTGACCGCCGTCCTCGCGCTCGCGCCGTTTTCCGTGCGGGCGCAGGATGCCGACGAGGACCCTTGCGCCAACGGTCAGTTGCCGCTGGTGCTCAACATCGGCCTGCCGAGGCTGCCCGACTCGCCGAAGCTCAAGCCAGGTGACCTGGAGAAGGAGGTCAAGAGGCTGTTCGAGGATTTCTACGGTAGCCACGGCATTTGCCGAACGGTCAAGAAGATCCAGGTCAACATCACGGTCGCCAGCGAATACGAGATCCTGGACTGGCTCGGGCAGGATCTGATCGACGCCGCGGTGGTGCCGAACATGACGGTGTTCCTCCTCACGCGCCGCGACGGGGTTTCCCTCAAGGAGATGGAGATCCCGCAGGAACTGCGGGGGAGCCTGATCCTGCCGGCCGTCCAGCCGAAGATGCTCTCGGGCCGCCTGGCCGGCGGCCGGTGGCAGGAGCGGCGGGACCCCAATGGGGACTTCATGGCCTTTTTGGAAGAGGTTTGGCAACAGGCGCTGAAGCCCTCCCATGGAGATCCGGCCCTGCCAGTGAAGGACTACCGCATCGGGCTCGCCTCCCATCTCTCGACCCCCGGCTTCCTCGACCCGCTCTCCAGGGCCGCGACCTGGCTGAAGGGCCGCGAGAAAGAGGTGAAGCCGGACCAGGCGGACCGCTTCTGGCAGACCTTCTTCGCCAGCGCCCACTTCGCCCTGGGCTGCGACTCGCTGGACAGAAACCCGAAACCCGAGCAGAAGAACTGCTGGCGGCTGTCCGCTGCCGATGAAGAAGGCGGCAAGGAGTTGGTGGAGATCCTGTTCCCGGGCGAGAACGCGCTCCGGTTCCTGCCGCGCGGCGCCGAGCCAGCGGGAGATCCTCGAAACGGCGAGCACCTGGTCATCGCCACGCAGGCAGCGGACAAGCTCTTCGAGCAAGGCCTGCTGCGGGACGCGGCCGTCGAGCTGCCGCCCGGCCTGCCCGCCCTGTTCGAAGCCAAGACCCCTCTTTCCGCATTCTCCGGGATGCTGGACCCAGAGCCCTCCTTCGGCGTGCGCACCTTCGGCTTCAGCGTCGACGAGGTCTTCCGGCTGCTGCACCGTCACCAGATCGCCATGAAGAGCGAGAAGCTGGCCCTCGTGCTGCCCGGCGGGGGCGTCAAGGCGGCCTACCAGTCGAGAATTCTCGACGATCTCTACAAACGAAAGTATCTGAAGAATTTTCGGATCCCCAAGCCCGCGAGCGGCGAGCCTCTGAACGTGCAGTACGTCATCGGGACGAGCGGTGGCGCGCTGCTCGGTTTTTTCGTCTCCCAAATCGGCGAGAAGGGGCCCTGGGACCTGTCCCGTATCCTCTGGAAAACCGGGGAGGGAACGGCGGAGCGGTTCCTCGAAAGCACGGACATCTTCAACTGGACCGACCTGCTGCGCTACATGAGCGTGATCGCGAGCTTCCTCGTGCTGTGCGGACTGATGGCTTTTTTTTCCATTCCGGAACGGTCGCCGCTCAGCCCCAGGGCCCAGGTGGCGCCTTCGCGGTTCCGGCCCCGGCTGACGTCGTCCATCTTGCTCTTGCTGCTGGTGGCCCCCTTCCTGGTGCGGATCAGCAACGGCGAGGGGCTCAAGGAGCAGATTCCGGAGTTCGAGGGGATGATCTACGCCGTTCTGGCGATGATCGCCATGTTTGCCGACCAGTCGATGATCCACGAGGGCGAGGAACGGCCGCCGTGCGACACCTGGCTGCATCCGGTGGTGCCGGTCGTCTTCGGCGGGATGCTGGTGCTCTTGCCGCTGCTGGCCCGGGCGATGGGGGATCCCTTCGAGCTCCTGACCACTCCGGTGCTCTTCGGGGTCGCCTTCGGGATGCTCGCGCCGCTGGTCCTTCTCGGCGGCATCGTGCTGCCGCTCCGGTCGGGCCTCATCAAGGAGGGCTGGCGCGGCTGGGTACGGCTGGCGCTCGACTTCCTCGTGCCGGCCGGCGTGGCGCTCGCCCTCTACTCCCTGCTGCCCGGCCTGCGGCAGGGCATGAGCAAAATACCTTTCTTTCTGGCGGGCTTTCTCCTGGTGCTGGTGCTTCTGTTCACCCATGCGTTCCTGGGCGGGCGTAAGAAGATCGGCACCCGCTGGTGGCCTGTCCTCTATCGCCTGGCGCTCTTCGGGTCGGCGGTCCTGCTGCTACGGATCTGCTGTGGGGACCCCGCGCAGCCCTGGCGGTCGCACGCTTTCAAATCGGTCATGAGCGGCACGTTCCTGCTCTGCATTGGCCTGCTCCTCCTCATGGTCGGCGTCATCGCCTGGATCTATGCTTCCAACCCCCACTACCACCTGCGGCTGGATTTCTTCCGCGCCTACTTCGTCGTTCTCCTGCACGCGGTCGTGGTCTACGGGATCCTTTGCGGGATCATGAGGCTCCCCTACGGCTGGCTCACCCCCCTGGAGCTCACCGTCGAGTTCTGGACCTGGCTGTTGCTGACCAGCCTGATCCTGGGGAGCGTCCTGATGTTCGCCGGCCTGGGCAGGCTGGGCCACCGGTCGAGCAAGACGGTTCGGTACCTCCGTGGAAGCCTCGAGCTCCTGTGCTCCAATCACCCGAACGGCAACATCGTGACCCGCCGTTTCCTGCGCCTCGCGGCCTTCTCGGTCTTCTCGTTGGGCTGGTGGAACCTGATCGTCGCGCCAGCCCTCTACGGCAATGGAGCCGCCCACGCTTACCTCAAGGGGGCGGTGGTCCGGTTCGAAGCGGGCCAGGACGCGGCCCGCAACGGCGGCTTGGGATATCTGCCCACGGCACGCTTCATCGCGCCGGCCAACAACCTGGAAGAGCGGGACGGTACCCGGTACTTCCTCTTCACCCCACCCGGCAGCAAGTGCCCTCCCGTCCCGCGGACCAGCGGCGCCAAGTGGCTCCTTTACGAGGCGGGGATGACCCGTCCCGAGTCGCGTGCCCTGCCTCCCGGCCGCCCCTGCGCCACTTTCTCCGGTAAAGCTGACGATGCCAGGGACTTCCTCCACGGCGTGATCTTCGCCTCCGGATCGCCGTTTCCCATCTTTCCAGCCCACCGGCTGCCGGGCGAGGACGGCAAGCCGGAGCCGCTGGTCGACGGCGGCTACTCTAACAACGTCCCCGTGGACTTGGCGCTGAAGGTCTCGGCGGATCAGGTCCTGATCGTGGACTCTACGAGTCCGTTGCCTCCCGAGTCTCCAAAGACCGTTCTGTCGAGCGTCGGCTCCTGGTTTTTCGGCGACCTGGTCAAGAACCTGGGCCGTCTTCCCGCTTTCCTCTTCGAGCGCTCTCAGCAGGTGGACCGCCTCAGCCGGAGCGACCTCCTGGTGGTCTCCCTGGCGCCGTCGCCCGACGCGGCCTGGCCGGCGCTCTTCGACTTCCGGGGCCAGACGGTGGAGAAGATGGAGACGACCGCGGAGCGCGACCTCCAGCGCAGGATCGGGCTGGTCGAGAGCTGGGGCCGGCCGCGCTTCCAGCTCAACGTGCCGGTGGAGGGCCAGCGGCGGTAGCGGCGGCGGGGGAGGTCCGCTTTCCGAGCCAGGAGAGGAGATCGCGGACCACCCGTGCCCGCTCGACCTCGTTGAAGACCTCGTGGAAGAAGCCCGGGTAGACCTCCAAGTGCTTGTCCGGGCTTGCCAGCCGGCCGAAGACCTCGCGGCCGCGATCGGGGTCGGCGATCGGATCCTCGCCGCCGAGCAGGAAGAGCGTGGGCAGGCGGATCTCGGCGGCGCGCTCGAAGATCTCCTCCTGCGTCCGCTTGACCTCGAAGAACCAGTGGGGGCTGACGGTCTTGAAGACCAGGGGGTCCTCGTCGTAGGCGGCCACCACGGCGGGGTCGTGGCTCAGCCCTCGTGAATCGATCTCGCTACGGATCAGGTGTTTCGGCGCGAGGTGGGAGACGACGGCCGCCAGCCCCGCCTTGAGTGCGGGCACCTCCATCGCGGGCCGCAGGAATGGGCTGCTCACGGCCAGAGCGCTGAAGGCCTGCGGACGGCGGAGGACGTAGCCGAGCGAGATCAGGCCGCCGAGGCTGTGGCCAAGCAGGATACGGGGAGGCGCCTGCTCCTGCGTCCGCCCTTCGCCGATCCGCTCCAGGCTGATCCCCTCAAGAAGCATGTCCACGTCGCCGTAGTAGTCCTCGAACCGGTCCACGTAGCCCCGGACGCCTCCAGACCGGCCGTGGCCGCGCAACTCCAGGAGATGGCTCTCGTAGCCAGCCTCGTCGAGGGCCGCGACGAGCTCCGTATACCGGCCGGCGTGCTCCGCGTAGCCGTGGAGGATCACCACGGTGGCTCGCGGAGCGGTCCGCCAGCGGTGCTCACAGGTCAAGACCAGTCCGTCGCCGGTCTTGAGGATCGACTCGAGAGGTGCCATGCCGATCAAAGATACACCGATCCCGGGATTTCGGCTTAGGGCCCGCCTGGCACACCGCGTGCTACTCTGCCTCCAAGAAGTCTGTCGTACAGAGGTGAACCACCGACCGGAGATTCCGGTCCTTTCACGGGAGGAGCACGGGATGGACATCCTTACCTGGATCATCGTCGGCCTGGTCGCCGGCGTCCTGGCATCGCTCGTCGTCGGGGGCGGCTTCGGGATCGTGGGCGACATCATCATCGGCATCGTGGGCGCGTTCGTGGGCGGCTGGATCTTCCGCCAGATGGGTTGGAGCACACCCTTTGGAGGATTAGCAGGCACGATCTTCGTAGCCTTCATAGGGGCGATCGTGCTGCTGCTCATCCTGAGGCTCATCCGCCGCAGGCGTTGAGATCCATTCACCTGCGCGAGGGAGGGAGCCCGGCCCTCGCGTAGGTTTGTTTCATCCCCCAGGGCTCCTCGCAGGCATCTTCGCCACGGCATGACGAGTTTCACTCGCCGATGTCGCATCTCTCCTCAGAGGTCAGACCACAACCAGCGCCGGCCTCAGTAAAGGAGAGTTTTTATGGTTCGCTTGCGATCGAGTCTTGTTTCTGTCTGGCTCCTTGCCCTGCTCCTGGTGGCCGCTTCGGCCGCCCGGGCTCAGGAGCCCAACTGGGAGCTCTACACCGTCCCCGCCGATAGCGGCACGGGCGGCACGACTACGCAGTCAGGGCCTCCCCCCGTCGTCACCAATCATCTTTATTTTCTTCATAACGAAGCGGGGATCGCCGAGTCGCCGCTCCCGGATATCATCAAGGATGATCTCCTCCCGCCCCTGGAAATGAGCGGTGGCATCGGCGGCCCCACCCCCGCCACCCTCGATGCAGAGGACGGTGGAGAAGCGGTCTACATCGTCAGCCAGGAGATCGTCGACGGGATTGTCGCCTCGGAGAACGCCGGCGTGCTGACTCCGGGGATCGAGGCGATCTCCGAGCCTCTCGATGAAGAAGAGACCTCCTCCTATGCCTCCGGGGTCGTCGTCGGCAACTCGATCTTCGGCGGCAGCTGCGCCACCAAGCAACAGACCATCCACAGGGTCATCAATCTCACGGATAAAACCTACACCAAAAACTTCAATGATCTCGGCAACGGCTTCTCGGGCAGCATCTCCCTGAACGGCCAGATCACGGGCACGGTGACCGCGGACCTGACGCTCGACATCAAGCGCAGGAACACGCTCGGCAAGTGCGTGCCGTACAGCGTGAGGTTCAAGAACCTTCACGCCTTCGGCAACGCGACGTCGACCGGCGGCATCACTCTCACCGGGACGCTCAACTACTCGGATACCTTCGGGCCGTGGTCGATCGCCAATCCCGAGCTGTTCGATTACTGGACCGTCATCTGGTACATCCCGGTGAGGATCGTGGGCACCCTGCCGATTACCGCCGGCCTCGGCGTGACCGGCAATGTCACCGGGACGATCAACTACAACGGCAACCACGTTGCCACCGGCAACCTCGACTACAACTGCACGCTGAGCAACTGCACCGGCACCCACACCTTCAACAACAGTCCGGACAACGTCGACCAGCAGATCACCGGCGGGATCACCGGCCACATCAAGCCGGACGCCTGGGTGGATGCCTCCTTCCGTGTCTCTCTCTACAGCTCAGGGTTCGCCAACGCGCAGGTAGGAGTGCGGGGGCACCTCCTGGGAGACCTGTGGGGCTTTGACGGCAACAACTGTGGCGACGCGGACGGCGCGAATGGCAACGAAACGGTGAGAGCTCTCACCTTCGACCTGGACCGCCGGATCGATATCCTTGGCAAGGCGGAGGTCTTCGGCGACAACGTCTGGGACCACACCATCAGCAACGGAGAGGTCAAGCACGTCGGCTTCTACGACCTGATCAACTCGAGCGCGATGCAGCCCCAGCTCCAGGGCCCGGCGTCCCTCGTTAAAGGAGACCCCGGCGATTACAAGGTGAGAATGCGCCCGTGCTGGCCCTACACCGACCCGGTCAAGTACCGGCTCAACTGGGGCGACGGCAGCGCGGTGGAGGAGCCGAAGAGCGCTCCTGCCACGGAGGTGACGGCCAGCCACACCTGGAATACGGCCGGCAACAAGACGGTCACGGCCAACTCCTGGCAAGACGACCACGGCCGGACGCTGGATCAGACCACCTCGCGCACCATCGAGGTCAAGGAGCCGACCCCGCTGGACGTCACCGTCACTCCAAGCCCGGTGTCGGCGACTTATGGAAACACGATCACTTGGACCGCCACCGCGACGGGTGGCCACCCGGCGTCCACTCAGTACGCGTTCTTCCGCCGTCCTGCCGGGACGACGGCCTGGACTCCGCCCGTCACCGCTCCGGCGTGGCAGGCCAGCAACGTCCTGAGCTGGATGCCGAGCTCGGCTGAAACCGGCGTCTGGGAAATCATCGTCTGGGTCAAGGACCGCAACACGGCCGCGGATGCCAACGGCTACGGTTACGCCGACTACGTCGGCGCGGGCAACGTCCAGGTCGTGGCCCCCCTCACCGTCACGTGCAGCGCTCCGAGCCCGGCGACGGTGGTCTACGGCAACCCGATCACCTGGACCGCCACCGCGGCCGGTGGAACCCCGGGGACGATCCAGTTCATGCTGAGCCGCCAGATGGTCGGGACGAGCACCTGGACTTCCACCCCCTGGCAGCCGAGCAACACCTTCAGTTGGACCCCGGCCGCCGCGGACGTCGGGACCTGGCAGGCCTACATCACGGTCAAGGACCTCAACACTCCGGCCAACCCCGGCTACACCGCCTCCTGCAACGGGGGCCAGCCCAAGGTCGTGGCGCCCCTCTCCGTTTCGGTCACCCCGAGCCCGTCGCAGGCGGGTTCCGGGAACCCCATCAACTGGACCGCCACCGCGACCGGCGGCATCCCGGCGAGCACCCAGTACGCGCTCTTCCGCCGCCGCGCCGGAGCCACGGCCTGGACTCCGGACGTCACCGCCCCGGCCTGGCAGGCCAGCAACGCCCTGAGTTGGACCCCGGGCGCGGCTGACGGCGGCACCTGGGAGATCATCGTCTGGGCCAAGGACGGCAATACGCCGCCCACCATGAACACCTACGGCTACGCCGCCTACGCCAACGCGGGTCCCGTCGAGGTCAAGGCGCCCCTCGCCGTTACCGTCACCGCGAGCCCGGCGTATGCCACGTATGGAAACACCATCACCTGGACGGCCACCGCGACGGGTGGCGACACGGCGAGCATTCAGTACACGCTGGGCCGCCGGCGCGTCGGGGCGGCAGACTGGCTTCCCAGCCCCCTGGTCTGGCAGTCGGGCAACGTCCTGAGCTGGACCCCAACCTCCGCGGACGTCGGTACCTGGGAGATCGCCGTCGCCGTCAAGGACCGCAATACCCCGGCCGGCGCCAACGGCTACGGCTACTCCGCGGCCGCGGTCTCAAGCAATGTCCAGGTCGTGGCTCCGCTCTCCCTCACGGCCACGGTGAGCCCGGGGCAGGTCGTCTACGGGAACCCCGTCACCTGGACCGCCACCGCCAACGGTGGTGTCCCGGCGACCACCAAGTTTGCGTTCTTCCGCCGCCGCTCCGGGACCACGCCCTGGATCCCGGACGCCACCGCTCCAAACTGGCAGACCGGCAACACCTTCACCTGGACTCCGACCTCGGCCGACGTCGGCGACTGGGATACCTACGTCTGGGTCAAGGACGGCAACACGCCGGCCACCGCCAACACCTACGGCTACGCCGTGGGCTCCAACACGGGCGCCATCAAGGTCGTGACGCCTGCGCTGACTCTCACCGGGACCGGCAGCCCGCAGTACGCGACCGCCGGCAACACCATCACCTGGACGGCCACCGCCGGCGGCGGCACTCCGTCGACGACCCGGTACGCGCTCTTCCGCCGCCGCGCCGGGACCACTCCCTGGACCCCGGACGTCACGGCCCCGGCCTGGCAGACCAGCAACGTCCTGAGCTGGACCACGACCTCGGCCGACACCGGCACCTGGGAAATCATCATCTGGGTGAAGGACGGTGACACGCCGGCCACCATGAACACCTACGGCTACGCCGCCTACTACAACGCGGGACCGGTCCAGGTCGTGGCGCCTCTCGGCCTCACGGTCACCGGCAGCCCGGCGTCGTCGATCTACGGGAATCCCATCACCTGGACCGCCACGGCCAGCGGTGGAGTCCCGTCGACCACCAAGTACGCGTTCTTCCGCCGCCGCTCCGGGACCACTCCCTGGACTCCGGACGCCACCGCTCCGAACTGGCAGACCAGCAACACCTACACCTGGACCCCGACCTCGGCTGACGCCGGTACCTGGGACACCTACGTCTGGGTCAAGGACGGCAACACGCCGGCCAGCATGAACACCTACGGCTATGCCGCGGGCTACAACACGGGGGCGGTCCGGATCGTGGCTCCTCTCAGCAACCTCAATTGCCCGGGCACGCCGTCAGGGAACTACGGCACTACCTTTACCTGGACCTGTTCCGTGAGCGGGGGAGACGCGCCGACCCTCCAGTACGCGTTCTTCGGCCGCCGCGCGGGGACCACCACCTGGACCCCGAGCGTCACCGCCCCGACCTGGCAGAGCAGCAACGTCATGAGCTGGACTCCCACGTCGTCGGACGTCGGCACCTGGGAGATCTACGTCTGGGTCAGGGACATCAACACGCCGGCCAACGCCAACACCTACGGCTACTCTGTCGGCAACAGCGCGGGCAATGCTCAGATCCTGGCGCCCATGAGTGTCACGGGCACCGGCAGCCCGCAGTACGCCATCTACGGCAACACCATCAACTGGACGGCCAACGCCAGCGGTGGCGACCCGGCGACTTACAGGTACGCGTTCTTCCGGCGCCGCGCCGGAGCCACGGCCTATATCCCCGACGTCACCGCCCCGGCCTGGCAGGCCAGCAACGTCATGAGCTGGACTCCGGGCTCGGCTGACACCGGCACCTGGGAGATCATCATCTGGGCTAAGGACGGCAACACGCCGGCCAGCATGAATACCTACGGTTACGCCGCCTACTACAACGCGCAACCGGTCCAGGTGGTCGCTCCCCTCGGCCTGACCGTCAGCAGCAGCAACCCGTCGGGGGTTTACTTCGGGACATCCCTCTCCTGGACGGCCAACGCCAGCGGTGGCGTCTCGTCCACCCGGCAGCTCGCGTTCTTCCGCCGCCGCGTCGGGACCTCGACCTGGACCCCCAGCTTGACCTCTCCGGCCTGGCAGACGAGCACCGGCTTCACCTGGACTCCGGCCTCCACCGACACCGGCACCTGGGAGGTCCTCGTCTGGGTCAAGGACAGCACCACGCCGGCCAACCAGAACACCTACGGCTACGCCGCCTCCTCCAATGGGGCAACGGTCCAGGTCGTAACCCCTCCCACCGTCACCGGAACCACCAGCCCGTCGACGTCGCCCTACGGCGCCACGATCAGTTGGACGGCCACGGCCAGTGGCGGCGACGCGGGGTCCATGCGCTACGCGATTTTCCGCCGCCGCGCCGGGACCTCGGCCTGGACTCCGGACGTCACCAACCCGAGCTGGCAGAGCAGCAGAACGTTCAGCTGGACCCCCACCTCGGCTGACGTCGGTACCTGGGAGGTCTTCATCTGGGTCAAGGACGCCTACACGCCCTCCAACATGAACACCTACGGCCACGCCGCCTGGTACAACGCGGGAAATGTCGACGTCACGACGCCGGCCCCGGTGACCGTCTCGGGCACCGTCAGCCCGTCGACGTCGCCTGCCGGCACCACCATCAACTGGACGGCCACCGCCAGCGGCGGCATTCCGTCCACCTACCAGTACGCGATCTTCCGCCGTCGCGCCGGGACTTCGGCCTGGACCCCGGACGTCACCGCGCCGAACTGGCAGTCCAGCAGAACCATGAGCTGGACCCCGAGCGCGGCCGACGTCGGCACCTGGGAGATCTTCATCTGGGCCAAGGACACCAACACGACGTCCACCCAGAACACCTACGGGTTCGCGGCCTACTACAACGCGCAACCGGTTCAGGTTTATTAACCGGGCGATTGATGAGGTCGATTGATTGGATCGACTCCTGAGGACCGTACGTCCTCAGCTTGCTGACAAGACGGCCCGGGCGTTCGCGCCCGGGCTTTTTTTCATATGGAAGGACTATCTATGAATAAGGCTCGGTGCGGAATCAGCGTCTTCCTCTGCGCGGTAGCGCTCATCGTCAACGCGGGAAATGCCGCGGCCCAGAGCTGCCGGATCCCGCAACGCTTTCCCGGCGCCACCGCCGCGTCGATGGACTTCAAGGCCGACCCCAACGCCAATCTCGGAGATTGGGGCACGATCTTCATGGATGTGGACACGGATGGCTGCGAAGTCACCGCACGCGATTTTCTGCAGTCCAAGCTGGAGCGGCAGAACCTCGACGCCAACGGCTGGAAGGGCGGGCTGCGCGGCGGCGACGTCTACCTGGTGACCGCGGCGGCGCTGCGACTCGGCGGCCGCGGCCTCCTCACCTCCGCGATCCACGGCGAGGTGCTCGAGGCGCTGGCGAGCTATGACTTCGCCAACTGGGGCGGGCCCTGCGCCCGCGGCGCCGGCAACGGCTGCATGGACGACTACGCGGTCGCCGCCGCCGGACACGCCTGGGCTGGAGCCTACCTGTCGATCACCCAGTCCACGACCCAACTGCCGGCACGCGACGCGGCGTGGTTCATCGCGGAAGCCAAGAGATATATCAAGCTCAGCCTGTCGCCGCAGGACACTCTCTGCGTCCGCGCGGTCCAGTCGACGGCCTCGGCGTGCAAGGCGTGCCTGAACGACTACAACACCGCCTACCAGAACAATGGCGATCCAACCGCCCTGCGGAACGACATCTACAACAACAAAAAAGAGGTGCTCAGCTTCGAGCACGGGTTCGAGGATCCCAACTACGGCATCGGGCTTCTAACCAGTCTCTCGATCGCCACCCAGGGCCTCCAGGTGGCGACGGGGACCCCCTATGTCCCGAGTTATTTCGAGAAGGTGATGGCCCACGGGATTTTCCGGACGGGTCAGCGCCACGCGCCGCGGACCACGAACGGCTGCCAGACCGCCTGGATGGACAACTGCGTCGGGCTGGAGTGCTCGATGCTCGGCAACTGCATCTCGGGCACGTGCCAGCCGCCCCCGTTCGGTTGCGGCGAGGACTTCGGCGGCGTCAAGTACGACGCCGGCATGTACCCGGTCAAGGCGCTCCTCCAGAACGAATTTGCGCTGCCGTCCGGCAGGACGCTGATCTTCGGCAGCCCCTACTACCAGTTCGATCAGTTCAGCGGCCTCTGCCCGCCGAGCAAGTTCAGCCCGACCGCGCCGTTCTTCCACGACGGCCGCTATGCCGCCTATTACCGGCTCTCCTCCGAGTGGGCCTACGGCACGCAGCCGCCGCTCGGGGGAAACGTCATCCCGTCTCCTCTCACCGTCACGGGCACCGGCAGCCCGGCGTCCACACCCTACGGCACGCCCCTCACCTGGACGGCCAACGCCAGCGGCGGCACCCCGTCGACCACCCAGTACGCGTTCTTCCGCCGCCTCGCCGGAGCCACCGCCTGGATCCCGGACGTGACCGCGCCGGCCTGGCAGACCAGCAACGTCCTGAGCTGGACCCCGACCGCGGCCGACGTCGGCTCCTGGGGGATCATCATCTGGGTCAAGGACGGCAACACGCCGCCCACCATGAACACCTACGGCTTCGCCGCCTACTACAACGCGGGGGCCCTCGAGGTCACGACGCCGGCACCCCTCACCGTCACGGGCACCGGCAGCCCGGCGACGTCGCCCAACGGGACTCCCCTCACCTGGACGGCCACCGCCAGCGGCGGCATTCCGTCGACGACCCGGTACGCGCTCTTCCGCCGCCGCGCCGGGACCTCGTCCTGGACCCCTGACGTGACCGCTCCGGCCTGGCAGGCCAGCAACGTCCTGAGCTGGACCCCGACCTCGGCCGACATCGGCACCTGGGAGATCATTATCTGGGCCAAGGACGGCAACACGCCGGCCACCATGAACACCTACGGTTTCGCCGCCTACTACAACGCGCAACCGGTTCAGGTGTATTGACCGGCGGCGGCGAGCGGTAGAATCGCCATGTTGCTCGAGGCGAATCTTTCGGAAGGAGATCCGTGATGTCCAGGACGCCGCAGCAGTCATGGCGCGCCGTATTCATTGCACTGGCGGGACTCGTCCTCGTGTCGAGGGCCTGGGCCGCGGGTCCGCCGTACATCCCCATCGCCGAGGCGCGCCAGCAGGCGGTGGGGAAGGCGGTGACGGTCGAAGGGCTGGTGACCGTGCCGTCCGGCGACTTTCGCTCGTCGAGCGAAGACCAGGGGTTCGCGGTCCAGGATCAGACCGGCGGCATCTGGATCAGCGTCAAGCGGAACCTCCAGTTTCGCGTTGGCCAGCGGGTCCTGGTGAGCGGGACCTTGCAGAACGAGGAGAAGCTCGAGATCGTCGCCGAGGCCGCCAGCGTGAAGGCGCTGCCCGGCAAGGAACTGCGGGTCGCGACCGGCCACGTGGGGGCCGCGACCCTGGGCTTCCTGGTCACCGTCGAGGGAGCCCTCACGGAGGACGTCCAGAAGGATCTGCCGGATGGCTACAAGGTCTTCATCGACGACGGCACGGGAGCCGTGCAGGTCTACCTGAACGCCTCGACGGACATCGATCCCCGGGCGCCCTACCTCAAGAAAGGGCGCACGATCCGTGTCACCGGCTTCGCCAACCAGTACGGCAGCACCTACGAGGTCGATCCCCGCTTCCAGCGCGACGTCCAGCCGGTGCGTCCATGACCGCCCTGACCGCGCTGAAAAAAGCCGAGGCCGCGCTGCGCGAGCTTGCGCTCGCCTATCCCGAGACGACCGAGGAGTTCCCCTGGGGCCACCGGGCGATCAAGGTCAAGGGGAAGACGTTCATCTTCCTCGCCCTGGACGACAGCGGCCTGAGCCTCTCGGTGAAGCTGCCCGCCTCGGGATTGGCGGCCCTGATGCTGCCGTTCGCCTCGCCCACGGAGTACGGCCTGGGCAAGAGCGGCTGGGTGACGGCGCGCTTCGCCCCCGGGGATGAGGTCCCCTTGGAGATGCTCCAGGAATGGCTCGACGAGAGCTTCCGGGCCATCGCGCCGAAGAAGCTGGTGGCGAAGCTGCCGGCAACCGCTCACCACCCGATCCCGTAATCCTCGCCGTAGTCGCTGGAGCCGCCCCACATCGTGCCGTGCTCGTGGTCGAGCAGGATGGCGTTGATGGGGCCGGAGTTTCGCTCCACCGTGTCGATTTTGTAGCCCATCCGCTTCAGCTCCGCCATCACCCAGGGCGGAGTGCCGGCCTGGACGGTGATCCGGCCGGGCTCGGACTCGTGGCCGCCGAAGGAGCTGCGCATCTGGTAGCTCGTGATGTTGGGGCCTTCCGCCGCCTCCTGGACGGTCATGCCGAACTCCGCGACGTCGAGGAAGAACTGCAGGAGGTTCTGGTCCTGGGTGTCGCCCCCCTGCACCGCGAAGGCCAGCCAGGGCTTGCCGTTTTTCACGGCCAGGCTGGGCGTGAGGGTCACCCGCGGCCGTTTGCCGGGCAAGAGCACGTTGAACGGGCCCTCGGCCTCGTCGAGCACGAAGCTCTGCATGCGTTGCGAGAGGCCGACGCCCGTCTTGCCGGCGATGAAGGCGGGGATCCAGCCGCCGCTGGGCGTCATGGAGACCAGCCAGCCCTCCTCGTCGGCGGCGATCACGGAGGTCGTGCCGGCGCGGAAGCTCTCGTCGAAGGTGTCTTCCGGAAACAGCGACGCTTGTGGCGGCTGCGTCTGCTTCTTGGCCGCCGGCGTGCCCCAGCTCTCCAGCAGGCCCAGGTAGGGGTTCTTCTGCCGCTGGAACGGATACGGATCGCCGGGCTTCACCGCCGGATCGTTGCGGTCGGGGTTCATCTCCTTCCGGCGGGCCTCGGCGTATTCCTTGGAGAGCAGGCCCAACATGGGCTCGACGGGGGGGAAGTCGGGATCGCCGTAGTAGAAGTCGCGGTCGGCGAAGGCCAGGTTCATGGCCTGGTAGAGGGTGTGGATGTAGCGGGCGCTGTTGAGGCCCATTCCCTTCAGATCCATGGGCTCCAGGATGTTGAGGGCCTGGAGCATGGCGGGCCCCTGGGTCCAGCCCGTGAGCTTGTAGACGTCGATCCCTTTGTAGGCGGTCTTGACCGGCTCCTCGACGTGGACCTGCCAGCGCGCCAGGTCTTCCTTGGTGATGAGCCCGCCCTGCTCCTGGGTGCCGCGGGCCAGCTCCTCCGCGATGTCGCCCTTGTAGAACCGGTCGTAGGCGGCCTGGATGGCCTGCTTGCGGTTCTTGCCGGCGGCGAGGGCCTGTTTCTCGGCTTCCACCAGCTTGCGCAGGGTGGCGAGCAGCTCGGGCTGGCGGAAGACCTCGCCGGCACGGGGCGCCTCGCGGGCCTCGCCGAGGTGGGGGAGGAGGGTGGCGCGGGAGGCGGGCCACTCGCGGATGCGCGCCTTCTCGGCCTCGATGCGGTCGGCGAGCTGCGCCTCGATGGGGAAGCCGTCGGCCATCTGGAGGGCCGGACCGAGGATGTCCGCGAGGCTCAGCTTGCCGTACTCGGCGAGCATCACCAGGAGCCCGCCGGGAGTGCCCGGCGTCACCGCCGCCAGCGGGCCGTACTCGGGCGGATAGGGCATACCCTTGCCACGGAAGAATTCCGGCGTGGCGCCCGTGGGAGCGACGCCCAAGGCGTTGATGGCGATCACCTTGCCCGTCTTGGGGTTCCAGATCAGGGCCTGGGTCTCGCCGCCCCAGCCGAGCGTGTCCCACATCGTGCAGGCGGCGGCCAGCATGGCGCACGCCGCGTCGACCGCGTTGCCCCCCTTCTGAAACATCATGGCCCCGGCCGTGGCCGCCAGCGGCTTGCCGGTGATCGCCAGCCAGTGGCGGGCATGGAGAACGGGCTTGGCCGTGCGGGCCGGGACGGGCGAGGCCAGGAGCGCCATCGCGAGGGTAACAAGGCCGAGCCGCCGGATGCCGGTGTGAGCTTTCATGATCGCCTCCTCCTCGGCTGGGCAGTTTACAGGAGGGGCGGATGATACGATCCGTCGATGAGCTGGATAGCCATTCTCGGAATCGTCGTCGTCGCCATCGTCCTCGTCGCCCTCAGCGGCGTCCGTCCCAAGGGGGGCCGTCCGGTGGGCAACACCCATCTGATGACCGCCGCCCGCATCTGCCTGGGGATCTTCCTGGTGATCGTGGCGCTGATCGCCTTCGGGGTCTTCAAGTAGAATAAATCCGCGCGAGCAGCCCCTCCAGCGCCGCCGGCTCGACCGGCTTGACGAGGTGGTGATCGAACCCGGCCTCCGCCGATTGGCGCTTGTCTTCTTCCTGCCCCCAGCCGGTCAGGGCGGCGATCACCACGCCGTCGCTCCAGGACTGCTCGCGGATCCGGCGGCAGGCCTCGTAGCCGTTCATCCGCGGCATGCCGATGTCCAGGATGATCACGCCGGGCCGGAAAGCCGCCGCCGCTTCGACCGCCTCGACGCCGTCGTGGGCGGTGCGCACCTCGTTGCCCATCAGCTCGAGCATCATGGCCAGGCTGGCGGCGGAGTCGACGTTGTCGTCGGCGATCAGGATGCGGTGCCGGACCGGCACTCCGGCGGGACCTTCACCGCCGTCCCCGGGCCGCGGCTCCCGGACGAACGGCGTGACGGCCGGCAGGCGGACCACGAACTCGCTGCCTTTGCCATGCCCTTCGCTGCGGGCCTCGACCGTGCCGCCGTGCATCTCCACCAGCCGCTTGACGATGCTCAGGCCGATGCCGAGCCCGCCCTGGGAGCGCTCCAGGGACCGGTCCACCTGGGTGAACATCTCGAACACCCGGGGCAGCATGGAAGCGGGGATGCCGACGCCGGTGTCCGCGACACTCACCCGCACCTCTCCCTTGTCGCGCTCGACTCGGAGCGAGATGCCGCCGCCCTTCTCCGTATATTTGGCGGCGTTGTTGAGCAGGTTGGCGAACACCTGCGCGAGCCGGGTCACGTCGACGTCCACGAGCACGGGCTCCGCGGGGAGATCGAGGGCGAGCTCGTGGCCCGCCTGCTCGATGAGGGGCCGGCTGGTCTCCACGGCGCTCCGCACGACCGCGGCCAGATCGACCCGCTCCCGGTGCAGCTCGATCTTGCCGCGGCTGATGCGGCTCAGGTCGAGCAGGTCGTCGATCAGCCGGACCATCTGCTGCACCTGCCGCTCCATCATGCCGCGCGCCTGCGCCACCGCCTCCTGATTGTCGCGCGCCAGTTGCAGGATCCGCAGGCCGTTGCGGATGGGGGCGAGCGGGTTGCGCAGCTCGTGGGCCAGGATCGCCAGGAACTCGTCCTTGCGGCGGTCGGCCTCCTGGAGGGCTTCCATGGCCAGCTTGCGGTCGGTCACGTCGCGGAAGTAGACCGCCATCCCGTCGTCCCTGGCGGGGTAGCAGTCCAACTCGAACCACAGCTTCCACGGCTCGTAGAAGTTCTCGAACTTGCCCGGCAGCCGTTCGGTCATGGTCCGGCGAAACTCCGTCTCGACCTTCGTGCCGAGGGTGGCCGGGAACATTTCCCAGTGGTTCCTGCCGATCACCTCCTCCCGAGCCATGCCGTAGATCCGCTCGGCTTCGGCGTTCAGGTAGGTGAACCGGAAGTCCCGGTCGAAGGCGGCGAAGCCCTCGGCGATGCTGTCGAGAACGCTCGCCGTCTCCGCCTTCAGCTCCTCCTCCCGCCGCATCGCCTCGCGGCGCGCCCTGGCCAGGGACAGCGTCCCGCCGACCCGGGCGAGGAGCTCGCGGGCGCTGAACGGCTTGGTGAGGTAGTCGTCCGCGCCGGCCTCGAGGCCCTCGACGCGGGCTTCTTCGCCGGCCCGGGCGGAGAGCATGATGATCGGTATGAGGGCCGTCCGCGGGTCCGCCCGCAGGGTTTTCAGGAGACCGAAGCCGTCCAGGCCCGGCATCATGACGTCCGTGACCAGCAGGTCCGGCCTGTGCTCGGCCGTGGCCCGCAGGGCTTCCAGGCCGTCGGCCACGGCCAGCACCTCGTAGTGGGAGGCGAGGAGCCGCCGCACGTAATCCCTCATGTCCGCGTTGTCGTCGGCCAGCACCACCCTGGGCCTCGAATCTCCGGGCGATCCACCGGGCGAGGCGGCAAGCGGCACGGGGACGACCAGCGGCGGCTCGACGGGAAATGCCGTGTCTTCGGGGCCCGCTCCTGGCAGCCAGCGGAGGGCATCCTCGACGAAGGGATTGGCACCGAAGGCGGTCGACGCGAGGGTGCGGACGCCGCCGATCCGGTCGGCCGGCAGGTGCGCCTTGCCCAAGGGCAGGGTGACGGTGAAGGTGCTGCCCGCCCCATACACGCTCTCGACCCCCACCGTCCCGCCGTGGAGCTTGACCAGCTCCTGCACCAGCGCGAGCCCGATGCCCGTGCCTTCCTGGGTGCGGCCCCGCGCCCCCTCGACGCGGTGGAAACGGTTGAAGATGCTCGGCAGCTCCCCCTCGGGGATCCCCGTCCCGGTATCCCGGACGGACAGCTCGGCCGAGCCGTCCCGGGCATGGAGCGCGACCCGGATCTCCCCTTCGAAGGTGTACTTGAAGGCGTTCGAGATGAGATTGAGGACGACCTTCTCCCACATGTCCCGGTCCACGAAGGCCGGCTCCGGCAGGGGAGGGCAGTCGATCTCGAGCCGCAGGCCTGCCTTCTCGACGGCCGCGCGGAAGACGCTCGCCAGCTCGGCCGTGTAGGACGCCAGGTCCACCGGCTCGTAGATGGCCTCGACGCGGCCCGCCTCGATGCGGGAGAAGTCGAGCAGCGTGTTGACCAGCTTCAGGAGCCGCTGGCCGTTCCTCTGGACGATGGTCAGGAGCTCCCGAGCCTCGGGCCGCGCCTCCTCGCCGGGATTGGCGAGGACGTCTTCGAGCGGTCCGAGCATGAGGGTGAGCGGCGTGCGGAGCTCGTGGCTGACGTTGGAGAAGAACGCCGTCTTCGCCCGGTCCAGCTCGGCCAGGGCCTCGGCCCGCCTGCGCTCCTCCTCGTAGGCCTGGGCGTTGGCGATGCTGGCGGCGATCTGGGCCGCGACCAGCTCGAGGAACCCGCGGTAGTCGTCGTCGAACAGCCGGAACGGGTTCAGGCCCGCCACCAGGATGCCGGCCTTGCCCATCTGCCCCGAGGGCGCGATCGGCACGGCTACCGCCTGATGGGGCGGCCGCGGCCAGGCCCCCGCCGGCAGGGCGCCCGCGAGGTTGGAGATCAGGCAGGGCTGGTGGGCCCGGATCACCTCCGCGAACGGCCAGGCCGAATCGCCGTCGAGCTCGGCGGTCGCCGGGACGAGCGGGTGCCCGCGCTCGATGCCGGAGGTGCCGGCCAGGAACACGCGCCGCTGCTCCGAATCGATCAGGTAGATCATGGCGAACGGCAGGTCGCGGGGGTTGGCCGCGAGACAGCTCGCGCTCAGCGTGCAGGCCTGGTCGAAAGTGCGCGCGTCCGCCGTCCGGGCCGCCAGCTCCCGCAGCAGCGCCAGTTGCCGCTCGCCGATGATGCGCCGCGTGTCGTCCGTGTTGGCGCAGAGGATGCCGCCCGTGCCCCCCTCGTCGTCCGGGACGGGGCTGTAGGAGAACGTGTAGTACGTCTCTTCCGGATAGCCGTTGCGCTCCATGATGAGCAGCAGCGACTCGTCGTAGGTGCCCTCGTCGTTGACGATCACCGACTCCGCACGGGGTTCGACCTGGTCCCAGATCTCGTGCCAGACCTGCGACGCGGGCTGGCCGAGCGCCTCGGGATGCTTGCCTCCGACGATCGATTTGTACTCGTCGTTATAAAGGTTTATCAGGTGCTTTCCCCACCAGACGAACATGGCCTGGCGAGAGGTCAGCATGACGCGTACGGCGGTCTTGAGGCTCTGCGGCCACCGTTCCGCCGGGCCCAACGGCGTCGCCGACCAGTCCTTCGCGCGCATCCGGGCACCCATCTCGCCGCCGCCGGAGAGGAAATTGGCGTCCGGCTGTCTCGACGATGCTGGTTCCTTCCCCATCGGTCTTGCCCCCCGATCGTCGATTCTATCCGGAGCCGCTCTTCAGGGCTTCTCTTCGGGGGGGCTCGTGGTATTCTTCCGCCATGATCCCCCCGTCGAGGCAGTGAGCTTCGCTACGGCCACCGGAAAACGATCAAGACGATCCGATGAAACGGATTTTCCCGTCGTTGGCGCTCTTGTGCGCCCTTCTTGCCGTCTCGGCGCTTCTTTTCGCCTGCACCGACACCTCCCGGAACCGTTCGGTTTCGGTCTTGTACGCTGGATCTCTCGCGACGGTCATGGAGAACGGCGTGGGGCCCGCCTTCTCCAAGGCGACCGGCTACGAGTACAAGGGCGAAGCGCACGGTTCGCTCGGCGCCGCGCGCTTCATCCGCGACCACCTCAGGACTCCGGACGTCTTCATCAGCGCCGATCCATCCGTTAATAGAAACATACTGATGGGTCCCGGGAACGGGGACCTGGTCACGTGGTTCGTGACCCTCGCTTCCTCCCAGCTCGTGCTCGCCTACAATCCGAAAAGCCCTTTCGCGCCCAAATTCGAAGCCGCGTCGGTCGTCGATACCAAGACTCCGTGGTACGAGATCCTCGAGACGCCCGGCGTGCGCTTTGGGCGAGGCGACCCGACCATCGATCCTAAGGGGTACCGGACGCTCTTCCTCTTCTCTCTGGCGGGGAAGCATTACCAGCGGCAAGAGATTCCTGCTCTGCTGGGGGAGCCGCTGAACCCCGCCCAGGTGTTGCCGGAAGTCGCCCTGCTGGCGAACGTCGAATCGGGACAGTTCGATGCCGGGTTCTTCTACAAGCATGAGATCGTCGCCCAAAAACTGCCTTTCGTCGGCCTGCCACCCGAGATCAATCTGGGCGACCCTCGATTTTCCGATTCTTACGCCCAGGCCACCTATACGACCCCTGCGGGTGAGCACGTCAGCGGCGCCCCGATCATCTTCACCATAACGATTCCAAAGACCGTGCAGAACCCGGCCGCCGCCGAAGCGTTCGTGAAGTTCCTTCTCTCCTCGCCCGACCTTTTGAAAGGATTTGGCTTCGGCATCGTGGAGCACCAGGTCGGCGGAGACCGCGAGCAGATCCCGTCGGATCTCCGTGGCCTTTGCGCGGGAGCCTACAAGCCATGATGCAGCGGCCGAGGCCGACGCTTCTGATCTTCGGCGCGATCGGTAGCCTGCTCCTCCTCAATCTCGTGCTGCCCATCGCCAATCTTCTGATCCAAGCCGACTGGGCTCACTGGACGGCGTCCTTGCGAGACCCGAGGGCTGGCGACGCACTGCGCACCTCGGCTCTGACCTCCACGATAACGGTCGCCATCATGACCCTGTTCGGCGTCCCGCTTGGCTACGTGCTCGCGCGCGGCCGCCTGCCCTTCAAGCAGCTCTTGATCAGTCTCGTTTTTCTTCCCATGGTCGTTCCGGGGCTGGCGGGAGGAATCCTGCTGCTGCTGACCTTCGGGCCTTACGGGACCCTTGGCGGTCCGCTCTCGGCCTGGAACGTCGCCCTCACGGGCAATCCGGCGGGAATCGTTCTGGCACAACTCTACGTGTCCTCTCCCTTCGTCATCATCTCCGCGCTGGTGGCCTTCACCAGCGTCGATCCGAAGCTGGAGATGGCCGCCGCTCTGCTGGGCGATTCCCAGTGGCAGATCTTTCGCCGGATCTCGCTGCCCCTCGCCTGGCCCGGCATCGCGGCGGGCGTTACGCTGGCGTGGATCCGCGCGCTCGGCGAGTTCGGCGCCACGATGATCGTCGCCTACAACCCCCACACCCTGCCGGTTTACCTGTGGGTGAAGTTCGAATCGAATGGCCTGAAGGGAGCCCTGCCCGTGGCCTTCCTGTTGGTGGTCATGGCCGCGGTCGCGGTAGCGATTTCCACGCTGCTCGGGCGCCTCAACAAGAATGAAAGTTCTACGGCCGTGCCTGGAGCCGTGCGGGGGAACCTGGCATGAGCGAGTTGGACGTCCAGGTCCGCAAGCGGCGATCCTCCGGGCGGTCCGCCGGTTTCCAACTGGAGGCCAGGTTCGCCGCGGACCCCGGCGTGACGGTGATCGTCGGCCCTTCGGGCGCCGGCAAGACAACCATTCTGCGCTGCATCGCGGGCCTTTGCGATCCGGAAGAGGGCCGCATCGCGGTCGGCGACCGGGTGCTCTTCGATTCGAGGCAGGGGATCAAGCTCGAGCCGGCGCGCCGTGGAGTCGCCTTCGTGTTCCAGGACCTGGCGCTCTTTCCCCACCTGTCCGTCCAGGACAACGTCATGTATGGGCTCCGCCGTCTCGACAAGCCAGAGCGGGAGCGGCGGATGCGCGAGATCCTGGAATCCTTTCAGATCGCCCACCTCCGCGGCCGGTCGCCCCGGGAGATTTCCGGCGGTGAGCAGCAGCGGGTGGCCTTGGCGCGTTCGCTGGTCACCGAACCCTCGGTCTTGCTCCTGGACGAGCCCTTGTCCTCCTTGGACCCGGGCACGAAGGTCCGCATCATCGAAGACCTGCAAAGGTGGAATCAATCACGCAGGATTCCGATCCTCTACGTCACTCACGACCACGGTGAAGTGCTGGCCATGGGGGATCGCGTCATTGCCCTGGAGCAGGGAAGGATCGTCGCGAAGGGATTGCCGCTCGACCTGGTCCCCGCTCCTTCTCGAGTCGCGCTTGCGCGGACGGCAGGCTTCGAGAACATTTTCGATGCGACCGTACACGAGATTCGGGAGCAGGAAGGCACCATGGTCTGCCAACTGACCGGCACTTCCATCCTTCTCGGGGCGCCGTTGATGCCGGCTGCCATCGGCTCGGAAGTGTGCCTTGGTGTGCGAGCCGGAGAAATTATCGTCTCGGCTTCACAGCCGGCGATTCTCGGCGAATGCACCGCGATACCCGGTAAAATAAAACAGCTCGAGCGCGCGGGTTCGTGGGTGGAGGCTAGCGTCGGCTGCGGCGCCGAATTCCGCGTTCGCATGAGCGCGCGCTCCGTCGAGTCCTGCCAATTGGAGGTTGCCAGAGACGTCTGGCTGATGATCGGCGCACATTCGTGCCACCCGGTACGGCCGGTGTCTCTCGATGCCTTGCGGCGGCTGTTCGTTTTTGTCTGCCATGGCAACACGATCCGCTCTCCCATGGCCCAGGCGATCTGCAACGCGGAGATCGCCAGCCGATTCGGCGTGCCGCTCGAATCGCTGGACAGGCTCGGTATCAAGGCCGTGAGCGCCGGCTTGACCGCCCGGCAGGGAGAGCCCCTGGCCGCGGGAGCGGAGCGGGCGCTGGGAGAGATCGGTATTCCTCTCCTCGATCACCGGTCTCGAAGCCTGACCCACCGGCTGGTCCAGAGAGCCGAGGCCATCTTCTGTATGACCGAGGAGCAACGAAGCGAGCTGACCGCCATGTTTCCGGCGACTCAACCGAAAGCCTACCGCCTGGATCCTCAGGCGGATATCGGCGAGCCTCATGGCAAGGCTTTCGATGGATTTCTCGATTGCGCGCTACAGATTCAAGGCCTGGTCCGCGGCCGGCTCAACGGCTTGGGTGTTGGCGCCGCGGGCGGTGGGCTGGAGCTGGCGTGAAGAGGGCACGGAAGTAGTCGCCTGATCTTCCGTGCCCGGTCTCCCAGAGCTCCAACCCATCCCAACGGACCGGCACTACGGATCGTAGTGGTGCATGTGGGACCAGCCGTTGGCCGGCTGCATGCAGAGCAGCTCATCGCGGCCGTCGCCGGCCGCGAAGTCGCCGGAGATACAGCGGTCGCCGGCGCCGATGTACCACCAGCCGATACTGCCGCTGCCGGAATTACCCCACTGATACTGCCAGTTGGAGCCGTCGTAGGCCACCATTTGCGACCAGCCATTGTTCGGCGCGATGGCCAGGATCTCGTCGCGGGAGTTGCCGGCCAGGAAGTTGCCCTTCACATAGACGTCTTGCGCGCCGATGAACCACCAATGGATCCAGTCGCTGCCGCCGTTGCTCCAGATCCCGTTCCAGGGATTCGGATAGTTGTTGGTATGCGACCAGCCATTGGGGTTGATCCCCTGGAACTCGGCGCCGGCGCTCGCGGGGCTGAATTCGCCGCCTAGGTAGCGATCGGCAGGACCCAGGTACCACCAGGCGATGAGGTCGTTCCCCAGGTTGCTCCACACGGTCGTCCAGGAGCTGCCGTTGTAGCGCATCATGTGCGAATAGTTGCTGTCGGCGTTGATGGCGAGCAACTCGTCCCCGGGATATCCGGCTTCGAACGAAGCGGACACCCAGCGGTCGTTGGCACCGAGAAGCCAGAAGTCGATCGCTCCGCTGCCGAGGTTGCTCCACACCGTCGACCAGCTGCCTCCCTGATAGACCATCAGGTGCGCGTAATGGGACTGGGCGTTCGTCACGAGCAACTCGTCGCGCCCATTGCCCACGACGAAATCCCCGGCGATGAAACGGTCGGCCTGGCCGATCGACCACCAATGAATCCAGCCGTTGCCGAGGTTGCTCCACTGCGTGCTCCAGCTCGACCCGTTGTAATCCATGAGGTGCGAGTAGTGGGAATCGGGGTTCGCGGCGAGCAGCTCGTCGGCGCCGTCGCCGTCGAAGTCGCCGACCGCCAGGTGGTCCTTGGGACCGAAGTACCAGAGGTCGATGGCGCCGTTGTTGCTGCCCCACAAGAACTTCCAGCCCAAAAGAGGCGCGGGCATGAACTCGGAAACCGTGCACGCGGTGTCGCGCAGAACGCGCGCATTGTTTCTCTTGTTGTGATCGCCCGTTTTGCGGCCGTTGTACTTGACGTCGGGATTCGAGAAGTGGGCCACGCGTGGACAACCGTTGTTGCAGTCATAAGACATGACGGTTCGATAGTTGTACCAGGGCCGGTGAGCTCCATGTCCATGCTGGTAGGGCGAGGTGCTCGGGTCCACCTCCGGATTGTGCCGGGCTCCCTGCAGGTGGCCGACCTCGTGCGAGAAGACGAGATCGCCCACCGCGACGTTCCACAGCACCACCGCGAACGAATTGCCGCTGTTGGCCATGATCGACGTGGCGGAGCCCCCGAGGTTGGGCGGCAGGCTTCCCGTGATCAGGACGACGACGTCGGCCCCGAGCTCTGCCCTCCAGGTATGGACGATGTCCATGAAGCCGTCGGCCGGCGCCTGGAGGCGGACCAGGTCGGTGGGCAAGCCTCCCGTCCAGGTATTGGTTTCCGTGTAGCTCACCTGGCGCGCCGCCATCAGGTTCAGCCTGAGGTTGTTGACCTGGCTGTTGCCATAGGCTTGATTGGCCTGGTCCACGGCAAGCTGGGCCAACAGCGGAAGGTTGCCGTGCGCGCTCTGCGCGGCAGGCGTATAGACCACGAGAACGTTGGTGGTGCACTTCGAGGAGCTCGACGCCTTGGTCAAGCCCTGCGAGACGCTGGAGAACGACTTGCCGGTCTCGTCCTCTGGGGAATCCGGCGTGCTGCATGTCAGGGCATCCAGCGGCTTGAGGTTCAGCCGGCGCACGATCACCGCGCCGCCTCCGAGCGCGTCGATCGACAGTACGTCGGTCTCGAGGTCGCCGTAGGGCAGCGGATCACCGTCCTCCCCTTCGTCCCCGGGCTGGTTCGGGTCTTCCTTGTGCCGGTTGATGGTTACATAGCCGCTCATCTCGTCGCCCTGGGCGACCAGGATGGCCGTGCTGTGCTCGCCTTCGACATGGCCGCGCCAGGTGACGCCGGTCTCCTCATGACGCTCGACCTCGTCGCGGACGAAGACGGCTTCGACCCCTCTGAGCAGACGGAGATCGAGGACCCTGGCTTCGGACAGGTTTTTGTCGAAAGTGGCGATCCGGTGCTCGCCGGTTTCGGGCAAAACCTGAAAGCTCCGGTAGCGCTTGGCCTGCTGCTCGTCGAGCGATGGCTCTTCGGAGCTCAAGAGCTTCACTGGAGTCAGGTCCGGCTCCGGCCAGTCGTCACGAGGGGGCTGTGCCTGAGCCGCGGCAAACCCCGCGAGAATCAGGACGAGCATGCACCCCAGCACATGGATAAGGTCGCGAAACGTCGGTTTCATGGTCTTGCTACTCCCAGGAGGCGCGTACGGGCCCCGGTCACCGTATTTAAGGCATGGTTAAACTTTACCTCATCAACATAGGGTGCCGGCTGGCCCCGGAACGTGACAGGCAAGCTGGACCAAGCTCAGGATGGGGTCCGGGGCAGGTCACCTGCCGCGATGGTTGGGGCTGTCCATGTCCGACACGATGAGCCAGCGTCCGTCCGGATCCTTGCGCAAGGTGAGGGTGAACTTCCCTTCGTCCGCCTTGCCGGTCGTGTCGGTGTACCCGCCGATGATGTAGCCAACCCTGCCTTCGGCCGCATAGGCGATGGCGCGCAGGGACAGCGCCCCGCCGTGCCCGCTGTAGTACTTCTGGATCGACTCCCGCCCACGGATCGGCACCCTCCCGTTGGGCAGCAGGAAGCCGTCTTTGGCGTAGAGCCCCGCCAGTGCCGCGGCGTCCCCGTTCTTCCAGGCCGCCTGGTAGTCCGTCAGCACTCGCGCCAACTCCGGGGGCAGGTCCACGGTCGGCTCGCCTGCCGGCGCCTCCAGTTGCCCGGCCGCCGAGGATGCCACCAGCAAGGTCATGATGAGGAGCGTTCCGGCTGTTTTCCGCATGGTTACAGATCTCCTGAGAATGGACTGTCTGAGTTTAAGGCTTCCGCTCGCTGATTCCGGCGAAACTTGGCTATATCACTGTTGCGCCGATGCTGAATCGTCTCGTAAAATTTAGGCCTTAACCAAGGAAGGAGGCGCGCAGTGGCGATTCCACCTTATGGCGTTGCGATTCAGGAAGCGGTGGCGTCCGGGGACCTCGCGAAGATGAAGGCGGCCGCTCAGCAGGCGGAGCAGTACGTGAGGGAGTGGGGCGATGTCTCTTCGGCCCTGGAGGTCCTGAAGCTCGAGATCTCGAAGCTGGAGAAGAAGCCGTACGGCCGCGCTTGATTCGGGCCGCGCGATCCCGCACCGGTCCTATCCATGAGAAGGAGAGAGCATGGCGACGAAGGGTGATCCGGTTATCGTTCCTCTCTACGGAGTGACAATCCATGAAGCGGTGTGCTCGGGCGACCTCGCGAGGATGAGAGCGGTCGCCAAGCAGGCGGAGGAGCATCTGCGGCAGGCCGGCAACGTGTCCGCGGCCCTGGAGGCGCTCAAGCTGGAGATCGCCAGGGCGGAGAGGAAGTCCGGCGGCTGATCTGTCTGATCTGGAAACCAGACCCTTGGCTGAGCCCGCCCGCCGTCCCGCGCGTTTCCGCTCCGACGACGACTTCCGGGGGAACGTCCCCGTCCACGTCGTCTGGGAGATCACCCTCGCCTGCAACCTCAAATGCCAGCACTGCGGGTCCCGCGCGGGACGGCCGCGTCCCAACGAGCTGAGCACCGAGGAGTGCATCGACGTCGTCCGGCAGCTCGCCCGCCTCGGCACGCGGGAGATCAGCCTGATCGGCGGCGAGGCTTACCTGCGGCGGGACTGGACGGAGATCGTCCGCGCCATCCGCGGCCACGGCATGTACTGCGCCATGCAGACGGGAGCCCGCAACCTCACGGCGGAGCGCATCGCGGAGGCGGTCGAGGCCGGTTTGCAGGGGATCGGCGTGTCCATCGACGGCCTGCCCGAGCTGCACGACGAGCTGCGCGGCGTCGCCGGTTCCTACGACATGGCGATCCAGGCCCTCGAGATGGCCAAGGCGGCGGGCTTGCGGACCAGCGTCAACAGCCAGATCGGCGCCCGTTCGATGGCGCAGTTGCCGGCGATCATGGACCGCATCATCGAGGCCGGCGCCACCCATTGGCAGCTCCAGCTCACGGTGGCCATGGGGAATGCGGTCGACAACGACGTGCTCCTGCTTCAGCCGTACCAACTCCTCGATCTCATGCCGCTCCTGGCGCGGCTCCACCACGAGGGGAGCGGCCGCGGTCTGCTGATGGTGGTGGGCAACAACATCGGCTACTTCGGTCCCTACGAGCACCTCTGGCGCAGCCTGTCGCAGGATTATTCGCACTGGACCGGCTGCAGCGCCGGCCAGACGGTGATCGGGCTGGAGTCCGACGGCACGGTGAAGGGCTGCCCATCGCTGGCCACGGTGGGCTACGCCGGCGGCAACATCCGCGACCTGTCTCTGGAGGATATCTGGAACACCAGCGAGGCCCTCCACTTCGGCCGGCTGCGGTCGGTGGAGGACCTCTGGGGATTCTGCCGCACCTGCTACTACGCCGAGATCTGCCGCGGCGGCTGCACCTGGACGGCCGACTCGCTGTTCGGCCGCCCGGGCAACAATCCCTATTGCCACCACCGTACTCTGGAGCTCGAGAAGAAGGGGCTGCGCGAGAGGGTGGTCAAGCTGCGGGAGGCCCCCAGGAAGTCGTTCGCCACCGGCGAGTTCGAGCTGATCCTGGAGCCCATCCCCGGACGGGAGGTTGAGGCCGGCCAGCTCGCGGAAGCTCCGGTATCCGGACCCGGGACCCTCGTGCAGATCGGAGGGAAAAGGCGCGCTGGCGACGAGGGGCGCGTGCCGCCGAGCCTCGACCTCTGCCACGCCTGCAATCGCTTCCTCTGGCCCGGAGAGCAGGCTTGCCCCCACTGTGGCGCCGACGTGGCGAAAGCCGCCGAGGCCCACGCCGAGGAGGTCCGCCACCGCCGGGCGCTGATCGCCGAGGTCGAGGAGCTGATCCGGCAGGCGAAAGAAAGCCGTGCCGCCGGGCAGCCGGAGAGCGCGTCGGTCTCTTGAGGCGAGCCGACGCCTGGGCGCCGCTCTTCAGTCGATTTTGCGCGTGGCCGGAGGGGCCAGCGCCAAAGCCTCCAGGATCGCCGGCCAATGGCGTCCGCAACTCCGTTCGAACACGGCCGCGAAGCTGGCGAAGTCGCGCCGGTAGAGCGGAAAGCTCAGCAGCTCACCGGCCACGGCGCCCCGCTCCTCGGCGGTGGCCTTCGCCAGGAAGTGGCTGGTGAGGAAGGAGATACAGGGCGCGAAGAGCTCGACTCGGCCGTGCCTGGCGAGGTGCCGCGCCAGGTGAGCGGAGAACAGATAGGCGAGCTCCAGGAAGAGATCGCCGCGCCCGATCTTCTTCCAGGAGTTGGACTCGTGCTGCCGGGAGAAGATCAGCGGCTCTCTCAGCACCCGGAAGCGGGCGCCCTGGGCCAGGCCCCGCAGCCACAGCTCGTAGTCGGCGGCCACGCGCAGGTCGGGGTTGAGCAGACCGGCGCGGTCGTGGGCGGAGCGGCGCAGCAGGGCCGAGGAGTGGCAGAGGTGGTTCCGCATCAGCCAGCTTTCGACGTCGTCGAAATCGAGATCCTGATTGAACCAGACGGCCGTCTCGCCGTCCACCGCCTGGCCGGCGCCGTCGACTTCGGTCACGAACGTGCCGAGGACGTCGACGCCGGGGTGGGCCGCGAATTCTTCGACCTGCCTCTCGAGCTTGCGGGGCGCCAGGAAATCGTCGGCGTCGAGGCTGCCGACGTACTGCCCGCGACAGCACGCGTAGGCGCGGTTGTACGACCCGGAGGGCCCCAGGTTGCGCTCCGACGGCAGCAGGCGGATGCGGGGATCGGAGAAGGAGCGGATGACCTCGAGCGAGCCGTCCGTCGAGGCGTCGTCGACGACGATCAGCTCCCAATGGGGATAGGTCTGCGCCAGCACCGAGCGGATGCCGTCGCCGATGTAGCGCTCGTAGTTGTACGAGAGCAGGATCAGGGAGACCAGAGGCTCATTCATCGGGGGTGACGGGCGCGGGATGGCCGGCGCGGGAGGGCAGCCGGCGGCGCAGCCACCACCAGGCGCGGATGACGGCGAAGCTGCGCGAGCGCTCGATCTCCCGCAGGACCGCCGCCCCTTCCGCTCCGGCTTCCAGACGCTGCCGCAGCTCTTCCTCCTGAAGGCGCAGGCGCACGAACTCGCGGCTCACCTCGACGTCGGGCGGTGGCGGCGGCCCGCCGCCCTGGCGCGCTTCGAGGAGCGCGTGGAGAAGCAGCTCGCTCCCTTGCACCAGCCAGCGCTGGCGGCCGCTGGCGGCGGGCTCCCCGGCCGACGGCAGGTCGGCGCTCTCCTCCAGCCGGCCATAGAGCGCCAGCGCCTCCGGAATCAGCTCCTCCCAGGCGGGCCGGGGCGGCTGGCAGGAGGGCGCCAGCCCGTCCGGCTCGTAGAGTGCGCCGAAGTCGCCGCCGCGGAGCGGCAGGTCGAGCTTGGCGGCCAGGCGTTCGAAGAACCCCGGGAAGTCGGCGGCGAGGGCCGGCGCGTGGGCCAGGAAGCAGCGCTCCGGGTGGCGGTCGCGGAACGCGAGCAGCCGCCGGTTGTAGAGCTCCCAGGCGCGGAAGGCCAGCCAGGGGTCGCGGCGTACCTCGAGGTCGATGTTGCGCCGCCAGAGCGAGAGCGCGACGTCGACCGGATGCCGGTAGAGGAAGAGAAAGCGGGCTTGCGGCAGGATGCCCTCCCAGAGGTCCAGGAAGAGGCAGGTCCGCGGCTCCTTCCATCCCCAGAAAGGCCGGTCCGCCCGTGCCGCGGCCAGCGCCCGGGCCCGCTCTTCGAAGACCGGCGCGATCTCGGCCGTCGACGCCTCGTCGGCCGTGAAGCAGCTCCGGCCGGCGGCGGCGAGGATCGCCTCGTGGAGATGGTAGAAATCGTGGTCCTCGAAGTGGCCGCGGGGCTGCCCCAGCCCCGGACCGAACTCCTCCCGGCCGATGTCCAGCCCGGCCTGGCGCAGCACGCTGGCGACGAGCGAGGTGCCCGAGCGGTGCATGCCGCAGATGATGAGCTGGCGAGACAGGGGGATTCCTTCCGGATGAGGGATCAAAAATGAGGGCGTATTCTACCCGATTCGCGGGGCCGTTTTTTATGGAATTCCGCTCGCGCACTGTGCCGCCTGAGCGGTTTCGTCGAGTCGGCCATGGCGCAGCCGGTAGAGGTGATAGTCCTCCGTGCTCACGATCGCGCCGCGCGTCGAGCCCGCCGCGTCCAACTCTCCCCACGGCGGGAGCTCCCAGTTCATGACCAGAACGATGTCCCTGGCCTCCCGTGCGGCCAGCTCTCGGGCGGCGCAACGCACCTCCTGAGGGCTCAGCTCCCGCTGCTTCGGACCCCAATCGGGATGGGTGACGAAGATTTTCCGCGACGGGGAGTAGAGCGGCCGGCCGAGGAAGAGCGCGACCGTCGCCGCCGGCGGCTCGCGATGGCCGAGCAAAGGATATCGATCCAACCCGTTCCCGCGGATCAGCTCCGCGGCCGCGGCGCCGTTCGAGAAAGGATGCCGGAGGTCCATCCAGCTGGCGAAGGCCCCCACGCCGCAGTGGACGATCAACAGGGCCAGAAAGACCCGGGCGCGCCACGACCGGCGGTCGTCCTGGAAACCGGCACCGCCCCCCAGCCAGAGAGCCGCCGCGAAGAGGAGCCACAGCTGGCCATGATGCCGGAGGACGCCGGGGAAATAGGCATACCCAAAAGCGAACAGGCCGGCGACGCCGAGGCTGAAGGTCGCCAGGGCCACCTTCGAGCGCCAGAGAAGAGCGGCCGCCAGCGCCAGCGTCAGCAGTCCCGCCACGGCTTGCCCGGCAGGCCAGGCGCCGAGCACGTTCGTGTTCCAGAAGGGAAGCTCGGGCCGAGGCACGGGAAAGAAAGCGGCCCAGGGCGTCGTCAACACCTTGAGGGCCGTCGCCGGATCCCAGACGGAACGCCACGGCAGCATGGCGGTGCCAGGCGCCGGGATGAGCTGGACCAGTCCCGCGACGGCGCCGGCCACCGCCAGGACGAGGCCTCCCGCGACCTCCGTCCATGGCAGCGTCCTCCGCGCCGTCTCATGGCGGCGAAGCCAGCGGTCGAGCAGCCATCCGCAGGCGAGCGCGATGCCCAGGATGTAGTGATAGACGGTGGTCTGGCAGAGCAGGCCGAGCGCGGCCCCCAGGGCGAGCGCCGGCCGGCGGCTGCGCGTGGCGGCGCAGGCCAGCCAGACGAGCAGCGCTCCGGCGGCGTACGACCGGCTGATCACCGCGTACTCGTAAAACGGGAAGTAGCCAAACACGAAGAGCGCGCGCTCGCGGCGCCCCAGGGGTGCCCAGCGGGCGAAAGCGAAGGCCGCGGCGGCCGCCACGGCACCGTGCAGGAGCTGCATCGACCGCGGCGACGGCCACACCTGCCGCGCCAGGAAGCTGAGGATGGGGAAGAGGTACCCCGAGCCGCCGCCCCTGGACATGCCCAGGAACAGATCGCTGAAGGAATGGCTCTCGAAGACCACCAGCCATTGCCAGGCCTCGTCCCGCCACAGCTCGTGCAGGAGAAGGCGGGGCAAGGTCAGGAGGACGAAGACCGCGGTGACGAGCCCCGCGAAGCGCAGCCGCTCGGCGGCGGACTCCTCGCTCATCGAGCCTTCTCCCGGTCAGTGGTTCGCTCGTGCATGGACGGGCTCGATTATGCTACACGGCATGCGAGCCCTGGCCCTCATCGCCACCTACAACGAGGAACGGTTCATCGGCGGCTGCCTGGAGCATCTCTTCTCTCAGGGCGTCGAGGCGTACCTCTGCGACAACCAGTCGACCGACGACACCGTCGCGATCGCCGCGCGCTATCTCGGGGCCGGGCTGCGCGGCATCGAGCAGATCCCCCGCGACGGCACCTTCCGCTGGCGCCAGATCCTGCGGCGCAAGGAGGCGCTCGCGGCCGAGCTCGAGGCCGACTGGTTCCTGCATCTCGATGCCGACGAGGTGCCGCTGCCGCCGCGGTCCGGCCAGACGCTTGCCGAGGGTCTGGCCGCAGCCGACGCGGAAGGCTGCAACGCCGTGGAGTTCTCGGAGTTTACCTTCGTCCCGACGCGCGAAGCGCCGCACCACGACCACCCGGACTACCGCCGCACCATGTGCTGGTACTACCCGTTCGCCCCCACCGTCCATCATCGAGTGATCGCCTGGAAGCGGCAAGCCCAGCCCGTCGATCTCGCCAGCTCGGGAGGACACGCGGTCGGCTTTCCCGAGAAGCGCATCGCGCCGCAACCCTTCCGGCTGCGGCACTATCTTTTCCTCAGCCGGGAGCACGCGATCAGCAAGTACGTGAGCAAGGTCTACGATCCCCAGGAGGTCCACGACGGCTGGCACGGCTGGCGCGCCACGCTCACCGCTGGTGCCGTACGGCTGCCGCCGCAGGCCGCGCTGCGGACCGCCTTCACCGACGACGACCTCGATGCCTCGTCGCCGCGCACGACCCACTGGCTGCTCTGGGAGGACCCCGTTTGAGCTCGCCCTCCCTGCCAAACGCGGCTGGGTCCTCCCGGCGCCCCGTCGTCCTCTTCATCGTCAACCGCCCGAATTGGGCGCACGACCGCAAGACCGACGCGCTGGCGAGGGCACTCGGCGGCGCTTACGAGATCGTCAAGCGCTATCAGGCCGAGGTCTCCGCCGCCGATATCGAGCGCGCCGACTGCGTGCTCCTCTACTTCTGGCTTCAAGTGGAGCAGATCAGCCACCTGAGAGAGGCGCTGCGGAGGGTTCGCGACCGTCTGGTCATCGGCATCTGCAGCCACTTCGAGCTCGCTGGTGCCTGGCGGGCGCCGGGCCTCGCCACGCTCGAAGAGCTCGCGAGTGCCGTGTTCGTCAACAACCGGCTGCTGCTCGAGGAGTTCGGGCCCCTGCTCAGCCAGCCGGTCTACTACACACCCAACGGGGTCGACACCGAGCTCTTCCGGCCCGCCGTGTCTCCGAGCCCACCGTCGCCCACGCGTCCCCTGAGAGTGGGCTGGGCGGGAAGCCTGACCAACCACGGGACGGGGCACCGGGGCGTGGAGGAATTCATCGCTCCCGCCGTCGCGGCGGTCGGGGGCGCGGAGCTGTGCCTTGCCGCGCGTGAGGAGAAGTGGCGAAATCAGGAGGAAATGCTCGAGTTCTACCGCGCGCTCGACGTCTACGTCTGCGCCAGCCGCACCGAGGGAACGCCCAACCCGTGCCTCGAAGCGGCGGCTTGCGGCCTGCCGGTGGTCACCACGCGCGTCGGCAACATGCCCGAGCTGATTCGCGACGGCGAGAACGGCTTCTTCGTCGAGCGCGACGCCGCCGACATCGCCGAAAAGCTCGCCCGGCTGCGCGACGACCCCGAGCTGCGGGACCGCCTCGGCCGGGCCGCCCGCGCCACCGTCGTCGAATCCTGGGACTGGCGGTGGCAGGCGGCCCGCTATGAACCGATGTTCGAGGCGGTTCTGGAAGAACGAAAGTGAAAGACGCCGGACGGGAACCGGGTCACCCGAGCTCCCGACGATTTTCCCCTGGCTCCCAATGAGCTTCCCGCAGGGGAAAATGGTTTTCCCCTGTCCCGAACGAGTTTCCCGTCGGGGCAAGCTGTTTTCCCCGTCTCCTCGAAGACTTTCCCCTGCCGTCCGATGATTTTCCCCCGGTTCTCAACGGGATTCCCGGAGGGGAAAAGGGTTTACCCCCGGTTCCAGCCGAGCTTCCCCAGGGGGAAAGCAGCTTTCCCGGTCTCCACGGCGGCTTTCCCCCGCTGCCCGACGGTTTTCCCCTGCTTCTCGACGGGATTCCGGGAGGGGAAAACGGTTTTCCCCCGGTGCCGGTCCAGTTTCCCGTCGGGGAAAGCCGCTTGCCCCGTTTCCCCGGAGACTTTCCCCGGCCGCTGGACGACTTTCCCCCGGTTCCGAAAGAGATTCCCGAAGGGGAAAATGGATTTTCCTCAGCTTCGGACGAGCTTCCGCGGGTTCGCGATCGCCGATCACCCCCGATTACCCCCAGGACGTGAGGCGGCGCCACCAGCGCGCGCCCGTCGTTGCCGGAGGGGCGGGTTCAGCCTCAGGCTCCATCCCTTCATAAGGATGCAGCGCCGTCGTGTCACCGGCCGGCCACATGGAGCTGAGGGATCCGGGGCGATAGAACGTCACCGTCACGCTTCGCCGCGAAATCCGGCTGTCGCGCACCACCGGCGAGACCGCGTGCCAGGAGTTGTCGGAACGCACGATCACGGCGGAGTTGCCGACGATGGGTGCGACCTCTTCCACGATGTCCGCCGCATCGGGGGACCGCAGGATGCCCAGGCAGCCGCCGTCTCCCTTGTTCCACGATTCATTGAAGTAGAACACGTGCGTGACGATCTTGTCCGACAGGTCGGGATGCGGGCCCAGCGAGGCCCCGGGTCCGAAGTGGAAGACGTTCGCTTCGAGCGGCGCATCGGTCAGATCGTGCCCGATCAGCAGCGACATGGCCGAACGGTAGTCGGGCGAGAGCAGATCGTTCGCGAAGCCCCGCCAGGCATCGCTGAGCTCCTCGGGATACGAGACGGCATCGGCCCCCATTCCGATCAGGTTACGCGCATCGTAGTCGTAGTCCTTTTCGCCGCCGCGGGCCGAGAGCGTCTTGAAATGGTCGCGAGGATAGGAAGCCGCCAGGTCCGCCGCGTCTTTCGGCGAGAACAGGCCGCCGATCGCGGCCCACCGGTAGGGCTCGGTCTCCAGCTTGTGCTGGTTGATCTGACTCCAATGGATCATGTTTCGTCCGATCTCCGTACCTCTCAGCCGGCGTCCGAAGGCGCGAAGCGGAGAGGTGAGTTGCCATGAATTCGAGTGATGGATCGCCGCGACCCGCTGGTCGCTCGCCCCGATCTGCGCGCGGGCCAGAGCCAGGAGCCGGCTCATTTCTTCCATGCGTGCGGCAGGGTTCTCCAGCAATCCCGGCAGCCCTTGCCAGAATCGGCCGAGCGCCGGCTGCGGGTCGGTGCGTCCGGCCCGCAGAGCCTCCGCGACGCGATCCCAATGCGCCGCGAGCGGACCTCGCAGGGCGTTCACGGCCGCCGGCGGGGCAGCCCGCCCCAGCCGCGCGAGAAACCAGTCCGGATCCAACTCGCGATCGGCAGGCAGTTGAAAGATGGTCTCGAAGCCTGCCAGAGCCGTGTACTTCCCCCGCGAGAGGTCTTGCGTCGTGAAGGCGGGCACGCCCGAGGTCAGGGCCGTGATCGCCAGGTGATAGCTGTGGCCGACGACCGCCTCCGCCTGGGCGATCAGCTCCGCCAGCAGCAGCGGATGCGGCCACGAGGCCAGGCGGACCATCCCCGGCAGATCCCTTTCGAGAATCGCCGGATCGTCGCCGAGCACCGGACCGATCGGCAGCGCCAGAAAGCGGAAGCCCCGGAACCGGTCGGCGTGCTTCTTGACGAAGCGCGAGAAAGCCTCCAGTCCGAGCGCCGCCTGGACGACGATGTAGGGGCCCGTCAGACCCACGGCTTCGCGCAGGCGGGTGAGCTCGCTCGACGGCATCCCCGGGAGCAGACGGGGAAGACCGAAGCCGGTGTCGGGGACGACCGTGGTACGGCCGGCGCCGGTAAAGCGCGCGAGCGCCGCTCGGGAGGGCTCGTCGCGCACCGCGATGTAGCTGCTGAGAGTGAACGCCAGCCTCATGAGCGGATCCGCCCAGGCCGGGACCTCGTTGCAGTGCATTCCGGGCGCGTTCCAGACCACCGGGACCCCGTGTTGCAAAGCGATCAACGCCGGAGTCAGCCAGTAGCCCGTGGGATGGTGGATCTCGGGCGCCGGCGGCCCGTAGCCGGGAGCGACCGTCTTGTCGAAGCGGATGAGGAATCCACCGCCGACGAGCATGCCGTCGAGGCTGCCGGCGATCCGCGGCAGCTCCGCCACGGAGGTCACCCGGTACGGCCACTCGGGTGGCGTTTTGGCATGAAAGGAAAATCGGTGAAGCTCCACGGAGCCCAGCCGCTCCGCGAGCTCCGCCTCGGCGATCAGGGGAAAGAGCAGGTCTCCGTAGTTCTGGACGTCGAAGGTGCCGGCTACACCGATCTGCCACTGGCGGTCACTCATCTGCGCCTTAGCCTACCTCAAGGCATGCTGTTTGGGCCCGACCCCGCGAACGCGGTAGACTGCCTCACCCTGAGTTGACAGCCGGAGTCGTACTTAGGATTGAAGCGCAGGAGCGGAGCACCGCCCGCCGGCGCGAGGATTGCGCCGTGGAGGGTATCAGGATTGGACAGGCGGGACGAGCTCGAACAGAGCAGCGACAGGCCAGGGGAACGCGGGCGGAGGATCGGAGAGCTGGAGGAGCGGCTCGAGGCCGGTGAACGCGAGATCGACACTCTCCGCACCGAGGTCGAGAGCTGGCGTTGGGAAGCCACGACGGCCCGGCGCGAGCTGACGCGTCTCCAATCCTCCCGTCTGTGGCGCATTGCCAACGTCTACTGGATGATGCGCCGCTCCCTGGGCCGCCTCCGCAATCTGGGGCGCCGGGCCCTCCCCGCGGCCCCGCAAGCCCTGCCGGCGGCCATCGTGCCGAGCCTCCCTCCGGGCTTTCCCAGGGCTCCGGCCGGACTCTGCGACGTCGTCGTCTTCTCGATCATCGACTGGGACTTCCGCTTCCAGCGGCCGCAGCAGATCGCGGCACAGCTCGGTCAGGCCGGCCATCGGGTCTTCTATCTTTCGACCACCCGTTTCCTGCCGCCGGAGGGGCCGGCCTGGGGGCTCTCCTGGAAGGCGAAGAACGTCGTGGAGCTCAGCCTGCGCCTGCGCCGCCGCCTGGACGTCTACCGGGGGCGCCTGGAAAAGCCGGATCTCGCCGGCCTCGAGGAGGCCCTCTCCGACCTCCTGGAAACCCTCGCCCTGGGGGACGTGATCGCGATCGTCCAGATCCCTTTCTGGTGGCCGCTCGCCAAGCGGATGAGAGAACGCCATGGCTGGCGGGTGGTCTACGACTGCATGGACGCGTGGGACAACTTTCCCGGCATCGGCGGCGAGGTCCTGGCGCTGGAGGAAGAGCTCGTCCAGGAAGCCGACCTGACCTTGGCCACGGCCCAGCTCCTCTACGAGAAGCTGAGCCCGCGGGCCGCCCGGCTCGCCCTGGTGCCCAACGGTGTCGACCTGGAGCACTACCGGCGCTACTACGCCGAGGGTCCAATCCTCGGGAAGGTGAGCCATCCGGTCATCGGCTACTACGGCGCCCTGGCCTCCTGGGTGGACGTCGATCTCCTGGAGAAGATCGCCCGGCGGTTCCCCCAGGCGACGGTCGTCCTGGCGGGGGGCGTCTTCGACGTGGACCTCTCCCGGATCGCGGAGCTGCCGAACGTGCGGCTCCTGGGGCAGCGGCCTTACGAGGAGATGCCCCAGCTCCTCTGGCATTTCGACGCCTGCGTCATCCCCTTCCTGGTCAACGACATCACGGAGGCGACCAACCCGGTCAAGCTCTACGAGTACCTCTCGGGCGGCAAGCCCGTGGTGGCTCCGCGCCTCCGTGAGCTGCTGCCCTTTGAAGAGGTCTGCTACCTGGCGGACGACCACGAGGGGTTCCTCGCCGGCCTGGAGCAGGCTCTCGCCGAGCCCGCCGACGATCCGCGCCGGCAGCGGCGGCGGGAGCTTGCGGCTCAGAACGACTGGAAGAGGCGGCGCGTCGAGATCCTGGAATCGATCGGGGAGACTTTTCCCCTGGTCTCGGTCCTCGTGATCACCTACGGCGCCCTGCCGCTCACCCGCCGCTGCCTCGACTCTCTGCTCAAGGAAGAGACCTGGCCGCGGCTCGAGATCCTGGTGGTGGACAACGCCTCGCCGGACGGCACCCAGGAGTATCTGCTCTCGCTGTCCGACCCCCGCGTCCGGCTCTTCCTCCAGGAGAGCAACCTCGGGTTCCCCAAGGCCAACAACGTGGCTCTGCAGGAGGCCCGGGGGGAGGTCATCCTCTTCCTCAACAACGACACGGTCGTCCCCCCTGGGATGATCGGCCGGCTCGTCCGCGCCTTGCAGCGGGACCGCGGGATCGGGCTGCTCTGCGCGACCACCAATTTCTGCGGCAACGAGGCCCGCGTCGAGCCCGGCTATGAGGATCTTGCCGACCTGCCGGCCTTCGCGGCCGGCCGGGCGCGCCGGTATGCCAACCGCGTCTTCGACCTGCCGGTGGCGGCCCTGTACTGTGTCGCGGCCCGCCGGGAGGTCGTCGAGGAGGTCGGCCTGCTCGACGAGGCCTTCGGGATCGGCATGTTCGAGGACGACGATTACTCGTTGCGGATGCGGCAGGCGGGCTACCGCGTCGCCTGTGCCGAGGATGTCTATGTCCATCACGTCGGCCAGGGGTCCTTCCAAAACCTTTCGAAGGACGAGTACCAGAGCCTCTGGGAGAGGAACCAGACCTACTACGAGCGCAAATGGGGGAAGAGATGGAAACCCCACACTCTGCGCGCCGGCATCACGCCGGTGATGTCGAAGGTCGGCGCGTCCTGAAGCTCACTTAGTTTGATTCAATCGCCATTGATTCAATCGATCGCGCGCGCGGCCGGGCGGGTCAGCGCGAGGGCCGAAGCCGCCGCGAGGACCGCTCCCGAGCCGATGAACAGGGCGGCGATGTTCCATTGCGCGAGCGCGCCGGCGATGGCATAGGACACGGGGACCAGCCCCACGGCGGAGAACATCAGCACGCTCATCACGCGGCCCAGCAGGGCCCGCTCGACGCGCAGTTGCATCCAGGCGCTGAACTGGATGTTGACGAAGCCGACGCCCAGCCCCATCAGCGCCAGCAGCACCGCGATCGCGACGACTTTCAGGATCAGGCCGATGGCGATCAATTCGAGACCGCAGGCCATGCTCATCACGATGAACTGCAGGCCGCGCTTGCGGCGGCGCTTGATCAGGCCGCCGAGCAGCATGCCCGCCAGCATGCCGCCGCTGAAGCAGGAGAGAAAGGTTCCGAACGTCGCCGCCGATCCGAATTTGAACTTCGACAGCGACGCCAGGCCGACGGCGATCGGACCGGAGATGCAGAGGTTGATGGTGGCGAACAGCGACATCAGGGCCAGCAGCGGCGGATCGTTCCGCACCGCGCGCAATCCTTCGGCGATGGAATGGAGCATGCCCGGCCGGGCTGGCGCGCCGGCGGCCGGCGCCGGAGCTTTCGGCGGGTCGGGAATCCTCAACAGCGCCACGATCACGCCGAGGAAGCTGAACGCGTCGGCGAAGAGCGCGGCGGCGATGCCCCAGTGCCGGATGATCAGACCCGCCGGCGCCGGCCCGATCATCTGGGTCATGACGTTGGAGCTTTGCATCAGGGCGTTCGCGGGCTGAAGCTGCTGCGGCGGGACCAGGGTCGGAATCAGGGCCGGTCCGGCGGGGAAGGAGAACGCGTCGGCCACGCCGAAGGCGAGCGTCAGCACGTAAAGCTCCCAGAGCTGAATGCGCTGGAGCCACACCAGCAGCGCCACGGTGCCGACGAGCACGGTGCGGGTCGCCGCCGTCGTCATCAGCACGCGCCGGGCCGAAAAGCGATCGATCACGGCGCCGCCGACCAGCATGAACGCCGCACGCGGTATGCCCGCGACCATCAGGATCGAGCCCAGCGCCAGGCTCGAGCCCGTCAGCTGCAGCGCGAGCCACGGCAGCGCCACCAGGTAGAACTGGTCGCCGAGCAGCGAGATCGTGCCGCCGATCCAAAGGTTCCGGAAATGGGGGAGGGTGAGGGGATGCCGCGCTGGAGCCGCGGAATCCGGGAGGGCGGCGGCGTCAGCGGTGGGTTCGCTTGCCATCACAGGTAAGCGTAACCCGCTTTTGGGGAAGTCAACAGGGGGGTGACAAAGGCACGCCCCGAAGGGGCCCTGAGCTGAAAGAGACGGATAGGCGATTACGGTTCGTGGTGTGGCCTGCCTGCGTCGTTTCCTCTTTATCCACGTCGTCCTGCGGTAAACTGCTTTTTCCCGTGAGCCATCTCAGCAAGCAGCAGGTCGAGGCCTATCAGCGCCGTACGCTCTCCCCTGCGGAGCTGGTGGCGGTGGACGATCACATCGCCTCGTGTCCGGAATGCCGATTGCGGCTCGCCGCGGGCGTATCTCTGTCCGGGGCGCTGGCCGCGTGGGAAGGGGTGGGGGAGAGCGCCGGGAGACTGCCTTCCAGGCCTGTGGTTTCCGGACGCTGGCCGCTCCGCGGGGCGATCGTTGCGGGACTCGCGGCTTGTGGAGCGGCCTTGCTGATCGCCGGGCTTGCCTTCTGGCCTGGCAGCCGTGCCGTGGAGCCGGCCGTCGAGCTGGTGGATGGAGACGAGCGGGTGGGATTCGGCCCGCGGGGCGAGCTCGCCGGGCTGGCTTCCCTCCCCTGGGAACGGCGGCGGGAGATCGCGGCGGCCCTGCGGACCGGGCGTCTCGAAGCGCCTCGGGAGATCGCCGAGCTCCAGGGAACGAAGGCGACGGCCCGCGGGTTCCCGACCGACCCTTCCCTCACTCTCCTCGAACCCATCGCCACCGTCGTGCCCCACGGCCGGCCGACGTTCCGGTGGACGCTTCTTCCGGGCGCCGACTCCTATGAGATCAAAGTGGTCGATCCGGAGTTCCGGATGGTGGCGGAGAGCGGCCGGCTTTCTGGGAAGGATCGGAAGGAGTGGACGCCGGAACGGCCGCTGCCGGCGGGGGGCGTCTATGCCTGGCAGATCGAGGCCCGCCGTGGTCGGGACACGTGGATTGCGCCCGGGCTGCGCTCCGCGGAAGCGCGTTTCCGTGTTCTTTCCCCGGCCGAGGCCAAGGCGCTGGAACGTGCCATCCAAGAGGCCCGCGGCTCACATCTGGCGCTGGGAGTGCTCTACGCGCATGCCGGCCTGGTGGACGATGCCGAGCGGGAGCTGAAGTGGGTCGCGGCGGCCAATCCCCGGTCTACCACCGCCCGGCGCCTGTTCGAGAGCGTTCGGAGCTGGCGGTACTTCCTGCCCCTGGCTCAGGCGCCGTCGCCCACGAGCACGAAGGCGCCCCAGTAGAAGGGATGGCGGTAGCGGTCCTGCCGGCGCACGGCGAGGGCCGCCCTCCGCAGCGCTTCGGCCTTGCTGGCGCCGCCGAGCCACTGGCGGTGAAGCTCCACCATAAGGTGGGCCGTGCTGGCGGAATCCACTTCCCACTGGCTGGCCACGGTCGCGGAGCTGCCGGCCACGGCGAGCGCCCAGCTCAGGCCGGTCATCCCTTCTCCCTGGGCCGTCCGGCCGCGCGCCGTCTGGCAGGCGGAGAGGACGACGAGATCGGCGTCGAGATGGAGATCGAGGATTTCCCAGGCTTCCAGCAAGCCGTCCTCCCCGTTCGCCGGCTGGGCCTGGGAGAAGACCAGGCCGGAGTACAGGGGATGGTCGTCGTCCAGGAGGGCGTGGGTCGCGAAGTGCAGAACGCGGAACTTGCCGGCCTCGGCTTTAACCGTGCTCTCCGAGGCCCGCGATGCCGTGTAGACGGCGCTCCGCCCGGAGCCGTAGAGCTGGGACAGGGCCTCGACCTCCTGCTCCGCCTCCGGCAGCCTGGCGAGGCGGCCGCGCAGGGGAGAGGCCAGAGCCGTCGTATTCACCGTCAGCGCTGGATTGCCGACGGCCAGGAGAGTCCGGGCGTCCCGTGCGGCGGCAGGCTTGCGAGCGGCCAGCTCGGCCAGGAAGCTCAGGGAAGGCGCATAGGAAAGGGCGTGGCGCTCCAGCAGAACCTCGGCGGCGCTCGTCTGGAGAGCTTGGAAGGGGAGGTCCCACAAAGGTCCGTCCGGCACGATGACCAGCGCCCGTTTGCCTTGCAGCTCGGAGGCCGCCGGCGCCAGCACGAGATCGTAGAGACGGCGGGCCGAGCCCTGAAAATCGAGATCGCGCTTGCCGAGCCGGCGGCGGAAGGCCTCGGCCTCGCGGGCCAGCTCCTTCCGCCCCACGCGCAGCCGGTGCATGCGGATCTCGACGGGGGAATCCGCCGAATCCGCGGTCACCGTCCAGAGGAAAGTCTGGTCGTCGAGCACCGCGTATTCGAGCAGGGCCGTAGCGCCCCCGGCGAGCAGCGGGCGAGCCTCGGCGAGGCTCCAGGTGGGGAAGTCGGTGCGCCGCAGCCGCAGATCGGACCGCCTGGCGTAGAGCTTCAAGGTGAACGCTTCAAGCTCGCGGCGCGCCTCGTCGCGGTTCGCGAGGATGGCGGGAGGGGCGTCGCCCTCGGAGCGAGCGCGGAAGACCCCGGCGTTCAGCGAGCTCAGGCGCTCGCGCAGCCGCTGCTCGGTCGCCCTCTCCCCTGGCGTGAGCGGTGAGGCGAGGTCGCCCCGGCCGTCGCGGAGAGTATCGATCAGGGTGCGGGCCTTCACCCGCTCCGCGTGCCCGAGGGCCGCGGCGGCATCTCCCTGCTGCGCCGCCAGCTCGACCATCCGCTGGTAGGGCGCGAGCCGGGAGCCGAGATAGCCTTCCCGGCCGAGCTGGCCCCCGGCCGCGTCGGTGCGCACCTCTTCGACCATGGCCATGGCCTCGCCGAACGCCCGCTCGGCCTCGCCGTTCCGGCCCAGGGCGCGCAGGGCGGTTCCGGCGCTGGTGCGGGCCCCCCAGAAAGTCTCGCGGTCGCCGCTCTCCAGGGCCGCCGCGGCCGCCTGGCCGGCAAGCTCGAGGGCGGCGGCGGGGTCCTTCCGTACCAATTGCAGGTCCGCCAGTCCGGCGAGCGCCTGGCCGACGAGGTTTTTCTTGCCGGTGGACCGTGCCAGCGCCAGGCTCTTCCGGAAGGCCCTGTTGGCAAGGTCGTGGCGGCCCTGTACCTGGTACACCATGGCCAGACTGCGCCAGTCGCCGGCCATGGCTTCCTCATCCCCCTGCTCCTCCGCCAGGCGGAGCGCGCGCATCTTGTACTCCAGGGCAGGCCCGAAGGTGCCGGATTCCAGGGAGGTTTCGCCGAGGTTGTGGAGCACCCGCATGACGGTGTAGCCGTCGCCTCTCTCTTCCGCGATGCGCAGGGATTTCTGGAAGTAGGCCACGGCCAGGTCGCTGTTGGCCTGCGCGAAGATGATCCCGAGGTTGTTGAGCGCGTAGGCGATCTCGTCCCGGTTGTCCGTGCCGCTGCGCAGCGCCTCCTGGCAGTAGCGCAGGGCCTTTCCATAATCGCCCCGGTCGAGGTACATGGCCCCGATCTGGTTCAGGATGCTGCCGGCCAGCCTGCGGTTGGAGAGCGCCCGGCAGTGCTCCAGGGCCGCCTCGTAGTGGCGCAGGGCTTCCTCGGGGTCGCCAAGCGGGCCGGCGACGTCGCCCAGGCCGCGTTCCGCCAGGGCCAGGACGGGCGAGTATCCAATCTCCCGCGCCAGGCTCAGGGCGGCCTGATATCGGCGTCCGGCCTGCGGCCAACGGTTCTGGCGGAGATCGATGTTGGCGAGGGCATTGAAAGACCGCGACTCCATCTTCCGGTCGCCGCCCCGCCGAGCGGCGCCGAGAGCGCTCTCGAAGTGCTTTTCCGCCGGCTCCAGCTCTTCCCGGCGGGCGGCGCGGACCCCCCGGCGGAATTCGAGATGGGCCCGGATCGCGTCGGTCTCCGCTCCCTGTCCAAGCTCAAGGGCTTGCGCCAGGGCCGCGAGCGCGGCCTGGCCGTCGGTATCGGGCGGATCTGCGTCCCCCATGCCGACCAGGGCGGCGATTTTTCCCGAACGGTCTCCCGCCGCTTGGGCTCTTGACCGGGCGCGCTCGTAGACCTCCCAGGCCTGCTGGTTCTCTCCCGCGTCGGCGAGGCGCTCTCCCTCCTCCAGGAGCGCCGCGAGGCTGGGGTCGGAAGAGGGCTTCGGCCCCGTCCGGCCCTCTAGGAGAACGAGGAGAAGGGCGGCGAGCAGGACGAGGAGGAGCAGGATCGCGGACGCTCGGCGCAACGGGGTCGGGTCGGGCCTCGATCTCATGGACGGGGAAAGGGAGCTGAGAGATTGAGCGCGGATTCTACACCAGATGAAAGCACGGGCCTCCCGCACGGAAGAGGCCCGTCCCTTCGTCGACGGTGCTACACGACCGGGGCCCTGGGACTTGGCCTAGTAATCGACTTCCATGGTGCTGCAGAAGTTGATGTTCGCCGCGGGGCAGCCGCCCCACGGGAATTCATAAGGCTGGCTGCGGACGCGGAAGGTGCCGTTGGTGTTCGTGGGGAAAGGCAGGTTGCAGACCGAGTCGTAGCAGGTGTCGGTGTAGTAGCAGACGTAGACGCAGACGTAGTTCGGCTTCTGGTTGACGAAGGCGATGGAGTTGTACTGCCGGCTGCAGTTGTCGTAGGAGGCATCCGCCGGGCAGTTGGGGCTCTTGTTCTGGGCCGTCGCCATCGGGCCGAGGGCCAGGGAGGAGACCTCCGGGGACTGCGCCGCCGGTGCCGCCGGATCGGCGGCCGCCAGTGGAACCGCCAGCAGGGCCCCCAAAAGGGCAAATCGCAACACTCTACACATGGACCGTTCTCCTTTCGCTGTTCGGATCTCCCCAGGAGGGGGATCTGAAGGTGAAGAGAGAAGGGGCGTTCGGATATTACCATCCGGATATTTCCAATCCGGCATAAGGCTCGTCGGATCGACGACGCGGATATGCCATCGAGGACTGGAGGGGAAACCTGATGCTCGTGGACCGGCCCGGGATCCGGCAGCTCGATCCCCTGCTCTTGCCGTTCGTCCAGGCCTCGGACGCCGAGTCCGAGGCGGCCCTGTCGAGCCTGCTCACGGCTCAGGCGCAGCCGGTGGTCCGGGCGATCCTCCGGCGCGATCCAGCGGACGGCGCCGACCTGGAAAGCGAGGTTCTGGTCCACCTGATCGAGAAGCTGCGCCGGCTCCGTCTCGATCCGGCGGGCGACGGCATCCGCGATTTCCGGGGCTACGTGGCGGTCGCGACGTACAACGCCGTCGCCCGCCAGACGCGGCGGCGCCGGCAGGAGCGTTCCCGGGTGGGGGAGGACGGGGACGATCCGCTCGGCCGCCTGCCCGACCCGGCGCCGGACGCCGCGCTGGCCCTGGAGCGGCGCACCCACCTGTCGCTCCTGTGGCAGGAGATCCGCCAGCTCCCCCAGCGCCAGGCCGTCGCCCTGATCCTCCATCTCCGCGACGGCCAGGGGAGCGCCGCCGTCGCGCTGCTGCCCCTGACGGGGATCGCCAGCCTGCGGGACGTCGCCCGCGTGACGGGGCTGGAGCCGGAGAGGCTGGCGGAGATCTGGAACCGGCTGCCGCTCGAAGACTCGGCCATCGCCGGCCTCCTCCAGGTCACGCGCCAGCAGGTGATCAACCTGCGCAAGTCCGCCCGCGAGCGCCTGGCGCGGCGGATGCGGACGCACTGAGCCTCCATGCTACGATTCCCCCCGCCTTCTGGCACCTGAACCCATCTGTTTTCGGGGCCGCGCTTCGGGGGCGCGGACGGAGGAGAGTGCATGCAGCCGGGATCCCATCGGGCCGGACACCGGCCGGGTCTCATCATGGCGATCGGAGGCGCGGAGGACAAGGTCCGCGAGCGCGTCATCCTGCGCCGTTTCATCCAGGAGTCCGGGGGAGCGGACGCCAACGTCGTCGTGCTGGCGACGGCCTCCGAGTTTCCCGAGACGGGCGAGCGCTACGCCGACCTCTTCTACTCGCTGGGGGCCCAGACGGTCGAGGTGCTCCGCATCCGCACCCGCGAGGATGCCCTGGAGATGGGGCGCGAGTCCCAGGACCTCCTGGAGTACGCCTCCGGCTTCTTCATGACCGGCGGCAGCCAGCTCCGCATCTCCTCGGCCCTCGGCGGCACGGCGCTCGCCGCCTCGCTTCACCGCCGCCACGCGGAAGGTATGGTGGTGGCCGGCACCAGCGCCGGCGCCGCCGTCCTGCCCCGGCACATGATCTCGATGGGGGAGAGCGGCGGCACGCCGCGTCGCCGCCTCGTGCAGATGGCCCAGGGGCTCGGCTTCACCCCGGACCTCGTCGTCGACCAGCACTTCCGGCGGCGCGACCGCATGGGGAGGCTGGTCACGGCCCTCTCCTACAATCCCGAGCCGCTGGGCATCGGAGTGGACGAGGACACGGCGGCCATGATCGACGCGGACGGCGTGATGGCCGTCCTGGGCGCGGGCGCCGTGACGGTGGTGGACGCCTCGGCCCTGCGCTTCACCAACAGCCATGCCGTCCAGCGGGGCCAGCCGGTCGCCATGCTGGGCCTCAAAGTGGACTTCCTCACCTCCGGCTGCCGGTACGACACGAAGGCGCGGACTGCCCTCGCCCCCATGAGTCAGACCCTTAGAGAAGAGCAGGCCGTAGCCCTCGGGAGCAACCGATGAAGATCCTCGACACGCGCGTCTATCGTGGCCCCAACCTCTACGCCCTGCGCAAGGTGATCCGCCTGCGGGTGGATCTCGGCGAGCTGGAAGACTTCCCCACGGGCCGGCTGCCCGGTTTCGTGGACCGGCTCCTGGAGCTGATCCCCACTCTGCAGGAGCACTCCTGCTCCTACGGCGAGCCCGGCGGCTTCGTGCGCCGCATGACGGAGGAGGAGGGCACCTGGCTCGGCCACGTGCTGGAGCACGTCGCCATCGAGCTCCAGTGCCTCGCCGGCACGCCCGTCAGCTATGGCAAGACGCGCAGCCACGAGCTGCCGCGCGGCCAGTACCACGTCATCTACAGCTACGACGAGGAGGTGGTGGGGCTGGAGGCGGGAGAGCTGGGCCTGCGGCTGATCCGCCACCTGCTGCCGCCCGAATTCGAGGCCCATCTGCCGGGAATGCCTGGAGATTGGAGCTTCCAGGAGGAGCTGGAAGACCTCGTTCGCCTGGCCCAGCGCCGCGCCTTCGGTCCCTCGACGGGCGCCCTGGTGCGGGCCGCCGAGGACCGGGACATCCCGTGGATCCGTTTGAACGACCGCTCCCTGGTGCAACTCGGCCATGGCAAATACCAGCGCCGCATCCAGGCCACGGTCACCAGCGAGACCCGCCACACGGCCGTCGAGATCGCCTCGGACAAGCGGCTGACCAACCAGATCCTCTCCGACCTCGGCCTGCCCGTGCCCCGCCAGGAGCGGGTGCGCGGCCCCGAGGACGCGGTGGAAGCGGCCGAGAAGATCGGCTACCCGGTGGTGGTGAAGCCCCTCGACGGCAACCACGGCCGGGGGGTCTCGATCAACCTGACCACGGCCGAGCAGGTCCTGGACGCCTTCGAGAAGGCCTACGAGCACTCGTCGGTGGTGATCGTCGAGACCTTCCAGCAGGGGCACGACTACCGGATCGTGGTGATCGACGGCAAGGTGAAGGCGGTGGCCCAGCGCGTGCCCGGCCGGGTCGTGGGCGACGGCCGGCACACCATTACGGAGCTGGTGGACATCGTCAACGCCGATCCGCGGCGCGGCATCGGCCATGAAAAGGTGCTGACGCGGCTGGAGCTCGACCACCAGGCGCTCCGCCTGCTGGAGCAGTCCGGCCTGACGCCCGAATCGGTGCTGCCGGAAGGCGAGCGTCTCTACCTGCGCTCGACGGGCAATCTCTCGACGGGCGGCACGTCGGTCGACAAGACGGACGTGATCCACTACGACAACCGGCTCATGGCCGAGCGGTCCGTCAAGGCGATCGGCCTCGACGTCGGCGGCGTCGACTACATCTCGCCGGACATCACCCGCAGCTACAAGGAGGTCGGCGGCGCGATCGTGGAGATCAACGCCGCCCCGGGCTTCCGCATGCACACCTCGCCCACCGAGGGCCGGGCGCGCGACGTGGCGGGGCCGGTGATCGACATGCTGTTCCCGCCGGGGACGCCGAGCCGGATTCCCATCGCCGCCATCACCGGCACCAACGGCAAGACGACCACCACCCGCATGGTTGGCCACATCCTCAAGCTCTCCGGCCACACGGTGGGCATGACGACCAGCGACGGCGTCTACATCGACGGCGAGCTGACGGTGGCGGGGGACATGACGGGCCCGTGGGCCAGCCATCTCGTGCTGCGCGATCCTTCCGTGGACGCGGCGGTGCTGGAGACGGCCCGCGGCGGCATCGTGCGGGCCGGCCTCGGCTGGCGCAAGTGCAAGGTCGGCGCGGTGCTCAACATCGCATCCGATCACCTGGGGATGGGCGGCATCAACGACCTGGACGAGCTGGCCGAGGTGAAGCAGGTGGTCGTCGAGGTGGCCCAGGACTGGTGCGTGCTCAACGCCGACGACGAGCGGGTGGCCCGCATGGCCAGCCAAAGCCCCGGCAAGCCGATCTACGTGACGATGCGGCGGGAGAACGAGCTGGTGCGCCGGCACATCCGCGAGAAGGGCCGGGCGGTGGCCCTGGAGGAGGGCCTGAACGGGCGCCTGATCGTGCTCTACGAGGGCGAGGAGCAGATCCCCCTGCTGTGGGCGCGGCAGATCCCCGCCACCATCGAGGGGCACGCGCTCCACAACGTCCAGAACGCCATGTTCGCCACGGCCATCGCCCATGCCATGGGGATCAGCCTGGAGAACATCCGCCAGGGCTTGCGCACGTTCACCACGGACTTCTTCCAGACTCCGGGCCGCATGAACTTCTACAACGAGCATCCCTTCCGGGTGGTGCTCGACTACGCCCACAACGCCCACGGCATGCAGGCCATGGCGCGGACGGTCCGCGAGCTCAACGTCACGGGCCGGCGGATCGGCGTCCTCGCCGCTCCCGGCGACCGTCGCGACGAGGACATCCTCGAGCTCGCCCGGGCCGCGGCGCCGGCCTTCGACTTCATCATCCTGCGCGAGGACGACAACCGCCGCGGCCGCCGGGCGGGCGAGAGCGGCGCCCTGGTCCGCCAGGGCCTGGTCTCCGCCGGCTTTCCCGAGGATCGGATCTCCCCCGAGGTCTACGGCGAGGTCGAGGCCGTCCAGCGCTCCCTCGAGACCGCGCAGCCAGGCGACCTCCTCGTCATCTTCGGCGACGACCTCGACCGCGTCTGGAACCAGATCGTCACCTTCGGCCGTCCCGCCGATTCCACCCCCGAGTCCACACCCTTCTCCTCCATTTTCACCGCCGACGAGCCGCCGCTGCCGAGCCCCGTCGCCGCGGACTCCGGGTCTGCCATCGACCGGCAGGCGGGGGAGCACGAGGACTGAGGCTTGCTCGACTTCGCGCGGACCGATCTCGATCTGGTTCCATACTGATTTCCACCAAGCCTTGACCGTGCCCCTCACCTGCGTGAGGGTGTGCCCCAGAGTTCTTCCGCCGCTGGACTTTCCTTATGCCGCTACGGCATGATTGGGCGGCAGCTTGGCCGCTCGAACTAAACCAAGGGGGTCTCCATGAGTGTAAAGACGGGTCTTGCATCGCTTCTCCTCTGCCTGGGCTTGGCTCCAGCCGGCATGGGCCAGCAGATCATCGCCACAGGACAGGCGGTTCAGGAGCCCCAGGTGGCGGTAGCGGGCACCGGGGACTACATGATCGTCTGGGGCGACGCCGACAATCAGGCCGGCGCCCCTTCGAGCGCCGGGGTTTTCGCCCGGTTGTTCGAGGCGAGCGGCAAGCCGAAAGGCCCGGCTTTCCTGGTGTCCGGGACGCGCGCTGGGGATCAACTCCTGCCGCAGGTGGCCGCGGACGAACGGGGCAATTTCGTCGTCGCCTGGCAAGGAGGCTTCTACACCGGACGCAACGACCCTCGCCCGGGCGGAGACGGTGACGGGGCGGGCGTTTTCGCCCAGCGGTTCAACCGGAACGGCGCCCGGCTGGGATCCTCCTTCCGGCTGAGCCGCTCCGTGGTGGGAGAACAGCTCACACCGAACGTGGCGATAGATTCCGATGGCTCGCTCTTGGCGGTCTGGCAGGACTGCACGGGTGTGCAGCGCCGCTGCTCCGAGCTCCACGTCGGCCGGTTCACGGCGAGTGGCGAGCACCAGGGGGAGGAGTTGGAGATTCCCGTTTTGACCGCGACTTCCTACCCGGACGGCCGCCCGGTCCCGAACCCCACGCCGTCCGTGGTCGTCGAGCCCGGCGGATTCGCGGTCGGATGGACCGAGCAGGAGGCCTGCTACAAGTTCGAGTTCGAGAAGTTTCCCGTGGTCGTCCACTTCACGGATTCTGGCCGCCCGGTGGGCGAGAGGTTCCGTCTCGACGATGGCGACTGCGAGGACGCGACCGGCTGGAGCCTCGTCGCGCTGACCACGAGCCGGACGGGGTCGTCCGCCGCCTTCTTCAACGGCGAGCGGAACTCCTTCCAACTCTTCGAGCCGGGCGGCGATCCCGCGGGGCCACGGAGGGTGGTCGGCAAGCGGAACCCCTGCGCGGGCAACAGTTGCGAGTTCATCGGCGATGCCAGCATGGGCTCCACAGGCGACTTCGCCGTGGTCTGGATCCAGTACTTGACGAGAACCATTCCTACGCCCGCCAAGCCCTACTCGCTGCAAGCCCAGTTCTTCGATGCACAGGGCAATCCCCGCGGTTCGCGCGTCGAAGTGGTGGCCTCTGCGTTGGAGATCTTCCAGCCCGCGACCGCCTTGGCCAAGGACGGCGGCCTGCTTGTGGTCTGGACCGAGCATGGCACTGACGGCTCTGGCCAGCGTCTGCTCTTCCGGAAGATCAACCGGCGCTGAAGCGGATCCTAACGCCCAGGGGGAGCCGGCTTGACCGCGCCCCCTGGGTTCCGTCCCTCATTCCACCTTTCCATCCGCCGCCAGCAAATCGGCCAGCAGCACGATTCTCCTCCGTAGCGACTCCAGGTCCACGAACTCCTCGCGGGTGTGCATCCCCCCGCCCACGGGGCCCAGGCCGTCGAGGACGGGGATTCTTCCGGGGTCGGGGAGGAAGTTGGGGAAGGAGATGCCGCCGCGCTCGGTCTCGATCTCCAGCTTCCAGCTACGGTCCGCCGCTAGATCGACGGCGCGGCGGGTCCAGGCGGTCTGGGGGCCGTAGGGATCGACGGGGGGAATGTACTGGCCCTGGCCGAAGGTGACGGAGGTGCCGGTCTCGACCGCGACGTCGCGGGCCAGGGCTTCGAGGGCGCGGGCCAGCTCGTCGCTCTCGACGGCGCGGAGGAAGCGGGCTTCGCCTTCGGCCACGGCGCGGTCGGGCACGACGTTGAGCTGCCGCTCGGTGCCCAGGAGATCGGCGGAGGCGGCGAGGTCGTCCACGAAGGTCGAATCCCCGGCGACGAGGCGGCCGACGTTGACGGTGGGTCCGCCGTCGCGGCGGGAGAGGGCCTCGGCCTTGGCGGCCCAGCGGGCGGCGGCGACGAGGGCCGAGCGGCCTTCCCAGTAGTGGAGCCCGGAGTGCGCCGCCTGGCCCCGCGCTTCGAGCCGCCACTGGAACATCCCCCGGCGGCCCGCCACGATGGTCTCGCCGCCGTCGGTGGGCTCGCCCGGCTCCAGCACCCAGAGGGCGCGGGCGGACTCGCCCCAGCGCTTGATGGCGGAGCGCGACAGCTCGCCGCCCACCTCCTCGTCCGGCACCGCCACGAACATCAGGTCCGGGGAGTGAGCCTGCCCCCGGTGGCGCAGGAGGTCCAGGGCGCCGGCGAGCGTCGCCAGGCCGCCCTTCATGTCGATGCCTCCCGTGGCGACCAGCCGGCCGCCCTCGATCCGGGCCTCGGCGGCCGGCAGGACGGTGTCGAGATGGCCGATCAGGAGCAGATGACCGCGCGAGATGTCCGATCCCCGGGCCTGGAGCACGGGCAGCGGGCGTCCGGCCTCGGCCGAGGGTTCGTCCCGGATCTCCGTGGCGAGACCGCGCTCTTCCAGGGCGGCCGCGAGCCGTTCCGCCATGCGCTGAAGCCCTTCCGGGTCGCCGCTGGAGGAGGAGATGCCGGTCAGCTCGCGCAGGAGATCGAGGGTCTGGCGGAAGATCGCTTCGGGAAGGGCGCCGCTCACCATGTCCATGGCGGCCTAGAGTATCGCAGGGCCGTCTCGGTCGAGCCGGCTGGCGGCACCTCCCCTGGTATACAGTTCCCTCTGGAGGGTCATCCCATGGTGAGTGCCGTCATTCTTCTGGTGGTGGATAAGTCGAAGGTGAACGAGGTCGCCGAGCAGTTGGTGGGCCTCTCGGGGATCACGGAGGTCTACTCCGTGGCCGGCCAGTACGATCTCGTGGCGATCGCCCGCGTGCGCGACAACGATGGCATCGCGGACGCGGTCACCCGGCAGATGCTGAAGATCGACGGCATCGTGCGCTCGGAGACGCTGATCTCCTTCCGCGTCTTCTCGCGGTACGACCTGGAGCGGATCTTCTCGATCGGTGCCGAGGACTCCGTCCGCTAGCGGGTCACCCGCCCACGCTGGCCAGCGACTTCACGAATTCCTTGTAGGCCTCGTCCTGCCGGAGCGCGTCGAAGGCCTCGTCCTTCTCGAGGACGGGAAGGTCCTTCCAGCCCTTTTCGACCGCCCGGCGGAGGTCGGCCACGGCCTTCTTCCGGTCGCCCTTGCGGGCATAGGCCGCGGCCCGGTCGTAGTAGACGGACGGCTCCTCGGGATCGATCTCGACGCCGATGGTGAGGAAGAAGATCACCCGGTCCCAGTCCTTGCTCTCGGTGAACTTCTGGGGCAGGTAATAGGTGGTCTGCACGGCGAGGGTGTTGAGCACGCGCTGGGCCGACAGCCGTTCGTCCGCCGTCCGGCCGGACTTCGCCTTCTTCCGCAGATCGTGGATCTTGAGGGCCGACACGGCGCTCCAGGGGTCAGGGCTGCTGAGGGCATTGGGTGCCATCATCAGAAACTCCTTGTCTTTCCTGAGCCGGGCCTCGCGCTCCTTCACCTCGCGCTGGAAGGCGCGGTCCGCCTTGAGCTTCGCGGCCTTGGCGGCGGCTTCCTCGACGCCGGCGGCATCGCGCAGGCCGGCGAAGTCCTCGGCGGCGCCGGACCAGAGGCGCCAAGCCAGCCAACGGTCGCCGGCGGCCTCGGCGGCCCCCGCCCGCGCCTGGGCATCCTTCCACAGGGCCTCGATCAGTGCCGCATCCTTGGGCCGCGTTCCGGCCTTCATGGCCTGAAGCTCCATCCAGTCGAGGGCGCGGGTGGCCAGGGGCTCGGGCGGCCATTGGTGGACGCCGTCGAAGACCTCGATCCGGTGGGCGATGCCGGCCGCCTGGAGACTGGGCTCGAGGTCCATCACCTCGTACCAGTTGAAGTCCTTGTCGCCGACCGTGCCGAAGAAGACGAAGGGGTCGCCCTTCTTGGGCGGAGCCGGGTATGGGAAGCCGGCGCCGGCGCCGATGATCCCCGCGATGGAGCCGGGCACGCCGCGCGCCAGGGTGCAGGCCGAGCGGACGGTGCCGGAGAAGCCGGCCAGGTAGACCCGGCGGTCGTCGATCCGGAAGCGGGCGTGGGTGTCGGTCCACATGGCCTGCAGGGCCTTGACGTTGGGGTCGATCGTGGTGTCGCTGAGGGTGTTGTTGGAGCTGGCGATGATGTAGCCGTGCTTCTCGGCGGCGGCGCGGAACCGCTCGGCCACGTGCGTTCCCCGGGAGCGCGGGTCCATGGCGTAGAGAATGGGCCAGGCGCGGTCGGGCGTGTAGCCGCTGGGCAGATAGAGGGCGTAGGTCTCGGTTGGATCGGCGGGGCAGGCGACCTTCTCGACCACCTGTCCGAGCGGGAAGTTGGGAGCCGGAGCTTCGGCGGCGAAGGCCGGTGCGGCGAGCAGAAGAGCCAGGACGAATGCGGTTCTCATAGCTCCCCGATCATATCTCCGCTCATGGAGCGAAACGGGCAAGGGAATTGCAAAAAGATTTGCCCGTCGTACCGCAGTCCACCAGGGGGAATCTCATGGTCATGAAGGTTGGCTCTCGGGTCTCCGTACCGCTCGAACCTCCACCGGCCCGCTCCGGTCCCATCGGAGTCGTGCGCGCTCCGGTCGACCTCGACGCGACCCTGCCGCTCGGACAGACCGCGCGCTTCAGGAGCGCGCCGCAGGTCTTGCCCATGCGGTGCCTGCGCTGCCAGGGAGCGGTCGAGCGGGGGACCGCGCCGGTGCGCGTCGAGCGCAACGGCTACCGGCTGGCCTGGGAAGAGGTGCCGGCCTGGGTCTGCGGCCGCTGCGAGCTGGCCTACTTCGAGCCGTCCGAAGTGGAGACCATCCGGCGGGCGCTCGGCGCCATGCAGGCCCTGTCCAAAGTCTGAAGCTCCTCGAACCTGTGGTATCCTGCCGCCCCCCGGGATTTGGGGCACGGCGACCGCCCTGCCCCGTGTAACCTTTTCATCCCCGAAGAAGAGAGAGGACCGTTTGACCCAGCAGACCCGAGACGACGTGCGCAACCTCGCGATCATCGCCCACGTCGACCATGGCAAGACTACTTTGGTGGATGCGATGCTCTGGCAGAGCGGCATCTTTGGCGCCCACGAGCACGTGGCCGAGCGAGTGATGGACTCGATCGACCTCGAGCGCGAGAAGGGCATCACCATCATGGCGAAGAACACGTCCATCCACTTTCTGGGGACGCGGATCAATATCATCGACACCCCCGGCCACGCCGACTTCGGCGGCGAGGTGGAGCGGACGCTGAAGATGGTGGACGGCGTCCTGCTGCTGGTGGACGCCAGCGAGGGCCCTCTGCCGCAGACCCGCTTCGTGCTGCGCAAGGCGCTCGAAGCCGGCCTGCCGCCGATCGTCGTGATCAACAAGATCGACCGCCCCGACGCCCGGGCCGGCGAGGTGATCAACGAGATCTTCGATCTCTTCATCGACCTCGACGCCACGGAGGAGCAGCTCGATTTCCCCGTGCTCTACTGCAACGCCCGCGCGGGCCGCTGCGGGCTGACGGCGGACGGGCTGGACAAGACGCTCAAGCCGCTCTTCGAGGAGATCGTGCGCTCGGTGCCGCCGCCGCGCTTCGATTCCGAGATGCCGCTCCAGCTCCTGTTCACCAACCTCGCCTACGACGACTACGTCGGCCGGCTCGCCATCGGGCGGATCTTCAACGGCCGGGTGCGCAAGGCGCAGGAGGTCTCGATCTGCCGGCTCGACGGCACCTTCCCGCCGGCCAAGGTCTCCCTCCTCTACGGCTACGAAGGGTTGAAGCGGGTGGAGATCGCCGAGGCGGGTCCCGGAGACATCGTGGCCATCGCCGGCCTCGAGCAGGTGAGCATCGGCGAGACGCTCTCCGACCGGGAGAACCCACAGGCTCTGCCGCACATCCAGATCGACGAGCCGACGATCTCCATGATCCTGTCGGTCAACGACTCGCCCTTCAGCGGCCGGGACGGCAAGCACGTCACCTCGCGCAAGATCAAGGAGCGCCTGGAGAAGGAGGCGCTGACCAACGTCTCGATCCGGCTCGAGCCGACCGACTCCCCGGAGTCCTTCAAGGTCTCGGGCCGCGGCGAGCTGCAGCTCGCGATCCTCATCGAAATGATGCGCCGCGAGGGCTACGAGATGTCGGTGGGCAAGCCCGAGGTCATCATCCGTCGCGTCGACGGCCAGATCCACGAGCCGATGGAGCAGCTCGTGATCGACGCGCCGGAGGAGTACGTCGGCGTCATCACCCAGGCGATGGGGGTGCGCAAGGGGCGGATGAGCAAGATGGTCAATCATGGCTCCGGCCGCGTGCGGGTCGAGTTCCGGGTACCCTCGCGGGGGCTGATCGGCTTCCGTTCGGAGTTCCTCACCGACACCCGGGGGACGGGCATCATGAACCACCTGTTCGACGGCTGGGACGTCTGGCAAGGGGACATCGCCCACCGCATGAACGGGGCCCTGGTCTCCGACCGCGCCGGCCGCACGACGGCCTACGCCATCGAGGGCCTGCAGCCGCGCGGCGAGCTGTTCATCGCTCCGGGCGAGGAGGTCTACGAGGGCATGGTGGTGGGCGAGAATGCCCGGCCCAACGACCTCGACGTCAACATCACCAAGGAGAAGAAGCTCACCAACATGCGCGCCTCGGGCTCGGACGACGCGGTCCGGCTCGTGCCGCCGCGGCTCATGAACCTGGAGCAGGCCCTAGAGTTCATCCGCGAGGACGAGGTGGTGGAGGTCACGCCGCAGAGCTTCCGGCTGCGCAAGCGCATCCTGCAGGCGAACCGGCGGAAGTAGGGATGGGGAAGGACGAGGAGACCGCCACCTTCCGCCAGCGGCTCATCGAGAGGCTCAGCAAGGACGAGCTGGGCTTCGAGGAGCTGAGGCGCGAGCTGGAAGCTCCCGTCCGCGCTCTCGAAGACGACCTCCGCCACGTCGAGCGCAGCCTGCGGCGGGGCTCCGTGCGGCTGCGCATCGAGCCCTCCCGCTGCCTGTCCTGCGACTTCGTCTTTCAGGACCGCGCCGCCCGCCACTTCCACGCTCCCGGCCGCTGTCCACGCTGCCGGAGCGAGCGCATCACCGATCCCCGCTTCCGCATCGAGTAATAAAAGAATTGTTGCAGGGGCATAGCCCTTGCAAATCGGTGCCTGGAGACGGCGTACGCCTCCCGCGGGAGCGCTGCGCACAACCGGGAGGTGACACCAATGAAGAAGACAATTCTCTGGGGCGCGATGGCGCTCGCGCTGTCGGCCGTCCCCGCGTCGGCGGCCGACTTCGGCGCGTACGGCGCCTTTTGGGATACCGAGGACGCGGACCAGGCCCTCGGCGTGGGCGGCAAGCTCAGCTTCGGCATCTTCGAGCTGCGGGCGTCCTATTTCAGCGACGTGACGGCCGACGCCGAGCCCGAGAGCCAGGACTTCGAGATCAGCGTCGTTCCCCTGGAGGCGGGCCTGACCTTCAAGTTCGCCCAGGGCGAGCGGTTCACGCCCTATGTCGGCGGCGGCGCCGGCTATTACCTGCTGGACACCACGGACTTCGACATCGACGACGAGGTGGGCTACTACGCGGTGCTCGGAGCCGATATCAAGGGCGCTTCGGGCCTGGGCTTCATGGTCGAGGGGATCTACCGCAACATGGAGGCCACCGTGCGCGGCGACTTCGACGACAACCCCGACATCGACGAGGACGTCGATCTCCAGCTCGGCGGCTTCGGCGTCAACGCCGGCCTGGTCTGGAGCTTCTGAGCCCTAGCATTGCCGCCTAGGGTGCGCTCCGCGCACCTTCACGGCGGTTTCTGGTGCGCACAGCGCACCCTACGGACTCAGTCCCCTTCAGTCGTAGATCCCGTCGGCGTACCACGCGCCGGTCGCGCGCTCGCGGTAGATCCGGTAGAGCCCGCGGCCGGCGAGCTCGACGTCCCAGTAGTCCCGCCCCGTGGGATCGTCGGCCCACCAATCCTCCTCGATCCCCCAGGGCCCTGAAGCCACCTTCACCTGGCCCTCGACGCTCGTGCGCTTCGCCGCCTCTTCGCTGGCGGGGGAGCGGATCTCCACCGGCATCTCCGCGCCTTCGCTTCCTGCCGTCATAACCTCGATCTCGACGGGCGGCCGGAGCACGCGCACGGCGAGCAGGCCGCGGCCGGCGCGAGGCTCGCGGCGGACCTCGGGCGGCGGCGGAGGGGTGAAGTCGACCAGGGCGAAGCGCTCGGGCCGGTGGCCGTTCACCGGCCGCGGCGAGCCCACCCGCTCGGGGCCGAGGAGGGCGAAGAGGCGGGCGAGAGTGGTGGCCAGCTTGTCGGGCGACAGGGCCGCCGGGCCGTACATCGTGAGCTGGGCCTCGCGCGGGCGGTCCGGATAGGCGAGGAAGGAGAAGCCGGCGACGGGCGCGCCCGGCGGGCTCGCCTCGAGGTCCAGCCGCACCAGGGTGAGCAGGGTCTTGACGTCGCGGGTGGGCGCCGGCAGGTCGATGGAGCGCGACTGGTGGCCGTCCGGCTCGAGCCGCAGGTCGAGCCCCAGGCGGATGCAGGCGAAGCCGCGGGATTCCAGGCGCAGGCAGAGGCGGTCGAGCGCCGCCCGGCCCACGAACAGAAAGGGCTCGAGCGAGACCAGGGGCCACTCGAGGGTCATCCCTTCCTGGAAGACGGGGGGCGGCTCGCGAGGCATGAGGGGGCGGGCGTCGACCCCTCGGGCCGTCGCGTGCAGCTCGCGGCCGAGCTTGCCCAGCCGGCTGGCCACCCGCGAGGGAGGGAGGCGGGCGAAGTCGCCCACCGACTTCACGCCCCAGCGCTCCAGGGTCTCGGCCACGTCCACCTCGGGAGCCAGGCGCTGGAGGGGCAGGGGAGCCAGGAAGGCCGCCTCCTCGCCCGCGGGCACGACCACCGGCGGCTCGGGGAGGCCGGCGGCCACCCGCGACGCCAGCTTGCTCGACGCGATCCCCACCCGTGCCGGCAGGCTCGCCGCGTCCGCCGCGCTCATCAGGGCCCGTCCGAGGTCGCGCTCGGGGGAGGAGCCCGGATAGTGGCGCTCGATGCCGTCGACGTCGAGGTAGGCGGTGCCCTCGCCGGCGTCCTCCACCCGCGGCGAGAAGGCCTCCGCCACCTCCAGCAGCGCCTCCTGGGCGGCTCGCTCGCACTCGCCGTCGCGCGGACGGGCCACGAGCTTGGGGCAGAGGGCCCGGGCCTGGGTCAGGGTGAGCCCCGGGCGCACGCTGGCGTTGCGGGCGAGCCGGGTGGCGGCCACCACGCGGGCGGCGTTGCCGTTGCCCTCCACCACCACGAGGGCTTCGTGCATCAGCTCCGGCTCGCTGCGCAGCCGGGCGGCGAGGGGGAACAGGGGCAGCAGGAGACAGGCGATGCGGGCCATGCGGTCAACCCGCGGCGGCCCGGCGCGGGAAGGCCGCCACGGCGGCCGGCCGCTCCTCACGGGCGTCGCGCGGGAGGAGCTGAGGCCTGGGCGCGGGCGCCGCCGCGGGGCGGGGAGCGATCGCGGTGGCGAGGGTGAGGGTCTCGGACTGCCCGTGGAGCCGGCCCCTGTGCTTCTCGAGCTCGATCCGCGAGGAGCCGCCGGCGAGCAGCCAGGGCGAGCCGGCGCCGCCGCGCCAGGCCGCGTGGACCCGGCCGGCCTTCAGCACCACGCCGGCGGCGGTGCCGCTCACCCGGTAGGGAGAGCCCACGAGCAGCGCCGAGTCGTGGGCACGGGCGGCCCGCGCCAGCCGCAGCCAGGCGGCCTCGACGCCGCGGCCGCCGCGCACCGGCGGGTTGCCGAGGTCGAGGACGACCAGGGGGAAGCCCCCGGCGAGCAGCATCTCGGCGGCCGCCAGGGCGTCCTTGAGACGGGCCGGACGCGCCCAGAGGAGGCGCTGGAGGTCGACGCCCGCGCCGAGCGCCGCGTCGGGATCGAGCCCGTCCCCCAGGTCGACCAGGGCCGCCGCCTCGCCGATGCTGGTGGCCGCGGCGAGCACCGCGAGGAGAGCGGAGAACCGGCCGCTGGTGCGGGAGCCCACCAGCTCCACGAGCTGGCCGCGCGGCAGCCCGCCGTCCAGCAGGCGGTCGAGCGCCGGCACGGCGGTCGGGAAGGCGCCCTCGCCCGCGGCGTCCTTGATCTCGCGGTCCAGAACGCGGGCGCTCTGAACGTGGGAGCGCAGGGCCTCGGGCAGGGAGGAGCGCACCAGGCGCAGAGCCGCCGATGCTTCTTCCGGCTCTTCTAGTATCCTGCGCTTGAGTGGCTCGGCCATGTTGCTCTCCCAAGCCCGAATATAAAGCGTAACAACGGCGTAAGTCAAATAAAATCAGGTACTTAAAACCGATCACAAGCTCCGCGCGAGTCGCCGATCCAAGAGTTATGAATCGTGAATCGGTGTGATCGATCGTGCACCCGTGATCGGGAGAAAACATTTCGATACGGGAACACGAGCTTTGTTCCGCCGCCCGCCGCGGATAGAATCCATCGCCAATGAACGTCGCCGACATCCGCAGGGAGTACGCCCGGGCGGGGCTCTCCGAGGAGGACCTCGCCGCCGATCCCGTCGAGCAGTTCCGCCTCTGGCTGGACCAAGCCATGGCGGTCGACCCCATGGAGTTCACGGCCATGACCCTGGCGACGGCGGACCGCGAGGGGCGGCCCTCGGCCCGCGTCGTGCTGCTCAAGGGGTTCGACGAGCGGGGTTTCGTCTTTTTCACCAACTACGAGAGCGACAAGGCGCGGGCGCTGATCGAGAACCCGCGCGCGGCGCTGGTGTTCTACTGGTCCGCCCTGGACCGGCAGGTGCGCATCGAGGGGCCGGTGGAAAAGACCTCGCGCGAGGAGTCGGAGGCCTACTTCGGCTCCCGCCCCCGCGGCTCGCGACTGGGCGCCTGGGCTTCCCCCCAGAGCCGGCCCGTCGACGGCCGGCGGGAGATCGAACGGCTCCTGGAGGACGCGGCCGGTCGCTTCGCCGAGGGTGACATCCCCCTGCCGGACTTCTGGGGCGGCTTCCGGGTGCGCCACGAGACGGTCGAGTTCTGGCAGGGCCGGCCCAACCGGCTCCACGACCGTCTCCGCTACGCCCGGCTCGCCGGCGGCGGCTGGCGCGTCGAGCGGCTCGCTCCGTGACCGACCTCGCCTGCGACGCCGCCGTGGCCGGCGGCGGCCTGGTCGGGCTCGCCACCGCCATGGCCCTCGGCAAGGCCGGCCTCAAGGTCGCCGTGCTGGAGGCTGAGGACCGCGTCGGCGTCCACCAGAGCGGCCACAACAGCGGCGTCATCCACTCCGGGCTCTACTACAAGCCGGGCTCTCTCAAGGCCACTCTCTGCGTGGAAGGAGCGCGGGCGCTCTACCGCTTCTGCGACGAGGAGGGGATCGCCTACCAGCGCTGCGGCAAGCTGGTCGTGGCGAGCACGCCCGGCGAGCTGCCGCGCCTGGACGAGTTGGAGCGGCGCGGCCGGGCCAATGGCCTCGCCGGGGTGCGCCGCCTGGCGGCGGAGGAGATCGCCGCCGTCGAGCCGCACGCCGCCGGCATCGCGGGCCTGCACGTGCCGGAGACCAGCATCGTGAGCTACCCGGAGGTGGCCGGCGCCTATGCCCGGCGCGTCGAGGCGGGGGACGGCCGGGTGCTGACCGGCGCCCGCGTCACGGGCGTCCGGCGCGACGGCCCCGGGCTGGTGGTGGAGACGGCTCGCGGCTCGGTATCCTGCGCCTTCCTCGTCAACTGCGCGGGCCTGCAATCGGACCGCGTGGCCCGCCTGTGCGGCGCCGAGACGGGAGTGCGGATCGTGCCCTTCCGCGGCGAATACTACGACCTGGTGCCCGAGCGCCGGAGCCTGGTGCGCGGGCTCATCTACCCGGTGCCCGACCCGCGCTTCCCGTTCCTCGGCGTGCACCTGACACGGCGGGTGGACGGCTCGGTGGAGGCCGGTCCCAACGCCGTGCTGGCCCTCAAGCGGGAGGGCTACCGCTGGCGGGACGTCTCGCCGCGCGACGTGGCGGCGACGGCCTCCTGGCCGGGCGTCTGGCGGATGGCGGCGCGGTTCTGGCGCATCGGCGCCTACGAGGTGCGGCGGTCGCTCTTCAAGGCCGTGTTCGTGCGCGATCTACAGGCGCTGGTGCCGGAGATCAGGCCGGCCGACGTCCACCGGGCGGGGAGCGGCGTGCGGGCCCAGGCGCTGGACCGTCAAGGGGGATTGCTGGACGACTTCCGGATCGCGCGGTCCGAGCGGGCCATCCACGTGCTGAACGCCCCGTCGCCCGGCGCCACGGCCTCGATCAGCATCGGCGAGCGGATCGCGGCCATGGCGGCGGAAGGGCTTCAGTAGGGTGCGCTTTGCGCACCATGGCGGCGTCGAAGGTGCGCGCAGCGCACCCTACTCCTATCGCTCCGCTCCGTCGTCGATCCAGATGCGCACGGTCTCCTCGTCGCTGGTGACCGTCATCAGCTCGCCCTCGCCGTAGCGGACGAGCTCGCGCAGGGCGGCGCCGATGTCGAGGCTGTCGCCGGAGCCGGAGAGGAGCGCTCCCATCACCGACACCGGGATGCGAGCCTCGACGTTTTCACCATCCCCGCCGCGGTCGACGGCCGTCATGACCAGGTAGCGGCCGCTCTTGGCGATGCGCAGCTTGGAGTCCGGCTCGTTGACCGTGACGTAGGTGGCGTCCGGCCCGTCCTCGAGCTGCCGCCAGACGCGCCGCAACTGGTCGACGTCGTAATCGCGGTCGCGGAGCTTGATGCTGTGGCCGCCCCGCACCCTGCCCTGGAGCATGGGGGCGAACGACTCCACCATGGCCAGGGGCATGTTGATCTCCGCCATCTCGGCGTTCTTGCCGCCGTCCACCTTCACGTGCAGCCAGAGATCGGCCGCCGCGGCCGAGCCGGCCGTCAGCCCCGCCGCCAGCAGCGCCATCCCCAGGATTTTCTTGCCCGATTTCCCGATCATTCGCTCTTCCTCCGTCTTCAGGGAACCCATCGTCCCGTCTTACCGGACAAGACGAAGGGCACCGGGAGGACGTTTCAGCGGGCTTACAGCTTCATCCCCTCCAGCTCGTCGATCCGCTCGCGGACGAGGTCGAAGCCGCCCTGCCAGAAGGACCGGTCGGTGACGTCGATGCCGACCTCGGCCAGGACGTGCTCCGGCCGCGCCGAGCCGCCATAGGAGAGCAGGCGCAGGTAGCCCGGCTTGAAGGCCTCCCCCTGCTCCTGGTAGCGCCGGTAGAGGGCGAGCACGAGGAGCTGGCCGAAGCTGTATGCGTAGCAGTAGAAAGGCGTCTGGTAGATGTGGGGAATGGAGAGCCACTCGTAGCGGAACTCCGGGGGCACCTCGACGCTGTCGCCGAACTGCTCCTTGAGCTTCGCCATGTAGAGCTCCGACAGCTCGTCCGTCGACCGGCCGGCGCGGATGGCCCCGTGGGCTTCGATCTCGAAGAGCACGAAGTAGGCCTGGCGCAGCACGGTGGCGTAGACGTCGTCGACGGCGGCGGCCAGCAGCTCGCGGCGGGCGAGGGGGTCGGGCTCTTCGCGCAGCAGGCGGTCGGTCATCAGCATCTCGCCGAACACCGAGGCCGTCTCGGCCAGCGGCAGCGAGGCGTGCTGGGTGAGGCTGGAGTGGCTCTCGGCCAGCATGCTGTGCACGGCGTGGCCCAGCTCGTGGGCCAGCGTCGCCACGTCGCGCACGCGGCCGGCGTAGTTGACCAGCACCCAGGGGGTGTAGCGCGGCAGCACGGTGAAGCAGAAGGCGCCGCCCCGCTTGCCCTTGCGGATCTCGCTGTCCAGGTGGTTCTGGTCGAACACCCGCTGGGCATGGGCCGCGAAGTCGGGATGGAAGTCGTCGAACGTCTCCAGCACGCTCCGTACGGCGTCGGCGTAGGGGATCTTGCGGTCCGAGGTGGCGAGGGGGGCGTAGATGTCGTAGCGGCGCAGCCGCTCGAGGCCCAGCCACTCCGCCTTGAGCCGGAAGTAGCGCTGGAAGATGCCGACGTTCTCGCGGGCGACTTCGAGCAGCACCTCGACGGCGCGGTCGGGGATGTCGTTGTCGAGGTTGCGCACGGCGATGGGCGAGGGGTAGCCGCGCAGCCCCACCTGCTCGTCGTGCCAGTCGCGCACCCGGGTGGCGTAGATCTGCCCGAGCAGGTTGGCTTCCTTCGAGTAGACCCGGTACAGCTCCCGGTAGGCCGCGGCCCGCAGGTCGGCCTGGGGCGAGAAGGCGAAGCCCATCAGCTCGTCGCGCGTCATCTTCTGCGACTGGCCGTCCACCTCGAGGGTGAACTCGAGACGGTTGGTGAGCATGGAGAAGAGGGTCAGGACGGCCTCGATGCCGTTCTGGTCCTTGGTGTTGATGATCTGCTCGCTCTTCTCGTCGAGCGTGTGCGGCTTGAAGCGCCGCAGCTCCTGCAGGTAGTGGCGGTAGTCGCCGTGCTCCGTCTCGCTCGGCAGCAGGCGCCAGGCCTCGTCGTCGGAGAGGCTGCGCCACCAGAGGGTGAAGAAGAGCTTGCGGTTGGCCGCCACCGTGATCGCCTGCTGGACCCGGTTGCGGAAGGTCAGGGCCTCCTGGCTGCCGGTGTCCGAGTAGAACCAGAGCGCGGCGTAGCCGGAGATGGTCTGCATCCGATGGTTGAGGGCCTCGTACTCGCGCAGGATGTCGAGGAAGGCGCCGGCGTCCATGCCGGCGTCGAGCTCCCCGCGGCAGCGCTCGAAGGCGGATATGGCCGCGTCGAGCTCGGCCAGCCGGACGGCGAACTCTTTTTCACTGGACTCCGGCAGCAGCTCGGAGAGGTCCCATGTGCCAAGGGAATAGGTGGGAAAGGATCTGGTGATGACGTCCATGTCGATTTTGTCTTCGTCGCGGGAAGGGTCGTTTGGGTTCGATAGGTCGTGCATGGTTTAAAGACCGGCGGACCGGCACGGCCGGTCCGCCAACCGACTATTTTAGCCGAGCCGGGGGGACGATGACCGCCGGAACCCCTTTTTCCCGCGCCAACTCGTTGAAACGGGCGAGATCGGCGTCCCAGATCCCCCGCAGCGTGGCGAGCTGGGCGTCGATCGCCGCCGTCAGATCGTTCTTCACCTGCACGGCCTGGGCCGTCGGCCGGTAGTCGCCGAGGGAGACCGAGGAGGCCACGGCGTTCAGCTTGTCGTTGAGCCGGATGGGGAAGTTGAGCGGGTCCTGGGAGCTGCGGTTCTTCGTCTGGTAGAGCGCTTCCTCGACCGCGGTCATCTTCTTGTCGAGCTCCTTGGCGGCCTCGACGACGGGCTTCATCGCCTCGTCCTTGCGCAGGCGCTTCTTGGCGTCGTCGAGTTGCGCCCGCACGTCGCGGATGCGGCGGATGGCGTCGTGGGTCTCGGTGAGCTTGTCGCGCGCCTCGAGGAGGAACTGGAGCTGCGCCTCGAGGTCGGCCTGCGTCGAGCTGGACCGCGGGTTCATGCGGATCTCGAACGGCTGCGTGGACGTCTCGCCGTTCGCCGTCAGGCGCGCCTGGTAGCTGCCCGGCACGGCCAGCAGGCCGGCCGGCTCGCCGCTCCACAGGATCATGCCCGGGAACTTGGTCGCCTTGGGCCAGGTCATGTCCCACACGAAGCGGTTGAGGCCCGCCTCCGTGGGCACCTTCTCCTCCTCCTGGTCGGCGTCCGCATCGGCGGCATCTTCCTTCTCCTTCTCGGCCTCCTTGCCCTTGTCCTTGCCCGCTTCCTGGCCCTGCTGGCTGGGGACGGGGCTCTCCTCGGCCGGCTTGGCCTCGGCCTTTTCGGCTTTCTCGCCCTTTTCACCGGCCGCCGGGCCGCCCATGGCCTTCGCCTCGGCCTTGTCCTTGGGGCCCTCGGCCGGCTTGCCCTGGAAGGTGCGGATGACCTTGCCGTCCTGGGTCAGGATCTCCAGCTTGACCTGCTTCGCCTGGTCGGCCGGCGGCGCCTGCTTCAGGTAGTACTGGATCACCACGCCGGCCGGCGGGTTCTCGCCCATGCCCTGCGGTACCCGCGGTGGGTTGCCCGCGCTCCACAGGCGGTAGGACGGCGCGGGCGGCAGCAGGGACGCCTTGCGGTCTCCGGCGTCGCGGCTTCCCGCCTGGCGCACGGGGCCGAGGCCGTCGAGCACCCAGAAGCCCCGCCCCTGGGTGGCGGCGACGAGGTCGCCGTCCTTCACCGTCAGGTCGGTGACGGGCACGATGGGCAGGTTGAGCTGCAGCGGCTGCCAGCGCTCGCCGTCGTCGAAGGAGACGTAGACCCCCCGCTCGGTGCCGGCGTAGAGCAGCCCCCGGGTGGCCGGATCGGCCCGCACCACGCGGGTGAAGTGCAGCGGATCGATCCCTGAGTCGATGCGCTTCCAGGTGGCGCCGTAGTCGCTGGTCTTGTAGAGGTAGGGCCGGAAGTCGTCCGACTTGTATTTTGTCGCCGCCACGTAGGCGCCGCCCTTCTCATGGGGGGAGGCGTCGATGGCGTTGATCATGATCCACTCGGGCATGCCCTTCGGCGTCACGTTCTTCCAGTTCTTGCCGCCGTCGCGCGAGACGTGGACGAGGCCGTCGTCCGAGCCGGCCCACAGCACGCCGGGCTCGAGCGGCGACTCGGCGGCGTAGAAGACGGTGGAGTAGTACTCGACGCTGGTGTTGTCCTTGGTGATCGGGCCGCCCGAGGGGCCCAGCCGGGACTTGTCGTTGCGCGTCAGGTCGGGCGAGATCGCCTGCCAGCTCTGGCCGCCGTCGGTGCTCTTGAACAGCACGTTGGCCGCCGAGTAGAGCGTCTTCGGGTCGTTTGGCGAGAAGAAGATGGGGAAGTTCCACTGGAACCGGTACTTGAGGTCGGCGGCGCCGGCCCCCATGGGGTCGTTGGGCCAGGGGTTGACGTCCCGGAATTCGCCCGTGTCGTGGTTCAGGCGCGTCAGCAGGCCGCCGTAGGAGCCGCCGTAGACGACGTCGGGGTTCTGGGGATCGGCCACGATGTAGCCGCTCTCGCCGCCCGCCGTCACCTGCCAGTCGGCGGGGCCGATGCCCGGGCCCGTGCCGCGGGAGAGGATGCGCACCGCCGTGTTGTCCTGCTGGGCGCCGAGGATCCGGTAGGGGAAGTTGGTGTCCGTCGAGACGCGGTAGAACTGGGCCGTCGGCTGGTTGGTCTGCGGCGACCAGGTGCGGCCGCCGTCCGTCGAGACGTTGGCGCCGCCGTCGTTCGACTCGATCATGCGCAGCGAGTCGTCGGGATCGATCCACAGGTCGTGGTTGTCGCCGTGCGGCACGCCGATGGTGGTGAAGCTCTTGCCCCCATCCTTGGAGCGGTGGAACTGGACGTTGAGGACGTAGACGACCTCCTCGTCCTTGGGATCGGCGTAGATGCGGGTGTAGTACCAGGCGCGCTGGCGCAGGTTGCGGTCGTCGTTGGTCTTCGTCCAGGTCTTGCCGGCGTCGCGCGAGCGGTAGACGCCGCCCTCCTCGGCCTCGACGAGGGCGTAGACGTTGTCGGGGTTGGTGGGCGAGACCGTGATGCCGACGATCCCCAGCGTGCCCTTGGGCAGCCCGGGGTTGCGGCTGAGCTCCGTCCAGGTGTCGCCGCCGTCCACCGACTTCCAGATCCCCGAGCCGGGGCCGCCGCTCTCCAGGCTGTAGGGCGTGCGCCGCACGTTCCAGGTGGTGGCGTAGAGGATCCGCGGGTTCCCCGGATCCATGGCGAGGTCCACGGCGCCGGCCTTGTCGCCGACGTAGAGGACGCGCTGCCAGTGGGCGCCGCCGTCCTTCGAGCGGTAGACGCCGCGCATCTCGTTGGGCCCGAAGAGGTGGCCCAGGACGGCGGCGTAGACGAGCTCGGGGTCCTTGGGATGGATGCGGACGCGCGGGATGTGGCGCGAGTCGGCGAGGCCGGCGAACTGCCAGGTCTTGCCGGCGTCGGTCGACTTCCACATCCCCTCGCCGTGCGAGACGTTGCCGCGCACCGTCACCTCGCCACCGCCGACGTAGACGACGTTGGGGTCCCACTCCGAGACGGCGACGGCGCCGATCGAGCCGCCGTAGAAGCCGTCCGAGACGTTGCGCCAGGTCCGGCCGGCGTCCGTCGTCTTCCACACGCCGCCCCCGGTGCCGCCGAAGTAGTAGGTGTTGCGGTCGCCCGGCAGGCCCGTGACCGCGGCCACGCGGCCGCCCCGGTAGGGCCCGACCTCCCGCCACTTGACGGTCTTGAGGAGCGCGGGATCGACGGCCGGCTTGGCGCTGGAGGCGGGAGCGGGGGAGCCGCCGCCCTCCTTCTTCGGCGTCCTGGCAGCTCCGGCCGGCGCATCCAGAGCCAGCAGCAGGAAGAGCGTCGCCAGGGAGAGCGGGGAGCCAAATCGACGGATAAAGGATTTCATCATGGGATAGGAGCTCCGTTGAACGTTCCGTCGCTTTCTACCACACCGCGGTTCGCGGTGCGCAAACGGAATATCGCCGGCCCGTGGACGACGGGCCGGTCCGGAGGGGGCCGCCGCCCGGAGGAGGGGCGGCGCCTATCGATCTCACTTGTCTGTGGTGTCTATCGGTAGTCTTCGACGCTCAGCTTGTCGAGCGGCAGGCCGAAGGGATAGAACAGGTTGAACACCGGCTGCTCGATGGTCTCGGCGAAGCGCAGGAACAGCGTCCCGTACTCCTCGATGGGCGACTGTCCGGCCTCGATCTGGCGGTACTCCTCCGGCGAGACCTCCAGCATCTCGGCCATCTGCTCCGGCGACTTGCTCCGGCGCTCGCGGTGCTTCTGGATCAGCGGCCCCGCCTGTCCCGCCTTGGTGTCGGCCGACTTGCCGGTGTCCGCGAGGAGGCGCGAGGTCGGGGTCTCCAGCTTGATGGCGATCTTGGCCAGCAGCGGTCCCCACGTCTCGGCCGGCGATTGGCCCGCCTCGATTTCCTGGTACCTCTCGACCGGGATCTGCAGCTTTCCGGCCATCTCTTCCAGTGAGAGCTTCTTGCGCTCCCGCTCCTTCATGAGGACTTCTCCGAGTTTCACCTTCATCCTCCTTATTGCCGGCGAGGTTACCCGGCAGGGTCACCTCGATAGGATAAGCCCCCACAGGATAACCCTGGCAGGATACCCACGTTAGGATAACCCCGGCTGGGCCGAGATGTGCGCCTGGGCCGCGGATGCTAGCACAGCGGCCGCTTCTGCTTTAAGTGAGTGCGAGCTGCGCCAAAATACGCGACAATCAACGTTTTCTCTCGGTGGACAAGGCTTTCAGTGCGTCGATCGGCCGCCGGTCGGGGCTCATCAGCTTGATGGCGCGGCGCAGGTAGGCCTCGGCCTCGTCCGCGCTGCCCACCTGGCGATGGATCTCGCCGGCGTAGTAGGCGGCGAGGCCGCAGTTGGCGTCCCGCCGGAGGGTTTCCTGCAGCTCCTTGATCGCCCGGTCCGCGAGCGCGGTGGTGGTCAGGAACCGGCAGTAGGCGAGCTCGGCGGCATAGAGGCTGTTCTGCGGGTCGCAGTCGGCGGCGAACTCGAGCAGCATCAGCGCGTCGCGCACCTTGCCGGAGTCCATCAGCGCCTTGCCCTTCTTGTGCTGGGCCTCGGCGTCCAGGAGGTCCGTCTTGATGGCGAAGCTCGCGGCGGGCTTGCGGGCCCGCTCCTCGCGCAGGGTGCGGCGCCGGAAGAGCAGGGTGTCGCGCTGTTCGCGGTCGGTCAGCTCGGCGAAGGCCTTGGCGCCAGCCAGGAACAGGTCGCGCGCCCGCTCCTGGAGCCCCGCGAGCTCCGGATGCTCCAGGCCCCAGGGAGCGAAGCGGCGGGCGAGATCCAGGAACTTCTCCTCGAAGACGGCCGGCGTGCCCTCCTCGGGCGCACCCAGCAGGTCGAAGGCGTCCTGCCGGCGGTAGGAGAGGTAGGCCTGCATCACCTCGTTGCGCCGCCGCTCGATCTCCTGCGGCGTCAGGAGAGCTTGGCCCGGCACGGCGGCTGGCGCGACCGGAGCCGGGGGCGGCGGGGCGGGAGCCGGCGGCGGCGCCAGGACAGGCCGCGGGAACGAGCCCGTCGCGGTCATGTCCTTCGGCAGCAGATCCTTCGGGATCGCATCGGTCGGCGCTACGACGCCCAGCACGCAGAGCGCGTAGAGCAGGCGCGTGATCTCGTCCACCGGCAGCCCCGTCAGCTCGGCCAGCTCGCCCATCCGCCGGCCGGGCCGCAGGGCCTCGGTGAGCTGGCTCTGGCGGGCGTTGAGCCGCAGCTCCTCCAGGGGGAACGGCGGCGCGGGATGGAGGACCAGCTTCTTGCCCACCAGCGGCCCTACCGCCATGTCCACTTCCTCCTGGGGGACGTAGCGGGTGACGCCGGTCAGGATGAGCTGCGGCACCTTCACCTTGAGCGACGAGCCGGAGGCGGCGGACTCCTCCTCCAGCCAGCGGAACTCCCCCTCGCCCCAGGTGAAGAGGTCGAGCAGCTTCTTGGCCAGGTTCTGCTGCAGGATGCGGAACAGGTCGACCGCCGTTACCATGCCGTGCTCGAGCAGGATCTCGCCGAAGGGCAGGCCGCGCGAGGCCGAGCGGGAGAGGCAGGCCGTGAAGTCGTCCTCGGTGAGCTTGCCCTCGATCACCATGTAGCGGCCGAGGGTCTCGTGGGCGAGGTTCGAGCGGCAATCCACCGGCACGCCGTTTTCCAGCAGGATGCGCTTCCACACCTGGCGCCGGCGCACCTCCAGCACCAGCGTATGCTGGTGCACGGCGTGGGCGAGCAGCAGCGGGGCGAAGGACACCTCGGAGAGGGTCCCCTCGCGCAGGCGTGCGATTGCCTCCAGTCGCTCGGGCGTCGGGATCAAGTCGTATGGCTCGCAGGTAAGTCGAATGAGACTGGTGAGAAGTATAGCGAAGGGAGGATCGGTACGCGATGGACGCGATGAAGAAGCCGCACCTGATTTTCGATGGACCGCTCGATGGACCGGAGGACGGACCCGCCGTCCAGACCATCGTCCTCGCCCATGGCGCCGGAGCGCCCATGGACTCGGCGTTCATGAACACCGTCGCTCAAGGCCTCGCGGCGGGCGGGGTACGGGTGGCCCGCTTCGAGTTTCCCTACATGCGCCGGCTGCGGGAGACCGGCGAGCGCCGCCCGCCGGACCGCGAGCCCGTGCTGCGCGAGGCCTGGCACGCCGTCCTGTCTACCCTGGGCGGCGTGGAGCGCCTGGTGATCGGCGGCAAGTCCATGGGCGGGCGGATGGCCAGCCTGGTCGCCGACGAAGCGGGCGTCCGCGGCCTGGTCTGCCTCGGCTATCCCTTCCACCCGCCGGGTAAACCCGACCGCCTGCGCACGGCCCACCTCGAGGCCTTGCGGACGCCGACGCTGATCGTCCAGGGCACCCGCGACGCTCTGGGCACCCGGGAGGAGGTCCAGGGTTTCGACCTCTCGCCCGCCATCCGGATCGCCTGGATGGAGGACGGCGACCACTCCCTCAAGCCCCGCGTCTCCTCGGGACGGACGGGGCCGCAGAATATCCAAGAGGCGGTGGCGGAGATGCTGGGGTTCGTGGCGAGCCTGCGTTAAGCTCCGCCCCCGTGCCTCCCGCCCCCACCGCCTACACCGGCCAGCTCGCCGCACTGGGAACCGCCCTGTGCTGGGCGTTCTCGGCGCTGATCTTCGCCGCCGCCGCGCGGCGAATCGGCGTCCTGTCGCTCAACCTGATCCGCCTGGTCCTCGGCATGGGCTTCCTCTCCCTGGCGGCCTGGGCGCTGCGCGGGCTCGCCCTGCCGACCGACGCCTCCCCCCGCGCCTGGGCCTGGCTCGCCGTCTCTGGGCTGATCGGCTTCGTCTTCGGCGACCTCTGCCTGTTCCTCGCCTACATGAAGATCGGCACCCGCCTGGCATCCCTGATGATGGCTCTGTCGCCGCTGCTGACGGCCGTCATCGGCTGGCTGGTGCTCGGCGAGACCCTGGCCGGCCGCGACCTCCTGGGGATGACCCTCACCGTCGGCGGCATCGGCTGGGCCGTCCTGGAAGGGAACCCGCCGGCGCCGGGAAGCGTTCCCGAGCCCCGGCCGTCGCTCTCCGGCCTGGCTCTGGGGATCGGAGGCGCCCTCGGGCAGGCGGGCGGGCTCGTGCTCAGCAAGCTGGGAATGGGGGACTACGACCCGGTGGCCGCCACGCAGGTGCGGGTGCTCGCGGGCATCGCCGGCTACGTCGTCCTGATCTCCGCATTGCGCTGGTGGCCGCGGGTCGTGGAGTCGCTGCGCGACGGCCCGGCCCTGGGGCTCTCCACGGCCGGCGCCTTCTTCGGCCCCTTCCTCGGCGTCTCGCTGTCCCTGTTCGCCGTCCGCCACACGGTGGCCGGGGTGGCCGCCAGCATCATGGCGCTGCAGCCGGTGCTCATCATCCCGCTGGTGGTGATTCTGCACCGCGAGCGCGTGGGGCCCGGCGGCGTCGTGGGCGCGCTGGTGGCGGTGGCGGGGGTGGCTCTTCTCTTCCTCTGACGAGAGAAGTGTTACGTCCCGTCTCCCGGGCCCCTCTTGTTTCTTCCGTCCGTGTCCTGTAGAAATGCCGTCATTCTCGACTTGGGCAACAGGAGACGGCGCGGTGGCGGATTACGACAACGGCTACAAGATGCTGTTCTCCCATCCGGAGATGGTGGCGGACCTGCTCCAGGGCTTCGTACACGAGGACTGGGTGAGCCAGCTCGACTTCTCGACTTTGGAGAAAGTACCAGCGAGCTTCGTCGGCAAGAAGATGCGCAAGCGGGAGAGTGACGTGGTCTGGCGCTTGCGCTGGCGAGGAGGTGAGCGGTGGCTTTACGTCTACCTGCTCCTGGAGTTCCAGTCCACCGTCGATCCCTTCATGGCGGTACGCGTGATGACCTACCTCGGGCTTCTCTACGAGGATCTGATCCGCCGCGATCACCTGAACGGGGCGAGCCTGCTCCCTCCGGTTCTGCCCATGGTTCTGTACAATGGAAATGCCCGATGGGATGCCGCTCAGGACGTGGCGGAGCTCCTGGAGGCAGTTCCGGGGGGCTTGGAGCGGTATCGGCCGCAGCTACGCTACTGCTTGCTCGATGAGGGCCGGATCGCGGTCTCCGAGCTCGAGTCGCTGCAGAATCTGGCGGCGGCGTTGTTCCGGTTGGAGCGGAGCCGGGGCCCGGAGGATGTCCAGAGGGTCTTGGAGGCTCTGTTGAAATGGCTGGACGCACCGGCGCTCTCCGAGCTTCGGCGGTCTTTCGGGACTTGGATGCGGGAGGTTCTGCTGCCGACACGGGTGCCGGGAGCGGACCTGACAACGCTCACGGATCTTCAGGAGGTGAGGTCGATGTTGGCAGAGCGCGTCATTGAATGGACCCGGGAATGGAAACAGGAAGGCTTCGAGGAGGGGCTCCAACAGGGGCTCCAGAGGGGGCTCCAAAAGGGGCTCCAACAGGGGCTTCAACAGGGGCTTCAACAGGGAACTGAGGAGACGGCGGCGATCTTACGTGGGATTCTGTTTTCAAAGTTGGAGCAGCGCTTCGGTACCCTGCCGGATGAGGTGCGTCGGCGTCTGGAGTCCATCGGTTCGGTCGAGGACCTCGCGGAGCTAGTCTCCCGCTCAGGCACGGTCTCCTCGCTGGCCTCTCTCGGGCTCTCCTGAGAGCGGTACCCCGGCTACTCTGTCCCTTCTTGCGGAGGGCCATCGCCCCGGAGGCGGGGAGCGCCTGCTGGGCACCCCCCTTGCTTACACTTCCGGTATGGATTCCCGTCTGCGCACGCCCGTCCTGGAGCCTCCACGCACCCATCGCAGGCACACGCCTACCGATGCCCGCGACAATACCCGAGAGCCGGTGCCGGGCTGGCGGAGCGGCGATGTCCTGCGCGCCGCCGCCCTGGTGATGGGCCTCTACCTGCTGCTGCGGCTGCTCTGGCTGGCCCACGACCTGCTCTTCATCACCTTCCTCGGCGTCCTGTTCGGGCTCGCCGTGGCTCGCGGGGCGGACTGGCTGGAGCGGTTCCGCATCCCGCGCGGAGTCGGCGCCACCCTCATCGTGCTCTCCTTCGTGGGGTTGCTGGCGGGCCTCGTGACCTGGTCGGCGCCCACCCTCCGCTCCCAGTTCGGGGAGCTTCAGGCGATGCTGCCGCAGGCTCTGAACCGCGCCGAGATCTGGATCGACGGCCACCGCACCGGCTTCCTGGGACAGTTCATCCCTGGAACCGCCGCCACTGGAGACCCGGCCACGACCACAGCCCCTTCCCCGGTGGAACCGGGCGCGGCGCCTCCCGCCGAGGCGCCGGATGCCCAAGCGGCTTCCCAAGATACGGCGGGCGCCACGGAAGACGCCTCCACCCAGATTCCGAAGAGCCTCTCCGGCCAGCTCGGTGCCGTTGCCGGTTACCTCTTCTCCTTTCTCTCGTCGACGGTGGCGCTGATCGGCGGCCTGCTGCTGATCCTCTTCCTCGCCATCTACATCGGCGCCGAGCCGCGCCTCTACTACAAGGGGTTGCTCCACCTGGTGCCCCGGGCGGCGCGCCCGCGGGCCGGCGAGGTGCTGGGCGCCATCGGAACGACCTTACGCCGCTGGCTGGTGTCCCAGCTCGTGCTGATGGTGATCATCGGCACGATCACGACCGTCGGGCTGTCGCTGCTCGGCGTCAAGTCGGCCCTGTCGCTGGGGATCATCGCCGGCCTGCTGGAGTTCATCCCCATGCTCGGCCCCATCCTCTCCGCCGTGCCGGCGGTGGCGATGGGCTTCCTCGACTCGCCGGAGAAGGCCCTCTTCGTCCTCCTCCTGTACTGGGGCGTGCAGTTCCTCGAGAACCACATCCTGGTGCCGATGCTGATGAAGCGCGGAGTCGATCTGCCGCCCGTCGTCACCCTGATCGGCCTGGCGCTGATGGCGCTCGTCTTCGGATTCCTGGGGATGCTGGTCGCCGTACCCTTCCTTGCCGCCGTGATGACGGCGGTGAAGCTGCTCTACGTCGAGGATGTGGTGGGGGACGACGTCAAGACGGTGCTGGACGCGCCGGCGTCCACCTGACGCCGGCCCGCGGTGCCTAGGGCGCTATTGAAGTCTTCCGCTGCCGGTCCCGTTGGTTCCGCCCCGAAATTTATCGATTCCCTTCTGGAAGCCAGGAGCTCGCTTCCAGAATCGCAGCATTCAGAGCTGGCACTCGTCATTTCGCCTCTCAAAGGCGTACTCCACGCGTCCAAAGCCGGAGTTCCGACACCAAAGCATGAAGCTCAGGCCCTGAACCTAGTGGATCGCGTCCGAAAGCGCTTGATTCTTCGCCGGAAGTGTCGAATTGGCAAGGAGAATGACCGGATTCGTTCCGCGACATCAGCTTGGCAGCCTTCGATCGACCCATCTCGTCCTCTGAATTTCGAAATTCAGCTCGGGCAGGGCCCGGTTCGAGCGCTGAATAAGACGATTTGGTCATCGAACCTCAATCTGTTCTCGTCCCGTAAAGAACCGAATCTCTGGCGACGGCGATTTGCATCCCCGCTTGTACCGTAGTTCGCGGCATTGACCATCAGGCTGGTATCGGTAGTATTACGCATCAGTGCTGCTCGGTAAGGCGCGGCTCGGTTGTAAACGGAGTGGAAGCGAGTCGTTCGCTTTACCCGATCTGAATAGGAACGAATCTCGAAGGAGAAGGGAACATGGCAGCAACAGGTCAGTCGAAAGCAGAGAAGTTCAGTCGATGGGAAGTGCTCGTCACCAACACGAAGCCGAGTTTGCCGGAGATGCCGCACATGGCGGAGGACCTGGCAGCGCTCGAGCTGAAGCTCGGGGAGGTGCGGACGCTCGAAAGTCGTCAGGAAGATTTGCGGTCCCAGGCAAGGGATCTCGTCGCCCGAATCCGTATCGCCGCGCAAGAGGGCGAGAAGATCCGGGCGCGCCTCGGCGCGAATCTGCGGGGGAAGTTCGGCTTTGAAAGCGACGTGCTGGTGAAGTATGGCTTCCGGCCACGCCAGCCTCTCGTACGCCGCCGGTTGAAGGCGAAGTCTGACCCCGCGAATCCTCAGTCCCCGGCGTCTACGAAGGTGTAGCGCGGACGGAAGAAGGTGCGTCTGAGTCGAATTATTGGGGGGTCGCACGGCCCCCCGTTTTTATCTGGGAGATCTTTGAAAACTGAATTCAGCGTTCCGGCCTGGCCGCCCTTGCAGGGCGGACCTCCTCGTCTGAGCCTGTGCCGAGTTGGGGACTAAAGCCCCGGCCTCACCCCTCCAACTCCTCCAGCAACGCCCCAAACTCGGCCGGGATCTCCCGGGCCAGCAACGGCCGGTCCACCAGGACGGCCAGGGACTCCGGGATCGGCACGTCGATGCCCAGGCGCTCGTAGACAGGGAGGAACTTGGCGGGGTGGGCGGTGCCCAGGAAGAGGCCGGTCTCGCCGGGGGCGAGGCGCTCGTCGAGGACGCCGTAGGCCACGGCGGCGTGGGGATCGGCGAGGTAGCCCAGACCTTTGAGGTCGCGGATCGTCTGCTCGGTCTCGTCGTCGCTCCGCCAGCCCCAGCGCAGAACGCGGCGCAAGGCGTCCAGATCCCCTCCGAAGAGGTGCTCGATGCGCTCCCAGTTGTTGGGAGATCCCACGTCCATGGCGTTCGAGAGGGTCGAGACCGAGGGCCGGGCGCGGTAGGCGCCCGTCTCCAGGTAGTCGGGGACCGTGGTGTTGGCGTTGGTGGCCGCCACGAAGCCGGCGACGGGCAGGCCCAGGGCCCGGGCCAGCAGCCCGGCGCAGAGGTTGCCGAAGTTGCCGCTGGGGACCGCGATGACGGGAGGCTCGGCGATCCCCTGGCGGCGGAGCGCCGCCACCGCTTCCATGTAGTAGAGGGTCTGCGGAAAGAGACGGGCGACGTTGATGGAGTTGGCCGAGGTCAGGCCGTGGCGCTCGGAGAGGTCCACGTCCGCGAAGGCGGCCTTCACCAGGGCCTGGCAGTCGTCGAAGCTGCCCTCGACCGAGAGGGCCGTCACGTTCTCCCCCAGGGTCGCAAACTGCCGCTCCTGGAGGGCCGAAACGCGGCCCCGCGGATAGAGGACGACGGCGCGCACGCCTTCCCGCTTCCAGAACGCCTGGGCCACGGCGGCCCCGGTGTCGCCGCTGGTGGCGGTGAGGATGGTCACCGGCCGGTCCGGCTCGCGCACGAGGTCGAGCACGCCGGCGAAGAAGCGGGCGCCGAAGTCCTTGAAGGCCAGGGTGGGGCCGTGGAACAGCTCCAGGGCATAGATATTCGGACGATCGCCGGGACGGACCCCGACGAGGGGCACCGGGAAGTCCAGGGCCTCGCGCACGGCCCGTTCCAGGGGCTCGCGGCCGAGCTCGCCGGCCAGCAGGCGGTCCATCACAACCACGCAGCGGTCGCTCCAATCCATCTCCAGCAGGTCCGGCCAGTCCGAAAAGACGGGGAGCGTCTCGGGCATCCAGAGGCCGCCGCCAGGGGCGATGCCCGCCAGGACCGCCTCGCGGAAGGTGGCGGTGGTGGCCGCGTCGCGCGTGTTGATCAGCTTCACAGGATTCTGGCTCCCTGGTGGTCGAGCCCGCAGAGGCGGACCTCGGAGGCGAGGCCGGCGTCGAGCAGGGTGCTTTGGAGGATCTTCGCGATCGCCCCGGCCTGCTCGACGGACGGAGCGACGGCGAACATCGCGGGCCCGGAGCCGGAGAGGGTGCAGCCGAGCGCGCCGTCGGCGAGGGCCGCGGCCTGGGCGGCACGGAAGCCGGGCACCAGCGGTGCGCGGTGCGGCTCGGCCAGGGGATCGCGCAGGCAGCGGCGGAGCAGGGCGCGGTCGCCGGACTCCAAGGCGTGGACGAACGCCGCCAGGTTCTGGGCGAAGCCCACGGTCTCGGCCAGGGTGAAGCTCTTGGGGAGCGCCTGACGGCTGCGCTCGGTGGGCAGCTCGAAGGCCGGCGAGGCCACCACCAGCACGAGGTCGTCGAACCAGGGCAGGGGCCGGGCCTCGGTGGTGCCGCCGGGGCCCGGCACCAGGAGCTGCACGCCGCCGTCCAGGGCGGGCACGACGTTGTCGAGGTGGGCCGCGCCGGAGAACAGCCCCTCGGCCTTGCCGGCCACGGTGTACAGCTCGTTGCGCGAGAGAGGATCGCCGAGCAGGCCCTGGCAGGCGGCCAGGGTGGCGGCCACGGAGGCGGCGCTGGAGCCCAGGCCGCTGGAGCGGGGGAGGCCCTTCTCCAGGTGGAAGGCGATGGCCGGGCACTCGGCGCCCTTCTCCCGCAACGCCTGGCCGAACAGGGCGTAGGTGCGCAGCACCAGGTTGTCCCACGGCGCCGCCGGCAGATGGGCGGCGTGCGTTCCGGCGACCGTGAGGGAGGGCGCGGCGGCCAGCTCGGCCGTCACGACGTCCCCCCAGAGGGAGCCGTCGAGCGGGGCGAGGGCCGCGCCCATGAGATCGAAGCCGGCGGCGAAGTTGCCGATGCTGGCGGGAGCGTAGGCGCGGAGCTTCGTCATCCCCGCATCATCCCCGGAATCATGTCCGAAATCATGTTCCGATCTTCAGCAGGTCCGCCAGCGCTCCGGCGGCCGTGACCTCGCCGCCGGCCCCGTAGCCGCGCACCACCAGCGGCGTCGGCCGGTAGTGCTCGGTCAGGAAGGAGAAGGCGTTCTCGCCGCCGCGCACGGCGTAGAGCGGGTGCTCCGGCCCCACGGCCTCCAGGCCCACGCGGCAGCGGAAGCCGCCGCCGTTGCCTTCGATGGCCTCGATGACGGCGGCGTGGCGCAGCACCTTGCCCTCGGCGGTGAGCTGGGCGCGGCGGGTCTCGAACAGCGGGTCCAGACGGGGCAGGCCGGCCAGGAAGTCGTCGACGGAGCCCGAGGCGTCGAAATCCGGCGGCAGCACGCCCGCCACCTCGACGTCCCCGAGCTCGATGGAGGCGCCCAGCTCGCGGGCCAGGATGAGGAGCTTGCGGGCGACGTCCAATCCCGACAGGTCGTCTCGCGGGTCGGGCTCGGTGAAGCCGCGGTCGCGGGCGATGCGCACGGCCTCGGAGAAGGCCATGCCGTCCTCCAGCGAGCCGAGCAGGAAGGAGAGCGAGCCGGAGAGGATCGCCTCCAGCCGCAGCACCCGGTCGCCGCCCTTGAGCAGGCTCTGGATGGTGCCGATCACGGGCAGGCCCGCGCCGACGTTGGTCTCGTAGAAGAAGCGGCGCTTGAGCAGCTCGCTCGTCTCGTGCAGGCGCAGGTAATCCCCGAAGGGAGCGCTGTTGGCCTTCTTGTTCACCGTCACCACGTGCAGGCCGGCCTCGAAGAGGCGGCCGTAGGCGGCGGCCACCGTGCCGTCGGAGGTGCAGTCGACGAACACGGGATTGACCAGCCGGGCGCGGCCCAGGGCTTCGAGGAGGGCGTCCAGGCAGGAGGGGAGGGTGGCGGCCTCCAGGCAGGCGCTCCAGCCGGCCGCGTCGAGCCCCTCGGGATCGAAGGCGCAGCGCTTGGAGTTGGCGACGCCGCAGAGCTTGAGGTCCACCCGGCGGCTGTCGCGGGCCTGGTGCTCGCCGATCTTCCGCAGCAGCTTGGAGCCGACGTTGCCGACGCCCCAGACGATGAGCTGCAGCTCGGGCCGGCGCTCGAAGAGCTGGGCGTGGATGTGGCGCACGGCGCGCGGCGCGTCCGCCGCGCCCACCACGGCCGAGATGTTGCGCTCGGTGGAGCCTTGAGCGAGGGCGACGATGTTGACGCCGATGGCGGCCAGGGCGCCGGCGAAGGTGCCGACGACTCCCAGGCGGTCGCGCATGCCGTCGCCCACCAGGGAGACCACGGAGCAGCCGGAGCGGATGTGGATGGGGTCCAGGAGACCGGCGGAGAGCTCGGCGGCGAAGGCTTCGCGCAGGGCGGCGACGGCGCCCGGGCCCTCGGCCTCGGAGACGGCGAAGGAGATCGCGCACTCGCTGGAGCACAGGGTGATCAGGATGACGGAGATGTTGGCCGCCGCCATCGCCTGGAACACCCGGGCGGCGACGCCGGGCACGCCGGCCATGCCGGAGCCGGTGACGTCCACCAGGGCCACGCCGCGCAGGAAGGTGAGGCCGCGGGCGCCGTTGCCGGCGGGCGCGGCGCCGGCGTGCACCAGGCTGCCGGGGTGGTCCGGCGAGAAGCTGTTGCGCACGCGCACCGGGATGCCCTTCTCGCGGGCCGGCTGGATGGTCTTTGGGTGCAGCACCTTGGCGCCGAAGAAGGAGAGCTCCATGGCCTCCTCGTAGCTCACCTCGGGGAGCACGGCGGCGTTGGGGACCACGCGAGGGTCGGCGCTGTAGATGCCGTCGACGTCGGTCCAGATCTCCAGCAGCTCGGCGTCCACGGCCCAGGCGGCGATGGCGCCCGAGTAGTCCGAGCCGCCGCGGCCCAGGAGGTTGACGCGGCCGTTGACGTCGCCGCCGAAGAAACCCGGCAGGACGGCCACCGAGGGGGGCTCCTCGCGCAGGGGCGCGAAGGCTTGGCGGGTGGCGCTCCAGTCGACGGTCGCCGACAGCGGCGATCCGGCCGTGCGGATCAGCGCCTTGGGATCGAGGAGGCGGACGTCGTGCCCGCGCGCCTGGAGGAGGCGGTGGACGAGGGCGCAGGAGGCCCGCTCTCCGAGCGAAGAGAAGAGGGCGAGGGCGCTGGGCGGATGCTCGAGGAGCAGGCCGAAGCCGCGCAGCAGATTCTCCATCTCCCGCTCCAGGGCGCTGAGGTCGGCCTCGGCCTCGGCGGCGCTCAGGGGGCCGAGCTCGTCGCGCAGGTCGGCGAGGATCTGGCGATGGACCGAATGGAAGCCGGCCAGCGCCGGGATCACCGAGCCGCCCGCCGCCGCCTCGGTGGCCCCGCGCAGAAGAGCGTCGGTCACCCCGCCGACCGCCGAGACCACGATCACCAGCGGACCCTCCTCCGCCTGCCGGGCCACGATCTCCGCCACTCCCCGCATCCGGGCCGCGTTGCCCATGGACGTGCCGCCGAACTTCACTACTCGCATCGCCGATCCTCCAGAAAGCTGCCTCGCTATCTAGAGGTGCACGGTTTCGGCTTTCGGGGGACTTTCCGGCGAGAGAGATTTACATTGCAGAGTACCTTCAAGAACGCGCGCTCACCCGGCCTCGCGGCCGAGGATCCGCCGTTTGCGCTCGGCGCCCCAGCGATAGCCGCCGGGCGCGCCGTCGCCGCGCACTACTCGGTGGCAGGGGACGATCAGCGCCACCCGGTTGCTGGCGCAGGCCTGGGCCACGGCCCGCGCGGCTCGGGGCTGGCCGAGGGCGACGGCCACTTCGCGATAGGAGCGCGTCTCGCCGTAGGGGATCTCCTGCAGGGCTCGCCAGACCCGCCACTGGAAGGCCGTGGCCTGAAGGTCGAGGGGAAGCTCGCGGGCTCCGGACCGGCCGTCCAGCGTGGGCAGCACGGCCTCCAGCCACTGCTTGAGCGCCTCGTCGTCGCGCTCGATCTCGGCGTTCGGGTACTCCTCCCGCAGCTCGGCTTCGAGCGCTCCATCGCCGTCGCCCAGGGTGACGGCGCAGATCCCGCGGCCGGTGGCGCCGACCAGCAGGCGGCCGAAGGGGGAGTCGGCGAGGGTGTAGCGGATGCGCATCCCCCGGCCGCCCTGGCGGTAGGCGCCGGGCGTCATGCCGAGGTTCTCGCCGGACTTCTCATACAGCCGTGAGCTCGAGCCGTAGCCGGCGCCATAGGTGGCCCCGGCGACCGATTCGCCGCCCCGTACCTCGTCCTTGAAGCGGCCGGCGCGCAGGCGGACGGCATATTGCTTGGGGGAGAGGCCGAGGGCGGCCTTGAAGGTCCGGTGCAGGTGGTAGGGGCTCATCCCCACCTCGCGAGCGAGGTCGTTGAGGGTCGGGGATTCGTCGGGATGGGCCTCCAGATAGTCGCAGGCGCGGCGCACGGCCTCCGCCGTCCGAGAGGTCTCGCCCGGTTGCGGCCGGCAGCGCCGGCACGGCCGGTAGCCTTCCCGTTCCGCCTCCGCGGGCGCGTCGAAGAATCGGGCGTTGCTCCGCCGCGGCCGGCGGGAGGGGCAGGTGGGCCGGCAGTAGATCCCGGTGGACGCGACCGCGTACACGAACCGGCCGTCGAAGCGCGCGTCGCGCTCGAGGACGGCGGCCCAGGCGATCTCCGGGTCCAGCCTATCGAGGGAATCAGAGATATCGGCGGTGATGGGGCCTGCGGGGGTTTCGGTGCGCTGCGTCACGGCGATCATCATGATCGTTCCTCCTCTCATCGAAGGCAAGATAGACCCGAAGAGGAGGGACGCTCCATCCGGTTCTTGCGTTCAAAGCGGGAACCGATGGGAAGAAGCGCGAAGCGGGCGAGCCCAAGGCTCACCCGCTCGAAGGAGAAGGAGAAGCTCCGCCTAACGGCGGCGCGAGAACTCGGTCCAGCTCAGGAAGGTGTCGCTGTTGAGGTCGAGACGGACGAACTGTGCAGGATCTCCCTGCCACTCCGTCTGGCTCAGCCGCAGGTCGTGGTTGACGTCCAGGGCCCGGAAGGCCCGGGCCAGGCGGTCGTTGCCGCCCACGGCCAGCTCATCGCGGCTGACGAAACCGTCGTCGTTGAGGTCCAGGCGCTCGAAGACGGCGCGCTGTCCCCGCCACTCCGCCAGCGAGATGCGGCCATCCCGGTCGCGGTCCAGGCTGTTGAAACGGCCGCCGTCGTCGTCGCCTTCGTCATCGTCGTCGTCGCCGGGCCGCTGGGTTCCCGGAGTGACCTCGATGCCGGAGAGGACGCCGTCGCCGTTCCAGTCGTGCTGGTTGAAGGAATTGTCGTTGCCCCGCCACTCCTCGCGGGTGATCTGGCCGTCGTGGTTGGTATCCAAGCCGGCAAACCGCATCTGGGTCAGGTCTTCGCCGCCGTTCCCGTGTCCATTCCCATTGTTCTGGCCATTACCCTGCCGGCCCTGGTTCTGGTTCGGCTTCTTGTCCTTGGCGCTGACCATCGCGGGTCCGGTGATGGCCAGGGAGAGCACGACTGCCGTGATCAAGGGTTTCCGAGAGCGCATACAGGCCTCCTTTGCTGTCGATTCACCGACGGCGCGCCGTGACTCCAACTCGCCGCCGTGGCCCGCTTGGCGGCGGGCCGGGTTGAACCAGCGATTGTTTGCAACCAGGATGCCAGAAGTGAAATAGCTCTATGAGCTATCTCCGGGGAACGGAACGGAATGGAGCCGACGGTCGGATTTGAACCGACGACCTGCTGATTACGAATCAGCTGCTCTACCCCTGAGCTACGTCGGCTTACGAAGACAGGTCTCCGTGAAGCGGAGGCGTATTGTAGGGCATCGTGCCGGTCAAGGCAACGACGAAGAAATCGTCCCGCGGCCCCTCCCGAAAAAGGGGCCGCGGGTTCTGAGCGGAGAGGCTTACTGCTGCTGGTGCAGGCCGCGGGCGACGATTACCTGGGCGGTGCCGTTGTGCGTCTCCCAGGGGATCAGGAAGCCGCCCTTGCCGTCGGCGGCGATGGACTGGCGGTAGTTCTTCGTCGCTCGCAGCGGAACGACCGTGATCTCGTCCCCTACGCGGGCGCCGAGGTTGGTGAGCTCCACCGCTTGGATGCCATAGCCGAGGGTGTAGCCTTCGAGCCAGGAAGCCACGAAGCCGTTCCTCGCCGGCGCCAGGGCGGGGGCGAGCTGGGAGCCCTCGGTCCGGCTGATCGCGAAGGTCGTCCCCAGGAAGCCGCCGGCCGGGCTCACGAACTGGCCATAGATGTGGACGTCGGAGCGGCTGGTGACGTGGCCCAGCCATGCCACCAGGAAGTTGCCGTCCGAACCGGCGGCCACGGCCGGCCAGCGCTGCGCGCCGGCCACGGAGGCGTTGACCCGGAACGCCGAGCCCGAGGGCCGGCCCGAGGTCTCGTAAAGCCGGCCGAAGACGTCGATCTGGCCGTTCACAATCGAGTCCCAGACCACCAGGAAACCGTTGCGGCCGGAAGCCACCGCCGCGTGATCCGCCGTCGCCTCCTGGCTCACCTTGAGGTCGGTGCCGACGGGCTGGCCGGTGGGACCGACCAGACGGGCCGAGATGCCGCCCTGGACGATGCCGCTGACCGTATTCTTCCAGACGACCACGGCGCCGCCCGGCCGCACGGCGATCTTCGGCACGGCCTGGAACCCGGCGACGGTGCCGTTGACGCGGTAACGGGTCCCGGCCGGAGCGCCGGCAGCGTCGAAGCGCTGAATGAAGATGTCCTGATCCTGGATCTGCCGGTCCTCGAAGAAGGGGGAGGCCCGCACGTAGGAGCGCTCTTCGGTCCAGGCGAGGAGGAAGCTGCCGTCCGCCTGGAAGGCGACGGCGGGGTCCTTGCGGCTCCGCACCAGGCCCTCGGGCCGGCCGGCGAGGTTCTCGTTGGCCACCAGGGTCAACTGGCCGCTCACGGCGGTGCCGTCCAGGCGCTGGAAGGCTCCCCGCAAGCCGTTCTGGTCGTTCTCCCAGGCCACCAGGGCGTTGCCCGAGGCCGCGAAGGCCGCCACGGGGTTCTTCTGCTTGAAGTCACTGGTCTGGTTGACGCGGAAAGGGCTGCCGAGAGGTTGGATCTCGGCCAGGACCGGGAAGGCCAACAGGGATAGGACGATCGCCAAACGGAAAGCTCGTTTTCGCATCGTGGGTCTCCTCCAAAAGATCACTCTATGTTCAGCCGACATAACCAGTTTAGCGCTTTTCTGCCCCCGCATGCGCTTATTCTCGAATTTCCCGCGCCAGCTCGGTCATCCGGGCCAGGTGATGGTCGTCGTGCTCGGCGGTGAAGAAGGCCATGTCGATGACGCGCATGGGCTGGTTCAGACGGGGATGGAGGGACGTGAGGGAGACGAGGCCCTCGTCCCAGGCATCGAGCCGGGCGACGAAGCGCTCGCGCTCGCGGCGGAACGCCTGGAGGATCTCCTCGACGGCGCGCCGGTTGTGGTCCGCCTCCCGGGTCTTACGGTTCGTCATGTCCGCGGCGCGGAGGATGGGAGCCCCGGCCAGGAAGTCATCCAGGCGGCCGATGTGAAGCTCGTCGAGGTCCAGCAGATGGCCGATGTGCTCCTGGATGGACCAGGCGTCGCCGTCCCGCCGGGTGAGCACGGCGGGGGAGAGGTGCCGGACTTTGTCCTCGATCCGCGCTGGAGTCCCCCGCAGCCGCTCCATCACGACGGGGAAGAGCGCTTCGGGGAGATCGAAGTGGAAGTGGCGGTCGGTCCAGCGGGCGGGCATGGCCTGATTCTAGCCGTATCCGCTGGACCGCCGCAGTCTCCCTAGCAGAACTGTGAGGGGCAGGCGTTGCAGTCCGAGATCCAGCAGATGTCCCCGCCGCCGCTGGGGAACGTGTCTCCATCGGTGTCGGTGACGACGTCCGACTGGGCTCGATACCCTCCGACAACCTGATTCAGCTTGGCGAGGGTTTCCTTGTTGAGGGTCAGCTTGCTCTTCTTCTGCAGCCTCTTCTTCACGCGAATCTCCTTCCGATGTTGGGTAGGAACGGACGCTCGATTTTAGCTCAGCTCTCGAAGATATGGCTTCGGAGGGAACCAAAGATGCCAGAGCACTCCGCTTGACGGAATATGTCGAGATTGTTCACTATCATTGAAGGAGCAAAGGGAACGGACGTGATTGAAGAACCAACTCTCGACCCTATCCCGCCCGGCGAGATCCTCAGATTCGAGTTCATGGAGCCGCTAGGGCTCAGCCAGAATCAACTTGCCCGGGACCTGGACGTCACGGTAGCCCGTATCAGCGAGCTGATCCACGGGCGGCGCTCCCTGACTGCGGACACGGCTTTGCGCTTGGAGAAGTATTTCGGCGTCTCGGCGCAATTCTGGCTCAACCTTCAAGCTGGATACGACCTGAAGATCGCGCGGCGGGACGTCTGGCCCCAGGTGGAGTCCAGAGTCAGGACCCGCCGGACGGCCTGACCTGCTGATTCGTAATCAGCAGGTCGTCGGTTCAAATCCGACCGTCGGCTCCAATTCAAGCCCTTTCCTTCCAACAGCTTACCTCCTCTGCCCAGGCCGGCGGCGCCGTTGCGTCCGGCCGCTGACTCAGCACGCGGAACGATTTCATCGCCCGCGAGAGAGGAGGATCGATTCCAGGGAAGAGACACCTGCGGACGAGCCAAGAGCCCATGGAGTAGGCCGAGCGTTCCGGCCTACTCTTACCCACGATTGAGAAGCGGCCCCGGCGTGAGAGGGAAGCTCCCGCCGGAGCCTGACCCGGACAGGAGACGAGTCCATGCCCGAGCTAACCGTGCATTCTATCCCCGCACCTTACCCTCTCCCGCCGTCGCTATATGCCGCTCCAGCGGATAATCCCGGTAAGCCTTCGGCTCCGCCAGCCGCGGCACCTCCTACTGAGCCTACAGTCGAGAAAGGCGTCCAAGTTGCCGCCGTCCCGCCTGTGATCGATCCCGCCGCCTGAGAGGACTTCGCCGTCTTCCGGGAGACGTTCCTGATGTACCTCACCCCACCCGACTACGCCGCCGCCTTCCGCAAGGTCGGGGAGATGCTCTTGGCCATGATTCTCGAAGGCTACGACCGGTGGCCCGGATGGCCCGAGTCCTCGACGCGGACGGAGCTGCGGGCCGCCCTCGCGGACCTGCGCCACCTGGAGGGCTTTCTCGGTGCCGTGGGGCGCGAGCACGTCGTGTCTTCCCTTGGGAGGGAGGATGCCCGGCTGTCGCGATTTGCGGCTCGCCAGGCGGCGGAGGTCGCGAGGATTGCCCACCGCATCGAGGCGGAGCTGGCGAAGTCGGTGCCTCTCCAGGCCGAGGAGGCGTAGCCATGGGCTGGCCCAGAATGCCCAGCCGCTTCGACAAGGTGGTGAGCTTCCCGGTGGCCGCCGACCGCGATCAGGCCGACCGCTGGGGAGCAGCAGCCGCGGAGAAGTGCATGGAGATCGCTTCCTGGCTCGCGGACACGGCCGATGCCCACCTCCGGGAACGGGCGAGGACAGGACAAGCGCCGCCGCTCTTCTGGTTCCGCGACCGGTTTCTGGTGACGGTGACGGACACCACCCGGCGCCCCGAGATCGTCTCGGAGGTCTCGGTCCCGGGCTTTATCTCGGGGCCATTCGGCGTCTTCCGGGGAAGCGGCCGGGGAGTAGGCGCCCCCGGCAGCGGCGAGCACTCCCTCGCGCATCTCCCCACCCGGCGGATCATCGCCACCCTTCCCCTCCGGAAGTCCTGCATGGCGCTGGCCGCCGAGTTGGCGATTCTGAAGATCAACTGGCTGGAGACCGATCCGGAACAGGTGCTCCAGGGAGCCCCGGATCAGGGGAAGGTTCAGGCGCTTCTCCGGCTGTACGAGAAGGTCACCCGCACGTAGCAGATCGGGGGTGGTCCTTGTGGGCCACCTCTTCTTGCCTTTCGACCTACCGGGAGGGTGTTCGCCAAATGTTCGCCCGAACAGTCAGCGAACGTTCAGGCGAACAAGTTGACGTCCTGGCGTAGAGACCGCGACCATCGTCGGGGCCAAGACAACATGCCAGTATGCCCAATCGAGAAGCACCCCTAGCGCCGTATCTACGCGGTAACCTTTGCCAAGCGTATGTGCCGGATGTGCGGAAAGACAGCAGCGCGATTGATCCGCAGTTGATAAGTTCTATTCGCCATTGGCCCCAGGGCTGAGATTGCTTCCCATCGGAAGTGAGCCTCGACCTCTCCCCATCCGCCAGTCACCTGGGCGAGGACAGACTGGTTCTTTAGCCTTGGCCCTGTGGGGTCGCCCTTAAGATACCAGAAGACGTCACATGGCCGAGACTCCTTCGCTGCGTACTCGATCGAAAGCAAATAGTTAGCGGCCTCCTGGAAGCTGAATTCATAGATGACGCGGTTTATGTCTATATCGTGGTACGGAGGGGCGTTGTGAATAGTGTCGGCACCGTACGGGAGAACACCTGCTTGCACGTTTATCTGTTCAACAAAGGCGCTGGCAGGATACGTCACAACGTCTGGATCAGATGCTTTCACTGAGAACATTACGTCTACCTCCCATATTGATTCGGTTAAGACTTCTAGGCGCTTTCTGACTCTGTCGACGATCTTCTAAATATAACATCTCGAAGAGGTGGGGTGAGTTGGGACTTGTGGGGCTTGGCTATATGCCTTGCCGACACCGGGGGCTTCCGCCCGGGGGAGGGGGGCCGGGGTATAGCCCGGGCGGATAGGTAACAGACTGGACCGGGAGGAAGGGTGACAGTTCCGTAAAGTCGGGTCTTGGCAGAGCATGGGTTCCTGAGGGAGGGATCAATGCCCTGGGACGAGACGACCCGAATGAGCCAACGGCTACGATTCATCAGCGCTTTTGAG